>Ga0214543_1000061_pt1 | contig 128439 bp, 56 predicted proteins | sample CNSS2metaG_FD_160094 | JGI IMG/M metagenome (GOLD analysis project Ga0214543, IMG submission 160094) | Root nodule microbial communities from cowpea collected in UCLA plant growth center, Los Angeles, California, USA - CNSS2 | ecosystem: Host-associated > Plants > Roots > Nodule | place: USA...
CATCTGCACAATTTTTTTTTTTTATTTTTTTTTTATTTTAAAAAAAAATTTTGTATATATTATAATATATATATATATATATATATATATATATATATATATATATATATATATTTGTTTATACATTATAAAAATTTTATTTATTTTAATTACTTTTAATTTTTAAACATAAAAAAGGGTTGGCGGACGAGACGGCTGGACCCGTCTTTGGCCTGCTAGTTGAACGGACTAGGCAGATTAGGTCACAACGGATTAACGGGTTGGAAATTCCAACACAACCTGCTTTGACATCCATAATATTTAATATATATTTTTACACCCACAAACTTGATTTTTTTTTTCAAATCTCTTTTTATGCTCATTTAGAATATTTGTTGATCGTGTTTACTTTATCATATAAAAAGTTTTACAATTATTTATTTTTATAATATAATATTATAATATTTTTACATTTTTATATTATAAAATGATTGTTGATAAACCCGTGCAACGTGTAGTCAACATCTAGTTTAAATAAAACTAAAACTTATAAATTTAACTTATATAAAATAATGCATAGCATGTATCGCACGAACATGTTCTACTAAGTTGACCAAAACTATTTGAGGTGGTTTTCCACCGATAGTGCCTTATTCTATTACTTTTACAAAAAAAGAAATGATTTAACAAGTTTGGCAATTTATTTTGTCTTTTGCCTTATTCTATTAGTTCCACAAAAGTTATTATAAAGGTTTGGCAATTTATTTAAGCAAACAAATTATAACGTGCTTCCCATCAATTTAGTTTTAATTTTTGCTTAGACGCTGTTTACCATGTCGTAAATATGCTCACAAACTTACTTATTTATTGTTAATTAGGTTTAATAATATTTTAGTTTTACAATTAACCTAATTTTTTTAACTTTGTCTTAATAGTTTGAAGTTCAATTTATATTATTTATTGATGGTGACATGTAACATTTTTTGTTTGTGTTATATGTCAATTTCATTAATAAGTCAACTTTGATCGATTAATAATGTGTTATTGTTGTAATATTTTTATCATCGAAAGAGATTTTATTCACGAGATTATATTTTCTTGATTTTAGAAACAGGTGAAATCAAATTTTAAACTTTCATAATAGTTGAAAGGAAAAAATATATAAATTCTTCTTCTTCTTCTTCTTCTTATTATTTAAAATTACTTTTCTTTTTAAAATTTATACTAATTTCATGGATACTGAAGGAAAATTTCTTACTTTTTATGTCAAATTGTGTCTGAGCACTATGCACCGCCTCCAAAGGTAGTATCCTTACTTATAAATGAAGGAGATTGAAATTGTCTCTCCTCAAAGCATAACACATCGGAAATATGCAGTTGATGTTGATGAAGGCGTTTGGTCTTGCACAAATATTATTGGTAGCACTTTTCCCTGCTGTTCATGCTTTGCACAGAGATGAGTTCCCTCCAGAATTTGTGTTTGGTGCATCAACCTCAGCTTACCAGGTTCTTCTTTCACTCTCTTATTATTCTCTCATTAATTGTTCCTTTTCATGTATCATCGCCATTCACCAGTAGACACTTCATTGTCCTTGTTTCTGTTTCTGATTATGTCTTAAACCATATATATGTATATGAAAGGTTGAAGGTGCAGCGAATGAAGATGGTAGGAAGCCAAGCATTTGGGATACCTTTGCTCATGCTGCATCTGGTTAGTATCCTCTATTCACATATTTCTTGGCATCAATTTTTCCTTCCAGCGTTTAATGCTGTTATTTTGTTCAAATAATTGATTATCGAAATACATTTTCAGGGAATGAGTATTTAGGTAATGGAGATGTTGCGTGTGATCATTATCACAAATACAAGGTCTGTGATCCTGCACAACCAAATGAAATTTCATGTACACAAGATGCATCTTTGTGTGTGTGTGTCTATATATATACATACACTTCAAATTCACCTAAAACACTTTGCTGCCTGTTCTGAGCTAATTTCATACCTTGATTGTCCTGCAGGAAGATGTTCAGCTCATGGCAGACACGGGCTTAGAAGCCTACCGATTTTCCATATCATGGTCAAGGCTTATTCCAGGTTATCACTCAAATATTGTTAGCAGCATTCTTAAACTACTTTCTAAAATAATAAAAGCTATGTGTATATATGTGTGTGTATGCATTAGAGACACACTTGGTTTTGATTTTGATAAGGTGCAGTAAACCTTTGACTCAATAAATCAATATTTTATTTCCATGCTGTTGTTTTCATGTATTAACAGATGGAAGAGGACGAGTGAATCCCAAGGGTCTACAGTTTTACAACAACCTCATCAATGAACTGATAAGCCATGGTTGTGAAGACAGAATAAATTTTGATTAGCGTCTTAGAATGGTTCTTCCAAGTTATATGCATATTTAATTTTGTTGAATTCCTCATCTTGTAGGAATCCAGCCACATGTTACGCTGTTCCATTTTGACTTACCGCAAACATTGGAGGATGAATATGAAGGATGGCTTAGTCGAAGAGTAGTGTATGGTTCCCTAACTTCAAATCTCTAATTGTCCTAGATATATATGCATCTCATGACAAGACAAATACATCAGTTAGAAAATTGAGCAATGGTTTTTGTTGTGATTAACATGTTTATATGTGTATGCATATAGGGAAGACTTCACAGCATATGCAGATGTGTGCTTTAGAGAATTTGGTGACAGAGTTAAGCACTGGACTACAGTGAATGAGGCCAATGCATGTGCAGTTTTTGGCTATGATTTAGGAATCTCACCACCTCAGCGGTGTTCTACCTCTTTATCTAACTGCTCCAAAGGAAATTCCTCAACTGAGCCATATTTGGCAGCCCATCATATATTGTTAGCACATGCTTCAGCTGCTAGGCTGTATAGGAAGAAATACCAGGTAAACATTATCTAACAAATGCACAACTCTACTATATGTATGGCATTTTGAAGCATAATTAGAAAGGATATCATTAATGATGATGATTATCATCATCATCATGTCATTTTGAAATAGTTAATCGTCATTTTATTTGTTCATACAACAATCTCTTTTCTATGCAGGCAATGCAGCATGGCATTATTGGGTTAAATCTCATTTCTTTTGGTTATCTTCCAAAAACTAACTCTGTTGAAGATGTAAGGGCTGTTCAAAGGGCCAGAGACTTCAGTATCGGGTGGTAAGTAACAATATAGTCAAGATACCTCTTTCTAATACTAGTTGACATAGCAAATTTGCATGCTGGAATTGCAAAGAACCAAGTTCAGATTTCTATATTTTCTGATGTTTTCCTTCATGTAACAGTCCCTAAAACTTGTAGACACACCACTTTATCTTGCATGTAAGTTAAGCTATAAAGAATGTGTAGACAAAGATTAAACTCTTGGATCATTTTATAAAAATCCGACATTTTTGCCTCCATTGATTGCTACAGCAGACATGTCTATTATTTTTACTGCAGGTTTATGGATCCTATTACATTCGGAGATTACCCTGATACAATGAGAAAGAATGTTGGATCAAGGCTTCCTTCCTTCACCAAAGAGGAATCAAATATGATCAGGAACTCAATAGACTTCTTAGGAGTAAACTTTTACTTCTCATTTTATGTTAAGAACAATCCTGCCAACCTGCAAAATGAGGATAGAGATTTCATAGCAGATATAGCAATGGAAACTGAAAGTATGATATAAGCTTTTTCCCTGACCAAATTTTATTGCATACTACTTCTATATCGAGGTTCAACGAGTTACTTATATATAAATAGCTATTCATTTACTCTGTGGGATCTCATCCTTAACAAATTCTCATCAAAGAAGCTGACTTGTTTACCTGCTGTTTTGTTTACCTTCTGTTTATGTCTCTACAAACATAAATATTAACATATAAAGCTGCTCATGAATCCATAGCATAGTTCATGTCATCAAACAATAACAAATCCTGTTTGATTCTTAGTATTTTAAACTGTCATTGCTTGAGAATTGTTTGGCAAAGTCCAGTAAGAGGAATTGTACTGTGGTCAGTTGTTGTTCCACCTTCCAATGTTTGTGGAACTGAAATAGCTAACTGTTGTTTGTCTGATTGTAGGAGTTACTCCAGAGGGTACAGCTCCATATGAGGTAACATAGCATGAACAGGGTGCTCCCTGTATGTATCTGTTTACTTTTTTAATACTAAAAAATATTTTTCACTAACCAGCTGATTGTTATAGGTACCAATTACTCCGGATATTTTCCTAGGGGTGCTAGACTCAATAAAGAAAGCTTATGGCAATATACCAATATACATACATGAAAATGGTACGGTGATTTTTCGAATTTTCAATTCATGACATAGTAGTATTGAAGGTTTTACATTGTGGCTACTATCACATCTCATGATGACCTTTGTGTGAAAAGTTGTGGACAAACATTGCAATCCCAATATGGTTGCCATAGCAGACTTTAATCTTGACCTTGCAGTCCCAAACTTTTTTTCTAAACCTTGATTGTCTTTGTCTTGAAATCAGCATTCAAAACTTCCATGTTTCTTTTTGTTGTCATATTCAGTCATCCTGTTATATAGTTGTATGGTAAGTTTTTTCATTTCTACAGGCCAAAGTACACCACACTATTCATCGTTAAAGGACGGGTCGAGGGTGAAGTTCTTGCAAGAATACATTGGAAGTTTGGTAGATGGCCTAAGGTACTTTTACTTTGATTTTCATTTTAAAGCCAAGTTAAAAAGGGTTCATACATAGTTGTTTCGTGAATGCTGATTTTTGTTTACTATTTTGCTTCATTCTTGACACATCTAAAGGAGTGGATTAAATGTAAAAGGCTACTTTGTATGGTCCTTCATGGATGCATTCGAGTTAGTGGGTGGATATGGGATGAGTTATGGTCTATACTACATAGATATGAATGATCCAAACTTAAGGAGGCAACCTAAGCTTTCTGCTGAATGGTACTCAAATTTTCTGAAGGGGAAGCCTATGGACTCAAAGATCACCACAGAAATTGAGAAGAATGTGCTGTCACACGATACCTTACTGCATAATGCAGCATAAAATAACAATGCAAGTTCTTTCTGTTTTGGGGATCATAATTTGCATTTTGTGCTACCAAGTGTATGAATAAAAGAACATGGTTTATGATGTCAAATTATATTCATTTTGATCAATGTAAGTTTTTGTCCTACTATAAAAAGTATAGTTGTCGAGTATTTTGAAAGTACTTTTGAATTAAAAATTTCACACATTTGCTACTAATTTAAGATGGAATAAATAATGTAAGGTTGGCGCATTTCGTCAGTCCCAAATTCCGTTGATACTTTGACGTGCATTTGAATCTCAAATTTTATGCTCCTAGTGATGTAAATTTTCCCTATATAATATAGTTGGTCATCTTCTTATAAGATATGGATTTCCAACTAATCTAAACTTTTAAACAAAATATTATATTATGTTGGAGAATCCAATAAATAGAGATAAAAAAAAATATCTGTACCCGTAAATATTCATACAAGTAGTAAGTGAATACTGTAAATGGATATCTGGGATAACGGGTAATAGATAATTTAAACTCTGCATATAAATGGGTTAGATTGTGAGTATCATACTATTCGTATTTGAAGGTATCCATTACTCATAAAAAACAAAAAATAAAATTTAATTTATATTTTATTAGATTAAAATTAAATAAAATTAAAATTTAATTTATATTTAATTTAATATACATTATATTTTATACTTTTTGTAATTTTATTTTAGATTTTATTTTAAAAATCCATAAATTATAATTTTTTAAATATATGAGGGGTATCTATAGATACCCACGAGTTTTAAAAAACTTGCAAGTATATTTTAAATGGATGTCCAACAAGTAGCGAGGTAAGTAACATGTCAGATTTTTTGTTGCAAGTTGAGTAGTGGATAGTTATTATCCATGTCCGACCCGATCCATTCTCACTCATTGTCATTCATACCCACAACTACTCACAACTAAAATAAAAGATAAAAAAAATGTATAAATACAGATTTGGTACCCCAACTTTTTCGGAAAGTTCAATTTGGTACCCGAACTTTAGGAATGTTCAATTTGGTACCCAAACTTTTTAAACGGGTTTATTTTGGTACCTTCTGTTAAACACTACGTAACACCATTTGGCTTCTGTTGAGGTGGCACTGTGTAGGCATACGTGGCAGAAACAATGGTTAGGCACGTGGTTTTTGTGGTAAAAAAAAATTCACAAGTAAAAAATTTGTGAAGTAAAAAATTTTAGAAAACCGTTGTTGTCGATTTGGGGCAAAATTAGGGATGTGAAATCGAAAAATTTGCAGAACAAAAAAGTAGGGCAGAAGCAAACTTTGGGAATTAGGGTTCGATGGTTGATTTGTGTTCGGTGATCGGAGAAGAAGGACGGAGATTTCCTTCCGTTCGTTGGAGAGGGCGAAGCTGGGAAGAAGAAGCTTCAGCGGTGGAAGACGGAGCTTTGGCAGTGGAAGAAGAATCTTTGGTTGTGAAGGTGAGTTTTCTTTCCTGCTTTTTATATTTGAGTTGATGAATGAGTGCTGATTTTTTTTTCTACAGCCACCACTATTACAGGACAAGCTTTGATTCGCATCAACCATGAATTGTGAGAGCAAGAGGAAGATGATTGAGCCCTTGACATTTCTTCAATGTCTAGAAAAATCAGAAGAAGAGAAAATCACCTATTAGGGCACTCTCCACAAAATAGGGCACTTAAAGTTTACAAATAAAGGGGGATTACAACTCATTTTATCTGAACCATTGTTTCTGCTACGTATCCCCAGCACACTGCCATCTCAACAGAAGCCAAACGACGTTATGTAGTGTTTAACGGAAGGTACCAAAATAAACCCGTTTAAAAAGTTTGGGTACCAAATTGAACATTCCTAAAGTTCGGGTACCAAATTGAACTTTCCGAAAAAGTTGGGGTACCAAATATGTATTTATACCTAAAAAAAATAAAAGGAACAAAGATAATGTACAAAAAATAAAAGAAACAAGGCCGAAAATGTAATTTTATTAAAAAAATCACATACTTTTTTTCTCTAGCTCTAAGGAGAAACCAATAACATTATCTCTTTTGGAAATAATAAAAAAAAAACAAATACAACTTGTTAATGGAAAACGACAAGTGTACCGGTGGCACGTAATAAATAATAAATATCGTTCTCTCTACAATTTGTGCATCACATGACAACTTTGTAATTCATAATTCAAACAGACAACAAAACTCATAAAAACACTAAAACACTCTTTTTTATTTTATTTTATTTTATCAAATAGTTAGTGTGAAACATAAATTTAACATAAAGTATATAGAATTGTCAATATTATATTTCATTTACTTCATTCTCATACATTATATATATATATATATATATATATATATATATATATATATATATATAAAAGTTGTTGTATCTCTTTGATCGATGTGATATTTCAAATCTTTTTTATTTTGAATAATTTAAAAAATATATAAATACATTATGGTAATATAATACTATACTAAAATCTTTACATATATTGATGTATATTTGTTAATTCTTCATTAACTCAAAAGATATAATGTTATATTTAAATAAAATAAGTAGTATTGCTTATTTTTATTTTTAAATCAAAGTTTGAACTAAGTGGCTTCTTACCAAATAAAATAAGCAAAAAGCAATAGTTTATGATTTTTTTAATTGAATTTTCCATTAATTTAATTTTAGATATCGTTACAAATCGAGCAAATACTCCAAATGCGACAAGTGAAATAATTTTTATAAAAAAATGTCATTTAAATGTAATTAGTCATGATAATTGGACACCAACAGTGAAAAAAATATTAAAGAGGGAATTTATTTTAATTTATTAGAACAAGACAAATATTAGAAAAACATAATTTATTACACTTGATTATATAAGGTGAATGACCATGATTCGTTCAGGGTCGTGATTAGTTTACATGTTACAATTATTTGATTAATTTCATATTTAATAAATTAATTTATATTTTAATTAAATAATTTAATTCAATACATTATTATTATTTACAGTTATTGTAAGGGTTTAAATGACATAGGGATTTAGTGTAAGAGAATTTTCTACATGCCATGTGTCGTGGATTATTGTATTAAGTATTAACCATTCATGATAATTTCCTTTTGGAAGGTTGATTTTATTTTATTTAGTTTTTTTTTACCTCACTAAAGTTTTATTCACCAATTTATAATTTTTTAAATGTCCACTATAACATGTCAATGAACTGTTATATATATATATATATATATATATATATATATATATATATATATATATTTATTTATTTATTTATTTATTTTGTGTGTAACTGGAAATTGCCACGTAGTTCAACAACTTTGAAAGTAACATAATTTAATGATTTAAAATGACGTTACTTGAATGATTTATTTATACTTGTATTTGTTAGTCAAATAATGTTGTCATCTTCCCTTGATGTTATGTTATGAAATAAAGAATTGAACAATATAATGCCCTGTTTTATGCATTTAAAAAGGGAAAAAATATGTTTTTTTTTTTCTCTTAAAGTATTATTTTAAGTTTAACATGCTATATTATGGAAATTTTGATATCATTTAATCTTTACTTTTAAAAACAGTGATTATAGTTTTTATTTTAAGATAAGGATATTTTAATCTATTTTTTTTATCCACTTTTAATTCATTACTCTTATTACTTTTAAATTATTTATTTTAATTTTTTGTAGTGATATGATATGATGATCTAAAAATAATGAGAGTAGTAAGTTAAAAATGAATAAAAATAAATAAATTAAAGTATCATTATCGTTATCTATTTTGTTATTTGGAACATTCTTTTTCGTAGAGACTGAAGTGTGGGTTTTTAATTTCTTTCTGGGACACAAATAGTGAATGAGAAGAAAGATCCAATGAAGACCGATTGCTACTGGATTTTTATTTATTTTTTGGTTAAAATTATATTTCATTCTCTTAATTTTCATAAAAAAATTTAATTCAATCCTAAATTTTTATTTGATTTAATGTTTTAATTTTTTAAAATAATTCAATTAGATTCGGTTAGGTTGACATTAACATTATTTTATAATTTATACATTAAATTACTACACTTATAAATAAAATTTATTTAAATATTTAAATTTATTAAATAAAGTGATTTGATATATTAATTTTAATGAAAATTTAATCTCAATTTTAATTAGATTGTTTTATAAAATTAAAGGACTAAATTATATTAAATAAGAATTAGAGATTTAATTAAACTTTTTCATAAAAAGTAAAGAACTAAAAAATGTATTTAAGTTTATTTTCTTTTGATTTAGAAAATTTTCACTTTGATGACACAAGAAGTTTTAAATAAATTTATTTTTAATTTCTGTAGCAATGGTTTTTGTTTAACTAATCGTAAAAAATGTAGACTAGTTTGATGCAAAAAATTTAATTTTATAAAATAATAAATAATATATAAAGTGTCATTTATCGTTTAGAATAAATTTTATTGTGGTTAATAAAATAAAGAATAATAATACTTTAACCTATTTTTTTATCTATTTTTAATTTATTATTTTAAAATCATCACATCACATTATTATAAAAAATTAAAATAAATAATTTAAAAATAATAAAAATAATAAGTTAAAAATAAATAAAAAAAATAAATTAAAATATCATTATCCTAAAAAAATAGAACTAGCAACATATTGAAAATCCCTGTCGGAAGAAAAGGAACAACAAAATTAGAAAATAAGGGACAAAAAGAAACGTAGTAAAGGTTCTCAATAAGGTTCATTTTTTGTTCAACAATCGGACTTGTCCAAAACATCTAAAACTATTAATTAAGAAACTAAAATTAAAGATCATTATTTAATTACTTGTCCAGAAAATTCTACATACAAACAAACACTTCTTTATATTTTTTTGAAACGGAAAAAATTATTCTTAATTTATGTAGCAATAGTTTTTATTTATTTTTAATTAATATAAAAAGTATTGGTTAGTCGGCATAAAAAATTTAATTTTGTAAAAAGTAAATAATACTGTTATTTATTTAATTTTAATTAATCATAAAAAAGTGTTGTTCAGCGTATTTTTTGTCACTTAAAATAAACTCTAACGTCATTGATAAAATAAAAATAACTATTTTTAAAAGTATAAAGATTAAAGAATATCAAAGTTTCGATTATTTTCAATTTTATATAATATTTTAAGAAAAAACATATTTTTTCATCTAAAAATAGCTTTAAAAAGAAATAAAATATCAAACAAAATATATATGTTTTATTAAAACACCTATTGCTTTTTTACTGGTTAGTAATATAATTTTTTTACGACAATGTATGTATTATTAATAATTTTTCATTCTACTAAACAATAAATTTATAATACATCTTATTTATTATGTATTATTAGATTATAGTTTAAAAGTACATTAGTTTTTGGATTTACAACTTATTTTCTCAAAACATTTCAGGTATGCTAATTTTCCTTTTTCTGCTTTATTTAAGTTCGGGTATTTCAGGAAACATTTGACAAACCGACAATACTTCCATAATTCATAAAACAAAATCATTTGACAACTTTGTTTTAGTTATATAGTAGTACATATTAATAGTTAAATTCTAAAATAGAATAACTATAATTAAAATATTAATATAATTAGTTGTTTATCTTACCGAAAATGCATGATTAGTTGTAATAAACTAAATCCAACACGTCACTTGTTCATCTGCTTTACGAATAAAATATTGGGTTGCGAATATTTGGAGAGGGTATGATTGTAATTTGCTACAGAAAGTCATTAAATTGTTCTTGGTTGTTGAAGAACAAATGGTCATTTGGTTCCTGTGATTTTCTCATCATATCACAAAATATTGTGCCTTAACAAAGTTGTCAGGTCAAATTTCTTCGGGTTTGTCTTGTTTCTGCAATTCTGTGACAATGGACATTGAACCCCCTTCGGGTTCACTTGAAAGATTCAAGCTTTACGATGAGCTGGAACTGCTCGAGTTTCAGGACAAGTTCGTGATCAAATCCCGTATATCCCCCGACCATGGCTTCCGGATTAACCGTCTTGATGGCAACATCAGTTTACTTGATGATGGTAATCTTCTTTTCTGAGCTTCGCTTTCTTCACTTAGTGATTGGTTGCTCAGGAAATGCAGGAAATGTGTCTGAACTTTGTTGCTTGTTGATCGGAGAAAATATGTTAAAAAGTTCAGTTATTTTAAAAGAGGAAACTTGTTTCGAGGGGGACTTGGAATTTGATGAATATATTGTTTACTTGTGGATATGACGCTTATTTAGTGTTTGTGGATGTTGGTTTGGTTGGTTCTCATTGTGGAAAAGGGAAGATTGTGTCGTGTTTATATGCTGAGTATATTCACTTACACATTTATGAATCAGTTATAGCCAAAGGTTACTGTTTCTACCTCCTCAGGTTTGGTTGGATCTTAGTTGTTTATTTAGTTTCAGCTCCATGTATGCTAGGTTGCATATTATGAAAAGAGTATTTGAAAATAATCATTTTTGTTGTAATCTTCATTGTTCTGATTTTTTTTCTTTGCAGGTGACACACTTTCTGGAAGTCCATTGAGGACATCTACAATTTATGGTGTGGTGGGAACCATAAGATTGGTTGTAGGTAGATATGCTTATGTACTTTTATCTTGAGTTCGTATATGATAAAACTGTTCCAGAAGATTGCGACGCAGACAAATTTTACTGTGTAATGGCACTACTGTATATTTCTTGCAAAACATGGTTATTTTGAATTGGAGAACATTTTTTGTCTTTTACCATGTTGAATTTTTATGTATACTTGTATTTGCTTTTGTTTTCACATTGACTCATTTGTCCCTTTGCATGTGAAGATGTTCTAGATTGGATGCTATTAAAAACTAAACCGGTCCTGTTCCTTTTGATGAACTTTGTTTGATTGAGATGTTTGTTGGCCAGGGAAGAAATAAATCCAATCATGTTTTCAAATCAATATTTGTACATAGTAATGCTTTTTTGGTTGATGTAGCCGTTCATACAATTGTCATTCTTTCATCTTTCTTGTTAAGCATGCATGTCTAATATGTTGCCTTCTTCATGAGTAAATTGCATAGCAGAAAAAATTGGAATGAACTCTCAATTTTTTTTTTTCAGTAAACACTCAGTCTAACAACATAACATACTTTATAGACATTAAGGTTCAATGTTTTATGCATGGACATAGGAACGTATGCTGTTGTAATAACCTCTCGGAAGGAAGTTGGAAGTTTCCTTGGTTTTCCAGTATATCGCTTGATGTCCATGAGAGTACTTGCATGTAATGATGCTTTGAGGTATTCAACTGCCCAAGAAGTAAGGATTTATAAAGTCAGAAATCATTCAGGCAGCACTAAAATTCTGTATATGTGATATATCTTTCGTATACTACCTTTTTGCAGAAAAAGGATGAGACTTACTTCGTGAACCTATTAAAAGTAGTGGAGTCAATGCCAGGCTTGTACTATTCATACGAAACAGATATCACATTAAAGTAAGAATCACTGACTTATTGTTTATTATCATCTATGAGATTATTTGGGCAATACTTCTTGAAGAAAAAATAAAATATGTTTCTTCGTAAGCTAAAATAAGTTCTTTTCATAAGTTAAAGATTATGTTTTAGATAAGTTATATGAGGAGAGCTTCTGCAAATTAGTTTATGGGAGACTTATTTCATTTTTTTTTCTTATTTTTCTTTCCTTTAAGTGTTTTTGGAGAAGTTTGAGACCCTAAGTCATATCTTATTCATATCATGCCATGGCTCATATTTTCATAAAATGTAAATTATCATGTCCACCAGCTTGCAGAGAAGAAGCAAGTTAGTAGATGGGTGGACAAGCAAGCCAATCTGGAAGCAGGTTAGTTGACATATTTCTTGATCTTCTGGGAATAATTGTAATCAAATCCATTGTTAAGTGATTTGAAATTTACTTCTGCATATGATATCTCCATAAAGTGAGGTTTTCCTCTTCAGTATTCTGATAATTCACAATCGAATAGTTTTTGAAGCACTAAATAGAGCTAGTAATATTAGTAGGGTGGTTTGTTGAATGAGTCTTAGAAAAAAGGTTGAGAAGAATGATGATGTTGATGGGAGGAGGACTTGGGTTTGCCTGGGTCCACTTCTTTTTATCATTTGAAGGAAATGATGAGGAGGAAGGATTAGAAGGAGAGTGATTACCTGCATACCTCTTCTTTTATTTCCAAGGTTGGGAAGTACTTGGATGAAAGGACTTCTTGTATTCCTCCCTTCTTTGAGGTTGAAGCTCCACCTTTGTGGCTTGGTGGACTAGGCTTTCGAAGGTGTGGTGGTATTATAAAGCTCCACAACATCTAGAATATCCATATTCAAGTCATGAATGAACCTTGCCGTAACTGCCTCCATTGACTCCTCAATTTTGGCTTTGATTAGGATGACCTTCATTTATTTGTAGTACTCTTCCACACTTCTTGACTCTTGGGAGAGTCAACATGTTATATCATGTTATTTGTAGTACTCTAATGCATTTAAATGCAGAAAAGATCAAATAAAAGCCTATTGGTCCCAGTGGCACTGTTTAATGCAATTATTAGTAGAAACTTGATGAAAGTTTTAGGTTACAATTTTCTATTTGTATTTCAGGCTGACCCTCGATTTGTCTGGAACAAACATCTATTGGAAGAGCTTATTGAGTATAAGGTTAGATTATTTGGCAGTTCTTTCCTATTTGATGAAGTAAAAGTACTTTTAGTTTCACTAGTAAAAGGAAATATTTTGTTTATAAAGAAATAGCGTTTAAAGTTTTAATGAACTTCCTTTTTTTCATTCTTAGCAAGATCATTAGGTAGTCTCCTTAACAACTATCTTTATGATGACAGCTTGACAGATTCATCGTGCCTATAGTGCAAGGGAATATCCTGAAGTTTAAATTGCCTCTGCTCCCATTCCTCTCCCTGCCCTATTTCTCTTTATGTGTGTGTGTGCATATGTTCTTCACATTCTGTCTTTACCAAAAATATGATAAAAATGAAGCATTTGTTTAGTTTAAGAAGCCAATCTATGTTCCCCCTTAACTGGGCTTAAGCTTCCAAAGAGCACAACTAAAGCTGAAAGATTCAAATGCTACGGTTACATTATTTTCAAGGAGATGTACACGGCGTCTAGGTACAATGTCCAAAAAAGCTTCTTATAACAAAACTATTATATGTTTGTAGAAAAAACTCATTATAATACGGTAATATGATGACGTAGGAACAAGAATGTGGAGAAGAGGAGCTAACTTTGAAGGTGACACTGCTAATTTTATTGAAACCGAACAGTTGCTTGAAACTGAAGAATTCAAATTCTCATTTTTGCAGGTATTATTATACATTAATCAGTATCAACTTCCAGCAATTCCTTTCAATAATTTCTCTCCTCTGCTGGTTATATTTTTTACTAGCATGTGGTCCGTGTTTATGAGAATTTGTAGTATTGTCAAACATGCTGAAAGACTTTGAGTGCTGTATTTTCATGAATTTTCAAATTTTCGAATATAGATAAATAAGTAATATAGTGTGCAAAATATAGAGGTTCACTATTTTATTTGCTTTACAAACATAGCTTTGTGTACTTGGAGATTTTAAAATTTTCTTAGTTTTGAGTAGGGATAATGGTTCCGTACTCTTCCTCTAGGTATCGTAGCCAATGTAATTTAACAGCGGTTTTGTATTCACACAAACAGAAGTATGTGTATATATAGCAACCAGTTCTGAAGCTGTTATAGTGGAAAGCAGAATGAATGCAATAATAAATATTAAAATACAAACTAAATAATTTATACTGCACATATAAATACTCAGAAAAAATCGTGATTCGTGATACATAATAAGCCACAGTTTACGTGATTCGTGATACATAATAAGCCACAGTTTACACACAATCGCCATTAATCTAGGAGCAACAAGAACATAATGAATTAAAATATGAATGATGATGAAATTGGTAGAGAAATAACATACCAAAATCAATAAAAATTAGCATAAAGTGAACTAGGAAGTCTAAAGGATGAAGAAAGACATGAACACACGAAAACAAGATGGTCTTGGAACTGAGGTTAAAACATAGGGAACATAGAAAATGTGAAATTAACAATTTTGCCCAAATATTTCTAAGCAATGTTGGTTCGGGGGCACAATGAGTTTTTGAAGCCTATCATGGTAGTACTGCAATTGGACGTGAAAATTTTCTATTTTGGCTGCAATGGCTACTGAAAACCACTCCATCCTAGGGATGCTTCACTTTGTTCACACACAAAAATATGAATATTTTTTGTCTCTCAATTTGTGATTTGTACTTCATCTGATTGTTTCACAGGTTCGAGGTTCAATTCCTCTTCTTTGGGAGCAGATCGTTGATCTAAGCTATAAACCGCACCTTAGGGTTATTAGTCACGAGGAAACAGTATACTTTTACCTCTCAATTCTGTCAGCAATTAACAGTTTTATCACGAGACTTAAATTAATATATGTTTCTTTTTGTTTTTCCCCTTCCACTCCTCCTCTAGCCCAAGATTGTAGAGCGTCATTTCCATGATCTCGTGCAAAGATACGGAGAGATTGTAGCTCTTGATCTTACTGATAAAGTATGGCTTTATTCTTCTCTCTTTTCACTTAAATCAAAATGATTTTTAAGATTTGTTGCAAGTTTTTTTTTTTCTTTCCAGAATCCCTTTTGTCTGCTCCAAATTTTTAAGTTTGGCTGAGTTTGGTTAGTATGTCCTTATGGATATAATAATCATCAACCAGTTTCTACATCCTATATTCTTTTTATTATTTTGAGCAAATTCTTTTTAATTTTCCTGTTCTAGCATGGTGAAGAAGGTCAACTAAGTGCAGCATATGCTGCTGAAATGCAAAAACAGCAAAACACGAGGTGATAATTTAAATGTAATTTGATTTTTTCTGCATACACTTGTTTTATATCCATGAAATTATGAAGTTTGCTTTGGCTGTATTATAGCTTAAAAATGTTTCGGTGTTCTAGTTTCGTGTTTCTTTTAACTTTCTATTTTTACTATATTGGATTGTGGCAGATATGTTCCTTTTGATTTTCATCACTACTGTGGGAGCTCAAACTTTGACAATCTGAAAATCCTCTATGATGAAATCTCAGAGGATTTTGAAAAACAAAGGTAACGGAAAAAAAGAAGTCTAATATACTAATTCAATAGCTAGTTGCCACAGTCCAGGTATACTGGCAAATCTGTAATTCAGGTTTTTAATTATTGCTATTTCAGCTGAGCAGATATTTCTTAATAGATAGACAAGGAAATGTACTAGAAGAGCAGATAGGACTTTTCAGAGCAAACTGCATTGATTCCCTTGATCGAACAAATGTTACTCAGGTTTGCTGATAGGGAATAATTGAATGCTAAGACTTGTTCTTTTCTTAATCCAATTCTGATATGATTATCTTTATGTTATTTGTAGTGTTATCTGGCCCAAAAATCATTAAATCTTCAGTTGCAGAGGATTGGAGTTCTGACTTCCTCTGAGTGCATTTCAATGTTCGAAGAGGAATATGGAAAATTTAGAATATGTAAGGAATTCCCTGAAAGATTCTTGCCTTCTTTATAAATCATTGCCCTACTTATTTGACATCTATGTACTTTAACTAGTGTGGGCAGAGCAAGGTGATGAGATAAGCCTTGAGTATGCTGGGACTCATGCCCTAAAAGGGGACTTAGTTAGGTATGGAACTTTTGGTTCTGAAAGTCCTGTTTTGCCATGTTTCCCTTCTGTGACACTGATACATCCTGGAAATAATGTGCAGATATGGAAAACAAACAATGACTGGAATGATTAAAGATGGAGTGAGCGCACTTTCCCGATATTACTTGAATAACTTCCATGATGGAATTCGGCAGGCAATGTTCATTTGTGTGCATTATACTTTTACTCATTTAAGCAGATGCAAATTTACTCTCAAAGGTCTTCAATATGTTTCATATCTTTTGCAGGATGCCCTTGATCTCATAAGTGGTCACTATAATGTTAGCAGAAACGTTCCTTCTCCTTTCCAGTCAAATAACTTTGAACCTCTAACGGTAAGTCAGGGCCTCATCTTTCTATTTTCTACCTACCCTACATCCTTGAAAGCAAACCAGACAACCTTGAACTGATTGGAAAAAAAAAAAAATAGTTGCCCTTATTCATCAAATAAACCTATCATATTTAGGTTGACTTAAGATGACACCTTAATAATCTCACCTAGCACCCAAATGGTAGAAGGATGAAACAATGTAGAAGATGTTTCAGTTTTTGGAGATCATGTTTTGGCTTAAGTGAATTGTGACATTGATTGATCCTTGGCAGTTATGTGATGATTTGATGACAAAACAGATTGTTTCATCATAAATTATTGTGTACTAATTAGTTATGGAAAGGATACACACTGCTAAATTCAACAAGCCATTTCAGCACATGTAAATTTAAATAGTTTTTCTGGACAGAAAATTACATCACACTTCATTGACATGTTTTATGGAAAACTGTATACATGCAGTATCTCCCTGTTGCATCGGCTTTGATAATTGGAGGTTTGACAGCAACAACCTTCACTCTACAGCAAGGTATATAATTGTGTTTCTTGCTTCTGAAAAAGAGTGATGTTTGTTTCTTTTTATTCTTTTTTCTTGTTTTTTTAATTTTCATGTTTATTTTATAGCTGGCCGAAATACACACCACTATGTTTCTTCTGCACTCTGTGCTGGAATAACTGCTGGTGTTATGGCAATTGTCAAAGCTAATGGAAGGCATCTATGCTCAAGACCACGTTTGTGTGGTCTCCTGTAATATAATTCACAAGCATTTTGAACCATGAGTAAAAATTTGTGTAGTCTTGTTCCACAGATTGTACATATAATGTTTGTGTTGCTCATTTTTTGTTTTCAGACAGCAAATTGTTATCTGTGAAAACCAAAAAATAAAGTTTAGACATGTCTTAAGTTGGCAAAAAAAAAAAAAATTGTTTCTCAAAGTTGAAATATTGAAGGTAGTGTTATGAACATTAGCATTTACTTTCCACACAAGTAGCCCATAGTAGTTACAAAATGTTGGCAATTGCGTCATCTACCTCATCAAATTTCTCATCTCACCCCATCAAAAGCATCTGAAAAATGTTTTTCGCAGGAGGTGATTGATTTTAAAAGGAGGGGTGATTATTTCCGGAAAAAAACTTTCAGAATTGTTTATTGTGTTCCGAAAAATAAATTCTGAAACTGGGAGGGATTATTTTCGGAAAAAAACTTTCAGAATTGTTTATTGTGTTTAAAAAATAAATTATGAAACTGATGGGTGTAGGAAAAAAATGATGCGGTGCAGGAAGCAGTTGGCTAAAATGTTAGGGATGGATTTGAATGGGTTTGCCCACATTTTAAAATATTTGTGTGTACCATTATATTATGTTAAGACTAGGACTATTTATAGTTGTATAGAGTTAGTAGATCATATTTTTGTGGGTAAATTTTAATGATAACAAATATAAATATGTCCTATTGCATGATATCTTATATTGTTTAAGTTTCCTGAGGGTATTCTATGAAATTAAAGTTGTGCCACATCTTCTAATTCTTTGTCTCTAGGGTGATGTACATCTTGATCATTAATCGATAAATCTAGTATGCATTAAATATGTTCTTTGTCCCATAACTTTTAGTGAAAATTAAAATTAATTTTTTTTCAAAATTTTAGTCTAATTTAGTCCCTCAATTTTATAATTGTCTCCAATTTTATAATTGCGTGAATTTAGTTCTTATAACCAAATTTTGTTAAGTTCAAATGCGTTTTTTAATTATTTCTTAGTTCACATTGAAGTAAAAGTGTGTCAAATGATGTAAAAAATTTAAATATTATCATAAAATGCATTTGAAATGTTAAATAAAATTAACAAAATTTGGTAGAAATGACTAAATTCACACCGTTCAAAAGTTGAGAGGTTAAATTGGACAAAAATTTTAAAGAGAAATTAACTCCAATTTTCATTAAAAGTTGAGGGATAAAAAACATATTTAACCATAATATTAATTATATTAAGTTTAATTTTGTCCAAATAAACTTTATGTGTAATCAACATTTTTATCAACAAGGAACCTTGTGATCTCAATAATGTTTGAAAATCTATGTCAATAATTATTTGATTCTAAAATAACGCAAAAATTTATTTTTGTATAATTTTATTGCACATTATTTGTCATATGTTTGTGCAACCTCCGCATTGGACATAAAATCAGAAGCTATATGAATGTATTCATCAAGATCAAGAAAAGAAGAGAAAGATCCACAAGAAAAAGAGCTTCGAGTATTCAAAGGAAGATCTTATACTAGGAAGAAATCCATGTTGGTTTTTGTGGCAACCACAATGTCTTATCAAGAATTTAATGATAGGGTTAAATATGTTTTTGGTCCCTCAAGTTTCACTGAATTTTGGAATTAGTCCCTCATCAAAACTTTATATCAATTTAGTCCTTCATCTTTCAAAATGCATGAACTTAGTCCTTTTAATCAAATTTTGTTAAGTTTATCTAACGTTTCAAGTACATTTCATAATAATATTTAAGTTAACATTGAAGCAAAAATGTATCAAACAGTGTAAATAATTTAAATACTATCATGAAATGCACTTGAAACATCAGATAAACTTAACAAAATTTGGTTAAAAGGACTAAATTCATACATTTTGAAAGATGAAGGACTAAATTGGTCAAAAGTTTTGATGAGGGACTAATTCCAAATTTCGCTGAAACTTGAGGGACCAAAAACATATTTAAGCCTTAATGATATTCATTCCATTACTCAAGAATATATGAAGTTCTTTTCGATACTTCTAGAATAACTAATGCTCTGAAATGTCTTGAAAAATATTTTAAAAAATGTATCTAAAGAGCTAGAGCTTTTAAAAACTAAACTTGAAATAGTGGATGATTTTATGAGTGAAAACCTTGAGCTCTTACACAAAAATGAAAAGAACAAGAGTCTGAAACAGAAACTTCATACAAAGCACAAACTTTGAAAAAAAAAAAAAAAAGAAGAAGCTGTTTTTGAAAACTGAAAGTCTTGGAAATTGTTCCAAAGTGGGAGAAGCTAGTAAGACAATAAATAAACAATCTACTAACTAAAAATACTTTATTAAGTAAAGTCCTATTCCAATCTTGTATAGTGATAAGCTTCTCTATCTTCTTATAAGAAAATAAAAAAGAACCATTGAGATTGGATATGAGAAACAAAATTTTCATAATGAATAGCATGTGTCATCACCATCTTCATCTCATAATACTCCATCGTCTAAAGGTATTCCTAAGAAGGAACCACAAATACATACCTAGAAGGACGTAATAACAACATAAGTTACATAACAATCTTATTCATGGTACCTAGACAATTCATAGTACCTAGACAATGGATGCTCAAGATCAAGAGGCAAAGTCCTATTCGAAGACAATCATCAACAAAGTATGAAACATTTACCTTCATTTAAAGAAAGATTGTTTAGTAGACATCATAAAGCATAACCTACTTAGTATGACAATGGGTGTAATGTTTTCGACAAAGACCAATGCATAGTTAAAAATTGTAATGAGACTAAATTATTTGTTGTTAATAAACAATGTCATTTGTATAAGATTGACGAGAATGAGTTGTCAACTTAAAAAGTCTCATGCTTTATTACTATCAAGGAATTTGACACAGAAATTATGATCTTGGTAGTTTGAAGTTATTTTAAAAAACAACAAAAGGACAACCTTGTAAGGGGTTTGCTAGTAATGTCATTTTAAAACAATATTCTTTGTAAAGCATGTGTGAAAGACAAACAAGTTAAAATGTATTTTAAAAGTATAAATAAAGTTTCCAATGAAATACCTCGGGTTGATACACTTGGACTTATTTGGTCCTACAAATACTTTGTCTAGATGAACAATACAATATAGTCATATCATACTATTAGTCTAGATGAAAATGAGTGAAATTCTTGAACCACAATGATGAGTCTTTTAAAATCTTACCAAATTTGTAAATGTCAATTGTTTCTATTAGAAATGATAATGGAGAAAATTTTGAAGTTGAAATTTTTTGAGCTTTTTTTTGAAAACTAAACGAAATACAATACCTCAATTAGAATTTTTCACTTCTTTTCTGTTGTAACTGCATTATGTTATCAGCATTCTAGAATATGCTGAGGTGTTACTTTCTGTTTTCCTATTTTGTCTTTTTCTTTCCCCATACCATAATGTATAGCTTGTATATATATCCTCTATCTTTTGGTAAATAAAGTAAGTCATTCTCATCATTTTTTACGCTTGAGCCTTCCTGCAAACCTTCTTTTCTGGTTCTCTTTTATGGTATCAGAGCTCCCACCTGGAGCTCTGCTCATTGCCTGTCAAAATGTCAGATGTTTCTGATCAAGCTATCCCACTATGGTTTGATCCTTGTCTTGATCCCTCCAGTCCCTATCATATCCACCCTAGTGAGAATCCATCCTCTGTCTCTATTTCTCCAGCTCTGGATGGTAATAATTACCATTCCTGGTCCAGGTCCTTTAGAATGGCCTTGATATCCAAGAACAAGATAGGTTTTCTCACAGGTACCATACCTCCACCCGATGTCCATAACTCCTCTTATCCCTCTTGGGAACGATGTAATACCTTGGTTATGTCCTGGCTACTCAATTCCTTATCACCACCCATTGCCCAAAGTGTTATCTTCCTCGACCGTGCATCCGACATTTGGACAAATCTTCGTGAACGTTTCTCCCAAAGTGATCTCCTCCGCATCGCAGAGCTCCAAGAAGAAATATATTCGCTCAAGCAAGGCTCTCGTTCTGTTACAGATTACTTTACGACACTCAAATCCATGTGGGAGCAGCTTGATCATTTACGCCCTTATACGAACTGCACCTGTTCTGCACAATCATATCACCAACAAGATTTTATCATTCGTTTTCTAAAAGGCTTAGAGGAGCATTTCTCTGTTGTTCGTTCCCAGATCTTGCTTATGGATCCTCTTCCTTCCGTTAACCGCGTGTTCTCCATGATTATTCAATAAGAGCGTCACAATGCTTTGCCGTCTCCCGCTGATGAACCCAACATTTTTGTCAATAGTGCTTCCGGGAAAGGACGAGGAGGAGGCCACCCTACAGGACAATCCAACAGCAATAATCGCAATTTCTCCACCAAAAAATGTGTTTATTGTGGGCGTAATGGACACACTATTGACATCTGTTATGCCAAGCATGGGTATCCCATTGGTCATCCTCGATATCCTGGACGGCCACGCTTCCACATTAAAGATGGTTCCTCTTCTTCCGCTAATGTCAACAATGTTACGCAGGAGGCGGACTCACCACACTCCTCAATGACCTTGAGTTCTCCCTCTAATGGGCTAGGTTATGGTTTCACTAAGGCCCAATATCAAAGTCTTCTAGGTCTTCTTCAGCAACAGAGCAACAGATCAGCAGCCTCTTCTCAGCCCAAACACGCAAATCTTACCCACGTTCCCAGCATTGGCATTTTCGAGCCCAGTAATATGGATTTTGGTATTTTTTTTTTCCATCACACAATACCTCCTGGGTCATTGATTCGGGGGCAACAAATCATATCACTTATTCTTTTGACAACTTCCAAAATTTTTCTAAAATTAAACCTATCCATATTAACCTCCCTAATGGCTCTACAGTTATTGCTCATATTTCAGGCACTGTTCAGTTGTCATCTCACCTCACCATTGATGATGTTCTTTATGTGCCTAACTTCAAATTTAATTTGCTTTCAATTTCTAAACTCTTGACTTCTTCTGATTACACACTTCTTTTCTCTAATTTTCAATGTCAAATACAGGAAAATAAGTCATTGAGGATGATTGGTTTGGCTAAGTTGAAGCACGAATTATATCACTTGGAGACACACACCAACTCCAGACATAGTTCTCCCCAAGCCACCTTCATCAATAACTTCTCTACTCCACCTGTCACCAACGCCAATCTTTGGCACTTTAGACTAGGGCATCTCTCTGGAAATCGCCTTAACACTCTTCATGCTCATTTTCCTTTTATTTCTAAACATGTCGATGAGAATTGTGATATTTGTCACTTAGCCAAACAAAAGAAATTATCATATTCTCCGAGTGTCAATAAAGCTTCAAAACCTTTTGATTTGGTTCATATGGATATTTGAGGTCCGTTCTCCCAATCTTCTGTTCATGGTCACAAGTATTTTTTAACCATTGTGGATGATTTTAGTCGATATACATGGATAGTTCTTCTTAAAACTAAAGGGGATGTTCGCACACATGTTCAAAATTTTGTTTTTTTGATTGAAAACCAATTCAATCTTTCCATTAAGTGCATACGCTCAGATAATGGTCTTGAATTTCTTCAAAAGGAGTTTTTTGCATCTAAAGGAATTTTACATCAAACAAGTTGTGTTTACACTCCTCAGCAAAATGGTAGAGTTGAGAGAAAACATCAGCACATTCTTAATGTTGCTAGGGCTCTTATGTTTCAATCTCACCTTCCAAAACCTTATTGGTCATATGCTGTTAAACACGCTGTTTATTTGATAAATCGCACTCCATCCCCAATTATTGACAATAAAACTCCTTTTGAAATATTGCATAAACACAATCCAGATTTTTCCATTTTAAAAGTTTTTGGTTGTCTAAGCTATGCTTCAACAAATCTTCCCCGTCAAAAATTTGATGTTCGTGCTAAACGTGGTGTGTTCTTGGGATATCAAACAGGAACAAAAGGATATCTCATCCTTGATTTAAATAACAAAGATATTTTTGTCTCCAGAAACGTTTTGTTCAATGAAAAAGTTTTCCCCTTTACAAAAATTAATTCTCCTCCCCAGCCCATTAATACACAGCCCATCACTTTTTCTCAACCCACTCCTCTTGACAATTCACGTTTTGATTATATCAGACCCAACTTTCAACCCACTAATAATCAACCCCTTCCCTCTTCTCACACGTCTCCTCTGGCTAGCCTACCATCACCTCATTCGCCACTATCCCATACTCAACCATCTCCTTCCTCTGCTCAAGATAGTTCCCATTCCTCACCCCTACCCAACCACTCCGTCGCTCCCATCGCCCGCATATTCCCCCTTCTTACCTCGTTGACTATGAGTGTCACACTTGTTCGAGTGATGCAATCCTTGCTTCAACCCCATCCCACTAATCTTCTTCAAAGGTATCTTATCCTATTCATGACTCTCTTGATTATTCTCGTTTTCCCCTTCTTATTCTCATTATCTCATGAGTTTGTCATCTGAGCAAGAGCCCAGTACCTACCGCGAGGCTGCTACCCAACCCTGTTGGCAAGAAGCCATGAATTCTGAGATACGAGCCCTAGTTTTAAACCACACCTGGGATATTGTTCAAGCTCCCTCAAATGTACGACCCATTGGTTGCAAATGGGTTTACAAAATCAAGCGTGGCCCTGATGGTAATATTGAACGGTACAAGGCCCGATTGGTAGCCAAAGGCTACTCCCAGGTTGAAGGCATTGATTATCTAGAGATTTTCTCCCCTGTTGTTAAGATGACTACCATCCGTGTTATTCTTGCTATTGCTTCTATCAACAATTGGCACTTGCAGCAACTTGATGTTAGCAATGCTTTCCTATATGGAGATCTCACAGAAGACGTCTATATGACTATCCCTCAAGGTCTTCACGGTTACTCACCTTCACAGTGTTATAAGTTGAAGAAATCTTTATACGGCTTAAAGCAAACAAGTCGTCAATGGTTTGCCAAACTTTCTCATCTATTACTTTCTTTTGGATATACGCAAGCCCATGCTGATCACAGCCTCTTTACCAAGGCAACAGGTTCTTCCTTCACAACAATAGTCGTTTACGTTGATGACATTGTTCTGGCTGGCAATTCCCTTGTTGAAATTGCTCACCTCAAAACTTCTTTACGTTCTCACTTTAATATACGAGATCTTGGCAAATTGAAGTATTTTTTGGGATTAGAGGTTGCTCACTCTTCTTCTGGTCTTTATCTCTGTCAGAGAAAATATTGCTTGGACTTAATATCTGATGTTGCTCTTCTTAATTCTAAGCTGTCTTCTACACCTATGGATCCTTCGTTGCGTCTTCATCAAGATTCCAGTGCCCCTCTCGATGATCCTCTTCCCTATAGGCGCTTGGTTGGCCGTCTAATTTACCTCACCAATACTCGTCCAGATATCGTCTTTGCCACTCAACAACTTAGCCAGTTCATGGGTGCCCCTACTCATTCTCATTTTCAGGCTGCACTACGAGTTGTTCGTTATCTCAAATCATGCCCAGGCAAGGGCCTTTTCTTTCGCAGGTCATCTTCTCTCCATTTACTTGGTTTTAGTGATGCTGACTGGGCTACATGTGTTGATACCCGTCGTTCTATCACTGGGTATTGTTTCTTTATCGGAAGCTCTCTAGTTTCTTGGAAAACAAAGAAACAGTCTACTATATCTCGCTCTTCCTCTAAGGCCGAGTATAGAGCTCTAGCGTCTGCTACTTGTGAGCTTCAATGGCTGATTTATCTATTTCGTGACTTACACATCTCTTGTAACAAATGCCCGGTTTTACACTGTGATAATCAGAGTGCTCTTTACATTGCTGCTAATCCTGTCTTTCATGAAAGAACTAAGCACTTAGAAATTGACTGTCATCTTGTTCGATAAAAACTCACTTCCGGTTTAATGAAGCTTCTTCCGGTTTCTTCTTCACACCAGCTTGCTGACATGTTCACCAAGCCCTTATCTTCAAAGTTGTTTCAGTCCAACCTTTCCAAGCTTGAGCTTCTTGATTTGTTCGAACCTCCAGCTTGTGGGGGCCTAAACGAAATACAATACCTCAATTAGAATTTTTCACTTCTTTTCTGTTGTAACTGCATTCTGTTATCAGCATTCTAGAATATGTTGAGGTGTTACTTTCTGTTTTCCTATTTTGTCTTTTTCTTTCCCCATACCATAATGTATAGCTTGTATATATATCCTCTATCTTTTGGTAAATAAAGTAAGTCATTCTCATCATTTTTTACGCTTGAGCCTTCCTGCAAACCTTCTTTTCTGGTTCTCTTTCAAAAACTATGGTATCCATACAAAAGTTTCAACTGTAAGGACACCTCAATAGAATAGTGTCGTGGAAAGGAAAATGGATCTTTATCAGAAATGACTTGAACTGTACTAAATGCAAACTCTACTCTTAAATGTTTAGGAAGAGTAGATAACGCGACTTACTATTTACAAAATAAAATTTATATTAAATCATTGATAAAAAAAAAACTCCTTATGAATTGTGGAAAGCTAGGAACCAACACATTGCATTGTTAGGTGATGGTATCCTAGGAAATTCAATCTGCCTTGATATTCAAAATCAAACCAAACAAATGTCAACAAAACATTAAATGACAAAAGCCAAGTGTAGACTATGTGAGAAGAGCTTCTAATAGAAGTTCAAGCAAAAGCATCTATGGTCAGATTGGTTCACTTTTCTATTTAATAATGTATAGGCCAAACATCATGTTAAATATTTGCTTCAGTACTTGTTTTCAATCTAACCTAAGAGAAGTACATCTTATTGCAATTTAGTGCATCTTTCATTATTTAATATATGCTACTAATCTCAGACTATGCTTTAAAGAACAAGAAACATTTAAATTCCAGGGATAATATGATGTAGAATACATTTGAGACAAAATAGAAAGAAAAAGCACAAGTGGAGAATGATATTTCATTGGTGGAAACATATATCGGAGGAGAGATGAATAAGACTTAAAAGGATTAATCTAATAGAAAGAAGAGTTTTATTCAATCCATTGATTTGAAACAATACATTAGTATCTACACAGAGAGAATTGTAGTCCTAAATACAAATAAATATCTAAAATCTTCTAACAGTTTCTAGTAGTACGCTTAACATCCTCCTATCAACACTCGCTCTCACTCTGATGAATGGATATCTATCATTCCAGCATACATAAGATCATGAAATCATTTAATGGGAATTTCTTTGGTAATCAAACCTGTTAATTAAAGCCCAAGAGACATAAGAAGTAGTGATAAAGCCACCATCCAATTTCTCTTTAATAAAGTGTATTGAATATAGTGAAAATAGATTTGAGACTAATCTCCCTAAGACATTGTATTTATAATAAAGGAGACATGGGCTAATCCCAATATACAAAATAAAAAATAATAACAAAGAAACTGAAGGTAGAAGATGAAGATAAGATATCTAAGATATCTAACACCCCCCCTCAAGTTGGAGCATCAAATTGTATGTGTCAAGCTTGTCAAAAATATAATCAATACTCGGTCTCCGTAAAAACTTTTAGTGAAAATATCTGCTACTGATAACTTGAGTTAATGAACTCAGTCTTAATGTTTCCATATACAATCTTCTCTCGAATGAAATGACAATCAATATCAATGTGTATGGTCCTCTCATGAGACAGGATCAGAACTAATATGAAGAGCAACTTAATTGTCACATACAAGTGTCAGTGAATGATCTCCAAATTGTAACTATATAAGAAATTGCTTAAGCCAAACAAGCTCACAAATGGCTGAGGTCATAACTCTATATTCTACTTCTGCACGAAATCTTGCTACAACACTTTGTTTTTTTTTCTTTTCCAAGAGATAAAGTTACCACCAATGGAGACACAATATCTGGATGTAGATCTTCGATCAGAAGGAGACCTTGTCCAATCAACACCTGAATAACAAACCACTCATGTATGGTTATTAGAATCATATAACAACCCTTTTTCAGGAGATCCTTTAATGCACTTTAATATACAAATGACTGCATTCCAATGATCTTTACATAGGGAATTAAGAAATTGACTTACCATATTGACTACAAAGAAAATGTCAGAACGAGTAATTGTAAGATAATTCAATTTCCTAACTAACCTCTTATGCTGCTTGGAATTTGACATAGACTCCCTCCTAATTTGGTAGAAGTTTAGTATTAGGATCCATGTGTGTGTTAACAAATTTTGAATTCATAAACCAATTTCCTTTATCTAATGCATATTTTCATTGAGATATAACAATACTATCATTGGATTGTGTCACTTTAATACCCAAGAAATATTTTAGTTTTCCAAGATCTTTGGTCTAAAACTAGTTACAAAGATGTTGTTTCATTTGGGAAATGTCATGGTTGTCACTGCATGTAAGAACGATGTCATTAACATATACTATCAAGTAGACACATCCCGTACTCGAGTGACAATAAAAGACTAAATGATATGTCTCACATCGAGACATACCAAACTGTTGAACAATGTTACTAAATTTTCTAAAGCAAGCCTTATGATATTGTTTGAGACCATATAAGGATTTGCGAAGGTGACATACCAACTCAGAAGATTCCCTCTAAGCAACAAATCCAGGGATTGCTCCATATAAAGCTCTTCTTGCAAATCCTCATTGAGGAACACGTTTTTAACACCCAATTGGTAGAAAGGTCATTGTTGAAGAGTAGCCATGGATATAAATCAATGAACATAAGCCATCTTTGCAACGAGAGAAAAAGTATCACCATAATCCAACCCAAAAATTTGTCTATAACCTTTGGCCACAAGACAGGCTTTCAGGCAATCAATAGTATCATTAAGACCAGTTTTGATAGCAAAAATCCACTTATAACCAATAATAGATTTCTCAGACGGTAATAGGACAAACTCCCAAGTTCCACTATTTTGAAGAGCATTAATTTAATGTAGCATGGCCTAACACCAACCAGGTTGGGCTAAGGTATCATGAACAAATTTTGGAATGGTCACAGAAGAAACAAATGAAAGACAGGTATAAATAGGTGAAGACAATCTATGATAACTTAAAACAATATAATGAGGAGAGGAATTTCATGTGGAATGTATACCTTTTTTAAGGGAAATTGGAAGGTCATACTCGGATGTCGGAGCAGGAAGAGACAAAGTAGTTGGCACTTGATTCCCGTTGAAGTTGAGGAAGATGAAACTTTACCTAGTCAAGACTTAAATATGGTTGATTTGAATGATGAAGGAGATGGAAATGATGGAGCTGAAGATTGTGAATTTAACTTACAAGACTATTTGATTTAGATGAATTATTATTTTACTCCTATATAGGTTGGATGTTGTTTTGCACCTAGTGATGTACTTTTTTATTTCATATATTATGAAGTTTACTTATGAATTTTGAGTGACAATAAAATTTGTAGGATTCTACGATACGTGTTATGATCTTCCGATTTATATTTTCCTTTCTAATCTTGAGTAAAATCTTGATTTTGACTACCATGTATATAATATATCTAATAGAGTGTTTATCTATTTCTATGTATTTGGTCCTATCATGATGAACTGGATTATGAGCAATACTAATAGTTGACATATTATCACAATGGTAATTAGTTGGTTCAGTACAACAAGTATTGACAAATTTCATTTTTAGTACAATAAGATAAAAAACTACACTCTCAATACAAAAACTTTAATTATGTTAATTTTGTTTAAACTCTACCAAAAGTTAATCTAATTAAGCATGTGTTTGGTCTTTTAATAATTATCATGTGTGTTTATTAAATGGAAAATTAACGTTAATATATAGTTAATCTTGAAGAAGCACTAAGGGTTTTAACTTTTGTAAGCACAGAGTAAAAGGTAAAGACTTCCTTTAAGGTTAATTGCATATTATTTTTAATTTTTCTTTTTTAAACGCAAATGACAATTACTAAAGACTAAACATGTGTTTAATTACCTCAATCATTAATAGAGTTCAAACAAAATTAACAAACCTAAAGTTTTTGTAATGTGGCTTTAATTTTTTTTTAGTATACTAAAAACAAAATATGTCAATACTTGTTGTATTGAACTAATTATTTACCCTTATCACAAAGAACCATAAGCTCTTGACATACCATTTTAAGATCATATAGAATAATTCACAGTCATAACAATTCACACACCTCATGTGCTGTAGTTCAGAATTTAACCTTTGCACTAGACCTTGCAACAACATTGTGTTTCTTAGTTCTCAAAGTCACCAAATTTTCACCCAAGAACATACAATACCCTTAGGTGGATTTCCTATCTATGATAGACCTTGTATAATTTACACAATTCCATTTTATTTTTTTATTCCTCTTGAATAATAGTCCGCTTCGTGAACTTGTCTTCAAGGTCTTCAAATATTGAAGGAATTTGTTCACAACTTGTCAATGTCTCTCTCTTGTGGATCATACATAAACTAACTAACTACACTCACACAACATATGTTATATTAGGTGTTGGGTGAGCTAAGTAAATGAGCTCCTCACAAGCCTTTGATATTAGCCTTTATTCATAGTAGAATTGTCTTCATTAGTCTCAATTCTATGGTTTTGTTTTATAGAAACTTCATCAGTCTTGCAATCAATCTTACAATTTTATTTGAAAAGATCGAGAACATACTTTCTTTAGGAGATAAAGATTCCTTTCTCCGAGTAAGTTACTTCTATCCCAAGGCAATACTTTAATTTCAGACGTAGTGCATGTACTAAAAAATTTCAAATGTTTATTTCAACACTAGTGCATGTACCTCTGTAGTTAGAAGTTTAACATTGTTTAGTGGAGTTGTCATGCATAAGTAAATAATAGGGATTCCTTAGCCCCTTCTTAATTAAAAGAGAATAATAATACAAAAAGTTTCGACAGTAGCAACGGTGACAATAGTGACAATTCCAATGGCAAGAGCTCCGACAAAAACTCCAGCAAAAGGTTCAGCGCTCCAACGACATCTTCGAAGAAGGTCCAACGATAGCTCTAACGACGTTTGACAATTTTTACCAGAAAAATTTGCACGAAGGTCTGTAGTTTTGCCAGAAAAATTGTGTGAAAGTTTGCAGTTTTTGCCAGACTAATGTTGTTTTTGTTGGCCTTGAAGTACCAAACCAAATTAAATTTCTTGTGTGCTTTTATTTAAATTTGTGCTCTTATTGGTGGTTGTGTTTATGCTTAAAGAGATCACTTTCCTATTGCGTGATTTTCAACTAGTTTTTTTGTTGTTAGAGCTGAGATTCTAATCTAGGGAGGAAGGGCAACAATTTGGCATGCTGAGTAGAGTCAACGTTACATGTTGTGCTTCTTTGAAAGAGGTTAATGCTGCTCATATTTTTTTTGTGCAATGAGTTTTGATATGTGTGGTCTGGTCTCGTTTTGTTGAAGTGGTGTTAGTGATGGATTATCCTTGAGTATCAATGAGTTACGAGCATGTTTGTTTTAAAACATGTGAGACTTTTGGTGAAGTGAGGATATGTTGGTTCTTTAGTGGATATTCATCAAAGTCCCACCTCGAGTAATATGAAGAATGAAGCATAAGAAAGTTTTTATAAAAATAAAGAATTGATTTAAGAGTGATTACCACAACTCAATGTCTATTGAGTATATGTGGGACTTGATAGTTATTTATTCATGGACACAGGTTTTGAAATGTTGAACTAAGTTAAATAATTTATGATGTGTTTTTATTTCTGGTCTTATTTATGGATGTCCGGAAGATATTACTTTCTTATTGCATGATTCCCGACATATCTTCTCTTTGGAAAGTTAATCTTGTTCTCATCCATCCTACATCCTATGTGTTTGTAATCAAAAATGATAATTATAGAATATTCAAGTTCTTTGGGAGATTGAGAAGGGATATACAAAAAATAGTTTATATATTCATGTTTGTAATAAAAAAAATTTAGTGAAATCCTATGAAAATTTTCTCAAAGAAGAATTTGTCATTTCTTAAGAGTTGTAGGTTAATTAAATATTATTCTTTCCTATTGAATATTATTCTTGCCTATTTCCTACATGTTTGACAATCTATCACTTGCAAAAAAGAATATTTTAAGTTCTATTGAGCCCTTCCTTTCAAAACCAACCTATTATTTCACACTAGTGTAAAGTAAATATTTTAAATCTAATCTCAAATAACTATACTCATTTTCCTATAAATAACTTGAAGGGAAAAAGAGGAAAAGAACTGATCATCCATCCTTGTGTCGTGATCTAATCATTGCAAAGTGATAAAAAAAGTTATTTGGTTTATTCTCCGGCTAATATTCAACATGAATAGTCCACAGTCTGGAAGCAGATTATGCCCACAGAGAACAGAAACACCAAAATGGAGAAATAAACCTAAAACCATCTTCTTAAAACTGTGGGCCTTGCCGAAGATTGTCAAATTAAACTACAAGAGATTAAGGAAAGTTTAAGAACAAATATAAATCTTATATATGCTTAACATTATACTTTTAATATAATAACAATCTCTTAGAAAAAATACAACAATAGTCTAACATTAGAATTTCATAATAAGTAACAAATCACAGTGCATTTGTGCTAAATAAAATTCAAATATAAAATGGTCAAATCATATATAATTTCATAAAAATATAGTCAATGAACAGCCAAGATTTCAAATTTGTTAACTCGTTTTCTTAACTTTCTATAATTCCTTTTCTAACTTCAAAGTTTATATGAATCTAATAAAACGTAAACTTGCAAGTGTTTACAAGTTAACTTGAGAGTTTGTCAAGGTTGGTCCTTCTTACATGTGTCTTTGCAGCTTTTGCATGTAATGATCTAGTCTTTCTTTTATTTAACTCTCTGTAACAATCTCTCAAAATGAAGTTATTCTCAAATGTCCATACGAAGTTCGATCTGTACAGAAAATGGTTAGTCTTTTACTCTCACAGTGTCAAGAATTAAGGTTTAAATTTCAATAGAAAATATATCTACATTTAGTGTTTAATTGCATCTGCAACATAATCTTTTGCTTTCATAGATAACTGAGGGAAAATTATTCCATTTTTGTGTCTTCCCCATATTGGCGCTTGAATTCAGCATATCTAGGCACATTGGAAATAGGAAGGACAAGGTCATATAACATCAAATTCGACCAGGGATTTTTACCTAGGCCCAATGGTTAGAATTGTCGATGTTTGAAAGCTGTGGAATCAATTTATTAGAAATACAGGATAAGACTGTCTGCAACAGATTCAGAATGGATTCAATCTGCACCCAATGAGGGGAAGGGGTGAGCAGCCTTAACTGGAACTAAATTACAAAAAAGATTATCTCTGATAAAAAAATTACCCATGTAAGAGAAAAAAAAAAGGTCCAAGTTTTTTTTTACTTGTTATGATGGAAACTTGGCAATTATTGAACCATCCTTGATCTTTTCATTATATTCTCTAAAACTATACAAATTCCGCAATTAAACTACTGAAAGTTTATCTTATATTGAACTTTTGAAAGTCTATCGGTATATTTCAAAATTAAGCTTTCAGATTTTTATTTGCTACACATTCCGAAATTAAACTTCCTAAAAGTCTACTTGTCACACATTCTGAAATTAAACTTTCACAGGTCTTCTCATTGACTTGAACTCAGTGTATATATTATGCACTATCTAAAATATGTAACAAATATCTTTTCAGAAGTTTAATCTCAGAATATAAAAAATAAATTTCAGTAAGACTAATACCGAAATACACAAATAAACTTAAAAAAATTTAAATTTTCGAAACAATGAAACAACTCACTTGAAACTCCAGAGCACCAAGTTGCCATGGTTTACGCAATCTATTGGATGAGATAGTGTTAATCTTTTACTGCTCTGCTGCAAAACAATGTATCCATGAGGAAGTTGGACTTTTGTAATGGCTAAAACTGCAAAACAGGGTAAGAGATAAGGAGGGCGACAATAGCCTATACCAATGCCTAGCCCTAAAGACAAATATAGACCAGACTTTCTGCAGAGAATCTCATTTCAATAGACGGTCCTTGTAATAAAGGAGCGTAGTGTTAGTGTTGGCAATATGCAAAGTTTTTACCATTATAAAACTTAGTTTTAAGTAACAAACAACAGAGTCCATTAACTATTTTCCTGTGTTACCGCCACAGAAATAAAATAGCTAGTAATGTGAAGTTATCCGAATGAAAGTTTGAATAAAAGTGATGTGATATTAATATGAAACTGTGATAACAAAGCGTATTTATCAAAAACAGTACAAGTGGTTCTACTAATGTGCATTAACATACATGTCAAAAGACACTGATTTGACAAAATGCAGAAGCAGAACTAACATGCATGACAACTGTAGGAGTCATAATGATGTGAAATTATACTTTAGGGCAGGTTAAATGATGTGCATTAACATATATGTCAACACACTTTGTGGATCAACAAAATGCAGAACTAACATGCATGCCAACTTATGGGGTCATAATGATGTAAAATTATATTTTAGAACATGAAAAATGACTATTGTAGTTTCTCAATATGTAAATCGGTGATGATTTGATAAAAATTCTTATTTATTTCTCGAAGTTTTGAAAAGTACTTAATTAAATTTTACTTTATAACTTAATAAAAAATTAGTCTCTAAATTTTACAACTTTAAATTGGTCCTTAAACATTAATGAAAAAATGGACCGAGAAAAACTTCATGACAGGATGTAATTTTTGCTTTTTTATTTATTGATGGATTATGGATTAAATTAGAATTTCCGTTCTTGATCTCAATTATCCAATTTACACATTCAAGGGAGAAAATGACCATTTACTCTTTACAATATTAGCCGTTCTAACATCTACAAGAAAACAGCCAACTAAATGTGAAGTGTTATAGAATTTGAATGAAAGAAAAAATTGATTTCTTAATTGAATGCATAAGAGGCAACTGTTTTTACCTGAAATTATAGTTTAATGTGAGAGGATTCACATCTACAATATATATAACCAAATTATAATATATATATATATATATATATATATAATATAAATAAATTTAAGTGGATGTATTTAGAATCTATGCTAATAAAATTTAATGGACCTATGTATCTGAATTGTATTCTATTTAGGATCAAATTGACATTAAATTGTAAATTTTAGAGACTAGTTCCAAGATTTACATATTTAGGGACTATCATACGTTTATTTCTGTTTCTTTCTTTCAATAACTAAATTATCACCAGTTTACATATTTAAAGGTTAAATTGACCATTCATCTTGTTACCATCTAATGGTAAATGGTTTATCTGGTTACTAAAAGTGAACGACAGTTTCAAGTTACCCCTAAATGTTAATAAACTTTAGAAAAAAAGTCTGTAAAAGTAGCTTCTATTTTCGCATTATTTTTGGTTTAAAACATGTATGATTAAATGCAATTTAGTCCGTTATGATTAAATTGTATTTTAATAATAACCTGCAGAAAAAAAGGGTGAATTTGAAAGACAAGAGCTATATTGGTAAACCTTTTGCTAATTTATTAACAATTAGGTTTATCTTGAAACCGTAGTTCTCTTTCAAGAAGTAACCATACCTTTCTATTGCTTTTAATAGTCTCTATTTGCCTATTTTCATAAAGTGAAATTTCTGACTTAGGTAGTGCTGTAGTTGCAAAATATGTGTACTCACCTCACAGCATGCCAGATCAAAAATCTGTGTCACTTCACTATCTTACTTGGCTTCATTGCTGCACTTCTCTGTCTTACTTGTCATGAAACGAATAGTGTATACTAAGACGGCACCTTAAGGTAGCATGGCCTTTGCTGTGTCACCATGTCAATTGATTAATCCCTCACCAAGTATGAATCCAAAACCCAAATCCCAAATCCCAAATACCAACACACTCACCATAATTGAGCACCTTCACAGGAACAACCAACCCCACAACTCACCAAAATCCCCCACCATGTTTTACCACACCTCTTTAGCATTAACACCTGCCTCCAAAACCAAGCATGTGGCGACAAATATCACCGAAACCAGTCCCAATACTATTCTTTCTACTATCTGTTTCCTTAACTTAATATCCCTCACTCTGTTTAGCTTCAAATGACTCTGTTTTTGCCCTTAATCTTCCCTTCTAAGTACCATCACAGCAATGCTTCCGCCCTAAGCAAGCCAATAACTTCCCATAACCAATTGCAAGAACCCCATTTTAACAAGAATCACGTCAAAGCACATGTTTTAAGCACCTCCACTACCACCAACGCCAACTATATATATTCTCCATTATCCTCCCTCTCTCTGTATCACTCACCCTTGAATACAAAGATGGCTGATGTAAATGCCGCTTCATTTGAGGCCTTTCTCCAAGGCTGGATGGTGCGCCAAAATGACTTCCTTGGTGAGCTTCTCTCAGCTCATCAACAATATCAGGAGGGGAGGAGAGTAGATGTAAGGCCCTTGATCGACAGGGTCATTTGCCACTATGGTCAATACTTCGAAGAGAAATCAAAGATCGCACACCACGATATTTTTCTTATTTTCTCACCACCATGGTTTAGTTCATTAGAACAATCCTTTCTTTGGGTTGGGGGGTTCAAACCTGGAGTGGCTGTTCAGGTTGTGAACACAGCTTTGGGGGACTTGACACAAGACCAAAAAGAGAAGTTGAGCCAGCTGAAACAAGAGACCAAAATGAAGGAGAGAACTTTCAATGATGACTTGGCCAAGCTTCAAGAGAGTGTGGGCGATCCCCCGCTGGTGGAAATGGCCAGAAACCAGGGCAGATTGTGTATCAACGGGTCCCCCGTGACAGACCAAGGTTCGGTCCCCAACACTTTCAAAGAGAAATTGGAGAATCTGGTCGCAAATGCAGATGCTCTGAGGACAGACACAGCTCTGAAGATTTTGAAGATACTGAGACCTGGTCAGATTGTCAAATTCATGGCTTCTGCGGCTGAGCTTCAGATCAAGGTCAGGTCTTGGGGTTCGGACAAGGATGCCCAGAATGGAGACGAAGAATGAAATAAAAAATGACAAGTTGAAGGTTTTTATGTAAGGGGTTTCTTTTTCTCTGTTTCTGGCAACTGTTTTGAGTTAAGGGATAGATGCATAGGCATTAGCATTGTAGCATCTATCATGATAGATGTATGCCTGTAATTCTGTTCCTCTCTACCTGGAGTTTCTTTTATGAGCGTCGAATAATGATGAACAAAATAAGGTCATGCAGTGCATGCTTTATGTAGATGCTAAAGCATCAGCTTATGAGCATCAGTTTATGTTCATCAGTACCTCTGGCAGAGGTAAGCACTGTAGATTGGTTGCTGCTATATTTACCTAAAATGAATATAGTAGAAACCTAAGGGTTGTTTGTTTTCCTTTTTGTTTTTCTTTGTGTATTAAGTCCTGTTTTTCAGAGATGAACATGGTTGAATAAAATGTGAAACCCCGAAAAATACTTTTTAAATATCCCATGCACTTTGACATTGCACCAAAGTAGGTTTCTCCCTAAGGGGACCTTTTTGGTTCTTTCCCCATCAAACGGGGTTTGTTCACACAGCAAGAGCGCGACAATGTCTAACGCTTAAGCAGCAGTTTCAAACATTAAGAAACTGGAGATGCTAAAGCGGAAGTTTCAAACATTCAGAATCTACTCCCTATCCCAAGTGAAGAACAGGTAATCCTGCAGCCCATTATTCATAACGATCCCCCAAACAAAAGAAAAAAGAGTGGATGAGTACTGGAATAATATTCTAAAATAACTATTTTTCATTACCCTGTTTTGTTATCCACACAGACATTTTTTATAATTATTGAATGCTTGTGCATTGTTAGTTTATTATAAATACATAAACCAATTAAGTATAATAATCCATAAAGGAAAAGATTTTACACTTTCACAGCCCTACTTTTTTGAGCAGCCGGCTTAAAGCTGGCAAAACCAGTAATTTCCCTGCCTGTGACCAAGGTGTTTATGTCATATGTGCCTTCGAACGTGTACATAAGTTCTAAGTCAGAGAATGCCTACAAAATTTAAGAAAAGCAGAAAACATGTCTGAGAACAGAATGACCCGAACTAGGCTTAATTAAAGTTTCAGTCCCAATAAAAAAGTACCAATAGGATGTCTAGTAGTAATTGTATTTTGCAAGCTCGTGTTTATGTTTAATAATGGACAACCAGTTAGTAAAGCTTTCACTAAAAAATCAACTAAAACAACGACTATCAGAGAGTTCTTTGTGGTGTGATGAGGGACTTGAATACTTTGTGTAAAAATGTCATGATATGGAGATGCAGTTTTTGCATGAATGAAGTCTGACATCGTGGACAACGGCAGCCATTAGCATGAGGTATGATTTAGAGACCTTGGTATTTGTGTAAAACAAAATATAAATCAAGGAAACAGATCATCCTCATGTCTAATTGGCCTTCCATTTCCGTCTCCATCCAAAAAACCCACTTATTGTACATTCATTGTTCAAGGTTATGTTAGGATAATTCTTTTCTCTTTAGTATTTTAAAGAAGAAGATAAAATGAATTGATTTTTTTATAAATTAAATTAACTTATAAAGCTTAGCTTTTGAATTAGTTAGATGTTAGAGTTTTTACAAAAAATAAGTGTACAAGATCATTTTAGTTTTTAAGAGAAGCTGATTGTTTAGCCTCAATAATTTTCTGGTGAAGAAATAGAAATATATGTGCCAAAAACCCATTTCCAAACTACCCCATTTTAATCTAAATCCAATAGGAGGTTCAAAAAATAAATTTCAAGCAGGAAATTAAGCATGAGAACCTTTGCCATTAGAAAATCAGCCAAAATTCCTTTGCCACCACAAGCAATTCTCTCCACGAGGCAGCTGTTTCTCTTGCCCTCAGGGAAATCCAAGACTGAAAGATGATTGACAATTTACTATCAGTTATCTATAACCTAACTAAGAACACAACAAAGTAGCTTGCAGAAATTTTTTGTTTACTTGGTGATATTTTCTTCTATTTTGTGAGCTGAGGTGGTTCAGATATACCTTCCCAAGCTAGCATGACCTGGAGTCATTTTACCACTATCATACTACTTGCACAGACGCCAACCAACAAGAATCATTCATTGCTTGAATGCTCCCTAGCATTTGAACAAGTTTTTGTTGACTGATTTTGGAAGCTGTTAATGGTACTCCAAACTGTTTCCTCTCCATGAGGCACCTAGCAAAGATTTTGTTGCACACACAATGCACTTTAGAATTACTTTTTGCACTTTTGTGGTGAAAGCTTTTGTTGAAGTATACTAGCATGCTATCTAAGACTACCTGTGACATATCATAGATTCCAATTGATAAACCAAAAGGTTGCCAAGAAACCATGACTAGTGAAACAGCAAGTACCTGTTTTTGAGACAACTAAAACAAATAATCAATACGTAAATTAATAGACAAAATATAAGATTACAACCACGGAGTTACAAAAGGACACAGAACCCAAGATTGACTAATGCTGTACTGCTTCCTCAGGTAATAGAAGTTTTGTAAACAACAAAAACATATACCATCATTTAGTTATGTATTAAATGATGAAATCATGTTCTTGAAATAACAGCAGAGACAATTATATCATGATAATTTTACCTTGTTTGTGTCCCGAAAAGAATTTACTCTTTATATTCTGTCATCGTCAGGGACAAAGACTTCCCTCAAAACTCCGTCTCCATTTTGTACAATCCTAAGTCCAATTTTATTCTCCATTTTTGTCACTGTTAAGCCTGCCGCAGCCTTTTTGACAACATATCTGAAATAACGGGTACCAGAAAAAAGGTAACAAAAAGAGTATGTGTAAAACTGGTGACGCGAACAGCAAGAAACATAGAGCATGAGAGAATATGTATTTGAAAAATAATCTAAAACCCTCAATGTCTCATTGCAAAGTTTTCTTACATTCTTCTCTTTGTATGGTGCTAGTGATGTTAATATTTGCATCGGTACTCCTCTTTTATGTTTCTTTACGGGGTGCGGGGCTAAGACTTTCATCCATGAAATTTCATTCATGTTTGGATCTCCATGACCTTTAGATTATGAGATAGAATGATAATAGTTTATTCATAGGTGTTATGTATATCTTACTATATGGGCCTAGCCCATCTCTATGTAACTCAATGTATCTATAGCCTAGTTGAATCCTTGCTTCCCGAAGAACACACAGTTATGGGTATCAAAATGAATTTCAGAAATTATTGCTTTTAGATTTATGGCATCCTCTCATTGTTGTATCTAACTCATTTCCAATATACATAGCATAATAGGCCCAACAATTAACAAATCTAGCTAAAATAGAATTCGAATGACTCTTATATCATTTTGAAAAGTGAATTTTGTTTAACTCAATCTTACAAAATCGAGTCTTTCATTTTTTCCTTTCTACAAATAATTTGTTTCATTAAGTCAGTTGTGTATGTGTTTTCACCATTCAAGACAAAAAAAACTTAAATCAAAGAGTTTTAATCTCACTCGCCGAAAATGTATCAAAATAACGACTCAATAATACGACTCAATAATAGAGCAATAAGCAATGGAATAAAATTATCTTAACTTGCAAGAATTTAGGTGGAGCTGAAAATAGAGCACAACAAGATGAACAAGAGTACATGAGACAAATCTTTGTAATGTGGAAAACCCCTCCATGTAATGGTTAAAACCACAAGTCATAAACAATACATATATCAACCAAAACAAACCAAACACCAATGCTCACAAATAAAAAGGAAGATAAAACCCAAAAATTTATTTGTTAATGCAAACTACCTTTCTTACTCTCCATACTTCCAATCAGCAATCCAACCGTTGAAAACGAACACAGTCACCCTTTTACAAGTCTACTGTCCAAAAAATCATCTCGATTTAATAATGAACGAATTAGTTGCAATTTCGAAATTTGCATTCTAGTGGGGTACGCAAAAATCACAATAATTTTTATTCTTCACTCTTTCCGTATTTGTTGCAATGTTTTCAATAATGAGTCTCTCTCACACATAACCTTAGTTTGATCCCTATCCACTTAACACTTGTTTTGATCCCAACTCCATCGATTGTCATTGTTAGCCTCTATCACCAAGCATTCGAGGTATTGTCGGCTTTGGAGCGTAGAGCTCCGTCACCTCGAAAGGTGGAAGTAGTATTAAACTGTTTTTAGTCTCGACTTCTAAGTAATGTAAGATTATTGAGCATGGTAAGAACATATATGCCCTTAGTCGAGGTCTAAGGGGAATGATGGATCATCCCCAATTAAGGGCTTAAAGAACTGATGGTTCGTCTTGAAACCTCATTATCAGTTTTACGGTGGGCGCCAATGTTCTGATCCCAAGTCTGTTGAGTGACATCGTTAGGGTCAATCGCCATGCATCTGAGGTATTTTGGAGTTTGTGCTCCATCACGATTTTATCCTTTAAAAGCATCTCAGATAGTGGAAGGAAAAATAAGTACTTAAACAGTTTTACATGTGTTAGCTCCATTAGCTACTCATTTAGGAGAATAATGACTACATTTTTACTTTTATTTAAAATATTTAATATTCGCTTTCTTGGAGTTTATTTGAGACTAAAGTCATTGTTTCAAATGAAATTTGTCTAATTAGTATTATCTAAGCTTCAATTGAAATCAATGATAAAAATTAATTTTTAAGTCTTGATAAACACAAGGCGATCCAATAAGAAGAATCTCTCCAAAGGGTCTAGTTCGTTAAATTTCATTAGGCGATTTTGATGGTCATCTATGTGCTGAATTTTTTATGATAAATGACTTTTAAGTTTGAATATACACATGCTCTTTGAACGTTCTAACATATGCGTTGTGCAATTGAGGAATAAGTGAAATCACATAGAGTCTAGTTTGCTAAGTTGTGATAGACGGTCTAGTGAATATCTAAACACGTCAACAGATATTTGATATGCTAATTTGAATTGAAGGATTTTATTTAAGAAGTATGCACAATCCAAATACAAAAACAATTGATTATTCTCTAATTGTGTTCTAGATATTGTTTGATTATTTTCTTAAGTTGAAAAGAACCAAATACGTTTTGAATATATTATCAAAACTTTCCTTATACAGCATCATATGCCAAAAAGATGAATATATGTGCTTGATATTGCAGATTTTGTAGAATCAAGTATTTACTGATTTAGAATTGCAAAGATTATTCATCAAGGGCTACATAAAGAGTTGACAGATGAAGAGAATAATCATCATCAGCAATCACCAATCACGCTTCTTTGCTCGATGCTTAGTCACATGCTAGATTTATTTATTTTCTCTATTGTAATTCTTTCTCTTGTCATCTACAAGGAAGGCTAAACCTTTATGAGTTTATTTTTTAGTGAGTTGAGTTCATAATGAATTATGAGGTTTTGTGCTAAACAAGTTTAAACATCTATTTTTGTAACAATTGTGCTTGTATAGTCTGCTTTTTTGAATTTTAATTTTTGTTATTGAAATTGTTTTTTAATCCTTGTTGATAATTTAGTTCACATCTTTTATTGAAATTTTTGTTAGTTTGCTTAATTCTAACAATCTCTTGTTTGTTTAATTCAAGAGGTAAAAGAATATAAATCTCAAACGTAGACACTTGGAAACATCTTAAGTGGTGAGTCACTCCCTCCTTTGCTTATCCTAGAGCGACAATTCTTAGCTTATCTCTTATGTGAAGCCTTGGTAGTTAATCAAAATTCAGGAAGTAGAGACTTTTCTCTCTTGAGGTTTCATATGTTATGAGTTAGGTCACAAGTGGTAATTCTCCATACTTAATTATCTCATAGACATAAGTGGCGCACGGTTCTTCCCAGTTCCTAGCATTCATTATTCTTACCTTGTGGGCTAGATTAGAAGTAGCGAATCACTAACTTTTTTATATCATGGAGTTTGAGCGAAGCAAAAGTCATGGCTTATTCAAAATTCAAGATTACATTTCATCCAACAATCCTTTAAAGAATTATTCTAAAAATTCATTCAAGAGTTCTTCCCTGGGGCTTTAATAGAAAGATCTTCCAACCCAAGCAAGTCTCCCTTCAGTTCTCACCATATCGTGACATCTTATCTTTGGTCACCAAGATGGCTTCCATCGAATTATTTTTAGTCATGGCTACTCTTCAATGTTGACCCTTCTATCATTTTAGTGTTAAAAGTGTAATCCTACATGGTGATTGTCTACAAACAATTTATATGGAGAAACCCCCTAGTTTTGTTGCTCATGGAGAGTCTTTCGACTTGGTATATCATCTCCACAAATCTTTATAATGTCTCAAAACAGTCTTAGGGCATGTTTTAGTAGATTTAGTGTAGTACTTCAACAATTTGATATGACTTGGAGTAAAGCTAATCATTTTTTAATTTATAGTCACCAGGGGTTAGTATTTACCTAATTATGTATGTTGATGACATTGTTCTTGTATGTAGAGATTGCTATGGTATTTTACATATAACATAACACCTTTGTCATCATTTCAGGTTAAAGACTTTGGCAAACTTAAATACTTGGGAATTGAGGTAGTACAATCCAACAATGGAATTGTAATTTCCCAAAAAAAAAGTATGTATTGGATATTTTAAAAGAAGCTAAACTAATGAATTTCAAGCCCCTTGACACACCTATGGATCCTATTGTTAAGCTTCTACCAAGCCTGGGAGAGTTACTTTCAAATTTTGAGAGGTATAGGTGATTGGTTTGGAAATTGAATTCCTCCCAGTTACTCATCATGTCATTTTCTTTGTGATCAATGTGATAAATTAGTTTTTTAATTCTCCATGTGTAGGACAATTGAATGTGATCATTTCACATTCTAAAGTCCATTAAAGAAGCCCTATGAGGTTTGTTACATGAACACAGTAATCATACTCGGGCTGTGAGATATTCAAATGCAAATCGGGCAAACTCTCCTACTGATAGGAGATCCACTTTGGAATATTGTCTTTATCGTGAGAAGTTGATTTCTTAGACAAGCAAGAAGCAAAATGTAATGGCAAGATCTAGTGCAAAAGCAAAATAGAGAGCTATGATATTTTTCCACTTAGCTTAAAAAACTACTTTAAAAAAAGAGATTTGGATAGGTTACATAGATAACTTATTTTTATTTTTATAAAACTATCTACCATTTATTTTTACACTAGGCATCTTAGATATAAGCATTTAACAATAACGGGACTAAATACACCTATTGCATATCCATTTATTTGATTGGTTATGGTATTCCTAGCAAAGATAGATATAAGGATTGAACAATAATGGGACTACGTACACCTATTGCATACCCATTTATTTTATTGGTTATGGTATTCCCAAGCGCAGATAACCAACAGATCAGCAAATGTACTGTTTCCTATTCATCGCTCTTGACCATCAAGGATCCAACCACCTTCCACCTGATATTTTCAATGCAAGGAAGGAATACACTATTGAAACATGGGAACGATTGAGCACAGTAAAATGTCTTATTAAAAAGGCAATTGAGTCAAATGCAACTGGAAGATAAGACGCATGGGCATTGGACTTTTGTTGCTGTGGTCCTCAAAAAACTGGTATCAGTTCCATAATCAGGTTCAGTCAAAGCCTGATGATAAGAAAAACAACCTCCTAAAAGAGTACTTTAGCAAAATGATACAAATCATTCAAATCCAAGGAAGGTAACTTACCCAACATGCTATTGTTTTCATTTGAGCTAAAGAAGGTATACTTTTGCTCCTGAGCTTCAGACCCACACAATGCTATACTTATTGGTTAATCAAATATGTCAAACTTCAGGAACTATGAGTAAACTATCAGCAAAATGGTTACCAGACAGAGATTTAGTTTTACCAATAGTAAGAATTGCCAAGGAAGAATGAACCAAAGAGAAATTTGAACAGCTTGCATCAACAATAGCAACTTCTGCTACGGTAGCAGCACTTTCGGTTATGGAAAGACCAGGACAACATAACCCTGAGAATCAGAGCGAGCTTGCTAAGATAACATGAAATGGGAATTCAACCTCTTCCCAATACAAATAAAAATTATGACATTAGAAAAGAATAACATAGAATAACGTCGTTGCAGAATCTTTTCATACTATATATAATACCCTCCACTCCTCATCCTATAAAACCCAGAACAAACATCAACTTGGTCATATGAAAATACAGCAGTCATCAATTTGGTCCTATGATAATAAATACACAAGAAAAGCTTTTAATTTCACTTTTTGAAAGTTAAATGGATTTTTCAATGTTAACTATATACAATTTCGTCTCTAGCACTGTTACTTGGTCTTGGAAACTTTCCATACTTATAAGTTTAATGTTTGTAAGGTAAATAAATTAGGACAGACTGGTTACACTTCAACCAAACAAATTGTATGCATAAAACTTTCATTTATCAAAGTAACACCACTTTTAGAGTAGAAACCAAATAAATTGTATATTTACTCATATAGTTATAGTCGGATCACCTTTATAGACATTTTTTAAAGAAAAGACTTGAATGCAGTTTTGAAATATCTTTTGTTATTTTCTCATAAAATTAATTTTGTATCCAAGTAATCTATGTTCATCTATGCAAACTTTTATTGTATGTATTATAAAAAAAATAATACTGATTAAAAAATAATACTAATTACATGTTTGGATAATCTATACACCCATTCCAAAAGTTCATCTGTCAGAGAGACAAAAGAAATACCATCCATTCAAAATTATGTTCAACACCTGAAAGTACATCCAAAAAGGTTATTCAAACATGTCCTAGAAACTTCTAAAGAATGACACTTGAGTTTTGTCAATTGTTCTCTTTTCGGCCCTTAAGAACAATAAGCAAAGGTGGAGAAACATGCCTTGGTCATTATGGAAGCAATTTTTTCTTCTCCACATTCTCTCACTTTGTTCCAGAGGGTGTGTTCCTCCTGTTTCAACAAGTCACCATAATAAAAATAATCCTAAGCTGAATTCCAGAACAATATTCATCTCAGATCATATCTGGTTAAAATTATTTTAAAAATAATAAATAGTAATAATGGCAAAAACATCAATTAAAAGTTGAATGATTTCATGATTATAGTAATAATGTCAAATGTCAATTAATGCTAATATCAATTAATTTTAATCATCACAGTGAAGAAGATTAGAGACTGGAGTGGCATGTGAAAATGTCACAGAAACAGATTGCTGGCAAATTAAATACAAAGGCACCATCTAATTCACATTTTCTGTGATAAAGAAACCAAATAAAAGCATATTGATGATTAGAGAGAAAGTGCGACAACATTTTAAATCATATTATGTGAATGTATTATGCATTGTTACGTGGATCACAAAATCAAACCAAAAGGAAAATAGGGATATTGGGATAGAAAATACCTTGGAACGAGTTCTTCATAGAAGCGCAACTCCTCAAACTGAAATTGAGATGTTTGGGCGAAAGAAATTTGTCTGTAGAAACATAAATGAAAAAGAAATTGATAAGGGAAACTGAGAAGTAGTTCGCAACTTCATCATGTGAATCTATCATCGCAATCGCACGTGTTGGATGCTTAGACATCAATATCTGAATTGAATTAATTATTTTATCTTCCTTGTATGTAGAATTTAATTTTGAACACATTAATAATTGAAATAAATATAAAGTATGATTATTAAACATTATTAATTTTACTGTTATGATATGTGTTTGCCTGTAGAGCAATGAGATTGAGGATCTCATTTAATTAGTCAATCATTTATTCTTGTGTTTATTTATTTCCTAAATGTGATGGTTAATATTTATTTTCTTGTATAAAGAAGAAAAAAAATAAAATTCTTACAAATATTTATATATATATATATATATATGCACATATTTGCATATCAGAAAACATAAAATTAATTATTTTACTATTATTTTCTTTCAACTTCTAAAAGGTATTTCCTAAAACTTTTTTTATTATTTGATGTAAAAAATGATTTAGAATTTTAAAAACAGTTATTAAAATTTTTAAATTGGGTTTTGTTTTCTTTGAATATATTTTTGAATGTTAAGAACAATTTACTAAAAATGTAAGCCTAAAAAAATAATGCTACATTTTTTTATATATATATAATGATTTTTTTTAACAAATTTATCTAGAAATACTAATGAAATTATTTAAAAAATAATTATCTGTTATTTTTATTCTTTAATTTATTTTGTAATTGTATTTCTCTAATGTTTTTAAACCTATATTACTTTAAAGAAAGTATTGAATATTAGTCGTTACATATCTAAGTATTGTGTTCTCTTCATTAAAAGAAAATTTTAATAAAATTAATTCTGATCTACAACAAGAATTTATTTAAATATAATAAAATATATTTTCTCATATATGCACTTAGCATTAGCATTATGATTGAATTTTCTTTCTTTTATTTATTCGCTATAAATCTTGCATTTATATGTTTGACTTGTTACATGTGATAACCTAGAAAATCATACTAAAAGAATGACTATGTTTAAAATAAAGAGATCATAGAATTATTTTAATAAATAAATTGTTTATATATAAATAGAATTTTCATAAAAAAAATCATTATTTAGAAAATACTAGCTCTCTAAAACTTCGTTCTCTGATTTCTCTCTAAAATCTCTCACTATACTCTCGCCTTTTTGAAGATCAAAGACCGTCAGAGTGATCACTACGACGAGATCTTCAAGTCTGTCTGATCAGAACCTTGAATCGAGTAAGTAATAATTATTCTCTTTTCTCGGTCTTCTCTTAAAAACCCTACATGTGATATTATTTGTATCGCATGTGAGGTTGGAGTATCTTATAAAAATCTCTCCTGATGCTGATTAGGGGCTCTAATGATGTTCCCTGATCGTGTTTCTGCTAATTCTAGGTTGAATTGTGAGCATCGGTAGTAGAAGAGGATTTTAGGTTACGTCGTAATCGTGCGAGTCAATCACAGGTAAGGGAAGCTAATAATTGATTGTATTTAAAGAGTTCAGTGGATGTAATTGTGTGTAATTAGAATTGACTGCTTGATTGTTGTGAGATTGGGAACTAATTGATGCTTTGTATAAGTTGAGATGTGAATGCATTGTATGAATTGAGTTTGAATTGAGAGAAATGGATACTTGAGTCATAACTCTAATTGGTATCATCTTCCTTAGTTTAAGAACTATTTTGGAACCAAATAAACCTGCAATAGATGTGTCAATTAGAGTCATGAAAACAAGTAGCAGATTTCTCAAGAAACCAAACATGTGTTGTTTTACTGGTGTGATGCTAAGCCTCAGAACCAACGCTGAGCACTGAAAAATGTGAGAGGATCAGCGCTAAGCGTCGCCTTAGTGGTGCTTGGGCGCTAAAAAATGCGAGACGAATGGCGTTGAGCGTCGACCGAGCAGTGCCCCAATGTTGGGACCTCTACAGGTCTGGAAGGAAATTTAAATGCTGACGCTAAGCATTGGATCTGAGACTGAGCGGTAGAAATTGCAAGGCAAATGGCGTTTAGCGTTGGAACTTGACGCTAAGCATTGAGTTGCTAGGTTTTATGTGATTATTGTTTTGACTTGTTTCAATACATTAAATGATAGGAAATGGATTCTATGACTATATTAATATACCCTGTATGAGATTTGGTGAATGTGAGTCTACTTTATGTGAATTATGGAAGAGTTTCATGGAGAAATTCTAAGTGTGGATGAGGTAGTGTATGCAAGGACATAAGGACTCAGTTTTGACTCACGTAGAGTATAATGAGTTATGTCGTAAGGAGTAGCAGGAGGTCTTAGCCACTGGACTCGATCAAGTCCTTGGTGAGAAGGAGACTTACCTGGTGTGATGATTGGGTGATAACCCCTTGAGGTCAAACTCTGCAGAGTTTGGGAATCATACATCAGTGCAAGCAACCAAGAGGTTCGATGTCACTTGCATATATTCGGATAATCGAGTTTAGAGTCGACTGGGTGTGTGTTGGAATGTTTCTATATGAATTTGTGATAAAAAAAAAACTTATTGCGTTTTTGCTCTAATTGAACTTTTCTTAATCATTATTAGCTTACCCTGTGTGTTTTGTGTTCGTTTGTTCTTTTGGTTTATTCTTTGCAATGATCACTTAAATGTGTGAGCAGAGGAAGCTGCAGGTGAGGAGATTTCACGTGGTGTTGGTAGTAGGGCAGAGCAGTAGTGCCCAGTGGCGCTTATAGATAGGTGTTTTGTAATTCATGGTTAGAACCTATCTATTTTCCCTCCTAGTAGTCTTGTACATATAGAATTATTATTACTCAGTTCTTGATGACTATACAAGAATTTATATTAACTTCCATGCTATTTGCTTTGTGTTATCATTATATAATGCTTTATTTAGTAGTCTAAAAGCTATTAATGAGATGTTACATTACATAAATCATCTTATTACAATTATCATTTATTTCATGATCTATTAATTGGAAGCATATCTTAATGAAAAGTTAATTCTTTATATATTCAAACAAGTGTGTTGCTTAAAGAAGGTAAGTAGAATGGATAATAAAAATGTAAAAACCTAGAAAATGGTTAAGAGTAAAAGTGTCTTTTAAAAATGAAGTTTGATTACTTTATTAATAAGAGTCAAATTTATAAATAGAATTATCAGTTTATCAAATTTCATTTTTATAGAGGTCACCATCTTTCTAAACCTATTCTTTTTTTCTCCTCATTTTCTTTACGATTATGACGAATCTACCATGTTGTTTAAAGATGTAGTAAGCTCATAAGTCGTTTATAGATGATACAATGTTGAATCATCTAATGCTTTATAGATGATGTAAGCACGACTAAATTGTAGAGAAGATGATAAAAGGCAAATCATTTAGGTGGTTTGTTATTGAAATCGTCTAGCCAGTACATTGTTAGACTCTTTTACTTTAGGGTTTCCCAAATAATCAATTGATGATATCATTTATTAGGTGTATCATCTAAATAAACACGTCCAATATGAAGCGTATGATGAAATCATCTTATGGACTCGTCTACCAGGACTCTTCTAAGTGAGTTGTTAATGGACCATCTAGGTGACTCGTTTAGTGGACTCATCTATTGCATTTGCCTGATGAGCTCGTTTATTGAAACTTGTTCATGATTTTGTATAACATGTATCATTTGGAGGACCTAGTCTACACATATTGTCTGACGCGTTGAGGGGCTTTTAGGATATCTATTGAGTTAGATTTTCTTCACACGAAAGTTGTTGATTTCATTTATATCTTATGTGAGATTCGAAGGACTTTTTGACACAAGATAACATTGGAGATAATATTGAATTGTTCAAACTTAAAAGTGGTGTTTAGTACCTTAAATCTCTAGATAGTATTTGCACAAACGGTAGAAAATTTGTCAACTTAAAGCCTATTTTGTGAGATGTTTTCATATAAGTAACTGAAGTGGTTTCTTTGAATTAATTAAGCAAAGTCCAAGCTTTGCATTTCTGAGCAACATAATTGATCATCCAAAACTACTATAAAGGTGAGTCTCACTGCAACTTTCCTCATTGATTGATTACCTTATCCATCCATCACCACTTCCTTTCATGTTTCAAGTGGTCTTCCACATGAAAGACTAAGCTTTTTTGATTAATTCTCTTATACTTTCATAATTAGTTTTGAGGTTATGTATAGTAAATGTGTTGTTCTTTTATTTTATCCAATATAGATTATTTTCGTTTATTCTTTTTTTAGTTCTGATTTCTACTTTTAGGATCGACTTAGAACATTTTTTTTTATAATTCAATCTTAATCTTTAATTAAAATTCTCATCAGTTTACTTAATTATAATAATATTTCGTGTAAATAAAAAGTAAATTTTTACATGTATATGTTTGGAACACTTGTAGTGTAAAAGAGTTCAACTTGTATATGTTTGGAACAATTTAAGTGTTAATACTTTTTATAGATGCTTGAAACATTAGAGAAACTAGATAAACTAATTTATGATTTGTTTAGTTAATTCAAACTTGAATAGTCATTTACTTAATAGAAATATAGAAGAAGAAATTATTATTTTAATATAGATGTTTGAAATGAATGAAGTATAATTAAAATATCAGTTACATATGTTTAAAATGAATGAGAATCTTAGCAAATTAATTGAAACTTATTTAATTAGTTAAAAGTATTTGTTTATAAATTAAATGAATGATAATCATATAAAAGTCAACAAAGAATCTAACCATAGAAGGATGGAAAATCAACCTACTTTTACTTATTTGTTTTTCTTTATTTATATCATTTACCGTTTTTAAAACCTCCATTATTTATTTTTTATATTTCTAACACTTTTGCAGATTTTTGTAAGTGTTTTTCTAATCGGAGTTATTTATCAAATTTGTTAGGGCCGACTTGGGATAACTTAACCCTATCTATCTTTTTTTTCGGTTAATATTTTATACAGCTAAATATCCAATTTTGTTACCGATGCAGTTATGTAATACATTAGAAGATTAACATTTATTTAAATGTGCCAATGACAACGATCATGAACTCATGTAATTCTTCTTCTCCTTTTTAACAATATTGATTAATTTGGTTAACTATTTTTTTAATGTGTAATGCTTCTTTTGAGTTTGAACAACTCCAAACTTGATTTTATAATTTTAATTGAAGATAGGATACAATTTTTTAATAATGATTTTGGTAAAATAAACATTGATACCATTTACTCTTAGGAGTAGTAAGGATAATATTTATCAAACAGTTTTTAACTCTAGCTTTAATATTAATTTTTAACAAATTTCACCAAGAAGTTGAAATCTTCTTTCAATAATTTATATTCTTAGGATTTGGCATGATGTAAGCTAAGTTGGGCTAATATAATCCATATTCATTTGTAGGATGAAATTCTTTGTTCCAGATGAGCCCAACCATGTTTAAGTTGACCAAGATGATCACAGTCATGTATAGTACGAAACACAATTTAATTATTTTCTTACATTTTTTAGTTCTACAATTTGTTACTAGAACTGAATTTAGAGTTATCTACCAATATATTTTTAGTTTTTTTTTTTTTTATATTATTACAAACTTTGTTTCCTCATTGTGCTAGATGATTCTAGCTCTTGTTTTTTACCCTCATGATTTTTAATTAGGTTTATAAAATAATTAAGTATAGTAAGTCCTTGAAAGCCAACCAGACTTAAAGTCCATATCAGCCTCATTACACACATAACTATGAAAAAGAAAAGAGAAGAAAGAAAATAAATAGAAATAGAATCTAGAAGGAGTTCAAGTGGTATTAACAATCTTACACAATTAAGTATCATTTTTTGAAGTCGATGGAGGACCAATTTTTTTTAATAAGAACAAATGCATGTAAAGACTAACAACATATTTTTTTAGGTGATAGACAAGGTTCCATCACTTCACTCGCCATAAAAGTGGTAAAGACCCCCCAAGTCGGAGGAGATATGAGTACAAGGTCATGAAATAAAATTAAAGAGGACACTCCTAAAAAGCTTTATGTTTAACACTTTATCATCAAAGGAAAAAAAGGAGAGTATTAATAAACATACAAAAAATGGTTAGGATTATAGAAAATAATTCAAGTGCGAGTTTAAATCTCTTATTTGAGTATAAATGAGTATAAATAATAAAATTAAACACCATATAAAAAAATACCCATAAACTTATAATCTTAGATAATCGATAAAAGTAACAATATAACAAACTTAATGTTTTACAATTTTTGATTGAAAATAGTAGTTGTCATAAAATCTTGTAGTTGTAAGTTTGAACCTTATGATAATGGTAAATACAACATAAATTCAATAGTTTAAAGTTTTGAATTGAAAGTAGTAATGATCACAAAACCTTGCTGTTACAAGTTTGAAACTTTTAAGTGTGTGAAATATTTTTACAAAAGCCACATTTTATAGACTTAGTGGACTTCTACCCTTACTTTAGAATGTTTCCTTCTTTTGATGAATATGATCTCTCATGTCTTATAAGATCACCATGTTCTCTTTATTAGAATATTAGTTAGTGAAAGTGTATAATGTTTAAGTCAATTAAGTTATACATGAAATAATGAAGGAATATACTAATATTTTAAAATATTCTTCTATTAATACTATTTTAATGAGTTTTTACCTATATAAACTTTTCATTGGTATCCAATATTTGTCATAACTAAAATATACTTGAATTATTTATATAATGTTGTACTTTTAGTTGAAGTCATTTTGATTTTGTACCATACATTTTCTATATTGTTATCTCCACATACTTTTTAGAAGACTTTATAATTATAATATTTTGTATACAACCTTTTGTTTAGAGATTTGCCCTCTTATTTTAGATATGGTTACAACCTTTCACATTTTAAATTGTATCATCACATTTTTAGTAACAACATTTTTCAAGTAGTTCTACTAAAACTAAATTGAATTACTAGGCTTTAAAGGTTCAATTCCAGAAATAATTGAATGATATATGAAAACAAGATAAATCAACACATTAAATGACATATTCATACAAGTTAGATGAAAAAATTTCAATATACCTGAATAAAATATAATAACATTTTATATCACAAGGACTGATTTTAAATAGAAAACTAACTTGAAAAATTGTTACATATATAAAATTCATATTCAACACAACCCAACCAAATGATTTTAACTATTATACTATTTATAATACTTATTTTACTATTATTTTAAAATTATATTTCAAAACATTGTAACCATTATACTTACCAACCAAATAAAATTCTGACAGCTTATGTCTATGAAAATTAAAACAGTTGACCCACGATAAAAGAAAATGACAAGAATTTAAAATTAATTAAAAATTAGAATTAGAAATATAAAAAACAATATTTTGAAGATGGGGTATCGAACCCGTACCTCTCGCACATTTCAAAACATTGTAACCATTATGTTTACCAACAAAACAAAATTCTGACAGCTTATGTCTGTGAAAATTAAAATATTTAACCATTATAAAAGAAGATGACAAAAGTTTAAAATTAATTAAAATTTAAATTAGAAATATAAAAATCTTAAAAATTTGGAGATGCGGGGTATCGATCCCCGTACCTCTCGCATGCTAAGCGAGCGCTCTACCATCTGAGCTACATCCCCATTTGAAATTTTATGCTTTACAATATAATCATATTGTATATGTGAACGTTTTGACTAACAAAATTTAGAGAAGGTGTGAAACAACTTTTACATTGACCAATGACCAGCAGATGAGCTAAAGAATTTATTTTTATAAAAAGTAAAAGTTTTGATTTTTGATCGAAGGAGAAAAATACGAAGCATTGGAATGATCATCAGTTCAACGAAGGAAATCAAGCTGTAGAAGACAACCTAAGCTCAACAAGAAGAAGAACAGCATCATCGGCAACTATGTTTGCCAAGAAGTTGTTTGACAAGGCTCTGCTGCACCATTCCAACGTAAATTAAAAACTCGAATATAAAGATGCTTTCTTTCTCATCTAACTTTTATTTTCTTCTTCCGGGTTTCCTTTACTCTTCCATGTTGTGATTTTGTTTTTTCTGGGGTTGGTTGGTTTTGGTTCAGCATAAGTTGCGGCATGGTGGTTTACAGGGAAATGAGTTGGATCCCAGAATTGTGTTTCACTATGGCATTCCATCCACTGCTTCAGTTCTCGCCTTTGACCCCATTCAGCGACTCTTGGCTATTGGGACTTTGTCAGTTCTCTCTCTCTCTCAGTCTCTGATTTTGCTGTTGATTGCTGTTTTTTTTATTAATTGGGTATTGTACTGTACCATTGAGTTACGATAATGTTAAATAAGTTTCCATTTATCGTCTAAGAATGGTCCTACCTTACCCAAATAGAAGGATTATCTCTGGTAGAGGATACAAGTGGTTGATATAAGAAAAAAAAAATTAATATTAATGGTACTTAGTTGTTTAGTAATGGGGGGAGGGGTTAAAAGGGTTAGTGGATTGAACATTTTAGAATAGTTTGATCTTGGTTATTCTAATTATCTGTGATAAGTAACATAAAGTTGATCTTTTGTCTTTTTCATTTATTCTATCGTGGTTTAGGAATTGCATTCTGAACTGTTCCCATGCATGAGACAATTTTTTTTTTTGGTCAAAGTGAATTCTGAAATTTAGGATGAAAAAATCTCTGTGGGTTTTTCAAACTATCCTTGAAAAGATGATCAGTTCTTTGTTAGGGTCTGCGGGAGGACGGGTGATGTAATGCCTAAATTCGCTTTTTATATTGACATTTATTTTTGTTTTTCCAGTTAAAGTGTGCATAATGATAATAAGAACAAGAAACGGTCATTCTGATTAGAGAAAATCTAACTGACATAATTCTTGTACATGTTTAGCCAGAAAATGTGGGATGAGATGACTTTTATCATAATGGGCAATGCATGATTCTTCAAAATGTTATCATGACTTGACACCAGTCATATACCATGATTTAATCATAGCTGGCAAATGGATGTCATTATAGGATGTGAGTGTTTGATTGCTAATATTAGGTAGTTTAATGGCAGGGATGGAAGACTTAAGGTGATAGGTGGTGATAATATAGAAGGACTTTTGGTTTCTCCTAAGCAATTGCCTTACAAATACTTGGAGGTAAGTGTCATTGAACTTCTCAAATTGACATGCAGTTAGATCTTGTTGGATTTTCTATGGTGCAAAATTGTCATTTTTTTTGCTAGCTAAGCTCATGTAAATAGCATATTGATCCTTTGATTCTTTTGGCACTCGCAGTTCCTGCAAAACCAGGGGCATTTAGTTGGGGTCTTAAATGACAATGACATCCAGGTAATTTTTTTTCTACATTTCACTATCTGCTTGTGTTGATACATTTTTTCTAACAACTTTCCCCCTAAATAGGCTAAGTATTGTGGTTTTCATCAGTCCTTAACACCTATAATTGATGTCTCTGACTTATGTGTTTGCTTTCCTTTTCTAGTTTCTTTTCTTACCACTCATCATTAATTGTAGAATGGAAAGTAAGGTGTGTGATTTTTCATTATCAAGCATTTTAGCATGTCAAGTTATGGTCTGAATCAGTGAAGTGATTGACTTAGAGTTCCTTGCTTATTATAGTTAAGGCTTAGAATGTCATTTTTGTATTTTTCTTATGATTTTGGCAGGTTTGGAATCTTGAGAGCCGGAGCCTTGTTTGTTCTTTACAATGGGAGTCCGATATTACTGCTTTTTCTGTAGTCAGCGGTTCACATTTCATGTATGTTTATTAAAAACTTATATGCAGTAAATCTCTACACTTTTGCTCTTGCTCTTAGTAGTAGCTAGCTGCAAATGGCTGTGATTACATTTACATGGCACTTGACTCGTAACGTTACTTGTTATAATGTTCAGTTATGTTGGGGATCAGCATGGTTTATTTTCTGTGATAAAGTTTGAAGCTGAGGAAGGACAACTTTTGAAGTCATCACATAATTTGTCTGCAAAGTTTCTAAGGGGTATTTTATTTTCATTTTTAGTTTTTTGGTTTTTGTTTTGATGATTGATGGATAATACTGATGGACTTATTTGGTAACAAATGGAAATAAAATGAAAAAAATTGAAGGAAAATGATCATTGACCCATTTGATAAGGAAAATACGGTCAGCACTAAGATATACAATTCTATGTCACATTGCAATATTTATCTTACTTAACCACTATATTCAAATATCCTGAGTTGATTCATACCTTTGTCTTCCAGCATTTAAGCTTATTTTATTCCCTTTGATTTAAGAACTGTTCGTTGTCATTGTTTTATTCTCTTTGACAGAAGCTGCAGGCTTTCCAGATCCCAGTGTACAACCAATCATTGGAATTCTCTTACAACCTTCTTCATCTGGGAACAGGCAAGATAATAAATAGTTCATACAACATTTTAGCCTTGCATCTTTTTATGTCAAATTTATAAATTGGAATTTTCACTTGACAGCTACTTATTGATTTACTCTAACAATGCCAATTGAAAAATAGGATGCTGTAAAATTAGAGTTTAACTTTGTAGTTTAACATTCATTTTTTTAATTCTCACTGTCTTTATCATTTCAAATCATTTCTCAGATTTTCGAAATTACTTCAAACATTTGTTGAAAAATGCAGAGCCATCCTCCTAAGCAGTTTGTGTATTTTGTCATAGTAGTATATATTCTTAGAGGCAACACTGCATGATTTCATGTGTATGTATTCTATATCATATATGTAGCTAAATCTTTGAACTGTGACTGAAATGATGGGTGAACATATTTCAAGACAGAAAATGCTTCCATCAGTATTTGATACAGTTGTGTGACTCTTGTCCTGATCTGTATGAATTGGGGTTGTTTGCTTGTGAAGAATTATTGATTATTTCATAGGGATTTGAATATTGTGGGATGCCTAAGTCCCACATTGAATAGTATGAGATGCTCAGTGGAGTATTTAAGTGTTTGGTTCTCCCACCTTAAAAGTTTAAGTGGGTCCTCCAAGTGTTTGGATGCTTATCAGTTAATATCAAACCTTGTTGATGTCTTGGAAAGGAGCTGCCTACAGAGAGATTTGAAGTGGGGAGGATTTTGACCAGTGGAGAAGTTGAGTGAAGTGATAAACTCTTAGGGCAATGTAATGATTATTGGGTATTATGGAGTGTCTAAGTCCCAAAATAACTAGTATAAGATGTTTTGTGAAGTATTTAAGTATTTGATATTCCCTTTTAATAGCTACCTTTTAAGGGTGATTGTCTAAAATCTAATATTCCATGTTGAGTAAAAGAAGTTACATTTTCAATTTGATGAAGAATGAATTCTTTTATTTTTTGTAGAATCTTGATTGCATTTGAGGATGGGTTGCTTATTCTTTGGGATGTTTCTGAAGCTCGAATTGTGTTCCTTGGTGGTGGAAAAGATCTCCAATTGAAGGATGAGGATGGTAGCCCTTGTACTGAAACAGGGGCTAATCTTCCAGCCAATGTTACAGAACAAAATCTGGTAGACAAAGAGATAACTGCTCTTTGCTGGGCATCTTCCACTGGGTCTATTCTTGCTGTGGGATACTTAGACGGAGATATCCTTCTTTGGAACTTGTCATCAGCGGCACCTTCTAAAGGTCAACAAACTTCTTCTAAAAATGTTATTAAGCTGCAACTTTCGACTGCAGAAAGGAGACTCCCGGTCATTGTCTTACAATGGTCTGACAGCTATAAATCCCAAAGTGATAGTGCTGGACAGTTGTTTGTCTATGGTGGTGACGAAATTGGATCTGAAGAAGTTCTGACAGTAAGTTACTTGTTTATCTGTTTATCATTTTATTTTAAATTGATTTCTATTAGTTTTATTGGCAATTGCTTCTGAATTATGATAAATTATACCAGTTATCAAGCATGTGGTACTTTCAAAATTGATCCAAGGTTGTGATTGAAACATTCTTGAATGTTTCATCATTCCTAAAATCTGAAGTGTATTGAAGAAGTATTTTACCTGGACTTGCAGGATATAAAAAATAATGGAAAATTCCTTATGATGTTGTAAACCTGGTTGAACACCATTGTGGCTTTATAAACTTTTAAAAGACCTTGATATTTAATGTGGGCTTATCGTCTGATATTTTTTCATTATTTTCTTCCCATATCTTCTGTTAGTTTAAATGGTAAGGTTTAAGCCCTGGTTTATATTGAACAAATATGATGTTACATTGTTGTCGGATTTCTAGTCACTTGTTACCATTGCCTGATGGCTAGCGTTTCTTCTTGTTCAAATGTTTTCTTAGCATGTGTGTAATGTTCTCCCTAAACTTTAGAATGCCTCTATTACAGGTTTTAACTCTTGAATGGTCATCTGGGATGGAGTCTGTAAGATGCACTAATCGTGCAGACCTTACACTTAGTGGTTCTTTTGCAGACTTGACTTTACTGCCTAGTCCTGGAACAAAGGGGCTGAACAGCAAAGATGAAGTTTTTGTGCTAACAAACCCTGGACAACTACATTTGTATAATAGTGATAGCCTGTCCACATTGACATCTCAGCAGAAAAGGACACCATCTGTTCCTGCTGTGGAATTTCCAGTGCTAGTACCTATGGCTGATCCATCTTTGACTGTTGCAAAACTTATCAGGTTGCCCAGTAAGTCAAATTCATCAAAAGTTCTCACTGAGGTAACTTTTTTGTCTGCCTGTAATTTGTCACTCCTTTCAGCTAATCTTTGTTTCTTATATTTTTTTCATCTACTTATTTCATTTATCTTAGGTTGCTTCAGCTTTGAGAACTGGCTTGAGGCCTGGATCTGCACCTTCAGATTGGCCCTTGACTGGTGGTGTTCCCAGTCAGTTGTCCACAACAAAAGGTGCTGAGGTTGAGTGTGTTTATTTTGTGGGTTATTCTAATGGATCAGTCCTTTTGTATGATGCTACACATGCAGTCTTATCTTATATTTGCAAGATAGAGGGAGAGGTAAGCATTCCGCAACTACTTTGTCCCGAAATAAATTCAAAGAAAACAATGTCCTTAGATCTCCTCATATAGTTTATTTTTTGTCACAATTATCTTGTTTGGTAGGTGAATGGTACAAAAGTGGCTGGTTCAGATGCTCCAGTGACAAAATTGGACTTCTGCTCTGTTTCCTTGCTGTTGGCCGTGGGCAATGAATGTGGTCTTGTCAGATATCTTTCTTAATATGTCAATCTATTTTACATAATACAATATTTTTTTCTGTGCTGAATTCTTTTACTGTGACGACTTTAATAGGTTTGCATTTATGACCTCAAAGTCCACTCCAGTAGACAAAATTTCCATTTTGTCACACAATCAAAAAGTGAAGGTGATCCCTAGATATCTGTCACCATATTAGAAGTCCATCTTCTTTGTTTGAGTTTTAACCCTGCCCCCCTCACATGTTTCTTGTGTTCCAAAGATATCTATGCAGAAAAAAAGAAACTGTTAGGCCTTGACTCATTGTATCATGATTTGTGAAATATATTTTGCAGTTCATGATGTTCCACAAGGAAAAGAATCTCGTTGTAGTGCTGTTTTTTCTCTTCTGGATTCTTCAGTACAAGCATTATCATTCGCAAATTCTGGAACCAGACTTGCTATTGGGTTTTCAAGTGGTCGTGTGGGTATTATCTGACTGTTTGTTAATTCTCATTGCCTTTTAGGATAGTGGGAGGTCTGTCAATTGATACATCTTGGTAAATTGCTTCTTTCCAGGTTGCAGTCTGTAATATGACTTCATTTTCAGTTTTGTTCTTGATTGATGGTGCACCTGGCTCTACCTCTCCCATTATTTCATTGGTTTGGAAACAAGAAGTATGTTTTCAGAGTTATGTGAACTTAAAGCAATCAGATACAGCTGCAGGCAACTCTCTTGAAGAAATACTATTTGTGTTATCCCAAGATTCAATAATTAACATAGTTGATGGTAATAGTGGCAAAATGATCTCTAGCCGACCATTACATGTGAAGGAATCAACTGCAATTTCAATGTATGTTATAGGCAAGTACAAATTTCATGAAGAACACAAAGCATATTTTCAGTTTTAATGCACTTGAAATATCATTGAAAATTCTGACAGATTTTTTTACCTCAGAGGGTAGCATCTCAACCTCTGAAGCATCAAATGACAAGCCGCAGAATGGACAGTCGAAGAATACTGCTGATAATAGCCCTGATGAGCAGGAACAACCCTTATCAGCTAGGGTAAATTCATCAGAGGCTGATCTTTCCTCTGCAGAAGCCTCACATTCTGGAGATTTAATGTTGGATCCACTTGTTCTGCTATGCTGCGAGAATTCATTGCGCTTGTTCTCAGCAAAATCTTTGATAGAGGTTCTATAGTTCATTATCACTTCACATTTGCATTTACATCAAGTCTGTACGCAAATGAATTTGACTTTTATGATAATTCTTTACAGGGACATAAGAAACCAATTCATAAAGTGAAACATTCTAAATCTTCTTACTGGACTTCTATCTTAAAGAAAGATGATAAAGTTTGTGGGCTTCTATCATTGCTTCAGACCGGAGCATTTGAAATCAGGTTAAAGTTCTAGAATTTTTGTTCTTTCTTCTGTTTCTGAAGAGTTGGGGAGTATTTTAAATAAGACAATGTGGATTCTAGCAAAACAAATTTTCTTTGAAATGATAAATTATTGGATTATTTTCCTCATCTTTGGACAGGTCTTTGCCAGATTTGGATTTGGTTGCAGAAAGCTCTTTATTGTCGCTTTTAAGATGGAATTATAAAGTGAATATGGATAAAACCATGTGTTCTGATGATTATGGACACATAATGCTGGTACAATTCTTTCTAGAACTTTCAAATTGTCAAGAATTTCATCTATTTTTGCACCCTATTTTTTTAGTGGTTACTGTAAAACATATTTGAGTACTGAGGTGGAAGCATTCGAGTCAAATTTAAAGCCTGCAACTTTTGGTCTTCAAAGCACCCTTCTTATATTCATAACTTACAGGCTAACGGTTCTGAATTGGCATTAATCTCACTACTGGCCGGCGAAAGTGAATTCAGGTATCTTTGTTATCTTGTACTGAAGCAATAGCATTGTGGACTTTTGGTTAAACTATAATAATAAGGAAAAAAAAGATGACTAACATTTCTATTCTGCTTTAGTAATCTGGAGCATCTTCCTTGTCTTCATGACAAAGTTCTTGCAGCCGCGGCTGATGCTGCCTTTAGATTCTCTACAAATCAGAAGAAGAAACAGGTTTGAGGTTCTTTGATTTGTCTTATTTTGGATCCTAATGTTCACACCGTTAACAAGTTTTTTAATCAGCTTAATCATTTTGGTGCAGACCATGGTGCCAGGGATTCTAGGGGGCATTGTCAAAGGACTTAAAGGAGGAAAACCCTCTCAAACAGATGTGACTAAAAGTCCAGCCTCCAATTATGGGAATTTGGAAGACATTTTCTTTAAGCCCCTGTTACCTGATCCCCTTCCAACAGTGGATATCGCAGATAATAAAGTGGAACTTGATATAGGTTTACATTTTTCTTTAACTTGGTGTGTTTTGGGTTTCATATGTTTGAATTGTCAAAAGCAAAACCTCCAACTATTGTGTATTTTGGCACAGATGATATTGAAATAGATGAGCCCAACCCGCCAATAACTAAGAGTTCTACCTCATCTCCTGATGTTAAAAGCAAGCAAAAAGGTAAATCACTTTCAGAACATGCATCATATTTATTACTACAAAGATTAGTAACAGTTTCTTCCTTCTGCATGCAGATAAGTTACTACGAGATAGGGAGAAATTATTTGAAGGTGGCACCAATAAGGATGATGTTAAGCCAAGACTTAGAACACCTGAAGAAATTATGGCTGCTTATAGAAAAACTGGGGTAACGCTAATCCTCTCTGTCTTTTTACACTATTGGTATCAATGAGTTAAATATATTAATCAATATCTGTTTTCAGGATGCTTCTTCAGCTGCTGCCCAAGCAAGAAACAAGCTTATGGAGAGGCAGGAAAAATTAGAGGTAGAAAATTATCTCATCTCATCATGCTAACTTACATAACTTGCGATCAAATTCTGTTGCTGTCAGTTCTTCAACATAAACATGGAAGCACTCTCTTTGATTTTTGTCCTCAAAATATATTTAACAAAAAACGATCTTTTTGTAAGAAAAAACTATATGGTTTTAATCCCTTAGTAGGACTAAAACCATGATTTTTGTAACTTTTGGGGACTAAAAGTTGTAGAATACAAAAAGATAGTCATATTTTCAAAGACTAAACATTTTTAAGCCAACCATTTTTTTCACGTTTTACATTGAAGTTGCTGTTTGTCTATTTTTCAAGTATAATTGTTAAATGGATTAAATATCTTTTAATCCCTAAACTTGGACATGAAATTATAATTTATCCTTGTCTAAGACTTTAATACATTTTGGTCATCAATGTTTAAAAATGAATTATTCTTTTAATTCAACAACTTTAACTTTTCTTTACATGTTAACCGGTGTCTTGGACTAACATTTGAGCTAGTACATGTCAAATAGTGTAAATAGGTCGATCATAGTTTAATCATGTCAAAAAGGTTTCACGCAGTTGGGTTAGAAAGATTATATCTAGTTAAGTAACAAACTGTATCAAAATTTGAGATAAGAAAAATTCCAATTTTGTTTCTAAATTTAGAAACTAAAAACATATTAAACCTTGTTAATATAAACATGTTTCTTCACTCTCTAGTCTTTAGTCCAAAGGGGTAACCAATTTCTTATGCTTGAAGCATCGTTATCATGATTCATAAACTCTGCTAAAATGAAGTTTTACTGTTCAATTTGATTCAGAGAATCAGCCAACGCACTGCTGAACTGCAAAGTGGAGCTGAAGACTTTGCATCATTAGCTAATGAGCTTGTGAAGACCATGGAAAGGAGGAAATGGTGGCAAATATAGAAAAAAAAAATTGTATATATTTATTTTCTTGTATATATTTGTGGCTGTTGGCGTTAATTTTGTTTCATGGCATAGAATTAGCAAATGGAAAACACATAACATCTGCAGAGTTTGTTGAGTATAAAGGCAAGCCAAATAGTGGTCAGCGATTCTTTATTATTACTACAAGTATGTCATTATTTGTTTTCATTTGAGATATTTGAATCATATCAGTTTCCTACTGTGTAATATTCATAGATATAAAGAATGTAACGAGAAAAAAAAATTGCCCTTTTGAAAGTTTTATAAAATATGTAACATGTGCTTAGTTTTTTTTTTTTTTTTTTATTAAGTCATCTTTGTTGGAAAATGTAAATGACTGAAAAAAGATTGGGATCTTATGGTAGAGCATGATGTAACATGTTGCAAATTCTGTGAAAAAAAAATTTGTTTAGTCAAAATTGGTATATTAAGATTAATTAATATCAAAAGAATAATGTACCTTTTTGTCCTAAAACAAATTTGTAATGATTATCTTTCCCAATGGCATGTCTATTCAGAATGCACTTGTGATATTGCTGCATAATGAATCTTTACAAAGTTAGGGCTGCATAAAACAATGTTTCTTTCTTTTCAAATAATTGAAGTGAATCATTTTATGAAAAGTGGTCTGTTTTGATTTGGTTTTTTCAAAGAATTTATAGCCAAATTAAATGAACTAATTTATGAAATCTGTTCTGTTAATCGAACCGTTTTCATAAAATAGTTTGATAAAGATTGTTTTTGGATTTTCTTAAATCAGTTTGAAACAGTTTTGTTCAAAATATTTTACACATAATTCACTGTGGGTTTTATCCGTTCATGATTTGGGTTCAGTTTTAATGTGTGCTGCTGGTGACTTGATATGGTTAATATGTTTGCAACTGTTGCTTTAGGAAAAAGACATTTTTTTCTCAACAATCTAACAAAATTGATAAAATCTTAACGGTTATTCCTTCCAAATTCAAAGGAACAAATAGAACTTGGACTCTGTAACAACAAGATGCTAACTTTGTTATATAAAGGAGTATAATTTTAATTATCATAATTTATCTCTTTAAACGGATAATCTGATTACGTAATATTAAGTTAAAAAGTGTATTTTACCTTTTTTTTTTAACAAATATCAGGTAAAAAAAATCTTTTGAAAACAACCATAAATGAATAAATTTGTAAGGATAATAAACATGAGAATATTTTTAGCGTTTATTTTTAGTTAAGAATTATTTTTATTTTATTTATAAATAGAAAGTGTACCAGTATACATTTAATCCTGTAACAAGAATATTTTATTAAGAATTAATAACAAAGTAATCACAAAAAGTTGCATGAAAAAAGATATAAATGATTAAATTAGATTTTGATATGATACAGTTTGTTAGAGCCATATTTGATTAGATAAAATATACTTATATTTGTTTTCAACTTGATTGAGAGTTAAGGCCTTGATCCTCTATATATAAGAAGTTTCACCTCACATATTAACACACTACACAATTAAGAAAAAATAGTTTGAGTTTTTTCCTTATTTGTTTACTATTTGATTTAGCCCTTTCTGCTGTTCTTCGCAATTGGTCATAGAAGATTCTCGCAGTGGAAAAGAAAGATAAAGGTAATAATCCCTTGACTCATATGTATGTTTGATAAAAATTTTCTTATTTTTTTGTTCAAAAAACGTTCTAAATTATAGCTTTAAATCCAAACTATGAAGGAGAAATGCTAGAATACTCTATACACCTTCTATTTTTTTTTTAATATTTTATTATTTTATTTGTACATGTGATATGTGATTGTTATTTGAATAGTGATAATTTATCAAACATATTTGTTTATTAAAATTATTTTAATTTTAATAAGAGGAAATAGATATAAATTTTCAAGACAGTGGTAGATATATATATACTAAAATTTTTCCAAAAATGTAAAATTTGGGAAAAGATTTCTATTTTATAAAGAAAAAAGGTTGTTTTACCCATTTGACGACCATTTGACAATTTGTATAAAAATAAAATAGTTTTAACAAAAATTAACTTATATTTTTAAAAGAAAGAGAAAATATATAATAATAAAGGTAATGTCAAATACTACTAAAAAAAGAGTAGTATCAAAATATCAGTGTCCTTCTGTAAATTATGTCTGATGTTATGATATTATGTTTTACTTTCAGGTTTAAAAAAAATTAGTGAAGGCAAAATGTCGTGGGAAGATGTGTTGTGTAAAGGTATATTGCTGGAAATTCTGTCAATACTTCCGGTAAAATCTCTTATACGATTCATGTGCATGAGCAAATACTTTCAATCTCTCATATTGGATCCATGTTTGGCGACAATGCATCTTCAAAACTCATGTAAAAGCCCTAATTTCTTGTTAAAATATTACTCAAATGAATATAAAAATTGTTGGGAGGTTGTACCCTCACGGATCAATTCTTCTTTGTTTGTTGTTAATATGATCCGTGGAAATAAGCTTAAGTGTAACTATCAGATTCTTGGTTCATGCAACGGCTTGGTCTGTTTGACCGAACGGAACAACAAGGGACCAAACACTTTTCACTTATGGAACCCAACCACCAAAAAAGAACTTATGTACCCGTACTCTACCTTAAAACATCCGAAGGAAGAAATCCTTATTATGTTAGGATACGGTTATGATAATTCGAGGCATAGTTACAGAGTGGTAGCGATATTTGGTCATGTGATTTCCAGAGTTGGTCCTTTTAGATCTTTAATTTGTAGCCTGGATGAGAAGCGTGGTTGGAGAGAGATTCAAGATTTTCCTGCCCAACCTCCTTGGACAATGGTCGGAATATACCTAAACAACACTCTTAACTGGTTAGGCGCGCCGAAATCGATCGGTCGTGACCTTCTTAATCCTCGTATTTCATTTGATGAACTGGTGATTGTGTCGCTTGATCTTGAGACCGAGACATACACACAGTTGTTACTTCCGCACGAACTTAATGGAGTGGTCGTGGGAGATATTTGCTTTATCGAAGGGCTCCATTCTAATGAAGCTCCATTGGTCGGGGTTTTGAATGGTTATTTAAGTCTTTTTATTCATAACCGAAAGACAAAACATCTAAGCATATGGCAGATGAAGGAGTTCAGGAATCAAAGATCTTGGACTCTATTGTTGAACATATTTCTTCTTGATTTTGGAATTAATGACATGCAATATGACTTTTTGATACTTTTGTGCATGACTGAGAAGGATCGTCACATCGTGATCGTTAAATATTTAATTAATATAGATCGTGTGAACCAAATAATAATTTATAACATGAGAGATAAGAGAGTGAGTTTTAGAAATATGGTTAAGAACTTATGTTGGATCCATCCTATTGAGCATGTTCAAAGTTTGGTTTCCCCCGATGTTTTCTCACAACCTTAACCATGTTTGGTTTAGAGATAAGATTTTGTATACATGTGATTCTAGTAGAGGAATATATTGGATTTATGTAAATCCTGCAGTTTTATATAAGATGTATTATTGGCTTGAGTTGATTTATTTTAGTGTTGTTTTTATTTCTGTATTTTAAAGTTTTATTATTTAATAGGTCGATTGTACCGGAATTATGTAAGAAAACAAAACAAATATATATTTTATTAATAACAATCATATAAATGATAGTTTCACCATTTTGTAACAATCGAAATCTTTCAAATAAATACAAATACACTGAAATTAATAAAAACAATTCAAAAGATAATCTCTCCTAACTGCTAGGATAATACTGGTGATATTTTTATTTAAATAATTTGTAGTTTACAACACTTACCCTAAGTTAATAAATGTATATGGACAATTTCCAACTTACTTATTATAACATCCTAAAATCTATTATGGGAAAGTTATTTAGTAAAAAAGGGGACATGAGTTCAAATTACTATACCTTTGTTTGAGATTATCAAACTGATGAAGTGTGTTTCCATTTTATAATATGATATACATAATAATGATAAAGGCAGAATAACTTTATTATAACATTTATACTCTTTTTATTAAGGAAAACTTATAAACAATATTTTAAAATTCTAGAATATAATTTATCGCAATTAAGATTATAATAGAGTGAAAACCCAATGCTTTAAGAGACTTTACAAGATAAACATGAAGCTGTGAAAGAAAAAGAAAATAATAAATAAATAATATGACTAGCGTCATTTAATACATAAATGATTAGTTTGTTGATAAGGTTCATCACGTTTAACAATACTTATCTTCAGTCGATTTTGGAAACATGGGTAAAAGATATAAGGTTTGTATGAATTGATTTATATATTAATTCATATATGTATTGCTTACAATTCAAAGTTTAAAACGATTAAAATATTTTTCTTTTTTTTTATTACTTTTGAGTCGTATTTCAAAAATAAAATTATGGTGATCGACGGCGATCTTACCATTCAATTTACGATCAAAAAATAACTATTATCTATACCTAGCAATGTTAGATATGCATAAGACATGAGAAAAAAAAAATCCACAAATACTCACAAGAAGTGTTTGATGAACAATTTAATGAGAACTTTCATATTTTTCATATTGATATATTAAAAATTTGTTCAATATATGAAATGCAATATCCTATAATATAAAAAAGAGAGTAAAACTTAATATTTGTTAATAATAAAAGAGAATGAAATATATTATATATCCATCAATACATCAATAGAATTAAAACCATGAGATATATAATATTTCTAACAAAAAAAATTGAATTTGTTTTATCGTGAGTTTTTTTTTTTGTTATTATCAAATATTATAGCTAACAATTTTTAAAAATTAAAAGTAATTTTTTTAATATATTTTTATTTCATTATTTATTTTATGTTTGACATCGGGAAAGATAAAACTCAATGAAACAATTTTCCATCTTATATTTAAAAGATAAATGAGAATTCATCATATATTAAACATATTCATCCAAATAATATATCTCTTTTGTCATCTGTTTCGGGTATAAGGACTCAGTTTAAAATACTCACTTGAACTCCTTTATTTAATCTCCCTTTTTTCGTTATAGTTTCTCCTTTCCTCCTCTTCGGTTTGCTTTTCCTTTCTCCCGTTCGGTTGATCGGGTACATGTCAATTAGGCTCCGATGCTAAGATCACTTCAAGTTCGTTCGGGGTATGCAATTAATGTTGTAATAAATGCGAAATAAAAGTCTTTACCAAACTTACCTTGAACTCATATTTATAGTTTTTTATATAGGCTGTGGTTTTCTTAATCACAGCCCAATTGTTTTTTAAACTTGATTAGATTACTGACTTGTTTTACTTTAAATACAGATTCTACCTTTTTGGTCCGCTCGACTGACGCTATTGAGCGTTCGCTCTCCAATCGGTCATGTACTTGCACCCAAATAGTTGGATGAGAATGGCAAGTCATGGCCGGTGTCGTCAGTGTTTACATTAAGAGGGATTTGAATGTGATTTTCAGTTACATGACACCTGGCCGACTTGTCATAGCGGGTGGCCTTCAGCCGCTTGCCCTCAGGGTCGTTTGGTTGTAGGCTCCCTAAAATCACTCTAGAAAAATTGCCACATCAACAAAGTTCAAAACTTTACACCCCAACCGTTGGATAGTCCGCCTGTAGCAGACGGTCTTCAACCCCTTATCCCTGTGCTGCCTAGCTGGGGATGTTGATAAGTCCTATGGTACATCATCTATTCAAATATTTTTAATTTTTTTCAAATATTCAACAAATGTTTGAAATGGAATTAAATACACGATTCAATAATTAAAAGCATTTACTATTAAAAATAATATGTTAATACTCAAGTTTCTATCCACGTCTAAATTTATAGTTTATTTGAAAGTTCTGTTATATTATTATGTTATATTATTATAGGATAAATGCATGATTGAAAAATGCTATCAGCAAAAAAGTTTATTAAGGATATGATAACTTAGGGTACGGTGTAGTGGCTAAAGATATAACAATTATGAAGATTTATACGAATTTATTTTAGGAGAAAAGGAAAACGTAAAATTGAAAATTTATTATTATAATAACAAAACAAAAATAAGCTTCCAAATGAAGAGTTGCATAAAGTAACACCAAATAGAAAAAGAACCCTTCCCAATGAAGAAAGCTTTCCATGCATAAGGTGAGTTTCTTGATATGTCTAAATTGCTGCAATTTCTCCTTTGACATGTCTTTCTAGGGAATTTAACTTTATCTTGAAACTTCTTTTGCAACTGAGTCCTTTTGTTTGTGTAAATTCTTTCACTTGAGATAAAAATCTATATCCATCAACTTGTTCATTTTTGCTTTTTAGTACATTTTGTTGTTAAGCACGGGTTATGTTTCAATTGAGATAGTTAGATTTGGATGTTTAGGATGAAAAGAAAAATAAAAAGTCACTGGGAATTTTGGTAACAGTGTTCTTATTGTAAGTGACATCAATTGTTCGGTGGCAGAGATCAAGCGGATCGAGTCACAATCGAATTATAGTGTTTGGGTTGTTACATTCTTAGGTAAAAATAATTGCGCCTTAACTAATAGCTATAACTTTTAATCGAGTAGTAAGCGCTCGATCTCTAAAGATTCTAGTTTAATTTATTTTGATATTAACATTGAAAGAAGTGAATATTAGGAGTCCGTGCTGTTTAAGAAAACAACATATTTTACAATTTGTTTAATTAGAAGTATTTTGAAAAAAAGTTTTTCTTCCTAAGGTTATGTTCCTTTGTGTGGATGAATTTGAGAGAGAGTGTGAAGATGGATTTGTGTGGATTTGAATGAATGGATATGTGTGTTTTTTGAGTGAATTTAGAAGGTAAAGCAAGTGGATTTGAAGATAAATTTTATGAAAGTTAGAGAGAGATTTGATTGATGTGATAGATAAAATAAAGTGTGAAAATAGATAGAATTTGAAATTTACCAAAACACCCTTTATGAAAAAAAAATATAATAATTTTGTAATTTGATGTGATAAAAAAATTAAAATTAAAAAATATGAATTTAAAAAATTTATAAAAAATTAAATAAAATTTTAAAATAAATAATTACAATTTAAAATACGAATATATATATATATATATATATATATAATTTTTTTAATTATTACATACATATACTATTAATAATAATAATTATTTTATATATTATTAAGCATTATATTTTCAATAATATTTTAATTATTATATATATCTATATATAATTAATAATAAATATTATTATTATGCATGTATTATATTAATAATTATATATATAATATTAATAGATATATTATTAATTATAATATGTATTATTAATTATTTATAAATATGTTTAATTATTATTATATATAATAAAATAATAATAGTAAATAAATTATTTATAGTATATTATGATTAATAATTATATATAAAGGGTATGAAAGTAAAATAGTTAACATCTGTTCAAATCTATTTTTATCTAGAAGAGAAATATGGAGGAAAACACTTTTAAAAGAGTGAAATTGATTTGTCATAAAAAAATATAAGTATGGGAGCATTTTTCATCAAATTTGATTTAAAACATAAATAGGAAATGGAAATAATAAATTAATAAAAATGCCACATATGACTTGTAATCTGATTATTTATATTAACAACTCTTTAGGTTGAGTTTATATTTTGTAGATATTTTGTTTGTGATTGCTGCTTGACCACATTCATTTCTTGTAAGCATTAGGGCTAAATTATCAATATCATGACTGATATTTTTTATTGTGCTAAGTATAATTTTAAAAACTAAAATAAAATAATCTTCAATTTTCTTTAAAAGTTATCTTTAAGTTTTTGTGCTAAGTATTAAAAGCATACTAATATATATAGTTTCATTTTAAGTTTTTAAAAATAACTTAAAAAATGTGAAATTGTAATGGTAAGCATAACTCTTACAACTACATGGTCTTTGTTCATGTATCATTCCCATTTTTTTTTTTTTTGCGAAATATATTCATATAAGGGGTTATTTATGAATAACTTTGGATCGAATTTGAGGTAATATAAAATCCAAAATTGGTTTGAATTTTTGAAAAAAATGTATATCAACCCTATGAATAATGTGTTGGCTTTGGATTAATTGAATTTTTTACTAGGCAAATGTGTAAAAAAAAACCGAGAGACAAATTTCGAGGCAAATGTGTAATTGAATTTGGAATAATGAATGACTAATTGTTTCACATACGTCTAACGTATTGAAATTTATTAGTTGTTCAATTTTAAATAAGTTTCATAAACTACTTTTCAATCCGCTGGTATTACCAAATTTGCAAACAAAAATTATGTAGTTAAGAGTAAGAATAGAACACAACAATGATGTAAAAGAAATATATTGAATAGTAAAGATCATAAAGAGTTAAGATACATTATGTCCAACCAAAATATATTGAATAGTAAAAATCATAAAGAGTTAAGATACATTATCCAACCCCATGAATTAGGGAATCAGATACTTCTATACATTCTAAACTTTATAAAAGAATACACATGAATGTCTCCGGCCTCCAGAATGAGTTTTTGCGTTATCTCTCTTATAGTAAGTTTCCTAAGTTTCCTATGCTCGAAGAGTGCGTCTTTCTAACTGTCAAACCTCCTATTTATAGGAACCGTGCAAGGTTGCTCAAATTGGATTAGGTATGAAATTAGTACTTAATTTTTGAAAGGGAAATCATACTTTAACTCCTTCATTTTATTTTAAAATTCAATTTCTATTTTTTAACCCGGTGTGATGTGACCCTTCGATTGAGTGTTGGAGTGGAGAAAGGCATGGACGCTTGCGTGTGGAAAATGGACAACAGTAGTGAAGCAATTTATGTGAGAAAGAAATTTTAAAAAACTTTAAGAAATTTTTAGAAACTTTTTCCATCCAGCGAAGTTGACATATATTATTTTCGTCCATCTTCCTGCCGTTTTCCCAACCGAAGAAATGGACATTGCTTTATCGTTGTTCGTCTACGCTAAAGACGGTGTTCTTGACCGTGCCAGGGCTTTTGAATGAAAAGAAATTGGGTTTTTTAACTACATTGTGCGTGTGTATTCATGTTTGTGTTTTTTTTTTGTGTTTGCCCAATGGTAAGGTACATTATAAATTTTTTTTTTCAGGAGTTGAATAGGAGTCGTTGTGGTGTGAAAGTAAATTGATATTTACAACTAAAAATTTTGTATTGTGAAAGTAATTCTTAATTCCATAGCGAGGTTTGCGTGCAAAAATCTAAGCCATAAAGAGACACTTACTGTTACATAAAAAGGCAGTTAATATAATTATAGTTATGTGGAAAATTAGTTTAAAAAATTGATTGCATTTGTTGGATGAAGGGTGAAATTAATAAGTTCAATTAAATAAAAACAATTCCCCTTTTGAATTATCAATTTCCATATGTCAAAGTAAACAATATTTCCATAGCTAGGTTTGTATGTCCAAAATCCAAAGTAGAAAAAGGGACTTATTGTTATATAAGAAGACAATTAATATAAGTACGGTTGTAAGGCCCGCTTTCCATTCTGTCCCTTTTTCTTAGGGTTGCCTTAACCAGTGGGCCTTAGGGCTGGCCCAGAAAGGGAAAACAGACCTAATCCACCCCAAACCCTAACATAAGCTCACTTTTCGTAAAACAGAAACCCCATTTCCTAGAGTTGTTGTTGCTGCCGTCTTCTGCTAGGGTTCCAACGTTCTTCAGATTCACGTTTAGCTTGGCCATTGTTCTGCTCACGTAAGTACTTCTTCTCCCTATCACCTCTGTCTAGTATAGTTTCGTAGTCGTAGTGGGAAACTCTGTATTAACTCGTTTTACCCGTTGTTCCAGTTTGCGAGTCGGGTTCTAGAGCTGTTGTGCTCCTTGTTTCAGTGTCGAAGTCCCGTACAAACCCATTTCCAGGTAGGGAAGCTCTAGCTCACTCTTGTGTTTTGTTTCTGTCTTGTTATGAAACTGTTGTTTTGAAGTTATGTGGCTGGTATGATGTTGTGATAAGCTGTGAATGTATGAATATATGTGGGTTGAGCTGGTGTGGGTAACTGTTGTAGGAAAACAGTGGCGAGACCTGCTAATCTCGCCCAAGCGAGCCAGTCTCGCCTAGGCGAGATGAACAGGGACTCGCCCAAACCCGTTTGCACGAAAGGTCGCCCAGGCGACCCGCTCAATTTTTGAGCGAGCGAACATCTCGCCCAGGCAAGAGGGGTCTCGCCTAAGCGAGATCCCGCGTTGGTTTCTGGATGCTCTTTCGAGCCCTCGCTTAGGCGAAGGGGGCTCGCCTGAGCGAGCACGTCTCGCCTGAGCGAGGGGTTGGGCGAGGCAGTACGCTGTTTGAGTGCTTGTTTGTCCTTGGATGATTGGTATTGGTTTGGGTATGAATGTTATCATGAGAAATATGTATATAATGAAATATTATGTATGCTTAGCATGAATCATGAATTGTAGATGATGGGTTTGGTATGAAAGTTGGCATGTGAACTAAATGAGATGGGTATTATTAAAGTGGCATGATAACGAGATGAGTAAGGTCCTATGTGCATGGATGGATTATGATGAGTTGGAATGAGTTGGACCTGGAATGTGAAAAGATTGGCTTTAAAGGTTGACATACTGGTTATATCCTTGCATGGTGAATACTATTTGACTGTGTGATCATATTTTGTCTATGTCAGTGCATAATTCCTTGGGGTCTCTAGGTGAGACTTTCAGGGTTGCGCTTCAGTGGTCGGGACGTAATTCCATGACCTCTGTTAGTGGGTGCCCATGGTGGTGCCCCATCTGTATAACTAGGTAAGGATTCAAGGTAAGAATTGCATCCTGACACTCTAAGGGGTCAGTTAGTCTCACTTAGAGCGGACTGACTCCTATGGTGAGAGTAGCAGGACTGACTCCTATGGTGAGAGTAGCAGGAGGCCTGAAATTCGTTAAGGGCTAACCTTGTGGTGAGGGAAATTGATTCATTGAAACACTTGTAACACATAGCTCGGGGGTGAGCAAAGGTATCCACCACAAGTGCAAGTATCCGCTGAATCCGACCATGGTTATATGTATCCGGATGAGTCGAGTCGTGTCGTAGTGTATTGCCTGAACAGTCATAACATGCTTGGTTGATTTGGATGTATGGTATTGTGGAATTATATCTAATTTAATGGATGAACTCTTTTGTGCTCTAGCTTACCCTACTTTCTTTGTTGTGTGATCTGCTGTGTGGTACTCTCTTTTGCGATGATCATCAACTTGTTGATGGGAGCAGATGCGAGGAACACCTGTGGGCAACAAGGGATGGAGATTCCGCTGCATAGTCCGCGTGGACTAGTTTATATTTTCATATGAGTTTATCTAGGGCTGCGACCCATGTAATTGTTCGTTCATAGATTTATGTACCTTGGTTAACTTTTCATCTTGTTTTCTCTTAGGCATCGTGGTGTGCCATGGATTGTATGGAGTTGAGTTTAAAACCCCCAGACCGCGCCTTTATGTTATCTTTCTTGTAACGCTTCCATTAATTTCGCGTACTTAATTAAATGGGGTGTTACAACGGTTTTGTAGAATTAGTTGAAAAATGGATTGCTTTTGTTATAAATTTCTTTCTCACATAAACGGCTTCACTACCGCTACCGCTATCCATTCTTCACACGCAGATACATTCATCCCTTTTTTCACTCCAACACTCAATCAAAGGGTCACATCACATCGGGTTAAAAAATAGAAATTGAATTTTAAAATATCACTTCAGAGTGACACGTCAAAAGGTTAATAAAGAGTTAAAATAAATAGGTTAAAGTATCATTTTCCGTTTTGTAAAGTAAACAAATCTTATGACAACCAATTTTGTTGAGATATTTTTCAATATTCAATGATTCCCATATATTTAATTTTTGTAATTGAAGTAACTCAATTTATTAATAACTTATGTTTTTTAGATTTCTTCTATCTTGAATTATTTTTACTTATATGAAACAATATCTTCACAAATAAAAATAAAATATTTTATTTCTCGATTTGATAAATAAAAATCTTAATTATCTAAAACGTAATAATAAAAAATATCGATAAAATTAAACAAAATAAAAAGAATGATAATCCCAATTATAAGAACTAAAAATGTGGTAAAATGTGAAATTTTAAAAATAGCATGTACAATGAGAAAGTATAAGAGTGCTACAAACATAGCACACCATGACACGTTCACCGTCCACTGGAGTTAGTAAAGTATAAGTCCAACCCAAATTAAAAAAAAAAAAAAACTAATATTAACGAATTTTTGGTGGGTTTAAATGAGATTTGAATTTCATTGGGTGTTAAAAATAAAATAAAAGTTCTTTATGTTCTAAACCAGATTCGTTCAATTTTTACATTTTAAAACTTTAATTTTTAATTTTCATGGTTTTTTATTTAAATGTTGGTTAATTCATATTTGCAATTTTTTCATTTAAAAACAATCCATTTTCTGAAGAAGTAAAATACAAATAAAGCCTAATCTTATATATCTTATATAGAATCTCAGTAACTACTGAATAAACATCATTTTATTAAGAGTCACGTTACTAAAACAGAAATTACTTTATTCATAGGTATAATAAATGTTTTTTTATATTTCCTTAACAAATCGTCTAAAAATACTAATAGTATTTTCCAAAACGTGATAAATGTACTATTTTGGACAAGAAATTTGCAATGACACATTTCCTAATAAAGTGGAACATAAACACGATTTCAGGCATAGGATTTGATTCCGACCAATATTTATGAAATGCAAATAACAATAATTAACAAATATGTTTTATTTCCGTCCAATGTTTATAAAATGAAGATAATAAAAGTGTAAACAATAACAATAATGTCACGTGTGGCACGTGGATGTTGGTCTGAGGAAATTAGGTTTCACACTGGTACACGAATATGATAACACACCACCGACCCATGAACCAAACAAAACTGCTTCTCATTCCAAATACAGTAACCTTTTTGCTTTGTACCATCAAATCAAACAAAAACAAACACAACATATCACTGTTTAAAATCAAATAAAATATGTTTTATATTTCGATTGATTTATGTATAATAAATAAGATAAGAGATGGTTTATATGATTAATTATGATTTATGTATGATTCTATTCTAGAAAAAACTGAAAAGATGATTAAATTAGAAATATAACTATTATTAGAAATAATGGATAGTAGATGTCGTGGAGTAATATAACAAATTTTAGGATTTATTTTCTTAAATGAGTCTCAAGTTCAATTCTAAAATTCAAATAGATCAATCAAATTAATTATGTACAAGAAAAATTATAATTTGACTCATAATTTTTTATTATAAACTTTTATTTCCTAATTTCTGACATGATTTTGATTTAGTATGATATTAATTATTTCAAAAAAAAAATAATACATTAATTAATAACTAACACCAAATTATTTTTTTTTAAAAAAAATGAAAGATGAGAATCAAGAAATCATAGTCCTAATATTATTTATGTATAACGAATTATATATAATTCATTATTTGCAACTTCAATGATAAAGAAACAACATAAATAAGAACACAAGTAGAGAATAATATACCGTTACAAATCACCTTATTAAAACTCACTGCTTTCTACACTAATCAATCTTCTTTTCTAGCCTTCAATTTCACTTCAACAAACATATATTTACTCTTCCCTAATTTATTTTCATTTGTACCTCTTTTTACAATAATCAAATTAAATATTTGGTTAGACCTTTTCAATTCATAAATAATTGAATCTAAATGTCTCATATATTAGATTTTTTTTCCCAAAAAATTCCTTGAATACACACACACACACACACACACACACATATATATATATATATATATATATATATATATATATATATAGAGTTTTATAAATAAAAGTAAATCTTCTTTAATGATTAAAATAGAATATAATATAAACTTAATAGAATAACATATTGTGTATATGAGATAATAAAATCAAACAATAATAATAATACTAGGATGTAATTAAAAAAATAACATAATATAACTTCATTTTAAAATTATTTTACAAACTTTAAAATTATAATTTAACTAAACAATAGAAAATTATATTTTAGCATTTATTTAGTTTTCTAAATTCACGATACTTACGAAATTATAGTATAGTTATTAAAATACTTTCTTTTAAAAATAATTTATTAATAACTATTTAATTTTACATTTCAATCAATAATATAGTTTAAATTTACTTCTCAAAATTATTCTATATAAAGATATAATATAATACGAAGAATAAAAAATATATTACATATTCATTTTTACATAATATTATATATATGATTTTTGTTTTGGTTATTATTTCTCAATCGTTTGTACGCCAACAAGATAAAGAATAAGATAACGGTGCAACAAACTATGAAATATAATATAATGCAATCTTATCCTACACTTTTTTTTTCTTGCTTATCGTATCCAATTACATGAAAAGCTTATATTATGGTTATTATTTTTATATTTTATTGTCTTGTATACTATATATTTATATATTTATTTATATATATGATTAGAGATCCCACTTGCTAAGATATATTCCCCTGTTAAACAATAATAAAAACGAGAGACATAAAATATGATATCAATATAATAGGTCAAATACACGGCAAGAATGAAAGGCTTTACTTTTCGAGAATCGTTTCGGTAAAAGTAAACACGGATTGCATTGGTCTCTGCACACAAAACACATAAAAAAATTGCGAATGACTAAATTGCCCCCGCAAAATCCACGAACCCCTTTTTCTGCTTCACCCTGTTATATTTAAGTTCCACCTCCGATTCCCCCATTCATCATCAAGGAACTAAGATACCGTCTTTTAGCCTCCTTTCAACACCCTTTTGGCCTTTTATTCTTCAAAGCCTCAGAGCAAAGCTTGAGGACGTGAGAGAATTAGAGGGTTGAAATTCTGTGTGGTTGTTGTTGGAGGTTGAAAGACAACTTAGCACCCCAAGTGTTTGTTAATAATATTGAATTTAGCAAGCAAGTTCATCTTTTCAAGTATTGTATGACCAAATATTTTAGTATTTTAGGAGTAGAAATTTTTCTTCTGTTGGCAATTTTTCTGTTCTCCTTCTGGTTCTCATCTTTTGTGTTCTTCTTTGTCTCTCGTCTGTCTGGGGATTTTTCTATTTTAGTTCCTGCATACACCAGGAACCTCACCCTATAAACCCTTTTTTGAAGCTTCAATCTTGAGTCCTATGGCGACTTGGTTATTATCAGAATGTGGCATGAAGCCTCTTGCTCCTGTGTTTCCAAGACCCAGAACTGGGGCTGTTTTGTCCAGCTCCTCCAAGGTTGGATTTTCGGACACAAACAAGAGTGTTGCTGATCTTAAGTTTCAACCCTTGAGATGTAACCTTAGGGATAGAAATTGGGGGTTGAAAGTGAGTACCCCTTTGAGGGTGCCTTCCACCGAAGAGGAGGACCAAACTAATGTTGTTGATGTAATGAATGGGACTAATGGGGTTGATCATGAGAAGCGTCCAGAATTTGACCCTGGTGCTGCACCACCATTCAACTTGGCTGATATTAGGGCTGCTATTCCAAAGCATTGCTGGGTGAAGGACCCTTGGAAGTCCATGAGCTATGTGGTGAGGGATGTCATTGTTGTCTTAGGATTGGCTGCTGGTGCTGCATATCTCAATAACTGGTTGGTCTGGCCTCTCTATTGGGCTGCTCAAGGCACAATGTTTTGGGCTCTGTTTGTTCTTGGTCATGACTGGTAATAACTATTTTTCTTTTCTTCATTTTTTCCTAATTTGGATGAAGCTGTATTTTGGGGGTGCTAAGTTGGGTTATATAATTTTGACTTGATGAATTTTCTTCCTGTTTTGGGTGTTTCAGTGGTCATGGAAGCTTTTCAAACGACCCCAAATTGAACAGTGTTGTTGGGCATCTGCTACATTCTTCAATTCTAGTACCATATCACGGATGGTATGCTGATGCTTTTTGATGGAATAGCCTTTTTTTAATTTTAGAGTTAAATATGTTCATATCTTCCAAAATAACTGTAAATTTGGTTTTATTTCCTATAAAAATTTAGTACGTTTTTAGTCTCATCACTCGGGAAAAACATGTTTTTAATCCACCAGGGGCTATAAGCACGTTACTTTTGATACAGGGAGACTAAAAGCATTAAAGTTTGGTAGAGAAAAAAAAAAAAACTGAATTTTGAGGGATAAAAGCATATTTATAATATTTTTTATTTACTTATAGCTTTAAATTTATGTTTGAAACTGATATTTTATACAGGAGAATAAGTCACAGGACTCATCACCAAAATCATGGCCATGTTGAAAATGATGAATCTTGGCACCCGGTGAGATGATACTCACTGTTCTTGTTTTAAGAGATACCATTTGGCTTCATGTTATTTTCCCTTGATCAAAATTTCTGATGTGTTAATAATCTTGCAGTTGTCTGAAAGAGTGTTCAGGAGCTTGGACACTGCAACACGTATGTTAAGATTCACTGCCCCTTTTCCACTGCTTGCATATCCTGTTTACCTTGTAAGTTGTTGTACCTACATGGTTTGACCATAATTTGATCATTAATTATTCTTAATGTCTTGATAGAAGAATTGACATGGTGGCTGTTAATGTTTGAATCCAGTGGCAGAGGAGTCCTGGGAAGACTGGTTCTCACTTTGACCCTAGCAGTGATTTGTTTCTTCCAAATGAAAGAAAAGATGTTCTTACATCCACAGCTTCTTGGGCTGCTATGTTGGGATTGCTTGTTGGATTGGGGTTTGTAATGGGTCCAATTCAACTGCTTAAGCTTTATGGTGTTCCCTATGTGGTGAATTTCTTCCCCCTTTCCATCATTTCCATGATCTTTCGTTTTTGAGTCAATAATGAATGAAGTTCTCATTTGACTTTTCTGGGATCTGTAGTTATTCGTTATGTGGTTGGATTTGGTGACTTATTTGCACCATCATGGCCATGAAGACAAATTACCTTGGTATCGTGGAAAGGTACCTTTATTCTTTTGAGTCTTTCTTTCCTATGAAAGTGACTGGTCTACTACTCGAGTATTGGCATGTTTTTGTTATGCTTATCAGCTTAATTCTTGTAATTGTCAGTGTAAAAAAGTAATATTTTCAATCAATCACAGATTATTACTGATATGACCTGTGATTAAATGAAATTATCAATGCATGCACTGTTCACTCTGCAAATGTTTTTCATAATACAATTTAGTTCACATGTTTATCCTCCTTCATGTTGAACAGGAATGGAGCTACCTTAGAGGTGGTCTAACTACTATTGATCGTGATTATGGATGGCTCAATAACATTCACCATAACATTGGAACTCATGTCATTCATCACCTATTTCCTCAAATTCCACACTATCACTTGGTTGAGGCTGTGAGTGTCTCTCTACCTTTGTTCAAAGAATGGATAGTGATTTACTTGAGATGTTGAGTTTGAATGTTGTGTTTTGTTGTCTTGCAGACTGAGGCAGCTAAGCCAGTGTTTGGAGAATATTATAAAGAGCCAAAGAAATCAGCTCCTCTTCCTTTTCACCTTCTTGGGGACTTAATAAGGAGCTTGAAGACTGACCATTTTGTTAGTGACACAGGAGATGTTGTGTACTATCAAACTGACTCTCAGATTAATGGTTCAGCCAAATCAGAGTGAAGTTTTAAATTCTTTTCTATATATAGACAAGAGAGACTTATATGCAGTTCTTAAGGTTGTAAAATTGTATTGAGTTTCTCTTCAAGTTACTGCACTTACTCAGATGAATCCTTCATTTAATAAAGAGATGGATGGATCATGTAATTTCATTGTAACTGCTTCATAGAGTGTTTAGGTTGAATGTAGTTTATCCTTTTGAATAGTGAATTCTCTGTATAAATTGATTATATGATATATATAGTGAAGTCATACCTAGGATTATGATTAAATTATGGCTTAATTACACTCCTCTATGCTATTTTTTACAGATTTATTAAAAAGCCTTATAATTTTTAGTTCCAATTTTCATTATTAAGAAGTGGATTTTCAAGATTGGCAAAGAAGGTTGGAATTTTTAATACATTTTCTTTTTCCTTATGTTGAGATTCACTGAGAAATCCTAATTTTAGATGTCATGTGAATGTGAGAAGAGAATTAATCCTATATCTAGTTTTTAACCTTTTTACAATCTTAAAACTCCTTTTGCAAAGAGCATTGTAATTTATATGTTTGATATCTTCTATATGATTCCATGGATCTTAAATTTGGCTAATGAGTTTGGCATATCAATGTACTCTCGTCAAAATATTCCAAATTGTATAATAAATGGATAATAAATTATGACCAAATTTAAAATTTATGGAATGGTGCGAAAGAAATCAATCATTTTCAATTGTCACATAAGTGGAGACACTAAAAAAAAGTAATTACTTTACACCACTACCCATATAGATGGATTAATTTAAATCAAAATTTAAATTTAGATTGATATAACTTTCTTGGATTCAGACATGTGTATAGGTATGCAATTTACTAATAATTTTTAGATAAATTCTCAAATTGAATAATATAAAATTAATATAGTTTATACAAAAAATTAAGAATAATTAATAACTAGTTTAAAGCTTGATGACATTGTTGGACCAATATTATTAATAAATAAAGAGATTAAAACACACTATAATTATTATATCGTTCAATAACTTCCAAATAGATTATGTAATTTTGTCAAATATCATTATTAGGTTAGAAGATCTTTCAAATAAATAATATATACACAGTTCTATTAATTAAAAATGATTTGGTATCTGATTTATATAAATTAGTTCACATTTTTTAATTTTTATAAAAATTTAAGTTAAAATTAATAAAATATATAATTAATTTTTAAAATAGTTGTTAAATGTAAAATTATAAAAATAAAATATGTATACAATTTTTTTTTAAAATAACTTTTAAAGATAGAAAATATTTTTAAAATAATATAAAAATAAATTATTTATAAAATAATAGTTAAAGATAAAATTAAAAAAACGAAGTATAAACATAAAAAAATGATATATTTTTATATATTGTTATAGATTAAAAGTATCACTTTTATATTAAATTTAATATGAAATGTCAGCACTTGGCCTAATTAATTTGATTTATATATTATTGTAATAAAATGTTTTTCTTTTTACAAACCATAGATATCTTTTACCAGATAAAATCATTATAGGAAAAAAATTATCTTTAACCAAACATTAACATCTTAGAATCTAAAGAAAAGAAACAGTTTCTCTAAGATTAGAAATCAAATATAGAAATTGTTCCAATCACTGTAAAAGTAAAGCTGAATAAACTTGTCACGTTTTTCATTAGAATAATTTAAATTTTGAGCCTAGGTTCCTACGAGGAAGAAGCCAAATAATAGCATGGATTTTTCAATCACACATTATTGTCAATAATTTTCATGTTATCATCCATTTTCTTTTATGTTTGTTCCACTTCAAAATTGAATGGTTCACAATCCTTATATAAAGTTCTTTATACTTATTTTATATTAGATTTGAATATTTTTAAAATAAAAATTTATTATAAATTAATTAATTAATTTATTTATTTATTTATTCTAATATATCTAATAGCTTCACTTTACTTAAAAGTCAAAACTTAGAGTAATTTATCTGCACATTTCTTCTTTAAATACTATTTTTTTTTTTAGTTTATGGTTCAAAATTCACATGTTTCATTGTTCTATTCTAACACTATGCACCACTCAATGATAACATAGACATATTACCAACCAACAAGCGAAACACATTCAGTGGGCGAAAAAAATATAAATTTAATTTTCTTTCTCAATGAGTTTTTCAGCTTGAAAAGGGATACATCTTTAATAAATTTGTTATTTAAAAAATGGTAAACTATGATCTTTCAACTCTTCAGAAAAAAAAAAATGATCAAGTACATCTAAACAAGTTTATAAGTAAAAATTATCCAAAAGACAATTATATAAAAATATCAAGAATATAACTTGCTTATAATTATAATCGAGAAACTTAAAGCAAACTTAAAAAATAAAGTTTTTTATTTAAAATTTAGTTTTTGAATTTTTTTTATGCAACAAAAATTATGCCTTTGAATATAATTTGATAAAGAAAAGTGTCTAGAATATATGTTCTTAGAAAAATCTACATCATTGATTTTAATAGAACTTTTTATACAAATAAATCTCTCAACTTTGTATCAATATTCTTCCATTAGTTTGAATCATATATATTTTTATAAAGAGTAGAATCAACATCTATGGGTTTGAGAGAATGATAATTATTCTCATCACTAACTACTTCTGTTTCTCTATAGTTGGTTTCACCTATATCTATTATTATTATTATTATTATTATTATTATTATTATTATTATTATTATTATTATTATTATTATTATTATTATTATTATTATTATTATCTCTTTCATTCAAAGAGCTCCAACATGTATTTTCTAATTCATTTTTTTATCTATTTTTATAAATTTATTCATAGTTTATTTTTGTCATGCAATTAAAGTCTCTTTTCTTTTTCTAGATTTTTAAATAGCCTGATTCAAATTTTCTAGTTGACATATCTACATATTTTTATATAAAATAAAAAAATTATAATATATAAAACATTACTAAAGATGAAATGAATGAGTTAAAACAAAAAATCCTGATTCAGGCTGTTAGGAAAGTAAACTTGATAGTAGACTTGTAGTGTTTTGAAGTTTCAAGTCTCTTTCTCTCTTTCAAGTCTGAACTTTCTCACAAACCTGTAGAATTTATTTTAAGATTAATCATTAATAAAAATAATTTTAAAAAAATTATTGTTTTTCTCAACTCGATAGTAAATATTTTTTTTCCCTAAAATTAAATTATCTTTTTACAAAAACTCAACTTTGAATTATGCTCTAATTAATCTATTCCACTAACAAAAGACTAAACCTTAATCTAATTAATATTTTTGTAGAAAAGTTTCAATTCCTCATCAAGATATATACAAAAAAAAAAAAACTCTTGATAAACCTGTAAATCTAGAAGTACCGAAAAATAAAACTGGACAAAAGAAACACATTTTTAATTCTAATACAAATCCAACAAACAGAATAAAAACAACATCAACACAATTAGAAAGAAAAAACATTATAATCAGAAATGAGGATGAAAAGATTGATACACCCAAACAAGATGAGTTTCAAGAAATGTAATATGCCAAAACCATAACCTAAAAAAGGACTATAGAATATAAGCAAGTAAAGAGAGATAACATAAGTCACATAGAGATAAAAGAAGAAAATAGAATCAAGATTGATTATAATAGAATAAAGATAACTAATCATTGTCTTTTTCGTAAACAAAATCAAAATTTATTAAAAAAAGATTTTAACTCATCAAATATCCTTTTTAATACCAATAAAACTTAATAGACAGGAATAATAATTTAATTAAATTTTATTCTCACAATAAACTTATAATTAATTTAATAGAGTTATATATTAGTAATAAAATATTAGTTTTTGGGATTTTTTTAAACAGAATTTTATAATTAATTTAGTAAATGTATATTAATAGTAAAATTATTTTTGATGCTTTTTTCTTAAATATAATATTTTAATTAATTTGATAAAAAATATTAGTAGTAAATTTTTTTTAGAACTTTTTTTTTGGAGGCCTAAAAGTGTTTCACTAGTTTTACTTTTGGGTCGATCATGCTTACAATTTTCTTAAATTTGTTGCTATCAGAATAAAACTGAGTATGTATTTCTTAAAAATATTATGAAGAAGGCTACTTGAATATTTAAAAAATAAATAAAAAAGAGAAGAAACTTAAAAAAATTCTATCGAAGATTTCTCAAGTTAATAAAAAAAATATAACCAGAAAGTATTTAAAAAATTAGTCCTTAATTCCAAATTGAAATACGCCGAGTTAACCAAAAAAAATGTATTACTTATATGAATATAAGAAATTAAAGTAATCAGAAAACGTGTCATTAATTAATACTTTATCATAATTTATAAGTTATAGCATATGTACCTTTTATAATAAAGATCTACACTGTACTTATTAATTAATTGGTTTGAAGTGCGTAACACATTTAATTAAAGTGACGAACATGAATAATTATTTTCCAACTAATTATATGGTGCCGTGATTTTGGAAGACAGTTTAGGAGCATATATTAAAGAAATAAATAAATGGTTTAGAATTATCTACAAATTTTAATTTGGATTAAATATATTTTTAGTAATTAAATTTTGAAGCAAAAGTAAAATTTATTTTTGTATAAAGTTTTGACACATCGTACTTTTTAAAAATACATTTATATATATAAATAATTAATATAATTGAATTAAAAAAATTAGATTTATTCATTTTTAAAATTTGAAGACAAAATATGCTAAAATTTTGAACTGAAAAAAAAAATTTAATTTTAGATCAAACATTAAAAATCGAAAACATATTTAACAATTTTTTTATATACCCGGAACTTAAAAAGTCGAACTACTAATATTTATATTTTCGTGTACTCAAATAATATAAGTATAATAAACCGAACTTTACATAAAAAAATTAGTCAATTTTATTAATCATATTTAAAATATGTAAAAGCAATGAAGTAATGTGTAGGTAGAAGATTAGAAGCAGCCATTAAGGATTAAATTCCATATTTAATTCTTGGTGGATTACGTGTGAATGGGAATTAGACAGATAGATGGATAACTTGTTCAATTCAATTTAAAAAATGGCATTCAAAAGAAGAAAAATAGTAAAATAGTGATGTTAGTGTTGATGTTTAACAAAAAACTTGAACACAATGCTAAGAAATCAAATATAATTTAATATGCATGCATTCTTAATTTCAGTTTTTTAATATCCACTTCTTTTTAATTAATGCTTAATCAATAGCATGAGTTTAACGACTAAAATACTAAGGTAAAAGATGATGACCACATATCTTCGTTGACCTTCACAAACGCCGTCGTCTTATTAGGAAATTAAAAAAATGAAAATTGACATTCTAATATCTTAAATTAACTTATCCCATAAAGTTCTTTAATAAATTAGGTTTTAAGGTACTTCAAACCTTCTTAGATTCATCCCGGTATATATTTAGACTAAAATTTAATGAGTATTTATATAAATAGATAAGGTTAAATACATGTTTGGTCTCTTAACTTTCAATCAAAATTGAAATTAGTCTCTCTTTAAAATTTTAGTCTAATTTAGTTCTCAAACTTTATAAATAAGTAAATTTAGTTATTTTAACCAAATTTTGTCAAGTTTATTTGACGTTTCAACATGTTTTATGATAATATTTGAGTTAACATTGAAACAAAAATATGTCAAAAAGTGTATACAATTCAAATATTATAACGAAATGCGCTTGAAATGTCAGATAAACTTAACAAAAATTTGGTTAAAATAACTAAATCCGCGCATCTATAAAGATGAAGATCTAAATTGGTCAAAAATTTTAAAAATGGACTAATTCTAAATTTTACTACAACTTGAGGAAAAAAACATATTTAAATATTTAACCCAATAGATAAATATGATTTGTATAATGAGTTATCTAAATAAAACGGAAATATTAGAGTAAAGAGGTGTTTTATTCAACTTTTTTTTCTTCTTTTAATCTTTTTCTTAAGTATGAATAAAGCATAATGTATTTTTTTTTCCGATAAAATATTAACTATTTGAGCCAATTATCTTCTTATCGAATCAAAACACACATTTACAAAATAAAAATACTGTGTAAAATTAATTTAACTTAAATTATTTTAAGGATGGCAAAATATAAGTATTTAAACGTTTTAAATTTTAAAATGTCTAAATTTACTTTAGTTTGTAAAGCTTATGTAAAAATGATTGAAAATTATATATTATTAATAAAACAAATTTAAATAGTATTAAACTAGAAGTATGTTTAAAGCAATACTTTTAAATCTGATTGCTTATTGAAATCATCAGGCCACCAATTTAAGGTTTAATACTTTAACTTAACCATAATCCAACATGCGTTAATAAAATAATACTAATATTTCATAAAATAAATTATTTAAATATATAATATCATAATTTTGTAAATTATAATAAAATACTATTTAAAAACAATTTTATCTTCAAAGTATATATAGTTATTCAAATATAACGTATATTTGAAATCTCATATTCATTAAATATGTTATCAAACTGCAATATAATAGTATGCGTAAATATTATCTTATCAAATTCGATGAAGTTGTGTTTAATTCTATGTTCAAGATGTCAATTCCAACAAAAATGTGGCTAAATAATAATATATAGTAATTTAGTCTTTTTAATTTTAAACAATTTAAAAGATTTACTCAAAGTGAATAAGATAATTTAGTCCTTACAATTTGAAGATTTTAAAATTCCTAAAATAATTGAAAGAGTCTTCTTTAATTTTGATTTTTTTTCCTCAAAATTTAAATATCAACCATCAACGTTTTGTATGGACAAATTTATGCATTGCTTTATGACTGAAATTTTCAAAATCAATCATGAATTGAAGTTTAACAGTAAAATGGAAACTTGTAAAAAGAAACACACCAGTGAAATAAAGTTCTAAGATGCAAAACGAAGTAGAGGGAGAACGAGAGAGATGATTGGAGCATTGCTATAAAGTCACAGACAAACTCACATCATTAGAGAAGAGAAAGTAAAAAACATTGATCATTTGTGGCCTAAAAGTCAAAGAAGACGAACTAATCGTATAATATAAAACATTCTATGTTGGTTGATCAATATCCAAAAATTGATTTTCTACTAGTGAAAAAAAAAAAGAAACATTTACTGCAACTTTAATTAAATTTCAACCATCATTATATATTATTTATCAATCTTAAAATACTATGGAAGCTATAAATCAAACAATATTATATGTATAATATTGGCTTAAATACCTTTTTGGTCCTCATTTTCATATTGTTTGTTGCGGATGATCTTCATTTTGACAGAATGTTTAAAATGATCATCATTTTCACCGAATGTTTAAAATGGTCCCCATTTTCGCAATTCGTGTTTTATTTGGTCATTTTCTGTAACGTCGTTTAAATCATTAACGGAACATTGTACAAGTGGCACAGTTTGTATTAGGGTGTGTTACGTGAACTGTACATGTGTGATAATTAGATATTTGGGCATAAATAAGTGAGCTAGGGTTTTGGTAAGGAATGTTTGGGCAGTTGGTGAGTTTTGACAATCTTGTTCCTCCATTCCCAATTGGTTCTTCTTCCTGCAATCCTATTATATAGGTATGTTACGGTCTCAATCTTCTTCCTTTACCTCTGGTTGTAATCGTTGGAGGCAACCGTGTTGTATCACTTCACTTCGTGCACTGTTGGTGGTTCAACGAGAAATTGATTAACCCCGATTTGTAGCTGCAGAGAGATGACAGCTTTGAGGATGGCAAGAACTCCAAAGAATATTGGTAGAAAATTTTGGGTACAATCTGTTTTTATTTTTGTGTTAATAATAAATTGGTTTTAATTTTTGGTTTATTGATTTACAGAGTGGTGGTTCCAATAATGTGGGCTACAACTTTTTCAAATGGTGGTGTTGATGAAAAGGATGTCATCATCATGACACAAATGAGGTAGATTAATGATTTGGAGAAGTCATTGGAGGTTGCTGAGAAGAGGTTGCAATTAGTAATAGGGTTCACCTGTGTTGTTATTGTATTATTCGTACTGTTATTGTGTGTAATCTTTTAAAGTCCAAACTGTTTTGTACTATTGTTAAATGAAGAAATGAATTAGTTTGATTATGTTGATATTAGTCCCAACATGTTCAAAATGATAATCTGAGCATTGAAGTAAGTGATATTGATCTAAGCTTGAGAAAAATTAAATTGATCTAAGTTTGAAAGAAGTTAAATTCATAACATTAATTCATCCTCATCAAAATGCACTATATCAATGTTTGGCAAAAGTGAAATTTAACTAAGTTTAAGGAAAGTCAAAATGCAATACATCAGTAATGAATTTTACATCAGTTGGTGCATTCTTAGCAGCTTCAGCAGTTGGAGCATTCTCAACAATTTGGGCATTTGGTGCAGTCTTAGCAGGTGTTGCAGTCTGCTCATCCACATGCTTATCTGGGCAATTGTTCATGTTATGTCCAATCTGATGGCATATGCTACATTTTTTTCTATGACCTCCTTTGCTGATTTGTGTGTTATCCTTCCTCAACTCCCACTCTTCCAACCTTCTTTTTTTCTTGGGTCTTTCTGGTAAGATCCTCTTATGTGGTGGATGGACAAACAAACCCCAAAATAGAATTACAAAAACCCTAACCCACGAGCAAACACAACCTAGAAAACCCTAAACCTACTTACCTCGTTGATGATGATTAATTGGAAAATTGAAATAAAGAGCGCAACTGCAATCCAATGATGAAAGGGCAAGTATTAGTTGTTTCCTCTACAAATCCGAGCTCAAGAAAGACGAAGATGAAGAAATTTCCCTAATTACAAAATTTCCACTAAATTGAAAAAATTAACGTTAATTAGACATATGTACAGTACACGTAACACACCCTAATACAAATTGTGCCACATGTACAATGCTCTGTTAATGATTTAAACGGCGTTACAGAAAAGGACCAAATAAAACACGAATTGCGAAAATGAGGATCATTTTAAACATTCGATAAAAATGAGGACCATTTTAAACATTCTGTCAAAATGAGGATCATCTGCAACAAATACTACGAAAATGGGGATCAAAAAGATATTTAAGCCTATATTATTTATCAATCTTAAAATACTATGGAAGCTATAAATCAAACAATATTATATGTATAATCTAAAAATTTGAGATTTAGAACACTTCAATAACTTGGATTCATTGATATTCCAATGCAAACAGAGAAAAATACTACCACCACAAAATACTCATAGTCACCAATTCAAATCATAAAATTGAACTTTAAAATCTCCACAGACATGTACAGAAAAAACTACCGCCAAAGAAAAAAAATGAAAAGGGAGATAATCGCACTGCAGAAGCAGAAGCAAAGAAGAAGAAACACAATGCCTTAACATAATTTGGTTTAACGTTTTTGAAGGTTTACGTAAAGTATCACAAGAGAAAAGTTATTTAGCCAATGAAATAATAAGATGTAAATTGTGACTGAAATAATCATCAATTTATATCAGTCTCAAATTAGTCACTGAAACACTAACTGAATGACTTGTTAGTGATATTACTTGCTATAACAATTGAAATAGCAATCAAAAATATTAGTTGCAAAATATCTATCGCTAAATTGGTGGCTATGAAAATTAAAATAAATTGTTCATTTTAGCCATCAAATTAGCCAGAGAATAAAAGAGTTTATAAGTAACCAAATTTGTTTTCGTGGCTAAATAGTGATTGATTGTGTTTCGGTGGCTAAACATGAGTCCAATTTACGCCTTGATTAAAAGATTAGCGATTGAATAATGTTTGATGGCTAATTAGCGATTGAGTGCATTTTAGTGGCTAAATTATTTTCAGCACTTGCCTCCATTGTTTTCAACTTGCTCTCAAATTAAATGATTTTTAGTTTGCATCCAAATCCCTTTTTGTGTCACACTTGCTCCAACATTTGGTGCCAAACCCTACCTTGGTCATCACTTTCCTTTTACGTGACAACTTTTGTTCCATCACCTACCCTTTTTGTCGCCAGTGTTTGAACCGCATCTTGTTTGTCACTTTTGAACCGCAACTCTGTGTTGGGGTTTCTTTCTATCGCTTATACAAGTTTTTTTTCATTCCCAGCACCCCTGTTTTGCTATACCATTACCACGGTCACTCTTTTCTTTCTATGATGTATGTTTTTGTTCTATCTTTTCCTTTGTGTTAAATCTTCAAGCAATCATCTATGGCATCACTCATAACTCTTTTTAACAGTGTGTTGGTTAATTAGTCATTCCTACTTCGTGCCTCCTCTCTCAAGACAATTGGGTGTTAAGAGGATGTCTAGTTCAGTCTCCCTTAGTTGAAATCAACACCCAACCATGGTGGCTTCCATTGTGAGGTGGGGAAAGACTACATGGAGAAGGGTAGACACAAACACAGAGGAGCAGGTCCGGTGAGGGTTCAACAGTGATGGTAGGGGAGCATTAATCCTTATTGCGACAGAGTTGGACTTGTGGTGTAGTGATGAGAGTTTGGTAGAGATAGTTGCGGTGGACGTCATTGGTGGTTGGAGCCCACCAATCTTTGTTTGTTGGAATTTGGAAATGAGACAAAGAAGATTAGTGAAAATCAGAAAGGGGGATTGAGGGATTGGAGAAAACAAATGGAATGATATGTGGTGAAAGGGGTTACAGTTTAGTCCCTTGCTCAATTGCACTTTCTATACTAGTTCTAGGTCTAACTAGTACTTATTTATCAGAATGTCACAGTGCCAACTTTCTATACCAGTATAGAAAGTCTTATACTTAATTATAGGAATATCATCGCGTCAACTTTCTATATCGATTCTTAGTCTAATTGATATAAAAAGTCTTATCATATTTATGAAATTGGGACTATGTCACTTATTATGTCGGGTGGATTATAATTGGTATAATAATTCGTCATAAAATCATGTTTTTACACTAATGTCATATTTATTTTATAGCCATGTTTGACTTCGGTATTCATGTTAGTAGAATGATGTATGTAAAAATGCATAGGAAGTGTAATCTTCCTGATCTAACAAAGTTGGATGGGGACTTGCATTGCAATTGAGGAATGAAGTTACTAGTGTTGATGGTGTAGTGAATAATTTATTTTAGATCTAAAAGTTGGTCCCCTAATAATTATGTGAGATACCTCTGTTCAAAAATTTTATTTTGGTTGTCACTTTCAGATAGAAATTTGAAATACAAGTTAGAAGTCATTGTTATAACGAGGAAACTAGAATTAAAAGGTAGTTAAAAGGGTGTTTTTCTTTTTGATTTTTCTATAACTAGTGTAGTGATAAATTCATTTAAATTCTCCCCTTGCCAATGCTAATCCCTCACCCATATTTAATATTTGCCTTGGTTATTACATTCCATGTTTGATTTACAGATAGTATCAATTATGAATTGCTTTGAATTTGATTGAGTTTATTATAATTTATGATGTTGTTATTGTGAATAGAATACTTGCAAAATGTAATCAACTCCTTGATCTAAAGAGAGGAAAGATTGTTATATACAATAACTCGAGCGTAAGGTTCAAACACTTAATCAAAGGTCATGGCTTCATGCTGAAAAAAAAAGAGTAAGTAAATTTTAATTTATTTGGTATTTTTTAATATGTGATTATTTTGACAATTTGTTTGTACACAATTTTATACCTACAAATGGTCCCTTTACTATAATTCCATGCATCATCAAGCAACAATTTGATGAACCTAGTCTCAATTGGAAGAAAGTTCATATCGACCTTCGAGATAGATGGTTTGGAAAGTTTAAGGTAATTTCTATAATGGTTACATTACCATTATGTTATCCAACTATGTTTCCTAACTAATTTTTCATGCAGAAAGAGTATAGGTAGGATCCAAAACAAGAGCAAGTCATAAGATCCATTTTTGATACAAAAGGCTCACATATTTTTCAAAATATAATGAACAAAATTAAGACTGATCAAGACAAGGGGACTTGGATTCCACCAAATATTCAATCAACCTTGGACCTACATTAGAGTTCTAAAAAAATCCAAAACAAGAGCGTCATTGCCAAGGCAAATCGAGCTATAGAGAAGGGAGCTTCAACATATTCTGGTAGTTCCATAACTACTGCAGCTAGGGATGGCAATTCAGGGCAGGCCAAGCGGGCTGGCCCGTAGGAAAAAATGCGAGACAAGTTGGAATGTTGAACCCGTTGAACCGCAGCCCACACGGGCATAAGACGGGACAGGTCGGGCTGGCCCGATAGCCCATTAATAAAATTAAAATAAATAATGAATGAGCAATAAAGAGTGGTTGGCGTAGTACTCAGGTCAGGTGTGTGAGTGCTCACAAAAAAATCACGTTCTTTCTCTTCCCTTCGTGAAACACACAACGTAAGACCTAGTGCCTCCCTGAAATAGAAACAGCTAGTGGCGCCTTCTTTCGTAACTCCAACGACTCCTTCACTCTTCAAACACCCAGCAATGCTTCCTCCATCAGTTGAAGGCAGCAATGCATCCTCCACCTGTCGAAGCCAACAACGACTGCTCCATCGTCTAAGCCAATGGTGCCTCCTCCACCATTGAAGCCCACTACGTGTCCTCCACCGTCAAAGCCAGCAACCCTTCCTCCTCTATTCCTCGAATGAAGGCATCAATTCCTTTTCAAGTTATGTATATGACCCATCTTTTACAACTTGGTCCCTGTTTTGTGCCATTGAATTTAATGTTGATCAAATGGACAGAGAATGAATTAATTATGCATTATGCTGAAATTTTTTGTGGTATTGATTGAATTTTATGAATCAAAACATGATTTAATCGAGATTCTCAATTAATAAAAATGGTGTGTTTAATTTACTATTGTGCTATATTACTACTAACTACTACAACTTTTTCTGTGTGATTGTGTCTCCTCCTTTGGTATATTTATGGCTTGTGTATGGTGTTTTAGCTTTCCACATTCTGAAGTTTTTTCTCTCCCTTGTAGTATATTGTGAATTTTTATGACGATGTGAGAAGAAGCCAATGTAGGTTGAAATTAGTATTTGCAGTATGGGGTGCTTAAGTTCCACATTAAGGTAGTATGAGATACTTGATGGAGTATTTAAGTGGTTTGTTCTTTCTTCTTGATAGCTAGTTTTAGGATGGATTCATCACATGTTTAGGTGTTTAGATGTTTATATTTAACAATATCGATAGATATAGAAAAAGAAAATATGTATCTTATATTTAAATATTTGATTACTACTGTTTTTATCCTTTTTAGTTTTAAAGTTCTACATAATTCAATATTACACCTTCAAATGTTCGTGCATTTATTTTTCATTCTATGTTATATGTTATACTTATCAAAATGTCATGTATAGTACAATGTGATTAATAATTAATTGTCATGGTGATAACATAAATGAATTATAATAGAATGAAAAAAAAGTAAGAAAAAGAAACTAGAATAATAACATTGGAAAATAGAAAAAGTTACAATTGACATGCACTGTAATAATTGGTTCATAGAAAGTTAAAACTTTTAAGTTATGGTTGAGTGTACTATATATTATGTTATCTTATGGCTGAGTGCATTATATTTTTGATTTTGCCAAATTGTTTGGAGAAGTTAGAATGGACAAGGATAAAATTAGTATTTACCAAGATTGAGGTTGACAAGGATGGAAGATTCAAAGAATGTTGATGGAAAATGTAAATGATGGAGATGGAGTAATTAAGAATATGGCAAAATTGATGATGCTCAAATTTCAAAAATATTGGGATGAATATAGCATTGTGCTTGCTTTTGGGGCAATTTTAGACCCAAGAATGAAATTGGAAACATTATCTTTTTGTTTTAAAAAGAGTGACCCACTTACTTGGGAGTCAAAAGTGGAAAAAATCAAGGGAAATTTGTACAACCTATTTGCTGAATAAAATACTAATGGTTTGACAACATCATCAAATGTTCAAAAGTGCAAACATGGACAATCCTCATCCTCACACATTGATATCCTTTTTGATGTAAGTTGTTTGAATCATTCTTTTTAGTTCACTTAATTTTATTTTTGTTGTAATCGTTTATTATGTTATGCATTTGACTAATTTCAAATATTATGATATGACTTGAAAGAGTGCCAGCAACAAGTAACTAATAAACCTGGAAGGACACAACTTGACATATATTTGGATGAACCCACTTTAGAATTTGACTTTTTGGAGCAAATGGATGTCTTATAATGGTGGAAAAATAATAGTCTAAGATTTTTTTATCTATCTTTAATGGCTAGAGATGTATTAAGCATTCCAATAACCATTGTGGCATCTAAATCTTCATTTAGTGTTGGATCTCGGATCCTTAACAAATATAGGAATCGACTTTTGCCTGAGAATGTGGAAGCAATTATCTGCAGTTCTAGTTGGAAGCATGAATTTGTTGAGGGTAATTATTTTTGTTATTGTATTTTTTCAATCTATTGTTTTTATTCAATATCAAATACTTATTGTCTTGTTTGAATGTATGCAGAAGAGTAAGAAGATATTAATTTCCAAAATGTGCTACATGAAGGTTCATCCAAAGTTGCATCCAATGTTATTAACACAGAAGATGAAGAATGATTTCCATATTTAGTTGTGTACTTTGTTAATTAGGAACTTTGAATTTGTTTGTTGAACTTAAGGATTATGAGCTTGTGTATTTTGTTAATTAGGAGCTTTGAATTTGTTGGTTGAACTTAAAGATTATGAGCTTTGATTTGGTTTAATTTGGTTGTATTTTGCTTAAGGATTATGTTGCTTTGATTTCGAATGATGTGGTTGTATTTTGTTTATGTTGGTAGGGAATTATATTTTGTTATCAGCATTGCTTGTTAATTCTTGTAACAGATATGTAGTATTACTTGATTAATTGGCAGGGATTGATTTATGTTTGTTTAAATATGCGGGCCAGAACCTGCGGGGCAGGGCAACCAGACCCGCATTTCGCGGGCCAAAACGCGGGGCGGGCCAGAATGGGCTAGGTTGGCCCGCTTTGCCATCCCTAACTGCAGCTCACTTTTAGAAAATGGTAATTTTATCATATCTTGATAAACAGCGCAAGAAAAAGCTCAACAACATCAAATACCTGAAGGATCTTCTTCATAAAACTTTCATATTAACTCCATTTTTGACAGTGAAATATACTTTGTTGTTGGAGGTGGAAATAAGAGGAATGTGTATGGACTTGGTGTGTTGAACAAAAAGTTTACTCCTTCTACATGTGCTCACTCTAGTACCAATTAAGCTTTAATGGTTCATCAAATAGAAGAAATGTGTGAACCTATTCAAAAATGAAATGGTGAATTGAAAGCTAAGAATAGGACATTTCAAGAAGAAATGATGTAGTTGATGCAAGACCATGAGCAACGAAAGGAACGGATACACCAACAAGGAGAGCACATGAACTTACTTTACAACACATTTAGTTTAAGAATCTTATGTTAAACCCCTTTGGTCCTCCTAGTAATGGTAGTCTACATGAATTAGTTATGTTTAATTGTATCATGACATTAAAACTTGTATATGTATTTATAACTAGTTTCATTTTGGTTTTATGTTGGACAATGTATTACACTACTGTTTACTACATTATATATTAAAGTTTATTGTTATTTAGTATAATTGAATATACAACATTTATAAGCAGGTTAGAAACATGAATATAAATAGGTTGATTTAGCAAATGTTATAGCCACCGATTTAGCCACGCATAAATATTTTAATTAAATTAAAAATTATTTCTATCTATGACCAAATTAGCAAATGTAAATTATTTTATTAAATTAAAACTTGTTCCTGTTATCAATCGCATTAGGGACCAAAATTTTGGTCGCTAAATTGGTCTTCAACACTTGATGGTGATCAAATTTTAAGTGACCAACTAACAACCACAATTTTGATGACTATTTAGTAACCAATTTGATGGTGATCAAATTTTTAATGACCAATTAGCAACCACAATTTTGATGACTATTTAGTAACCAATTTGAAAATCGATAACTACCTGTTTTGTTACTAGAATTTTCACTATCATTTATTGTTGGTGGTTAATTCGGTGACTAGAAGTGTTTACAACAGATTTTATCCTTTTAGTTACTGATTTTGTGGGTGGATAAAATGATTTTTTGTAGTTGTCAATTATACTTATTTATAAAAATATCACAACATTTATTTTTATCATTTTCTATTGTTCAATGTAAAACTTGTGATGTAGCAAAGTACCTTTGAACTGAGAGCAGGCAAAGTGAATTATTATAATCTTTCATTGTTTCTCAAATAATTTATTTTCATAATAGAAAATACACTAAAATGAAATATATGCAACAAATAAATAAATCATATTTTATTATTATAATAATAGAGGATTGATTACACTAAAGCAAGATAACTGTTCTACTCTATATAACCAGCACATGGTCGTAAATATTTTACCATTTGATACCCTGCAAGAACAAAGAACAAACGATTCTCAATTTACTAACATTCGAAAAAAAAATGATAAATTAAATTTAACACACTTATGATTGAGTACTTCAGAATTTACAAAGAATGAATGTGAAAACTTTATGATGTACGAACATCGGCATTAAAAGTTAGAATAAAAAAAAATGTTCTTGCATAATGCAAGGACGGAAAAGGACCTACCAGTTGAGTTTGAACACTATATTGTAATTTTGTGAGCAACACGTTTACATATAATACATCAAAAAACACATGCACAAGATAAAAACTTTACATTCGCACGGAATTTTCAAAAGAATACCCCAAAAGAAGACTTGGTTTTGGGCCAAATTCTTTTGTAGCAAAATTGTCTAACTTGAGAAGTAAGAGTGTATTCATTACAAAGAATATTGTTTTACTAGTTGATCTAAAGTACAATAATATTAATAAATAGAAATTAATATATATTAATTTTACAACGGATTAATAATTTTTGTTAGTTGATTTCAGATGTTATTATTATAAAAAAATTGTGAAAATAAAATTTATTTCAATCTATTATATAGACAATTTTCTTAAGATTTAACTTTAAATCTAACTCAATCTCACAAACTTGATTTATAAGAAGATGTTTGCACTCGCAGATGGAAAATGATTATTTGATAACTAAATTTTGACAACTTTTTCTTACAACTTGAGATGTCATCTTCTAAGTGATTTCCTATTTTTTTATTTTTTTTATATTTCAAAATCACTTAAGAGATGTCATCTCATGTTGTAAAAGGAAGTTGTTAAAATTTAGTTGTCCAAATATTATTATCCTTTATATATATACTCTAAATTAACTTTATCTCTAGTTGATATGAAAATTCTAGCAAATTCTTTAGTAGAAAAAAACATAAATAGCGTTGTTTTTGTTTTCTTTGGCAGCATTGGTGAAGAAGACAATTATGAGTTAAGAAAGTGGGTGCAATTCTGGTATGAATATGAATGTGTCTGTTGGCAATGTCCAAAACCATGAAATTGTGGTCGTTGAATGAAGTCAGCAACTTCGGCAGCTGTGTCTTAAATGGCGGAAACAAGAATTAAACTTAGGAAGGTAGTAGGACATGCATCAATCACCATTTCCCAACACCCATGTGTGTGACCAAGATTAATTACACCTTACCGTTTTCAACACCTCTCTTGTCTTGTTTAAGTTTTTTTTTTTTTAATTAGTCGGATGTTACACATTTTTATTCAGATGTGTCATTTTGGTGTCCACTTTTATTTAAATATGTCAGTTTGGTACTTATTTTAAAAAATGTGTCAATCGAATCCCAATGGTTGAAAAAGTGTCTCAATCATGTTCCCTTCAGACAAAAAATATTAAAGCTGTTAACTTAATTCATGACTTTTACCATTAAATTTTGATATAAATATCAATACTTAACTTTGTAAGTCATTTTAAATATCAATACCATTAACGGTGTTAATAATTTTATCTGAAAAGAACTTAATTGAGGCATCTTTTCAAAAGTTGAGACTCAATTGACATTTTTTAAAAAATGGATATCAAACTAATACATTCAAACGAAAGTGAGTACGATATGACTAATTAAATTTTTTTTATAACCTTTAGAATTCTTTTCTTAGAAAAAAAATCTCAATCTCTTACCAGATGCATTGTTTATTCTGATAAATCACAGAACTTTATTTAAAATAAGTTAATTCTTTCACAAGAGAGAGGTGAAAATTTCAGTAAATTTGTATATTTTTAGAAAGTTAAAATTACAAATATGTTGGGATTGGGAATTTTTAGTACAGAAATTTTAACCCGGTTAATTTTGTTTAAACTCTATTAATAATTGAGATACTTAAAAATGTATTTAGTAAAATATAAATTATCATTAATATGTAATTGATGTTGATTGAATTTCTTAAGATTTTAAATTTAGAAAAAGATAATAAAGGTTACTTCAAAATTAATTACATTAATATTATTATTGCTTTAATGAGTACACGTAAGAACTACTAAAAAACAAACATATATATTCAATTACTTTAACCCTTGACAAAATTAAATTAATAAAAAATTGTCACTTGTTTACTGAATACACTATTTATCATTAATATTTAAAAGAAAAGAAAAGACAACATACACATTCTTTAATTGATTTTTTAGATTTTTGTACTACTTACTTTAAGGAACATTTATTGTATTTGAAAATTTGTCCCTCTTGTAGTTTGGAAAATAATTTGGATGTCATAATTGATAGCAATAATATTATCTCAAAATATTGATATTGTTCACGGGAATAGAAAAAATATTTCAAATATGAATCTTTATTCCTCGATAAAATGGAAAATTTATTCTCTTAATTTTAACTGGAAAATGGAAAAGTAATTCATAAGATAAATATTTATTCTTCTAAGATTTGGATTAAAAAATTTGTTAAGACATATCCAATAATTTTAATCATTTAAGAATTGAGATCATGAACAATTTAATTATATTTTCTCTCCTTAACCGTGTCTTTCAAAATTAATTGTATTGCAGAACTCTAAGTTTTAAAACAAAACAGTGACTCTAATCATATTATTTTAACAAACTTGAGGTTTAAATAATCTCTTTGCATAATTTTTTTTAACGCATAAAATGATCTAATAATAAGACCATTATGTTTTTATTTTACTAACACTTTTATTTCTCAAGTTAGATTCTCACTTTTACTGAAGAATGATTCTGTGGAAAGAATTAATAAGGATAAGATATTTTTCCTAATAGTGTTTTTTTTTTAAATAAACTAAACATGATAAGTACGTTTTCCCAACTACAAATAGAATTTCTCATTTTTCTGATGAGGTGAAAAATTTAAGCAAGACGTAGCATAAAAATAATCTCTACATTACACTTAAATACTTAAATATCAATTACTTCGGTTTCTAACATCATAAAATTAAGAGAGATAAATATGTTTTTTATTCTTAATTTTCAATAAAAATTAGAAATACGTGAATTTAATGTTATTTTAGTAGTCTCTTAACTTTAGAAATACATGAATTTAATTTTTTTAACAAAATTTTATTAAATTTTTTGATGTTTTATGATAGTATTTGAATCTGTTTACACCGTTCGATATTATTCGAAATATTTTTCATTTCAATATTAGTTGATAAATGCGTTTAAAACATCAAATAAATTTTTAAAAAATAATTTAAATAACTAAATTTATGTATTTTAAAATAATGAGAGACGGGTCTCTCTGCCAAAATTAAAAAAAAAAACTAATTTCACTTTCTAATGATAATTAAAAATAAAAATATTTAATCCTAAAATTAAAGGAATCTCCCTTAGTCAAGGATAGTCAAACTAGGCGACACAAATTGTGAGTTTGGAAGTTCAATTTCCTCGCTGTGGCCAAAATTTCAATCCTACAGTCCCTCTCTTGTCTCGTACAAGCCATGTTACAAGCATCCTCTTGAACCACAAATCAATTATTAAAGACTAAAATGATTTGTGTTTGACCATTTTAAGAACTAAAATGGCATCTATAGAAATTTAGTCACTAAAATTTATTGGTACTCATAAATTTGGTAAACTAATTTGTCTCCTTTAAGGCATCTTCCTCACATCTTCTACCATTCCAATCTAATGTGAACTCAAAAATCCTTTCACACACTCCACAGTTTTCTCATCATAAATCACCCTCTCCCTCGCTCTTCCCATAAATCACTCTCCATTCTTTCAATCACCATCTTCTCTATGGCCAAACCAACTCATGCAAAACCTGGTTGCTTTTGTGATTTCTTTCAACTTCTCTTTTGTGCTGAGAATGGAAACACTTCTCAAATGCACCCTTTTTCTGACCCCATCACAAAACCATATGCATCAGAAACAGTGCATGGTCATAACAGTGATGATGCAATGGTGAATGCAACTAAACCAGGAGTTGTGGCAAGGCTAATGGGGCTTGATTCTCTGCCAAGTACCAACTTGGTATCAAACGCAAACATCCCAGATTCAGTTCCAAGAAGTAGGTCAGTGAACTTTGTGGATTACTTGCTCAAGTTTGACACAAGCCAAAACAATAACCATCACCAAGTGAAAACCTCAGCATCGTTCAGAGAGGTTCCTGCACCGTTTCAGCACAAAAGCAAAAGCCACGACCTTGTCGTGTTCTACTGGGATAGTGGGAGTGAAGATCACGAAATTGAACCCCTTTCGAGGATTCAAGAAATGGGGTTGGAAGAATCTAGAAACAGAAAGAAGCAGGGAAGCAAGAACAAGGAGATTGTTGGTGTGGCAGAGGAGAGGAACCTCATAAAGAGAAGGCAATTTTCAAAGTTCGAGAATGAGCCTAGAGTGGTTCCTCTTGGTTCCAAGGTTCGAAATCGCAATCAAGCTAAAGCTTTGGCACCAGTTTCTGGTAGTGGAAGAAAAGGTGGTAGTAGTAGCGGTCCTAGTGGGTTAAGAACAACCTCAACATTGCCGAATAAGCAGAAGAAAGTGCCCTCTGAACCAAAACGTTTGAAGAACACAAGAAAACAAGAGAAGATAGAGAGTGAATTTAGCTCAGAGAATTCCAGTGCAATCTCAGTCCTAGATGACTATGACTTCTCATTTCTTTATGGACCTGATTTTCCAGGTTTGTCTCTGAATAATACCCTTGTTCTTGCTTTTCAAGTTAAACTTGAATCGAAAAAAATAAGATTTATACTATTGATGTTGTGATGTACATATTTTAATGTAATGATGTGTGTACGTTTGTTATTGTAGATTACAGAAACCACTTAAAGACAAAGACAAAGTGGGAATTTTCAGAACTGTTATTGGATGATGATGTTGGAGACAGAAGAAGCAAGGATAAAGAATGTTCCTACCCTGACATCAACCAAAAAAAAGAGTGTTTATCAGAATTAAGGAAGAAGCTTTGCAAGTTTACAGAAGAGGATTTCAGAGAAACAGATTTCACAAGAAAAGGCGTGTGTGAGGGTGAAAATTATGAGGAAATTTGTTTGGAGTATGAGCATAAAATTTTTGACATTTTACTACACCAGGTTGTCAATGAACTTGTGGAACTTTCACATTGATAATTTTGTCATGTTAATGTGTAGAGTGTAACTATAACTTTGGAAAATGCTAACAGGAGTAAACCAACATTTTTTAATGTTATTTATTGAATAGCAAATGTCAAGACCAGAAAAAACAATAAAAGGTTTTTGGATTTTTTTTCAATGTTAAATAAAACTCAAAACACAGAAAATTAAAATTAATAAAGTTGATTAAGACGTTTAGTGTTAATGCAATTTTTTCTTAGAAACCACAAAATGAGATTATTGCAACCTGCTTTTCTTCATCTACAGGATTCATTATTTTATTTAACCATAATTCTTTGAATAAAATAAATATTTACTAATTGTTAAAAGTTGCCTTAATAAAATTTTAGTGTTCTTCTAAATTTAAATATTTTTAGTTGAGTAGCTATTAATTAATTAATTTATTTATTTATTGAGTATTCAAAAATGTATATTTTTTGAATAAGTTTTTATTGTTTATTTTTGTCGGCAATGTAAAAATATAAAAGAGATGTTATTTTGTCTTGTCATCTTATATTTATGTTTATTAAACATAAAATTATATTGCGATTTGTGACTTTTGTTACTTGAAAACATGTTGATATCAAAATTGCATGTTTTCTGATGATTTTTGTATTATCACCTGCGGAGACCAAAGGATTCTCTCTTCCAGCTATGGCCGGATGGTAAAACAGGTTAGTGAAACTCTTTTTGTTCGTCCTACATTTTAACTTGCAAAGTGTGGGTTGGGTAGGTCCGTTCCGCAATTAAAATCAGGTTTATTTTCCTGGTCTGTCCCGTCCTGTGGATTGACCCGCCATGTCTCGTGGGTTGGTCCGCTAACTTGCATTTGTGATGAGTAAAATACAAAAATTTTGTCATGAGCAAAATAAATTTTTTTTTATTTTTTTATAATAATTTATATTCATTTCCTATCAAAATAATTCCAATTAGTCTAACTAATCAAATATAAGAAACAATAACAACCAATAATATATTCAAAATTTATATATTTAATTATTGTCACTAATATAATATAAGTATATTGAGTATTGAAATCTCCTTGCATGTTTCTCTTTAGAAAAATGATAGTTTTTGAGTTGTAATTAATATAAAACTCATTTAAATAAGTTTTCCTAATTTCATATATTTCACTTATTGGATACTCTTATATATGAAAACATTTTTCTAGTATAAGTTTCAAATCATCTCTTTCACTTATTGGATACTCCCAAATTTGACTCTGGTATAAGTTTCAAAGAATTAATATGAAACCCCAACCTATAATTCATTATTTAAATATTAAGAAATGATTCATCTAATTCAACCATTGGATCCTTAGTATCATGCTTAAAAATATATAAAGAAGTAAATATGTCTTGTTTCGAGGAATATCTTCCTTTTTATCACTTTAAGAAAATAAATCTATTATTTTATTTTTCATTAATATACATATTTAACATAACAAAGTTTAAGACTAAAAATAATTTATAAAAATTTAATCAAAAATTAAGAGACGTGATTACTAAAAAATATATATATGACCATCAAGTCAAAACTAAAAAATGATTATGAAAAAACATATAATATATAGTTTTTCCTTCTATAGTCATTAAAAAAATAAATATACAAAAAACCTTATTAGATGAAAAATTACTAAACCTATTAAACTAGTATTTAACTATGAAGAGATAAAAGAGAATTACCTGTTTTATCTTAAAAAATGTAATAGAACATATGAAAAATGAGAGCATAAAGAATAAATTTGTATCTAACTTCCTTTAAAAAAAACATGCAAAAGTAAAAGATGAGTAAAAAATGTGAAAAACTTAAAAGACAATAAAGAAACATAAAAAATATCTCAATAATATTTTTTTGAAAATTTAAAATATTTTAAAAATTTTGGGATATATTTTTTATAAAAATTTAAAAATCTTGAAGGGGCCATGGCCCCTCAAGGCACACTATAATCCGCCCCTGATTGTAGTTATTGTGAAGTTTTGGCGACAATTTCATGTGTGAAATTAATTTTACTTGAGAAATATTCTCGTGAAAACTATTTCAATAAATGAAGTTGCAAACTTTTTCCGTGATGAGCACATAGGCCCAACAAGAGCAAAGACAAAGAGAAAGAATAAATCTTTGCCCTTTTTATTTCTTACCATTATTAATTTTTATGCTCTGCTCTTACCTCATTATGTTTCGTGTTTTTTGGTCTATTCCAACACATAAATGTCACACTATTTTTTTTTCCTTTGGTGAAAAATCACATGAACATCATTATATTTAACTTACCTCACTCATTTTCGAATGGACTTTCCACAATATAACAAACATTTTTCAAAAATTCCATTCCAGAATAAATGGAAAATAACCACACACAAAAATCAGGACACTTTCTTCCTGTACTACCCTTTCAAAAAATTTCCCTATATTTCATTATTTCGAATTTTATTTTCCGAAACACACTGAATCAGTTTCAAAAACTTTTATTGAAATAGGAGTGGGAAAGTGTCTAGTGAATATCTTCTGAAAAAATATTTTCAAAATTGATTTAGTGCGTTCCAAAACATAAAATTCAGAATGATCGGGGTGGAGGAAGAAATTTGATGGGGGTGTAAGAAGAAACTGTCAAAAATTAGCAGGGCGTAAGAGGTTAAGGCCCAGTAAAAAATCAAACAGTTCTATAAACTTAAACGTGTCATAATTTTCCAATCTTCAGTGTATTGGTAACATGGGATTTAAAAATATTCTAAAATTAAAAGGATTCAATAAGATTGTTTTCTTAAATTTTTATTCCTTTTAATTTATCATTTTTTATTTTTAAAATGAATTTCTACAATTTAAAATAAATTATTATAAATCTATGTAGGTTCAAAAATATATTTTACTTTAATTAATTAATTAATTTATATATATATATATATATATATATATATATATATATATATATATATATATATATTAAAATAGTATTCATCAAATTTTTAGTCATAAAAAATAAAAGTTTTCTTATACATTGTAAATAAATAAAATACTAGTTATAGAAAATTAGACTGAAAATGAAAATGAAGTTTAAATTTTATATATTGTCCGAAAATTTTTACATTATAATGATGATGCATTGATTCAACTTTGAATTTTCACCAAAATGGTTTCTTACAATTTGTTTTGGAGTCTAATCTTTAAAATCTTAATTGAAATTTTAATTATGTGTTAATTTGGGATTTACTAGGATTATAAAAGGGCGATGTCTACAATGTATAAAATAAAATCAAATTAAAATAAAGTTTAAACATAATACATTAATTATAAATAAAAATATTTTTTAAATTATAATTTCAATATGAGTTGATGATATATATACTTTTGAAAACAAGTATACAATCAGTTTTTTTTTTTTTTTTTTTTTTACAGAAGCTCAGCATCATCTCCACTGCATTTGCTCCTTTGCGGAGATAGTTATCTTCACAAATTAATCAATCTTGTTTAATACTGTTAAATTTGTTATATAAATTTTAATTAATGACTTTGAAATTGTAAAGACTAATAATCTATATCTCTTTTCAAAGAGAATGTCATTCCAATAAGATTTTTGTTTTTTCTTATGAAAATAATACGTCTCAACAAGTCTCACGTCGCTTAGGATAAGTAAGTTAGAGAGTGGTAGTTAATGATTATATAATACGCTCAAAGTCCATAGTGTTCCTTGTCTGAGTCAAATACATCTTAAGCTTGTATTTGACTTTTTTTATACTCTTGTAATAGAGTGTTGTGACAAATTTTCACAGTGTTATTCTCTGGTGTGATACGATCCTATACAGGAAAGAGTATGATCGTTTCTGAATTTGAATCCTCAAGAGGCACGACACGAATAAATCAGAGAAGAACGCGGAATAAGACAGAGATGAAGGACGTCATAATCTAGCAGATTGATAAGTCAAGTGAAGATTCGCCACAAAGATGTTAATCTTTGATAAGAACCAAAGGCCTAAGCCAAGAACAAAGAGAACCCTCTCTTTAATGAAATCAAATTCAATATATGACTAAAAGTGTCTACATCAGTTTTTAGTACCTTTATTTATAGGCACATAAGTTTAAGCAAACCTGCAAACCCTACAAGAAGGCCCAAGTCCAAAACATAAAAGCATAAACTAATTATAAAAGAAAGCTCAAAACCCAAAAACATTAAACATAACTAATTTCTAAAAGAAAATCCAAAAGTTTATCTTCAAGTTCTTCTTGTATGGAATCTTGGGATAGTCCTCTATCATTCCCTCCTTCTTGAAAAGAATTTGTCCTCAAATTCGTATTACTTAAAGTTTAGGAAATAAACTTCTATCATACCCTCCTTCTTAAAGAGAATTTGTCCTCAAATTTGTCTCACTTGAAGATTCTTTATCATGGTGATTGTGTTTTTTCTTCGATTTTGGGGTTTACACATTATATTCGTGTGTTCCTTGTTTTTTATCTTATTTTTCTGATAATATGATGAATTTTGGGGAAAACACCATAATATTCTTAATTGAAGATACATTTTTTTTTCAATAAGTGGTATTAGAGCTATGTTTTGGTAGAATTTTTTCTCAGTATGCTCTATGGTTGCAACTTAGTTTGATCTTCCACATTAAAAAAGATTAATTCCTTGTTAGAAAATATCATTGTTTGTTGAAGTTGTAATGAGAAATTTGATGGAAGGATCATTGTCTGCATAGTGTTGGCGCAATAAATTTGCAGTTGGGTTCATGGAGGTGCAAGGATCGTGAGTCGCATTGATCTATAATGGAGTTTGCGTGTGGTGAGATGCTCTTGGATCTACAGAGAAGGTCGTTGTTGGTGGTCGTGTGGCTCACTTGCATATCTGAGTTTGCATGGACACTAGTGTGACGGTGAAGAAAAATGTGCGGAGGTTTGTGGTGTCCTATACTAGTTGTCTGGTGGTTTATGGTGTCCTGCGGTGGCTGTGCAAAGAAGACGAAGATTGGTTATGTGTTTTTCATACCTGCTTGAGGAAGAGATGCTAACATGGTAGTTCATGGTTGGTCAAATCTGTAAGTGGAGGATTGTAGCATTGACATCTACTGATTGGTAGAACTTGAAAGTAGAGGAATCGTGACACGTGGTGACATCTGGTTGAGCAAATTGTGAGTGTTAGGATAGGGATTACGCATGGACATTGGTTAGCATCGATGCAAGATGTATGGTATTTATGCACGGACATTAGCTAAGGGTGTAGTGATTATACACGGAAATTGGTTAGCATTGATGTAGGGTGTTTGAAAATTCTTGGGATGGTTTGATTACAGCTAGAAATTCATGGGATGGTTTGGTTCCAAGTGAAAATTCTCTTGACGATTTGATTTCAAGTGATACTCTTCATGGTGGAGTATGATTGCTGGTATAGGCCATGAAGATGTGTTTATTTTAATTAGGATAAAGAATGTTAGACTGATGAAAATAATACGTCAAGTTCCACATCACCTAGGATAATTGAGGGAGTGAGTGTTAGCGACTATATAATGATCTTTAAGTCCATGGTATTCCTTGTCACAATTAAAAACATTTTAAACTTGTATTTGACTTTTCTAATACGTCAAAGGGCATGAAAGGATAGTTTATGTGTTGTACAAATTTTCACATAATGTTATTGTTTGATGGTCATGGTTTTCCTTTGATTTTGGATCTATTCTTGTGTTCTTTATTTTTATCTTATTTCTTTATTATTAGGGTGCCTTTTGGAAATAAAATCGATAATGTTCTTTATTGAAGATTTTTCCATACACTTATTATCAAGTTCCTACCTTAACAACACATTTTTATAAATGTATGATATACTTGATTGTACATGTCGTGACAAATTAATATAGAATATTGTTGATATATATAAAGTAGTTCTTTTTTTCTATGAATGGGCTCTATTAAAGTGTATCTATACACAATCTTTTTGCTTTATCAAATAATTTCAAATCTTCCCCATAAAAACAAACCATTTTATGAATATAGCACAATCATAGTTCCTTTCATCACTTGTCAAATGAAATTTAGTTTATACACGTGACATTAAATTATTTAAAGTATGCATCGAAGTTAAAAAAATTCAATTCAAATAAAATATAATATATAACATTCATAAATTTTAAACAAAGTTCAAAATAACTCATTTAAATAATATTGAATGACAATTTACAAAGAAAAAAAAATTGTATTTTAAAATCAATTGATAAAAAATAACCAAAAAATTAATGTGTTAATATTTTAATAATGATTAAAATTAATTTAAATTAGAGTATAGCGGATATGAGTATCTACAAATACGAATATTATAATATTTCTACCCGCCTTATTAACAAGTGAGTATAAAAATTACTGATACCTATTATCTATTAATATTTATTTATAATATCAATTTTTTACTTATTACGAATTTATCCGTGAATAGATGCTTGCGATCTTCTTTGACATCCTAAGTGTGCCCTCGATTAGGGGTTACAAAGTGTGTGAACTATATGCATGGAGAGTGAAGAACGCAGTTACCATCAATATCTATATTTCATCAATATTGATTACAAATAAAATGCTATATTATCATATAATCATGGAAAATCGATGAAGAAGGTCAAAATGTTACCCACGTATAAATAAGTTGAAGGATCATGTTATATAGAAGTGCAAGAATTGTGAATTTAATATTTTTAGAATAGTCAACCCTTCTACCTAAACCCACTAATATATTTCACTTACTTCGAAAAAAGTCCACATATTGGTTCAATGATATCAGTATCCAGGAAACAACCCGAACTGCAAATCAAAGAAACAGAGACCATAAAAAATAAATAAATAAAAAACAGGGCTAAAAGAGAAAAAAGGTCAAACGTGAAAAAAAAATATTAACAAAAATAAAATAAATCTAAACTTTTCGAGGATATATTATACGTCTCATGGTTTGATTTTTTTTTTATATTAAAAAGTCATCATAATTAAATATAAAAAAATAGATTTTAATATAAAATTCAAATTGATTCAAACTAACTATTTTTTATTTGCTTTTACAATTTTTTGTAATTATAAAATTTTAAATATTTGTGAAATGAAAAAAATTTCTCAAACAAAAAGATATTATGTTTTTTATATATAATTATGGTCACATTTATAATTCAAATTTTTCTCACAAATAAATTAAAAGTTACAACATAAATTTGTTACCGTTGTGTGACCACGATAATCCGATATAACATACACTAATTAACATAATTTTATCCTAATATTCATGTTCAATTTATCTACGTAAATTAATCATTTCAAATCATATAACTCCAATCAAGCATATCTTAAAAAAATGTATATTTGTTTCGTAAGATGTAATTGGCCGAGTGAAAAAATTATTTTATTGCTATCAAATTGATATTGATTGGGTCATTCATTGAGAATTTATCAAATCTACTGGGAAATAAAAATTCATTAGGTGAAGTTCGTATGAGATTAATTTTGAATCTCTCTATAAGATTCGTCGAGCAAATTCTCATCAATTAGATCTAATAACTATGCAAAATTCACCAAAACATATTCACAATCATATCAATAAATTTTAGCTCTCTTAGTTTTAAAATCAAAATAAGATAGTCTTTCGATCAAACTTACCTTTAAATCTTCTAAAACAAAATATACATATTCAATACTAAAACAAGTCCAAAAAATCACTTTGAAGACGAACAACTTAATTACTCTTTAAAAATCACTTTTACATAACATATTTCACACAATTTTTAATATAATATATTATTACTTCAATTCAATAAATAAATCGTTCTTAATAGTTAGATAACAGTAAGGAAATCGCATATTACTGACAAACACAATCCTTTGATAATAACAAAAATTTGTTGATGATTTAAATTTATTAACAAGTTATTAAAATCTTTTGGTAAAATGATTACCGATAAATTTTATTGACAAATCATGAAAATTGTCAATAATTACAAATATTCTTAAATTTGTTGATAAATACCGCTATTGATTCTTCTTCTTTACTTCTTTTTTTCACTTTTTCTTTCTCTATCTCTTCTTTCTTGTTGATTATATTTATTAAAATGACATTTAATAAATATTTTTTATTTCGTTGTTTTTGAATATATTATATTTTGAACAAATTAAATATAAGTTTTGGAATTTAATCATACTGATTTTTTATTATTGAAATCGAATGTGTATCATCTGAGACTTTTAGGTTTTTTTCGAGAATACTAAAGTCTAAAACTAGAGAAATTCATTAAAGGTTGACTAATAAATACTACAAAAAAATCTTTAATTATAAACTAATTTTAGAAAACTAAAAATAGTTAGTCACTATAATGATCAATTTAATATATAAATTTACAAAATTAAAAATTATTGATTATTAAAATAGTCACTATTATAAATAAAAAATTATAATTGGTCACTAATTAATTAGATTCTAATTCAGAAATCAATTCATTTTAGCAGCTAAAACCTAGGTAGCTAAGTTTAAAGACCAATTTAGTGATTAATTATATTTTTTTATTCATAATAGTGACTATTTTAGTAACAAAAATTTTTAATTTTATAAATTGATATCTAAATTGATTATTATAGTTACTAATAATTATTGATCACTAAAATTGATCACTATTTATAAATTTTTTTAAATGAAAAGAAATTAAAACAAAGATATTATGGAAACTTCTAATCTCATAATTTAAACATTTTATTTTTTTTTATATTTAACTATTTTGCTGTAGTATAGGATCGATATATATTATTGGGGTTACAGGTTAATTTGAGTGGATTGTTTAGGTTATTTAAAATTTAAAATATATTTATATATTCATAAATTTATAAATATGAAAGTTTAATTTTCGATTTAAGTTAGATATTCACACAAATTATAATCTATTATTTGATTTTGGATTGTGTTAGATAATATACAAAATTATAATATATCATTTAAATTCAACCATTATTGTTTATTTTATCATTTTATTTATTTAATATTATCTGTTCGCGGAATCCAATCTAATTCTATTTTCTTTTATATCTATTTCTTTTCAGATTTATTTGAGTATGGTTAGTCACTTTTATGTACTCATGTCTATCTATACAAGAAAAAAATCTGCGATTTCTTTTTACACCTCCAAAATGTTTTTAAAATCTAAAAATATTTTTTTGTCCATTTGAGAAAAGCTATGTGGATCATGCACCAAATAAATAAATAAATAAATATATATATATATAGATGGAATGTAAATTTGAATATGTATAAATTTAAACGAATGTTTACTGTAATGTTTTTATTTATTTTAAAATGTATTTTTTTTCTTTTTTTTAGATAAATTATATATTATTATTTACTTATTTTAAATTTAGAGAAACATACCCATTTGCTTATGTATATATTAGATTTCTATCATGTCTAAACGGAATAAGATCTCCAACCTATATCAAGTATCACATGACAAAGACCAATTTAATTTAATTTTTCAATCTATTTAGTGATTACACAATGAGTTGGGACAAAACATAGCTCTATCTCACACGTTTCTAGCTAATTTAATTAAGCTTACCATAATCAGACAATAAATGCCGAGTGTTTCATCATTACAGTCACAAAATAACAGAGCAGTGGGGAGAACAAACACAAGAAAAGGACAAATAATTAATGTGCTTAACTTAATTCTTCCATCCAAAAACACAAATTCAATTACCATTAAATTATCATCATCAAATTATATTAGCAGAAGATTTTAGGTTATTTCTCCTTTCGAAGAGTCATCTTTAAATATTATCCATATTCATTTATTTATTATAACGTAATTTTGATTTTTAATTCATATAAGATTTTTAATATAAAATATTGAATTTATATTTAAAAAAATACGATAATATAAGGAAGAAATTCAAATTATTACCAAATACTTTGTTTGTTGGAGATCTAGCATAAACTAAAAATAAGATAAATTTACAATATACAACTATACATAAATTTGATTTAATTAATAATTTAGTCTTTAATTTAAATATTTCGTTCATTTTGATTTATGTATTCTTTTTTTACAATCCTTATTGTTGTTTTAGAAAAACTCAATCAAATTCTTATTTTAAATAAAAAAGATTTCATACGTCTTTTCTATTAAATTAATATTTACATCATTTAAAAATATCACGTGTTAGTGTTAAAATTATAGGAGTTGTTAAATAGAACTCAAATTATGATATGTAATATAGAAATTAAGATTTTGATACGTGATATTTTCTATAAAAAAAAGTATATTAAATCATTCTACAAAATAAAAACTTAATAGAGTTAAAAATATATATAAATTTATAATGAATCAAATATTGAGTACCAAAATTATATTATTAACTAAATCTATAAATTTTATTCTAGAAATTATTTTTATTTTAATTAAATTTATTATTTATTAAACTTATCTATGTCGGTAAAAGTTTTTTTAACTTTGGAACCCATGTTCTTCGAGTTGACTCTTGTCTCATAATATTCAAGTTTCATCACCTCTCTAATTGACTCTGTGAATGGTTATTGACTGTAACCAGCCATGAATTGTGGAAAAAAAAAAAAAACAGAGACATTTTGTAGCATGTTGGAACTTGGAGCCTCCATGTTATAGCTGATACTACGAAAGAAATTGTGGAACGAATTGAACCAAAAGTCAGCAATTTAAAGTGCCTCCCAAGTCCCAACAGTGCACAATCAAACCTTAAATATTTTTATTAAATTTCTCGAAAAAAATTAATGATTTTTTTTTGTCAAATTTTATATTAAAATTATGTTAATTATACTAAAAAAACAGCTTTTGAAAACTCGTTGGTTTGTACACTCACACTTTTGCCGTACAAAAACTATTACAACATGAAGACCAACTTAAAAGCTAATAAGAATAGAAAATAGATTTTTACAAATAAAGAGCTGAATTCAACCAATTAATTAAAAGAGTTAAAAAATAGTGATTTAATTTTGGTTTTGATACGAAGTCGGTGATAAATTTATAAATATACATTGGTAACAGTGTTAAATGTCAGAAACGCGTTTAGTTTGAAGTAATATTAAAATAGAGGAACAGGTTCTTAGGCACACCACATTAGAGACATCACATAACACACGTTATGATGAGTAGTGTGGTCGTGAATGTAATTAAGTTCGTTTTTGCGTGTTGGAAGGGATGTGTTTGTTTTTGTGTCGGTGCGCATGTAGCACACTGCCACACATTCTTTTCCTCTAATATCTCATTCCATATAAGCCACTCACACAAACGCAATTCTTCTTTTGCATCCAAACACTGCTTCAAACACCAATAATGGATGTCAAAAAAATAACTCAATTTCGAATAAATCAAAATCATTGTTTTACTCACAATTTCTTGTCCACTTTCTTCATCTGAATTATTGGTTCAAACACTTATTCACTACGTTTCTTTCGTCTTTCTTTTTTAATATAAATTTTTGCATATATATGTAGGTATCGTATGTGCAATTTGAACCTAGCATGTTCTTTATATATTTCTTTCGTGCATACATTAATTTGGAAATTTCGTAAGGGTTTTATCAAATAATATCGTGACGTATATATAAATAATAGAGAGATTGATGTAAAAATAATAATAGAATATTTTTGTGACAAATTCATTTTCCTTCATTTACAACGCATACAAAACTGACTGTAACGTCTTTTTATTGTTAATTTAGAAGGCATGAGAATTTGTATAATTAGTTTACATTTTCTATATATTCTCAACTTCTGTTTATTTAATTAATTTAATATTACATTAGTTTATATAAGTTATTTTTTGATTGATATAAGTTACAATTAAAAAATGAGAAACCGATCTCATTAAATATAATCAATGGTAAAAATAAATTAATTTTATTCATACATTATTTAGATGTGTGTGTTCGTCTCTCATGGGAAATAATTTTGGCTGAACTTTAATCACTGTAAAACCTTGTTCAGTATAAAACTACTTGTATAGGGAAAAAAAGCTTTTATTTATAGTAAAAGGACTTTACTATAAGCAGAAATATAGTTATTATTAGAGAAAAAAAAGGATAATTATATCCCACAAATTCCAAAAGTAAAGTTAAACCTGGCAGATCTAGACGAGACACATAATCCAGAAACAAATCCATGCTCTTTCTATTTCATTTATGTTCTTCATTTTCATGATAAAATCAAACCAAAATAGAAAAAAAAAAAACTGATTTATTACGGTATTGACACATTCAAACTTGTAATTTCAAATAACTTCTTTATTAAAATTAAGCATGAACAGTTGATAACGGAATGATCAGCAGAAAACGTTATTTATTAGTTAATAAAACAAATTTTAATTAGCTGATTTAATTATTGTGGTCCACATTGAAACAATAAAAAAGAATGAATTACTAGCCAATCGATCTACCCTAATAGGTCCATCGTTTTTCTTATTCATAGATTGTCGGTTTAATTTTTAAAACAAAATTGTTAAAAAATTCATCACTTTATTGATGGAAAAACTGCCACATATATCTCAGAAAAATCAGAATATGTTGTTAAATTGATTTGTATAGTTCAATGTTAGAGACTTTTTTCAATAACTACAATTAATATATACTTTGTGATGTGGAAATATAAAGGAGTTCTTTTTTAACAAAGAAATGTTTAGTAAGAACACTTTTATTTGTTGATAATAATGTCTACTATATTTATGGTTGAATTCAGAGAATACACAAAGGATGGTAAAATAATGTTGAGATATATATGACAAACTTTAATTTATATGAATAACTATGGTAGTCATATAAAATAATATATATATATATATATATATATATATATATATATATATATATATAATATAAATAACTACAAAAAGATTGTTAATATCAAATTTTAATTATTCATGTATAACTATATGGTATGAAGATTATAATAAATTAGTTTTATTTCAAACTTTTTTATATCAACATTTATAAAGAAAGTTGTGTAAATAGGTTAACAATCCGGTTGAACTCTAGAATAAAAATATGATCACATAAAAAGTTGTAAAACGATGAAAATATAAAGTTTGAAGACTATAATTAACTTAGTTACACATGTGATTGAGAAGAAAAGCCAAATACAAAATAACTCGACCATAAAAGGTTGTCTTAAGATATCCATAGATATCTACAACATATACCCTACACACACCACAAGCACATAAATTTATAGACAAAAAGTTATCATGCAATCTTAGCTTTTGTATTTTGAACAAACACTTCCTTTTCTATCACCGATCTCTGTGATCTTCCTTTTCCTAACTTTAAACTTATTTTATTAATTAAAAAATCAACTCATCACAGAAGACACGGCTTAAAGAATGTTACCACTTTAAAGTCATAATAAGTTCATACCTCAGCCTGAAATTCAGCATACTAACATGATCATCATCATCATCATCATCATCATGATGTGCTACCTCTCTCACATGCACAGGGTCAATCTCATGAGTAACCTTTTGGCATATCAACTCTTGCATGCAAAATTCAATTACTCAATAACCAATACAAAATCTCACACACAAATTATCATCATGATTCAGCTCAAACTTATTTTTCTATGCATATGTTCTATCAATAATACACAATCAAGTCCTTTGGAAAAACTAATGAAATAGGTTTACATAACTTACACACACACGCCACATATTTGTACAATTTCCTATTATCTCACTCTATTTTTTTCTCTCTAGTAGCACTAGACTTTGATCCTACCACCCATATATATGATATGATCAACCTTGCTATATAGCAACCTATGATGTGAGGTGATGCCACAATAATCATTCAATCATCATACATACATACATACATATCTACCTCTCTTCATTTTTGAGATCAATCTGAACCATAACGTCGTTTTCAAAGCTAACTGGGACACATGGCTGGGTATATTGCTCGCACCGACACTCTTATGAACACGATTCATCACTTAATTCAAAACCCTACTTCAGCTTCAGACCCATTAATTGTGTGAATATGTATGCAGATATGAACAAAGGAGAGTGGCATCACGCATATATATTCACATACATAAATCTACATAATAAAAACCTTTTTTAAGGTTTTTTGTTTATAGTAACCAAAAGTGAATGAAACATCACTTTATGTACAGTGAATCATTTAAGCAAACCTTGAAATATTGTGCTTCTCCACATATATGGATAGACACTATGATGAGTTATCTTGTGACATGTTTTGTGGATCTTTTTCCCGTTTTCGGTTGTTAGTTATTAGGAACAGCAAATTATATATACATATACATAAATATATATATTATAATATTTCTCTCTCTATCTACACCTACTACAAGAATAAATCTCTATGAAAGCATCATTTTGGGATCAACATTGGTCCTCTCTCAATGATATTGCATGGCCAAAAGAAAAGTAACACAATTATTTGGCAATTTGCAAGTAAAACAAGAAGAAGAATATCCTAGAACCATTTTTTTTTTCTTGTTGATTGTTTTCATTACTTTGGGTGATTGAAATGAAGAGCATGATAAGATGGTAAAGGAAACCAGAAGAAAAGTATAAAAGTATGGATATGTAAATTAATGAGGAAGATTATATGAACTGAGAGTTCTAAGAACAAACCTCTTAAATTAATCTTTGGTTGAAGGGAAGAAGAAAGACAATAAAAGGTATAGTTAGAGGTAGTATACACTATATCTCTTCTCTTCTGAGCTTGTTGAGAAGTGCTGTGATTAGAGCATCTCTTTTTTCAGCCCTAAGTTCTTCCCTAATCCTTCGTTGCTCTTCCCTCTCTCTCCATCTCTGGTCCATCATCATCCTCTCATTCTCCAATGCCTCCATGGTTTGCCTCCACTCCATCTCCTTCATCCTCCTCTCGTTCTCCCTTGCCTCAAACGCCTCCATCCACTGTGCCTCCATCTGCATCTGTTGCCTCATGAACTCCTCCATCATCTCCTTCAAACCCTCCATGTTGCTGTTATTACTACCACCACTCCCTCCTCCGATTACCATCTTCCCCTTCTTCTTCTTTTTCATCACGCTACCCTTCTGATCTCCCTCACTCTCTTCGTTTCCCTCCTCCTCCTCCTCCGACGAGAGCTGCACCACCTTCTTCTTCGACCCTCCTCCTTCTGCTTCCGCCCACAACATTCTCTGCATCCTCGACGCGAAAATCGCTTGAACCTCGTTGTAGAACGGGAATTGCTGCCTCATCGCCTCTGGCTCTATGGCTTCACACCCCTTTAAATCTCAACAACAAAAAAACTAGTACTATCACTACACAAAACCCATTCGACAAAACATCATAGTATGCATAAAAACCACATTTTTTTAATCAAAGTATACATTTGTTAATCAAACTATCACTCAAAGAAATTCTATTAAATTCTTGAAAACCCCCAACTGATATAGATGTATATGTTCACTGGAAAATCGTAAATAATAAGCAAGTGACAGTCTTAAACCAGACACCGATATCAGAATCACGAACACGTGGTAATCTTAAACCAGATATTAATCAGAATCGTGAATCAGATACTGATTAGAATTAAAAACGTGAAAGGGTGGGATTGAAAAGGACAAAGATATGCGATTCGTATATAAGAGCACGAGTTTTATTTGAGTTGATGTGATTAATATGATATGAATGGATGAATGGTATAAAAATACCTTATAGCGGGTAACGAGGTTTTTCCACTTGCACTTGCACTGTTCTGCACTTCTATGGAAACCCTTTTCCTTCATCCGGTTGGAGATGACTTCCCAAAGCTGTTTGTTCCTCTTTGTCTCCATGAAAGTCTGATCCAGCTCCGCACGGATCACGAGGAACTCTTTTGTCTCTTGGATGCTCCATTGGGGGAATCTGTCTGTGGCATCCACGTTAGCACTGGTTGTGATGTTGTGAGGGTGGTGATGCTGTTGCTGATGATGATGTTGTTGCTGATGCTGCTGCCGCTGATGGTGATGGTGATGGAGATGATGACCCTCCATGAAAAATTGAAAACGAAAACCAGAACTAGAAAAAGAGACTCAAAAATCCAATATAGAAGAAGAAGAAGAAGAAGAGGTGGCTCTGAATGATGTAGAGAAAAGTTATTGAAGAGTGTGTTTTTGGTTATGGAGGATAGAGAGAGAGAGAAGCAAAAGATGAGAGAGAAAAAGATGAGGAGAATATATATGTAAGTTGAGGTGTGGTGTGAACATCAGGTGTGAATCGCGTAATAAAAAAGAGAAAAAAAAAAGAAAAAGAGAGAGATTTTCTTTAGCTTAGGTGTCCAAACCAAAGTGTTACTTTATTTCAAGGACGAAATCTTAAAGATTAAAAAACCATATTGTTCTTTATTCCTAACTAATAACAACAATGGTTAATAAAAAATTCTTTTACCCAATTATTATTTAAATTAATAACGGTATTAAACATTAGACAGAAATTTGGCGTTTCATCGATTAATTAGGTGTGTCTTATCTGTCTCATGCTTTAAAAATTGAAATTTTCTTCTTTTTCTTTTTAATATTTTATTAATTTAAATCATATGAGACTCATCTCTCTACGCGGAAACTTTGTCTCTGTTTCGCTTTATATTCAATTTTCTTTATTTTATTGCGTTCCCATTGCGTCAAACTTTCGTCACGCTGACACCAAAAGTATTACTCCCCGCGCCTTATTTAATACATATTTAATATTTATTAATCCTCCGCAACTTGCTTACCAAGTTTTCTTTTCTTTTATATATAAATAAATTGTAAATTCTATTTATTTATTTGTTTTGTAATTTATAATTATATTATATTTGTGAGCAGAAAAAAGCCTATGGCTGAAAACGGGTACTGTATTATTGTTGTCCAATGAGACATTTAATTATGTTTAAAGAAATGATATTAAAGGTTCTTTATTTTGCTTTTATTGTGTTTTGTGTAATGCTTTATTTAACTTTCTGCGCGTTCTTTTTTTTTCCCTCGTGGGATGGTGACATAGAAAGAAAGGGTTTGTTGGCGACTGTAATACCCAGGATGTAACCTCAAATTTATCATACATACTTTTCTGCATGGATTTCCAAAATCCTAAACTTTCAGTTTAAAGTGAAAGACTATTCCTTCTCCTCTCCCTCTTTTCTTCCATCTTTAAACTTTGAATCCAAATTAAACCTAATTCTTTTTCAATCTAATATAATCAAAATTAAATAGTTAAATTTTGCAAACAAACGCAGAAGAATTAGGTTTTCATTGAACTCAAACCTTAGCTTAAATCTATTTTTTGTAATCCTTTCCATATTATATATATAATTACTCATATAATAAAGCATGACATTTTATCAATTCGAGGTTTATATACAATTTTGTTACCATTAAAATAATTTTATCAATTATTTATCCACTTAAAAAAAAATCTTTAAAATTACAAAAAAGAAGAAGTAAAAAACTAGCTATAAAAAAACTCTTCTTGTGAAGTGACTTAAAGGAATTTAGGTTAACAACCAACATAGTTTTAACTAAGTTCAAATATCCTTTCACCTAACAACACCCAAGACGGGAAAACTACACTTTTGACTACGCAATATTATCAATGGACAAACCTTACATACTTATTATTATTATTTATTTATTTATTTCCTCCAATGTCATCAACAATACTAACGTAAACACTAGTGCGATAGTGTATGTATATATATAATTTTTTAAATACATGTGATATTATATTAGTAGGTGATAATATTATAATGTTAATAAGTTAATATATAAAATAAAATTATATTTAATAAAAATAAAGTTAAATATATTAGAAAAGATGAGAATAACGGTTGATAAATAGGAGAAAAAAAAGAAGCAGAGATAGACTATTTTATAAAAAACTTTTAAAATAACGGTGAATTTTCAAAAATTTAATAAATAATTATATTTTAAAAGATAAAATTAAAATTTTAAAATGTGTAAAAAAAAGAAAATCTTATTTATATATTGTTATACACCAACCATAGCCATCCACATGTCCACATCCTCTCCCGGAATATGACCGGTTCAGCTATTCTAGACCGTCTTCTTCAAACCGCTGGTTCGGTTCAACGTTTTAGCCTTTTGATTTTGACGCAGCATTCACAAAAAAGGAGTCAGCTAGGAACATAAATGAATCGGTGCAAGGTTTTAAAATAAAATGGATGGTTCATGTGTTGCTACTTTAGGTCAATGTTTTGAACGAGTTCAATTTCATGGTCTATAAAACCTAATCCACTTAGCTTAATCAATTTATAAGACCTAAAAGTTCTCTAACAACAGTTTTACAATGTCAAAAAACAAAAGCACTATTCAAATGATGTTCTTTTATATAGTTAGCTAAAAGAAACAAATTATTTCGAATTAAGTGCTTCATTGAATCATTATTGTCTCGATGGGTTGATGTTTGATGATTTCTATTCATATTTATATATGAAACAGATTTAATTATTCATATTTATATATAAAATAAATTTAATTGAGTTTTAAAATATTTATAAATTTGAATATTTTAATTATTTTTATTAAATGTTTTTGGTAACATTTTTATATCTCTCAACGAGTTTTCACAATTTAATTATTTCGTTAATTGAATATTGTGATCGTTATTTATTTCATCGTTTTGTTTATTAGTTTTAATATGTTAATATGTAAAATTTTGTAATTAATACAAAATAATATTAAAATTAATTACATCTTTTAATAAATGGAGATAAGATCATAATAAAAAATTAAATTACAGATACTTAATCAAAAAATATCGGTTTTAAATATCCATAAATAAAAACATAAATATTAATTTAAATTAAAATACTTAAATTTATAAAGAATTAAAATTGAATTAATTTTACAAGAAGTAAATGTAAATCACTTTGTTTGACTGTTTTTTTTTTTATATACCTGTTTTATACGTTATCGTTGAATTGTTTTCTACTTTAACTTTTCCTCCAAATATTCAATGATGAGCACATATTTAACGAAACAAAAAATATACATGATATTTAAAGTTACTCATCTAAAAAATTAAACAAAAGTTTACAACAATTATCCCTTCACTCTGATAAACCAATCTTGTGTACCTTCGTAAATATTAGTGTTTGATACTTTTAAACCTAAATTATTAAAGATGAACAGTAAAATAAATATAAAAAAATGCATTAATTGTGGCGTAGACCATGGTACAATTTCTAGGAGGTGAAGTACATTAGCTACCTCGTCTTTTGGACGAATAGAAACAAGACACGTTGCAGTTCCACGAAGTATTGTCAAAATTGCGTGTGTAGGTTAAAGTTGGTGAAAACACCTGTAAGATTTTTAGATCAACACGTGACGTGGCTCATTACTATTTGGAAGCTTCTCGCACCATATAAGATTATTTATTTATGCACAATTTTCAACTTTTGAGCATATACTTTAGTACTTCTGTTTTATTAAAAGTATTATATTTAAGATATTAAATATTATTGGTGAATTTAACTTGGAGTAGTGCTCACCTCAAGAGGAAACTTATGTAATGAGATATATGTATAGAATCATATTCCTAAGTATTTTTTATTTATGGGATTTGATAACATGAACTATTTACAACTCACATATTAAGTATTTATTACTAAAACTGTTAAAACGGATGATCAGACCTATTCGATTCGATATCTTATGAATTAGTTATTTAGTAAATCAATTTAACACGATTATTTATTAACAAGTCAAAAAAATTTAAGCATGTCTCGATCTACCACAGGTTGATAGGTGAAACGGATTAACTCACTGACTTGCTTAATTAAAAAAAATACAATTTTTTTCTTCTGTCTAAACAAAATAAATTATAATTTTGATTAAAACCTAAATAAACTTCATTACAATCCAAAATGATGCTAAACTCCAAATACAAACTAAAATCGCAAAAATACAAATTATCAATGTGTTGGCTAAAAAAAAAACTAACATAACCCAAATACAAAGTCCAACATAATTAATAAAAAATATTTATGTGACCCTTTACTTATGGATTGACTCACCAACCTGGCTCACCACGGATTCTAGGTGGGCTGAGTAAAAGATTAACCTGTATTGAAATTTGTACAAAATTTTTAAAATATATATTTTATAGTTTATTTAAATAAAATTTATATAAAATTATGAAAAAAAATATAAATTTAATTAAATTTAATCTAATAAAATATAATTTTAATTAAATTTAACTTAATAAAATATAAATTAAATTTTAATTTTAAGTTTTTGCAGGTAACGGTAACCGCAAGTATGAATAATATGATACCCGCACTCAACCTACTTATAAGCGGGTATTAAGATATCCACTACTTGTTTATAAGTAAGTATTTATTATCCATAAATACTAATTATTCACTGCAAATTTTATTCACAAATACCTACGAACACTAATATTTTTATCATCCCTACACTTAAGTGACAATGCTTTAACCATATAATGATGAGCATCCTTTGAATGTCACTTGAGTGGTCACTCCAACTTAAAAGCTAGATGTATGAAAATTTAGAAAACAACGACAAACACATTAAAGTTGCATAACTCAAAATCGTCAATTTTAATAACATGTTTAACGGTAAATAATTTTCCGTTCAAAATTGAAAAAATGCTAATTCAGTTCAACTTTGACCAACCAACACTTAAAATAAGTTAAACCTAACATAAGACAAGTAGTTCACATAATTAACAAGCCTAATACTTTATATTTGTAGACATATCAAATCAATTACATAAACAAAAAATTATTAAATTATCGACAAAATCTTACAAACTAATTTAAATTTTTAATTATAGTTTGAAATATCCGTTTATAATGGATAAATATTAGAACTTTTATTACAAATAGAAATATCCGCTGGCATTGGATCTATTGGTAAAATTCCTCAATTAGAATTTTCATTATATATAATTTTTCTATCGGTAAAATGTTTGAAAATGTTTTCATTTTGAGTTTTGACCGTTTCAAGATAAAATTTGCTGGTAAATTTATGGATAGTTGATTTTTTTAACCCATTTGTAACTGATTTTTCATTTAAACATATGATAAATCCGTTGTAACAATTTTTTTTAAATCTATCGAGAAATATGTTGGCAAAAGGACACAATATGAAAAGCACAATTACTAGAAAAATTATATTGATAGAAAAAAATTGTCCGTAAAAGAAAATTTATGGACTAGTTTTATTGACAAATTTTGAAATTTTAATTGTGATGGATATTTTCACCGGTAAAACCCGTTAGTAAATTATAATTTTATTATCAATGAAAACGTTTATCAATAATGAATTTGTCGATGATTTATATTGTCTATTATCTACATATATTTTAATCGGTGATTTTTGTTAGTAAAATAGATACAAAAGTTTCTACTTTTAGCTTTAGCTTTGATCATGTCATGATAAAATTTGTTGGTAATGATTTATTTTTGTCTAAATTCATCGGTAAATTTATCAATAATGAGCTTTTGTAAATTCATTGATAATTGATTCTTTTTTAAAATGTGTTGGTAAATTCGTTTGTAAATATATTTTTTTAATATTTTCCAATAATTCTATTAGTTATTAATGTTAATTTTCCTGTTAAATCTGTACAAATATTTGTTATAAATTAATTGGAGATGAGTAAAAAGAATAAGAAAAAAAGAGAAAATAAAAAGAGAATGATGAGAAAAAGGAAGAAGATGAGGAGAAAGAGGAATAGGAAGAGAAGCTCCAGGTGACAAGAATAGTGATATAGGTCACGACAACAACAAGAACATGATTAGAAATGGAAAAGGAGCCGAAGAAGAGAGGTTAAAGAAAAGAGGAAAAAAAAAGAAAGAAGAAGAATATAAAGTGAAGAAAAAAAAGAATCAAATTATAATATTTACTGACAAATATATCTTCTAGTAAATTTTTGTCTATCACTAATATTTATTTATTGAGAAATTTTTGTGATTATAAATTAACTTATCTATCAATAAATCTGTTTGTTTAATCATAATATTCAACACCAATTCCAAATCATCTTAATCAAATAATTAAATAGATGCAAGTTATTTGCCTCCTACTCTTGATAGCTTGCTTAGCAAGGAAAACAACTCCAAAACTTGAAAATCTTCCAAACTCAAGAAAAAAGATTTTTCAAAAACTTCAACTTATACTAAAATCTGGATAAATTTATCCTAATCTATTCTATGTTGTCTTTTAAAAGATTTAGACTGATCGTAAAAATGATGAATGATAAGTTTTAAATTGTAGAAATAGTTTTTTTAAAAATAAAAAATAATTATTTTATACCTATTTATGAACTATTCAAAAATTTCATTCTTCGTTTACTTTCAACTATATTTTCTATATTAGGTATTGCAACTAATATCTATATATTCATTGGTTTGTTCTTAATTTCGTCTCTCTAACAATTTAATAAAAGGTCCGTATGTTTTAAAAAGAATTCTTATATCCTTTTCATACTTTTAGTAAATTGCTAAAAATAGAAGAAAAGTTAGAATATAGAACTTAAAAATTGATTAAAATCCTTAAATAAATTATATTACAGTTCGTAAAAATGTAATCAGATTAGGAAGTTAGAAGAAAAGTTTTGTCTCGCTATTATCATACATGATTGATCTCGAATTAGTTTATATGTTGAATAACAATGATAGTTTTTCATAAATAAATTCAATGTCCATGTATTTTCGTAATATATAAGTCATTACTCTTTTCTGTTTATATTACAAAATTTTGTTAAAAATCCAATTTAATTCAATCCAATTATTAAAAATCCGTCAATTAAAAAGTTATTCATAATTGGAATCCAACCATAAAACCAATATTTTAAAAAATAAGAAATTTTTACATTATATATTTTTGTATGCAAAATTAAAAAATTATTCTTAAATGATTTTAAAAAGAAATGTAATTATGAAAAAGTTGATTAAAATTAATTGTTATATGTTAAGTATTGATTGGAAAATATATTGGATTTTAAGTTATTGACAATGTTTAGATTATTCAATATTCTTGCAAGTTATCTATATGTTATAACATTCTAAGTGGTATTGTCACGTGTTTGAATGTTATTTACTTTTAAAACATGTTGGTTATTATAAAGGAGAGATCAAAGAGGATAGAATGTGTATTGAATAACATATGAGTATATGAAATTATTATTTGTATTTGAATTCACACATGCATAATAATTTTAATGTTTTTTAAATAAATTTAATAATTGTTATATCTATATTTATTAGGTATCTAAAAGCTTATATTCGTATCCATTATGTACACTTTAACTAATTAAATATAAAACATTGTGAAAAACAAATAGATTAAACCTTTACGGTTATAGTTCAATTAAAATACTATTCAAAATAAACCATTGTAAACATGTGTATAATTATATACTTTGCAACAAACTTTGACGATAACATATTTATAAATTCATTGGTCTAATACGACATTATAATATTTCTGAGGTGGATTTATAAATTTTCTATGAACAAAATCTCTCTCTCTATATATATATTTAATATTATTGTATCTACAAGGTTTAGTATTTAAACTAACACATTGATCTATGTATATGTTTTTTTTAAACTAAGTATACCTAAAACATATTTTTTATTAAATAAAAGCGATTGAGAATATTTTATTACTATTTAAAATTATAGTTAATATAATAGAAATCTGAACCTCACGTTGATCTATCTGATCTGACTGAAATATTTTAATTGAACCTATTAGTTTGATCAAACTCACCAAATCGAATAAATGATCAAAAGAAAACATTGGATTTAAACTGTGGATATAAAATAGTGTAAAAAGAAAAAAAATATAGTTTTATGAATGCAAAATTGAGGATTACTTTTATACAAGTGGAACAATAAAATTTTATTCTTTTGACAAATAATCAAATACTACCATTCCATGTGAAAATCTATCCCTAAACTGGTTCACATCTACAACCAACAGCCATTCATACATTTTTTTAAATATTCTTATTATTAGATATGATTAATGAAAAACATGAATTCAGGTATACGTAAATTCTAATTCTGATAAAGATATTATATATCTTCTGTTATTATTTATATGGATAGAAATATCATATATTTGATTCTCTTTTATTATTATTAAATATTCTATTTTATTAGGTTTTACTTTTCCTTTTATATGATTGGACATTATACTCTATATATTGAATAAGGTTCTAATAAATCAAGAAGCAAGCTTTCATTGAGTTGTTTTCATCAAATACTTCTTGTTAATATTTTTTCTTTTCATTGCTTATACATATCTGATATGGTATCAGAACTATTGTTTAAAAAAAAAAAAAACCTATCCTAGCAAGATTTTTTGGACATTCTGTTCCATCTGCTATCATGTCGCTAACGAACCATCTATTAATTTTTAGTCTCACGCACAAAATGTATATACTTCGGCCTGATGGGGTGTATTGGAAGTCTCACGTCGACTAGAGATAAGACAATTTCATAGTATATAAGTGAGGTACAAACCTCATCTTACAAGTCAGTTTTGTAGGGTTGAATTAGGTTTAAAACCCACTTCTAATAAATTATTTAAATAAAGTTTCAAATTCTTTAAAAATATATGAATAAATGAAACATCATCTATAGTTGATTAAGAGTGAACTTAGATTAAAGATTTTACAGCCAAAGAAAAGCATCATAAACAAACAATGGAAGCAAAAGTAAAGTGCATCAATAGTTTGAAAATAAAAGTTTGTTTGTTGCATTGATGATGCTGAAGTTTCCTGTACATTACACGGGAAAGACAAGTATGGATAAGATTGAGACGAAGAGGTGTTTGGTCTTATTTTTGGTCTTGACGAGGACCTGCTGGTTACAACGTGATTGACCCACTCTTCTACGTAATTTTCCCCGCACCTTCATTCCTAACATTCTTTTCATTACGTTCAATTTGGACCATTGCTGCAAAACCAAGAACAAGAAAATTTAGAGACACAATGGTTGGAAAGTTTGAAACATATATATGCATCTATCTAATTTTTTATAGCTTCAACAACGAACATGTTTTCTGAGTTCGTCAGAAACTTAGGTTTGAAGATTGAAAGAGTCGTATGTAAGAATCCTAAACCACGTGGAACAGAGACAGTGGACTATATATATATATATATGTTTTGGTGTACGAGATTCTGAACATGCATTGCATCATTTGTATTAGTGGTGAGAATAGTTTAATATGGTACAGTGGTGGATCGTGTGAACTTATTGTTTAGAAGAGTAAATAGATAAAGCACATTGGAAAAAGGTCAAATTGAAAGGTGATAACAAAAAGAGACATTGACATTTTATGATTTATATATTATTAAGCTTGAAAAAGAAGACATTTTGTGATTTATATATTATGGTTGAAAAGGAAGACATTTTACGATTTAACTTGTATTGTATTCATTTGTTAACTAACCGATGTTACTTTAGGGTTTTCTTTGACAGAGAATCTTCGATACTTCACCTAATTTTTGTTCTTCACACACAATAAAAAAAAGAACACAGTGTATTGTGAGTTGGAAGGCCATGAAAAAGGGGTGAATATTTTAAATTAGTTCAGAATTTGTTTTTGTTTACGTTTCCTTCCAATACAAGAAATATTTTGTATTTTGCATGGACCCATAGATTAAAGTTTCGAGTTATTTTAAACTTTCTGCTGTAGTTATTTTTCTGCTATATTTTGTTAGCTTCGGCATAAATTCTTTCATACACTTTTCTAACCAACTAAGAGGCACAATCTTTTACTGAAATTTCATATCCGAAAAGAAAAGTTAAAGGATTTCATCATTATTTTCTTCCATTACTATGACAAGCGGTTAATTTGTTGTATAAGTTTCTTCTCATTCCATATTTCCTACTTAAATATGGTTTATTTCACTAAAAAAAATGCTTTTTATGTATACTATTTTTTACTTTTTATGTTTGTTACAACTCAGACATAAGAAATATCATATGTAAATTTATGTTTGGTCCATATATAAAGACATAAATTTACATACGTTGCAAAGACAATAAATGTAAATTTGTTGTTTGTTTGTTTTTATATTTTAAGTCAAAATTTACGTCCTCTGAAAATATGAAAAATTAATATATATATATATATATATA
>Ga0214543_1000063_pt1 | contig 127694 bp, 110 predicted proteins | sample CNSS2metaG_FD_160094 | JGI IMG/M metagenome (GOLD analysis project Ga0214543, IMG submission 160094) | Root nodule microbial communities from cowpea collected in UCLA plant growth center, Los Angeles, California, USA - CNSS2 | ecosystem: Host-associated > Plants > Roots > Nodule | place: USA...
ATCTCACCCACGGTTCAAGCCAAGGGGCATACGGTCCCGACCGCCAGATCCCTTGGGGGGTGCATCCCCCGAGGGATCGCGCCCAAGCCTACAACCAAGACGCAAAGCAAACATGCAAGGGGCAAATGACATGCTATGCCGCCTGCTCCACCCCCAGCACGGCAAGCAAATTCCGCATTCGCGTTACCGCAAGCTCCGGCCTGTCGAGCACATTTGCCTGGTCGGCCAGGCGGAAGATTTCCGCATAGTGCAGAAGCCCACGGGCGGATTGCAGGCCGGCCGGGAGGGTGAAATGGCGCTGATGGCCGTTCAGCCAAGCCAGAAACACGACCCCGGCCTTGTAATATTGCGTCGGTGCCTCGAAGATCTTGCGCGACAGCGGCACCGTCGGTTCGATGACACCGCGGAAGGTTGCGACGTCCCCGCGCGCGAGCGCGGCGAGCGCCTTTGAAGCCGCGGGCGCCACGGCGTCAAAGATGCCGAGCAAGGCATGGCTGTGTTTCTCGCCGTCGCCCTCGATCAGCTCCGCATAGTTGAAATCGTCGCCGGTGAAGCAGAGCACGCCCTCCGGCAGGCCATTGCGCAGCCTCACCTCCTTGCCATGGTCGAGGAGCGAAATTTTTATGCCTTCGACTTTGGAGCTGTTCTCGCGGATGATCGACAGCACCGTTTCGAGCGCCTCTTCGTAATTCTCCGAGCCCCAATAGCCTTTGAGCTGCGGATCGAACATGTCGCCCAGCCAGTGCAGCACGACCTTGTCCTTCGCCTGGGACAGAATGCGGCCGTAGACGCGCCGGTAGTCGTCCGAGGAGTGCGCCACGCGGGCGAGCGCCCGGCTCGCCATCATGATCGCGCGGCCGCCTTGCGCCTCGACGAAGCCGATCTGTTCCTCATAGGCGGCAATCACATCGTCGATCGAGCGGGCCTCCGCCGGGGGGAGCTGGTCCGTGCCGGCCCCGCAGGCGAGGTCGGCGCCGGCAATGCTCCGCGCCTCGGCGAGCGAGCGGCGGATCAATTCCTGGGCGCCCGCCCAGGGAAGCCCCATGCCGCGCTGGGCGGTGTCCATCGCCTCGGCGATCTTGAAACCGAGGCTCCAGAGGTGACGGCGAAACGCCATCGTCGCCTCCCAGTCGATCGCCGGATTTCCCCAGGGATCCGTATCGTGCAGAGGATTGGACACGACATGCGCGGCCGCATAGGTGATGCGGTTGAAACTTGGCACTCTCTCGGGCCGGGTGATTGGCGCTCCCCGGAGCCGGTATTCTTCGAGCGAGCCCTCTCGGCGCGGCAGCATCAGGCTGGTCATCGGCATCTTTCCTCCTCGATCTTGCTGCACCGGAATAATTTAGATCGTTCCAAATGGCAAGGTTAAATTTTAGTCGCGCAAGACGTCGTGCCGCGTTTCTGCCCGCCGGCGCAGTCGCGTCGCGGCAACATCCCGGCCGCCAAGACATGAGCCAAACACCTGAATATAAGGCGATACCGCCGCATATCCACGGCGCCTCGCGACAGATCCCGTTGCACACGCGGCTCACTCTTTGGCGCAAAAATGTGAATACAAGCCTCTTGACGAAATTGGAACGTTCCAATTATGAAGGATGAAAGAAACGGAAAGTTGGGAGCACACCAATGGCAAGGGAGCGGGTGACGGTTGTCGACATAGCGCACGCCGCCGGCGTGTCGAAGTCGACCGTGTCGCTCGTGCTGCAGGGTAGTCCGCTCGTCAATGAGGCGACGCGGGCGAAGGTGAATGCAGCCATCCGCGACCTCGGTTATGTCTACAATCGTGGCGCTGCCAATCTGCGGCAGGCGAAGTCGCAGATCATCGGCATCGTCGTCAACGACCTCACCAACAGCTTCTTTGCGGAGCTCGCCGTCGGCGTCGATTCGGTTGTGCAGGCCGCAGGTTTCGTGCAATTCCTTGCCAATACGGGCGAAAAGAGCGAGCGCCAGCGCGAGGTCATCGCCTCGATGCGCGAACATGGCGCCTCCGGCCTGATCATTTCGCCGGCACGAGGCACGGTGGCCGCCGATCTCGCGCCGCTCGTCGAAAGCGGCATTCCCGTCGTGCTCGTCGTCCGCGACATCGCGGGCGCCGGCGTTTCGTCGCTCACCTCCGACAACCAGGCAGGCGCCGTTGCCGCTGTGCGCCATCTGATCGAGCGCGGCCATCGCCGGATCGCATTCCTCGGCGGCTTTCCCGACACGGCCGTTTTCCAGGCGCGTATGCGCGGCTATCGCGATGCGCTCGATGAGGCGGGCCTCGGCTCTGCCGATGAACTCGTGATCGGCTCGGCGCCGTCGCGCGCCGGCGGGGTTGCGGCAATCGAACAAGCGATGATGCTGAAGGAGCGGCCAACCGCCGCGCTCTGCTTCAACGATGCGGTCGCCTTCGGCGTCTGTGACGGGCTGAGGGCACGGCGCCTGGAGCCGGGCGCCGACTTCGCCGTGATCGGCTTCGACGACGTGATCGAAGCAAAGACGGCGGTGCCGGCGCTGACGACCGTTTCGGTCGATCCACAGGGCATGGGCGAGCGCGCGGCCGAATTGCTGTTGAAGCAGATTAATGCAGGGCGCCCGGAGCCGGAGGCGATCGTCAGCCCGGTGCGGCTCGTAGTGCGCCAGAGCTGCGGTGCGGCCATCGGCCGCCGGGTGAAGGAGGTTTCGTTATGATTCGCTGGGGATTGATCGGCGCGAGCACGATCGCGCGCGAGTGGGTGATCGGCGCCATCCGCGCGAGCGGCGGCGAGGCGGTATCGGTAATGAGTTCGAACGCCGAGCGCGGGGCGGCCTATGCGGAGGAAAACGGGATCGCCAAGGCGGTCACGAGCGTCGAGGAGCTGGTCGGCGACCCGGATATCGACGCCGTCTACATCTCGACCACCAACGATCTGCATCACGGTCAGGCACTTGCTGCGATCCGTGCCGGCAAGCACGTGCTTTGCGAGAAGCCGCTTGCGATGAATCTCAACGACGCATGCGAAATGGTGCTGACGGCCTGCGAGGCCGGTGTCGTGCTCGGCACGAACCATCACTTGCGCAATGCCGCGACCCACCGCGCCATGCGCGATGCGATCGCCGCGGGCCGCATCGGCAGGCCAATTGCGGCGCGGGTCTTCCACGCCGTCTATCTGCCGCCGCATCTCCAGGGTTGGCGGCTCGACAGGCCCGAGGCCGGTGGCGGCGTCATCCTGGATATCACGGTGCACGACGCCGATACCTTGCGGTACGTGCTCGACGACGACCCGATCGAGGCGGTGGCGATCAGCCACAGCGCCGGTTTGAGCAAGGAAGGATTAGAGGACGGCGTCATGGGCGTCCTGCGCTTCCGTTCCGGCGTCATTGCCCAGTTCCACGATGCCTTCACGACCAAATTTGCGGAGACCGGACTGGAGGTGCACGGCACAGATGGTTCCCTCATCGGCCGCAACGTGATGACGCAGCGCCCCGTCGGCACCGTCACCCTGCGCAACGAGGAAGGTGAGATCGAACTGCCGCTCGACCACCGCAATCTCTACGAAATGGCGATCGAAGCCTTTCATGCGGCGACCGAAGGTAACGGCCGGCCCTCGGCGACAGGAGAGGACGGCGTGTGGTCGCTTGCAACCGGCCTCGCCGTGGTGAAGTCGGCTGCGACCGGCATGGCGGTGCAGATCGAAACGGGGCTCTAGCGCATGTCGTTGAATGGTACGCATATGAGCAAGCACATCTCGGCGGACGAAGCGGCGGCTCTGATTCCCGACGGCGCGGTCGTTTCCGTCTCTTCGTCCAGCGGGCTTGGCTGCCCGGACCTGATGCTGAGGGCGATCGGCGGACGCTTCGACGCGACCGGACACCCGCGGGATCTGACGACCCTGCACCCGATCGCCGCCGGCGACATGAGCGGCATCAAGGGCGTCGATCATATCGCCAAAAAGGGTCTCCTGAAGAAAATCATCGGCGGCTCCTATCCGTCGGGTCCGTCGAGCGCCGAGCCGCCGCTGATCTGGCAGATGATCGGTGCCAACGAAGTCGCCGCTTATAACATCCCCTCCGGCATCCTCTTCGACATGCATCGCGAGGCGGCGGCCAAGCGGCCGGGTGTCATGACCAAGGTCGGTCTCGACACCTTCGTCGATCCGTCGCGCGAAGGCTGCGCCATGAATGCCCCGGCCGCCGCCGACCCCGTTGTGAAGAAGATCAGTTTCGACGGCGAGGACTGGCTCTATTTCAAGGCGATCGCGCCGCAGGTCGCGATCATCCGCGCGACGACCGCCGACGAGCGCGGCAATCTCACCTATGAGCACGAGGGCGCCTATCTCGGCGGACTCGACCAGGCGCTTGCCGCCCGCAACAGTGGCGGCATCGTCATCGCCCAGGTGAAGCGCATCGCCAAGGAGGGCTCGCTCAAGCCCCACGACGTGCGTGTGCCGGGCGTGCTTGTCGATTATATCGTCGTCGACACTGAGCAGAAGCAGACGACACAGACGCTCTACGATCCGGCAATTTCCGGCGAAATCTTCCGGCCGCTCGACAGCTTCCGCCTGCCGGAATTCAACATTCAGAAAGTGATCGCGCGCCGCGTCGCCCAGGAACTCGAGGCCGGAAGCGCTGTCAATCTCGGTTTCGGCATTTCCGCAAACGTGCCGCGGATCCTGCTCGAAGAGGGGCTGCATGGCGCCGTCACCTGGGTGATCGAACAGGGCGCGGTCGGCGGCGTGCCGCTCCTCGATTTCGCCTTCGGCTGCGCTTCGAATGCCGATGCCTTCATGCCCTCGCCCCACCAATTCACCTATTTCCAGGGCGCGGGTTTCGACGCCTCGTTGCTTTCCTTCCTGGAGATCGATCGCTCGGGTTCGGTCAACGTCTCGAAGCTCAGCTTCCGGCCGCATGTGACGGCTGGGGCAGGGGGCTTCGTCGACATCACTGCGCGAGCCAGAAAGATCGTGTTTTCCGGCATGTTCAATGCGGGCGCCAGGCTCGCGGTCGTCGATGGCCGGCTCGTCATCGAGAAGGAAGGCAAGCTCAGGAAACTCGTCAACGAGGTCGAGCACGTGACGTTCTCCGGTCGACGCGCCATCGCGCAGGGGCAGGACATCACCTATGTCACCGAACGGTGCGTAATGAAGCTGACGCCCGAGGGGATCGTGCTGACGGAGATCGCGCCAGGCATCGATCTGCAAACGCATATTCTGGACCAGTCGGAATTTCCGCTGATCGTCTCCGATGGTCTGAAAGTAATGGAGGCGGGGCTCTTCCAGGAGGCGCCGATCGGATTGACATTACCGGTAAAGCCGCGACGGGCGATTGCGGGAGGCGCTGATGACTGACGATCGGATCCGCATCGAGTTCGACGGCGCGATCGCGACGATGACGATCGCGAGGCCGGAGAAGCTCAACGCCTTCGACATCGACATGCTGCAGGCACTTGCCGCCGCCTGCGATCGGCTTGAGGCGGATCGCCGCGTGCGCGTCGCGATCCTCACCGGCGAGGGCAAGGCCTTCTCCGCCGGCGGCGACATCAAGGCCTGGGGCGGCATGGAGCCGGCGGCCTTCGGCCATGAGTGGGTGCGCTTCGGCCATCGCGTCTTCGAGCGGCTGGCGACGCTGCGCATGCCGGTGATTGCCGCCTTGAACGGCCATACGCTGGGCGGCGGGCTGGAACTCGCGGCTGCCGCCGATATCCGCATCGCCGAAGCCCAGGTGAAGATCGGCATGCCGGAGACGAGCCTCGGCATGGTGCCCGGCTGGTCCGGCACGCAGCGCCTCGTCGCCCGCTTCGGCGCGCAGGTCGTGCGCCGCATGGTGCTCGGCGGCGAGATCTTCTCGGGCGAAGAGGCGAAGGCCGAGGGCCTGGTCGATGCCGTCGTCGAGACCGGCACCGTGAAGCAGGCGGCGAGGGACTACGCGGCGCGTGTAGCCGCCCGCGGCCCTGCGGCGCTCGAAGTATCGAAACTGATGATCGCCTCGGCGAATGGCGAGGATAAGGGCGCCGCCGTCGAGGCGCTGGGGTCGATCCTCGTCGCCAAGACCGGCGACCTCAAGGAAGGCGTCGCCGCCTTCGGCGAGAAGCGCGAAGCCCGTTTCAAGGGAGAATGGTGATGACGGTTCTGGTGAGACCGAAGGGGCTCGGCGACTATAAGGCGCGCGAATTCCGCATGCTGATCGACGGGCAATGGGTGGCCGGCGCCGAGGGGCGGACGATCGAACGCGTGGCGCCCGGCCACGGCGTCGTCGTCAGCCGCTACCAGGCAGCGGCGAGGGCGGATGCGGAACGGGCGATCTTAGCCGCACGGCGCGCCTTCGACGAGGGGCCGTGGCCGCGCATGACCGCGTCGGAACGCTCGCGCGTTCTCCTCAGGGCCGCCGACATGATCGAGGCACGCGCCGACGAGCTTGCCTTGCTCGATGCGGTCGAGTCCGGCAAGCCGATCAGCCAGGCGAGGGGCGAACTCACGGGCGCAGCCGACATCTGGCGCTATGCGGCGGCACTCGCCCGCGAGCTTTCCGGCGAAAGCTATAATACGCTTGGCGAGGGCACGCTCGGTGTCGTGCTGCGCGAGGCGATCGGCGTCGTCTCGATCATCACCCCCTGGAACTTCCCCTTCCTGATCGTCAGCCAGAAATTGCCATTCGCGCTTGCAGCAGGCTGCACCACAGTGGTGAAGCCGTCGGAGCTCACTTCGGGCTCCACGCTCGTGCTCGGAGAGATTCTGGAGGCGGCGGGCGTACCGCCCGGCGTGGTCAACGTCATCGTCGGCACCGGACCGGAAGCCGGCGCGCCGCTGACCTCCCACCCGGGCATCGACATGGTCTCCTTTACCGGATCGACCGGCGTCGGCCGGCTGACGATGGCGAATGCCGCCCAGACGCTGAAGAAGGTCTCGCTCGAACTCGGCGGCAAGAACCCGCAGATCATCTTCCCTGACGCCAATCTCGACGAATTCGTCGATGCCGCCGTCTTCGGCGCCTATTTCAATGCCGGCGAATGCTGCAATGCCGGTTCGCGGCTCATCCTGCACCGCGACATTGCCGACGAGGTGACGGCGCAGATCGCCAGCCTTTCCGCCAAGGTCAAGGTCGGCGATCCGCTGGATCCCGAAACCCAGGTCGGGGCGATCATCACGCCCCAGCACCTGGAAAAGATTGGCGGCTATGTGTCCGCCGCTGCCGGTGACGGGGCGACGGTCGCGCACGGCGGTGCGGCGCTTGACCTCGGCATGGGGCAGTTCATGGCCCCGACCGTCCTTTCTGCCGTCCGGCCGGAAATGGCGGTGGCGCGCGAGGAGGTGTTCGGGCCGGTCCTATCGGTATTGACCTTCGAGACGACGGAAGAGGCGATCCGCATCGCCAACTCGATCGACTATGGGCTCTCGGCCGGGGTCTGGAGCCGCGATTTCGATACCTGCCTGACGATCGGACGGCGGGTGCGCGCCGGAACCATCTGGATGAACACCTTCATGGACGGCGCCGCGGAACTGCCTTTTGGCGGGTATCGCCAATCAGGACTCGGCCGTGAACTCGGGCGGCATGCGGTCGAGGACTATACCGAGACGAAGACGCTCAACATGCATATCGGCGGGCGAACGAACTGGTGGATGCCCCGCTGACGTCCAGCGAATGGTGAAGTCGTCGCGGGAGGTGAAAGGGTGTAACGTATTGAATAGGCTTGCGGCGCCTGCCGCGAACCGTGCCGCAACGGTAGAGGGGCGGCAAAGAGAATGGCGGGAGGAGTTTTCCGCTTCGATAACTTGCAAACGGGAGGATAACGATGCGCAAGTTGATGACGACGACGGCGGTTGCAGCATTGATGTTGGCGGCCACCGCCGCGCGGGCAGCCGAGAATGTGGAAGTGCTGCACTGGTGGACATCCGGCGGCGAGGCTGCTGCCCTCGACGTCTTGAAGAAGGATCTCGAAAGCAAGGGCATCGGCTGGACCGACATGCCCGTCGCCGGCGGCGGCGGTACCGAGGCGATGACCGTGCTGCGCGCCCGCGTCACCTCCGGCAATCCGCCGACGGCGGTGCAGATGCTCGGCTTCGATATTCTCGACTGGGCCAAGGAAGGCGCACTCGGCAACCTCGATGAGGTCGCCGGGAAGGAAGGTTGGGACAAGGTGATCCCGACGGCCCTTCAGCAGTTCTCCAAGCATGACGGCCACTGGATCGCCGCTCCGGTGAACGTCCATTCGACCAATTGGGTCTGGATCAACAAGGCGGCGCTCGACCAGGCCGGCGGCAAGGAGCCGACGACCTGGGAAGAGCTGGTTGCGCTGCTCGACAAGTTCAAGGAGCAGGGCATCACGCCGGTCGCCCATGGCGGCCAGGCCTGGCAGGACGCAACGATCTTCGACGCCGTCGTGCTTTCGTTCGGCACCGACTTCTACAAGAAGGCCTTCATCGACCTCGATTCCGCAACGCTCGGCGGCGACCAGATGAAGGAAGCCTTCGACCGGATGACGAAGCTCAGATCCTATGTCGACGACAACTTCTCCGGCCGCGACTGGAACCTCGCCTCGGCGATGGTCATCGAGAACAAGGCCGGCCTGCAGTTCATGGGTGACTGGGCGAAGGGCGAATTCCTGAAGGCCGGCAAGAAGCCGGGTGCGGATTTCGTCTGCATCCGCTTCCCGGGAACGCAAGGCTCGGTCACCTTCAACTCCGACCAGTTCGCAATGTTCAATGTTTCCGAGGAGAAGGTGCCGGCCCAAATGGCGATGGCGTCGGCCATCTTGAGCCCGAAATTCCAATCGGCCTTCAACGTCGTCAAGGGCTCGGTTCCCGCCCGCACCGACGTGCCGGATACCGATTTCGACGATTGCGGCAAGAAGGGCATCAAGGACCTCGCCGAGGCCAATACCGGCGGCACGCTGTTCGGCTCCATGGCCCACGGCCATGCCAATCCGGCCTCCGTCAAGAACGCGATCTACGACGTTGTGACCCGCCACTTCAACGGCGAGCTGAGTTCCGAAGACGCGGTTAAGGAACTCGTCGCGGCGGTCGAGGCTGCGAAGTAGGGGCAGCGAGGGGAATTGCCCCTCACCCCTGACCCTCTCCCCGCAGGCGGGGAGAGGGGATCGAGGCGCTGCGGCACGATGCCTTCTTCGCAGGCGGGGAGAAGGCGCCGGCAGGCGGATGAGGGGCAAGCCACTCCGTGCAAAAAGATAATGGTGGTAACGAACATGGATAGCCGCACCCGGCTGCAGGAGCTCTTGCCGAGGCTCGTGCTCGCTCCCAGCTTTCTGATAGTGCTGGTCTTCGTCTACGGCTTCATCGCCTATACCGGCTTCCTGTCGATGACGAACAGCCGCATGCTGCCGTCCTATGATTTCGTCGGCTTCAGCAATTACTCCAGGCTCTGGGCGCTGCCGCACTGGTGGCGGGCGATCAGCAATCTCGCGATCTTCGCGACACTCTATATCGTGATCTGTTCGGTGCTGGGGCTGGCACTCGCCATCCTGCTCGACCAGAAGATCCGGGCGGAAGGATTCCTCAGGCCGATCTATCTCTACCCGATGGCGCTCTCCTTCATCGTCACGGGCACGGCATGGAAGTGGTTCCTCGACCCCGGCATCGGACTCGAGAACACCATGCATCTCTGGGGCTGGGAGAGCTTCTCCTTCAACTGGATCAAGGACCGCAATTTCGCGATCTACTGTGTTGTCATCGCCGCTGTTTGGCAATCGACCGGCTTCATCATGGCGATGTTCCTGGCGGGCCTTCGCGGCGTCGACAACGAGATCATCAAGGCCGCACAGATCGATGGCGCCACGACGCCCACCATCTATCGCCGGATCATCATTCCCCTGATGCGGCCGGTCTTCCTCTCCGCCTTCGTCGTCCTCGCCCATCTCGCGATCAAAGCCTACGACCTGATCATCGCGCTGACCGGCGGCGGGCCGGGGCAGGCGACCGAGCTGCCGGCGACCTTTATGTATTCCTATACCTTCACCCGCAACCAGATGGCGATCGGCGCATCGTCGGCGATCATCATGCTGGTGATGATCTTCTCGATCATCGTTCCCTATCTCTATTCCGAAATCCGGGGAGGAAAACGCTGATGGGCGCCCCCAGTCCCGAGAACGTCATCTCGCATGATCGCCTGACGCGGGCGCTGATTTATGCGGCGCTGATCCTCTTCGCTCTGTATTCGCTGCTGCCGCTCTATGTGATGCTGGTGAATTCGTTGAAGCCTCTCGACGAAATCCGCCAGGGCGGCATGCTGAACCTGCCGCAGACCTGGACCATCGAGCCCTGGCTTTCCGCCTGGTCGACGGCGCAGATTGGCGTGCAGCCGACGGGTCTTCGCCCCTTTTTCATCAACTCGATCCTGATGGTCGTGCCGGCCGTGGCGATCTCGACGATGATCGGCGCGCTCAACGGTTACGTGCTGACAAAGTGGCGCTTCCCCGGCGCGAACGTCTTCTTCGGCATGCTGCTCCTCTCCTGCTTCATTCCCTTCCAGATCGTGCTGATCCCGATGGCGCGCATCCTCGGGATCTTCGGTCTTGCCGGATCGATCAGCGGGCTGATCCTCGTGCACGTGGTCTACGGCATCGGATTCACCACGCTCTACTTCCGCAACTACTACGAGGCGTTTCCGACCGAACTCGTGCGTGCGGCGCAGATCGACGGCGCCAGCTTCTTCCAGATCTTCCGGCGTATCATGCTGCCCTCCTCCGGGCCGATCATCGTTGTCTCCGTCATCTGGCAGTTCACGAATATCTGGAACGATTTCCTGTTCGGCGCCTCCTTCTCCGGTCCCTATTCAACGCCGATGACGGTGGCGCTCAACAATCTCGTCAGCTCGTCGACCGGGGTGAAGGAATACAACGTCCATTTCGCGGGCGCGATCCTCGCCGCCCTGCCAACGCTCATCGTCTACGTGGTATCCGGCCGCTACTTCGTCCGCGGGCTGATGTCCGGCGCCGTGAAAGGATAAGCCCATGTCATTTCTGAAGATCACCAATCTGCGCAAGTCTTACGGCGCCCTCGAGATCCTCAAGGACATCAACCTCGAGATCGAGGAGGGCGGCTTCCTGGTGCTGGTCGGCCCGTCCGGCTGCGGCAAATCGACATTGCTCAACACCATCGCGGGTCTTGAGCCAATCACCTCGGGCGACATCGCCATCAACGGCCGCTCGGTCGCCGGGCTGCACCCGTCGAAGCGCGACATCGCCATGGTGTTTCAGTCCTACGCGCTCTATCCCAACATGACGGTCGCCGGGAACATCGCCTTCGGCATGGAAATCCGCGGCGTGCCGAAGGAGGAACGCGAGAAGGCGATCCGCCAGGTAGCCGACATGCTGCAGATCGGCCACCTGCTCGACCGCAAGCCGAGCCAGCTTTCCGGCGGCCAGCGCCAACGTGTCGCAATGGGCCGGGCGCTGGTGCGTGAACCGCAAGTCTTCCTCTTCGACGAGCCGCTCTCGAATCTCGATGCAAAGCTGCGCGTCGACATGCGCACCGAGATCAAGCGGCTGCACAGCCGCATGAAGACCACCATCGTCTATGTGACGCATGACCAGATCGAGGCGATGACGCTTGCGACCAAGATCGCCGTCCTGAAGGACGGAGTGCTGCAACAGTTCGGCACACCGGCGGAGATCTACAACAACCCGGCCAATATGTTCGTCGCCGATTTCATGGGTTCGCCGGCGATGAATCTCTTGAGCGCCCGCATCGAAACCGAAGGCGAGCAGGTCGCCGTTTCGCTCGCGCGCCCGAATGCAGAGCCGCTGAAGCTCGCCATACCGCACGACGGTGCGCTCTCCGCCTATGCCGGCCGGGAGGTCGTCTTCGGCATCCGCCCGGAAGCGCTTACCGATCCGGACGGCGCCGACCGCAATGCGAAGTTCGTCGCTGAGGGCGAATGCCTGATCGAAGTCGTCGAGCCCGCAGGCTCCGATACCTTCGCCGTCACCCGCCTCGGCGGCAAGGAGATCGTCGCGCGACTGAGGGCCGATGCCCGTATCGCGCCCGGGCAAGTGTCGCGGCTCGCCTTCAACCTCGACAAGGCGGTCTTCTTCGACCCTGAAAGCGAGAAGCGGATCGCATGAGCGCGGACATTGCGAAAGCGCCGGATATCGTCATCATCGGCTCAGGGATCGGCGGCGCGACCGTGGCGGCCGGCCTTGCCGCTTCCGGCGCCGAGATCCTCATCCTGGAAGCCGGCCGGCATATCGAGGACCGGCCGGAGAACCGTGACCAGCGGGCGATATTCCAGCGCGGCCATTTCCGGCCGAAGGAGACCTGGTACGAGGCCGGCGGTCCCGGCTTCAATCCCGGCAATTACTACAATGTCGGCGGCAATTCGAAATTCTATGGCGCGGTGCTCACCCGCTATCGCCGCGAGGATTTCGAGCAAATGCGGCATCTCGACGGAATATCTCCCGCCTGGCCCTTTCCCTATGAGGAGCTCGAGCCATGGTATGCCAAAGCGGAAGAGCTCTATCAAGTGCGCGGCCGCCTCGGCGAAGACCCGACCGAACCGCCTCACTCGAACGACTATCCGCATGGACCGGTTCCGGACGAGGCCGCCATCGCCAAGGTCCGAAAGCGCCTGCGCGACATCGGACTGCATCCCTATTCGCTGCCGCTCGGCATCGACATCGACCGCTGGCTCGCCAAAGGCAAAACCCCGTGGGATGCGCATCCGAACAGCTTCGACGGCAAGATGGATGCCGAAACCGCGGCTCTGACGGCAGCGCTCGAATATCCGAATGTCCGCCTGCAGACCGGCTCGCGGGTAACCCGGCTTTCGACCGCACCGGACGGCAAGACGATCGGGGCCGTGCGCTACATCAGCGATGGGGCGGAGCATAGCCTGTCGGCGAAGATCGTGATCCTTTCGGCCGGCGCCGTGCAGTCCGCCGTTCTTTTGTTGCGCTCGGCGGACGAGCGCAACCCGGCGGGGCTAGCAAACCGTTCCGACCAGGTCGGCCGCAACTTCATGAATCACAACTCCAGCGCAGTGATTGCGCTCAGCCCCTGGTACCGAAACGATTCGGTCTATCAGAAAACCTTCGGACTAAACGATTTCTATCTCTCCGACGGCGAGGGCGGGCCGCCGCTCGGCAATATCCAGCTCCTCGGCCGCGTCTCAGGCGCGATCCTCAAGGCGAACATGCGGGCGATGCCGGAGTGGCTCTTGAACCAGGTTTCGGCCCGTGCCATCGACTTCTACGCCATGAGCGAGGATCTACCCTCTCCGGAGAGCCGGGTCATGGTCGACGGCGATCGCATCCTGCTGCAATGGGTCAGGACGAATTGGCAAGCGCATCTGAAGCTCGTCGCCAAGCTCACAACCGTGCTCAAGGAGGCGGGCTTCCCGGTGGTGATGGGGCGCGCCTTCGACAAGCGCACGCCGTCGCATCAATGCGGAACGGTCCGGATCGGCAATGATCCGCAAAAGGCGCCGCTCGATATCTATTGCCGCGCCTTCGACCACCCCAATCTCTTCGTCGTCGATGCGAGCTTCCTGCCGACCTCGGCCGCCGTCAACCCGGCGCTCACCGTCGCCGCACAGGCGCTGCGCGTCGCAGACCACATTGCCGGTCAGGAGCTCCAGTGATGGCAGAAGGCATGCGTCCGATCGCGATCGTCACCGGCGGCCGGCGCGGCATCGGCCTCGGCATCGCCCGCGCGCTCGCGGCAAGCGGCTTCGACGTTGCGATCACCGGCATAGGAGACGCGCAAGGCGTCGATCCCGTCCTTGCGGATCTCGAAGCTCTGGGGGCTCGCGCGACCTTCCTCAGAGCCGACCTCGCCGACATCTCGAACCATCAGGCGACCGTCGACGCGGTGATCCACGCCTTCGGGCGGATCGACTGCCTCGTCAACAACGCCGGCATCGCCTCCCTCGTGCGCGGCGATTTCCTGGAGTTGGAGCCGGAGAACTTCGACTCGATCATCGGCGTCAATCTGCGCGGCACCGTCTTCTTCACCCAGGCCGTCGTAAAGGCGATGCTCGCGTCACAAGCTGCCGCGCCGCGCTCGATCATCAACATCACCTCGGTTTCCGCTGCGATGACCTCGCCGGAACGTCTCGACTACTGCATGACCAAGGCGGGGCTTGCGGCCTTCACCCAGGGACTGGCGTTGAGGCTCGCGGAGACCGGCATTGCCGCGTTCGAAGTCCGGCCCGGCATCATCCGATCCGACATGACCGCAGCGGTTTCGGGCAAATACGACGCGCTGATTGCCGGCGGCCTGGTCCCGATGCGGCGCTGGGGTGAACCCGAGGACATCGGCAACATTGTCGCCGGGCTTGCAAGCGGGCGGTTCGGTTTCGCCACCGGCTCGGTGATCCAGGCGGATGGCGGGCTATCGATCGGAAGGCTGTGAGGCGGCGGAGTGGGGCCGCCCCTCACCCTGACCCTCTCCCCGCTTGCGGGGAGAGGGGACGCGCCCCGCGAGACGTCGCTGGAGATGGCGGCGGCGGTGCCACGAGTCCCTTCTGCCCGCCTGCGGGAGAAGGTGCCGGCAGGCGGATGAGGGGCCGCTGAGAGTGACGATTTTCAAGAAGATCGCGCCCGGAGCGCGGAGCCGAGGACGATATGCATGAACTATGACTACATCATCACCGGTGCCGGACCCGCCGGCTGCGTGCTTGCCAATCGGCTGAGCGAGGACCCGACTGTCAAGGTGCTGCTGCTCGAAGCCGGCGGCGGCGACTGGAACCCGCTGTTCCACATGCCGGCGGGGTTTGCCAAGATGACCAAGGGAGTGGCGAGCTGGGGCTGGCACACGGTGCCGCAAAAGCACATGAGGGGAAGGGTGCTGCGTTACACCCAGGCGAAAGTGATTGGCGGCGGTTCCTCGATCAACGCGCAGCTCTATACCCGCGGCAATGCGGTCGACTACGATCTCTGGGCAAGCGAGGACGGCTGCACCGGTTGGGACTATCGCAGCGTGCTTCCCTATTTCAAGCGCGCCGAGGACAACGAGCGCTTTGCCGACGATTATCACTCCTATGGCGGGCCGCTCGGCGTTTCGATGCCGGTCTCGGCCTTGCCGATCTGCGACGCCTATATCCGCGCCGGCCAGGAGCTCGGCATCCCCTACAATCACGATTTCAATGGCAAACAGCAGGCGGGCATCGGCTTCTACCAGCTCACCCAGCGCAACCGCCGGCGCTCCTCCGCCTCGCTTGCCTATCTCTCGCCCATCAAGGACCGGAAGAACCTGACGGTGCGCACCGGCGCCCCTGTCGCCCGCATCCTGCTCGAGGGCAGGCGCGCGGTCGGCGTCGAAGTGGTGACCGGCAGCGGCGGCGAGGTCATCCGCGCCGATCGCGAAGTGCTGGTCTCCTCCGGCGCCATCGGCTCGCCGAAACTGCTCCTTCAGTCCGGCATCGGCCCCGCCGACCACCTGCGCTCGGTCGGCGTCGAGGTCCGCCACGACCTGTCCGGCGTCGGCGGCAATCTCCAGGACCATCTCGACCTCTTCGTCATTTCCGAATGCACCGGCGACCACACCTATGACGGCGTTGCCAAGCTGCACCGCACGCTCTGGGCGGGGCTGCAATATGTACTCTTCCGCAGCGGTCCGGTCGCTTCCTCGCTCTTCGAGACCGGCGGCTTCTGGTATGCCGACGCGAACGCCCGTTCGCCCGACATCCAGTTCCACCTCGGCCTCGGCTCCGGTATCGAGGCGGGCGTCGCGCGGCTCAACAATGCCGGGGTGACGCTCAATTCCGCCTATCTGCATCCGCGCTCGCGCGGCACCGTCCGGCTTTCCTCGGCCGATCCGACGGCGCCGCCGCTGATCGACCCCAACTATTGGGAGGACCCGCACGACCGCAAGATGTCGCTCGAGGGACTGAAGATCGCACGCGAGATCATGCAACAGCCCGCACTCGAACCCTATGTGCTCGCCGAACGGCTCCCGGGCCCGGAGATCAAGACGGAGGAGCAGCTTTTCGACTATGGCTGCGCCAATGCCAAGACCGACCATCACCCGGTCGGCACCTGCAAGATGGGTACGGACGCGATGGCGGTCGTCGATCTCGAGCTGAAGGTCCGCGGCCTCGACGGCTTGCGCGTCTGCGACAGCTCGGTGATGCCGCGCGTCCCCTCCTGCAACACCAACGGACCGACGATCATGGTGGGCGAGAAAGGCGCCGATATCATCCGTGGCCTGCCGCCGCTGCCGCGGGCGGTCTTCCAGCACGAGCGCAACGACACGCGGCCGCGCGGCCGCGCCGAAATACGTTAACGGAACGGGTGGCGGACAAGGGCAGCCGAGACGGCTTCGGTTTCGGCATACGGCTGCCCGGCGTCTTATTCAGACGCGCGAACTCCGTTGCACCGCTTTAAATTGCTGCCGAAATCCTCCTTGGATCGACTAGGATCTGAGACATTATCCCATAGCCATTCCGGATTTGATTCGATGAGATTGATCGAGCCGCGCCGATTCCTGACTTCACTCTTCGAGGCCGCCGTAAACGCGGCCGATCCCGAAGCCGCCATTCGCGCCCATTTGCCGGAGCGACCGAAGGGACGTACCATCGTTGTCGGGGCCGGCAAGGCGGCAAGCCAGATGGCCGCCGCCTTCGAACGGCTCTGGAATGGTCGGCTCGAGGGAACCGTCGTGGCAAGGCACGGACCGATCGAGGCATGCGAGCACATCGAAGTGCTGCAGTCGGCCCATCCGGTGCCGGATAAGGCGGGGGTCGTCGCCTCGTCGGCGCTCCTCGAACGGGTCAGGGGTTTGACTGAAGACGATCTCGTGGTGGCGCTGATCTCCGGCGGCGGCTCGGCGCTGTTGCCGGCTCCGCCCGAGGGCCTGACGCTCGAGGACGAGATCGCCGTCAACCGGGCACTGCTTGCCTCCGGCGCGCCGATTTCGGCGATGAACGTGGTGCGCAAGCACGTTTCACGTATCAAGGGTGGCCGCCTGGCCCTAGCGGCATCGCCGGCGCGCGTCGTCAGCCTCGTCGTCTCCGACGTGCCGGGCGACAACCCGGCCCTCGTCGCCTCCGGGCCGACGGTGCCGGACCGGTCGACGCTCGAGGAGGCGCGCGAGATCGTCGCTCGCTACGGCATGAACCTGCCGGAGCGGGTGATGGCCCATCTCGCCTCGGACGCCGGGCGCGCGCCGAGCCCCGACGACCCCGCCTTCGCTACGAACCAGGTCCATGTGATTGCCTCGGCAGGCGTCTCGCTTGAGGCGGCCGCCGCGCGCGCCCGTGCGGCCGGCATCGAGGCCGTCATCCTCTCCGACGCGATCGAAGGCGAGGCGCGCGACGTCGGCCGTATGCATGCGGCGCTGGCGCGCGAGGTGGCCGCACGTAACCGTCCGTTTGTGAAGCCGGTCGTGCTGCTTTCCGGCGGCGAGACGACGGTGACGATCACCGGCGACGCTTACGGCAAGGGCGGGCGCAACAGCGAGCTGCTCCTGTCGCTGGCGCTCGACATCGACGGAATCGCCAGCACCGCCAGCATAGATGCGCTCGCCGCCGACACGGACGGGATCGACGGCTCGGAGGATAATGCCGGCGCCTTTGCCGATGGCGCGAGCATCGCCCGCATGCGGAAGGCCGGTCTCGATCCGCGTGCCCATCTTGCCCGCCACGACGCCTGGACGGCCTTCGCCGCGAGCGGCGACCTGTTCGTGCCCGGCCCGACCGGCACCAATGTCAATGACTTCCGGGCGATACTGATACGGTGAGTTGGTTCTGGTATGGAGCGGGATAAGACCCCTCCCCACAAGGAGGGTAACCTGCCGCGCCGGCTCCGCCCCTTTTTGTCGTTGCGATGAGCTTGGACGGTCCGAAGCTGGCAGCCGATGGCCGCGGACGCCAAAACCCCTCCCCCTTTTAGGGAGGGGATTGGGGAGGGGGGCTTCACCGACCAAGTATCCGGCCGGTTATTTCACCCGCTTCAGCGCATCGCCGAGGATTGAGACGATCTCCGCGATCTGCTGTCTTTCGACGATCAGTGGCGGCGAGAAGGCGATGATGTCGCCGGTGACGCGGATCATCAGCCCCTTCTCGAAGCAGTCGACGAAGACGTCATAGGCGCGGGTGCCGGGAGCGCCATTGCGCGGGCTGATTTCGATGCCGGCAATGAGGCCGATGGTGCGGATGTCGACGACGTTCGGCAGGCCTTTCAATGAATGCATCGCCTCGTGCCAGTCCCCCTGCAGCTCGGCGGCGCGCGTCATCAGGCCTTCGTCGCGATAGATATCGAGCGTGGCAATGCCGGCGGCACAGGCAGCCGGATGGCCGGAATAGGTGTAGCCGTGGAAAAGCTCGATCTGCCCCTCCGGCCCATGCATCAGCGCGTCGTGGACCTTGCGGCTGACGAAGACCGCACCCATCGGAATCGCGCCGTTGGTGAGGCCCTTGGCTGTGGTGACGATATCCGGCGTCACGCCGAAATAATCGGACGCGAAGGTCGCGCCGAGGCGGCCGAAACCGGTGATCACCTCGTCGAAAATCAACAGGATGCCGTGCCTGTCGCAGATCGTCCGCAGCCGCTCGAGATAGCCCTTCGGCGGAATTAGCACGCCGGTCGAGCCGGCAACGGGCTCGACGATGCAAGCGGCGATCGTCTCGGCGCCGTGCAGCGCCACCAGCCTTTCGAGATCGTCGGCGAGCTCCGCGCCATGTTCCGGCTGCCCCCTGACGAAGGCGTTCTTCGCGAGGTCATGGGTGTGGCGCAGATGATCGGAACCGGGGAGCTGCGGGAAGACGCGGCGGTTGTTGACGATGCCTCCGACGGAAATGCCGCCGAAGCCGACACCGTGATAGCCGCGCTCGCGGCCGATGAGCCGGGTGCGCGTCCCCTGCCCGATCGAGCGCTGATAGGCGAGCGCGATCTTCAGGGCGGTGTCGACCGACTCCGAGCCGGAGCCGGTGAAGAAGATCCGGTCAAGCCGGGCATCGGGCCCACCGGGAGCGATTTCGGCGAGCCGCTCGGCGAAGTCAAAGGCGATCGGATGGCCCATCTGGAAGGAGGGGGCATAGTCCATCGTCGAAAGCTGGCGCTCGACGGCCGCGGCGATCTGGCGACGGCCGTGGCCGGCATTGACGCACCAAAGACCGGCCGTGCCGTCGAGAATCCTGCGCCCGTCGATGCTGGTGTAATGCATGCCCTCCGCAGACGTCAGCAGGCGTGGCGCCGCCTTGAACTGGCGGTTGGCAGTGAAGGGCATCCAATAGCTGTCGAGAATCGGCGTATTGGGCTTGTTGTGGGCGTTCATGGCAATCCTCCTGACCGGTTGAAGATAGACGTCATGATTTGAATGCCCGAACAAGTCCTTTTCTTCGTCTCTCTAAGCCATTGGATTTACTGGCGCAGAGATGATAGAATTGCGATATTTCGAACAAGATCAACACGGAAACCCCGCGATGAGCGTCGATGTCGGCGACCGCCTGCGCCAGGTGCGGCTGATGCACAACCTCTCCCAGCGCGAACTCGCCAAGCGCGCCGGCGTCACCAACTCCACCATCTCACTCATCGAATCCAACGCCTCCAATCCTTCGGTCGGGGCGCTGAAACGGATCCTGGACGGCATTCCGATAGGGCTTGCGGAGTTCTTCTCCTTCCAGCCGGAAAAGCCGCGCAAGGCCTTCTATGCGGCGGAGGAACTGGTGGAGATCGGAAAGGGGCCTATTTCCTATCGGCAGATCGGCGACAATCTCTTTGGCCGCAGCCTGCAGATCCTGAAGGAGTGCTACCAGCCGGGTGCGGATACCGGCAAGGTGCCGCTGGTGCACGAGGGCGAGGAGGGCGGTATCGTGCTCTCCGGCCGGCTGGAGGTAACGGTCGATGACGAGCGGCGCATCCTCGGGCCGGGCGACGCCTATTACTTCGAAAGCCGGCGCCCGCACCGCTTCCGCTGCATCGGGCCGGTGCCCTGCGAGGTGATCAGCGCCTGCACGCCGCCGACTTTCTGACCGATAGGGGCATGGCCCTTCTCCTGCGAGAAAATCCACTTTCGGGGATGACAAACCGGCCCCATTGGTGTAAGTGCCGGCCGGTTCGGGTTCCCGCCCGTCGACCATGAACAAAGAATGGCGAAACCGCTCCTGCCCCATGGCAAGGCCTTAAGGAAAACCGACGGGCCGGTCGAGAGCGCTCTGGCTGTTTCAGAAGAAAGCAAAGGTTAGACCGATGAACATCATCCAGCAGTTGGAAGCCGAACAGGCCGCCAAGATCGCCGCCAAGCGCACGCTTCCCGAATTCTCCGCCGGCGACACTGTTCGCGTCAACGTCCGCGTCGTCGAAGGCAACCGTACCCGCGTCCAGGCTTACGAAGGCGTCTGCATCGCCCGCTCCGGCGGCGGCATCAACGAGAGCTTCACCGTCCGCAAGATTTCCTATGGCGAAGGCGTCGAGCGCGTCTTCCCGGTCTATTCTCCGCTGGTCGAGAGCGTCGAAGTCGTTCGCCGCGGTAAGGTCCGTCGCGCCAAGCTCTACTACCTGCGCGATCGTCGCGGCAAGTCGGCGCGTATCGTCGAGAACACCGGCACGCGCGCCCGCAAGCTGAACGAAGCAGAGCGTCAGGCCGTCGCCGACGAAAAGGCACGCATCGAGGCTGAAAAGGTCGCAGCCGCCCAGGCGTTGGCCGCCGAGAAGGCAGCCGCCGAAGCCGCCGAGGCACAGGCAGCGGAAACCGCCGCAGAATAAGAATTGCAGTTCCTGGAACTGGCAATAAGGCGGCTTCAGGCCGCCTTATTTTTTGACCTGCCGCAGGAAACGTGCGGGGTATCCACCCGCTTCCCGTCGCGTATTCAAGAACAGGTCACCGCGATCGCGGCTCGCCGTCGAATATGACCTATTGGCTTGTATTCCCGTGAGATTTCGTGACATCTTCTGTCGCCACAAATTTCCAGGAGTTCTTCCATGACAATCCGCCGCCATGTGCTCGCGGGCATAGCCGCTGCCCTCGCCCTTCCCTTCGCCCTGTCCGTCCCCGCTAAGGCGAGCGATCTTCCGGATCTCGGCGGCAGGACCGTCGTCGTCGTGACCGAGAACGCCTATCCGCCGCTGCAATTCGTCGACCCGAAGAGCGGCGAGGCGGTCGGTTGGGAATATGACGCGATGAACGAGATCGCCAAGCGGCTGAACTTTAAGGTCGAATACCAGAATGTGAGCTGGGACGCGATGATCCAGGCGGTCTCCGACGGTCAGTACCAGATCGGCATGACCGGCATCACCATCAAGGACGATCGCAAGGAGAAGGTCGACTTCTCCGATCCCTATATGCGATCTCAGCAGTTCATGCTGGTGCGCAGCGATGAGACGCGTTTCAAGGATGCCAAGAGCTTCGCCGCGGTCGAGGACGCCCTGATCGGTGCCCAGCCGGGCACCTCGCCCTTCTACACCGCCGTCTACGAAATCCTCGACGGCAACGAGCAGAACCCGCGCATCAAGCTGTTCGAAACCTTTGGCGCCACCGTGCAGGCGCTCACGGCCGGCGATGTCGATCTCGTGTTGACGGACAGCGTCGCGGCCCAGGGCTATGTCGATGCGTCGGAAGGCAAGCTGAAGGTGACAGGCGAACCGCTCGGCACCGAGGATTTCGGTTTCATCTTCCCCAAGGGCTCCGATCTCGTCGGCCCCGTGAATGCCGCGATCAAGGCGCTAAAGCAGGACGGCACCTTCGATGCGCTCAACAAGAAGTGGTTTCTCGACTACAAGATGGGCGGCTGATCGGTGACGATGGCGCCGGTCCAGCCATCCGGAACAACCGAAAAGGGCGACTATCCCTGGTGGCTGGTCGCCCTTCTCGCGATTGCCATGGTCCTTGCCGCGGTCATCTTGGCGAATGACATATTCGCCCAGGTTTTCACGGTCGTCGTGAAGGGCATTGGCGTGACCGTCTTCGTCACGCTGACGGGCTTTGCGCTGGCGACCGTGCTCGGGCTTGGCGTCGCGCTGATGGCGCTCTCGGAGCACGTGGTGCTCCGGCAGGTCGCGCGTTTCTACACGGAGGTGATCCGCGGCGTGCCGATCCTGGTGCTGCTGTTCTATATCGCGTTCGTCGGGGCGCCGGCGCTGGTGGTGGCCGTCAACTTCCTTGCATCGCCCGTCATTGCGGCAGGCTGGGTGGAACCGATCGTCGTCCGCGACATCTCGTTGATGTGGCGGGCGATCATCGCCCTGATGATCGGCTATTCGGCCTTCATCGCCGAGGTCTTTCGCGCCGGCATCCTGTCCGTCGACAAGGGGCAGATCGAGGCCGCAAAGGCCCTGGGTCTCTCGCGCTACCAGCGCTTCCGCCTCGTCGTGTTCCCCCAGGCGATCCGCGTGATCCTGCCGCCACTCGGCAACGACTTCGTGGCGATGGTCAAGGACTCCTCGCTCGTCTCCGTCCTCGGGGTCGCCGACATCACCCAGATGGGCAAGGTCTATGCGTCCGGCTCATTCCGCTTTTTCGAGACCTATTCGATCGTGGCCTATGTCTATCTGATCCTGACGGTTGGCCTTTCGCTGGCGCTGAGGGCGCTCGAGCGACGATTGCGGCGGGCTGACACGCGGTAGCGGTCGCACCGGGTCCCTACCGCATGTCTCCTTAAATCGACCTCGATTTAGGGACAAAGGCATGCAGCAAATCAACGTGCTACAGCGCCTGCGTCTTACCAGACGCGCGGCGCTGTAGGTTGCTGCGGGGAAGCCCCTCCCCCCTATCGGGAGCGATTGGGGAGGGAATCAATGTTGGGCGAGCCGTTTCTCAATGCATGCCTGCCGTCAAGGCGGGTGCCTTGGCGGCTAAGGCCGCGCGCAATTTTTCCAGCGCCCGGGTCTCGATCTGGCGCACTCGCTCCTTCGAGATGCCAAGAGTGGCACCGAGTTCCTCGAGCGTCGCACCATCTTCCGAGAGCCGCCGTGCGCGGATGATCTTCATCTCGCGGTCGCTGAGCTGACCGAGCGCATTGTGCAGCCAACGACGAGCACGTTCGCCGTCGATCATGTCGCTGACCTGCTCGTCGGGCAGCGGCGCATCGCTTGCAAGGAAATCGAGGCGCGCGCCCCCCTCGACATCGCCATGCCCGACGGGCGCCTGTAGCGACGCGTCGTTACCGGAAAGGCGGGCATCCATGGTCTGGACATCGGCGAGACTGACGCCGAGAGCGGCAGCAATCTCCTCATGAACTGCCTGCGACGTCAGCTGCCGGTCGCCTTGGGCGAGGCGGGCCCTCAGCCGACGCAAGTTGAAGAACAGCGCCTTCTGAGCCGAACTCGTTCCACCTCTGACAATCGACCAGTTGCGGAGCACGTAATCCTGCATCGACGCGCGAATCCACCAGGTGGCGTAGGTCGAAAACCGCACCTCCCGGCTCGGCTCGAAGCGCGCGGCCGCCTCCAACAGGCCGATATGGCCTTCCTGCACGAGGTCGCCCATAGGTAGACCAAAACTGCGGAACTTGGCCGCCATCGCCACCACCAACCGCATGTGCGACATCGCGATCTTGTTACGCGCCTCCTGGTCATGGTCGTTCCGCCACGCCTCAGCCAGCGCATGCTCTTCGTCCCGCTCGAGATAGGGGGCATCCATGGCAATCTTGATCAAACGCCGGTCTGCGGTGAGAGTCTTCATCGATTGCTCCGTCCTGGCGCTGAACGCCGTCGCGTTGAAGAAGGGCCAAACGCCGCCTGCGCGTTCGGCAAGCTCAATCGGCGCAGCTTGACGAAACAAGAAAGCGCCCTAGATCGAAGAATACGAACCTGAGACGGTGAGGAATCACAGACCAAGAACGCCGGGGCACGGACGCGTCCCGGAAACGTCAAACGTACGCGGGGTCGAAAAGTTCCTTCGACGAACGATTTTTGATTGCAACGTGGAAGCGATGCACGGCGCCGTTCTGTCGCGTACGTCTCTCCAGGTAAGACGCACAACGAAAAAGCCCGGCTCGAGAGCCGGGCTTTTGGTTTTGGACTACTGCGCCGTGCGTCTTAGACTCGCAAAGGTCGCCGTATTTCCGAGATCGGTGCCGATCTCCGATTACGCTGCTTCGTCCTGGGTGTCGTCCTCGTCAATGGCCTTGCCGCGCTTCGGCCCCTTGTTCAGGTTCGCCTCGACGAGGCGTACGGCCTCCGTTTCCGACATCTTGTTCACCGCTGCGATTTCGCGCGCCATTCGGTCGAGCGCGGCTTCATAGAGCTGGCGCTCGGAATAGGACTGTTCCGGCTGGTTTTCCGCGCGATAGAGATCGCGAACCACTTCCGCGATGGAGATGAGGTCGCCGGAATTGATCTTGGCATCGTATTCCTGGGCGCGCCGCGACCACATGGTCCGTTTGACGCGTGCCTTGCCCTGCACAACCTTCAGCGCACGATCGACGAAATCGGTCTCGGACAGCTTGCGCATGCCGATGCTGACGGCCTTGGCCACCGGCACCTTGAGGCGCATCTTGTCCTTCTCGAAATCGATGACAAAAAGCTCGAGCTTCATGCCCGCAACTTCCTGCTCCTCGATTGCGACGATCTGGCCAACGCCATGGGCCGGATACACGATCGATTCACCGGTCTTGAAGCCTTGGCGCGTTGAAGATTTCTTCTGCTGGGTCGTCATTCGTTTCAAACACTCCCTGTTGCACACCCGGCCTCAAAGGGCCGGGCCGGGTGGGTGAAGCCCGGTGAGACGGGGATTCCGCCGGGTGGGGTCCATCCTGGTCCGTCCAACGAAACGCAAACAACCACATACGCCGCAGTCACAAGCAACGAACGTTGCATATCTGGAGAGGGCCGCGTTGTGGAGATCGTTTGCTTTCGTGATGGTTTTCGGGCGCGCAAAAGCACCCTCTGTGGATCAGTTTCCGCAACCTATCACAAAAAACTGTCGAAATCAATGATTTGCTGCATGGCAGCGATCGAGCTGCCCAAGCTCGCCCCCCGTGAGACACCGGAGGGATTTCCCAGATTTGCTGCCCCGCCATTGCTACTGGTCCGTCAGCCGCGACGAACAAAGCAGATCGGCGATCTCAGTCGCCCTGTCCCGGTTCGGCGGAGAAATACTTCTCGTATTTCCCTTCGATGCCATCCATCTCCTTGGCTTCGGGCAGGGGGTCCCGCTTGACCGTTATATTTGGCCACTTCGTGGCAAAATCAGCGTTCAGTTTCAACCACATATCGAGGCCTGGTTCGGTGTCCGGCTTGATCGCCCCGGCAGGACATTCCGGCTCGCACACGCCGCAATCGATGCACTCGTCGGGGTGGATGACGAGGAAATTCTCCCCTTCGTAGAAGCAATCCACCGGGCAGACTTCCACACAATCCGTGTACTTGCAGCGTATGCAATTGTCGGTCACGACATACGTCATGAGGTACTCCAGCCAATGCTCACATTTGGTGGCAGACGGCAATCGAGAGTGATGCCGGTCGTCCGCGCATGCTAGGAATGTCCGGCGCGCATAGCTGCCGAAGCAGAGCCGAATGTCACCTAACGTGGCTTGTGACGTAAAGGCTTCGGGCGCCCATTGCAAGAATTATCCATGCGCGATTTGCCGCGAAATAGGCAGAGTTTTTCGCCCTCGTCGGTGTTTCGGATCAAAGCGTCCGCGACCTTCGTAAGCCTCAATCGCCCTCGTCGGCCCCGGGCTTCAGCCGATCGGTCTCGCGCCGCTCCCGCTTCGTCGGTCGCCCCGCGCCACGCTCGCGCGTCGCTTGCTCGAAGGGCGTCAATTTTCTAACAGGCGCGGGTGTCGTCAGATCTTCGTAAAGGAGCCGGGCCTCCTCATAGGGGCCCCGCCGCGTTCCCGGCAACAGAACTCGAAGGACGAGGTCACGTCGTTCGAGGGACAGTTCCAGCGTGTCGCCTACCCTCACCTGCGCGGCGGATTGCGTCACCCGCGTGCCGTTGACCGCCACGAACCCGGCCTCGATCGCCTTCTGTGCGAGAGAGCGCGACTTGATCAGCCGGGCGAAGAACAGCCACTTGTCGAGCCGCTGGCGCGCTGCAGACGGAGACTGTGGCTGTTCCTCCATTGCTCAGGCCTACTTCTTCAGTTGCTCCTTGAGAGCGGCGAGCTTCGCGAAGGGCGAATCCGGATCGATCGGCTTCTCCTTGCGTTGCGGGCGGCTGTCGAACTTGCCGCCGCGGTCATGCCGCTCATGCCGGTCCGGACGCTCCTTTCGCTGGCCGCCCGGCTTGCCCTCCTGGGCCTTGGCGCGCGCCGGCGTACCCTTGCGGCCACCGTCTCGGCCTTCCGCCTGGCCGTGACGCTCGCCCTGGCGCTGTCCGCCGCGGCGCTGGTCGCCGTGATGGCGGCCACCCCGCTGGTTTTCCTGGCGCGTGCCAGGGCGCCACAGAAGCACCGGCTTCGGTTCGACCGGCGCTTCCGTCTCGGCCGGTGGTGCTTCTTCGGCGGTTGGCTCCGCCGTCACTGCCCCATCCTCGCCGCTTGCCTGGCCTGCGGCCTCCGTCGTTGCCGCTTCCGGATCAACATCGGCCAACTCAGGAGCCGTTTCGGTGGCTGGAGCAGGCGCGGCCGTCGCGCCGGCCTGGCTTGCGAGGAAGGCAGCCGCCTCCTCCGCCGTCACGACATCGGCGCGATAGCCGAGGCCCTTGAGAATTTCCTCCATGTCGTCGGCCGTGGCGCCGAGAATGGACAGCATCGAGGTCGTCGCCGTGAAGCGGCGACCGTCATAAGCGCCTTCCGGGCGCGGTGTCGAACCTGGTGTCCACTGCAGCAGCGGTCGGATGAGATCGGCGAGGCGCTCCAATATGTCGATCCTGACCGCGCGCTTGCCGAGATAGCGGAAGCCCGCGAGCCTGTAGAACGTCCGTTCGAAGGAGGGGTCGGTGACGACAGAGGTGCGGCCGGCGGCGAGCATAGGAATCAGTTCGCCGTAACCGGGCTTGTCGAGGCCGTCGTTCTTGAGCGCCCAGAGCAGCGTGATCAGTTCCGCCGGTGCCGGCTTCAGGAGCGCCGGCAGGAATATGTGATAGGCACCGAAGCGAACACCGTATTTACGGATCGATGCGCGGCTTTCCTGATCGAGCGACTTCACCTCCTCAGCGACGTCGCGGCGGAAGAGGACGCCGAGATTTTCAACGAGCTGGAAGGCAAGCCCCTTTGCGAGCCCCTCGAGATCCTCCGCGCGCGAAATGTCGTCGAGGGGCTTCAAGACCGTACTGATGTGATAGTTCACGAAGCGCTCGATACGCGCCAGCACATGCTCGCGAGCATTGGCCTGGAGTTGCTCGTCGGCGAGAAGAATGACGCGCGGACGCATGACGTGATCGCTCGCGGCGAGCCGCGCGACGGGATCGCCGAGCCAACGCACGAGGCCTTCCGACGACAGCGCCAGATCGTTGTTGCCGGCGGCATGGAGACGAGCGGCGCGCGCCTCGAATTCCAGCGCAAGCGCCTTCTGTGCGGCACCCTGTACGGCCTTTGCATCCGCACCCTCGCCGGCCGCCAAGGTGAACCGGAAACCGGTTAGCTGACCTACGTGGTGGCCCTCGACGAAGACATCACCGTTCACACTGATTTCTGCTTCCAGCATCGCATTCTCTCTCAGGCGCTTCATGAGCACAGATGTCCTGCGATCAACAAAGCGTTTCGTCAACCTTTCATGTAAGGCGTCGGACAATCGATCTTCGATTTCCCGCGTCTTTTCTTGCCAGTGTGTCGGATCGGCAAGCCACCCGGGCCGGTTGGACACGTAGGTCCAAGTCCTGATCTGCGCAATTCGCGCCGAAAGTGTGTCAATCTCGCCGTCCGTGTGATCGGCACGACGAACCTGCTCGGCCAGGAAGTCCTCGTTGACCCTGCCGTCCCGAACGAGATCCGAATAGATCGTCGAAATCAAGTCAGCGTGCTGGGCCGGCGTTATGCGGCGATAATCCGGCAAGGCGCAGGCTTCCCATAGTTTCTCGACTCGCTCGGCCGTGGTGGCGACATCCATCACCTCCGGATAGCGCGACAGGTGCTCCAGCGCCTGCTGATCGACGGCCGGCAGGGCGCGCGCCAGTCCCGAGACTGCGGGTGCGGCCTCGAGGCTCATCTTCAAGGCCTTCAGCGAGGAGAAATCGAGCGCTTTGGAACGCCATTGCAGCACCCGCACCGGATCGAATTCGTGCGATTCGATGCGTTGGACGAGCTCGTCTTCGAAAGGGTCGACGCGTCCCGTCGCGCCGAAGGACCCGTCACGGATATGCCGGCCTGCCCGTCCTGCGATTTGGGCGAGCTCCGCGGGGTTGAGATTGCGGTACTGATAACCGTCGAACTTGCGATCCTGCGCGAAGGCCACGTGATCAACGTCGAGATTGAGCCCCATGCCGATTGCATCGGTCGCGACGAGATAGTCGACGTCACCTTCCTGATAAAGCGCCACCTGGGCATTGCGGGTGCGCGGCGAGAGCGCGCCCAGCACGACGGCCGCCCCGCCCCGTTGCCGCCGGATGAGCTCGGCGATCGCATAGACCTCGTCGGCGGAAAACGCGACGATCGCCGAACGATTCGGCAGGCGGGTGATCTTCCGGGTGCCGGCATAGAGGAGCTGCGACATGCGCGGCCGCTCGACCACGGTGATGCCGGGCAAGAGATGCTCGAGGATGGGCCGCATGGTCGCGGCGCCGAGCAGAAGCGTCTCGCCTCGGCCACGCAAGTGCAGGATCCTGTCGGTGAAAATATGGCCCCGCTCCAGGTCGCCCGCGAGTTGCACTTCGTCGATCGCAACGAAGGACGCCGTCGTCTCGCGCGGCATCGCCTCGACCGTGCAGACAGAATAGCGGGCGCGATGCGGCGCGATCTTCTCCTCGCCGGTGATCAGCGCGACATTGTGGTGACCGACCTTCTCGACCAGGCGCGTATAGACCTCGCGCGCGAGCAATCTTAGCGGCAGGCCGATGACGCCGCTGTCATGCGCGATCATGCGGTCGATTGCATAATGCGTCTTGCCTGTGTTGGTGGGCCCGAGCACCGCGGTCACGCCGCGGCCGCTCAGGATCATGGATTGAAAGGACAAGGTCATCGATCCCGGGCAGTCTCAACGAGCCGGTGGGCTTTCGCGTCCCGGCGGGAAACAGATGCCCACGCGCGGTGCCAAACGCAAGGGGCGTGAACGATTAAAAGCGACCGGCTGTGGCGACCATATGTAGCGGCTGCATCTCGCGTGTCCATATCGGCATTTGGAACAGCCGCGGAACGAATCGGCGACGAATCGACGACTCGCATCGATTCACTGTATGTTCACGGCTACATATAGATTGCCTTGGGCAGACTCGCACGAGATGCTGAATCCACGGCGGCAATGCTCGTCTCGGCAACGCTGACCGCATCTATCTCGTTTACCGAGTCAGGATTCGGCTCAAAGGATTCGGAATCCAAGACTCTGGAAAACATGGAAATTTTAACTCTGATTGGATGCGAGTCTTAAAGAACCGGGGAATGAGAATCGTTGCCGCACCATTTGCCGAAGAGGCTGCAGGCATGGGGACAATCGCCGGCAATGGGGTTTTCCGAGTTTGTTCCCTACAAGATATAGATGCTGCACTGTACCGACGTGAGGACGAGATCACCTCCCCGCTCGACCACGCCCTGGCCCGATCAAGCACTGGCGTCGAGCGGATCGGCTGCTCGAACTGCGAAAGCGTCAGATCGCATCGCCTACCATCGATGCGATTGTAATAGTGCATGCGCTCGTGTGTGCGGGTTGTTACGATTTCGCCGCCGAAAATGTCCCGCGCGACCGGTGCGGTAAGCGGCACTGGCCGCGCGCAGGATTCTCGATCGAACATTTGCTTGAGCTTGCCGGCGACCAGCGCGGGATGAGGAAAAGTGTGCGCGGGTTTCCGCCCGCATCCCGCACTGACTTTCTAGAATCGATCACGTTTATGATTTTAGGTCGATCCGACCTGAAATCATCGTGATCTAAGCATGCTCCAGCGCCTGCCGGAGGGCGGAAATGGAAGCAATAGGTCCTCACCGCCCGCTTTCGCCATCAGGCGAAGTACTGTCCGCCATTGGCCGAAATCGTCGAGCCGGTGATGAATCCGGCGTCGTCGGAGGCGAGGAAAACCACGCAACGCGCCACTTCCTCCGGCTCGCCCAGGCGGCCGACGGGGATCTGCGGGATGATCCTTTCGTTGAGCACCTTCTCCGGCACGGCGCGCACCATTTCGGTACCGATATAGCCCGGGCAAATCGCATTGACGGTGATGCCCTTCGCCGCCCCCTCCTGGGCCAGCGCCTTGGTGAAGCCGAGATCGCCGGCCTTGGCGGCCGAATAGTTCGCCTGGCCCATCTGTCCCTTCTGGCCGTTGATCGAGGAGATGTTGACGATGCGGCCAAAGCCGCGATCGCGCATGCCGGACCAGACCGGGTGGGTCATGTTGAAGAGCCCGGTCAGATTGGTGTTGATGACCTCTCCCCATTGCTCCGGCGTCATCTTGTGGAACATCGCGTCGCGGGTGATGCCGGCATTGTTGACAAGGATCTCCACGGGCCCGAGGTCGGCCTCCACCTTGGCGATGCCGTCGACGCAGGCCTGATAGTTGGAGACGTCCCATTTGTAGACAGGAATGCCGGTTTCCTGTTTGAAGGCCTGGGCCTTTTCGTCATTGCCGGCGAAATTTGCGGCCACCTTGTAGCCAGCCGCCTTCAGCGCGACGGAGATTGCAGCGCCGATACCGCGGGACCCGCCCGTAACCAATGCTACCCTGCTCATGTTCGCCTCCCGTTCGGTTGATTGTAATTCGCGAAAGTTTGCTCATGCGGCCCGGGAGCCCGGGCCACAAGCACTCGATTCCATTCGGTGCAAGCACGCATGGCGGCTGCCGGTTACATGCGCTCCACGCACATGGCGACGCCCATGCCGCCGCCGATGCAAAGCGTGGCGAGGCCCTTGGAGACGCCGCGCCGCTTCATCTCGAAGAGCAGCGTGTTGAGCACGCGCGCGCCGGAGGCGCCGATCGGGTGGCCGATCGCGATCGCACCGCCATTGACGTTGACGATCGACGGGTCCCAACCGAGATCCTTGTTGACCGCGCAGGCCTGCGCCGCAAAGGCTTCGTTGGCTTCGACGAGTTCCACGTCGCCGACCGACCAGCCTGCCTTTTCGAGCGCCTTGCGGGAGGCGGGAATCGGGCCGGTGCCCATGATCTGCGGGTCGACGCCGGCCGTCGCCCAGGAGACGATGCGGGCGAGCGGCTGAATGCCGCGCCGCGCTGCCTCGGTCTCGGTCATCAGGAGCGTTGCGGCGGCGCCGTCGTTGATGCCCGAGGCGTTCCCGGCGGTCACCGTTCCCTCCTTGTCGAAGGCCGGGCGCAGCTTGGCCATCGACTCGAGGGTGGCGCCGTGGCGGATATATTCGTCCTGATCGACGGTCACGTCGCCTTTTCGCGTCTTAACGATGAAGGGCACGATTTCGTCGGCGAACCGGCCGGCCTTCTGAGCAGCTTCCGCCTTGTTCTGCGAGCGGAGCGCGAATTCGTCCTGCTCCTCGCGGGTCAGCTGCCACTTGCGCGCGACGTTCTCGGCGGTGGTGCCCATGTGGTAGCCATAGAAGGCGTCCGTCAGGCCGTCCTTGATCATCGTGTCGATCATCTTATAGTCGCCCATCTTCACGCCACCGCGTAAGTGGGCGCAATGCGGTGCCATCGACATCGACTCCATGCCGCCGGCGACGATGATATTCGCATCGCCGGTTGCGATCTGCTGCATGCCGAGCGCGACGGCGCGCAGCCCCGATCCGCAAAGTTGGTTCATGCCCCATGCGGTCTTTTCCTGCGGGATGCCGGCCTTGATTGCCGCCTGGCGGGCCGGGTTCTGACCTTCTCCTGCCGGCAGCACCTGGCCGAGAATCACCTCGTCCACCTCACCCGCCTCCACCCCGGCGCGCTCGAGCACCGCCTTGATGGCGGTTGCGCCCAGCTCATGCGCAGGCGTGCTGGCGAAGGCACCGTTGAAAGACCCGACGGCGGTACGGGCGGCACTGGCGATCACGATGGAGGGATTGCTCATCAGACGTTTCCTCTTCTTGCTTGGCCTCCTGGCCACACTGGCAAAGGCAGGAGCCCGAGTCAAACGCCATGATGACGCGATACAAAAGCTTCACGCGCGGCCCAATTCATCATATTTTTGCACCCGCGTCGCCGCATCGCACAAAGAGATTGTCAGCGGCGCGCTTTTGCGGATACTCTGAAAAACACAATAAAGACGGGACCATGGGTGAGAGGAGACCCTGATGGCGAAGAGCGAAGGCCAGATCGTTATCAAGAAATATGCGAACCGGCGCCTCTACAACACCGGGACGAGCACCTATGTGACCTTGGACGACCTGGCCGTCATGGTGAAGCGGGGGGAAGACTTCGTCGTGCAGGACGCCAAGTCCGGCGAGGACATCACTCATTCCGTGCTGACGCAGATAATCTTCGAACAGGAGTCGAAAACCGGGAACACGCTTTTGCCGATTTCCTTCCTGCGGCAACTGATTTCCTTCTATGGCGACCAGATGCAGATGGTGGTGCCGAGCTACCTCGAACATTCGATGCAGGCCTTCACCGAACAGCAGGCGCAAATGCGCGAGCAGATCAACAAGGCCTTCGGCGACACGCCGCTCGGCAAGAACCTGCAGGTGCCGCTGCAACTGGTCGAGGAGCAGGTCCGGCGAAACACCGAAATGTTCCACCAGGCGATGCAGATGTTCTCGCCCTTCATGGCCGCTCCTCCAGCCAAGGATACGAAGAAGCCCGAGGCCAAGGACATCGACGAACTCAAGGAGCAGTTGCGCGCACTCCAGACGAAGCTGGATAATCTGGGCTAGCTGGAAATTCCCTCCCCAACCCTTCCGCACAGGCGGGAGGAGCGCTTCGCCTCTTCGACACACATGTGTTCAAGTCCTCGACGCTTGTCCAGCCGCCCTGCGCCCACAAGCGAGTCGACGCTGCTGGCAACCGACTTCGACGGCCATACGGCCGCTCGCGTCAATCGCGTCAATCGAAAGAAAAAGGGCCGGCAATGCCGACCCCTTCGAACTCCATCCGAAATGGACAACGCTTATGCGTTTTCCTTCGGCGTCAGAACCTGACGACCGCGATACATGCCGGTCTTCAGGTCGATGTGGTGAGGACGGCGCAGTTCGCCGGAGTTCTTGTCTTCGATGTAGGTCGGAGCCTTGAGGGCGTCAGCGGAACGGCGCATGCCACGCTTGGACGGGCTCGTTTTTCTTTTCGGTACAGCCATTTCATTCTCCACTTATCGGGCAAAACACTGTTCAGCAGCCGAAAATGGCCGGGTCAAACAGATGTCGATCTCGGAAATTTCGCGCACTTATACATGGACGACCGCGGTTTGACCAGTCCCCGCATGCAAATTTTCGAGTCTAGCGGGAAGGCAGTCTCGGTCGAGACTTGAAGAACATCAAGCCTCGTCCTCGGGAACGATCCAGGGTTCTGCCTTCGCTGCCTCTTCCCACTTCCTGAAGGCCGGATGCGCCTTGACCGTCTCCATATAGGCCAGCGTTGCCGGATCGTTCACGAGTTCGTAGACGTCGAAACGGTTTACGACTGGGGCGAACATCGCGTCTCCGGCGGTGAAGCGGCCAAACAGGAACGGACCGCCGGAGCGCGCGATCGCCTCGCGCCAGACCGTTTCGATCCGCGCCACGTCGGCCGCCACGCCTTCGGCAAGTGCGATGGCTTTGCGCGGCCGGCGGATGTTCATCGGGCAGGCGCCACGCAATGCCCGGAAGCCGGAGAGCATCTCCATCGAATAGCTGCGCGCCCGGGCGCGATCCTCGCGGTTTTTCGGCCAGAGGCCCGCGTCAGGATAGAGCTCCGCCACATATTCGATGATTGCGAGCGACTCCCAGACCCGCACGTCGCCATGGTGCAGAACCGGCACGCGTCCCGTCGGCGAGATATCGCGGAAGCGCGGATTTCCCGCGGCAAAGTCGAAGGGGATCACCACGTCCTCGAAAGGAATTCCGCAAGCCTCTAGCGCCAGCCAGGGCCGCAGCGACCAGGAGGAATAATTCTTGTTGCCGACATAGAGCACGAGCTCGGCCATGATGCTGTCTCCGTTCATTGTTTTCGGCAAAAGCCTTGCCACACCAGCGGCCGCAGGACCAATGAATTGCCTTCATCTCAATCATAAAGGCACGTGATATAGTCGCGCGACCGGCTGGCGCGGCGTTCGATCACAGAGGCAAGACGCTTCAGGCCTCGACCGGGCTTGCCGGCATTGCGGTCGATCGGATTGGGCAGGGAAACGGCCAGCAGCGCCGCCTGCCGTCGCGAAAGCTTCGCCGCCGATACGCCGAAGTGATGGCGCGCGGCGGCCTCGACACCATAGATTCCGTCGCCCCATTCGGCGACATTGAGATAGATTTCCATCATACGTCGCTTGCTCCAAACGAAGTCGGCGGCGATCGCGAGCGGCACTTCCATCCCCTTGCGGACGAAGGAGCGACCGTTCCAGAGATAGAGATTCTTGACGGTCTGCATCGGGATTGTGCTGGCGCCACGCGTCTGCCCGCCGTCGAGCGCCTCCTCGACGACGCTCTGCATCTGCACCCAGTCGACCCCGCCATGCGAGCAGAACCGGCCGTCCTCGGACATCATCACGGACTGCACGAGCACCGGAGAAATGTCGTCGAACTCCACCCATTGCCGGTCATAGCCGCGCAAGAGCACCAAGTCGCGCAGCATCAAGGTCGACACCGGATGAATGAAGTCGATGAGATAGAGGAAGATGAGCAGATAGGGCAGCAGCAAGAGGGAAAGGCCGAGAAGGAGCAGGCGCCGCCAGCCGCGGCGCAGGGCAGATCCTCGGCCGGCAGACATCTCGCCCTCCTCGCGCTCTTCCGAAATGATGTCCACGGCCTGACTGTCCGCCCCTCTCTTCATGCCCGCATACTTATTGCACGGAGGCCGAGAGTTGAACGGCCTTTCTCGCAAAAGACAAGGGTTGGATGCACTCATCCCCGGCGAATGCGATGCGAAAGTCCGTTGAAAGCCGCCCCGGCCCGTGCCAAAGAGCCTTCATGAGCTACGAGACATCATCCTTTGCGGAACGGCTGAAAGCCGATGCGCTTGCGGTCGAGACCTTGCTTTCGACGCTTCTTGGTCCTGATCCATTTCCGGACGAGATCGCCCGCCCTGGGACCCTTATCAGCGCCATGCGGCACGGCGTGCTCAACGGCGGCAAGCGGCTGCGCCCGTTTCTCGTGGCCGAAAGCACCGCGCTGCTCGGCGGCGACATGGACGCCGCTCTGAGGATCGGCGCAGCGCTCGAATGCGTGCATTGCTATTCGCTTGTCCATGACGACCTGCCGGCGATGGACAATGACGAGCTGCGGCGGGGACAGCCGACGGTCCACGTCGCCTTCGACGAGGCGACCGCCATCCTCGCCGGCGATAGTTTGTTGACCTTTGCTTTCGACATCATCGCCGCACCGGAAACGCCGCTTTCCGACCGGCAGAAGACAGCGCTCGTGCTGGCGCTTGCGCGCGCCTCGGGCCACGGCGGCATGTCCGGCGGCCAGGCCCTCGACCTCGCCGCCGAGAGAGAAGCCCCGGACGAGGCGGGCGTCGTCACCCTTCAGGCGATGAAAACCGGCGCCCTCATCCGCTTCGGCTGCGAGGCCGGCGCGATCATCGCCGATGCCGGCGCCGACGATCGGCAGCGGCTGCGCGCCTTCGGTGAGAAGATCGGCCTTGCCTTCCAGCTCGCCGACGACCTGCTCGACGTTACGGCCGACGTTGAAGTCATGGGAAAGGCGACCGGCAAGGACGCCGCCCGCGGCAAGGGCACGCTCGTCGCCCTCCATGGCCAGCAATGGGCGGAGCGCGAGCTTCAAAGATTGGTGGTCGAGGCGGAGAAGTTGCTCGTAGTTTACGGCAGCCGTTCGGCCGTCCTCGTCGAGACCGCCCGCTTCATCGCCAAACGCAGGAATTAGGACCTGTAGCCCATGAGCAAATACTGGTCGCCGATCGTATCGAGGCTGAAACCCTATGTTCCGGGTGAACAGCCACGCATGAAAAATCTCGTCAAGCTCAATACGAATGAGAGCCCCTATGGTCCTTCGCAAAGCGCGCTCGAAGCCATCCGAATAGCGGCAGGCGCCGATCTCCGCCTCTATCCGGATCCGCTCGCGCTGGGCTTGAGGCAGGCGATCGCCGAGCGACACGGCGTAATGGCGGAGGAGGTCTTCGTCGGCAACGGCTCGGACGAGGTCCTGGCCCATGCCTTCGCCGCGCTTTTGAAACATGACCAACCGCTGCTCTATCCGGATATTTCCTACAGCTTCTATCCGACCTATGCAGGCCTCTTCGGCATCGACGCGGTCGAGGTGCCGCTCGACGATGCCTTCCGCATCGACATCGCCGACTATCGCCGCCCCTCGGGCGCGATCATTCTGCCGAACCCGAATGCGCCCACCGGCATTGGCCTGCCGCTCGCCGAGATCGAGAGGCTGGTGGCAGAGCACCCGGAGCAGCCCGTCGTGATCGACGAAGCCTATATCGACTTCGGCGGCGAATCGGCGATCCCGCTCGTGCCAAGATACGAGAACCTGCTTGTCGTCCAGACCTTTTCGAAATCACGGGCGCTCGCCGGCCTGCGCGTCGGCTTCGCCATCGGCCAGCGGCCGCTGATCGAGGCGCTCGAACGCGTCAAGGACAGCTTCAACTCCTACCCGCTGGGGCGCGCCGCCCAGGCCGGTGCGACCGCCGCAATCAAAGATGAGTCCTGGTTCGAGGAAACGCGCGCCAGAATCATCGCCACACGGGCGGAACTTTCCCGGGAGCTGGAAAAGCGCGGCTTCGAGGTCCTGCCTTCGCTGGCAAACTTCGTCTTCGCCCGTCATCCGCGCCATCCCGGCCAGGCACTCGCCGCGAAGCTGCGCGAGCGCGCCGTGATCGTTCGCCATTTCGCCAAGCCGAGGATCGAAGATTTCCTGCGCATCACCATCGGCACGAACGAGGAATGCGCCAGGCTGATTGCCGCGCTTGACGACATTCTTTGAGGGCGCGCGACGAACTCAGCTCTCGAATAAGGGCGAGAGATTTTCGTGACAAAACCCTACTCGGCCGCAGCCTGGCCCCCGCCGAAGCGTTTCTCGATATAGTCGGCGACGAGGAGCTGGAACTCCTCTGCGATCCTGGGCCCGCGCAGCGTCATCGCCTTCTGACCGTCGATGAAGACGGGAGCGGCCGGCATCTCGCCGGTGCCCGGAAGCGAAATGCCGATATCGGCGTGTTTGCTTTCGCCGGGGCCATTGACGATGCAGCCCATGACCGCGACCTTCAGCGCCTCGACGCCCGGATACTTCTCGCGCCAGAGGGGCATGTTCGCACGAATATCCTCCTGGATCTTCTGGGCGAGTTCCTGGAACACGGTCGAGGTCGTGCGGCCACAGCCGGGGCAGGCGGCGACGACAGGAATGAATTGGCGGAAGCCCATGACCTGCAGCAGTTCCTGCGCCACCTGCACTTCGCGCGTGCGGTCGCCGCCGGGCTCCGGCGTCAGCGAGATTCGGATCGTGTCGCCGATGCCCTGCTGCATCAGAATGCCGAGAGAGGCCGAGGAGGCGACAATGCCCTTCGTACCCATGCCGGCTTCCGTGAGGCCGAGATGCAACGCGTGGTCGGAGCGCGCGGCGAGCATCGCATAAACGGCGATCAGGTCCTGCACGCCAGAAACCTTGGCGGAAAGGATGATGCGGTTGCGCGGCAGGCCAAGCTCTTCGGCGAGTTCCGCCGAGATCAGCGCCGACCGCACGATCGTCTCGCGCGTCACTTGCTGAGCCGTCAGGGGTGAGCCATTGGCCTTGTTCTCGTCCATGAGACGCGTCAGGAGGTCCTGGTCGAGCGAACCCCAGTTCACCCCGATGCGCACAGGCTTGTCGTAGCGCATCGCCATCTCGATGATTTCGGCAAACTGCTTGTCCTTCTTGTCCTTGAATCCGACATTGCCCGGGTTGATGCGGTATTTCGCGAGGGCCTCGGCGCAGGCCGGGTGGTCTGCGAGCAGCTTGTGGCCGATATAGTGGAAGTCGCCGACGAGCGGCACATCGAGGCCGAGGCGCAAGAGACGCTCGCGGATCTTGGGTACCGCAGCGGCACTTTCGTCGCGGTCGACGGTGATCCGCACCAGTTCCGAACCCGCCCTGTGGAGCGCCGCGACCTGCGCGACAGTCGCATCGACATCTGCCGTATCGGTATTGGTCATCGATTGCACGACGACCGGCGCGCCGCCGCCGACGATCACGCCGCCGACATCGACGGCGACCGAGGCACGGCGCGGCTTTGGCTCGAAATCGAAGGCAGAAGACATGAACGCCTCTTCTTGGTTTTTGCGCAATCCGGACGGAAAACCGCTTCAATTTTCCTGAAAGTGCTCTGAATCCGGCTTTCGCCTTTCAGGTGGCGAAGGAAAGCATGCTTGTCAACGCCACATCACGCACTGACGGCGAATTGATGGCACGCCGTCACTCTTGCCTGCCGTGGTCTGCATGAACGGCGTGTCGCGACAGCAGGAGCACGACGACGAAAAGGGCCGGGATAAAGGTGAAGATCACGGCAAATCCGTTGAATTCTGCAATGAAGCCGATCAGCGAGGGTGCGAAAAGCATGCCGGAATAGCCCATCGTCGTCGCTACCGCGAGGCCGATTCCGGGCTGGAGTCCCGGCATGTTGCCGGCGGCGGAAAAGGCGATCGGCACCATGTTGGAGATCCCGATGCCGGCAATCGCGAAGCCGACGATGGCCAGCGCTGCATTGGGCGCAAGGCCGGCGAGCACGAGGCCGACAAACGCCGTGAGGGTGCAGATGCGCAGCGTCCGCTTCGCGCCGAGAAGGTCGCGCACATGATCGCCGGCAAAGCGCATCGTCGCCATCGTCGCCGAGAAGGCGGCGAAGCCGAAGCCGGAGAGCTCGGTAGAGGCGCCGAGTTCGTTCCTGAGATAGAGCGCGCCCCAGTCGAGCACCGCACCCTCCGGTACCATCGAGAACAGTGCCATGATGCCGATCAGCCACGGCAGCGGCGTCATCGGCAGCCCGAGTTTTTCCTTGGCGGCCGTCGGATGCGGCTTGTCGGCAAGGATCATCGGCCAGGCAACGGCCGCGATCGTCAGGCAGAGCAGGGTCACCGCGACTGCATGCGGCAGCACGCCGATCCGGGCCATCAAAAAGCCGCCGATCCCCGCGCCGACCAGCCCGCCAAGGCTCCAATAGGCATGGCATGAGGACATGATCGCCCGCCGCATCGATCTCTCGACCCCGACGGCATTGGCGTTCATCGCCACGTCCATCGCGCCGACGAAGCCGCCAAGCAGGAACATGCCAATCGCGGCCGTCCAGACATTCGGCACCAAGGTCAGCAAGAGCAGCAGCGGCGAGAGAATGATCGCCGTGACTTTCGAGACCTTCTCGGAACCGAGTCGAGCTATGAAAGCGCCGGCGATCGGCATCAACACCAGCGAGCCGATGCCGAATACAAGGATCAACAGGCCGAGCATGCCCTCGCCGATCCCGAGCCGGTCCTTGAATTCCGGGATCTTCGGCGCCCAGCTCCCGGTGACGAAGCCATTCATCAGAAAGAGGAGCGATACGGCGAGCCGGTTCTTTGTCATATAGCCTTGGCGGACCCAGGTCTTACGGGCACTAAATTGGTCCATCGGAGTTTTCCTGCTGCCGGTCTCGCCGGCCCTACAGCATGTCTCCTTAAGTCGATTTAAGGACTAGGCATGCGCGGTTCAAAATGCTGCAGCGACCTTTGTGAGTCTGGTGGACGCGGCGCTGCAATGGGTGATTTCGACGAGATCGGCGTCACGAGTGCATCGCGCGACCCGCTCATTCGCCTGGTTCGCCGGCGAGGACCACGGCCGTGCCGCACGCCGTCAGTGCGGCGACGTGAGCCGGCGGCGCGCCCGCCTCGAGCACCAGGGTCGAAACGGCTTCGACGCCGACCACCGCGTAAGGGGCGGCCGTACCGAGCTTGTCCGTGGTAACGGCGGCCAGCACGGATCGGCTTTTTGACGCCATCAGCCGCTTGAATTCGGCGTCTTCGAAATGGACCGCCGTGAGCCCGGCTTCGGCATCCGCACCGCAGGCTCCGAGGATACAGAGATCAGGCCGAAGCAGATCCGCATCGCGCCGCGCCCGCGCGCCGACCGCAGCGCCGACCGCGCGGTCGATGGTTCCGCCGATCAGGATGAGCTCGACAGCCGGCTTCTCCATGAGAGCGGAGGCGATCAACGGCGTATTGGTGACGGTCGTTACCGAAAGGTTCGGAGGGATTGCCCGCGCGATCGCCAGATTGGTCGAGCCGACATCGAGAAAAACCGTCATGCCGCGCTCGATATATTCGACGGATGCTCGCGCCAGGGCCGCCTTCCTCTGCGCAGCAAGCGCAGCACGCTCGATCAAGGGACGACCCGCATCCGAGGCAAGCGGCAAGGCGCCGCCATAGACCCGCTCACATAGGCCTGCAGCGGCCATCTCACGCAAATCGCGGCGGATCGTATCCTCGGAGACGCTGAACTCGCGCGCGAGCTCCGCCGCGAGCACGCGGCCATGCGTCCGCAGGCGTTCGCGGATTACAGATTGTCTTTCCCGCAGCAGGAGATCCAAAGACATTGGAGATAAACCGTGCGTAAACGTGCGTTAATCGGCAACAACGTGAGTAGCAGTCTCAAATCCTCGTTGCAACCAGATTGAGGTGGAACAGTGGAAACGAATGCCGGTTATTGCGGGTGGCCGTTTCGAACGGATTTTACCAATTGGGAAAAATATTCATCGAAACACCCGCGAAATGGTCTTTCATGCGCTGAGGTGCAACGACTTCTGTGCGATTGTCGCCACAATCCGGAGGACTGGCCGGAGAAGGACAAGGATGGAAACAAGACGATGAAACTTCTTCCGACGCTTTTCGCTGCTGCTCTTTTGCAACTTGCCGCCTTCGCCACCGCCGAAGCCGGCTCCAACCTCGATGAGATCAAGTCAGCCGGCGTGCTGAAGATCGGCACCGAAGGCACATACGCTCCTTTCACCTATCATGACGCGAGCGGCGCACTCGTCGGCTTCGACGTCGAGATCGGCCAGGAAGTCGCGAAGCGCCTCGGCGTGCAGGCCGAGTTCCTGGAGGGCAAGTGGGACGGGCTGATCGCCGGCCTCGACGCCAATCGTTACGACGCCGTCATCAACCAGGTCGGCATTACTGAGGAACGCAAGAAGAAATACGACTTCTCCGATCCCTATATCGCCTCCAAGGCTGTGCTGATCGTGCGAGCCGACGACGAGGAGATCACGGATTTCGCCGACTTGAAGGGGAAGAAGGCCGCGCAATCTCTGACCAGCAATTTCGGCAAACTCGCCGAGGAATCCGGCGCCGAACTCGTCGGCACAGACGGCTTCGATCAGTCGATCCAACTCGTGCTGACCGGCCGTGCCGACGCGACCATCAACGACAGCCTCTCCTTCCTCGACTTCAAGAAGCAGAAGCCCGATGCCAATGTGAAGATCGCCGCTGAACAGGCGGATGCCGACTATTCCGGCATCATCATCCGCAAGGGCGAGCCTGAATTGCTCGAGGCGATCAACAAGGCGCTCGCCGAGATCAAGGCGGACGGCACCTATGAGGAGATCTCGCAAAAGTATTTCGGCGCCGACGTTTCCAAGTAACCCCTGTCGAACGGGGCCGGTGATCGCCGGCCCTCCATGACGACCAATGTAGGAGTAGGCGAGGGGCTAGGCCGGAATAGAGTTTACCGGCCGCAAAGAGGCTAGCAGGCGGCGCCGAAGTTGGTTCACCGCCTTTCGAGAAGCCGGCAAATTTCTTCAAGCTGATCAAGCGTTTTGTAGGCAATCCTGAGGTGCCCACCGGACGCCCTGTGACTGACGGTCACCTCCAGCCCCAGACTGTCGGACAGTGTGCGCTCCAGCGCCAGTGTATCGGCATCCTTCTCCTCGCGCCGCCGCGCCTTGGCGAAATCAGGATCGTTTTGCGCCTTGATGTCATTCTGGGCGAGGCGCTCCGCCTCGCGGACGGAAAGCCCCTTGGTGACGATCATGCGTGCAAGTGCCGCGGGGTCGGAGGTCGGGATCAGTGCACGCGCATGCCCCGCCGACAGGCTGCCGTCGGACAACATGTCGCGCACGGGTTCCGGCAGCTTCAAGAGTCGCAAACTGTTCGCGACGTGACTGCGGCTCTTGCCGATGATCTCGCCGAGATCGTTCTGCGTGTAGCCATGCTCTGCGATCAGCTGCTCGTAGCCGAGCGCCTCCTCGAGCGGATTGAGATCGGAACGCTGCACGTTTTCGACAATGGCGATCTCCAGCGCGGTGCGGTCGTCAACATCGCGAACGATTACCGGGATCTCCGTGAAGCCGGCAAGCTGCGCCGCACGCCAACGCCTTTCGCCCGCAATGATCTCATAACGATCGGTGCCGACGGTACGGACAACGACCGGCTGAACGATGCCGTGCTGACGAATGGAACTCGCGAGATCCTGCAATTCCGCTTCGTCGAATTGCCGACGGGGGTTGCGGGGGTTGCGCGAAACGAACTCGATGGGGACCCGGCGATCGGGGTTGACGGGACTTGCAGGCGCTGCGCCGCTCTGTAACGGCTGATCCATTTCCCCGATCAGGGCGGCGAGGCCGCGACCAAGACGCCGCTTGGAGCTGTCATCGTTCATGCGTCACACCCAATTTATTACGATATCGAAACGGTCAGGCGGCCTTACGTTGCCGCTCACGCTGGATGACTTCCGATGCAAGTTGCAGATACGCCTGGCTGCCGGCGCATTTCAGGTCATAGAGAATAGCGGGCTTCCCATAAGATGGCGCTTCGGAAACGCGGACATTCCGCGGGATCAACGTGTGATAGACCTTGTCCCCCAGATGCGTCCGCACGTCGCTCACCACCTGCTGCGCCAGATTGTTGCGTGAGTCGAACATCGTCAACACAATGCCTTGGATGTCGAGACCTGGATTGACGGTTCGGCGAACCTGATCGACCGTCTCCAGAAGCTGGCTCAAGCCCTCGAGCGCAAAGAATTCGCATTGCAGCGGGACCAGGACAGAATGTGCCGCCGTCATGGCGTTCATCGTCAAAAGGTTGAAGGAGGGGGGGCAGTCCAGCAGGATGTAGGAATAGTCGTGGGCCGCCGGCGCAACGAGCGCCTTCCGAAGGCGGAAGACTCGATCGGCCTCCTGGGCAATTTCCAATTCGATTCCGAGCAGGTCCATGGTGGAGGGGATGATGGCGAGGTTTGGCACCGCCGTGTCCCGGGCGATGGCACCGATTGAATGCGTGCCCATGATCAGGTCATAGGACGACAGATGCCTGTCGCGGCGCTGGATGCCAAGACCGGTGCTGGCATTACCCTGCGGATCCAGATCGACAATCAGGACCTTCTCGCCGATGGCGGCGAGGGCGGTCGCTAGATTGATCGCGGTGGTCGTCTTGCCGACGCCGCCCTTCTGATTGGCAATGGTGATAATCCGATTATTTGGGCCAAACATGTTTCCGCTCGCCTATCACTTCATCCGACGTGAAAGATTTGCAATCTCGAGAACCACCGAATCCGGCTCGACGACACTTGCGTGTTTTACCAGATCGAATTGAAAGCGGCTAACGGCTTTGTCGACTTCCTGCTGATAATCCCGGCCTTTGTGAAAGAAAGCGACGGTTCTTGACCCTTCCTGCAGCATCCAGGGTGCGCAATGATCGAGAAGTTGGGTCAAATCCGCGAGCGCCCGAGCCGAAATGGCATCACAAGAGGGAATCGCCGCAGGCGCCGCCTCGATTCGAATAGGGTGAACCGTGCCACGCGCGCCGGTGTCGTTCAGCGCCACGCGAAGGAACGCTGCCTTCTTGTTGTTGCTCTCGACCAGATGCACCCAACCGTCGGAATGCTCCGATAAGCAGATCGCGGTGATTACACCGGGGAAGCCACCACCGCTACCGAGGTCAACCCAGGTCTTGGGGCCGGGAGAAAGCTGAAAAATCTGGAGGCTGTCGAGAATGTGGCGGTGCCAGAGATCATCCAAAGTCGACGGGGCGACAAGATTGATCGACCGCGCCCACTTCTGGAACAGAGCGGCAAAGTGCTCCAGCTTTTCCCGCGTTTCACGTGAAACACGCAGACCGTTCAGTCTCTCGACGAGACTCGTTTTCATTGTATGCCTTGCCCCGCCGCACGTTTTGTTTCACGCCCTTGACGTCGCAAGCACGACAGTAGCAGCGACACTGCCGCTGGGGTCATTCCGTCCACCTTCATCGCCTGAGCCAAGTTGCGCGGCCGCTGCATACTCAACTTCTGCTTTAGCTCGTTGGAGAGGCCGGGCAGGTCGCTATAGTCGAAATCGTTGGGAATGGTGGCGCTCTCTTCGCGGCGGATACCGGCAATGTCTGCCGCCTGCCGCTCCATGTAGACGGCGTAAGCCGCGTCGATTTCCAGCGCTTCGACGACGCTTGCGTCAATGCCCTCCAGTGCCGGCCACAGCGGCTTCAATGCTGCGATCGTTTGGTCGGGATAGGAGAGGATCTCATATGCCGAGCGCCGTTGACCATCTTGGTTGAGCTTCAACCCGAAGCGCTTGCCTTCTGCAGGGGTAATCGAAAGCGACTGCAGCAGAGTGCGACCGGCACCATAGGCACGTTGCCAAGCCTCGAAACACACCCGACGTCTCTCCCCGACGCAGCCGAGCTCAACCCCGACCGGCGTCAGGCGCATATCGGCATTGTCCGCCCGGAGCGACAGCCGGTACTCCGCGCGAGAGGTAAACATTCGGTAGGGTTCTGTGATGCCGCGCGACGTAAGATCGTCAATCATCACCCCGATATAGGAGTCGGTCCGGCTGAAGGTGAAAGCTTCGCGCCCGGTTGCGGTCAGCGCCGCGTTCAAGCCAGCGACAAGGCCTTGCGCGCCAGCCTCCTCGTAGCCTGTCGTGCCGTTTATCTGCCCCGCCAGAAAAAGCCCGGGGATCTTCCGCACCGCGAGGGTGAGTTGCAATTCGCGCGGATCGACATGATCATACTCGATCGCATAGCCAGGCTGGAGAATCGTTACGTTCTCGAGCCCTGGGATCGTGCGGATAAACGCCTGCTGCACCTCCTCGGGCAAGGACGTAGAAATACCGTTCGGGTAAACGGTGTCGTCGTCAAGCCCTTCCGGCTCCAGGAAGATCTGGTGGCCATCTCGTTCGCCAAATCGCACGATCTTGTCCTCGATCGACGGACAGTAGCGCGGCCCGACTCCCTCGATCTGACCGGAATACATTGCCGATCGATGGATATTATCCGCAATGATCTTGTGAGTTGCGTCCGTGGTGCGCGTCACGCCGCACTCGATCTGCCGGTTGAGAATGCGATCTGTCATGAACGAGAAAGGCACCGGTTCCTCATCCGGACCCTGGCGGCCGACACGATCCCAATCGATCGTACGGCCATCGAGCCGTGCCGGTGTACCGGTCTTCAGCCGTCCGAGCGCCAGTCCAAACCCGGACAAGGTCGCAGACAGCCCAAGCGACGGCTCCTCACCGACTCGCCCCGCAGCAATTTTGCGGTCGCCGATGTGAATGAGGCCTCTGAGGAAAGTCCCCGTCGTCAGCACCACGGAAGCTGCGCGATAGGTCCGGCCGTCTTTCATGATCACGCCGACAACCGCGTTGCCTTCTGTCAGCAGGTCAAAGGCATCCCCCTCGATCACCGAGAGATTTGCGATCGCATCGATCTCCCGCTGCATCGCTTCTCTGTAGAGCCTTCGATCCGCCTGGGTTCGTGGCCCGCGCACCGCCGGTCCCTTGCGCCGGTTGAGCAGGCGGAACTGAATACCGGCCGCATCCGCTACTCGCCCCATAAGTCCATCGAGAGCGTCGATCTCGCGCACGAGATGACCCTTGCCGAGCCCGCCGATGGCCGGGTTGCAGGACATGACGCCGATCGTCGCTTTTTTGTGGGTGATCAGAGCCGTGCGGGCGCCCAGTCGCGCCGACGCCGACGCGGCCTCACAGCCGGCATGGCCGCCACCGATTACAATGACATCATAGCTCGTCATAAATCTAGCTCCCGCATACTACGGTCTTGATTCTCAAATCACCGGCGCCTGTCAAGACGTTTCACGTGAAACGCTTTTACAGCGTCTTGTGACGCGCAACACTCTCTGGAGCTGGTGCTGCGTGTCATTTCCTCAAATGGAGGGCGACGAACGAGACATGCAGTAGAGGCCCGCCGGCCTTGTACAGCCCGTCACTTGCCGATGCAGAACTCCGAGAAGATCACGTCGAGCAGGTTCTCCACGTCGACGCGCCCGGTAATGCGGCCGAGTGCGTCGCTCGCTATCCGCAATTGCTCCGCCTGCAGGTCCAGCCCTTCCGTTGTCATTCCGAGTTGCAAGGCGGCGCTCGCCTGGCGGAGGCAATCCACGTGGCGCTTCCGCGCCGGCATGGCAAAGGATATCCGCCCTGCCATATCCGGCAAATGCGAGGCCAGCCTCTGCAACAGGTCGGGAATGCCAGCTCCGCTTTTCATGGAGATGAAGACATCTGCGTCCTCAGGTTGCCAGGCATGTTCCTCTGTGTCGATCTTCGTTGCCACACGGATTACCCGCACGCTCTCGGCGATCGGCTCGTCGAAATGAAACCCTTCCGGTTTCTCCGATAGGAGCAAGATCAGATCGGCGCCAGCGATTATCTCCCGCGCCCGCCGAATGCCTTCGCGCTCGACCACCTCCTCGGTCTCGCGCAGGCCCGCCGTATCGAAGAGTTTTACCGAGAATCCGGCTAATGAAAGATCGATGGAGAGGACATCGCGCGTCGTGCCGGCAATCTCGGTGACGATTGCAATATCACGTCTTGCGAGTGTATTGAGCAGACTCGACTTTCCGGCATTCGGCTTCCCGGCGATGACGATCCTGAGGCCATCTCGAATGATCTCGGCGAGGCAGGCATCGGCGATATGCGCGTCGATCTCCGCCCGAAGGTTCTCCACATCGACCCAAATCGACGCGCTCACCGAACCGGGAATGTCGTCCTCATCAGCAAAGTCGAGTTCCGCCTCGATCATCGCTCGCGCATGGGTGAGGCGGCGGGCCCAGGACCCGTAAAGAGCCGACTGTCCGCCCCCGGACTGCTCGACCGCCAGCCGGCGCTGCATTTCGGTTTCCGCGGCGATCAGATCCGCCAGTCCCTCGACCTCGACCAGGTCCATCTTGCCGTTCTGAAAGGCGCGGCGCGAAAATTCCCCTGCTTCCGCATGCCGAAAGCCGTCGATTTTGGAGAGTTCGTCGAGGACGGCGTGGACAACCGCGCGGCCGCCATGCACCTGGAACTCGCAGCAATCCTCGCCGGTGAATGATGCCGGACCTGGATAATATAGGACCAGACCGCTATCGAGTGGCTCACCGTTACGCGTCCGAATCGTTCGCAGCGCGGCAGTTCGCGGCCTTGGCAGCGCGCCGCAAAGCTGGACCACAGCCTCTGCAGTCGCAGGCCCGCTGATGCGGACGACCGCCACACCGGCGGGTAGGGCACCACTGGAGAGGGCGTAGATCGTGTCGGTGAACTGCATCGGCCTGTTGAACCCGCAATACCCGGGATCCGCCCCGGTGCAGGCTCACTTCTAACTCGTGTTTCTGTTGGGCATCTATATTCAACTGCTCACGGCAGGGTGCACACTTACGTGCTTCCGTCCTAGACGGTCGGCGCGTTATGCACATGTCGGACCCGAAAATCAAGCGGCCGCCATCTTCGCGCGCCTCGGCTTAAGCGCATGTTTCACGTGAATCATCCCGGACTGTCGTGTCATGCTGAGCAGCACCGGTACTGCGGCTTACTGCACCCGCCGGATGTCAAGGAATCCGGCTAACTATGTGAAAGAGTACCGAAACAGATACGGCCGGGATCTCGCAATCCCGGCCGCCAGAGCGCAACCAACCATTCAGGCGTTCATAGAGTCGAAGAAATCGCCGTTATTCTTGGTCTGCTTGAGCTTGTCGATCAGGAACTCGATAGCATCAGTGGTGCCCATCGGCGCGAGAATACGGCGCAGCACGAAGATCTTCTGCAGTTCCTGGCGCGGAACGAGCAGGTCCTCCTTGCGCGTTCCCGACTTCAGAATGTCCATCGCCGGGAAGATGCGCTTGTCGGCCACCTTACGGTCGAGGACGATTTCGGAGTTGCCCGTGCCCTTGAACTCTTCGAAGATGACTTCGTCCATGCGGCTGCCGGTATCGATCAGCGCCGTGGCGATGATCGTCAGCGAGCCGCCTTCCTCGATGTTGCGCGCGGCACCGAAGAAGCGCTTCGGCCGCTGCAGAGCATTCGCGTCGACACCGCCTGTCAGAACCTTGCCGGAAGAGGGCACGACAGTGTTGTAGGCGCGACCGAGACGGGTAATTGAGTCGAGCAGGATGACGACATCGCGCCCATGCTCGACCAGCCGCTTGGCTTTCTCGATCACCATTTCGGCTACCTGGACGTGGCGCGTCGCCGGCTCGTCGAAAGTCGAGGATACCACCTCGCCTTTCACCGAGCGCTGCATGTCGGTCACTTCCTCCGGCCGCTCGTCGATCAGGAGCACGATCAGGTAGCATTCCGGGTGATTGGCGGTGATCGAATGTGCGATGTTCTGCAGCAGCACCGTTTTGCCGGTCCGTGGCGGCGCGACGATCAGGCCGCGCTGGCCCTTGCCGAGCGGCGCCACCAGATCGATGACGCGGGCGGAAAGGTCCTTCGACGTCGGGACCTCGAGCTCCATCTTGAACCGTTCGTTCGGGTAAAGCGGCGTCAGGTTGTCGAAGTGAACCTTATGGCGGATCTTCTCCGGGTCGTCGAAGTTGATCGTATTGACCTTGAGAAGCGCAAAGTAACGTTCGCCTTCCTTCGGGCCGCGGATCGGTCCTTCCACGGTGTCGCCGGTCTTCAGCGAGAAGCGGCGGATCTGCGAGGGCGATATATAGATATCGTCCGGACCCGGTAGATAGTTTGCGTTCGCCGAGCGCAGGAAGCCAAACCCGTCCTGAAGGACTTCGACGACGCCTTCACCGATGATCTCGATCTCCTGTGTCGCCAGCATCTTGAGAATCGCAAACATCAGCTCCTGCTTGCGCATGCTGCTGGCATTTTCCACCTCAAGCTCTTCCGCAAAAGCGAGGAGATCGGTCGGCGTCTTGTTCTTGAGGTCTTGAAGCTTCATTTCAGCCATGAAGAGTCCATGTTCTATAGGGGGAGGCAGGTGGCGTGATTTTGGTAACGGAGCTGCGAGGGGAAGGGGGCAGGCTCTAAACTTCGTCACAGACCATGGAGGAGATGCGCGAAAATAGCGATTCACGTGAAACGCCGCAAGGGGGCGCCGCAAATTAGCGACAACTATCGCAGCTGCGAATCGATTGAATTCAAAATGGTTTCACGACGACGAGGATGACCACGAGGATCATCAATAGGGTCGGTGCCTCGTTCATCAGCCTCCAATAGCGAGCATCACGGCGATTCTCGTCCCGCTTGAAGGCCTCAACGGCGCGGCTGAAATGCGCATGGATGAGCGTCAACAGTACGACCGCCACTATCTTGGCATGAAGCCAGCCACCGCGGAATCCGTACAAATCCCACGCGAGATAGAGCCCGAGACCCCAGGTAATCTTCATTGCCGGATTCATGATGACCTTCAGCAGTCTCTGCTCCATCATCTTGAATGTCTCCGACTGTACCGAGCCGGGCTCGGCGTCGGTGTGATAGATGAAGAGCCGCGGCATATAGAGCAGCCCCGCCATCCAAGATATCACGGCCACGATGTGGAGCGCCTTGATCCAGAGATAGAGATCGTCCGGCTGCCAGGCAAAGAGCCCCGCAAGCAGGGCCGCAAACACGCAGAGTGCCACGATCGCCCGCAGCCGCGCCCGTTTTCCTGGCCCGTGGTCTGTCTGCCGTTCTCGCCTCATCGATACCCGCGCACCCGGGATACCAGGGCGGCGACGTTTGCCGGATCCGCGTCCGGTGTAATGCCGTGTCCGAGGTTGAAGATCAGAGGTCCGTTGCCGAGCACGTCGAGAATCCGATCGACCCCACTCTTCATCGCCTGTCCGCCGGCCACGACCCGCATCGGGTCCAGATTGCCCTGGACAGGACCCTCCTTCTGTAGCTCCGCGGCGACGGAGAGCGGCACCGTCCAGTCGAGGCCGATCGCGTCCGCTCCCGTGGCCTGCCGATAGGTCTTCAGCAGCGTACCGGCGCCCTTGGCGAACGCTATGATCCTGGCGGACGGGCGCCGGGCGCGAACGGACGCGATGATCCGTCGCACCGGTTCGGCGGCGAAACGGGCAAACTCGTCTTCACCCAAAACGCCAGCCCAGGAATCAAAGATCTGCACGGCGTCGGCACCGGCGTCGAGCTGCGCTACGAGATAGTCGGCAGAAACGTCTGCCAGAAACCGCAAGAGCCGATCGAAAGCTTGCGGATGGCGATAAGCAAAGAGCCGGGCAGGTGCCTGATCGGGGGTGCCATGTCCGGCAATCATATAGGTCGCAACCGTCCAGGGGGCGCCGCAGAAGCCAAGAAGTGTCGTCTCCCCCGGCAGTTCACGACGGAGCCGCGACACGGTTTCGAAAACAGGGGCGAGGTGCCGGGAAACGCCACCGGCATCAAGACCCTTGATGCCATCCTCATCGATCGGGTCCATCCGAGGTCCATGCCCTTCCTCGAAGCGCACATTTCGATGAAGCGCATCAGGAATGACGAGAATATCGGAAAACAGGATCGCTGCGTCGAACGCATATCGTCGGATCGGTTGCAGCGTCACTTCGACGGCAAGCTCAGGCGTATAGCAGAGGTCGAGGAAGCTCCCAGCCACCGCCCGCGTCTGTCGGTATTCAGGAAGATAGCGCCCGGCCTGGCGCATCAGCCAGATCGGGGGAGGCGTGAGGCACTTGCCGTTCAACACCTCCATGACTTTCCGACGTGTCTCGGCCACCGCGAGCTTCCCCAATCTAAAAACAATCTCATTTCTAATTGTTTCTATTTCTTAGAGTCGGTGGCTATCAAGGATTAAAATCAGTCCTCAGTTCGTCCAAACCGGCGGGAGTGTCTCCGGCGCGCCCGGGAAAATCATCGGACGGTTCAGCGAACCGATTGGGAAAGTCCGGAATACCGAGGCAAGTCAACAGCTTGCGCTGCTCGCGAGCAGGTCTCTTCCTGTGGACAAGGAGTCGATCCGCGTGACAAAGTGTCGTCGGCTTGAGTCTTGTCCACAATGCCGGACGGGTCATTTTCGCCTGGGCAGCACATGTGAACAACCGGGCGCTTTTCCACTTGCCTGATCGCCGCTTGCGTCCTTAGCTGTCTTCAGTCCCGGCCTATCAACAGCCCCCGGAGAATTGCGTGGAGAATCGCAAAAACTACTTCCACCTGCACCTCGTCTCCGATTCGACCGGCGAAACGCTGATCGCCGCCGGCCGCGCCGCGGCCGCGCAGTTCCAGTCCTCGCATGCGCTGGAACATGTCTATCCGCTGATCCGCAACAGGAAGCAGTTGATGCAGGTCCTGGAGGCGATCGATGGCGCCCCCGGCATCGTGCTCTACACGATCGTCGACCGTGAGCTTGCTGGGCTGATCGATCAGAGGTGCCGCGAGATCGGCGTACCCTGCGTCTCGGTACTCGACCCGATCATCGAACTTTTCCAGTCCTATCTCGGTTCGCCATCGCGCCGCCGCTCGGGTGCCCAGCACGTGATGGACGCGGAATATTTCGCCCGAATCGAAGCGCTGAACTTCACCATGGATCACGACGATGGCCAGATGCCGGCCGATTTCAACGAGGCGGACGTCGTTCTCGTGGGTGTCAGTCGAACCTCAAAGACGCCGACGAGCATCTATCTCGCCAATCGCGGCATCAAGACCGCCAATATTCCGATCGTGCCCGGTGTGCCGCTGCCGGGAGCCTTGCTCCAGGCGACGAGGCCGTTGATCGTCGGTCTCATTGCCAGCGCGGACCGATTGTCGCAGATCCGGCAGCATCGCGTGCTTGGAACCACCCATGGCTTCCACGGCGAAGATTACACCGACAGGGCAGCGATCGCCGAAGAGCTGAAATATGCCCGTGCGCTTTGCGCGCGCAACAATTGGCCACTCATCGATGTCACACGCCGCTCGATTGAAGAAACCGCGGCGGCGATCGTTGCCCTTCGCCCGCGGCTCAGATAAGCCGGAACCCGGACGTGAACGGCCGCCCTTCCTTCGGCGGCGTCGAGAGAAGCGGTGCCGTGATGATTCGCGAGAGTCGATCATGCGATGAACGCAAGGCAATGCGGGACTACGATATGAAAGCCTTGCTTGTGTTGGCCTCGGCCAGTCCGTTCCGCCGGGCCCTCCTTGAAAATGCAGGGCTCGTCTTTGAGGCGCAGGCGGCCCAGGTGGACGAGCGTGCCTTGGAAGAGCCGCTCGAGGCAGCGGGTGCATCGCCCGTCGATGTCGCCCTTGCGCTCGCGGAGGCAAAGGCGCGCGATGTCGCCCGCCATTTCGGGGGCGCATTGGTGATCGGCAGCGATCAGACGATGTCGCTCGGGCAACGCGTTTATCACAAGCCGAAGGACATGGCGGAAGCCGCCGAGCATCTCCTCTCGCTCTCCGGCAAGACGCATCGCCTGAACAGCGCGATCGTTCTCATCCGCGATGGCGATGTTCTCTGGCGGCATGTCACCACCGCTCACATGACGGTCAGGCCCTTGAGTCCGGATTTCGTCGCGCGGCATTTGGAAAGAGTGGGCGAAAAGGCGCTGGCGAGTGTCGGCGCCTATCAGCTCGAGGGGGAAGGTATCCAGCTCTTCGAACGGATAGAAGGCGACTATTTCACCATTCTCGGCCTTCCTATGCTGCCGCTTCTCTCCAAGCTCCGCGAACTGGGATCCATCGATGCGTGATTCACGTGAAACATTTGTTAACCATGCCTTCGTCACCGGTTATCCGATCAAGCATTCGCGCTCCCCGCTGATTCATGGTTATTGGCTGAGGAAATTCGGGCTCGAGGGCAGCTACAAAGCACACGAGGTCAAGCCCGAGGACTTCCCGGCCTTCATGAATGCGCTCAGGGACGGAAGTGCCGGCTTCTGTGGTGGCAACGTCACCATTCCGCACAAGGAGGCGGCGTTCCGGCTCGCCGACCGGCTGGACGAACAGGCCGCCGAGCTCGGTGCGGCCAATACGCTCTGGCTCGAGGAGGGGGAAATCCGTGCTACCAATACCGATGGTCTCGGCTTCGTTGCCAATCTCGACGAACGCGCCCTCGGGTGGGATCGGATCTCGACCGCCGTTGTTCTGGGGGCCGGTGGAGCCAGCCGCGCTGTCATCCAGGCGGTGCGCGACCGGGGAATCAAGACGATCCATGTGGTGAACCGCACCGAGATGCGGGCGCGGGAACTCGCCGACCGCTTTGGCGCCGCCGTCCGTCCGCACCCGATGGCGGCGCTCTTCGAAGTCATGGCCGGGGCCGGACTGTTCGTGAACACCACCTCGCTCGGCATGGACGGAGAGCCGGCGCCGCAGATCGATTTCTCCCCGCTTTCCCGGGAGGCCGTCGTCACGGACATCGTTTATGTGCCGCTCAAGACTCCGCTTTTGCGGCAAGCGGAGGAGCAGGGCTTCCGCATCGTCGACGGGCTTGGCATGCTGTTGCACCAGGCCGTGCCAGGATTCGAAAAATGGTTCGGTCGGCGACCGCTCGTCGATGAGCAGCTCCGGCAGATCATCATCAACGATATGGATGCGCACGCATGATCATCGTTGGCCTTACCGGCTCAATCGGCATGGGAAAGTCGACCACGGCCAAGATGTTCCGGGAACTTGGCGTGCCGGTGAACGATGCCGATGAGGTCGTGCACGACCTCTATCGCGGCGAAGCGGTACCTCGGGTCGAAGCCGCTTTCCCGGGGGTCGTCAAGGAAGGCGCCATCGACCGAACCGAGCTTTCGCGGCAGCTTGTCGCCGCACCCGATCGGCTCGGAGAATTGGAGCAGATCGTCCATCCGCTCGTGCGTAAGCGCGAGCAGGAGTTCCTCGCCAAGCATCGCGCGGCCGGCGCTCCTTTCGTGCTCCTGGACATTCCGCTGCTATTCGAAACCAAGGCGGAGGCGCGGGTCGACCGGGTGGTCGTCGTCACATGCGATCCCGAGATTCAGCGGGAACGGGTCCTGAGGCGGCCGGGCATGACGGAAGAGAAACTCGCAATGATCCTCGCCCGCCAGGTCCCCGACAGCGAAAAACGTGCCCGCGCGGATTATCTGATCGATACGAGCAACAGTTTCGACGTCACCCGCGAGCAGGTACGCGCCGTCGTCGATCGCCTTCGGGCGGGGTAGCGCGGCAGCGAGCTCTCCTGGGTTTCACCGGCTTTGCGTCGGGGCACTAAAGGACAGCGCAGCGCGGGAGCGGCATCGCAGGCCCCTCTCCTCCTGTGGCACCTTGGGGAGGGTCTTTCGGGGCGTTTGGAAAGCTACTCGCCCACTTCAATCGAGAGCCGAATCCCATTAAGACAGATCGCGCTTCGCACTGATTCGCATCGAGCCGATGTCCAGGAACCCCGCATGCGTGAGATCATCTTCGATACCGAAACGACCGGCCTCGACAATCGCGAGGACCGGGTCATCGAGATCGGTGGTGTGGAGCTCGAGAATCAGTTTCCTACGGGACGGACGATCCACATCTACCTCAATCCGGGCGACCATAAGGTCCATCCGGACGCGCTGGCCGTCCACGGCATTACCGACGATTTCCTGAAGGACAAGCCGTCCTTTGCCGACGTGGCCGAGGAGATCCTCGGGTTTTTCGGCGATGCCCGCTGGGTCGCGCACAATGCCACATTCGACATGGGCTTCATCAATGCCGAGTTCGAGCGGCTTGGATTGCCGCCGATCGCCGGCGATCGGGTGACCGACACCTTGGCGCTCGCCCGGCGCAAGCACCCGATGGGCCCCAATTCGCTCGATGCCCTCTGCCGCCGCTATGGCATCGACAATTCCCACCGCGCCAAGCACGGGGCGCTTCTCGACTCCGAGCTTCTCGCCGAAGTTTATATCGAAATGATCGGCGGCCGGCAGGCGGCGCTCGGCCTCGTCACCAGTCACCTGGGCGGGCTCGCGGCCGATGCCGATGATGCCCCGATCCTGGTATTCAAGAGGGAGCGGCCGCTGCCACCCCGCCTGACGGAAGCCGAGATTGCCGCTCATGCGGCGCTCGTTTCCAAGATCGGCGCCAAGGCCATCTGGTCGAAGTATGGCTAGCGCATCGCCCGAAATCGGAACCGATTATCGGAAAGCTCGATGCGCAGATTCAAAGAGTTACAGCGGCCTTTCGCGCGTCTCAAAAACGCGACGCGCTGTAAGAGCACGCGATTGGGTGGAATTGGAGGGCCGACGGCCCGCATGCAAGGCGCATCCTGAGCCAAACAAAAAGCCCGGCTGAGAAGCCGGGCATTCGAGACCGCTGACGATCGTGTCAGTTGGTCGTGGTGTTGGTGTTGGCGACCTGGGCGCGAACCTTTTCTTCGGCCATTCGCTGCGCGAACATCTGCGCGAAATCGATCGGATCGATCATCAGCGGGGGGAAACCGCCATTGCGGGTCGCATCGGCCACGATCTGACGGGCGAAGGGGAACAGAAGCCGCGGGCACTCGATGAAGAGCAGCGGCAGCATATGTTCCTGCGGGAAACCGCTGACGCGGAATACGCCACCATAGGCCAGTTCGATGTTGAACAGCATCTTGTCGCCGTCCTTCGCCTGGGCATTCAGCGACAGCACGACGTCGAAGTCGTTCTCAGCCAGCGGATTGGCGTTGACGTTGACATTGATGTTGATCGACGGAGCGCGATCGCGGGCCTGCAGCGAACGCGGTGCGCCAGGGTTTTCGAAGGAGAGGTCCTTGACATACTGGGCCAGGATATTGAGCGACGGGTTCTGCTGGGCGTCGCCGTTGGAAGCGGTATCAGTCGTCATAAGAGTTTCCTCGGACTTCGAATTGGTGAGGCCATCTAGCACTTCGTCCCCTGGCTTACAACCCTCGCCGCAGGGACTGGTTCCTCGGAAAGATTACCCACTTCTGGACGCAATCGGCTCCGGTTGGGGAAATGGCTGAAGAAAGCGCATCCCGAAGCTCCGCAGGCTTTGGAGCGAATGCCATGGACGGAGATCCAAAGGCCCGATCAGTGGGAAATCCGATTGGCCGGCGGAGCGTTTTCGTCCTTCTCTTTCCGGGAGAATTCGTCCTCGTCGAGATCGATCACCGGACCTTTTGACTGCTCGTTCCTCCTCCCGCTCGTATAAAAACCCGTGCCGGTCAGGATGGTCATCCTCGTCCTCAGCGCGTCCGCCAACAGGCGCCTCGCCGGAGGCAAAAGGAGCAGAAGGCCGACAATGTCTGTGAGAAAGCCCGGAACGATGAGCAGGACCGCCGCGATGAAGATCAGCGCGCCGCCGATAACGTCCAGGCCCGGGTCGACGCCCGAGCGGGCCGCTTCCTGCACGCGGCGAAGCACGCCAAGGCCCTTGATACGCAGAAGCGCGACGCCGGCAACGGCGCTCAGCAGCACGAGCAGCAGCGTCAGGGCGACGCCGAGCGCGCGCCCGACGATGACGAAGCCGGCAATTTCCGCAAGCGGCAGGCCGAGGAGAACGACGGGTGTGACAAGGGATCGCATCGAAGGAGCTCACAAGAAGAGAAGTGCAATTGCCATCGCGACGGTTTATGGGTGCGACATCGCCATTTGAATGGTTTATCCTTGCGGACTATATGGAACAGTAAGGCAAATTCTAACAGCGGTTCCGGGTGGAAATGGGCTCTTTCGACTTCATCACGTTTTTTTTCCTGATCGCGGCGGTGGTCATCTTCCTGCAATTGCGCAGCGTCCTTGGCCGCAGGACAGGGAATGAACGGCCGCCTTTCGACCCCTACGCTCCGCGCGATGTCGCTCAACGCACCGAGGCGAGCGACAAGGGCAAGGTTGTTCAACTGCCGCGGCGCGAGAGTGCCGCGGAAGAGGAGTCCCGCCATGCGGCGATCGACTCCTTCGCCAAGCCCGGCACGTCGCTTAACACTCAGCTTAGAAGCTTGAGCGACGCCGACCCCCAGTTCGAGCCTGCGGAGTTCGTCAACGGGGCCAAGATGGCCTATGAGATGATTGTGATGGCTTTCGCCGATGGCGACCGCAAGACGCTCAAAGGACTCCTTTCGCGCGAGGTCTATGAGGGCTTCGAGGCCGCCATCGCCGAGCGCGAGGCCAAGGGAGAAGTGGTCAAGTCGACCTTCGTCGGCATCGAAAAGGCCGACATCATGCATGCGGAATTGAAGGACAACGAAGCAAACGTCACGGTGCGGATCATCAGTCAGCTCATTTCCGCCACCTATGACAAGCAGGGCAAGCTCGTTGACGGCGACGCCGATTCCGTGGCCGAAGTCAACGACCTCTGGACCTTCGCGCGTGACATCCGCTCTCGCGATCCGAACTGGAAGCTGATCGCCACCGAATCGGAAAATTGACCGCGAGAGGCAATGATGGCCTTTGATCTCGAGCCGGTCGCCTTTGCGGATTTGCCCGGTTGGCAGCAAGACAACCCAGCGCCGGTCATCGCCGCGCTTCGCCGATGCCACCGCCATGTGACCACGGTGAAGCCGTACAGGGCCGGTTCCCTCGGCATTTCGGTCGATGATCTCCTGCCGGCCTTCGAGGCCGCCGGCATGGCACGCCTTGGGGAGACCGAGGCACGGGCCTTTTTCGAGGAACACTTCCTGCCATTCCGGATCCACCCCGATGGAAGCGGCAAAGGCTTCGTGACGGCTTTCTACGAGCCGGAAGTCGAAGTGCGCGCGACCGCTGATGCCGACTTCCGTTTCCCGTTCTATCGGCGCCCGGATGATCTGGTCGATCTCGACGACCATGCCCGGCCGGAAGGCATGGATCCATATTTCGCCTTCGGAAGGCTTCGCGACGGTACGATCGAGGAATATCCGGACCGGCGGGCGATCGATCAGGGCTTCCTCGCCGGTCGCGGTCTCGAGATCGCCTATGCGCGTTCCAAGGTCGATGTTTTTTTTGCGCATGTGCAGGGCGCCGCGCGACTTGTCTATCCGGACGGCTCGCGCCGGCGGATCACCTATGCGGCAAAGACGGGACATCGCTTCTCCGCCATCGGCCGGCTCCTCGTCAATCGCGGCGAAATCGAAGCCGCGAGCGTGTCGATGGCGAGCATCCGCGGCTGGCTTGCCGCCAACCCGGAGCGCGTCGACGAGGTTCTCTGGCACAACCGATCCTTCATCTTTTTCCGCGAGGCGCCGGTCGAAGACGCCGATCTTGGACCGATTGCGGCAGCCAAAGTTCCGCTGGAGCCAGGACGCTCGCTGGCCGTAGACCGCCTAATCCATACGTTCGGCATTCCCTTCTATATTGCGAGTACGACGCTGACCCATCTCGACAATGGCCGCTCTTTCGGACGGCTGATGCTGGCGCTCGACACCGGTTCGGCGATCGTTGGCCCGGCGCGTGGCGATATCTTCACCGGCTCAGGTGAGGCTGCCGGCAATCTCGCAGGCTCGGTGCGCAACGAAGCGGACTTCTTCATCCTCGTGCCGCGCGCGGCAGCGGCCAGATATCGCCATGGCTAAGGACAAAAAGCTTACGCCGGAAGACCGCATCTTATGGGGCAAGGTCGCGCGTTCGACCAGGCCGATGCCCGGTCGGCTCGACGAACTTGCCGATCTGCTTGGCGAAGAAGAGCAAGCGCCGTCGGCGGTGCAGCAGCAAGGGTCGGCGACGCCACCGGAGAAGCCGGAGCGGGGCTTTACCTTGAGCGGCAAGCCCGATCACCGCCATCATCCGCTCGAAAGACCGGTCAAGCGCAAGTTGCAAAAAGGTACGCTGGCGCTCGAAGCGCGTGTCGACCTGCACGGCATGATCCAGAGTGAGGCGCACGGATTCTTGCTGCAGTTCTTGCTGAAGGCGCATGAACGCGGGCTCAGGCACGTCCTCGTCATTACCGGGAAGGGTACGTCGCTCGGCAGCGACGGCGCCTTGAAGCGGGCGGTTCCGCTGTGGTTCTCGCTGCCGGAATTCCGGCCGTTGATTTCCTCCTATGAGCCGGCGGCCAGAAACCATGGCGGCGATGGGGCTCTTTATGTGCGCCTAGCCCGCACCAGGGGGCGGGCATCATGACGCCCTTCGGTGAAGCCATGCGCGATCTGCGCCGCCGCAAGGGCGCCTCGCAGAAAGAGATGGCGGCGGCAATCGGGGTATCGCCCGCCTATCTTTCGGCACTTGAGCACGGCAAGAGGGGCGCGCCGAGTTTCGACTTCCTGCAGCGCGTCGCCGGATACTTCAACGTAATCTGGGACGAGGCGGACGAACTCTTCCGCATCGCCCGAATTTCCGATCCCCGGGTGGTGCTCGACACGTCCGGTCTGCCGGCAGGACATACCGCCTTTGCCAACCGGCTGAGCGAGCGGATTCGCGATCTGCCGGAGGAGGCGATCGAGGCCATGGAAGATATTTTGGAAAAAGCCACATTTCCTGATAATGACAGGGGATGAAGCCCACCTCGCCCGCGACCTGCGGGTCGGGGTTTGGAACCCGTGGACAAATTTTCTATAGTCCGCGAGGCATCTCGCGCCCGTGATTCGCGAACGAACCACGGGCGTCCGAAACCTGGAAAGACCTGAAGCCGAATGACCGATATTACTGAGACCGAAGCCGGCGCGATCGCCGAATATGGTGCCGATTCCATTAAGGTGCTGAAAGGCCTCGATGCCGTGCGCAAGCGGCCGGGCATGTATATCGGCGATACGGATGACGGCTCCGGTCTGCACCACATGGTTTATGAGGTCGTCGACAATGCAATCGACGAGGCGCTCGCCGGCCATGCCGATATCGTGACGGTGACGCTCAATCCCGACGGCTCAGTCACCGTGACCGACAATGGCCGCGGCATCCCGACAGACATCCACAGGGAAGAGGGCGTCTCGGCAGCGGAAGTCATTATGACGCAACTCCACGCGGGCGGTAAGTTCGACCAGAATTCCTACAAGGTTTCCGGCGGTCTTCACGGCGTCGGCGTCTCGGTTGTCAACGCGCTCTCCACATCACTGAAGCTGAAGATCCGCCGCGCCGGCAAGATCCATGAGATGAGCTTCACCCATGGGGTTGCCGATAGTCCCCTGACGGTCACGGGCGATGCCGGCAGCAGTACCGGAACCGAGGTTACCTTCCTGCCGAGTGAGCAGACATTTTCGAATGTCGAATTCGACTATGCGACGCTGGAACACCGCTTGCGCGAGCTTGCTTTCCTGAATTCGGGCGTCCGTATCGTGCTGACCGACAAGCGGCATTCGGACATTCGGCGCGAGGAATTGATGTATGACGGCGGCCTCGAGGCCTTCGTCGCTTATCTCGACCGCGCGAAAAAGCCGCTCGTGCACAAGCCCGTCTCGATCCGTGGCGAGAAGGACGGCATCACCGTCGAAGTGGCGATGTGGTGGAACGACAGCTATCACGAGAACGTGCTCTGCTTCACCAACAACATCCCGCAGCGCGACGGCGGCACCCACATGGCCGGCTTCCGCGCGGCGTTGACGCGCCAGATCACCTCCTATGCCGACACGTCAGGCATCACCAAGAAGGAAAAGGTATCGCTGACCGGCGACGACTGCCGCGAAGGGTTGACGGCCGTCCTGTCGGTCAAGGTGCCGGATCCGAAGTTCTCCTCGCAGACCAAGGACAAGCTGGTTTCGTCCGAGGTGCGGCCGGTGGTGGAAAGCCTCGTCAACGAGGCGTTGAGCGTCTGGCTCGAGGAACATCCGGCCGATGCCAAGGTTCTCGTCGGCAAGGTGGTCGAGGCGGCTGCAGCCCGCGAGGCGGCGCGCAAGGCGCGCGAGTTGACGCGCCGCAAGGGTGCCCTCGATATCTCGTCGCTTCCCGGCAAGCTTGCGGATTGCTCCGAGCGTGATCCGGCGAAATCCGAGCTCTTCCTGGTCGAGGGCGATTCGGCGGGCGGTTCGGCCAAGCAGGGGCGCTCGCGCGAAAACCAGGCGATCCTGCCGCTGCGGGGCAAGATCCTGAACGTCGAACGCGCGCGTTTCGACAAGATGCTGTCGAGCCAGGAAATCGGCACGTTGATCACCGCGCTCGGCACGTCGATCGGCAAGGACGAGTTCAATGCCGACAAGCTGCGCTACCACAAAATCATCATCATGACGGACGCCGACGTCGACGGCGCCCACATCCGTACGCTGCTGCTGACCTTCTTCTTCCGGCAGATGCCGGACCTGATCGAACGTGGCCACCTCTATATCGCCCAGCCGCCTCTCTACAAGGTGACGCGCGGCAAGTCCGTGCAATATCTGAAGGACGAAAAGGCGCTCGAAGATTATCTGATCAGCATGGGCCTGGAAGAGGCCTCGCTCGAGCTTGCTTCGGGAGAGGTGCGGGCAGGGCAGGATCTCCGCGAAGTCATCAACGACGCGCTGCGACTGCGCTCACTGATGGACGGGCTGCACTCTCGCTACAATCGCTCGATCGTCGAGCAGGCGGCGATCGCCGGCGCGCTCAACATCGAGCTCAATTCAAGGCGCGACGAATTCGAGAAGATCGCTGCCGAAGTGGCGCGGCGGCTCGATGTCATTGCTGAGGAGACCGAGCGCGGTTGGGTCGGATCGGTGACGACGGAAGGCGGGTTGAAGCTCGAGCGCATGGTACGCGGCGTTAAGGAAGTGTCCGTACTCGACATGGCGCTGATCGGCTCCTCCGACGCGCGCCACATCGATCAGCTGACGGCGAAACTGAAGGAAGTCTATTCGACGCCGCCGGGGCTTCGCCGCCGCGACGGGACGCAGGAGATCAGCGGTCCGCGCGCCCTTTTGGACGCGATCTTCGCCGCCGGTCGCAAGGGTTTGACCATGCAGCGCTACAAGGGCCTCGGCGAGATGAATGCCGAGCAATTGTGGGAGACGACGCTCGACCCCAACGTTCGCTCGCTGCTGCAGGTCAAGGTTTCCGACGCTACCGATGCGGACGGCCTGTTCTCACGCCTGATGGGCGACGAGGTCGAGCCCCGTCGAGATTTCATCCAGGAAAACGCGCTGAGCGTCGCCAATCTGGACATCTGACGCTGCCGCTGCGCGAATACATGAGTCCCGGCGCGGTACACCGCGCCGGGACGTTTCTTTTTTGGCTCAGTCGCCGTTGAACCGGCCTTCGAAGACGAACTCGCCGATAGGCTTGCGCTGGCTTGGCTTCTCGCGCTCACGCAGATCCTCCGGCAATGTGGATGGATCGGCAAGCCTGCCGATAGCGACGGCGGCTTCGACACGATTGTGCGCGGGTACCTCGAGTACCCGCATCGCTCTGTCGCGGTCGATGCCCCCCATGCCATGGGCATGCCATCCGGCGAGCTGTGCCTGCAGGGCCAAGGCGAACCACGCGGCGCCGGTGTCGAAGGCGTGGCTATAGGAGGGTCGGACCTCGCCGGTCGAAGTTGTCCTGTGTGTTCTCGAAAGGATGAAAACAAGCGCCGAGGCATTTCTCGCCCAGCGCTGGTTGCCTTCGTCGAGCGTGGCGAGCAGCGGAGCGAAATATTCGGTGCCGCGGCGGGCATAGACGAAGCGCCAGGGCTGGAGATTGCTGGCGGAAGGCGCCCAGCGCGCCGCCTCGAAAATCGCAAGCAGATCCGTTTCTCCGATTTCCTCGCTGGTGAAGGCGCGCGGCGACCATCGTTCGAGAAATATGGAATGGATCGGGTGGTCGGCTCTTCGTTGGTTGATTTCTGTCACGGACAACATCCTTATCTTGCAAGCAGATCCGCTTGGGAGGAGCGGATTCGTCGCGACGCTACATAAGTTATGGCTGCGTTGGAATTCACAGGATGGAGAGGAGGGCGGACGAACCAACCTTCAGCGAGCCGGCGGAATGGGCGCCACTCTGATTGCTTTTTGCGTTATCATGGACTTGCTGAACTGCGGTAGATGATCTGCAGCCATATCCCTTGGACGAAGCCCGCGCGGATCGGCCCAGGGCTTTGGGATCGTTGCCCAAGCGGCCCTGTCGCTCTTCTCATAACGCTCCGTTTCGCCTCAACCATGAGGACGACCATGACCGTGCATTCCTGGAGGGAATCAATGACGACCAGCCGGGTATACCGGCGCACCCCACAGGGATGGGTGCATCGCTCGCGAGCATCGTGCAGGAAGATTGAGAAACGCATTGGGTGATTGTCGAGCCGGACAAAAAAGTTGTATAAGTTCTGTAGATTTCATTCCGAGGAAGGACGCACCATGAATCTGAAAGACCCGTCGCTGTTTCGCCAGGCCGCTCTCGTGGGCGAGAACTGGATCGAAGCCGATCCGAAAAACGCGGTCGAGGTGAGCAATCCGGCGACCGGCGAGATCGTCGGCCGCGTACCGAAGCTCGGCGCCGCTGAAACCCGATCTGCGATCGAAACCGCGGCGCGGGTGCAGAAGGAGTGGGCGGCGAGGACCGCCAAGGAGCGTTCATCGACTCTCCGCCGCTGGTTCGAGTTGATGATCGAGAACAAGGACGATCTTGGCCAGATCCTGACCATCGAACAGGGCAAGCCGCTCGCCGAGGCGACTGGCGAGATCGTCTATGGCGCGAGCTTCATCGAGTGGTTTGCCGAGGAGGCGCGCCGCGTCTATGGCGATCTCGTACCGGGCCACCAGAAGGACAAGCGCATTCTCGTGATGAAGCAGCCGATCGGCGTCGTTGCGGCGATCACGCCCTGGAACTTCCCCAATGCGATGATCACCCGCAAGGCCGGCCCCGCCTTTGCCGCCGGTTGCGCCATGGTCCTGAAGCCGGCCGCGCAGACGCCGTTTTCGGCGATTGCCATTGCCGTGCTTGCCGAGCGCGCCGGCATGCCGAAGGGGCTTTTCTCGGTGATCACCGGTTCGGCCCGCGACATCGGCGCCGAGATGACCTCGAACCCGACCGTGCGCAAGCTGACCTTTACCGGCTCGACGGAAGTGGGCGCCGAGCTTTACCGCCAGAGCGCCACGACCATCAAGAAGCTTGGACTTGAACTCGGCGGCAACGCGCCGTTTATCGTTTTTGACGATGCCGATCTCGATGCGGCCGTCGAAGGCGCACTCATTGCCAAGTTCCGCAACAATGGCCAGACCTGCGTCTGCGCCAACCGCCTTTACGTCCAGGATGGCGTCTACGAGGCCTTTTCGGAGAAGCTTGCCGCAGCCGTCGCCAGGCTCAAGACCGGCAACGGCATGGAGGAGGGCGTTATCCTCGGGCCGCTTATCGATCAGCCGGCGCTCGCGAAAGTCGAGGAACACGTCGCCGACGCCCTCTCGAAGGGCGCCCGCGTCCTTCAGGGCGGCAAGCGGCACGCCCTCGGCGGCACCTTTTACGAAGCGACGGTGTTGACGGATGTCAATCAGGCAATGGCGGTTGCGCGGGAGGAGACCTTCGGCCCGGTCGCGCCGCTCTTCCGCTTCAGGGACGAGGCGGATGTAATCGCCCAGGCGAACGACACCGAATTCGGCCTTGCCTCCTATTTCTACGCCAAGGATCTGGCGCGGGTCTTCCGTGTGGCCGAGGCACTCGAATACGGCATGGTCGGCGTCAACACCGGTCTCATCTCGACGGCGGAGGCACCTTTCGGCGGCGTCAAGCTCTCTGGCCTCGGCCGCGAGGGCTCGAAATATGGCATCGAAGAATTCACAGAGATCAAATATGTCTGCCTCGGCGGCATCGCGTGAGGGCTGGAGATCATCAGGATCGGCCGGAAAGGTCTGGCCGGTTTTTTCTTTTGCCGGTAAGAGATTAGCCAAACGGTTGCGGTATGGAATGCCCCTCATCCGGCCTGCCGGCCACCTTCTTCCCGCCTGAGGGGAGAAGGCGCCGGTCCACCTCCGCAGCTGCTGCGGAGGACGGGCAAGCGGATGAGGGGCAACCGGCTTCCGCGATCCTGCCTGGAATGGATCGTCAAAGGAGAGTGGTCAATGTCGGCCCCCAAGAACCCCTTCAAAGCGGCACTCCGCGAAAATCGTTTCCAGCTTGGACTGTGGGTGGCGCTTGCCAGCCCCTATGCCGCTGAAGTCGTGGCTGGCAGCGGTTATGACTGGCTGCTGATCGACGGCGAGCATGCACCGAACGACTTGCCGCTGCTCTCGACGCAGTACCAGGCCATAGCGGGGCGCGGCAGCCACCCGATCGTCCGCCTGTCCGTCGGCGATACCGCGCTCATCAAGCAGGTGCTCGACACCGGGGTCCAGACGCTGCTCATCCCGATGGTCGACAATGCCCAACAGGCACGCGAGCTGGTGCGAGCCGTGCGCTACCCGCCGCTTGGCGTCCGTGGCGTCGGTGCGGCGCTCGGGCGCGCCACCAATTTCGGCCGGATTGCCGATTATCTGGGGAACGCAAACGAGGAGATCTGCCTGCTGCTGCAGATCGAGAGCCGGGCGGGCCTGAACGCCATCGACGAGATCGCGGCGCTCGACGGAGTCGACGGGCTGTTCGTCGGACCGGCGGATCTCGCCGCCGATATGGGGCATCTCGGCAATCCCGGCCACCCGGAGGTCCACGCCGCGATCGTCGATGCCTTTGCGCGAATCAAGAGCGCCGGCAAGGCGAGGGGGATCATGACCCTCGATCTTGCTCAGGCTCATGACTACCGCGCGCTCGGCGCCGACTTCATGGCGATCGGCACCGATGTCACCCTTCTCGTCAGCGCGACCGAACGGCTGCGCCGGGAATTCGTCGGAGAGACGGAGCCGGCGCGAAGCGAATCCGGCTACTGATTACGGGATAGACTGCAATAGCGTCTCGCGTGCAGACTGCAGGTGCCGCCGGCAGGCCTGCTCCACCCGATTGGGATCTCGCGACTGGAGCGCGGCGATATAGTCGAGATGTTCTTCCAGTGCGCGGGCATTGCGTTGGCGCGCATTCGCCTTGTTCCACTGATAGTGATAGTGGAAGACGATGGCGATCACGTCGTAGAAATCGACGATGAAGCGGTTGCTCGAGGATTTGTGAACCAGCAGGTGAAAGCGCTCGTCGAGCTCGGAAAACTCCGTGTAGCGGTTATCGACATCCGCGAGGATTTCCCGGTGGACCGCCTCGATTTGCTTCAGCTCCTCCCAGGCGGGATCGTCCTGCGGAAGCGTGGCGAAACGCGCGGCGGAGCGAAGCTCGAACATCTCCCTGACTTCCGTCAGTTCAAGCGCGAAGTCGCGGGTAAAGCCTTTGAGCACCCAATGGCTGTTCGGCCGCTTCTCGATAAGCCCGAAGCGGCTGAAGCGGATCAGGAATTCGCGCACGCTGGTGGTGCCGGTGCCGATCTCGCGCGCGAGTTCGAGCTCGTTGATCTGCATGCCGGGCTCGGCACCGCCCGCGAGAATCCTGCGCATGAAGGTGCGCTCGATCCGTTCGGCGAGGGAATCGGTCTCCTCCGTTGGGAAGTAGTCGGACGGTTCCGGGCGTCTGAGCACGGTCTTGCGTCGTTTGTCCCAGTTGATCAGATCGAGTTCCTCGCATCGCGCAAGGATCGCTCGAACCGTGGTGCGGCTCACGCCGAGTGATTGGCCGAGCTCCGGTTCCGACGGCAGCGCTGAGTTTTCCGCCAGCAATGTCAGGCAGCGGTTGAAGGCATCCTTGAAGACGGTGTTCTGTTTCGCCATGCGCGGTTTTCGGCCCGTTGAAGTTGATCGGAGTGCCGACGTTCCGGGAGCTGACGCAAGTCGGCAACGGGTTCGGTCTACAGCGCCCGCGTCTTATCAGACGCGCAAAGCTCGCTGTAGCACTTTGAATTGCTGCATGTCTTCTCCTTCGGGTCCGCCGCGAGCCAAGTCCACTGGCAGCACTGTTGCGATGCAAGACATAATAACCATTGACGCAAATCTGTCTATTGTGGATAAAAGACAAAACACATGCGGCTGCATTGCCGTCAAACCGGAGGCCCAGAGTTTGTCCGCACCGTCCTCGATCCTTCTCTCGCCGGAAGACAACGTCGCCGTCGCCACAGTGGCGATCGAGCCGGGCGAGACCCTGCCGGCCGGTTCCACGGCCAAGGACCGGATCGACCCCGGACATAAGGTTGCGGTGAGAGCGATCGCTGCAGGCGAACCGGTGATCAAATACGCGCAGGCGATCGGTCGTGCAACGCGCGATGTCGCCGCCGGCGAGCATGTGCATTCGCACAATCTGGCTTTCGATCAGGACCGCCTGGCGATCGGCGCTCCTGTCCCGCCGGAGACAGCAGGCGAGGCTGACAAGGCGCGCACCTTTCTCGGCTATCGCCGGGCCGACGGTCGCGCGGCGACGCGCAACTATATCGGCATCATCGCCAGCGTGAACTGTTCCACCACGGTCTGTCGCGCCATTGCCGACGAGGCCAACCGTCGCATCCTGCCGAAGTTTGAAGGGATCGACGGCTTCGTGCCGATCGTTCACGACCAGGGCTGCGGCATGTCCTCGACAGGCGACGGCATGAAGAACCTGCACCGAACGCTCGCCGGCTACGCCCGTCACGCCAATTTCGGCGGCGTGCTGATGGTCGGGCTTGGCTGCGAGGTCAACCAGTTGACGCTTTACGGCCAGAGCGGTGCCGGCGCGCAAAAGCGGCACTTCAACATCCAGGAAGCCGGTGGATCGCGCCGTTCCGTGGAGCGCGCGCTTGGCGTGCTGCAGGAGATCGCTGAGGAAGTGGCGCCGGCGCGGCGCGTGCCGATTCCGGTCAGCGAAATCATTGTCGGGCTGCAGTGCGGCGGCTCGGACGGTCTCTCCGGCGTCACCGCGAATCCGGCGCTTGGCGCGGCTGTCGACATTCTTGCCGGAGCCGGCGGCACGGCAATCCTGTCGGAGACCTCGGAAATCTACGGCGCCGAGCATCTGCTTCGCAGCCGCGCCGTCAATGAGACGGTCGCAGCCAAGCTGGACCACCTGATTTCCTGGTGGGAGAACTATGTGGCGATGCATGGCGCCTCGCTCGACAATAATCCTTCGCCGGGTAACAAACGCGGTGGTCTGACGACAATTCTCGAAAAGTCGCTGGGGGCGGTGGCCAAGGGCGGTCGTTCGCCGCTCACCGCCGTTTACAACTACGCCGAACGCGTGAGCGAACGCGGACTCGTTTTCATGGATACGCCAGGCTACGATCCGGTCTCGGCGACCGGCCAGGTTGCGGGTGGCGCCAATGTCATCGCCTTCACCACCGGGCGCGGCAGTTGCTTCGGCTGTCGCCCCGCGCCTTCGATCAAGCTCACCAGCAACACGGCGCTGTTCCAGGCGATGGAGGAGGACATGGACATCGATTGCGGCGTGATCGCGTCCGGCGAAGCGACGATCGCCGGCCTCGGCCGTCAGATCTTCGACCTGATCGTCGACACGGCTTCGGGCCGAAAGACAAAGAGCGAGCTTTTCGGCTACGGCGACAATGAATTCGTCCCCTGGCATCTCGGGGCAACGCTTTAGGGAAGGGACTTAATTGCCCCTCATCCGGCCTGCCGGCCACCTTCTCCCCGCCTGCGGGAGAGGGCTGGGGTGAGGGACGATCCCACGGCAAGCGGAGGCGTTTGACGAACCACCGCAATCCGTGGGAGGGAGGAGACAAGGAATGCAGACGAGGAAAATCGGCCGCACCGATCTGGCGGTGACCGAACTGAGCTTCGGCACCGCGGGGCTGGGCGGCCTCTACCGCGAGTGCACGCGCGAGGCGGCGATGGCGACGCTCGATGCCGCGTGGGATGCGGGCATCCGCTATTTCGACACCGCGCCCTATTACGGGCTCGGGCTCGCCGAACGGCGGATCGGCGACTTCCTGCGCGACAAACCTCGCGAGAGCTTCGTGCTCTCGACCAAGGTCGGCCGGCTGTTGCATCCGGTGCCGGAAGACGAGGTCCCCGATTATTCCTATGTTAAGCCGCTGAACTTCGACGTCAGCTACGACTACGGCTATGACGCGATCATGCGGTCGGTGGAGATGAGCTACGCCCGGCTCGGGCTCAACCGTATCGACATCCTCTATGTCCACGACATTGGCGTCTACACCCATGGTGCGAAGAAGAACGCCGTTTTCCTTCGGCAGTTCCTGGATTCCGGCCTCAAGGCGTTGGAGGAGCTGAAATCGAGCGGTGTCATTTCAGCCTATGGACTCGGCGTCAACGAGGTGCCGGTTTGTCTCGAGATCCTGCGCCAGGCGGAGCTGGATTGCATCCTGCTCGCCGGTCGCTACAGCTTGCTCGACCGCTCGGCAGCCGCCGAGCTGCTGCCGCTTTGCGAGAAGAAGAAAACCTCGCTCGTGATCGGCGGCGTCTTCAATTCCGGCATTCTTGCGACCGGTCCTATCGAGGGCGCGCATTTCGACTACATGCCTGCGACGGAAGAGGTCAGGGCGAAGGTCGCAGCAATGGAGGCGATCGCCGGCGAGCGTGGGATGCCGCTTGCCGCGGCGGCGCTCCAGTTCCCGCTCGCCAATCCGCTCGTCGCCTCGGTGCTGATAGGCACCGCTAAGCCCTCGAGCCTCGAGCGCAACATGGAACTCACCAGTTGGAAGCTCAGACCCGAGGATTTCACCGCCTTCGAGCCCTACACGCTCGTTGCCCCCGAGCTCGGCGAGGAGGCAGTGAGAGCCTGATGCGCTAGCTCCGGCCCGGCGACGATGGGCACTCTGAGAGGCCAAAAAACTGTGCGCTTATCACTTGCCAAGCAAAGCTTTCTGCATTAGCGTGCAGAAATGTTTTTTATGGATAAAATACGGTCCGCGAGCACCTGGCGGAACGTGGAGAAACGGAACGAAGGTGTAATTTGAGAGGAGAACCTGATGAACATCGCTAAACGCATTCTTTCCCGTCGTGCTTTCAATGCACTCGCCGGCGCTGCCTTTCTGGCCGCTATGGCGCCGGCGCCCTCGTTCGCCCAGGACGTCACCATCCCGATTATCGTGAAGGACACCACCTCCTTCTACTGGCAAATCGTGCTTGCGGGTGCCCGCCAGGCCGGCAAGGATCTTGGCGTCAACGTACCGGAACTCGGCGCGCAGTCGGAATCGGACATCAACGGCCAGATCAGTATCCTCGAGAACGCCGTTGCCGGCGCTCCGGCAGCCGTGGTCATCGCACCGACCGAATTCAAGGCACTCGGTAAGCCGATCGACGAGGCCGCCAAGTCCGTTCCCGTGATTGGGATCGACTCGGCTGCCGACTCCAAGGCGTTCACCTCGTTCCTGACGACCGACAACGTCCAGGGCGGGCGCATTGCCGCCGATGGCCTTGCCGCAGCGATCAAGGAGGCGACCGGCAAGGAAGAGGGCGAAGTCGCCATCATCACCAGTCTGCCCGGCGTCGGCTCGCTCGATCAGCGCCGCGAAGGCTTTCTGGATCAGCTGAAGACGAAATATCCGGGCCTGAAGGTTGTCGCCGACAAATTTGCCGACGGCCAGGCGACGACCGGTCTCAACATCATGACCGACCTGATCACCGCCAATCCCAATCTCGTCGGGGTCTTTGCCTCCAACCTGATCATGGCGCAGGGCGCCGGGCAGGCAATCGCCGAGAACAAGCTTGGCGACAAGATCAAGGTCATCGGCTTCGACAGCGACGAAAAGACGGTGAGCTTCCTCAAGGAAGGTGTGCTCGCCGGCCTCGTCGTGCAGGACCCCTATCGCATGGGCTATGACGGGGTGAAGACGGCGCTCGCCGTATCGAAGGGCGAGAAGGTCGAGGCGAATGTCGATACCGGTGCCAACCTCGTCACCAAGGCCAACATGGCTGATCCGAAGATCGACGCACTCCTGAACCCCAAGGTGAACTGATCCGCCAGGATTTGAGTCGCGGCGCCTACTGCATCTCCCCTTAAATCGACCTCGATTTAAGGAAAAGGATAGGCAGCAAGTCAAAGTGCGCCGCGACCGGTTTGGGCGCGGCGGCCGGTGGCGAGGAGCCGGCCGTCGCGGCCCCGCAAAGCGAGGAGGGGAACATGACAGGGCTTCAAGAGGTCAGCCACCGGCGTGATGCCGAGATCAAGACGGCGGTGCCAAAAGGGGAGCCGATCCTGGACTTGCTCGGGCTGCAGAAAAACTACGGTGCCGTCCAAGCACTGAAACCCGCGTCCATTACGTTTCTCTCCGGCGAGATCCATGCCATCGTTGGTGAGAACGGTGCTGGCAAGACGACGCTGATCAAATTGCTTACCGGCGTCATTCCGCGCACCGCCGGCGAGGTGCGCTGGTGTGGCGAGCCGGTGCAGCTTGCAAGCCCGAATGAGGCGATCGCCCGTGGCATCAATGCCGTGCACCAGGAAGTGGTGCTTTGTCCGCACCTGAGCGTTGCGGCCAATATGTTCCTCGGCGACGAGATGAACCGCAATGGCCTCATGCGCAAGCGCGCAATGACCGCCGCGGCGCAGGGGGTTCTCGATGATCTCGGCTTCAATCTGCCGGCCGATGCAACGCTCGGCATTCTGACGATCGGCCAGCAGCAGCTCGTCGCAACCGCCCGCGCCGCCATGCGCGGCACCCGCTTCCTGATCTTTGACGAGCCGACGGCCTATTTGACGCGGCAGGAATCCGCGCAGCTTTTCCGGCTTATTCGCCGCCTGCAGAACGAAGGCGTCACCATCGTCTATATCAGCCACCGGCTGGAGGAGGTATTCGAGCTTGCCGACCGCGTCTCGGTCCTGCGCGACGGCACCCATGTCGGCACGCGCCGGATCGGCGAGACGAACGAGGCCGAATTGATCGCGCTGATGATCAACCGCACGATCGAGCAGATCTATCACAAGGAACACTTTCCCTTGGGGGAGACCATCGTCGAGACGCGCGGCCTGACCGGTCCAGGTTTCACTGATGTGTCGCTTTCCGTCCGCTCGGGAGAAATCGTCGGGCTGTACGGCCTGATCGGCGCCGGGCGTAGCGAATTCGCCCTCGGCCTTTATGGCCGCCATCCGATCAGCGCCGGAGAAGTCTACTGGCAGGGCAGGAAGGTCGAGATCGACAACGAGCGCAGGGCCATGGAACTCGGCATTGCGCTTGCGCCGGAAAGCCGCCGCGATCAGGGGCTCTGCCTCAACCTGCCGATCGGTCTCAACATCAATCTGCCGGTCTTTCGCAGGCTGACGCGCGGACTGACCATCAATCGCGCTGAGGAGGCCGCGAATGCCGACCGGCAGATCCGCGACCTGCAGGTCAAGACCCCATCGCGGCGGGTGCTCGCCTCCGCAATGTCCGGCGGGAACCAGCAGAAGATCGTCATCGGCAAATGGTTGAGCCATGGCGCCAAGCTGTTCATCTTCGACGAACCGACCGTTGGCGTCGACGTCGGCACCAAGGCGGAAATCTATCGGCTCTTTGCCCGGCTGCTCGAGCAGGGAGCAGGGATCATCCTGATCTCCTCCTACCTGCCCGAAGTCTACGAGCTCGCAGACCGGCTGCACGTGTTCCGGCAGGGCCGGATCGTGGCCAGTCATGACTATCGTGCCGCCAGCCACGAGGAAGTCTTGGCGCAGGCGATCAACGCCTGAGGACTTTTATTTTTGAAATCTGCAGCGAGTGCAGGGAGGGAACGATGAGTGTGGAAACGGTAGAAGGCAGCGCGGCACCGACGCCGAAGAGAGGGGTGAGCATCCTGTTCGGACTGACGCTTCTTGGCCTGCTGCTTGCCCTCTGGCTGGCCCTTGGACTTGCGACCAACGCCTTCTGGACGCCGAACAATATCAGCAATCTTCTCCGCCAGGGCGCAATGACCGCGATCCTCGCGGTTGGCCAGACATTCGTCATCATCACTGCCGGCATCGACCTCTCCGTCGGAGCCGTGGTCGGCTTCACCAGTGTCATCGTCGCATGGCTGCTGGCCGCCGGCGTGCCGCTCTGGCTCGCGGTCGTCGCAACGCTTCTGATCGGCGTTCTCATCGGCGTCTTCCATGCTTTCGGGATCGTCCGCATGGGCCTGCCACCCTTCATCATCACGCTGGCGACGTTGACATCATTGCGCGGCATCGGTCTTTTGATCACCAACGGTTCGACGATCTCGATCACCAACGAGGCCTTTACCAATTTCTCTCGCGCCGATTTCCTCGGCGTTCCGAGCCTTTTCTGGATGGTGATCGTGGTTGCCATCCCGGCCTACGTTTTCCTGCACCTCAGCCGCTTCGGCCGCTATCTCTTCGCGGTCGGCTCGAACCGAGAGGCGGCTCGCCTTTCCGGCGTCAATGTCGACCGGACGATCTATCTGGCCTATGTCCTCTCCTCGACCTGTGCCGCCTTTGTCGGGCTGCTGCTTGCCTCCCGCATCGGCATCGGCAACGCAACGCAGGCTGAGGGCTGGGAGCTGCAGGCGATCGCCTCCTCGGTCATTGGCGGCACCAGCCTGTTCGGCGCCGTCGGCTCGGTTCATGGTCCGCTACTCGGCGCCTTCATTCTCGCGACGATCAATAACGGCGCCAACCTCCTCAACGTCAACTCCTTCTGGCAACGCATCATCACGGGCCTGCTGATCATCGTTATCGTCTATTTCGACCAGCTTAGGCGCCGCGGCTCGCGGTGATCGCCGAAAGACGGCACCATGACCCAAGTTTCGGAGCACGCAATGAAAGCTGTTGTCTGCCAAGAGCCTGGACGCCTCGAACTCGTCGAGCGCAGCCGGCCGGAGGCGCCCCTCCCCGGCTGGGTGCGACTGGCCGTCCGGCGCGTCGGCATTTGCGGCACCGACTATCACATCTTCGAGGGCAAACACCCCTTCCTCGAATATCCGCGTGTCATGGGCCACGAGATTTCCGCGACGGTGATCGAGGTGGGGCCGGACTCAACGCTCGCGCCCGGAACGCTGGTGGTCGTCAACCCATATATCGCCTGCGGAAGCTGCGTCGCCTGCCGCAAGGGCAAGCCCAATTGCTGCACGGCGATCAGGGTTCTCGGCGTGCATACCGACGGGGCTTTCTGCGAGGAAATCGTCATGCCGGAAGGGAACCTCTACCCGGCGAACGATCTTTCGCCCGAAGCCGCGGCGACGGTGGAGTTCCTGGCGATCGGCGCCCATGCGGTCCGTCGCTCCGCAGTGTCAGCCGGTTCCCGCTCGCTGGTGATCGGCGCCGGCCCGATCGGGCTCGGAACGGCGATCTTCTCCCGGATTGCCGGACATGAGGTGACGCTCCTCGATACGAGCGCCGAACGTCTCGCCTTTGCCCGCGACAGACTCGATTTCTCGCAAGGGATCGTCGCCGGCGAGCGTGTGGAGGAAGCGATCGCACAGGCCACTGGAAACGACGGCTTCGATGTCGTGTTCGACGCCACCGGCAATGCCGCCTCGATGGCGCGTTCCTTCGCTTACGTCGCCCATGGCGGCACGCTGGTTTTCGTCAGCGTGGTCAAGGACGAGATCCGCTTTTCCGATCCGGAATTCCACAAGCGCGAGATGACTCTCGTTGCCAGCCGCAATGCGACACGTGAGGATTTCGACCATGTGATCGCGTCGATAGCCAAAGGTTTGGTGCCGGTGGAGGCGCTCGTCACCCACAGGACGACGCTCGATGGCGCGGTCGACGACCTGCCGCGCTGGGCCCATGACAAGACCGGGCTCGTGAAGGCCGTGATCACGCTGGGGGCGGCATGAACTTCATCGACGCGCATCAGCATTATTGGAGGCTCGGCCTCGGCCACAATGATTGGCCCGGGCCGGATCTCAAAGCCATCTACCGCGATTTCGGACCGGAGGATCTGAAAGCACACCTGGCGACGGCCGGCATCGCCCGCACCGTGCTCGTTCAAGCGGCCGCCAATCGCGCGGAAACCGACTTCCTGCTCGCGCTTGCGGAACGGGAAGAGACGGTCGCGGCGGTGGTCGGTTGGGTGGACGTGCTCGCTCCCGGCGCCGTCGCCGAGATCGAGCGGTTGAAGAGCCATCGCAAGTTCAGGGGCATTCGTCCGATGCTGCAGAGCATCGCCGAAACGGCCTGGATCCTCAGGCCGGAGGCGGTCGCGACGCTTGAGGCCTTACCGCGTCTGGATCTTCGCTTCGACGCGCTGATCCAGCCGCGCCACCTGCCGGTGATCGCGGCCCTTGCCGACCGATTGCCGGAGCTTCAGATCGTCGTCGACCACGGAGCGAAGCCCTTCATTGCCGAGGGCAGGATCGAGCCCTGGCGGACCGATATGGCGGCGCTCGCGCTTCGGCGGAACGTGCATGTCAAGCTCTCCGGGCTGGTGACGGAAGCCGGCGGGGCATGGTCGATCGAGCGATTGCGGCCCTATGCCGCTCATCTCATCGACGTTTTCGGTGCCGATCGCGTGATGTTCGGCAGCGACTGGCCGGTGGTGCTGCTCGCTGCGGACTATGCGGCGTGGTTTGCCGCCGCTCGTGCGCTGACGGCGGATCGGACGGCGTCGGAGCGGCAGGCGATTTTTCTGGGGACGGCGGCCCGTTTCTACGGAATTTCCGTCTCATGAGGTACGAACGTCATAGCTCGCCAGGCCCGCACAATGCTATCCTCATATATTAGTAATATGATTCCTTTTAGTAATATGATCCCTTTCCCCAAAAGGTTAGGTTAGGGGTCTCTTTGTTGCACCGCACAAGAAAAATGGTACTCTGAAAGAGATTGCGGCCGACAAGACAAACATTCGCAAGGCTTGCGTCGGACTGGGAGCGGCGCCGTCATCGATTGAAAGAAGGGGTACGCGTCCCATGTTCTACCAGCTTTACGAAATGAACCATGCCATGATGGCGCCGTGGCGGACGGCGGCGGACGCCATGCGGCTGGCCTTCAGGAATCCAATGAACCCGGTCTCGCATACCTATTTCGGTCGCGCGGCGGCTGCGGGACTGGAGGTGTTCGAACGCGCGACCCGGCGCTACGGCAAACCGGAATTCGGACTTGCCGAGACGAACGTCGACGGTCAGCCTACGCCCGTCCGTGAGAAGATCGTCTGGCGCGCGCCATTCTGCAATCTCATCCATTTCGAACGATCGCTCGCCGCCGGAAGAGCGGCCGACCCGAAAGTGCTTATCGTTGCGCCGATGTCGGGCCACTACGCAACGTTGCTGCGCGGCACCGTCGAGGCGCTGTTGCCCCATTCCGATATCTACATCACCGATTGGATGGACGCCCGGATGGTGCCCTTGAGCGAGGGCACATTCGATCTCGACGACTATATCGACTACGTCATCCAGATCCTGCATTTCCTCGGGCCCGACACGCATGTGGTCGGTGTCTGCCAGCCGGCGGTGCCGGTGCTCGCCGCGGCCGCGCTGATGGAAGCGGACAATGATCCGCTTTCGCCCGCCTCGATGACGCTGATGGGCGGTCCGATCGACACCCGCATCAACCCGACCGGTGTCAATCAATTGGCGGAGCGGCGGCCGGTCGAGTGGTTCCGCGACAACGTCATCATGCCAGTGCCGTGGCCGCAGCCGGGATTCATGCGCATGGTTTATCCGGGCTTCCTGCAGCTCTCGGGCTTCATGTCGATGAATCTCGACCGGCACCTGATCGCCCACAAGGAGTTCTTCGCTCATCTCGTCAAGAACGATGGCGATGCCGCCGACAAGCATCGCGAATTCTACGATGAGTACCTTGCGGTCATGGACCTGACGGCCGAGTTCTATCTGCAGACGGTCCAGGTCGTCTTCATGCAGCATGCGCTTCCAAAGGGCGAGATGGTCCATCGCGGCAAGCGCGTCGATCCGACGGCGATCCGCCGCGTGGCGCTGTTGACCGTCGAGGGCGAGAACGACGACATTTCCGGTGTCGGTCAGACCAGGGCTGCTCACACGATCTGCACGAACATTCCGCAGCACATGCGCGAGCATTACATGCAGCCAGACGTCGGCCATTACGGCGTGTTCAACGGCTCGCGCTTCCGCCGCGAGATCGCGCCTCGCATCGTGGCCTTTCAGCGCGCGCATTCGCGCCACAGCAGGCCGGTCAAGCAGATCATCCAGGGCGGGAAGTCGGCGTGAACGGCCAAACCGCGGGCGAGCAAATGAGGTGAACTCTGCGGCTTGGTTCTGCGAGGGTCGCAAAAGAGGCGATTTTCGGGATCCGCTCACGATTTCGTCCCCTGGAGTCAAGCATTTGTCCGATTTCGGGGGCGTCGATCTTGTAGACCATGATGGCCTTTCCCACATCGTTTTCATCGGGCCGCAACGGGCGGCCTGCTGATTGAGAGGTGTGCTGACGATGAACCAATCTGCATTGATCCGTCCGGACTGGACGCCTGCAACGATCGCGCTGATGGTGCTCGGCTTCATTGTGTTCTGGCCTCTTGGCTTGGCGATGCTCGCCTACATCATGTTTGGCGACAAGCTGAAAGCCTTCAAGAAGGACGCCAACGACAGCGTTGACCGCATGTGTGCCGGCTTCCGACGGAATAGCGGCCGCCACTGGACCCACCGGACCGGCAATGTCGCGTTCGACGAGTGGCGCGACGCGGAACTTGCGCGTCTTGAGGAGGAGCGCCACAAGCTTGATCGGATGCGCGAGGAATTCGACGCCTATGTCCGCGAGCTCCGGCGCGCCAAGGACCAGGAAGAGTTTGACCGTTTCATGCGCGAGCGCAGAAACGGCGGTGCTGGCCCGGCAACGGTCGAGTGACGCAAAGCATCCGGCGTTTCACATGAAACGCCGGAATCATCGCATCCACGACATCCGGCCGCTTTTCTGAAAGCAGAACGACATGGGGCGGGGTAGATTGATCTCGTTTTGCCGAAAGGCGTAGCTGCGTCAAGGCGATTGCGACACTTGCGCTGCGATCTGTCTGACAAGACGCATGTGCGATTGTTCAGGACGTGTCAACGACACCCCGAATCGGCTAAACAGGCTTCCATGTTTCCTTCCCTCAAGCGGCGCCGTGGCGGTGGAACGCCTGCTCAAGTCATGCGGGAGATCGAAGTGGCAGGCAAGGTACTGCCCTTGACGATCCGCCAGAACGCGCGCGCCAGCCGCATGACGCTCCGCATAGAGCCAGGCGGCCGGTCCCTCAAGTTGACCGTTCCCGAGGGACTGCCGGAGCGAGAAGTCAGCGCGTTCCTCACCCGCCACCATGGCTGGCTGATGACCAAGCTCGCGCGCTTCTCCGGCGAAAGCGAGCTTGAGCATGGGGGGATGATCTTCATCCGCGGCGTCGCCCACCGTATCGAGCGGACCGGCCGCATTCGCGGGCTGACGGAAGCGGTGATGGTCGGTGAGGAAGCGGTGCTCATGGTGGGCGGCGCGGAGGAACACCTGCGACGACGCATTGCCGATTTCCTGAAAAAGGAGGCGCGCTTCGAACTGGAGCGTCTCGTGGCGATCTATTGCGGCAGGATCGACCGCCGGGCGCGCTCGCTGAGCCTCAAGGACACCCGCAGCCGCTGGGGCTCCTGTTCCGCCGAGGGGGACCTGAGCTTCTCCTGGCGCATCGTCATGGCGCCGCCGAAGGTGATCGCCTATCTCGCTGCCCACGAGGTCGCCCATCTCAAGGAGATGAACCACGGGCCCAATTTCTGGTCTCTTTGCGAGAGATTGTGCCCAGATACCAACGATGCCAGGCGGTGGCTGAAGCGCAACGGCACCATGCTGCACGCGATCGACTTCGGCTGAATAAAGACTTGGCGCGGCTTTGGCAGGTGAGACGGGACTGAGGCGCCGATCGGGGCAGACCCGATGCGGCACGGCTTTCGATGCGATGAAAACCGTTACTGCAACGGCGCCGACAATCCGCGCGGAAAAGCAACGGTTTTGCTCGACTCGCGCCACTTTTCATGCAAGGTCGCTTCCCATGAAAACCGAAGTGAAGATTTGTGGTTTGAAAACCCCGGAGGCCGTGGAGCATGCCGTGGCGCGTGGCGCCTCGCATACGGGCTTCATCTTCTTTCCCAGGAGCCCCCGTAACATCGAACCTGACGATGCGGCCCGAGTAGCGAAAGGCATTCGAGGGCGCGCCAAGATCGTCGCCGTCACTGTCGACGCGGAGAACGACGATCTCGACGAGATCGTCGCCGCGCTCAATCCGGACATCCTGCAGCTTCACGGCGGCGAGAGCCCGGATCGGGTGCTGACGGTCAAGGCGATCTACGGCCTGCCCGTGATGAAGGCGCTACCGATCCGCGAGGCTGCCGACCTGGATCGGATCGATCCCTATCTCGGCATCGTCGATCGTTTTCTTTTCGACGCCAAGCCGCCGGTCGGCTCTGACTTGCCCGGCGGCAATGGGATTTCCTTCGACTGGCGCCTGCTTGATGCGCTTGACGAGCGCGTCGATTACATGCTTTCCGGTGGGCTGAATGCAGCGAATGTTGGCGAAGCAATGGCCCTGACGGGCGCCCGCGCCGTCGACATTTCCTCCGGCATCGAGAGCGCGCCGGGTGTCAAGGATTTGAAGCTTATGGATGAGTTTTTCGATGCGGTTCGCCGCGCCGAAATCGAACGGCCATGATCAGGGAGCAATACGTGAACCAGCCGCCCAAACCGAACTCCTTTCGAGCCGGACCCGACGAGGACGGCCGTTTCGGCATCTTCGGTGGCCGTTTCGTGGCTGAAACGCTGATGCCGCTTATCCTTGACCTCCAGGCTGAATGGAACAAGGCGAAAACCGATCCGACCTTCAAGGCGGAGATCGAAAAACTTGGCGCGCATTATATCGGCCGTCCGAGCCCGCTTTATTTCGCAGAGCGGCTGACGGCGGAACTCGGCGGCGCGAAGATCTATTTCAAGCGCGAGGAACTGAATCACACCGGTTCGCACAAGATCAACAATTGCATCGGCCAGATCCTGCTCGCCAAGCGTATGGGTAAGACGCGTATCATCGCCGAAACCGGAGCCGGCCAGCATGGCGTTGCATCCGCCACGGTGGCCGCCCGCTTCGGCCTGCCTTGCGTCGTCTATATGGGGGCGACCGACGTCGAGCGGCAGGCACCCAACGTCTTCCGCATGAAGCTGCTCGGCGCCGAAGTGAAGCCGGTGACCGCCGGCAACGGCACGCTGAAGGATGCGATGAACGAGGCGCTGCGCGACTGGGTTACGAATGTCGACAGCACCTATTACCTGATCGGCACGGCCGCCGGACCGCATCCCTATCCGGAAATGGTTCGCGACTTCCAGTCGGTCATTGGCCAGGAAGCCAAGGAACAGATTTTGGCAGCCGAAGGCCGTCTTCCCGACCTCGTCGTGGCGGCGGTTGGTGGCGGCTCCAATGCGATCGGCATCTTCCATCCGTTCCTCGACGAGGATGGCGTGAAGATCGTCGGCGTCGAAGCCGGCGGCAAGGGACTCGACGGCGACGAGCATTGCGCCTCGATCACGGCCGGTTCGCCCGGTGTGCTGCACGGCAATCGAACCTACTTGCTGCAGGACGGCGATGGCCAGATCAAGGAGGGCCATTCCATCTCCGCCGGGCTCGATTATCCGGGCATCGGTCCGGAACACGCCTGGCTCAACGATGTCGGTCGCGTCGAATACGTGCCGATCATGGACCATGAGGCGCTCGAAGCCTTCCAGACGCTGACGCGGCTCGAAGGCATCATCCCGGCGCTCGAACCTTCGCACGCGCTTGCGGAAGTCATCAAGCGCGCACCGAAGATGGGCAAGGACGAGATCATCCTGATGAATCTCTCCGGCCGCGGCGACAAGGACATCTTCACCGTCGGCAAAATTCTCGGGATGGGACAGTAACGATCATGACCGCACGCATGGAACAAAGGTTCGCCGACGTCGCGGCAGAGGGTCGCCCGGTCCTTGTCACCTATTTCATGGGCGGCGACCCGGATTTCGACACATCGCTGGCGATCATGAAGGCACTGCCGAAAGCCGGCGCCGACGTCATCGAGCTCGGCGTCCCGTTTTCCGATCCCATGGCCGATGGGCCGGCCATCCAGCTCGCCGGCCAGCGGGCACTCAAGGCCGGGCAGACGCTCGCCAAGACGCTCGAGCTCGCAAGCCGCTTCCGGGCAGAGGACCAGCGCACGCCGATCGTGCTGATGGGTTACTACAACCCGATCTATGTCTATGGAGTCGAGCGCTTCCTGGAGGATGCGCTGGACGCTGGCGTCGACGGCCTTATCGTCGTCGACCTGCCGCCGGAAATGGACGACGAGCTCTGCATTCCGGCGCTGGAAAAGGGTATCAACTTCATTCGCCTGGCAACGCCGACGACGGACGACCGCCGGCTGCCGAAGGTTCTCGAAAACACCTCCGGTTTCGTATATTACGTTTCGATGAACGGCATCACCGGCTCGGCTCTGCCCGAGCCCGCCCTGATTGCCGGCGCCGTTGCGCGGATCAAGACGCATACGCAATTGCCCGTCTGCGTCGGCTTCGGCGTCAAGACCGCAGACCATGCGCGGGTGATCGGGGCCTCGGCTGACGGGGTCGTCGTGGGAACGGCGATCGTCAACCAGATCGCCTCGAGCCTCACGGAAGAGGGTGGCGCCACGGAAGCAACCGTGCCGGGTGTCGAAGCGCTGGTCAGGGGCCTTTCGGCCGGGGTGCGGGCGGCAAGGGCCGTAGCGGCCGAATAACTGCCCCTTTCGACGCGCACAACTCGAAGGAAGCCTTCAGGAGTCTATAAGTGAACTGGATCACAAATTACGTTCGGCCGAAGATAAATTCGATGCTGGGTCGCAGGGAGGTTCCGGAAAACCTCTGGATCAAATGCCCAGAAACCGGTGAGATGGTATTCCATCGCGATCTCGAAGAGAACAAGTGGGTCATTCCGCAATCCGGCTATCACATGAAGATGCCGGCCAAGGCACGCCTGAAGGATCTCTTCGACGGCGGCATTTACGAGACATTGCCGCAGCCGAAGGTTGCGCAGGATCCGCTGAAGTTCCGCGATTCCAAGAAATACATCGACCGCCTGCGCGACAGCCGCGCCAAGACCGAACTCGAGGATACGATCGTCGCCGGCCTCGGCCTTGTCCGTGGCGTCAAGCTGGTCGCCGTCGCCCATGAATTCAACTTCATCGGCGGCTCGCTCGGGATGGCCGCCGGAGAGGCGATCGTCAGGGCTTTCGAGCGGGCGATCGCCGAAAAGACCCCTCTGGTAATCTTCCCGGCTTCGGGCGGCGCCCGCATGCAGGAAGGCATCCTGTCGTTGATGCAGCTTCCGCGCACCACCGTTGCCGTGAACATGCTGAAGGAAGCGGGGCTTCCCTACGTCGTCGTAATGACCAATCCGACGACCGGCGGCGTCACCGCGTCCTATGCGATGCTCGGCGACGTCCATATGGCCGAGCCTGGTGCGGAGATCGGCTTTGCCGGCAAGCGGGTGATCGAGCAGACCCTTCGCGAAAAGCTCCCCGACGGCTTCCAGACCTCCGAATATCTTCTGGAGCATGGAATGGTCGACATGGTGGTCAAGCGCCACGACATTCCCGAGACGCTTGCGCGCGTCCTGAAGATTCTGATGAAGAAGCCGGCTGAAGCAGCGAAGCGTGAGGAAGGGTCTCAAGTGTCTGCGCTGCCTCTCGCGGCGAGGGCGTGAACCACCGGCAGTTCATTTACAGCAGGTTGTGAAGCGGCCGGTATCGACTTCGCAACCGGTTCCCTGCCGCTGCAGCGGTCATTTCTCGGGGCATAATATCATGACGTCGGCCGAGGTCAGCGAAGCGGCGCAGGAGATCGAGAAGCTTCTGGCGCTTCATCCAAAGGGGTTCGACCTGTCGCTCGACAGGATTACCCGGCTGCTTGCTGCGCTCGGAAACCCTGAACAACGCCTGCCGCCGGTCATCCATGTCGCCGGCACGAACGGCAAGGGTTCTGCAACGGCCTTTTGTCGGGCCATCCTCGAAGCGGCCGGCTTGAGCGTTCACGTCCACACCTCGCCCCACCTCGTCAACTGGCACGAGCGATACCGCCTCGGCGTCAGGGGCGGCAAGGGTGCGCTCGTCAGCGATTCCGTCCTTGCCGATGCCGTGCGACGCGTTGCGGCGGCGAATGCCGGCCAGAATATCACCGTCTTCGAAATCCTGACGGCGGTCACTTTCGTGCTTTTCGCGGAGCATCCCGCCGACGCCGCGATTATCGAAGTCGGGCTCGGCGGCCGCTACGATGCAACGAATGTCATCGCCCGGCCGGCCTGTTCCGTCATCATGCCGATCTCGCTCGATCATCAGGCTTATCTCGGCGATCGGGTGGAGCTGATCGCCGCCGAAAAAGCCGGCATCATGAAACGCGGCTTTCCGGTAGTCATCGGTCACCAGGAGGAGGACGGCATTCGCGAGGTGCTCGCCGAAACCGCCGAGCGTCTCGGCTGCCCGATGTCCGTCTATGGCCAAGACTTCATGGCGCATGAGGAATTCGGCAGGCTGATCTATCAGGATGAAGACGGGCTTTTGGACCTGCCTCTGCCGCGCCTGCCCGGCCGCCATCAGTTCGCCAACGCTGCGGCAGCGATCCGGGCGGTGCGGGCTGCAGGGTTCGACGTCCCCGAGCCGGCGATCGAAAAGGGATTGGCAAGCGTCGACTGGCCCGGCCGACTGCAGCGCCTTGCCGGCGGCAAGCTCTCGCATCACGGCCCCCAAGGTGCCGAGATCTGGATCGACGGTGGCCACAATCCAGGCGCCGGCCAGGTCATCGCCGAAGCCATGGCGACTTTCGAGGAGCGCGAGCCACGCCCGCTGTTCCTCGTGATCGGCATGATCAACACCAAGGATCCGGTTGGCTATTTCAAGGCCTTCCTCGATCTCGCCGAACAGGTCTTCACTGTACCGATCCACGGCTCGGACGCAGGACTCGATCCGGTGGCCCTTGCCGCAGATGCTGCCTCGGCAGGCCTGGAAGCGAATGCTTGCTCATCCGTTGCGGAGGCGCTTGGCTTGATCGCTGAACTGACCGGTGAGGATCCCGTGCCGCCCCGCATCCTGATCGGCGGCTCGCTTTACCTCGTCGGCGATGTGCTCGCGGAAAATGGCACGCCGCCGCGGTGAGTCTCGAGACGATCCCGAACCGAGATCCCTGTCCCTTGCCGTGGTCGTCCTCGGGCTTGACCTGCTTGACCCGAGGATCCAAATGCAGGCCTCCTGACGATTGAAATCAGGGAGAGCCGCCGACAAGAAAAAAGCCCGGCTAGCCGGGCTTCAGTCATGAATTCTTACGGTCAAGCGCGTCAACTCAAGCGACCGCGTTCGAAATCCACGAGCTCAAGGCCGTCTTCGGCGCCGCCCCGACCTTGATGTCGGCCACTTCACCCGCCTTGAACATTGCAAGCGTCGGGATCGAGCGGACGCCGTACTGGGCGGCGAGCTCCGGGTTTTCGTCGATGTTGAGCTTGGCCACCTTCACCTTGCCGGCCAGTTCGGTGGCGATCTCTTCGAGGCTCGGCGCGATCATTTTGCACGGACCGCACCATTCTGCCCAGAAGTCGACCACGACCGGCTCGGCGGAATTCAGGACCTCCTTTTGAAAGTTGGACGCATCGACTTTTACGGTAGCCATCGGCTGCTCCTTGTGTGTTCGGAAATAGGCATCGTCCAGATGTTGTGCCTCATGTGAGGCCGCGCCACTGGATTTTCAATAAGGTGTATCTCACTTTGTAGCGAGCTCTTCAAGGCTGGCATCCAGAACCGCATCGGGCAGCGTCCAGACCGCAGGACCACCGGTAAAGATCAGCACCGATCGGATTTTCCTGTCCGGATAGAGCGGTTTCAGGAGTTCGCGATAGATCGCGAGCTGGGTGCGGTAGAGGGGCGCAATCTCTTCCAGCGATGCCGGCACCTGGCGGTTGGTCTTGAAATCGGCGATCGTCACCGTGTCGCCGGAAACGGCCAGACGATCGATGCGGCCGGAGACGGCGAACTCGCGGGTGCCGAGCTTCAGGGTTCCCATGACGGAGACTTCCGCGCGGCTGCCGTCCCTGAAAAGGGTTTGCAGCTCCGGACGCGCGAGAACGTCCATGACGGCCTCGGCCAGTGCACGCCGTTCCGTTTCGGGCCAGCGTGGTACTGCACGGGCGAGATAGCGCTCCGCCACAGCCTGGCGCTCGCCGGCATCGATCGTCGGAAGAACCTGCAGCAGCCGATGCAGGATCGCGCCGCGCAGCATCGAAACGTTCGGTGCGCCCTTGTCGGCAAAGAGGGCTGAGCCGACGATCGCTTCGCCATCCGGATCGTCGATCGCCACCGCGGTGCCGGAAGGGGTGAGCGGCCGCGGCAGCCGGCGTTGCGGCGGTAGCAGTTGGAAAAGCGCCTCCGGCAGGCCGGATGGCGCTTTCATGGCGAGCTTTCCCCCATCGCTCGAGCGAATCGCTTTCGGCACATGCGTCTCCCGCCAGACGAGACCCTGCCATTCCTCGCCGCAGGCGCGGAAGATTGTCGGTGTTGCTCGCCCCTTGGGGTCGTGGGCGAGCGCGCCCTGCACCATGGAGTGCCAGGTATCAAGGGTCTGCCGCTGGCCGCGATAGCCGCAAACCACCAGGCGGTCGGCGGCGCGCGTCATGCCGACGTAGAGAAGCCGGCGATATTCCTCCTCCGCCAGCTTCTTCAGGCGTTGGTTGTCGTCTTCGATCAGCGTGTTTGATGCCGAGCCCGGTGCACGCCAGACCGGAACGCTGATGACGGAGCGGTCGGACCGGCGTCTTTCGAGAAGTCGGAGGTCCGAGACCTGCTGGCGGACGAAAGCTGCGCCCCCGCCATCGACCAGGAAGACGACCGGCGCCTCGAGGCCTTTTGCCGCATGCACCGTCATTACGCGCACTTCGTCGCGCTCCTTGTCCTGCTCGCGCTTCACCGTCGGCGCCTCGATCTCGAGCGTCGAGACGAAGGCCTGCAGGCCGGGAAGGCCGCTCCGTTCGTGGTCGAGGGCAAAGGTCATGAACTCGTCCAGAATGTCGCTGACCTCGCTGCCGAGCCGCGCGAGGAAGGCGCGTCGGCCGCCATGGGCGCCGAGGACGCGGGCATAGAAGTCGTGCGGCGGGAGTGTTCGGGCGAGGGCGCCATAACCGTCAAGGGTCTTCACCAGTTCGTGGAAGCGGCTCGTCTCCTCCGCGCCGAGTTGCTGCAGCCGCCGCCACAGGCTTTCGCCGGCCGGACGGCGCGCTGCCAGTTCGAAGAGATCGTCCTCACCGAGGTTGAAGAGCGGGCTCTTGAGGAGTGCCGCGAGCGACAGGTCATCCTGCGGCAGCAGCAGGAAGCGGCCGAGGGCCATCAGGTCCTGGACCGCGATATGGCTCGTCAGCACGAGCCGGTCGGCGCCGGCAACGGGAATATTGCCACGGCGCTTCAGCGCTCGTGTCAGCGCATTGACGAAGGCATCGCGCTTGCGCACGAGCACGATTACGTCGCCGGGACGTAAGGGGCGCCGAACGCCCTTTTCGATGACCGTCTCCTTGCCGATCCAGTCTTCCAGCACAGCCGCAATTCTGCGGGCAAGGATATTCACCGGCGCGCGCTCGGGCGTCGCGTCGAACGGCGCGGTCCATTCCTCATCGGAGACCATCGCTTCCGGCGCGATGACATCCCAGATATCGACGGCGCCAGGATGGCCGATCCGGTTCGAAGCGTGTACGACAGCCTCGTTCCGGGCGCTTAGGCCCTTGGCATTGCTCGGATTGGTAAAGACCGTATCGACCGCCGACAAGACGTCCACGGTCGAGCGGAAGGAGAGTTGCAGCCGGATCGGGCTGAAGTACTTGTTGCCGGCGCGCACTCGGCGTTCGGTGACGAGACTTTCGCGCGAGAAGCGTTCCGGCCGCGCGCCCTGGAAGGAATAGATCGACTGCTTCTCGTCGCCGACGGCGAAGATCGTTCGCTCGTCGGCCCGGGCCGTTTCGCCGGAGAAGAAGTCGGCTGCCAGCGCCTGAATGATCGTCCATTGCGCCGGGCTCGTATCCTGCGCCTCGTCGACGAGGATGTGGTCGATGCCCTGGTCGAGCTTGTAATGCACCCAGGCGCCGACGTCGCTACGAGAAAGAAGCGCCGCCGTGCGATTGATCAGGTCCTCGAAATCGAGTTGGCTGCGCGCCTTCTTGAGTTCCTCATAATCGCGGTTGAGTCTTTCCGCCAGGATGAGGGCGGCTCGCGTCGCCTCATACATCCGCAGGATGCTGAGGCGATCCTGGCATGCGGCAATGTGGCTGCGTGCCTCCTCGACCAACGGGGGAAGATGCGGCGTTTTCGCCAGCATCGCCTTGTTGAAGAAGGTCGAATCCGCCTTCGGCTTCCCGCCGCCGTTGAAAAACAGTTCGACAAGGCCGGTAAAGCGCTCCTCCGCATCCTCACAACCCCGAATCGTTTTCAGGCCATTGGCAATGGCAGCGGCTTTGGCGCCGCCGAACTCAAGCGCAAGCTCGATGTAGCGGTCGAGCGCCGTGCCAACGAGGCCGGCGAGCGGCCAAACGCTCGCCATCACCTTCTCGACCGTTTCGCCGCTGGCGATGCCGAGTGCTTTGCGCAGATATGCCTCGATACCGCCCTTTTCCGAAGCGCGATCGAGAAAGGTCTGGATTGGCGCCCGGTTGGCAACGATCGCCTCGAGCAGCTTCTCGAGCCCGGTGTCGTCCGCAAGGTCGAGAACCGTTGCGAACGCGCCTTCCAGCGCCTCCTCGCCCCTTCCAGCCGTTGCGGTCAGAAGTGCCCGCCGCGCATCCGCAAGCAGCACCGCGGCGGCGCGGTCGTCGAGAACGGAGAAGTGTCCGGCGACATTGGCCTCGAGCGGAAACTGGTGGAGCAGCGCCTCCGAAAAGGCGTGGATCGTCTGAATTTTCAGGCCGCCCGGCGTCTCCAGCGCCTTGGCGAACAGCCTCCGCGCGTCATGCACTTTCGCGAGCGGCGGGCGCGTCCCTTCGATCGCTGCGATCCGCTCGCCGAGCGCGGCATCGTCGAGTGTTGCCCATTCGGCAAGCCGCTCGAAAATGCGGTTCGACATTTCCGACGCTGCCGCCTTCGTATAGGTGAGGCAAAGGATGGCGGAAGGCCGGCAACCGGCGAGTAGCAGCCTGATGACGCGCTGCGTCAGCACATGCGTCTTGCCCGATCCGGCGTTGGCGGAAACCCAGGCCGACCGAGCTGGGTCTGAGGCGAGCGCCTGCTGCGCGGTCGTCCAGTCTAGCCACGCCTCGGGCCTGCCGTCCACCGGGCCGAAAGGGTCATTCCTCATCGTCATCCTCGCTGTCGGCGGTCGCCCATTCGGCGACCCGCGCCAGATGATCGTATTCGCCGCCGTAGTCTCGCTCCTTCTGCACGATCAGGCGGGAGGCAAAACCGTATCGCCCGGTCAGCAGCGCCCCGAGCAGCTTCTTCAGTTCGCTGAGCGATTCAGCGGCTAGTTGTTCGGCGGATTTCGTCTCTCTCGACTTGCCGTTTTCGTTGTTGACCTTGTCGACGGCAAAGCGGCGGCCGGGCTTCAGCCGGACATAGCTGAGCGAGTGCGGCCTCGCGGGCCCGATCGCCCCGAATGCGCCTGCCTTGAGAGCGGCGGCCTCCAGTGCGAGTTGCGGATCGAGCAGCGCGCGTGCTTCCTTCGGAGACGGGGCGGAGCCCGTCTTGTAGTCGATGATGTCGATCGACCCGTCCTTCAGCCGATCGAGCCGGTCTGCAATTCCGGTGAGCCTCACGTCGGCCAGGCCGAGATCCATTGCGGCGGAGACCTCGGTGAAGGATTTGAGGATGCCGGGCCGGCGTTCGCGTTCCCAGGAAAGGAATGCCTTCGCTACTGCCCGGAAGCGTGGTCGCCAGATCGTATCGATGTGGGCGGGCAGTTTCTCCTCGTCGAAGGCTTCGTTGATCAGTCGCACCATCGCCTCCTGCCCTTCATGCGAGGCCGAATCGAACCCGCCCTTTATGAAGCGCTCGACGATGCGGTGGTAGAGCGAGCCGCGCTCGGCCGCGCCCGGATCGCGGTTGAACGGATCGACGGGCTCCAGCCTCAGGATCCGCCGGGCGTAGATGGAATAGGGGTCGCGGCGAAGCCTCGTCACTTCGCTGAAAGAGTATTTGCGTGGCTGCAATTCTGCGGGTGGTTTTGGTTGCGGCCGCTCGGCGAGCGGCTGGCGCCCGCCCTCGTCGAGCATGCGCATCCAATGAAGATAGGCGGCGCCATTTGCCCTGAGCCGCTCAGCCAGTGTCTCGCCGCCAAGGGCCTGCAGCCGCTGCAGCCATCTCGATGCGACCGTCGGTGCCGAGCCTTGACGCATGGACCGGGAGAAGATCAGCCGGCGCGTGCCGCAGGCCATCTGAAAATCATGCGCGAGTTGCCCGGTCCGCCGTTCCGGAGGTTCGAGGCCGATTCCCGCCTTCATCGTCCGCGACAGGAAGGGGTCGTTGGAGGTCTGCGCCGGCCACGTGCCCTCGTTCATGCCGCCGAGCACGACGAGATCGACGCTTTGCAGGCGCGACTCGAGCGCGCCGAAGATGAACACGCGCGGGTGTCGCATCGACCGGGGCTTGACCGCCTCGCCGGCCGACAGCGCCTCCATGATGTCGCACCATTGCGGTCCGTCGGCCTCCATCTGGCCTTCGGCCTCGATGATGCTGCCGAACAGCGCCGCCAATGTTTCGCCGGCCTCCGATCCCCAGAGCGCTCCCAGGCTGCCGCGCTCGTCCATGGCCACGGCCTCGAGCGCGCGGCCCGTCCGTTCCGCCCAATCCGCCAGTGTCAGCACCATCGAGCGCTTACGACCGTCCCCGGCCACGAATGTCCCGGTCAATGGCTGGACCGCGGCCGCGATCCGCCGGGTTAGCCCGCGCGCCTCGGCTATGTCATTCGCGTCTACGGCATCTCGCCAGGGCGGTGGGTGGCGGTCTGTGCCGTGCCTTGCCAGCGCCTTGTCGAGCAGCGCTTCGAGGGTCGAGATATCGGCGACGTCGGTTCCGCCCCGTAGCGCCATCAATTCCAGCACGTCGGCGGCGCGGCGCGCAACCTCTGCCGTTCGGCCGAACCGCGCCAGCGGATGCTTGAGAAGCGCGACGAGCCGAACGGCGTCGTACGGCCGGAGCGCCGCTTCGACCAGCAGCCGGGCAAGCGTGCCGGGCTGCGTTGCGGAGAGCGCGATGCCGGCGGAATCGTCGGCCTCGATGCCGAAGCGCTGGAGCTCGGCGCCGACTCGACGCGCAAGGCCGCGATCAGGCGTGACGAGCGCTGCCTGGCTGTTCTCGTCTTCCTCGAGCGCCAGCCTGAGCGCGATCGCGATCGCGGTCGCCTCCTCGCGTTCGTTTGCCGCCTCGATCAGCGCCACGTCGGCAAAGGCCGCCAGAAGCTTGTCCGAGGCGAGTTCCTCCCGCGTCCGCGTCCAACTGTCCGTCGCTTTTGCGGGCAGAAGGGCGCGTGAGAGAACGGCACTGCGGTCGTCAAGAATGCTCTCGACGCGTCCCAGTACCGAAACTTCGCTGCGCTCGACGCTCATGCTTTTCAGCAATTGGTGAAGACCGTATTGCGGGTGGGTGCGGCTCGCCGGGTCGGGGGTGACAGAGCCTCCCCCGCCGACCAGCTCCCATTCCTCGTCGCTCATCTTCCGGTCGAGGCCAGGAAGCACGATGGTGCCGTTCGGCAGGGCCTTCACCGCCGTAATCAGTCCCGCCGTCGCGGGAATCGAGCCGGTGGAGCCGGCGATGATAATCGGGCCGGTGACCCTGCCGGCGGCGATCCGCTCTGCTTCCGCCTTAAGCACGGCATTGCGGTGGCGCGCCGGCGAAGAATGCTTGAGCTCGGCGAGCCGCTCCGGCCAGTAGGTTCGGGCGATTTTCAGGAAGGCGAGCGTCAGTTGCCACCACAGCGCATGTTCGCCGGCATCAAGGCCGTCCAGCGCTTCCCAATCGAGTTCCTCCGTCTCGATCGCATCGATCAGTTCCGCGAGGTTGCGCGCGAGCCAGATGGCGTCGGCGGGGCTTGCGGGTGCGATCAGCGGGCTTTCGGCATGGATGTCCAGGACGACCTGAGGAAGGCGGTTGCGCCAGGCAAGAATCAGCCGGCCGAGTTCCACCAATCGCCCGGTGCCGGAAAGCGGCGGACCGAGGTCGAGGACCGCCGGCAGCTCCGCCTCGAAGAAGCCGCTGTCGTCATCCGTCTCGCCAAGTGCGCGGATCATGGGGAGGATGGCCGAACGGCCGCCGAGCAGGTCGACGAATTCCGAGCGCAGAACGCGCGCCGCGCGCCGGGTTGGTAGGAAGATCGTCACGCCGGCAAGCGCAAGAGGGTCCGCCGGATCGTAGCGAAAATCCGAGGTGAGCGCGCCGGTCAAGAGGCTTCCCGCCAGCGTTTTCAAGAACGGCAGACCGTGCGGAATCGAAAAGACGTTTGGCGCGCGTCCGGGCACCTTACCCCCCCGGTTCGAAACGCCGGACGATCGTCTCGGCCTCACCGATCGCCTCTGGCGTACCGACGGTCATCCATCGACCCTCGAGCATCAGGCCGAACAGACGGCCCTTCTCGATTGCCCGGTCGAAATAGATGTTGAGGTTGAACGGGTCTTTGGGCGCGTCGGCGAAAAGCTGCGATTCAAGTGCGATCGCACCGGCATAGACGACGGGATTGTCCATACCTTCCCGATAACGAATGAGGCGGCCATCCGCGCCAAGCGAAAAATCCCTTTTGCCATTGTGGCCGGTCGTATCCTCGAGCCGCACGCAGAGCAGCGCCATGTCCATGAGTTCCGGGTCGAAGAACTCGGAAAGCCGCTGCAGGTTGCTTGGTGCCCCCGCGTTCTCGCCGATCCAGAAGAGATCGGCGTTCATGACGAGCACCGGACCCTGGTCAAGCAGTTTCAGGCCCTTGGCGAGCCCTCCGCCGGAATTCATCAACCCGTCGCGCTCGTCAGAGATCAGGATGCGCGGCACCTCGCGTCGCCTAAGATGTGCTTCCATCTGGTCGGCGAAGTGATGGACATTCACCGCGGCCGTGGACACGCCGGCGGCAGCCAGGAGGTCCAGCACGTAGTCGATCATTGGTTTGCCGGCGATGCGGACGAGCGGCTTCGGCAGAGTGTCGGTGATTGGCCGCAGGCGGGTGCCCAGTCCGGCCGCAAGCACCATGGCATTGGTGATCGGCATGATTTCCTGTCAGTTGGCTGATTCGCTAGCCAGGATTCCAGCCTTAATGCACCATTCGCGCAAGGGAGTCAGCACCGGGTGTGAGAGCGCATCCTCAAGATAGGCAAAGGTGCGCGGCATGTGCTTCATGTAGTCGGGCTTGCCGTCGCGCTCCTTCAGCCGCACCCAGATACCCGCGAGCTTGCAATTGCGTTGCGCCGCCATCAGGTGCCAGTCGCGCTGGAAGGCTTCCTCGTCAAAGTCGCCGAGCGCCCTGCGCTCGGAAAAATAGGCTTGCATCAGCCTGTCTGCAAGCGAGCGGTCGATCGTCACGCGCGCGTCCTGGACCAGCGCGGCGAGATCATAGGCCGTCGGCCCGATCATCGCGTCCTGAAAGTCGATGACGCCAACGCGATCGACGCCGGACCGATCCTGCCGCCATAGAATGTTCGGCGAGTGGAAATCGCGCAGGAGCAAGTTCTTCTCGGCGGAACCTAGAACGTCGACGAGCCGGTCCCAGATCGCGAAGTAGTCGGTCCGCTCCGCATCCGACGCGGGAGCCCCGCGCTTCCACGGCAGATACCAGTCGACGAGCAGGCTGGTTTCGATCTTGATTGCGGTGCGATCGAAATCGGGAATATGGTGGACGATGCCTTCGGCGATCGCGATCTTACGTTCCGCCGGCTGCGCATGGAGCCGGGCGAGCAGCCGGGCGCTCTCGATATAGCGTTCGGCAACGGGCCGGCCCTCCCGGTCGGCAATGCCCTCGGAGCCGAGATCCTCTATCAGCAGCAGGCCCTGGTCGAGGTCGCGGGCGAAGATTGCCGGTGCGCCAAAGCCGCGTTTGCGCAAGAGCTCGGAGATCGCCGCGAAGGGGACGACGTCCTCGGCGATATGCGCAAGCTGCTGGTAGTACTTGCCGTCCTGGAGGATGGGTCCGGGCTTGTGCCGCGGTGCGTCCATCAGGATCTTTGCCGGCTCGTTGTCGTTCGGATAAACCCGTTCGTAGGCCCTGATCGAAGCGTCGCCGCTCAGGTGCCGCCGCCTGGCGCCCGGATATCCGGCGCTTCCCAGGAAGTCGCGGATCGCCAACGAGCGCGCAATCCGCGCGAAACTCGCACGGGGGGCCGTGATCTGCACGCGGCGGCCGTCGCCCTCATGCGTGAAGGTCAGCGTGATCCGCTCCAAGGGAAGCGCCTCCGCCGCCTTTTCCGGCCATTCGACCAGGCAGATGCCCTCCGAAAGCGCTTCGTCGAATCCAAGCTCGTCCAGTTCCGATGCATCGCCGAGGCGGTAGAGATCGAAATGCGCGACCGGGATCCGAAGCTCGTAGCTCTGCACCAGCGTAAAAGTTGGGCTCGGCACCTCGAGCCACTCGTTATCGGCCATCGCCCTCAGGAAGGCGCGCGCAAAGGTCGACTTTCCCGCGCCCAGATCGCCGGAAAGACCGACGCAATCGCCGCGCGTAAGCGCCAGCGCTAGGTCCTCGCCGAGTTGTATCGTGGCCGCTTCGTCGTTCAGCAGAAGTTCGAAGAATTTCAACGCTCTATTCCGCTGCGATGATTTTCGGCATTTCGGCGGAAGGAATGCGGCAGGTGACCTCTGTACCCTCGCCTTCCTTGCTGTGAATGGAAACAGTGCCGTGATGCAGGCTGACGAAGCTCTCGACGATCGAGAGTCCGAGGCCGGCGCCGCCGCGCTGTCCGTAGCTCTCGAATCGGTTGAACACCGTGTTCAGGACGTCCTGCGGGATGCCGGGTCCGGTATCGCTCACCGAGAAGACGAAATCGCTGCCTTCACGCCAGCACTTCAGGTCGATGACGCTGCCATCGGGGGCGAAACTGGCGGCGTTGGTCAGGAGCTTGATGAAGATTTGCTTCAGCCGTTGCTGGTCCGCGACGATGCGGCCGAGACTGTCCGGCGCGTCGATCTTGAGGGTCGCGCCGCTTTCCGCGAGTCGGTCAGCCATCTGCTGCGCCACGTCGTCGAGCAGGTCCAGGAGTTTCACTTCCGACATGTCTAGTTCGACGATGCCGGCATCGACCGTCGCGAGATCCAGGATATCATTGACGATCGTCAGAAGCAGCGACGACGACCTGGCGATATGGTCGACATATTCCGCCTGCCGACCGTTGAGCTCGCCGAAGCCCGGCGTTTTCAGGAGATCGGCAAAACCGATGATGTTGGTCAGCGGCGAGCGCAGTTCGTAAGAGACGTGGTGGACGAAGTCGTTCTTCAAGGCGTCCGCCTTGCGCAGCGCCTCGTTCTTCTCCGTCAGTGCCCGCTCGACGCGCACGCTGTCCGTGATGTTGACGAAGGTCAGCATCGTTTGGGCGTTCGGCAGCGGTATCACCGCATAGTCCAGAATCAGCCCGGTGTGCAGTTCCAGGATGCCGCGCTTGGAGGGCCGCTCGTCGTCGAAGCTGGTGATGATATCGGCAAACCGCTTCCAGCCGTCCGGCTGGTCGTAGGAGGAGAGGCATGCCTGCTCGACGGCGCGGATATGGGTGCCGGGCTTGGCTTCCGCCTCGCTGATGCCCCAGAGCGCCCGGAAGGCCGGGTTGGAAAGCCGGATGCGCCCGTCCGGTCCGAAAACGGCAACGCCTTCTGCAAGATGGTCGATGGTCTCGCCCTGAACCTGGAGCAAGGTGTTGTAGCGCGTTTCGAGGTCGACCTTCTCCGTCAGGTTCTCGAATACCCAGGTCGCGCCGCCCTGCGGCCGCGCGGTGGCGAAGACGCGCAGGGTCTGACCGTTTGGAAGGTGCCAGAGGTCGCTTTGGGTGTCGAGCGCCTGATAGACGGAGAGCGCGTTGGCTTTCCATTGCTTCCAGTTGAGCTGCTCCGGCAGCTTGCCGCCGGCGCGGAGCCTGTCGAGCACCTCGCCATTGTCGGGCATGCGCTCGAGGAAGCCCATGTCGAGGTCCCAGAGGCGTTGGAAGGCCTGGTTGTAGAACCGCAGGCGTTGATTGCCGTCGAAAATCGCGACCGGCGTCGCCAGATGGTCGAGCGTTTCGGCGTGGCTCTTGAGCGTGCGCGCCAGTTCCCCGCGCACGGCTTCGATGCCCGACACGTCGATCGCCATGCCGGCCGAACCGGCGGTGCTTCGGGCGTCGACGACATCGTAAAAGGTCCGGTTGCCCCGGACGACGGTCGAGAGCCTGTCGCGGAACGGGGTTTCGAAAGTGGACACGGCGCGGATCTTTTCCCGCGCGGCGGTCGCCAGCAGCTCACGGCCTTCCGCCGCGGCCGCGGCCGGACTGCGCGCCTCCACCGCCTCGGCATAGGCCTCGTTGACCCATTCGAGCTTGCCGTCCGGGCTGCGCTGCCAGACGGGAAGGTCGATGGCATCGAGCAGGGTACGGAAGGTGGAGAGCGAGGCATGCAGACGGTCGCGCTCGAGCTTCAGCTCGGCGAGTTCGGCTCTCAGATTGTTGAGCGCAATGAAGCGCACGAAGGCCTGTCCGCCGGAAACGCGACCCTGCGCCTCCAGGACTTCGTTGCGCTGCGTTTCCAGCACCAGGTCGAAGCTCTGAGCATGCGCTCTCAGCGACTCGATCGCCTTTTCCAGCTGGCCTGCCGATTGCGGCCTGATCCAACGCCCGAAGGCGAGAAAGTCGCGGTCGTCCTGCGGTGCCCCGGTTTCAACGGGAAGCTGACCCAGGAATTCCGCTCGTTCGTCGAGCCCGTCCCAGACCACGATACGCCGGCTCTTGTCGGCGATGAGCGCCTGGAAGCGGGAGATTCGCTGGTTTGCGTCAGAGAGTTCCGATCGCAATTCGCGGTTTTCGGCTTCGATGTTGCCGCGCTGCCGGATGAGCCAGATCGCCGAAATCATGGCGGCGGAAATGACGCCGATGAGGACGGAGAAGGTGACGACCTCGGAGGAACCGAAGATGCTCCGGGCGACGGGCATCGAGACTTCAGCCGCCGCCTCGCCCGCAGTGAAAAGCGCCGTGCAGGCCGCAAGGCGCCGCACCAGTCGCGGTCCGCTCAGCCACCCGCCCGCAACTGTGGACTGCTTAACCATGGTGTTCATGGTGATCGCCGCCCGTTTGCGCGGAAAGCACCGCCCGCTCGCCATGCCCGAAACCTTGAAGGGTTCGCGTCCGTTCCGATTGCATCCCCGGTCTGTCTCCGTCTGTTTGCCGCATGTCCGACAAGACATCCCCACGCGTGAACGCCGCCGGCGAACGAAGAGAAGCGCTGCGGCCGACCGCCCCTACTCCTCGTGAACAGCAGTCCGCACCAGCGTCACGAATCAATGAGTTAACCATACTTCTTTGAGGATTCGCCGGAAAGTGCGGGGCCCAAAAAAGCGGCCGCGATCTCTTGTCAAGATCGCGGCCACAAGATGTTGTGGATTGCCCGGGTAACGACTAGTACCGGTAGTGTTCAGCCTTGAAGGGCCCCTGACGTTCGACGCCGATATAGGCGGCCTGCTCGGCGGAAAGCTCCGTGAGCTTGGCGCCGAGCTTGGCGAGATGCAGGCGCGCGACCTTCTCGTCCAGTTGCTTCGGCAGCACATAGACCTCGTTCTTGTAGTTCTCGCCCTTGGTGAAGAGCTCGATCTGCGCCAGCACCTGGTTGGAGAAGGAAGCCGACATCACGAAGGATGGATGTCCCGTCGCGTTGCCGAGATTGAGCAGACGGCCTTCCGAGAGCAGGATCAGCCGGTTGCCCCTTGGGAACTCGATCATATCTACCTGCGGTTTGATGTTCGTCCACTTCAGGTTCCGCAGTGCGGAGACCTGGATCTCGTTGTCGAAGTGACCGATATTGCCGACGATCGCCATGTCCTTCATCTCGCGCATATGCTCGATGCGAATGACGTCCTTGTTGCCGGTGGTGGTGATGAAGATGTCGGCGGTGGGAACGACGTCTTCGAGCTGGACAACCTCATAGCCGTCCATCGCTGCCTGCAACGCGCAGATCGGGTCGATCTCGGTCACCTTCACCCGTGCGCCGGCGCCCTTGAGCGATGCAGCCGAACCTTTGCCGACATCGCCATAGCCGCAAACGACCGCAACCTTGCCGGCCATCATCACGTCGGTGCCCCGACGAATGCCGTCGACGAGCGATTCCTTGCAGCCGTACTTGTTGTCGAACTTCGACTTGGTGACGCTGTCGTTGACGTTGATCGCCGGGAACGGCAGCAGCCCCTTGGCCTGGAGCTGATAGAGACGGTTGACGCCGGTAGTCGTCTCTTCCGTGACACCCCTGATGGCGTCGCGCTGCCTGGTAAACCAGCCCGGCGAGGCGGCAAGGCGCTTCTTGATCTGCGCGAAGAGGATTTCTTCCTCTTCGGAGCCGGGCCTCGTCAGCACGTCCTCGCCGGCTTCGGCGCGGGCGCCGAGCAGGATGTACATGGTGGCATCGCCGCCGTCGTCGAGGATCATGTTGGAGAAGCCGCCATCGGCCCATTGGAAGATCTTGTCGGTATAGGCCCAGTATTCTTCGAGGGACTCGCCCTTGACGGCGAATACCGGAATGCCGCTCGCGGCAATCGCCGCCGCTGCGTGGTCTTGCGTCGAGAAGATATTGCACGAGGCCCAGCGCACTTCCGCGCCGAGCGCGACCAGCGTCTCGATCAGCACTGCCGTCTGAATCGTCATGTGCAGCGAGCCCGTGATGCGCGCTCCTTTGAGCGGCTTAGACGGTCCGAACTCCTCGCGGCAGGCCATCAGGCCCGGCATTTCCGTTTCGGCGATGGCAATTTCCTTGCGGCCGAAATCGGCAAGCCCGATATCGGCGACAATATAGTCCTGAGTGGCGGTCATGGAGTTCTCCAGGCTGATCTTCTTCGGCCGCGCCGCCCTTTGAGGACGCTTGGCGGCGTGACACTGCCTCCCGCGCTTCAGATCACGGGAGAGTGCGCCCGGTCTATCAGGAATCGCCAGGGAGGGCAATGGTCATATAAAGAGGTCTTTATATGTTTATGTCGAGTGAAGTTCCGGCGTTCAACCCGCGCGGGGAAGTGGGCAGCAGCCCAGGCGCGGTGCATAGCGGGGGATTACCTCTGCACTCATGCAGAAAATGAGATCACATCTCTTCGCCGAACTTGTCGCGCACCAGCGCATCGAGTGCGTTGAGCGCCTCCTCCGCCTGAGCCCCACTTGCGGTGACGAAGACGGTGCAGCCGGTACTCGCCGCAAGCATCATCAGCCCCATGATGGAGGTGCCGCCGACGGTCATGCCGTCCTTGGAGACGGTGATCTCGGCATCGTATGCCTCGACCGTCTGGACGAATTTCGCCGAGGCGCGTGCGTGCAGGCCGCGCTTGTTGATGATCAGCAGCTCGCGCGTCAGTGCCGTATCTGCCAGATGGTCCATCATTTCCCACTTAGTACGCGGCTGGCGACATTGATGTATTTACGTCCCGCTTCGGACGCTTCGACAAGCGCCTTGTCCATGTCGCTTTCGCCGCGCACGCCTGCGAGCTTGATCAGCATCGGCAGGTTGACGCCAGCGATCACCTCGACGCTGCCGCTGCGCATGACCGAAATTGCAAGGTTTGAGGGCGTGCCGCCGAACATGTCCGTCAGGATGACGACGCCATCGCCTTCGTTGGCGCTCTCAACGGCGTCGATGATGTCCTGACGCCGCTGGTCCATGTCATCCTCTGGGCCGATGCACACCGTCTCGATTGCTCTTTGCGGACCGACAACATGCTCCAATGCATGCCGAAACTCATCCGCCAGCTTGCCATGGGTGACAAGCACAAGTCCGATCATGGGTATCTTTGCTCCAACTGCATCCGCAACTCGTCGATGGTCAGATATCGCAATGCAGCAATTTCGTCCATCTGTTGGGGCGGCCATCTTGGCAAGGAAAAGGCGAAGTGCAAGTCTAAAATGCCGAAAAACCAGCCGTTCTGCCTTTGCAAAAGGCTAAATGCCTATTTTATCAGGCAACAAAGCGATGAGGGCGTCGACCGCGGAGAGGGTGCCTTCAACGGGAAGGCGCAATAGGGGCAAGCTAATTGCATCCTGAAGCTGCAGTCCTTCGCTTTCGGGCGGCAGACGCGGATTGAAGGGGGCCCTCACCGGCAGGACCGCCCAGCTGAGAATGCAGGCGGGCATGGTCTCCACCGCCGCGATGCCTGCGCCGCGAACTTCAATGAGGCCTTGAATGGCCGGCGGGCACCGCGCGACAATGTGGCCGTTTGTAGCTGTCAGGTCCACACGGTCATCGGCGACGAGGGCTGCAAAGCGCCCGCGGCGCCGGACCTCCGAAATCAATGACAGCGCCAGCGCCGATTTGCCCGATCCGGAGGGGCCGGTCACGAGGAAGCCGACGGTGCCGAGCACAATTGCCGTTCCGTGAACGTTGATAACCGGCATCACGCGTGTGGCTCGGCGGGAAGCGAAAGGATGAAGCGGGCGCCGCTCACCCGGCCGTCCTTGCCGACGATGTTCTCGGCCCTTAGCGATCCGCCATGCGCCTCGGCGATCTGGCGGGAGATCGACAGACCCAGGCCGGAGTTCTGGCCGAAATCCTCCCCTTCCGGCCGGTCGGTGTAGAAGCGTTCGAAGATGCGGTCGATGTCCTCGGCCTGGATGCCGGGCCCGTTGTCCTCGACCGTGACGAGGCAGCGCGACCGGGATCGGGCCAGGCGCACGATGATACGGCCTTTCGGCTCCGGAACGAAGGAGCGGGCATTCTCGATGAGATTGGTTATGATCTGGCCGATGCGCAGTTCGTAGCCGCTCACGATGAAATTCGCCTTCGAATTCTCCTTGCGGTCGACGACGAAGTCGAGCAGCACCCGCTTCTTGCTGCCGCGGACCTGCCGCGAAATGTCGATGAGATCGCCGAGAAGCTTTTCGAGATCGATCTTTTTTGCATCGCTGCGGGCGAGTTCGGCGTCGAGCCGAGAGGCGTCCGAAATATCGCTGATCAGGCGGTCGAGGCGCCGGACGTCGTGCTGGATGATGTCAAGCAGCCGATTCTTCGAATCTTCCGTACGCGCGAGCGGCAGGGTCTCGACCGCGCTGCGTAGCGAGGTCAGCGGATTCTTGAGCTCGTGGCTGACGTCGGCGGCGAAATTCTCGATCGCGGCGATGCGGTCGTAAAGCGCGGTCGTCATTTCCCTGAGGGCGATCGAAAGATTTCCGATCTCGTCCTGGCGAGAGGAGAAGTCCGGAATCTCCTCTCGTTCCTTGGCGCCGCGGCGCACGCGAATGGCGGCCGCCGCCAGTCGCCGCAGCGGATTGGCGATCGTTGAGGAAAGGAGCAGCGAAAGAATGACGTTGACGAGTGCGGCAACCCCGAAAACGCGAATGATGGCCAGCCGCTCGGCATGCACGATCTTGTCGATATCGCCGGCCTGGGTCGAGAGCAGCAGCACCCCGAGTACGGCGCGGAAGCGCTGCACCGGCACTGCCACGGAAACGATCAGCTCTCCCTTTTCGGTGACGCGCACAACCGCGCCGCGCACGCCGGTGAGCGCATTCATCACCTCCGGATATATCGAGCCGTTGCCACCAGGCGGCTCCCTGTAGAGCGGCAGGTCGCCCGGCTGCAGCAGCCGGTTGAACCAGCTGCTTATCGTCTCCGCTGTGCCCGGCGTTTCGGGGTCGACCGGCGGCAGATCGAAGCGGAGCACCTGGCCGCCGCTATAGAGATGGCGGGAATCGAGCAGGAGATCCGCATCGGCATCGAACAGCCGCGCGCGTGTGCGCGTCGGCGAGATCAGGCGTCTGAGAACCGGCGCGACGCGCTCCTGGATGATCGGAAACTCCAGGTCCTCGTCGCTCGGCAGCGGTGTGATGCTTTCGCCGGCCTGCAGCTCGAGCAGTTTTTCCGGGTCGATGGTGATCGAGTTGGTGTCGACCGATGCCGAAGCCGAGATGGCGCCGGCGATGATTTCGCCTTGCGTCAAGAGGCTCTCCACGCGGGCGTCGATGAGGCCCTCGCGGAATTGGTTGAGATACATGATCCCGCCGACGAGAACGAAGAGTGCGACGAGATTGAAGAAGACAATGCGTCGCGTGAGGCTCGAAAAGACGGCGTTACCGAACAGCCGCCGAATGAGCGTGAAGGGATGCGCCCAGCGGCGCTGGCCTCGCAGCGCCCTCCCGTCCGACTCTTCGATATCGCCCTGCAAGACTTCTACCAAGTCTTCCGCTCCTGCGACGAGAACGTCGTCGCTAACATTCCGGCAGCCGGTCGGCCGGCGGCGGGCCATCCGTCGTCCGACATCGGCCTTGAGGCCGTGTCAGGCCCGGACGCCGGGTTTTCCCCGCGGCCTCCGCGCACAAGAGGGACTTTAGCCTGCTGATCTCTCGCCGTTTGCTCTGGCCGCAACCAGCCGCGCCCGTCGACCTGTGGCCGTGGATCCGCGGCCTCGAATTGTGTCCGTCTTAAAATCTTGCTTGCCTCCGCGCCGCTCCTCAATGCGCCACAAACGGCGCCAAGGCAAGTCCGCCGCGACCGCAAGCCCCTTGGGATACTCAGGCCGACTCGCGAAAACGGTAGCCGACGCCGTAGAGCGTTTCGATCATGTCGAAGTCGTTGTCGACCATCTTGAACTTCTTGCGAAGCCTCTTGATGTGGCTGTCGATCGTCCGATCGTCGACATAGACCTGCTCGTCATAGGCGGCATCCATCAGCGCGTCGCGGCTTTTCACGACGCCCGGGCGCTGTGCCAGCGAGTGCAGAATGAGGAATTCCGTCACGGTCAGCGTGACGGGCTCGCTTTTCCAGGTGCAGGTGTGCCGCTCCTGGTCCATGACGAGCTGGCCGCGCTCCAGCGAGCGTGACGGCGCGTCGGAATTCTTGGCCCCGCCGGCGCTGGCCGCGGCGATTTCGCGGTTGATCGCGCGGCGCAGTATGGCCCTGACGCGCTCGACGAGAAGCCGCTGGGAAAAAGGCTTGGTAATGAAATCGTCGGCGCCCATCTTGAGACCGAAGAGCTCGTCGATCTCCTCGTCCTTGGAGGTGAGGAAGATCACCGGAAGATCCGACTTCTGCCTCAGCCGACGCAACAGTTCCATGCCGTCCATGCGCGGCATCTTGATATCGAAGATCGCGAGATGCGGCGGGCGAGCCAGCAGCCCCTCGAGCGCGGATGCGCCATCGGTATAGGTTTCGACCTTGTAGCCCTCGGCTTCCAGCGCGATGGACACGGATGTCAGGATGTTGCGGTCGTCATCGACAAGCGCGATGGTCTGCATCGTATTCTACTCCGTCTTTGATGCCGGTGCCGGGATCCGTCCTTAAAACGGGGCAACCGCCGAGTCACGGCCGCGTTAATTGAGTATAAAGGTGGAACAAATTGTGGCGAAGCGCAAATACCCCTGCTGCTTTGATGCGGCGGGGCGCTGAAAATGCGGCATCAAATGGCGTATTTCAACCGATTAAAAAACACATAATTTTCCTTAAATCGATTAATATACTGAAATCATTACTCTTTTCGGATAGGCTATCTTGTCTTAGGACGTCGGGACCAGTATGTTCCGGCGAAATTCAACGCCGCCGGCCAAACACGAAGGAAGCTTGACCATGGAGCAGCTTGGCAGCCGCAACCCCGCGAACGGGCTCGAAACGATGGGCTTTTCCGACCTCTCGGTTATTCGTTACAACTTCGAGGCAGCACAGCTTTACGAAGAAGCCCTTCGCCGTGGTGAGGCGGAACTGACGGCGCATGGAGCGCTCTGCGCGCGCACCGGCCAGCACACCGGCCGTTCGCCGAAGGACAAGTATATCGTGCGCGATGCGGAGACTGCCGATCAGATCTGGTGGGACAACAACAGCGCCATTTCTCCGGAAAACTTCGAACGCCTTCGTCAGGATATGCTGGCTCATGCCAGGGGCATGTCGCTTTATGTGCAGGACCTTATCGGCGGTGCCGACCCGGAGAACGAACTGCCGACGCGCGTCATCACCGAGTTCGCCTGGCATTCGCTGTTCATCCGCAATCTCCTGATCCGGCCGCAACGCGAAGCGCTTGCGACGTTCCAGCCGAAGCTGACGATCATCGACCTGCCTAGCTTCAAGGCGAATCCCGAGCGCCACGGCTGCCGCAGCGAGACGATCATCGCCTGTGACTTCACGAATGGCCTGGTGCTGATCGGCGGCACCTCCTATGCCGGCGAGATGAAGAAATCTGTTTTCACCGCGCTCAATTACCTGCTGCCGAAAAAATCGGTAATGCCGATGCACTGCTCGGCCAATGTCGGTCCCGCCGGCGATACCGCGGTGTTCTTCGGCCTTTCCGGGACGGGAAAGACGACGCTTTCCGCCGACCCGAACCGCACCCTGATCGGTGACGACGAGCACGGCTGGGGCGAAGAGGGCGTCTTCAACTTCGAAGGCGGCTGCTATGCCAAGGCGATCCGCCTGTCCGAAACGGCTGAACCGGAGATCTTCTCGACGACGCGGCGCTTCGGCACCGTGATGGAAAACGTCGTACTCGATGAGCGGCGCCTGCCGGACTTCGACGATGGCTCCTTGACCGAAAACACCCGCATCGCCTATCCGCTGAACTTCATTCCGAATGCGAGCAAGACTGGCGTGGCGCCGCAGCCGCGCACCATCATCATGCTGACGGCAGATGCCTTTGGCGTGATGCCGCCGATTGCCAAGCTCACTCCGGATCAGGCGATGTATCACTTCCTCTCCGGATACACCGCCAAGGTCGCCGGCACGGAAAAAGGCGTCACCGAGCCGGAAGCGACCTTCTCGACCTGCTTCGGCGCGCCCTTCATGCCGCGCCATCCGTCGGAATACGGCAATCTGCTCAAAGCCTTGATCGCCAAGAACGGGGTCACCTGCTGGCTCGTCAACACCGGTTGGACGGGCGGCGCCTACGGCACCGGCAGCCGGATGCCGATCAAGGTCACCCGCGCGCTCCTCTCGGCGGCACTCGATGGCTCGTTGAACAACGCTTCGTTCCGCACCGACGCGAATTTCGGCTTCGCCGTACCCGTATCGGTCCCGGACGTTGACGACCGCATTCTCGATCCGCGTTCCACTTGGGCGGACGGTGCTGCCTATGATGTCCAGGCGCGGCGCCTCGTCGACATGTTCATCGCCAATTTCGCCAAGTTCGAACGTCATGTAGACGGCGGCGTCCGCGACGCCGCGCCGGGCGCGAAGGTCGCCGCCGAATAGGACTTTTAGCCCATGATTCACGTGAACCCGGCCCTGCGGCCGGGTTTTTCAGTTTGGGCCAGTCCCAAGAGGCGAACGGACCGCCGCTTCACACGTTTCGGTGCTGTGTGCGATAGAGGATCATGGCAAGCGAACCGCTTTACATCGACGAGAAGATCGTTATCGCCGGCTGGGAGCTGACGGAGCAGTTCGTGCTGGCCGGCGGCCCGGGCGGGCAGAACGTCAACAAGGTGTCGACGGCCGTGCAGCTGTTCTTCAACGTCGCAGCATCGCCGTCGCTGCCGGAGCGCGTCAAGGCGAGCGCCCTTAAGCTCGCCGGCCGCCGCGCCTCGAAGGACGGGGTGCTGATGATCGCGGCCAATCGCTTCCGCAGCCAGGAGCGCAATCGCGAGGATGCCCGCGAGCGGCTGAAGGAACTGATCCTCAAGGCAGCCGAACCGCCGCCGCCGCCCCGTAAGAAGACGAAGCCGACGCGCAGTTCCGTCGAAAGGCGGCTGAAGGAAAAATCCGGCCGCGCCGAGATCAAGCGGCTGCGCGGCCGACCTGGGGGCGATTGACGCGGCAAAGAAGATTGCGGTTTTCGGGTAGCTCGACGCTGTCGCCGACGCTACATCCTCCTCAGGCAGGGAAGCATGGAAGACAAAGATGCAGGTGCTCCCGAAAGGCGTGAGGCATATTCCCGGGTTTCTCGACCGGCCGCGCCAGGAGGCGCTGGTCGAGGCGATCCGCCATGTCGTCGCCGAGGCGCCGCTTTACGTCCCGGAGATGCCGAAAACAGGCAAGCCGATGTCCGTGCGCATGACGAATTGCGGATCGCTCGGCTGGGTCACCGACCGCGAGTACGGCTATCGTTACCAGGCTAAGCATCCGGTGACCGGCAGGCCCTGGCCGCCGATGCCGGACATTCTTCTCGAGATATGGCGCGCGGTTTCGGGGAGCGACAAGGCACCCGAGGCTTGCCTCGTCAATTTCTATTCCGCCGAGGCCCGCATGGGCCTGCACCAGGATCGGGACGAGCGCGATCTCGTAACGGCGGTCGTCTCGATCTCTCTCGGCGACGCCTGCCTTTTCCGCGTGGGCGGGAAGACCCGCGGCGGTCAGACCACATCCTTCAGGCTGGAAAGCGGCGATGTCGTCGTACTCGGCGGCGAGGGGCGCCTCGCCTTCCACGGTGTCGATCGCATCTATCCGAACACCTCGACGCTGCTGAAGAGCGGCGGCCGCCTCAACCTGACGCTCCGGCGGGTCAATCCGTAAAGGTGGGGTGCGGGATCGTGCCGAGACGACAGGGAACCTTCTCTCCTCAGAGCTTTCTCAATGCCACGGTCTCCGTGAGGTGGTTCTGCCCCTTCTGGAGGATGATATCCGCGCGTGGCCGCGTCGGCAGGATGTTCTGGTGAAGGTTCTTCAGGTTGATGTTGTGCCACAGCCCTTCGGCGATTGCTCGTGCCTCCTCCTCGCTTATCTTCGCGTAGCGATGGAAGAAGGATTGCGGGTTCTGGAAGGCCGTCTCGCGCAGCCGCATGAAACGGCTGACATACCAGCTGTGGATGAGGTTTTCGTCGGCGTCGATATAGATCGAGAAGTCGAAGAAGTCCGAGACCATCGGCACGATCTTGCCGTCGGCTGGGAGGTCGCGCGATTGCAGCACGTTGATCCCCTCGAAGATCAGGATGTCCGGCCGGTCGATGATCTGGAACTGATCGGGAATGACGTCGTAGGTCAGGTGCGAGTAGGTCGGCGCCTTGACGTTGGGCCGTGCGGCCTTGATCGCCGACAGGAAGCGCAAGAGCGCGCCGATGTCGTAGCTTTCCGGAAAACCCTTGCGGTCCATCAGGTTTTCCCGGGTGAGGATCGCGTTCGGATAGAGAAACCCGTCGGTCGTCACGAGATCGACCTTCGGGCTCGAGGGCCAGCGCGCGAGCAGTTCGGCGAGAATGCGCGCCGTCGTCGACTTGCCGACGGCCACCGAGCCGGCAATGCCGATGACGAAGGGCGTCTTCGTCTCGTCCGACATGCTGAGGAAGCGCTTGCGCTGCTGGAAGAGGATCTGCGAGGCTTCGACATGGGCGGAGAGAAGCCGCGAAAGCGAGAGATAGATACGGCGCACCTCGCCGAGATCGACCGGGTCGTTGAGCGAGCGCAGCCGCTGCACCTCGTCGGCCGTCAGCGTCAGCGGCGTATCGGCGCGAAAGCGCGACCATTCCTCAGCGGAGAAGACGTGATAGGGCGAATACTCGCCCCCCTGAAGATTGCCCGGAATATCGGCCGGTTCGATGTCTTTCGCGGCGATGCTCATGAATTTTGCCGGTTTGCCTTCTCCTGCAGGCCGGATTGGCTCGTCCGCCTGGCAAGTTCGCTCATCACATCCTGCAACGGGACGGCGGCGATATTCAATACGACCATAAGATGATAGAGGAGATCCGCACTCTCATCGATGAGATTCTTGCGATCGCCGCCGATCGCGGCGATCACCGTCTCCACCGCTTCCTCGCCGAGTTTCTTTGCCGCCTTGGTCTGGCCGGCGGCCACCAGCTTGGCAGTCCAGGAATCCTCCGGCGCCGCCTTGGCGCGGGTCGCCACGATCTCTTCGAGGTCGGAAAGCGTGAAATCGGTCATGACAAATCCCCTCAATCGAGGCGCATGGCGATGCCGTGCTCTGCCATGTAGCGCTTGGCCTCACCGATGCTGTAGGTGCCGAAGTGGAAGATCGAGGCTGCCAGCACGGCGGTCGCGTGGCCGTCGCGGATGCCCTCGACCAGGTGATCGAGCGTGCCGACGCCGCCGGAGGCGATAACCGGCGCGCGGACGGCATCGGCTATGGCACGCGTCAGCGCGATGTCGTACCCAGCCTTGGTGCCGTCGCGGTCCATCGAGGTCAGAAGGATCTCGCCGGCGCCGAGATCGACGACCTTCTCGGCGAAGGTGATCGCGTCGATGCCGGTCGATTGCCTGCCGCCATGGGTGAAAATCTCCCAGCGATCGGCTTCGCCCTCGGCCGAGACTTTCTTTGCGTCGATGGCGACGACGATGCACTGGTTGCCGAACTTGTCCGCCGCCTCGGCCACGAAATCAGGATTTTTCACCGCCGCCGTGTTGATCGAGACCTTGTCTGCGCCGGCAAGCAGGAGCTTGCGGATATCGGTCACCTGGCGTACGCCGCCGCCGACCGTCAGCGGCATGAAGCATTGCTCGGCGGTGCGGGCGATGACGTCGAAGATCGTCTCGCGATTGTCGGAGGAAGCGGTGATATCGAGGAAGCAGAGCTCGTCGGCGCCGGCGGCGTCATAGGCCTTTGCCGCTTCCACCGGATCGCCCGCATCGATGAGATCGACGAAATTGACGCCCTTGACGACGCGGCCGTCCTTGACGTCGAGACAGGGGATTACACGGGCTTTGAGCGTCATTGGACCATCCTCTTTCTCGTGTCCCGGATCAGCTCCAGCGCCTCCTGCGGGTCGATCCGGCCGTCGTATAGCGCCCGGCCGGAAATCGCGCCTTCGAGCTTCCAGGCGTCCGGCGCGACCATCCGGCGGATGTCGTCCATTGACGCAAGCCCGCCGGAAGCGATGACCGGAATGGAAACCGCGTTGGCAAGCTCCAGCGTCGAGGTCCAATTGATTCCGGTCAGGATGCCGTCGCGGTCGATGTCGGTATAGATGATCGCCGCAACGCCGGCACCTTCGAATTTCTTCGCAAGTTCGATGATCCCGAGCTCGGAGGCTTCCGCCCAGCCCTCGACCGCGACCTTGCCGCCCCTGGCGTCGATACCGACCGCGACCCGGCCTGGAAACTTGTGGCATGCCTCGATGACCAGCGCCGGATTGCGTACGGCGACCGTGCCGAGAATAACGCGCGCGAGCCCCCGCGAAAGCCAGTTCTCTATGTGCTCGAGCGTGCGGATACCGCCGCCGAGCTGCACCGGATTCTTCGTCGTTTTGAGGATGGCGTCGACTGCGGCGCCGTTCACCGTCTCGCCGGCAAAGGCGCCGTTAAGGTCGACCACATGCAGCCATTCGAAGCCCTGTTCCTCGAAGGCGCGCGCCTGGGCGGCCGGATCGGCATTGTAGACGGTCGCCTGGTCCATGTCGCCGAGCTTGAGGCGCACGCACTGGCCGTCTTTGAGGTCGATGGCAGGGAAAAGAATCATGTGTTCGTCCGATCAGAAAGTCGCGCGGGCAGCCTCACGGCTTCCAGCGCAGGAAATTCGCGATAAGAGCAAGGCCCAGCGCCTGGCTCTTCTCCGGGTGAAACTGCGCGCCGGCCTTGTTGCCATTGGCGACGAAGGCCGTCACCGGTCCGCCATAGTCGGTCACGGCGATCACATGGTCCGGATGTTCGGTGGCGAGGTGATAGGAGTGCACGAAGTAGGCGTGCAGACCGTTCTCGCCGGTCGGAATGCCTTCGAAGAGCGCGTGCGGCCGGACGAGGCCCAGCGTGTTCCAGCCGATCTGCGGGATCTTCAGCGACGGATCGTCGGGCGTCATCTCGACGACGTCGCCGGGAATCCAGCCGAAACCCCTGGTGATCGTCTTCTCGAGGCCGCGCGAGGACATGAGCTGCATGCCGACGCAGATGCCGAGAAAGGGCCGTCCCGCCGTCTCGACCGCTTCCGTCAACGCCTCCTCCATGCCGGCGACCCCGGCGAGGCCGCCGCGGCAATCGGCATAGGCGCCGACGCCCGGCAGCACGATCCGGTCGGCCGAGGCCACCCGGTCCGGCCTGTCCGTCAGCTCGATTTCGGCGGCGATCCCGGCTTCGCGGGCCGCTCGCTCGAAGGCTTTTGTGGCCGAGCGCAGATTGCCCGAACCGTAGTCGATGATGGCGACGCGCATCAGCGTTCTCCATAGGATTCGAAAAGGCCGAGCCCGGCGGTTTCTCCTGGCGGACCCGTCGTCGACCATTGGGCCGACTGCAACCGAGTTGCGCTTTTGGATGGCGCGGTTATGGCCGAGTAATAGACTTCCTCCGCCGTCGCGACATCGGGCGCCGGAATGATCGTGCGCAGCGTCCAGTCCCGGGCCGAAAGGTGCCGTGCGATGAAAAGCGGGCCCTCGAGCGAGACCAGAAGGCTGAGCGCAAGGTGCATGATCAGCGCAACGATGAAGCCGCCGGGAAGCTGCGAGAGCAGGATTAACAGGATTTGCAGAATAGCAACTCCGATTCCGAGGAGCCATGTCTGCTTGGCCATCAGCCAGAGCGCGGGAAAGAAGAAGGCGGTCCAGGAGAAACCGTCCGCAACGAACCGCGCCCCTTCGTCGTCGGCCGCGGCGCCCGGCGGGGTCATGATCAGGTAGGAGGCCATGGTCTTCAAGCCAGATCTGATCGGCTCAGGCAAGCGTTCCCTTGGTCGAGGGAACGCGTCCAGCCTGGCGCGGATCGATTTCGGTTGCGGTGCGAAGCACCCGGGCGACGGATTTGAAGCAGGTCTCGGCGATGTGGTGGTTGTTGGCGCCATAGATGTTCTGCACATGCAGGGTGATGCCGGCATGCTGGGCGAGGGCCTGGAAGAACTCGCGCACGAGTTCGGTATCGAAGGTGCCGATCTTCGGCGACGTGAAGGTCACGTTCCAGACGAGAAAGGGCCGGCCCGAGACATCGACGGCGGCGCGCGTCATCGTTTCGTCCATGGCAAGGTCGATCGAGGCATAACGGGTGATGCCGCGACGGTCGCCGAGCGCCCTGGCAAGCGCCTGGCCGATCGCAATGCCGGTGTCCTCGACCGTATGATGATCGTCGACATGCAGGTCGCCCGCGGTGTTGATCTCCAGGTCGATCAGGGAATGGCGGGAAAGCTGCTCCAGCATATGATCGAAGAAGCCGACCCCAGTCGAGATCTTCGACACGCCGATCCCGTCGATGTTGACCGAGACGGAAACGTCCGTTTCATTTGTCTTACGCGACACTTGGCTGGTGCGGCGGGGCATCACCTCTGCCATCAGGCTCTCCTGTATGCGCTGGGCGCCGCAATTTGCCAAAGGCGCCAGGACGGTCTCAAGAACTCCGGAGGAAGAGGCAGTGCCGGGCGCTCGCCGCATATTCCGTCCTGAAGTAGAGCCGCTGCATATCAGGCGGGGCGCGAAATATCCAGAACGGCAACAGAAATTCCATCTTTCCCGGTTGGCGGCGCAGCCGCGATCCACGATGGGGGAAACAGCATATTTGCAATCGCGCCGGGCCGACTTACATAGGCGTCAAGCAGCAAGGCTCGTTCGAGCCGCAACGCCCCGCATCCGCGGGGCCGACGGGTATTTTCATGAGCGAACACAATCCATACGGAACCATGCATGCGACCACAATCATCACCGTACGCAAAGGCGGCAAGGTGGTGATGGCCGGCGACGGCCAGGTGAGCCTCGGTCAGACGATCATGAAGGGCAATGCCCGCAAGGTCAGGCGCCTGTCGAAGGGCGACGTGATCGCCGGTTTCGCCGGTGCGACGGCGGACGCCTTCACGCTTCTGGAACGGCTCGAGGCGAAGCTCGAGCAATATCCCGACCAGTTGATGCGTGCGGCCGTTGAACTCGCCAAGGATTGGCGCACCAACAAATATCTGCGCAATCTCGAGGCGATGATGCTGGTTGCCGACAGGACCGTGACCCTGGCGATCACCGGCAATGGCGACGTGCTCGAACCGGAGCACGGGACGATCGCCATCGGCTCGGGCGGGAATTTCGCCCTCGCGGCGGCGCGGGCGCTGATGGACAGCGATAAATCGGCGGAAGAGGTCGCCCGACGGGCGCTTCAGATCGCCGGCGACATCTGCGTCTACACCAACCACAGCATCGTCGTGGAGACGCTGGATGCCGATTGACGGGGCAAAGGTCAGCTTCGAGCGGGTGGCCGACCGCCACCTGCCGATGCTCCTTGCCTGGCTATCGGAGCCGCATGTCCGACAATGGTGGGGCGACCCGGAGTTGGAACTGGGATTGATCCGCGACGGTTGTGAGAGTGGTGAGGTCGACGGCTTTGTCTTTCACGTCGCCGATGAACCGGTTGGTTACATCCAGTCGTGGATCCCATCGCAATATGACGAGGAGCCCTGGGCGAAGGATCTCTCCGCCGATACGCCGGGCGTCGACATTTTCGTCGGTCGGCCGGAGTTGACCGGCAAGGGCTTCGCCACGCTCGCGCTTCGAACCTTCGTCGCGAGGCTGTTCGAGAATGGTGCCCAGCGCATCGTCATCGATCCCGATGCCGGCAACCGCCGCGCGGTCAGAGCCTATGCGAAGGCCGGTTTTGTGCCCTTCGGCGAATGGATAGGCGAGTCCGGTCGCACCCTGCTGATGGAATTGACGCGGACTGAGTTTGAGAGGAATTGATGAGCAACTTTTCACCCAGAGAAATCGTATCGGAGCTCGATCGCTTCATCATCGGCCAGAAGGACGCCAAGCGAGCTGTTGCGATCGCGTTGCGCAACCGCTGGCGGCGTCAGCAGCTCAGCGACGAACTGCGCGATGAGGTCATGCCGAAGAACATTCTGATGATCGGCCCGACCGGTGTCGGCAAAACGGAGATTTCCCGCCGTCTCGCCAAGCTTGCCGGCGCTCCCTTCATCAAGGTGGAGGCGACCAAATTCACCGAAGTCGGCTATGTCGGCCGTGATGTCGAGCAGATCGTGCGCGATCTCGTCGAAGTCGGCATAACGCTCGTGCGCGAGAAGAAGCGCGCCGAGGTGAAGGCCAAGGCGCACCAAAATGCCGAGGAGCGTGTTCTCGATGCGCTGGTCGGCACGACGGCATCGCCGGCGACGCGTGACTCCTTCCGAAAGAAGCTCCGCGCCAACGAACTCGACGACAAGGAGATCGAGATCGACATTGCCGACAGCGGCATGCCTGGCGGTGCATTCGAGATTCCGGGCATGCCGGGCGCCAATATCGGCGTCTTGAACCTCTCCGAAATGTTCGGCAAGGCGCTTGGCGGCAGAACCAGGAAGGTCAAGACGACGGTCAAGGATTCCTACGAGCTCCTGGTCACCGACGAATCCGACAAGTTGCTCGACAACGAGCAGATCCAGCGCGAGGCGGTCGCGGCGGCGGAAAACGACGGCATCGTCTTCCTCGACGAGATTGACAAGATCGCTGCGCGGGACGGCGGTCTCGGCGCCGGCGTTTCGCGCGAAGGCGTCCAGCGGGATCTGTTGCCGCTGGTCGAGGGCACGACGGTGGCGACGAAATACGGTCCTGTGAAGACGGACCACGTTCTGTTCATTGCCTCGGGCGCGTTCCATGTTTCCAAGCCATCGGACCTTCTGCCGGAGCTTCAGGGCCGTCTGCCGATCCGGGTGGAGCTGCGCGCCCTGACCAAGGAGGACTTCCGCCGGATTCTGACCGAAACCGAGGCAAGCCTTATCCGCCAGTACAAGGCGCTGCTCGAGACCGAGGGCTTCTCGCTCGATTTCACCGAAGATGCGATCGATGCGCTTGCCGAGGTTGCCGTCCAGCTCAACGCGAATGTGGAGAATATCGGCGCGCGGCGCCTGCAGACGGTGATGGAGCGCGTCCTGGACGATATCTCCTTCAACGCGCCGGATCGAAGCGGCCAGGCGATGATGATCGACGCGGAATATGTCCGCAAGCACGTGGGCGACCTTGCCGCCAACACGGATCTGTCGCGCTACATCCTGTGACTTTTGTGCCCGGTCCCCGGGAAAAGCCCACCTGTCACGGTATTCCAGGGCGCCTGTCACTCGACAGGCGCCCTCGTTTTTTCTAGAGCGGTGTCGATCAACCGATACGCGGCATGATTCCGACATGATTCTGCCTTACGGGCCCGCGCCGATCGGACCTGGCATGGTCAGTTTCATGGAAAGCAGTCCCACAGGAAGACAGAACGTGCGTCTCACCGCTTGCCTCCTCGTCATCGCCACGCTTTGCCTCGCCGCCGCTGAACCCGTCGCGGCCGAGATCCTGACGGTGCCGGAAGGCAACCGCCATGCCGAGCAGCCGCATGTTCCGGGTGCCTCCGTGCGCCGTACCAAGGCCGGCCGGACCTCCTTCGATGCGAAGTACGAGAAGGTGCGCGATCTTCTAGCCTCCGACCGCAACCTCGTCGCAAAGATCAAACAGACTGCAGCCGCCTATGGCATCGCCCCCATTCACATGATCGGCGCCATCGTTGGCGAGCACACCTATAATGTCGACGCCTATGACCGCCTGCAGGCCTATTACGTCAAGGCGGCCGCCTATGCCGGCAACAGCTTCCGCTTCGGTTACGAGGGGGAATCCATCGCAGAATTCGTCGAACGGCCGCAATTTTCCGCCTGCGCCGGCGAGGCAACGTCGTATGCGCTTTGGAGCTGTCGAGAGCGTGTATGGGAGATCGAGTTCCGAGGCCGGTTGGTCGGCGGAAAGGCCTTCCCCGACAATCGATTCAGCGCCGTCTTTTTCCAGCCCTTCTTCGCGGGCCAGACATTCGGACTCGGCCAGATCAATCCGCTGACCGCCCTCAAGCTGACGGATATGGTGTCACGCGTATCCGGCTACAGCCGCCTCGATGAGAGCAATGCGGCCAACGTCTACGCGGCGATCATGGAACCAGACGTGTCGCTCGCCTACATGGCCGCCTCGATCCGGCATGCGATCGACGCCTATCGCTCGATCGCGGGCATGGACATCTCCAAAAATCCGGGAATAACGGCGACGCTCTACAATGTTGGCAATCCGGAGCAGCGCGCAGCCGCGCTCGCTGCCAGGAATTCCGGCGACGAGGTCCATTGGCCGGAGGAAAACTATTACGGCTGGCTGGTCAACGACAAGCGCGCCGAACTGGACGCTTTGCTCTGAAATGGGCGCGCCGCGACCGGCGCAAATAAAAGTGCTTCACGTGAAACCCGCCCTTGATTGCGCCGGCGAAAGCTGAGACGCTTGAGCATCAAGCACAGGCACCTCACCATGGACACGCGACCGGAGCCGTTCGAGCCGCCCGCGCCCGTGCCGCGAACCGGCATTCCTTCGCGGCTGCAGATCATCCGTACCGTACTTCGCAATCCGCTCGAACTCTGGGGCGAACCCTCCTACACGCTGCCCTGGATCGAGACGAAGTTCATCAATCAGCGCACGCTGATCGTCAACGACCCAGGTCTCATCCGGTACATTCTCGTCGAGAACGCCGCCAACTATGAAATGTCGGAAGTTAGGCGGTTGATCCTTCGTCCGATCCTGCGCGACGGACTGTTGACGGCGGAAGGGGAGGTCTGGAAACGCTCGCGCAAGGCCATGGCGCCGGTCTTCACGCCGCGCCACGCCAAGGGCTTTGCCAGCCAGATGCTGCGCGTCTCGGAATCTTTCGCCGAACGCTACGAACGGGCGGCGTCGGAGGCCCTCGTCGCCAATATCGCCGTCGACATGACGGAGCTTACCTTCGAAATCCTCGCCGAGACGCTCTTCTCTGGCGAGATCGCCGTCGAGAAGGAAGGGTTCGCCGCCAATGTCGAGGAGTTGCTGCAGCGGATGGGTCGGGTCGACCCGATGGATCTTCTCGTCGCGCCGAAATGGGTGCCGCGGCTGACCCGGATCGGCGGTCAGAAGGTGCTCGACCGCTTCCGCGCTGTCGTTTCCGAGACGATGGCGCAACGCCGATCGCGGATGGCGAACGACCCCGGCAATGTTCCGAACGATTTCCTGACGCTCTTGCTGCAGCTCGAAGGACCGGAAGGGCTTTCCACCTTGGAGATCGAGGACAATATTCTGACCTTCATCGGCGCCGGCCATGAGACGACGGCGCGCGCACTCGCCTGGTGCCTCTATTGCATCGCCAATACGCCTGCCTATCGCGAGGTGATGGAGCAGGAAATCGCTGCGGTTCTTGCAAGCGGCGCCGATCCCGTCGATTGGCTCGGTCGCATGCCGCATGTGCTCGCCGCTTTCGAGGAGGCGCTAAGGCTCTATCCGCCGGCGCCCTCCATCAATCGCGCGGCGATCGAGGAAGATCAATGGATCTCGCCCGAGGGCGAGCGGGTGGCGATCCGCAAGGGTATATCGGTGCTGATTATGCCGTGGACCTTGCACCGACATCAGCTCTACTGGCAAAAACCGCGCGCGTTCATGCCCGAGCGCTTCCTTCCCGAGAACCGCGAGAAGATCAATCGTTTCCAATACCTGCCCTTCGGAGCTGGCCCGCGCGTCTGTATCGGCGCGACTTTCGCGCTGCAGGAGGCGATCATCGCGCTCGCCGTACTCATGCACCGCTTCCGCTTCGATCCGACCGAGGCGACGCATCCCTGGCCGGTGCAGAGGCTGACGACCCAGCCGAGGGGCGGGCTGCCGATGCAGGTATCGCTGCGGCCGCGGTGATCCTCGGCTGCGACGGTGAATGTCTCTCCGGGCAATGGCCAATCTCGAAAATTTGTCCTATCACCGGCACGATCCTCACATTCGCGTCTCTCTCCCAGGATTCAGCAGAAATTGACCGCGCATCTTCTTCTCGGCATCGACACCGGCGGCACCTATACGGACGCCGTCCTCTTCAGTGAAGCAACCGGCGTCGTCGCCAAGGCGAAGGCGCTGACGACGCGGCACGATCTTGCCGAGGGTATTTCGGGTGCCGTCGAGGCCGTCCTCGAAAGGGCGAAAGTTCCGGTGTCGGCCATCAGCCTCGTCTCGCTTTCGACGACCCTTGCCACAAACGCGCTCGTCGAGGGGCAGGGCGGCCGCGCCGGACTGGTGATGATCGGCTTCGGGCCCGAGGACCTGAAACGCGATGGTCTCGAGGAGGCGCTCGGAAGCGACCCGGTCCTATTTCTTCCGGGTGGTCACAATGTCCATGGCGGCGAAACGCCGCTCGACATGAGCGCGCTCGAAGAGTCGCTGCCGGCGCTCAGCCAGCAAGTATCGTCATTTGCCATTGCAGGCTATTTCGCCGTTCGCAACCCGGATCACGAGAAGCGCGTGCGCGAGCGTATCCGTGAGGTGTCCCACCTCCCGGTCACCTGCAGCCACGAACTTTCCTCCAAGCTCGGTGGTCCGCGCCGGGCGCTGACGACGCTTCTCAATGCGCGGCTCGTCTCGATGATCGACCGGCTGATCGGTTCCTGCGAGGATTTCCTGAAGGCCCGCGGCATCGACGTGCCGATGATGGTGGTTCGTGGCGACGGCGCACTGATTTCCGCAGCCGAAGCGCGGTTGAGACCGATCGAGACGATCCTTTCCGGACCGGCGGCGAGCCTGGTCGGCGCCAAGCACCTGACCGGACTGGAAAGCGCCGTCGTTTCCGACATCGGCGGCACGACCACGGATGTCGCCGTGCTCGAGGGCGGCCGCCCACGGCTCGATGCGGAAGGGGCGGTCGTCGGGGGGTTCCGTACCATGGTCGAGGCGGTCGCGATGCGGACCTACGGCCTCGGCGGCGACTCCGAAGTCAAGATCAACGACCGCGGCCTCAAGGCGAAGCTGGAGCTCGGCCCTCGCCGTCTGCTGCCCCTGAGTCTGGCCGCCTATCTGCACGGCGACGCGGTGGTGTCGGTGCTCGAGAAGCAATTGCGGGCGACCCATGCCGGCCGTCATGACGGCCGTTTCGCCGTGCGCACGGGGCTGCCGGATCATCTGGCGAGCGGGCTGCAGCCGCAAGAGCAAGGGCTTTACGATCGGATCGGCATGGTACCGCTGGCGCTCGCGGACCTCCTCATCAGCACGCCGCAGCGCGCGACGCTCGACCGGCTGGTGGCCCGCGGCCTCGTTCATATTGCAGGGCTGACGCCCTCCGACGCCATGCATGTGCTCGGTCGACAGGCGCAGTGGAATGCCAAAGCGGCACAGCTTGGCCTTGAGATCGCCGCCCGCGGCAAGGACGGTTCGGGCCAGCCGATCGCGACGTCTGCCAAGGTGCTCGCCGGAATGATCGTCGACCGGCTGACGCGGCAATCCTCGGAAGTGATCCTGCAAGCCTGCCTCCACGAGGACGGCGCCGGCGCGATCAATCCAGCCGCCTCGCTTGCCGTCGACCGGGCGCTCAGGCGTGAGCCCGGTATCGTCCGGTTCTCGCTGGGCCTCGACCGCCCGCTCGTCGGGCTGGGCGCCTCGGCGCCAGTTTATTATCCCGCGATTGCGGAGATGCTCGGCACCGGGTCGGCGATCCCCGACGAGGCCGATGTAGCCAATGCGGTCGGCGCCGTCGTCGGGCAGGTGCGCGCCACGATCACCGTCTTCGTGACGACACCGGAGGAGGGCATCTTCGTCGTCAACGGCGCAGGCGCCAGCGAGCGCTTCCTCGACCAGGAAGAGGCTTTCGGTGTCGCCCGCCGCCGTGCCGAGGCGATCGCGCTGGAGACGGCGCGTGCAAACGGCGCGGAAGAGCCGGCCGCCACCCTACGCGAAGAGATCGATGCGCCGGAGATCGAGGGCGGACGAAAGCTCATCGAGGCGCGCTTCATTGCCTCCGCCAGCGGCCGGCCGCGAATCGCGCATTCCTGATCTTTTTAATCCGGGAAACGATTGTTGGACCGGCATGCGCTCACAAGCGTTCGCGCCCCGCCCCATTTCCCTTGTATTTGCCGCATCTATGCGGCGTCCGCCAATGCCGCAGCCGCGGTGGGCTGTCCCGGAATGATTGCTTAAGTTTCCTTTTGTCTGAGGTTCTTGCCGCAAAACCGTGGGACGCTTTTCGGAACTGCTTTGCACTTTGGCAGCATTGACAGGGGACTGTTTGATGAGAGACTGCGCCCACTTGGGAGCGGGTGTGCTTGGTCGTTTGCCGCATGTATCCTGCTTCCATTCATTGGTTTGAACCTCAGAGACTTCGGGAGTTGCGGCATGGATCGCGTTGAGAAATATGGTTTGAAGATCGATGCTGGGCTCCACCGTTTTCTGGTCGAAGAGGCAATGCCGGGCACCGGAATCGAGGCCGAACACTTCTTTTCCGTCTTCTCGGATATCGTTCACGACCTCGCGCCGAAGAACCGCGCCCTTCTGGCGAAGCGAGACGAGCTGCAGGCGAAGCTCGACGCCTGGTATCGCGAACATGGTGTGCCTTCCGATATGGGGCCCTACGAGGCTTTCCTGACGGAAATCGGCTATCTGCTGCCTGAAGGGCCGGATTTCGCCGTCACCACCGACAATGTCGATCCGGAGATCGCAACGATCGCCGGACCGCAGCTTGTCGTTCCGGTGATGAATGCCCGCTATGCGCTGAACGCCGCCAATGCCCGCTGGGGGTCGCTCTATGACGCGCTCTACGGCACCGACGCGATTCCTGAGGCGGACGGCGCCGAACGTGGCAAGGGCTACAATCCGGCGCGCGGCGATAAGGTCATCGCCTGGGTTCGCGATTTTCTCGACGCGAGCGTTCCGCTCGCCGACGGCCGCTGGAGCGAGATAGGCGGGTTTGCGGTCGCTGGCGGGGGCCTTGCCGTTACCCTGACCGACGGCACGAAGACTGCGCTGCGGGATCCAGCCCAGTTCGCCGGCTATTCCGGTTCCGTCGACGCACCTTCTGAAATCGTTCTGCGCCGCAACAAGCTTCACATCGTCATTGTCTGCGATGCGACGACCTCCATCGGGCAGGTCGATTCGGCAGGCATTTCCGATGTGATCCTGGAATCGGCGATCACCACGATCATGGACTGCGAGGATTCGGTGGCCGCTGTTGACGCCGAGGACAAGGTGATCGTCTATCGCAACTGGCTGGGTCTGATGACGGGCGATCTCGCGGAAGAGGTTACGAAGGGCGGCCGGACCTTTACGCGCAAACTCAACGCCGATCGCGTATTCGCTACACCAGCTGGCGCCACTTTGACCCTGCCTGGCCGCTCGCTGATGCTGGTACGCAATGTGGGCCACCTCATGACCAATCCGGCGATCCTCGACCGCGACGGCCGCGAGGTTCCGGAGGGCATCATGGACGCGCTGGTCACGGGGTTGATCGCGTTGCACGACATCGGCCCGAACGGTCGCCGGGCCAATTCCCGCGCCGGCTCCATGTACGTCGTCAAGCCGAAGATGCACGGGCCGGATGAGGTGGGCTTCACCTGTGAGATTTTCGCTCGCGTCGAGGCGGCCCTTGGGCTTCCGGCGAATACCATCAAAATGGGCATCATGGACGAGGAGCGGCGCACCACGGTCAACCTCAAGGAATGTATCCGCGCCGCCCGGGAACGCGTCGTCTTCATCAATACCGGCTTTCTCGACCGCACCGGGGACGAGATCCACACCTCGATGGAAGCAGGCCCGATGATCCGCAAGGGCGACATGAAGCAGGCCGCCTGGATTTCGGCCTATGAGAATTGGAACGTCGACATCGGCCTGGAATGTGGCCTTTCCGGCCGCGCACAGATCGGCAAGGGCATGTGGGCAATGCCGGACCTGATGGCGGCAATGCTCGACCAGAAGATCGCCCATCCGAAGGCCGGCGCCAACACCGCCTGGGTCCCTTCGCCGACGGCCGCGACCCTGCATGCCACGCATTACCATCACGTCGACGTTGCCGACGTCCAGATGGGTCTCAAGAACCGGCCGCGTGCCCGGCTCGCGGATATCCTCTCGGTGCCGGTCGCGGTGCGGCCAAACTGGACCGAGGGGGAGATCCAGCGCGAACTCGACAACAATGCCCAGGGCATCCTCGGCTACGTCGTCCGCTGGGTCGACCAGGGAGTCGGCTGCTCCAAGGTTCCGGACATCAACGATGTAGGCCTGATGGAGGACCGCGCGACATTGCGTATCTCGTCCCAGCATATGGCGAACTGGCTGCACCACGGCATCGTCGACGAGGCGCAGGTCGTCGAGACCATGAAGCGCATGGCGGCCGTCGTCGACCGTCAGAATGCCGCAGATCCGAATTATCAGCCGATGGCCGGCCGCTTCGACGAATCGATCGCCTTCCAGGCTGCCCTCGAACTCGTGCTCAAGGGTCGCGAACAGCCGAATGGTTACACCGAACCGGTGCTGCATCGCCGGCGGCTGGAGCTCAAGGCGAAAGCGGCATCAGAAATTTAAGTGTGGTTCTCCGCGGTTGCCCCTCATCCGCCTCGCGGCACCTTCTCTCCGCAAGCGGGGCGAAGGGACAAGCGGCGCCCTCCCGGTCACCCTCTTCCCGCCTGCTGGGAGAGGGTGAGAGGCGGTTCAGCGGGACCACTGCGCCGCTACGGCGACGCGCGTCTTTGCAGACGCGCAAAGGTCGCTGTAACTCTTGGATCTGCGCATCGAGCGCTCCGAAAATCGGGTACGATTTTCGGGCCGATGCCCTGATATCAATACGAAAGAGCCGCCTGGAACTAGACCCGGCGGCCCTTTGATCTCGATTCGAATTCTGCAACCTTACTGCTGCACGACCACGCGCGCGTTGCGGCCGGGGCGAACCCGCGAATAAAGGTCGATGATATCCTGGTTCATCAGTCGGATGCAGCCAGATGACGCGGCGGTGCCGATGGAGGACCATTCCGGCGTGCCGTGCAGGCGGAAGAGGGTGTCGCGGCCTTCCTGGTTGAAGAGGTAGAGCGCGCGGGCGCCGAGCGGATTGTTGAGCCCGGGGCCCATGCCTTCCTCGACGTATTTGGCGACTTCCGGCTTGCGTTCGGCCATTTCCTTCGGCGGATGCCAGGTCGGCCATTCCTGCTTCCAGGCGATATAGGCTTCGCCTTCCCAGGCGAAACCGGCCTTGCCGACTCCGATGCCGTAGCGGACGGCCTTGCCGCCCGGCAGCACGTAGTAAAGGAAGCGATTCGGCGTGTTGACGACAATGGTGCCGGGGCGTTCCTTGGTCGCATAATCGACGATCTGGCGATGGAAGCGTTCATCGAGGCGGTTGATCGGAATTGCCGGCAGGGGGTATCCGTGGTCCTCGACCGCGCCATAATCGCCGGTAAAGATCTGATTCGTCGCGACCTTTACGCCGTCGGAGGAGGAGCCGGCGGAGGACGTGGTTTGCGAGCAGCCGGCGATGAGGACGGTGGCAGCCAGGCTGCACAGAAGGAGAGCGTTGCGGAAGCGCATGGGGGTCTCGTAAAAGGGAGTAAGGAAATAGGGGAGAGGGTGCCCGGCGTCAGCTTATTTGCGATTGCAGTGCGCTTCGCAAGGGATCGCGCCGCCACAATTCGGCCTTGAACTGTAAATTCCGCGACGATTGCTTTTTTGCAACAAGCGGCGGGAGCGGCGCCTTGCGCTGAAATAGGGATGACGATTCTATCGATCCATGGCGACAATCCGCTTGCCGACGGCCGCCAGTCGGAACGGGCATTGAAGGTACGCCGCGGCGTACAACGCCTGCTTGCCGAACTGCGCCACGCCGTGCTGCCGGAGCTGACGCTTGCAAGCGGCCGACGGGCCGATCTCACCTCGCTTTCGGCCAAGGGCGAGATCTGGATTGTCGAGATCAAGACCTCGATCGAGGACTTGCGCGTCGACCGCAAATGGCCGGACTACCGGCTGCATTGCGACCGTCTGTTCTTCGCAACCCATCCGCAAGTGCCGCTCGACATCTTCCCCGAGGATTGCGGTCTCATGCTCTCCGACGGCTACGAAGCGCATATGTTGCGCGACGCGCCGGAACATCGCCTGGCGGCAGCGACGCGAAAATCGGTGACCCAGGCCTTCGCCCGGGCAGCGGCGCAGCGCTTGATGCTCGCCGAATGGGCGGCGGAAAGAAATGGCGAACTCGGCGAATCGATTCGCGACATCGTCGCCGGCGCGCGAGATTAGGCCCCGATTATTTCGGCGCCCGCTTTGCCAGGATCCGCTGCAGCGTGCGGCGGTGCATGTTGAGACGCCGCGCCGTTTCGGAAACATTGCGATCGCACATCTCGTAGACACGCTGGATGTGTTCCCAGCGGACGCGATCGGCCGACATAGGATTTTCCGGCGGCTCGACGCGCTCGCCCGAGCGCTGCACCAGGGCAGCGAAGATGTCGTCGGCGTCGGCCGGCTTCGAAAGGTAATCGACCGCTCCGAGCTTCACCGCGTTCACTGCTGTGGCGATATTGCCGTAGCCGGTAAGCACGATCATCCGCGTGTCGTCACGGCGCCCGCGGATCGCCTCGATGACATCGAGACCGCTGCCATCGCCCAGCCTCAGGTCGATGACTGCATGTTTCGGCGGGTTGCCCTTGGCCTTCGCTATCCCCTCGGCGACGGATTCCGCGATATCGACGGTGAAACCGCGTGCCTCCATGGCGCGCGCGAGCCGCCGCAGGAACGGCCCATCATCATCGACGATCAAAAGCGTCCTGTCCGGCCCGATCAGCTCGGCATCTGACTGCGTGCTTTGTCCAGCCGTTGATTTTTCCGTCATTTTTCAATCCCCGAGCAAGGACTTGCTGCTGAAACTATGGGTTTTTCTCCGCGTCTTCAATAAACCGCCAAGCATCATTTCGCCAGCTTGGTATCCATGAGAGCGCGCGGCCATTCGACGCTGACGCGGGCGCCCGGATCACCGTTTTCGAAGCGCAAACGGGCACCGGACCGTTCCAGCAGCGTCTTGGCGATGAAGAGGCCGAGTCCGAGGCCACCGGCGCTGTCGTCCTTCTGCCGCCTTGTGACGTAGGGCTCGCCGATACGGGCGAGGACGTCCGGCGCGAAACCGTCGCCGTCGTCCTCGATGATGATTTTCACGCGCTCGGCTGTGTGCTCCACCGTCACCGTCACCGCCTGCCGCGCATAATCCACGGCGTTTTCGAGAAGATTGCCGAGGCCGTATAGGATGCCGGCATTGCGGCTGCCGATCGGTTCGCTGCCGCGGTCGCCCTTTTCGATGAGCTTGATCTCGATCCCGAATTCACGGTGCGGCGCCATTACCTCTTCGATCAGCGAGGAGAGCGGCAGGAGCCGCATGTGCTCCTCGCTTTCGGACGACAGTGTCGTCAGGCGCTTGAGGATATCGCGGCAGCGCTCGCTTTGGCTGCGCAACAGGTGGACGTCCTCGCCGAAGCGGGGATCGTCGCCAAGCTCGCGCTCCATCTCCTTGGCGACGACGCTGATCGTCGCAAGCGGCGTGCCGAGCTCGTGGGCGGCGGCGGCGGCGAGGCCGTCCAGCTGCGACAGGTGCTTTTCGCGTTGGAGCACGAGTTCGGTCGCCGTCAGCGCTTCGGAAAGCTCGCTAGCCTCGAGCGAAACCCGATAGGTGTAGAAAGCGGCGAACGCCGTCAGCGAGACGATCGCGAACCAGATGCCGATTGTCAGGGCGCTCGGTATCTTGAGGACGGTCCCGGGATACCACGGCAGCGGGAAGGGCGACAAGGCAAGTGCGGTAACGCCGATCACGGCGAAGCCCGCGAGAACGATACTGTGCGGCTTCGGTTGCGAGGCCGACGAAATGATGACCGGAACGCAAAGCAGCGGCGCGAAGGGGTTGGCAAGTCCGCCGGTAATGAAGAGCAGTGCCGTCAGCTGCGCGAGATCGAGCCATAGCAATACGAAGGCGGCCGCGGGCGTCAGCCGGTGCGCCGGCGGATAGCGGACGGTGAGAAAGGCGTTGAGGATTGCCAGGCTCGCGATCAGGGCCGAACAGGAGACCAGCGGCAGGGGGAATTGCAGCCAGAGCGCGGTGACGATGACGGCGAGCGACTGGCCGCCAACCGCCAGCCAGCGCAGCCGTACGAGCGTCTGCAGCCTGAGGCTGCGATTGCCGTTGAGATTGTCGAGCGCCATTGCCGCCATGCTGGTTTTCGGTCCTCTCACACGCTTATGGCTGGCTGGAGTTTATCGCGACGGGAGAGATAAACCAGCCCCGGACGGCGCTCATGTGCCGCGCGGCTTCGCGCGTGTCGTCGGCATCGCATTGGCGGGGTCGTCCGGCCACGGATGCTTTGGATAGCGCCCGCGCATGTCGGCTCTCACGTCCTTCCAGGAGCCCGACCAGAAGCCCGGCAAATCGCGGGTCGTCTGGATCGGCCTGTGGCCGGGCGAAATCAGTTCGAGCAAGAGCGGCAGCCGGCCGTCGCCGATCGTCGGGTGGGTCTTCAGCCCAAAAAGCTCCTGCACGCGGATCGACAAGAGCGGCTCGTCGCCGTCGTAATGGATCGGATGCCGCTGTCCCGTCGGCGCTTCGAAATGCGTTGGTGCCAGCCTCGCGAGGTCACGTTGGAGTTCGTAAGGCACGAGCGACATTAAGCCTTCGGTAAGATGGCGGCCTTGGATGTCGCCAAAGCCGCCGGCCTCCCCTTGAAAAGGAACGAACCACTCGTCGAGACGAGAGATCAGCGCCGCGTCCGATACATCCGGCCAGGGTTCGCCGATCGAGCGGTGCAGGAAGCCGATACGCTCGCGCAATTGCGCGACCTCCTTCGGGAACGGCACGGCGGCCAGTCCGAGTTGGCGGACGCCGTCGGCGAGCGCCCGGGCGGCCGCCTCACCGACAGGACGCGGCAAGGGTTTCTCCTCGAAAATGATGGCACCGAGCCGCGTCACTCGCCGCGCCCTCACCTGTCGGCTCGCCCGATCGAAGAAGCTCTGCTCTTCGCTGACGATCGCGTCCGGCATGTGCGCCTCGACATCGGCCCTGGTGATCTCTGCCGCCGCGAGCACCCGCTGAGCCCCCGCCCGCCCCGTCAAGTCGGCGATCACCAGCATCCCCGCTGCTGCCAATCGCTCGGTCTCAGGCACTTCCGCGCCACGCCCATTGGCCATCACGAAACGGCCGCGGCCGCCGCGCTGCAGTGCGATGCGGTCGGGAAAGGCATGCATCAGCAGGGGACCGGGCAGGAGGCGCTCGCCACTGCCCTTTGGGGCGCCGAGTTCCGCGGCCATGCGCCGGGCAAGCCCGCGCGCGGCTTCCGCCCGCTCGCCGCGGTCGCCTCGGAAGCGATGCAGCCGTTGCTCGATATCGACGCCGTTGCCGCCGAGGCCTTGCTCGGTGAGCATCACGGCGATCAGACAGGCTTCCGCCGCCTGTCCCTCTTTGGCGGCGGAAACCGCCATGGCCGCCAGCCGCACCGGCAGCGCCAGATCTCGAATCTTGCGGCCCCTCGGCGTCAGCGCGCCGTTGGCGTCAACGGCCCCGAGTTCGACGAGAAGGTTGCGCGCTTCGCTGAGCGTCGTCTCGGGCGGCGGGTCGATGAAGGCGAGCGATGAGGGGTCGGCAACACCCCAATGGGCGAGATCGAGCAGGAGGCCGGAAAGGTCGCTCGCGAGGATCTGCGGCGGCGTGAAGTCGGCGAGCGCCGCCGTCTGGCCCGCATGCCAAAGCCGGATCGCGATACCTGGCTCGGTGCGACCGGCGCGGCCGGCGCGCTGCTCGGCGGACGCCTTCGAGACGCGCACGGTCTCCAGTCGCGTGATTCCGGTAGCGGCCTCGAATACCGGCAGCCGCTGCAGGCCGCTGTCGACGACGATCCGCACCCCATCGATGGTGATGGAGGTCTCGGCGATCGACGTTGCAAGGACGATCTTGCGGGTGCCCTTCGGCGCCGGGCGAATTGCCGCGTCCTGCTCCCTCTGGCCGAGGTTTCCATAGAGCGGCACCACCATCGTCGTCTCGTCAAAGCGTCCCCTGAGGCGCTCTGCGGTCCGCGTAATCTCGGCCTGGCCGGGCAGGAAGGCGAGGATCGAGCCCTCCTCCAGGCGATGTGTCTCGGCGATCGTCCGCACCATGGCGTCCTCGACGCTTTCGGCGGTGCTTCTCGTTTCGTAGCGAATGTCGATCGGGAAGCTCCGCCCCTCGCTCTTGAGCACCGGCGCATCGCCGAGCAGGTTTGCGACACGCTCGACGTCGAGCGTCGCGGACATGACGACGAGCCGCAGATCGTCGCGCAAGGCCGATTGCACGTCGAGCGCCAGCGCCAGCCCGAAATCCGCATCGAGCGATCGCTCGTGAAATTCGTCGAACAGCACCGCTGAAACTCCGGCGAGTTCCGGGTCGTCAAGGATCATCCGGGTGAACACGCCCTCGGTCACCACCTCGATTCGCGTCTTGGCCGATATGCGATTGTCGAGCCGCATGCGGTAGCCGACGGTTTCGCCGACCCTTTCGCCGATGAGTTCGGCCATGCGCCCTGCGGCCGCCCTGGCCGCAAGCCGGCGCGGCTCGAGAAGGACGATCTTGCCGTCGCCGCGCCATGGCTGATTGAGGAGGAAAAGCGGGACCAGCGTCGTCTTGCCGGCGCCGGGCGGTGCCGAGATCACGACCGCTCGGGATTTGTCGAGCGCTTCCGCGAGCGTGGGCAGTACCTCCGAGACCGGCAATGATGGAAGCGCACGCATCAGGCGCATCCCTCGCCTGCAATTGCGACGGCTCGACCGCCCGCCGCTTCGGCTGCGAAAATGCTCGGCGGCCCGGCCGTCTTTGTCTTGCAGAAGACGAGATCGCGCATTCGCCGCGGCCAGCGCGGCCCGATTTCGGCCCTCGAAATCGATTTTATACCCGTCCTGGAACCTGCCCCGGCGATATTCTGCATTCACGTCCTCATTGCCCGCGGGTTGCGCAATAGCAATTGGCTTCCGAGCGATGCAACGACAATTGCAAGGAGGCGAGAAGCGCCTGACCAGCTGAAGGCGCTGGCCGCCAGGGGAAGAAAGCGCGACAGCCTCGTTCGTGCAGCGTTCGCCTATGCCTTTGCCCGGTGCGCTTCGAAGGCTAGCACCGCGCCGGCGAGATCCTCGAGCGCCGCTCCGACGGATTTGAAAAGCGTGATCTCGTCGGGCGAGGTGCGGCCCGTGTGCTTGCCCCTCGCGAGCTCGAAGAGATCGGCGCGGATCGCCTCCGCCGTTATCACTCCGGCACGAAGCGGCTGGACGATGTCGCCCCCCTCGCTGAGAGCGCCCTCGCGCGTGTCGACGAAGATGCTGGCGCGGCTGACGGCGCGATCGTCCGTTTCCCGCATGGTCGGCTTGAAGGCGCCGATGAGATCGAGATGGCTGCCGGGCTTCAGCCAGTCGCCGAGGATCAGCGGCTCGGACGAAAGCGTCGCGCAGGAGATGACGTCGGCTTCCCGTGCCGCGCTCGCAAGATCGGTCGCCACGGAGATTTCGATGTCTTTAAGATCGAGATCGCGCGCGGTCGCCTCGGCCTTTTTCGTGTCACGCCCCCAGATCGTCACGTGACGAATCGGGCGCACGGCGGCATGCGCTTCGATGACATTGGTCGAAAGCCGCCCGGTGCCGACCATCAATAGCCGGCTTGCGTCCTCGCGAGCGAGGTAGCGTGCCGCGAGCGCGGAAGCGGCGGCGGTGCGCCGCGCCGTCAGTTCGCCGCCGTCGACGATGGCGAGTAACTCCCCGGTCCTGCCGGATGAGAGCAGATAGCTGCCATGGATCGCCGGGAGACCGCGCCCCTGGTTGCCTGGAAATACCGACACCATCTTTACGCCGATATAGTCGCCCGGCTGCCAGGCGGGCATCAAGAGCAGCGTCGCATCGGCCTCGCCTGGTACCTCCACCTCGTGATGATGGCGCACCGGCATGACGCAGCCCCGTGCAAACATATCGGCGAGCGCCTTGACGAGGCTGTCCCAGGGGAGCGCCGCGCGTGTCTGAGCCGCATCGAGTACCAGCATTTCCGAGTTCTCCCGAGTTGAGGATCGGGGGACACTAGCAGTCTTTGACAGGGGTGGAAACGCGCCTGGCGGCGCTCGACTTCTCCGGCGCGCCACCCCTTGAAGCGCGATATTTCGTTAACCATATAAGCGAGCGTCCCCGACACGGCCGCGGCGAACGAGTGGAACTCTCATTGGTAGAAATTTCGCTCGGTTTTTCGCCCGATCAGAAAATACGCGGTGAAAATCAACGGCTTACGATTTTCTACGATTTTTTGAGAAAAGGCTGTTGACTGGGTGAGAGTGGTGGGTCTATAAGCCCGATCACTGACGAGGGCGGCGGCGCTGCTGGCGACGACGGTTCTTGCTCTAGGGTTTCCTT
>Ga0214543_1000064_pt1 | contig 126778 bp, 140 predicted proteins | sample CNSS2metaG_FD_160094 | JGI IMG/M metagenome (GOLD analysis project Ga0214543, IMG submission 160094) | Root nodule microbial communities from cowpea collected in UCLA plant growth center, Los Angeles, California, USA - CNSS2 | ecosystem: Host-associated > Plants > Roots > Nodule | place: USA...
TCCTGGCGGGAATCCGCACGTCGCCGGCCAGCTTGCGGACCAGCAGTTCCCGGATCTTCCTGGCGCCCCAATGCGGCTTCTCGCGCTTGGCCGTAACGATCAGCCGCTCGATCTGCTCGGGCAACTGATTGGCGTATCGGACCGGCCGGCGCGAGCGATCGCACAGCGCCTCGATCCGTCCTGCTGGTAGCGGTTGAGGATCTTGTAGCCGGTCTTGCGGGAAATCCCGAAGTCCCGGCACACCTCGCTCATGCCTTCCCCCTCCAGAAGGCGCGCGACAAAACGAAGACGTTCCTCCATCACCGAACTTGCTCTCCACGGCATCAACACCCTCCGGCCAAAAGCGGAAAGTGTTACCCATGTGTCCGGTACAAAACGTCACCTATGTCTCAGGCCGGTCAACCGTATTTTTCAAAGACTTACAAGACGGAACCATCTGACCCTGCGAGGTAAGGCGGCGTCAGGGTCAGCAGGCAAAAAATGCTGACATCTCCACAAAAATCGAAGACCACATCCGGCTGTGATCCGGACGCCTGCCGCTCAAGACAGTCGATGGCCTCCTCAGGCCTGCTTAGCTTTGCATAACAACAAGCAAGGTTGTAAAGTACTCTCACCGGCGAGTGCTGCGGCGCGGGCCGCCCACGACGCTCCACGCTCTGTCTCGCCCAAATCCGCCAGCAAACACTGCGAATGCTGGACTTACGATGGGAAGCCACTCCGCTTTGAAGTCCTCAGGTCGTCCGCCCATGCTTGTGGACGAGGCGGCGAAACTCCACGAAGAAACTGGTCTCGCCGTTAGTCGCCCTTCTGCGGGCAACGATAATGGCTACGGGAATCTGGAACTGAGCAATGCGGCGGAGATCACGCTGCGAGAGTTGGCTCACTGAAGGCGAGCGGGCAGTGGCTTGTCGCTGCCCGCTCGCCTTCAGTCGATGTGATGGTTGACACATTGAGCAGCCAAGCGAGCGGCGTCTGCGCCCGCTTAGAACTGTTCCCATTCGGAGGCAGCCGCCGTGGCTGTTCGGCCGCCGAATGCTCTGGCAATTTTGCCACCGAGCGCCCGCGCAGGAGAAGCTGTCGGAATGCTCCCATGATCGGCGACGCGCAGGGGCGCCCCAGTCTCGAGCTTGAAGCGGGCAATCTGCCGGGCGAGGTTCGCCGCCTCTTCCGCGAGCCGGCTGGTGGCCGCCGTTGATTCCTCGACCATCGCCGCGTTCTGCTGTGTTACCTGATCCATCTGGTTGACGGCGCTGCTCACTTCGGAAAGTCCCGTGGACTGCTCCTTGGCGGCCGTCGCGATCGAATGCACATGCTCGTTGATCTTTACGACATGGCGCTCGATCAGGGACAGCGCCTCGCCCGTCGCCGTTACCAGTTCGACTCCAGAGTTGACCTCCTGGCCCGAGCGCGAGATCAGCGCTTTGATGTCTTTGGCGGCATTGGCCGAGCGCTGCGCCAGCTCTCGCACCTCCTGGGCGACGACGGCAAAGCCCTTGCCTGCGTCGCCGGCGCGCGCCGCCTCGACCCCCGCATTGAGGGCCAGGAGGTTCGTCTGGAATGCGATCTCGTCGATGACGTTGATGATCTGGCCAATCTCGCCGGAGGCCTGCTCGATCCGCCCCATCGCCGAGACCGCATCCTTCACGACCGCGCTCGACCGCTCGGTGCTTTTACGCGCCTCATCGACCATGTGGCTTGCCTCTAGCGCCCGCTCGGTCGAACTCTTGACCGCGGCGGTGATCTCCTCCAAGGCCGAGGAGGTCTCTTCGAGCGCTGCTGCCTGCTGTTCGGTGCGCCGGGAGAGATCGCCCGAGGCGGTGCGCATCTCGCCAGCGCCGCCGTTAATCGTGTCGATGGCGGCGCGTACCTCGGCGAGGACAGAGCGGAGGCTCGCCATCGTCTGGTTGACATTGGACTGAAGCTCGCCGAACGCGCCGTGGAACTCTCCGTCCATGCTTTCGCTGACATCACCCTCGGCGAGCGCGGCGATTACCCTGCGGGTTTCGACGATGCCACGATCAACGGTATCGACGAGTTCGTTGACGCTCGCTGCGAAACGGTCGAGATCAGCATTGTCGTAGGTCTTCGCAATACGGCGGGTGAAGTCGCCCGCGACCGCCGCTGAAACAACCTCTCCGATGCTAATCTGGAGGTCTGCACTCTTTGCCTGCAGCGCCGCTTCCTGCGCGTTCAACTCGCGTACCTTGATGGCATTCTGCTTAAACACCTCGACGGCGCGGGCCATTTCGCCAATCTCGTCCCCGCGCTCGGCGAAAGGAACGTCCGCCTCGAGGTTGCCCGAGGCGAGCGCGCCCATGCTCCCGGTGATACTGCTGATCGGCCGCGCGATAGCCCGAGCGCCAAACACGGCAGACCCTGTTAGCAGCAGCACCATGGCAATCGCCATGCCGTGCTCGAGGAGGTCGGCAAAACGCTGGGTTTCCAGCCGCCGTTCCGCGGTTTCCGCAGCGATCGTCTTCGCAACTTCGATGCCCTTGTCGATCAATGGAGTCATTTCTTCGGCGATTTTGTTCAAATGGCCGACCAGCATGCCTTGATCATCGGCGCTCGCTGAACGCAACGCTGCATCTAGCTTTCCGGCTGTGGTGAAATAATCGTCGACGAGCCTCCTGATGGTGATGACCCGCTGCTTGTTTGCTTCGATCACAAGAGGCGCGAAAGCGAGGTCGAGGTACTTGACCGCCGATGCATGCCGCTCGCTGAGGGACGTCAGGGCCGCTTTCATGTCCGTGTCGGAGGCAGCAAGGCGGATATCGCGGGTTGCAATCTGCATTCCTCGTACCGACGCCTTTGCGTCGACGAGATCGCGGGAAATTCCCATCTGGGTTTCGCTCCAGGCGATTGCTTCGTCGACAGAGTGGTCAATTAACCAACCGCTTATAGTAACGGTGAGCATCAGCAAGATGCCGATCCCGGACATCAGAGCCAGCTTGGTGCTGATTCGCAAGAATATAGACGAGTGCACGGTTATCACCTGTGGGTGCAGCACAGGAAGTCGTCATGGCTCCCGGTGTCTGATAATGGGAATGTCCGGCGCGAGTCATTCGGCCGTCCGAGAGTATGGCTGCGGTCGAATCAAGGTTGAGAGTTAGCTTTTGGCGAAGGGCATGCAGCGCTCAACTAATAGTTGACATGCCTCTCTGCGATCGTTGTCAATCGTGTGGACCGAAGTAGCATTTGGCGCGGATAACCGCGTAAGCTATTGGTTGTCTATTTACATGAACTCTACTTTACGTTTGCATGTGAACGATGCCGGAGAATAGTTGATAAAACCTGAACGCACATTGGAACTAGAATACAACTACGACGGCTTCAAGCTAGGCAGGCGGCTGGAATTCGGCTCACTGGCGCCTTCCGAGCTTCCCGCTTGGCAGGCGAGCGAAGCATGGTGGTGTTTGTCCACCAGGGGACTCTCACGAGGGGAATGGAGCGCGCCTACCTAAAATCCGGTACCATGCTATTTTAGCAACCTCGGAGGAGCCAGCTATGCGCGGGTTGTTGGCATCGGCAGCAGCGCTTCTTTTCACGGCGACAGTGGCCGCCGGAGGAACTTCCTTGTTTGATGCAGTTGCAGCCCGAGATTCCGCCGCCGTCGAGAAAGCTCTTGCCGCGGGTGCCGATGTCAACAGCCGGGCGCGCGACCAAGCAACCCCTCTGATGAACGCCGCCCTGGCAGACCAGCTCGCAATCGCCCAATTGCTGATCAGTAAAGGTGCGGACGTCATGGCGCGCAACTCGGGCGGCTTTACGCCGCTCCATGCAGCGGCCTTCTCCGGCAGCCTGTCGGTCAGCAAGCTGCTGCTCGACCATGGCGCGACGCTCGACGACGCGGCCAACAAAGCGGGTGTGACACCACTGATGGTGGCAGGTGAGGAAAACCACGTCGCCCTCGCAACTTTTCTACTCGCTGAAGGGGCTGATGTCGGTCATGCGGAGGTTCACGGCTATACGCCGATCACGCGGGCTTTCTGGAAAGGCAACGCCGAGATCGTCCGGCTGTTCAAGCGACATGGCGCGACCTGTCCTCCCGCCACCGTCCTCGGCGACGAGGATTACGTGAAGTGCATGGGAATCCACGATTGAGCAGGAGGAAAAGATGGATGCAGTGGGCAATAACGCTTCCACCCGGGGTCTTCGCGGCTCTGTGGCGATGTTCGTCCTGGCGATCGCAGCCTATGTTGGCGGACCGTCGGCTTTCGCCGATGACTCGGTAAATACGGGCTATTTCGGCGGTGTGGCAATCATGGGATACGACCCGGTCGCCTACTTCACCGAAGGTAAGGCGAGGAAGGGGTCCGAGAAATTCTCCTACGAATGGCTTGGGACGCCTTGGCATTTCGCCAACGCCAAGCACCGCGAGATGTTTATCGGCGATCCTATGAAGTACGCGCCCCAGTATGGCGGTTATTGCGCGGGTGAGGTGGCTCTCGGCTCGGTGACGGTCAATATCGACCCGGAAGCATTCAAGATCATCGATGGCAAGCTTTACCTGATCTACGGCAAGGAACCGGCGGACTGGTTCGCGGCACATGCCGCTGAAGAAGTGCCTAAGGCAGATGCCAACTGGCAGAAGGTCACAGAAGACCTCGAGCGTGATCAGTATCACTGAACCGCCACGTACGCGCCGTGTTCTACTTGTTTGGCGAGAAGTAGAAGACCTTGCTCGAGTTCACGTAAGCATAGCCGTCGGGCGAACTTGCACGCCTGTAGACCGGGCCGCAATCGGCTTGACCAAATGCGTTTTCACTCTGCTCGCAGAGCAAGTCCCCTTTGACGAAAACGGTCTCGGTCATCATCTGCGTCGCCGAGCGGAATGCCGCCTTGCCATCGCGATCGACCTGCAGGAGTGCCGGGCTTCCGGAGGGCTCGGTCTTGCCCTGCAGAAGTTTCCCTATAACGGTCCTGGCGATCTCGTCACCGTTCAACCGGTCGTGCGCGTCGCCACGGAATCCGAACGGCCATTCCGGCATGCCGGCCTCACGCAGGGCATCGAGGATGAACGCCAAGTCCTGCTCGTTGCGGAAGTGGGAGTGACTCATCCGCCAGCCCGCCAGGGATTCCGCGGAGTCGCTTCCGCCGAGCAGCCGGATTCCTTCGGCGACAGCCTCGCGGGCGTCCTGAATCCGGTCGGCGCGGACGTAGGCCATGGCGAGGGGGGTAACGAAATAGCCGTTCCCCGGCGAACCGTCGCGTGCCCGCGTGAAATTTTCGATGGCCTTCGTGTAGTCGCGCTGTAAATAGGAAATCAGCCCGGCGGTGTACCGATCAACGGCCGATAGGTTCGGATCAAGCTTGAGAGCGTTCTCGACGGCCGCGGCGGCTTCGGCAAGGTTTCCGGAAAACAGTTGAACGTATGCGACGGCCATTTGCGCCTCGGCGTCGGCGGACCCGAGGGATACCGCCTGCCGCGCTGAGGCGATGGCCTCCTCATAGCGTCGCTCCACGACCTGAATGACGGCAAGAACCGCATATGGTGATGAGAGATTGGGGTCGAGCGCCAAGGCACGGCTTGCCTTTTCGTAGGCCCTTTTCCGCGCTAACGCGCTCTGGAGAACGTCGTCGAAGGCGTTTCGCCAGACGTAAGCGGTGGCGCGCGCGTCGGCCGCGAAGGCGGCGGCAAAACCGGGGTCGAGCGCCTCCGCCTTGTCGAACAGGAGCAGTGCCTCCAGCAACTGGGAAGGGCGTCCGATCCTCGTCGCCTGCTCGGCCCGCAGATAATTGTCGTATGCTTCAAGGTTCGCGGTCGGCGGCCGGGCAATCCGTTCGGTTTCAGACCGGGTCAACTCCAGCCCGAGTGCCTCGGCGATCTGCCTGCTCATCTCGTCCTGCAGCACGAACACATCCGCCGCGGCGCGGTCGAACCTCTTGGCCCAAAGATGGTCGCCGCTTGCGATGTCGATCAGTTGCGCATTGACGCGGACTTGATCCCCCGTGCGACGAACGCTGCCCTCGACGACAAAACGCACGCCGAGATCGCGTCCGATGTCGGCCGTAGCGACGGGTTTGCCTTTGTAAGCGAACACCGAATTCCTGGCGGTGACCTCGAGGTCCGAAACACTGGCCAGATCAGTAATCAGGTCGTCGGTAATGCCATCGGTGAAATAATCCTGTCCCGGGTCGCCGCTCAGATTGACGAATGGCAGCACCGCGATCGATGGACGCTGCGGCGCAGACGGCCATTGCCATGCGACGACGATCGCGAAGGCTCCGATCAGCACCGCTGCGAGGCCCGCAACACTGGCGATGGCCAGACGGCCCTGCCTGCGTGTGGCGGCTACGACCCTTCCCGCCTCGGCGGGATCGAGAAGAACGCGATAGACGCGGACCGGGTCGACTATGTTCTTCAGGTGCTGCTCTCCGAGGGTGGAGAAGCCGACATCCGCCTTGTGCACGGCGTGATCGAACGCCGTCCCGGATATGTAAATGCCGCCGGGCTGGGCAAGAGTTTGTAGGCGCGCGGCTATGTTGACGCCGTCACCGTAGATGTCATCGCCTTCGACAATGACGTCGCCGAGGTTGATGCCGATACGGAACTGAATTTGCTGTGCCGCAGTGACGCCCTGGCCCTGGTTGGCCATTTTCCGCTGGATCACGGCGGCGCATTGAACCGCGTCCACGACGCTCGCGAACTCAACGAGCGCGCCATCGCCCATCAACTTGATGATGCGGCCATGAAAGTCGCTTATGGCAGGATCAATCAACTCCCGGCGGCAGGCCTTCAGCCGCTCCAGGGTGCCAACCTCATCCGCTCCCATCAGGCGGCTATAGCCGACCACATCGGCAGCAAGTATTGCGGTGAGCCGCCTCTCCATTTCTCTGCCCACCCTTCCGATGGCCAACGTTATCCTACCACTTCGAGGGCGCGCAGACATCGCAAGTCCCGAATGAATCCTGGTGTAAAGATGGAGCGACCGCTTGCGAAATGCGGCCCACTGTCGAGGCTCTAATTTAGCAATCCAAACTGTTGGGATAGAATGACCACGGAAATGACCTCGACCATTCGGAACGACAATGGATCGCAGGCTCGCCGCCGTCATGATTGCCGACGTCTCCGGTTATGGCCTGCTTAGCCAAGCCGACGAGGAAGGCACTCGCGCGTGCTTCCAGGCCGATCTGCACAATGTATTTGAACCAAGGATCGCCGCGCACGGGGGGCGCTTGGTCAAAACGATGGGCGACGGCCTGCTCGTCGAGTTCCACAGTGTCGTCGAGGCGGTTCGCTGTGCGGTGGAGGTGCAGCGAGCGAAGTCCGAGAGCCGTGGCGTCGAGGAGCACAGGCTAGAATTCCGTATCGGCATCAATCTCGGCGACGTGATCGTCGAGGACGACGACATCCAGGGTGATGGCGTTATCATCGCCGAGCGCCTGCAGAGCCTGGCCAAGCCCGGTGGGATCGTCATCTCGGGCACGGCTTACGATCACCTTGGAAAGCACCTCGAGGTCGCTTTTGAATTTTTCGGCGAACAGCATCTGAAGCACGTCGAGAAGCCGGTGCGCACCTATCGCCTCTTGCTGGATGACGGTCGTCCCGACAGCGCAACCGCTGAGGGATACCGGAGGAGACGCTGGGCCGCGCTCGCGGCGGCCGCCGTGACGCTCGTGGTGGTCGCTGTCGGTGTGACTTGGTGGCGGCCTTGGGAACGGCCCGTGGAAGCCGCCTTGATCCAACCCTCGGACCTTACCCCGCCGGACAAGCCGTCGATCGCAGTGCTTCCGTTTGCCAACGTGAGCGACGATCCCAAGCAGGAATATTTCGCCGACGGCATGACCGACGGCCTTGTCACCGAACTGGCTCAGATATCCGGTTTGTTCGTCATCGCCCGCAACTCGACCTTCGCCTACAAGGAAAAGGCGGTAACGCCGAAGCAAGTATCCAAGGAACTCGGGGTCAGATATGTCCTGGAAGGCAGCGTGCAGCGCGCCGGAGAAAAACTCCGCATCAACGCCCAACTCATCGACATCCTCAGTGGAGGACACGTATGGGCTGGAAAGTTCGATGGCACACTCGCCGATGTCTTTGCGCTGCAAGACGAGGTGACGCGCGGTATCGCCGATGCGCTGGCACTTCGGTTGACGCCGGACGAGCAAATGGAATTCGGTCGGAAAGAAACGACGGTGCCAGCGGCGTTCGACGCATTCCTGCGCGGCTGGGAGCGCCATCGGCGCATGACGCCCGAGGATATCACCAAGGCCTTGCCATATTACGAGCAGGCGACTGCGCTCGATCCCGCCTATGGACGCGCCTACGCCGCGGCGGCGATGGTCTACGCGCACCTTTACGCCTGGCGTTGGCACTACCATTTGCGCATCTCGCGGTTCGAAGCGAGAGCCAAGGCATCGAAGTATCTGCGCACCGCGCAGAGGAACAAGACGGCGCTCGCGCATCAGGTGGCCGGGCTCCTGTCAGAGGCCGACTGGCAGCACGTAGAGGCACTCGCCGAATTCAAGGAAGCCATCGCGCTCGCCCCGGGAGAATCCTGGAGCTATGCGTTGATGGCACTCACCCTCACGTCCGCCGGGCGGCCGGATGAGGCCATTCCCTATATCCGCACTGCCATCCGGCTGGACCCTCACTATCCCTGGTTCTTCATGTACGTCCTCGGACTGACGGAGTTCAGCATGCGGAACTACGAAGCGGCAGCGGAGGCCGCGGAGCGAAGCATCAGGCTCAATCCCGAGGATGAGAGTTCATTCATTCTGCTTACCGCTGCCGCCGGCCATCTTGGTCGCCGTGGGGAAGCCGAGGCGGCGGTAAACCGCTTCAATGCGCTTAGCGTTGGACGAGGTGGAACCGTCGTCACCATCTCAACCGCCCCGCCGCTGGACCTTGCGAGGCAGGAGGACAGAGAAGCGTTCTTGCAGGGCCTGCGGCTCGCCGGAGTGCCAGAGACCCTGATGGGCGGCGAATTCGGCAGAAGGAACGAGTTGACAGCCGAAGAGGTTCGTTCGCTCTTTTTCGGACATCGGCTGCGCGGACGCATGCTGGATTATGGCGAGGTGCACGAGGCAAGCATTTCGACTGATGGTAAAGGCACGCTAACGGGAGGCTGGGCCTCCATCGGCGGCGGTCGCATGGCCGACGTGGAAGTGCAGTTCGAGGGGGACGAGGTTTGTTTTCTGTGGCGCAAGACCGCGAACCTGTGCGGCATGGTGCTGCGAAACCCTGGAGGGCTGAGCGCCAAAGAAAACGAGTTTATCTGGTATCACGGCGACCGCGCTTTCATGTTCTCGCAGGTGCAGTGAATTCAGGTGGAAGGATTTCGGCACTGGTGAGGGCGGCGGCCTCACCGCGCTCGAACGCGGCCTCAGTGCGCGCCAACACATCATTTCTGGCAGCGGAGGTTCGATCCGCTGCCAGAAATGTTTCAACCAGTGGCCTGCTTATTTTGCCGGCGGCTTGTAGGAAGATGCGATTTTGCCCGCCTGCTCTTGCGCAGCCTTGAATTCCGCACCCGTGTAGGCTCGCACGGTTTTGACGTTCGATACGGCTCCCGATGCGCCGACGACCAGAAGTGCGGGGATCAGGTCAGCACCATCGTCGAATTCCGTGATTGCCATCCAGTCGGTTTCGCCGGTCGTGACGTAGAAAGAATGCAGTTTCCCGCCCGCTGCTTCCATGATGCCACGGGCCGCCTCTTCTCGGTTCGATGGATTGTCAATCATTCCCTTCGCTGATGTGGCTGTATAGCACCCTGTGGTTATGAACAGTGGCATAACATCCTCCCTTGATGATTGGGCAGATCGGCTGATCTGCCGTGCTCAATATCTCAAAAAACTTGGCGTTAGACGAGCGTCGGACCGCAGAGCTAGATTGGCCGCCACGTATCCCGGCGCAGTCATGGGGGCCTGCCCCAGTCGGCGGCCTGCGGCGGAACATCAATTCCCCGGAATGACGGAACACAGGTGGGTGATTGGGGTCTCGGGCGATAGCAGCAGATCGGGGTGTCCTAGATTTCGATAACAAGCCGCGGATCGAAGGCTGTCCTCTCTCCCGGATACCCGCGCGGATTGGCCAGCACTTTCGTCCCCCGACTCGGTAAACGACCCCCGCCCTCCCCCGCTAGAAGGCGCGCGACAAAACGAAGACGTTCCTCCATCACCTAACTCGCTCTCCACGGCATCAACACCCTTCGGCCAAAAGCGGAAAGTGTTACCATGTGTCCGGTACAAAACGTCGCCTATGTCTCAGGCCGCCCACACTTGTCCGACCCAGCGACAAAAATAACAGCCTTCTCTCTAGCACGGACTCGACTTGGCGCCCCCACCCCGCGGCAAGGCTGCATTGTCTCCATACCGCCTGAGAAGATTGAAAACGGCTAATACCCCAAGGCTTAGTTAGTATTCACAAGTTGTTTTTCGCCATTACGTTTCGTTACCGAAGAGCATACTTCGCCTCTCAAAGAAAGAATGTCCGGAACAAATGAAATCACCCGACGTTGTAGCCCATGTGTAGCAAGGGAGTACGACAGATGAATGCCAAGATCTTTGTAGCTTCTGTGATCGCGGCCGGAATGTTTGCCGCACCCGCACTTGCGGATGACCGCAACAACTCTGCCGTCACTGGCGCAGCAGGTGGCGCAGTGACTGGCGCTATCGTTGGCGGCCCGGTTGGCGCAGCGGTAGGCGGCGCGGTAGGACTGGCTGCCGGCGCAATACTTGCACCTCCGCCGAGAGAGGTCATTGCCTATGTGGAGCAACAGCCGGTACCGGCTGATACGGTTATGATTCAGGAGCAGATCGCAGTCGGCAAGCCGTTGCCGCGCAATGTGGTTCTGACCCCGGTTCCTGAAAACCCGGCCTACGCTTACGCGGTGGTTAACAAGCAACGCGTAATTGTGGACCCCAGGAACTATACGGTCGTCCAGGTCGTGCAGTAATCACACCTTGTAAGAATGAAAGGGCCTTCCGCGTGAGCGGAGGGCCTTTTTCCGCGCCCACCTGACCCCCAGTGTGGCCTATACACATCGGCCATTCGATAAAACCTCTGGGGTCCGAGAAACCCTCTTCCGTCGTGGCGAAATCCGTTCTCTATCTTGGGAACCAGCCGAGCCATTGGCCCGTTTTCTGGTAGCCGCCACCGGAGGAGTGCCGCAATGTTCACCGCCCTGCTGATCGCCTCGTTAATGGCGCCATCGGCTGCCGTCCCTACCTCGGCTACGATGGAGGAGCTTCAGGCGGATTTCGAGACGGCCGTCGCCTGCAAGCAGATCGACGGCCGCAAGGTGTGGAAGGGGCAATTGGCCTATTACATCCAATCCTACGTCTATGAAGACCAGGCCGCGGCTTCGGAGGAAGTTGCCGATGCGGTTTTGCCCGAAGACAATACGGAAGAGACCGTGAGGGAATTCGAAGAGGCCTGTGCGGTTGCCAATTCAGCCGGGTCGCATGCGCAAAAGTGAGTGAGCGCCACTAAACTCACGCGTTGCTGGCGTTGCCCAGGCTTGCGGCATGGTTGGCGCGTCGCATCCTGAGCGGGCTAGCGCCGTATTCGCGTCTATAGGCGCGCGAAAAGGCGGAGAGACTGTCGAAGCCGCAGCGTAGCGCGATATCGCGCATCGGAATTCCGGAGTCCCGCACCAGCCGGTGGGCGACCTGCAATCTCAAGCGCAGGTAATAGGCCCCCGGGCTGATCGAAAGGCCGCGGGCGAAGAGTTGCTCGAGCTTGCGTTGCGAGACGGCGAGCCGCCGCGCCAGGGCCGCAATCGTCACAGGCCGCTCGATCGTGCGCTCCATCAGCCTGATCGCGCCGGCCAGTTCCGGATCCCGCACCTCGAGGCGCCCGAGCGAAACGAAAGGCTGCACATCGGTGGGGCTGTGCATCTGGTCGTAGACGAAAATGCTCGCGACATCGAGCGCCAGAGCCGGGCCCAGCCGCTCGGTGATCAGATGCAGCATCATGTCGAAGGTGGGCGACGCCCCGCCCGATGTCCAATATTTGCCATCAGTGACGAAGCGGTCCCCGATGACGGTCAGCGCCGGGAAGGCTTGGCCGAAATCCTCGAGCTCTTCCCAATGAGCCGTCGCCTTGCGGCCGTTCAGCAATCCGGAACGACCGAGCAGCCAGCAGCCGGACTCGATCCCGGCCACGACATCGAAATGGCGGGCGCATTCCTGCAAGGTCGCGAAAAAGCGCCTGCCGGCATGTCGCTCAAGATTGAAACCGCCGATGACCAGGAGAACGTCGCCTGCGAGCGGCAAGGAGAACCGGCCGTCCACGGCGATGGGGATGCCGCAAGTGAGCATCACCGCCTGCCCCTCCCCCGACAGGAGCCTCCAGCGGAAGACCTGCCGGCCGGCAGCGCGATTGGCAGCCCGCATCGGATCGAGCACCGAGGCAAGCGACATGATCGAGGATTCGGGCAGAACGACCACCGCGACTTCGATCGGAGCAACTCTTTCTACATTTGCCGGCATGCGCAGAACGTCAAAAATCTTTCGAAGTTTGTCACCTTGGAAAGCGTCCTTCGGGCATTATCGAGTGGCAATCGATCTCCCTCGGCAAGGCATCTGCCGCACGCCGAGAGACGTTCCCCTTTCCGCAATTTCGGGACGGGCCGGCCGGAAAAACCTTCCGCCGGCCTGCTTTTTTTGTGGTTCCCCTTTTTCTTTCTTGCCTGTAAGAGCAAGTGATTCGCAAAAGCGAGAATTTCGGGCAGACTCCCCCTGCTCGCATGTCTCCTTAAATCGACCTCGATTTACGGAGGAGGACAAGCAGTTACTCGAAGTGCTGCAGCCACCTTTGCGCGTCTGATAAGACGCGCGGCGCTGTAGAACAGTTGTTACCCTGCGGATCGACAACAGGAGGCATCTGTGATGATCAGAAACGTGCTTGTTGCTATTTTCGGCGCCTCGATGCTCGTAGGAACGTCTTATGCTGCGGACATCAGCGAAGCGCCGGAGCCCGCTCCGACGGCCGTCGAAACCGTGCCCACATTCGTATGGACGGGGGGCTATGTCGGCCTCCAGGGCGGAGGCGGATGGTTGAACAGCGATCTCAGCGTTCCCGGCGACAGCACCTCGGAAAGCCTCAATGGCGGCATTTTCGGTGCCTTTGCGGGCTACAATCATCAGATCGGCGATTGGGTCGTCGGGATCGAGGGGGACGTCAGTTACAATTGGAACGACGAAACCTTCACGCTCTTCGGCGCGGATACGGAAGCGGGCACAGATGTATCCGGATCGGTGCGCGGGCGCATCGGCTATAGCCTCACCGAAAGGGCGCTGCTTTATGGAACCGCCGGTTGGGCCGTGACGCGCGGCTTCGTCGACGTTGAAGGCTTGCCCAAGGAGAAGGAAACCTTCAACGGCTGGACCATCGGGGCGGGCGTCGATTACGCCTTCACCGACAGCATGTTCGGCCGCGCCGAGTATCGTTACAATGATTATGGCGACAAGGATGTCGGCGGCGTCAACGTCGATCTCGACCAACACCAGTTCACGATCGGCGTCGGCGTGAAGTTCTGATTGCTTTCAGTTGCACTCGATCGACGACCCCGGCCAGCGCCGGGGTTTTTTCTGCGGCCGCTAGCGGGCAGAATGGCAGGAAATTTTCACCACGGCCGCCGGAGGGGGATCAAGGATGGGAAAATTTCTGGAGTTTCTCGGTGGCGCGATCACGATCGGCACGCTTCTCCTCGTCCTGATGACATTGGTACCGGCGCGCGATGTCGACAGCCTGCTTGCGATCCTGCCCTGGGCGTTTCCGGCGATCGCCAGCGGCCTGCTTCTGGTCGCCTTCGGCGCGATGCTCGATCAACTGGCTTTAATCCGTACCGCCGCCGAGAGACAGACCGAGATATTCGAGCAATTACTGGAGCGGCGGTCGCCGCCGAAGAAGGAATGATGATCGACGCGGGATGCAAAGAGCAATCAAGGCGAGCGAGCCATCGCACCGGAGCTATCCTCGGGATCCCTGCTTTCCTGATAGGAAAGCAGGACGTAAATGAAGATGAGCACGCCGGCGATTTCGAGGCCTTCCTCGAGATTCGTCAGCATCCGATAACGAATGGTCTGCATGCCCTCCAACTCCGCGACACTGCCGCCAATCATCTCGACCCCGACGGCGCCGCCAAGAAAAGCTACCGCGGATAGCACCAGGAGCAGCGCAAGTCGCGGAGGAAACGACCGGATAAACGGGACAAAGGCAGCAAGCCCAAGCAGACTGAGAACACCGGCTGGCGCGGCCCAGGCGAAATAGAGCAAACCGGTATTGTCGATCCTCGACGCCAGTGCACTACTTATCTTCTCGTGAATTCCCCCGAACTCATCGAATGATACCAGCAAAAAAAGGGCGCTAAGAAAGTACCAGTGCCACTTGAACCGGCTGCGGCGCGTGCTCGCCGCGGCGGCGATCCCGAACAGCAGCCAGGCCGCGGCAAATGTCGTTACAACCGAAAGCCAGGTGAACGCGCTGACCTCGGAATCGACGTCGAGCAGCCATATCTTGTCGGACGAAGCCGCGCTTGTGCCTGAAAGCAAGATCAGGTCCTGGGCGAGACTGCCGAAGAGAAGCAGGGCTGCGACGACGCAGGACAACAAAAATATTCGATGGCGCAGGAGAGCTATGGACCGGATGTGCATGGGGCACCGGATTTTCGTCGATTGTCGCAAAACTATCACGAATCCGTCACATTACCATCGGGCCAGTCGATCACGGACACTATCGGCACGAGAAATATCGGGCCGGAATCTTCCACTATAAACAACCACTTGTTGTATTCTTTAAATGCGTTTTAGCGCCTTTGATTCATGACCACACTTTAGGTGAATCCCTTCCTACTTTGAGGTATCTAGACGTGGCCGAGACTCCTGGTGGAGAAGCGATCCATGGGTATCTACAGTCACCTCATCCTGCCCAGGCTCTGCGATCGGTCGATGCGCAACGAACGCCTGCACCCCTATCGCGAGCGCGTGATCGGCGCTGCAGAAGGCCGCGTACTTGAGATCGGCTGTGGTTCGGGCCTGAACCTGCCGTTCTACCATCCAAGAGTGCGAGAAATTCTGGCACTCGAGCCCGACCCAAACCTGCTTGCGATGGCCCGTCGTGTTGAAAATTCCGGGATACACGTAAACTTCATCGAAGCGTCCGCGGAAGCCATCCCGCTCGACGACCGCAGTGTGGATGCGGTCGTAACGACCTGGACATTGTGCACGATTCCAGGATCGGCCGTTGCGCTCTCGGAAATGCACCGAGTCCTGAAACCGAATGGGCGGCTCTTGTTTGTCGAACACGGCCTGTCGCCCGACCGAGGTGTACGGTGGTGGCAGGACAGTCTTACGCCCATCTGGCGGCGCATCAGCGGCGGCTGCCACCTCAACCGCCCGATACGGTCGATGATAGAGGATGCGGGCTTTGGCATCGATCACATTGAGACCGGGTATATGCGGGGACCGAAGCCGATGACGTTCATGTATGAGGGCAGCGCCCACCCGAAATGAGTGGACTGATGTGGGTCGGCATTGCTGACCCACTCCCGGGAGGTACTCACGCTCGCGAATTGCGGGAACTTGCGTGCCTCAGAAAGGGATAACTGGGAGCGGGGGTATTTTTCGGCGATGTTCCTGTGAAATCAACAGGTTAGTTGGCGACCCCTGCAGTTGTACGAGGATCGACTAAAATCAGGTACTTACGAGACGGTGCGACTAAACACCGGCTCATTGAGAACATTGATGAATTGAAAACCGCAGGTCTTACCCCTCGCGGCGAGTTGAGCCTGTCCGGCCTGGCTCTTGCGGCGCTGGTGCTGCCCTAGTCAGGTGCTCCTCCCGCAAACGTTGGCAATCTTCTTCCAAATGGACGGCCAGCTTTGAGAGAAAGTCGCTGTGCAGCTGCATTTTGCCCATCTCGACTTTGACAGATGCGGGAATGAAGAGTCCCCATGTCGCCTCGTCGCGCGCATGGTGTGTGCCGCTGCGTTTCCTCGCTTCGCCAGCATTCTTCGTCAGAATTAGAAGGGCATCGGCATTTCTTAATCTTCGAACGATCCAATGCGCGAAATTGTGGCGAAGCTCCCTGTGCATCTCGAGGATTTCGGCCGCCCGCACGACACCATCCGATACATTTGACGAGCCGGTCCAAGCAGCCGCGCTTATTTTCAGGTGGGTGAGCACGTCTTTGTCATTGAGGCGAGATGAAAAGTCTTCTTCCTCGCCGAGGCAGATAGCCCGGAGCCCGTTGATAACGCGCCTCGCATTGAAGTCGGCCACGCAGTAGACTTGGATAAATTTACCTATCAGGGCGAAGTCCGATTCCGACGGCAACTCCGTTTCTTGCTGGAGCCAACTTCCGTCAGACCTCATGCTGAGCGCTATCTCCTCCAGCCTCGCCAGCTCCGCCTCAACAGTATCCGCGTTGCGGCGTTTACCTCGCCAAGAGCGCGACAGCTTTTTGAAAACCAGCTTTAGGAGCGTCATCTTAAGATCCGAAACGGTAAGGCTTGTTGATTGATATCTACTGCCTCCGCCCCATTTCGTCATCTACCCTGTTCAATCCATGTGAACCGTATGGATGGTCAGTGGATCAGAGACGCACATAGCAGTCGGATTATTGTGACAGATCATACACGGTCGCATCATCCGCCCGCTCCCGTACCCCCTTGAACGACGGATGCCGCAGCTTCCCGTCCTGCGTCCATGCGCGATATTCCACCTCCGCCACTAACAGCGGCTGCGTGCAGATCGCGCCTTTCCGTTTGAGGTTCACTGCCGGCGCGTCCGTCCCGATTTCCTCGAGGAGCTCGCGCAGCTTTACCGATTCCTGATGGGTCCAGCCCGTCCCGCAGCCGCCGACATAGACGAGATCACCGCCCTTCCGCGCGGCCAGCAATAGACGGCCGATCGCGCCAGGCACGGTCGAGGGTTCAAACCCAACGATGACAAAGCTGTCGCGGCGGGTGCAGGTTATCTTCAGCCAGTCCGGCCGGCGCCCAGAGCGATACGGGCGCTCGCGATGCTTGGCGATGATTCCCTCGAGTCCATGCGAGCAGGCAGTGCGCAGCAGCTCGTCGCCGTCGGCCTCCACCTCTTCGGACAGACGAATCGCGCCCTGGCGGCCAGCAAGGATCGGCTCGAGGAGGCGCCGTCGTTCGCGCTGCGGCAGCCGGCGCAGATCGCAACCGTCGAGATAGAGAAGATCGAAGGCGAAGAGGATGATTTCGTCGGGCTCATGCGCGGCCGGCCGGCGACTGAGGGCGCGCTGCAGCATGCCGAAGTCCGATCGCCCCTGCTCATCGAGCACGACGGCCTCACCGTCGAGAATAGCCGTTTTCACCTTCAGTCGCGGCGCCTCGGCAGCAATCGCCGGAAATCGATCGGTCCAATCGTATCCGCCGCGCGTGATCAGCCGCACCCGTTGCGGCTCGATATGAACTGCAAGTCGGTAGCCGTCCCATTTCACCTCAAAGGCCCAGTCGGGCCCATCCGGCGGCTTGTCAACGAGCGTTGCGAGGCAAGGGTCGACACGCGCCGGCATGGTGTCGGGCGGCTCGGGTGGCTTGTTCTTCGAGGATGCCTTTGCCATCGCGCAATAAACGCGCAGGACCGCCAAAAGTCACCGACGAGATTTTCGCCATCCCGCGGCACGAGCCTCGGCTTCCGAACAGAACCAGCGCTCCCCATATTGCGGTCTGATCAACGTCCGAGAGTAAAATTCCTGGCCTGGCACATGGAAAATCCGCTCACCCGTGTCGATGCTGATGTTGCCCTTGATGTTGCAGGACAACCCGGCGCCTGTGATGCCAAATCCGTCCTTCACCAAGTCAAAGATAGTCGAGCCGCCGGCCGCGCCCATCGCGATCGCAAGCACCACTAGGCCGGGCGCCCTGAATATCACCGAGCCTCGCTGTTGACCTCGATAGCCATGCCGGCTGCGCATGCGCTCCCCCACCAATCTCGCGTCTTGATGGTAACGGCGAATGCATACCGGCAAAAGCTGCACAAATGGGCTAGTCTACTTGACCGAGTGCGTGGCCGTGTGGCCTATCCGGTCGATGATGTTTCGCCACTTCCTTTCTGCCGCCTCGATCGCACTTCTTTCAATCTCCCAGAGCGCCAGCGCCGCCGAGCGCCTTATCGGGCGTGCATCGGTTATCGATGGGGACACGATCGAGATCAGAGGCGAAAGGATCCGATTCAACGGGATCGATGCGCCGGAGAGCTGGCAGCAATGCGAAGATGAGAACGGACGCGCATATCGGTGCGGGAAAGAGGCGGCTGCCGCTCTCGACCGCTATCTGGCAGCGTCCCGCCCGATCACCTGTGAATTCGTCGATCGCGATCGATACGGGCGGTTCGTTGGAAAATGCTTCCGCGCCGACGGGAACGAGGTCAACCGCTGGCTGGTCAAGAGCGGCAATGCGGTGGATTGGGAGCGGTACAGCAATGGCGCATATGCAGATGCCCAGGACGAGGCGAGAGCCCGTGGCGCAGGCATTTGGCGCGGCCGTTTTCAGCTGCCGTGCCTGGCGCGAGCGGAGCGTGCAAAGCGGCAGCCATCCTGCTGATCACGCGGCCCCTCGCCGCCTATCGCCTTCCGACGGCGGCATGAACATCACGCTCATCGATCGTGAACCGCAGCGCGGGCATCGGAGCCGGCTGGCGAGCATTGCAAGCGGAAAGTCCCTGCCCCGCGTCGCCAATAGCGTCAGCATATCGAGATCGTAGCTCCAGACGCACTGCCGAACCGACTTCATGCCTTCGCGCTTGCCGAACGCACAACGCGCCCGTACCTGCCAACCTAGGCTAAATGCTTCTCCGATCGTCTCGACCATGACAGTCGGATAATATAAGAACAAAGAGAGAACAAGAGGCAGAGTTCTTGGCTATCCGCGTTCCATGCCGAGCCCGATATTCCCGAAGCTGAGGAACTCAGCAAGCGCCTTGGCGGCCGGAACGCTGTAGCTTATTTCACGGCCAATGAGCTGCGGAATGAGAAAGAACGTAGAAGCGGTCTTGTCGTTCCCTGGAGAAGATAGATACCGCTCCACATTCTGCGTTAGCACGAAGTCTGGCCGCGCCATGGAGACTATCTCATGGTGATAGTTTCTCGTCCTGCAACACAATATTTGATGGAAATACCTCGACAGCGGCAGAAGCGCTTGGAAGCTAAAGGAATCCCCAAATATGACCATACGGCCTTTTGCTTGCGAATGACTGCTCTTGAATATCCTGAAAACACCCTCGTTTCCTGGCACAACGTTGGCAGCTTCCTCGACCTCCCAATCCGCTACGAGCGTTTGAAGCGGCTCCCTGTGATTTGGCTCCAACTTGCTACCAAGATCACCGCTAAACTCTTTTTTCTCCGTGCGCATTGCCTCTCGCATTTCGCGAAGACCATCGGCAACGATTGGTTCCGAAATACCCATGCGTGCAGCGATGAACGCAGCAATGGCGATCGAGCCAAGCAACGACCAATGAGAATCCGTCTTCCTGTAGACCCGCTCTGGCAAAAGCGACTGAAGCCGAGACACGGGATACTCTAGCAGGTCTGACGGGATGCAACTCGCGTAGTGGGCCCCCAGGCGATAATCGATGGGGATCGGAAAGCTAGCATCATAAACAGCATGCTTGTCTGGTGCTACAAGATGGAAGTACCTAGCGCCGATTCCCGTCGCATGCTTTCGCCTCCTGATCAGCGTCTCGTGGAAATCATCAATCTCACGCTGCGTGGCGCGCTTCCGACCAGAGACGTAATTCAGTGTCTCGTGCCTCTTTGAAAGAAGGAAAAGCTCGTCCCCAGGACCAACAGCAACCTCTCCGAAAATTGCAGGATTATCGAGCCGCACGCAGACCTCCAATAGACAAAATGCTTGACCGTGGGTCTATATGTGACCTTTGAATTCGCTGCAATGTAAATTGGGCAAGTCGCGGCGGCATCAGCCCGCCCGCAGCAATAGTGCCAATGTGCGCTTGACAACGTCTGCAAAAGTCACTCCAAGCGCTGCTGCGCCGATCCCTATCACCGCGAGCGCACCCATACCCATCATCTTCCACTTCTGCACATCGTCGGTGATCGGCCTCATCTCGGTAATGTCTCCCTGCATGGCCGCCGTAGATCCCTCAAGCGTCCCGACGCGCTCCACCAGCTCGTCCATGCGCCGGTGCATGGAGGCGCGGCTAGCGTCCGACTTGTCTTCCGACCTCCGGAAATCTTCCCGAAGGTTCTTCACTTCGGCAATCAGCGTTCCGAGCTGCTGGTGAACACTCGCGTCGATCATTCTCGCCCTTCCCCATGCCTTTCGCATTCCGCCTGCGTCCAGACCGCCGCGGCGCAGATGCCGACGACGGTCCGGTCGATCTTCCGTTGATCCGCCGGCGTTGCGCCGCGCGTGCCGATGAGGTCAGTCCCCACCACGCGGCGGAGCCCGTCTACACTTGCCGGCGCCGAAGTCCCACATCCCTGGAGGGCAAAGGTCAAAGCGAGAACGGACATCATCCGCAGTGCGACCAGCTTCATTGTTCTGCCTTTCTATGGAGGTTCTGACGTCGTCGCCGCCCTGCCGGTAGATCCAGATGAGCCCGCCAACGACGATCGCAAGAGCGGCCGCGGCTGCAAGGAGGCGAGGGGTGAAGAACATCACGCCATCCCCTCAACCTGCTTTGCCACAGCCTTTCGATCGGCGTTCTTGCGCCAATAGAGGAAGCCGGCGACGCCTCCGAACGCGAGCAGGATCAGGAGAAGGTTCTGCCAAGGGATGCCGCCGATCGCCGTGAGCAGCGAAGCCCCGCCGCCGATGACAGACGGGGTGATGACTTCTTTCGACTTCCACCACGGCGCATCAAGCCCGGGCGGGATGACGGCAACCGGCACCGCCTTTTCTTCGGTCACTGGCGCGGCCCTAACCTCCGGCCGTGCCGCTTCGCCCGGGGTGAGCGCCACAAGCGACTTGTGCATCGCCGCGCGCGTTTTCGGCCCGACGTCGCCGTCCACCTGCAGGCGCTGATCAGCCTGGAACTGACGAACATTGTCAGCGCGATAGCCGAGGAGAACGAGTGAGATCCGGGCCAGACGGTCAAACCGATCGGCCAAGCCGTTCTTGCCTCCGTTGACCTTCTTCGTGATGGTCTCTGCGTCGCCCTCATCGGCCCAGCCGTTAAGCCCGCGGGTATCCCAGTAGAACAATGGCACCAGCCCTTCCCATGGGTCGGTGTTGACCGCGCCCGGATCCTTGACGAAGTCTGGGCAGTCGAGGCCGGAGGCGCGGCACCAGTCGCGGAACTGGCGATAGTTGTCCTTGCCCGTGAGCTGCATACCGGTTCGGCCACGGTAGAGGTAGCCGTCGCCGTCCCTCTCCGGTGTATTGCCGAGATCGGTACGGGTGTCGTAGCGCTGCTGCGCCGGCGTTGGTCCCCAGATCTCCCGGTCGTAGCGGAAGTCGCCGCTCTCGTGCATGAGCTGGGCGAAATACTGGGCGAGCCGGTGCGGCCGGTCCATGCCGAATCGGTCGGCGTACTTATCCAGCGCCACGAGTACCGACGCGAGATTGCTCTCGTTCACTTTGCCCTTCGCGGCAGCGCGAACCTGCTGAGCGGTGATGACGCCCATTGGTCTCTCCTGATTGTTGGATGGGGAATTAGTATGTCTATGGAACCACGGACCGCGTCAGCATGCGCCCTGATTCGCGGCTGATGGAGTTGGAGGGGTTCGTGCTTGCGTGGTTGCACTGCCGATCAAGGCTCGGTAAGCAGAACGGAGTGCCCTTACACTCCGATCAAAACAGTGCTCTCAACCGGTCAACGCTTCGGAAGATTAGTCGCCATTTCCCCATCAGCTCCAGATCGCCCACGCAACTGGCGGTTTCGGTGCGATTGTGGCGCGGTGGTCATTCGCGACGGATGGAATGTTCGTCGCGGGAAGACATCAAGTTGCGGCTGCTTACGGCGCGAAGCATCCAGCTCCAGAAAAATTACACACGGACATACGGTAGGCGGAAAAATGACGCCGACGCGACGCGCCTACCTGAAGATAATCAAATCGCATCGCGCTGTAGTAGCCGCGGAATGGAAAAACGACTTCGGCGCCTTCTTAAGGGATATGGGGGAATGCCCACCGATGCACGTCGTCGAGCGGCTAGATGCGGCCGAGCCGTTCAGCCGCGATAATTGCATCTACGTTGAGGCGAGAATTGCAAAGAAAACGAAACATTTCGTCGAACATGACGGCAAAAGGCTGCCGTTAATCGACTACGCAAGGAGGTTGGAGGTCGATTATGATCGGCTCTACAACTATGTTGCGTTGCGAGGCTTGCCAATTGCTGCAGCACTGCGAAAGGTGCGCGCCGGGAAAATCAAGCGCTCGCCGATTATGGTTCTCCACGAGGGAGTTGAAATCTCCTTGATGCGTTTCGCGGAATTGATGGATGTCAGCTACGACCGACTGAGGTATCGCGTTCGAACACACCGCGTAGATCCGCACAAAGCTGCTGCCGAGCTCTATAAACTCGGATATAGATACCGACGTAAACGGGAACGCTGACTACTGATCAGTCGCTTCTGCCTTCGTCTTCCTGACGGTATCGCTCATACCAATTCACGAATCTGCCAACACCCTCCTCGATCGAAACGGTGGGCTTGAAGCCCGTCAGCGCCTCGAGCAGCTCCGGCGAGGCATAGGTGCGCGGCACGTCGCCCTGCTGCATCGGCAGCATGTTGCGGATTGCCGGACGGCCGACGGCCTTCTCGACCGTTTCGACGAAGGTCATCAGATCGACCGGCTGGCCGCCGCCGAGATTGACGACGCGGAATGGTGCGTGGCGCGACAGTGTGTCGTCAGCCGTATCCGCTGCGACGCGGTTGTCTTCCGAAGGCGCGACATGCGAAAGCCTGACAATGCCCTCGACGAGATCGTCGATATAGGTGAAATCGCGGCTCATGCGGCCTTCGCCGTAGATGTCGATCGGCCGGTTGTTATGAATGGCATCGACGAATTTGAAGAGCGCCATGTCCGGCCGCCCCCAGGGACCATAGACGGTGAAGAAGCGGAAGGCCGTGGTCGGGATTTTGTAGAGATGCGCGTAGCTGTGGGCCATCAGCTCCATCGACTTCTTCGTCGCCGCGTAGAGCGTCATCGGCTCGTCGGCCCGGTCCGTCTCGGCAAAGGGAATTTTGTCGTTGGCGCCGTAGATCGAAGAGGTCGAGGCGAGCATCAGGTGTTTCGGACCGATCGCCTTTGCGAGTTCCAGGATGTTCCAGGAGCCGACGAGATTTGAATCCACATAGGCCCTTGGATTTTCCAGGCTGTAGCGAACGCCCGCTTGCGCGGCCAGGTGGATGATGACCTCCGGCTCGGCGAGCTCCGCCGCCCGGTCGAGGGCGGCCCGGTCTTCGAGCATGGCCGTCACCGCCTTGAAGCCGTTGGAGCGCTCGAGAATGGCATGCCGGCGCTCTTTCAGCGTCACGTCGTAATAGGGCGTCATGCCGTCGAAGCCCACCACGAAGTGCCCGTTGTCGATCAGCCGCTTGGCGACATGAAAGCCGATGAAACCTGCGGTGCCGGTAATAAGATATCGCATTGGGCCGTCTTATCGCTTTGCTTTTGCTTTTGCTTTTTTTGGCGATCTGTCGAACTGACCAGCGATTTGCCGCAAAATCGGCGCGACGACCTTCCTCCTACCACCTCTCCTGAGCATTCGCTCTATACCGTTTTCCCATTGCGCAAGGGCAATATTTGGCTCGTACCTCGACATAGACTCGGTCGCGCGGGCCCCCATTTCGCGCCGAAGATCATCGGAAGCAATTAGCCGTTCCAATGCCTCTGCGAAAGCGTTGATCTCGCCCTCGTCTCCTTTCTTGCCCTCAACAAGAATGCCGTTCACGTTGTCGATGATCAGCTCATTTGTCCCGGCACAGCGCTTCAGCCCGACCGCGGGAACTCCCGCCGACAGGGCCTCCGCAAGTGCGTTTGGGAAACCCTCGAACTTCGATGGGAACGCAAATATTGAGGAATTGTTGAACACCGACTGAACGTCAGAAGTTGCGCCCTTTATCAGTACCCGATCTCTCAAGCGGTGATGAGCGATGAGCGCTCTGAGTGTTTCGGCATCTTCCTTGCGCTCTGCACCGTATAGATGCACGACCCAGTCAGGGTACTTGTCGGCAATTTTTGCAAATGCGTCGACGAGAAGATCTTGCCCCTTCTGATCAAGGTAGATCCTGGCAACATTGGAGATAATCTTCTTTCTCGCCGTGAACTCGCCTACCCTCAGCGGCGAAATCGGATTTGGGAGCACAACTACCTTACGTCTCATAAGGCCGGGGAAGAACCTGCGGAACGATGGGAATTGCACTGAAACAACGTCAGCCTTGTTATAGACTTTCACGTAGCGGTGCTGTTTCTCAGGGCGCCAATAAGTTTCCCTCGAGGCCGACGGCTCTGCTCTCTCTCCCAACATGATCGGGATATGCAAGTCTTTTGCCAGCTTGGCGAAGACAGAAACCAAATCACCAGAAGCCAAAACTATTAGGCCGTCTGGATTCAAATCTGTGAGTTGCCGACGAACTAGGCCTTCGTTTCGAACATTCGTGTGCACAATTTCGGTGCCCGTCGCGACAGGATATATCGCCTTTGGACTCTTCTGTGAAACGTCGCCAGACGTGAGAATTGTGATGCGATATCCACGCCGCGACAGGTAGAAAGTCAACAGCGAGACTACGCGTTCTACCCCGCCTTTAATGCGCGTCATAGCTGGGCAAAAAAAGACCAGGTGCTTCAAACCAAAGTTGCCGAAAGAAGCCACTGCTTCGTCGGACTTTTCGCTACGGTTTGCGTAGTAAGCAGAAACACTCTTTCGTTCGCTATGGAAGAGGCTGTCCTCATGTGTAATTTTGCTCAGGATGTCAGAATCGGCACGGCTCTGCCAGAATGACATAAGGAGCCGGTTCAAAACCCGCGGATTGAACTTAAACGACAGGAAGGCGTCGCCAAAGAAAGCTTTAACATCCCTGATGAATTCAATCGCGCCGTCCTGTATTTCCGCAATCGCTTGAGCGGTTAACTCGTCAGCGCGCGTATTTTCGTCGACAACAGCGTTGAGATTCGTATCCCAACCGATGACCGACGGACCCGTTTCCGAGAACAGTGATTCATAGATCACAGTATCAGGCTCGTCCGGGAACAAATGACGAGCAACCTGCGGGAAGAAAGACTCGTATGCATAGGAGTGCGCGTTGTCTGCAATAGCGCCCTCAGTCAAAACGTAGAAGCCCAGAAAATCCTTATCGAGAACTCTGCTGAGGAGATTCTGGAACGTCCCCTTTCTCCCGACGTCGAAAATCGCCGGCGTCCGAGAATGGCCGGTTTGCGAGCGATAATAGGCGAGCGCCGCATCCGCCTGATCCTTCGCCATCCGGCGCACAACATCCCGATTGGATGACAGAAAATGGGACATCTCGGCTTCAACAGATATTGCCAGGGCGGATGGATCAAGCCCACTCTCTTGATATCGCGTGATTAGGGATTCCGCCAACGGTCCATCAAATCGCGAGCGGAAGAAGTCCGAAACAGTGAATGCTGACGATGCAGGGGTGCTAAACACCGTGGGAACAGGGTCACCGTGCACGAGACCGAGTGGCAGAGCGGCCCGTCGCGAGATGTGAAGGTAGGATGCCCGAGGCCCCCCTTTCTCCGACAGACCAAGCTCATTCCAAGCTTTGAGTGGTAGAAATCCATCTCTCGACAGGAAGAAAATCTGGTCTATGCCGCGATGCATCGCCTCCCGCCGCATCCACGTGACGAGACCATAAACCAGTGGACCGAGTGCGTAGTAACCAAACCGTCGTCCGCTACCAGCAAACAGGCTGGGAGGATCATCGTTTTCGATGCTGTCCGCATAAAATTTGTTCGCAAATAACGCCAGGAAGCACCGAACCGGCAGATCCAACCGATTAAAATTCGACCACAATGCCCGATGCTGACTTTCACCGGCCATAAATTTGTCTCGGGGGCTCTTGAGCAACAATGGCCTGACGCCCCGCTCCTTGGCCCGGTCGACATCAGATCTGCGATTGTCGCCAAAGTGCAGGATATCGACGGGCGAAACCTGCAGTTCGCGGCAGACAAGCTCGAAAATATCTCCGTCTTTCTTGGTTACCCCAACTTCGGACGAGACGAAGATGCGCTCGTAGCCTTCGTAGCCGGTCTGTTGCAGCATCTCGGCAATCGTTTCGTGGCTGAAGTAGGTATCAGAGCAGAAGATGACCCTTTTTCCTGCGGCCTTCGCCCTTTCGAAGAGATGATATGCGGCCTCGTTGCGATAGATGAGATTAATCTCGGCCTCAATTTCAATCCGCTGCATCCTTGCAGTGACTTCAGCAGAAAGGGCCAGCCTCGCCTGGAGAGCGTTGTAAATCTCGTCTAGAGTTGGGTCTCTCTTCTCCTCCCTCCCTTTGATTCCTCTTCTGACTTCACTCTCAGCCTTCGCTCTTTGCGCGGCGAAGTCGAGATTAACGATTCCTGTCTCATCGCGCATTTGCCGGTTGAGCAGAGCGAATAGATCCTTGGGCTCCAGTACCGGGCGCACAACGACGGTATCAAAAACATCGAAAGAAACGACTTTGGTTTTCTCATTTTCGATGGCAGCTGCGGTGCGACGGAACCGCGGTGTATCGGTGTCGAAATCCACCTTTGGTGATGACTTGTGAGCATCCCGATCTAAAGAATATCCGCTTTTCTCAAGGATGGGTCTCAATGATATAGCTTGGCTTGGCCGGCTATAAATAAGATTGACCCGGGTCCTCGCAACACACGCATATCCGTGTGCAGTTAGATACTTGTCAATTGCTTCCGAACCTGCCGCCGCCCCAACAATCTCATCGCTCGGCTCGATCACGATGAACTGAGGACGATATTTGTCGATATCTATTTTGCGAAGAACGTCGAGATCTGCGCCCTCTGTGTCGATACTCAGCAGGACGAAATCGCCATCCAGCACCGATTCTTCGATGAGCTGATTGACGTCGACGGTCGGAACCTCGGTTTTTTCGACGAGTGACCACCCTTTTTCCGAACCGCCCTTATGCTCAACCATCGAATCTAGAAAGGGACGCATCGTCGACGAGACTTCGTGCTTGGAAGCCAGATAAAAGTCGACCATAGTCTCGGACGAGGTCCTGGCAGCTGCGCAAACGACCCGATCCCGCTCTCGAACCGCGACGAGATCTGGAATGAGAGCAGCGTTCGCCTCAACGAGAACACCGCGGGCTCCACGGCCGTAGAAGAGCCAGCTATTCGAAGTGCTAATTGGATGGTTCGCCCCAACGTCGACATAACGCATGCGGGAATAATCGTAATCTGTTCCGAGCGCTGACCGGATGAACGCCTCTATAATCGCATCCTCCGCGCACTGACCGAAATATTCCGTGCTGGCCGGCAGAATCGTCGGAACGCTCACGCCTTTCTTTGTGAGTTGTTCCAGCGAGAGCAAATTCGGGCGAGAGAGTTTGCGCCACGCTTCCGTGAGGCCAGTGATATCAATTTTGTTCATCGTTTCTCAAATCTTCGAGGCGGTCATTGCGTCAAGCTGGGCTTTGTTACTTGCATTTTTGGATGACGCCAAGGCCGCGGCCGTCTCGATACACAAGTTCGGCATGCGATTTCGCGGGCGTCGCATCTCCGCCATTGAAGACGAAATACCTATACCCGTTATCAACGCACCATTCTTGCAGAGCGCCAGCTACAGCCCCCTTCTCTGGATCATAGCTACGAGCGGCGTTCGAGGCATCGTGCAGGAAAATGAAGCCGTTCTGTTTCAGGCGACCCATCCAAAGGTCAAGCTCCCTCAAAGTGTGTTCGAACTTGTGCGATGAATCGATAAGAACAACTTCAGGCGCGCCACCGAGGAAGCTCCCAGCAGCGTCAGCGGCATCCGAAGAAGCTGAATCGGACGTGATCACCTTCACATGATCGCTGAGGCCAAAACGATCCACCCATGATTGCGTATATTGAGTCATGCGTTCGACTATATCGATGGTGACCAATCGGCCGCCCGTGATCTTTTTTAGGATGATCCCCATATGCAGAGTGGAATAGCCGGCGTAGTGTCCTAATTGGACAACTCGCTTAATTGCGTTCCCCGCGATGAACCCGATTAGAAATGAAACGAGCGGTGGTGCACATTCTCCGATAAAGCGCTTCTCCTCCGTGTCGCGATACCACTCGGCCAAGAGTTCCCGCTCATTTCGGTCAACCAAATGGTAGATCAACGGGTCGTGGTCGGCTTCTTTCATTCGCCACCACCAGAATCGCTTGTGATCCGAGGAGCCGTAGGCCCTCGTCGAAAATTCCGATTCAGTCATTGTTTGGACCTCAAAAGCTGGAACTTCCACGAAGAAAGTTCTAGGAACCACCACTGCGAGTGTCAACTCGACTTCTCCCTTACCTGCTCAGCTCCGAAACGCGTAGCAGCAGCGTGCCCCCCGTACGATTGATCAGGCGCACCGTACCGTCGCTGACAGTTGAAATGGTAAAGTTCCCGTCCGTTGCCCCCGCTACCGTCGTGATGGCGGTTGCAAGCGAGATGTTTGCCGGTGTTGCCATCCCCGAGGGATAATTCGCGATGGCGGGCGACCCTGTCGTATTGCAGTGAACCATGATGTTGGGTGAACCTGCCGACGTCGTTTGCGCCTCGATCTGGATGACAGACCGATTGGAAGACGGCACGAATGTGACCATCGTGTCATCGAGCATTCGATGCGGGAAAATATTGTCGGCGCCATCCGTATCGCTGACGCTGATCGAGACACCCCGCTCGTTTTCGCCGCGGTTGCGCGCAGTGCTCGCGTCGTATCGAACCTTCTGGTAAAGGCCCTTATAGTAGTTATCGCTGTGGAAGCAGTCATCGGCCCCGGCCGAAACGCTCCCATTGAAGCCGAAGATCAGACCCACCTGCTCCTTCCCGCTCGTGCTCGTCAACGACCAGTCGCGCAACTCGAAGTGATTGCCCTGGATCTGGCAGTTCGCCGAGCGAATACGGCACGCGGCGAGTCGCTCAGAAAGCGAGTTTTCAGCACCGTCGGAAATCCGGCGCCCCCAATCGTAGACGCGGTTATTCTGGACGACAGACCCGTTCGCCAACGCATTGATGTCGATGGGCCGCGATTGGATCTTCTCGAATAGGCAGCTGTCGACATAAAGCCTACCGCCCATGTTGTTGGTGAGGTCGTCTGCGACTGGGTTGTAGATGCCGATGTCGCAGAGTTTGAAGTGAACGCCGAGCGCACGGATCAGGCTGGAGAAGCGTTTCGCGCCAATACCGTTCTGGCAACCGCGGATCAGGCCCCCTTCGATCAGAGCGCCCCTCAAGCCGCTATTCGAGAAATAGTAAGCCAGATCGGGCCATCCGAGCACGATGCAGTTGAGGGCATGCACGTAGGCGGTATTTGAAAAGAAGAACGCTTGATCACCACCGCCAACTCCGATGGCATCCCCGCTTGGCGTGGTGGAGCCGGCGTCCGCAATGACGTGATCAAGGAAGACGTTGAACCGACCGACAAATGACATGCCGCCGATCGTCGTCACACCTGGCGTTGCCGCGGTGAGAGAAGAGGCGTCGATTCTGCCCCCAACGACATGAAAGCGCTGCTCTTCGCTTTCCCCCTCCGTCGTGTCCGCCGACGTAAACCAGAACATCGCCCCCGGATTGGATGGGTTCGTTCGGATCGTATCGAATCCCTTCACCACCGCCCCACGCATGTCGAGCGTGATATCTCCTGCCACGGATCCGAGAAATACGCCGATGCTGTCTTCCTGGGCACCGGTGCCGAGCGGGTCTGGGCTGGCGATGTTGTAGGTCTTTCCGGAAGGCAGACGAAACTTGGTGAAGCCGTCGCCGATCCCTTGTGCAAACATCTCGCGAATCGGGATCGCCGCATCAGCGTCATTGCCGATCTCATTTCCGTTGTCGACCCACTGAGGAGCCATACCCAGCATCCGCAGGTTCTCCATCACCGAAACCCACGGAAGGCCAACTGCATATCTGACCTTCGGCGCTTCCTCGACGAGATACCAGGTTCGAGCATCGCCACCGGATGACTCGAATGTGTCCGTCGATCCGCTGTCAGTGTCGACATAGACGGAGATCACCCCATCATCGGCCGCATCTCTGCCTCGAACGAATATCGAGTTGATGGCGGCCGGGATACTCGCGGCTGCAGCCTGGGCGACGGTGTCGAAGGTATAGTTGCTGTTTGCAGCAGCCTCTGCCGCGGCGGCAGCAGCCTCAGCGGCCGCAACAATCGCCGCGCTCGCCTGGTCGCTGATAAGCCGGAACGTCGTGCCCCTGATGCGACCAAGCAGGACCCCCGAGAGGCCGCCGGCGACAGGGTCATTGTTCGTATTGGTCTTGATCGTCAGCGCCGCCCCGCCGTTGAACGAGATTGTCACAGGTGAAGCCGTGTTCGCCTCGAACAAGTCCACCCAGATCAGCGCAGACTCGCTCACCGGAATGTTTGTCGTCGCCAGGATGGCGTTCGGCGTGCCGGCACCGACGTCGGAGGCGGGAATGAAGGGATAAGGCAGATCCGCGACGCGCGTCCACGAACCGGAGCCAGAGGCCCCGCTTTTCTGATAGATGCCGTTATTGGCGGTCGTCGCATCGCCGACCACCCACGCCATTGTGTTGGCCGCGTGCGCCAGATCGGCTTCGAGCGCCGCCTTGCTGGAATAGATCAGGCCGCCGTTCGAGGTGAATGCATCGATTATCGTCTCGTACGTCGTGAGGAGCGTGCGGATGTCCGACTTCTTCGGGTCGTGCTCGCCTGAAGACGGGATTCCGTCTGCCTCATAGTCGCGATAAACGGTGTTCGCATTCGGGAAAAAGGCCATGTTTACCTCAAGCGGGATTGCCCGGCCGAGACGGCAGGGTGTGGAGAACGGTTGGATTGGGAGTTGGTCAGGTGACGATGGCTGATCCGGTCGCGACTTCTGTCGCGGCCACGCCGGAAGAGTTGATCGCTTCGATGAAGCCATAATAGGTGCCGGCGGAAAGGCCGGTCACAGTGCGGGCGTCGTTGGCAGCCGCGGCGCCGTATTCGGTGGCGACTAGCGTTGCCGTGGCGAAGTCATTCACAGTGTTGAGGTAAAGCCTCGAGGCGAAGTAGTTGGCGCTATTCGGCGCCATCCAGTCGAACTCAGCCTCACCCGCCCCGCCAGTCAGCGAAGCTCCTGTAACGGGCCCAGGCGCCACCGGATCGGCCGTCGCAGTGAGCGTCTGATAGGCCGTAAACGCACTCTTCGACCCGCCGCCCCACGCCCTGAGACGGAATTTGTATTCCTTCCCGTCCGCGAGATAGGAGGAGCGGACTTCGGTCTGGCCGGCCGTCGAGAAAGCCGAACGCGCCGGCTCGGATCCGTCCGTCGGCTCCCATTCCAGTTCGTAGATGAGGCTGTCGTCGACAAAGTCCCACGTCGCAAGACCGTAAGCCGCCGTGCTGCCGCCGGAAACGACTTCCGTTTCGATCGAGACCGAGAAGTTTACCGGGATCGGGACGCCGGAATCCGGCGCGGGCTCGATGACGGCCCCAGGCTCACCTTCTTCCGTCGCCGCGTTGAAATCGTAGAGCGAGGACGAGACCAGGATGCCGGCGAACGCGATCCGCATGTTGCGAAGATCTCGTGTGACGCCGGAGGTGATCTCGATAATCGCTTCCGCAAGGCCTCGCGACGGCCAGTGCACCCTGACGAACCGCGAATAGGCAACACCCTTCGCCGCCCGATAATCCGCGGTGATCTGCACGCGTCTTGCGTTGGCCCGGGTATAGGTGAGTTTTTGTTTCCGCTGGCAATGATTGTGCGACTGGATGCAGATGTTATCGAAAGTCCGCGTCCTCTCGCTGTCGTCATCCACAATGCCATAGGGGTCACCGTAGAGCGCGGCGTCCTCGGTCACGTAGTCATTCGACCGGTTGACGTAGCGCCCGCGCACGGCAAGCACCGTGGCTGCCTTGCGGCGGTTCTTGTCGACCGAGATCGCGAAGATGTCCGATTGCGTCAGGCGGACAGTCGGCGCGACATACTCGCCGGCATGAACACCGATCAACCCGTCCGGCCTCTCATAGACGACGAGTTCCGCCGCCTCATCTATGTTCCGACCGACCTCCGTTGCATCATTGTTCGCCCGAAACCAGATCCCGCCGTGGTAGCGCGGCTCCGTCGCGCTGCTGCGGTTCGTCACGAGCTCGTCGCACACATCTGCCGCATTCATCCAGTCCGGCATGTACATGTCGGCATAGGAGAGCTTACCGCCATAGGGCTTGGTCAGGTGATCGAGGCGGATCAGCGCAAGATTGCGGGAAAATTCCCAGGTGTTCGGGTTGTCATAGCGGTGCGATCCGGACCCACCTGCCTGCGTCGAATCCTTGCGGGGGTCGTAGAGAAGCGCACCTTCTCCGGCCGCCGAATGCTCAGGCATCTGGCTCGGATAGACATCAAGATAATCGTTCTGCGATACCGTCCTGCACGACATCATCACCGACGCGAGGCCGTCGCCGCGGTGATTGTTCGACCAGATGGTTGGAAAGGCAGACACAACCGGCGCATAGGCAGTCTCAGCATTGAGGCCGCGCCGGGACAGAATGGTGACGTTCGAGCCAAAATGCGACGGGCTCGTCACGACGCCGCTGCCGTTCACCGTAACCTTTTCGTCATGCAGATAGTGCTGCGTGAAATTGTTGATGCGCCGGCCGCACCAGACGAGGATATGATAGGCGGTCCCGCTCTTCTCCTCGAGGAAGACGTAATCGCTGCCCTTCTTCACTGTGCCATAGATGATCGGGAGAGACGGGACATTCTGCTTGAGGTTGAACGATCCGTCTTCCGGTTTCGGCACGGAAGGCTTTTGCACGAACAACCGCGAGACCTGGCCAGCAAGATATGAGGCACCGAGACCGATGCCTGCATAGAGGCCAAGATAAAGTATGTTCGAGACGAGCACGCTCGTCGTGCCGATCGTTGCAATGACCGACAGCACGAATGTTTCGATGATGCCCATACGTCAGATCTTCCAAATCCCGAGAGCTTTGGCGGAGACGGTCGTCCAACCGGTCGGAGTTCTCGTCAGCCAAGAGTGGCCGTCATGGATCACGCCGAACTGGCGCAGCGGGTTGCGCGCACTTCCGACGACACCGATGTTTCCGATTTCAGGGGCGGCGACGGGCTTTCCACCGATGGCCGCCGCACAGGACGCCACCAAAGGCAGAGCGCCGCCGTGCTTGGCGAGAATGTCGAGTTGCCCTTGTCCAGGTTCATAGACGCCGCGGAGATGCGCGGCCGGATCCGGATAGCCAAGCCAGATCGCCCATTCCGCGAGGGATAGGCAGCAATCGACGGCATCGCCTGGTGTCCATGGCAGGGCGGAATTCGCAGCGATGAACCGCGCCAGAGCTTCGCGCATCACCAATTCGGCCAGCGTACTGTTTTCGACAGCAGCGTCGGCACGCGGGTGCAGAACTCGTCATCCGGTGCGGACGGGTTTAGTACCTTCGACCGTTCGCGCTGATCCACATCAGAAAGCACGGCGCCGTTGGCGAGCGTGCGCAACGTGAAGCGGTTCGTCACCTCGATTGTGATAATCGATTCCCACCGGTCGCCTTCTTCCTCGTCTTCGACCCCTTGGTCGGTAACAGCGAGGTTGTCGATCAGCCCCGTGAAAACGACCTCCGGCTCTCCTTCCGGCTGCTCGTACTCATCGACGGTCTGGAGTTTGACGACGAACTTTGATCCTGAGATCGGCGTCGCCTCATCGTATTCCCAGACCTCATCGCCGGCCATCTGCGGCAACGCGATCAGGGAAAGCGAGAGCGTGTACGCTTCCCCGTTGATGGCCGCCTCGATCTGCTGAAGAGCGTCCTCGGAGAATTGCGCGGCGCGGTAGAGATTGCCTTCACCATCGAGAAAGACCCGGCCGGATCCATCCCATACCCTGATGGTCCTGTCCGGCAGGATCGCGTCGCAGAGGATGCGGAGATTATAGCTCATGCGACGATCCCCGCAGCGAGATCGCTCAGATAGCGGGTGTCTTCAAGAAACGAGACGCTGATGAATTCGACGCCATCGGCATTCATGCCGCGGCGCATGGCGTTGTCCGACGCCAGGTTGCAGACACAGGTCGGCCGGTGGAATTCGAGATCGGCGCCGGCGGGGATTAATTGCGCGATGGACGGCGTGATGCGCACCGTCCAGATGTCATCGACGATCGAAAGCACCTGCCCCGTCTTGTAGGCGACGTGGTTGTAGGAAAACCGGAGCCCGGAGAGATCTTGCGCACCGTTGATGATCCGCATGGACATGACCGTGGCGCCGATCGCCGTTACGCCAGATGAGACGATGGCGATCGGGCTTTGCGCGTATCGCGTCCCGTCGCTGAACGTGCTGCCGTCGGAATGCGTGACCTCTATCGTGCTTTCCGGCTGTCCGCTGGCATATGGCGCGGTGTCGATCGCCCAGATTGGCACGGCGATGCGTCCGGATGCTCCGCTGAGATAGGTCGAGATCGCATCCCAGGTCCGCTTCTGTGCGGTTGTGACCAATGCGACGTCCTGAAGGTCAACACGCCAGTGCCCGAGGTCAGTGCGATAGGCCGGCTTCGTGCCGCCCAGCGTGCGACCGCCGGAACGAGTGAACGGCACGACATCGGCAGGGTTGGCGGACGGCTTCAGCAGCTTATGAGGCCAGACGAGGATTTCAGCCATAAACTATGACCTCCAATCCGCATTTGCCTTGTTCGATTGATATTCAGCCATAGCCGGCACGGACTGCTGCTTCGACGCGTTCACGATCCCTGGAGTAGCCTTTCTGACTTCCTTTTGGCTGATCCGCTCGACTTCCGACTGCCAGTTGCCGTCTTCATCGACATAGGTGCGGACGTCGACCATGACCGCCGTCGCGCTACGGCTGCCGTTCTGATTGGCAGGAGCTGGTGCGACATACCCGCCGGATGCATACCCCTTGGCCGCCCGGTGCATGGACTCCAGGTGCCCGACGCCGATCCTGTCTGTTGCCCTCTTGGAGAAGACGTATTCCCCGCCATGAACCACGCCGGCCACAGATGAGGCAGCCTTGCTCCCGGTGTACCCGCCCGAGGCGAAGCCGAACAGCTTGCCGATGCCGCCGAAGATCGCACCTAGGAAGCCGCCGCCGCCGTCACCCTTGCCCGCGCCGATGCTGCCGACCGAGAACAGTGCTTCCACAAGCTGGTCCTCGATCTTGCCAATGATCTTGTCCAGGACATTGAGTGCAGCCTTGCCGAAGGACTTCCAGAACCCCTCACCGTTCGCGAGACCGGAGCGAAGATCCGACAGGAAGCCTTTGGTGGCATCCTTGGCGAAGTCCATCGCCTCTTTCGTGTTTCTCGTGGCGATCTCAGTCGACGCCATCTGCTGGGCAAGGCCCGCAAGTTCTGCCTTCTGGGAAGCAGTTAGGTTGATGCCCTTCTGCTGCGCTTGGTTGAGCAGATCGGTTTGGTATTTTAGGGCAAGCGCCGCCTGCTCCGTCATGCCGAGGGCGGCCTGTTCCGCCTTTAATGAAGCAATGCGGCGGTTCGCGCCGTCGACGATGTCGGAGTACTTCTCGGCCTCGGTCTTGCCTCCGCCGCCCTTCTTCTTTTTCGACTTGTCATCTACCGTCGTCAGGTCCTTGGCCAGCTCCTTGAGCTTTGCCGATGCAGCCGAGGCGCCGCGGGAAATAGCCTCGCCGAATCCGCCGACATAGTCGGTTTCCATGGCAGACGACATCGCGGCGCTTGCTTCGTTCGCAACCGCCGCCGCCTGCCCCTTGTACGGGTTCTCAACCCTGCCGAAGTCGAATTTCCCGATCGTCGGAATGCTGATGCTGTCTCCGAGGCCAAATGGCAGCGACTTCATGGAAGCGTTGAGCTTGGCAATCAGCTCGTCGATCTTGGCAACAACCATGTTGACCATCGCCTCGGTTCCAACGACGACAGCATTGGCAGCAGAATAGACGAAGTCGCCGATCGCGCCCGGGAGCGCTGACCACGTCGCCTTGATCGCGTTGAACCCGCCGACAAAGGCGCCAATGATGAAGTTCACTCCGTTCTTGGCGTCGGCCACGATGTCACGGCCGAAGATCTGCGCCAGCTCATCCCGGAAGATGTTCGCCGCGGCAACGGCCGCCGTGATGCCGAGGACGAGCGCGCCGGCCGGGTTGGCCGCGAGCATGGCGGCGCCGGCTGATACTGCAGCGACCGACAGGCGAGCCAGAAGCGCAATCACGCTTATAATGCCGCCGATGATTGCAGGGGCAGAGAGCAGCGCCAGAGCGGCGGCCGCTCCGACGGCGTAAGGTGCGATCGTCTGCAGCACGTCGGCCAAACCGGTCAGCGCCGATGCGGCCAGCCCCGCCCAATCAACCAACTGCAGACCGGCTGCGGCCACGGCCGTAAGCGCAATAGAGACGAGCGTCACAGGAGAGAGCAGTGAGGCGAAAGCCGCGGAGAAGACTGAAGACGCTTTTGCCCCGCCCTGCATCGCCATCTCCATCTGTCCGGCGATCTGCGTGCCCTGCTGGAGGGCGATCAGCATCGGGTTCATGCCCATCGCGGCAGTGACGCCGATGTCCTGGAACTGAGCTGCGAGGCCGGACATGGAGCCGCCCATGCGCTTGACGTTGCTGTTGGCGGCAGCAGCATATGCCTTTGTGGCAGACGCTGCCTGTTTGAAGCCACCGGCCGCGGCAGATGCGGCAGCACCCGCGTTCTTGGTGGATGCGGACAGGCCGTCAGAAGCTGAATCTGCCATTTTGGCGGCGTTCGTCAGCTTCTGGAGATCGGAGGTGGCCTTTGGAGCGCCCTTGCTGGTTACTTCGATGCCAAGCTGCGCCACGTCCATTGGTGCTACCCCTTCGGCTTCTCATTCGCTACGCGCTGCGCCTCTCGCTCTTTCGCAAGAGCTTCGAGGTATGCATCGTCCATGTCGGTGATGATGGTGATCTCTTCCCGCAGGAGGATTTCACCGGTCAGGCGGGACCAGTAGGCTATCTCTTCATAGGTGAGCGGCTGCGGGCTGCTCATGCCCTGTTGACGTCGGCCGGACAGGTGCCAGAACCACGCCCAAAGGTGTTCGCCTTCGTCCGGTATCTCCGGCTCTTGGGTTAGGTTTTCCCGCCCGAAGCGCTCGTACATTTCGCGCTTGGAGACGATGTCCTTTCCATTCCGGCCGCGATCAAGCTCATACCCGGGGGTGTTGAACTCGACGGCGATGGAGACAGCCTGGATTAGGCGGTCTCCGAGGCTGCGAAAAAAGCCGCTTCGTCTCCGAGTGCGACGTCGATCTGCTTGGCGAGCGCCGGGACTGCGAGCAGCTTCCGCTTGTTGGCGTCATTGCAAGCCGGCTTCTTGTCGCCGCCCAAGTTGGCATCACCCGAGAATGTCCACGATACGATTGCCGCCGCCAGGAGTGCGATGGTGTTGTCATCGATCTTCTCGGCGGTGACAGTATTGCGGCCGCCTTTGAGCGCCTTGTTCTTCAGCTGGCGCTCGACGGCCTTGACCTCGTCGCTTTCGAGGCTGCGGAGCTCGACCGACACACCAAGCGGCGCACCGGTCGCCGGGTGCGTCAAGTCAACGGTGACTGTGTTCGGGTTGAGGGAAAGCAGGTCCATTGTTCACCTTACGGGGTTTCGACAGGGGCAACGAATATCGGGCGCTGATCGGTGAAGCCCACGGTGAAGGATTCGCGGATGAAATCGTCCGTGCTGCCGCCGAGCAATTGAGGACCAGTGACCGGACCGGCCGCATACATGATCGTGTTCGACCAGGATGGGGTAGGCGCGTCGGCGTACTCGACCTTGATTGCATAGTTGAACTTGGTCGCGCTGGCCGCTCGAATGGCGATCTGACCTGGATCATCGAAGATGCGCGCAACCTCGATCGACATGTCGCCGGCGTCCTCGACGCCCTTGGCCTTGGACATGACCTCGGTGTCGAGCGTGTTGTAGTTGATCAGGTTTGGAGGGCTGCCATAGTCGCCAAGATTGCCAACGCTCTTGATCTCCGTGAAGGTCAGAGCCTCGAAGGCGGCCTGATTAAGTGGGAGTGTGACAGCCGCCGTGCTGATGGAGACTTTCGCCCCCGCAAGGGTGGTCTTGATGCCTGCCATTGTTCGGATCCTTTCCTAGGCAAAACAGTAGAATGGGATGGTGACCGGGATCTGGACCCGGTTTCCTTCCTGGATCGGGCCTGACGCCCACGGCTCGCTGCTGATCGTGACCTTCACGCCAGAAGCAAACAGCGATCGGTTCTTGAAAAGCGAGATGATGGTCTCGACAGTCTCGAGCGCGGCAACGATCCCGACGCCGACGGCGAAAACGACCGACACCTGATACAGCCCCCGCTTCTGCTGCGGGTCGTCTCCCAAGGTGATCTCCCGCGTCTTGTTCGGCAGGAACGAGACAGCCAGGTATTTCGACGGCATGGATTGCCCCGCCGCCGGGAACACCACGTTCGGCGCCGCGATGGGGAGTGCCGGCGTCAACGTCAACAGATGATCGGTCAACGCTTTGAAGATGATTGCGTCGATTCCGGTCGCCATGTATCAATTCCTCATGTCCGAAAAGCTGACCGACAACCAGGCGCACGACCTGCTGACCAACGCGAGGATGACGCTTGCGCAGGCAAAGGGCGAAACGGTTCGTGCTGAGACGGCCCTAAGGGCCGCCGAGAAGTCGTTGATGCTGCTGTCCCTTGGGCTGCTGATGGCCGCCGAAGAAGGAAGCGACGGCAACCGAGCAATCAAAGACCAAACGCCGCTTTGACCTTCTTCGCGTTGCGATCGACGGCCATTCCCCAATTCTGAACCGCGAGACGAACGAACGCATCCGGCGGCTGTCCATTGGCCCCGTACTCGCGATGGGCTGCGTAGGATGCCGTGTAGCCGAAATACAGCGTGTCGCCGACCGAGGCCCCGGCAATCACCGCCTCGATCTGCCCTTCATTGTACGTGTAGGCCCCGCCATCACTCGGCTTGGCATTCGGATTGATCGGTGGCATGGCGGCGGTCGAAGCCATGAGCGAAGCCCGCAGAAATCCGGTGTCCACCCGCATCCGCCCCCCGGCCGAGCGTGGCGACTGCATCTCCCGCACGATTTCCTTGGTGCTCTCCTTGAACACCGCCTCGACGGCCTCCGGCACCTTCTCGGCCCAATCCGCGACTTGAGCGCTGAAACGTAGCCTAGCCATCAAGCCGCCCTCGCGCGGTACCGGCGGAGGCCTGCGGCGATGTAGTCGACGTCATACTCGCACCAGCAGCGGCATCCGGATATTTCGCTGATCGGCGCGCGTGGGTCGCCAGGGTAGCGAAGCATGGCGCCGCTCGGGCTCTGGAATACATCGTCGATGCCCACGGCCTGACCGTTCAAAACCCGGTGCGTGTGCCGCACGCGGTTGTCCCCGGCCGAATGCCAGCGCTTCTGGACGTCCTGCGCCTGGACCTTTCTGGCCTCGATCTGCTGCCTCATCGCTTCGTCTCGGGCGGATCCGAGCGCCATCATGGTTTCAGTGCGCGCCAGCATTTCGCCGCGGAGAAGCAGGTTCTTGTCGCGCAGGCGGCCGATGATCTTGGTGAGCGCCTCGCCGGTGACTGGCTTGCCTGCCCTGATCGCGGCCATGACGGTCCGGTCGAAACGTTTGTCGCGCGTCTTCAGCTCGAAATATCGGTTCATCAATTCCGGATCACCGGACGCCAGATGCACGCGAGCGCGCCCGAGGAACTCGACCTGATAACGAGTCAGCCCGATCACACCGCCCTCGCGGCGACCGGTGACGCGGTTCTGCCTGCCGACGACGTCGAGCGCCGTTGCGCGCGGGTTCGCACCGCGGGCAAGCCCCTGCTCTAGCGCTTGCCGGATCCCCTGCCGCTGGTCATCGGTGATGTGCGTGACCATCGTCGAAGATAGGTCACGCAAGATCGCCTCAGCAACAGGATTACGGACACCGAAGCGCCAGATCACGCGGTTGCCCTGCGGGTCCATCACCTTCGGCAGCTCGCCGACCGCATTCGTGCCGCCGGCGTTGAAGGCCTCCTGCAGCGCGATCTCGAGCGCGGAGAACGCCTCCGGCTCGATCTGCATGGCCTCGATAGCGCCGTTGACGTCGCCACGCTCCAGACGCTCGACGACGCGCGCCAGAACGATGCTCGACTTAATAGCCTCGATCGCCTCTCGAAATGCGGCGGCAAGCCTGGGCTCATATGTGGCGAGCAGTTCATCGAAGGTCATTGGCGCCCCTGCACGATGAAGACTACTGGCGTGATGCCGTCGTATTTGTTCGGGTCACCGTTGACGATGGCGTAATCTTTCCCGTTGGCGGTGACGACGTCGCCGACAGACGGCTCGATAGGCAGGCCGACAGCGGAGATGTAAATCTGCATGTCGCCGGCCTGGATGACCGTGCCGTCGATGAAGCGGGCCTCGTATGCCATCGGTACCAGCGTGGCAGGGTACGACGTCACGACAGGATCGCCGCCATAGACATGATCCGGAGGGGTCTCGCGCTTGACGGTGCCGGCCTGGCCGTACTTGGCTATGAGGCGCTGCGCCGTCGCCTGCAGGCGTGCATAGATCGGGTTCGCCATCAGACCACCAGCGCGCCCGGAAAGCACGGCACGAGGAACGGCCATAGCAGCCCCTCGATCGTGGTGACTACCGGCGTAGCGAGCGCCACGAGATCGTCAATGTCCGTTGAAGAAGAGGTTGAATATTCGACCTCAAGCTGTCCGATCTTCTCGCGTTTCACCGTTTGCGTGCCGGTCACCACCGGCGAAAGGCTGCCGGGGTTCGTCAGCTCGAGGAATGCCGCCTCGTACGAGGCGTTGACGATGGCGAGCGGGACTTCGTTCGAGGGGATCGCCTCGCCGTAATAAGTCGTGGCGCCGGTGCGCGGCCACGCCCTCTCTTGAGCGTACCCGCCGGTGCGCTTGCCGCTGAACCTCGGCTCATACCGATCGACAACCAGAGAGCCGCGCTGACGTGCAGCGGTTTTCTGGGCATCGGTCGTGCCATCGGGGATAACATAGCCGGCCGCCGCGGCGTAAGCGCTGAAGCCTTCGTTGTCACCATATCCAGCCATGATGCCCTCTTAACCATCATTCAAGGACCATCTGGAATTCGCCTCCGCTTTCAGTATTGGATAAGGCGAGAGAGGTCCTCATGAAGAAACTTGCAATTGCACTGTTTGTGGCAGCTATTGCCGCCACGTCGGCATACGGCCAAGCAACTATCACCAGATCCCGTTCAGCAGGCCTGATCGATGGGTATCGCGCTTACATCAGCCGAGATGACCTGTTTAATTCGAGCGGGGTCCGGCTGAACCAGCCTTGGCAGGTGATCCGGCAGGATCGGGCGAACTTCCATATGTACGGAATTCGCGATCGAGGTGACCAAAGCGATACCTTCTTCGCAGAACCTGCAAACAGGCAAGCGTTGGAAGTGCTGCTCGCGAACGGATCGATGACCAGCGACGCCGCGAACATGATCATCCGCGGCGACGTCTGGGTCGATGTGCGAATTTACGGCCGGGGCGATGTCGGCCAGTGGATTGACGTCACTGTGTCGTATTGAGTCCCGGCGGGTGAACCGCCGGGCTGAATGTCATGGCTGCGTTACCAGCTCTTCGAGGGCGGCAATGATCTCGTCCTTCTTGGACGGCGTCTTATCGCCGAGCAGCTTGGCCGCCGCCGCCTTGAACGACATGAATTGCACGTTCGGGTCCTTCGCCATTTCGAGCACTTCAAGTGGCGTTTTCGCACCGTCGCCGTCCTGGCTGGCACCAGCCTTGGAAGCGCCCTCGATTGTAAGGAACGAAAGACGCTTGGCCTTGTCGAGATCGACGCCTTCGAGATCGACGTCACGGGTCTGCCCCGGCTGGATGTAGACCGCCCGCCCTTTCGAGCGGACGCCCTGCAGCGCCGGGCTGTTGTTGGTGACCTTCATCACTTCCTCCTATCAGGCCGGCGGAGCGGTGATTTCGTCGCCGTATGCCGCAGCACCAGGCAGACGCCATTCGGTACCGCCGGTACGGGCGATGATGCCGGTTTCAAAGCCCATGATAGACTTCTGCCGCGGCTGGAGAACGCGGCGCGGCATCGGCAGGTGGAAGCGGAGAACTTCCGTGTCCCGACGATACACGACCATGCGGCCGCCGCCGTCCTGGGATGCCGTCGCGAGTTCGCGGAGCGGCTGGATGTCGAGCGGCTGACCGGTTTCCGCCGTGTAGACGTTGTTGCGGCGGATATACTCCAGCAGGGTCAGCAGGCCGTCACCTTCGCCAAGGCGCCGCGTGGCGATGAGCCGGAAGGCTTCCGGAGGAAGGCGGAGAGTGTCCACCCATTCAACCTCAGAGGTGTTCTCGCGGACGCTGGAGATCAGGTCGTTGATGTCTCGCAGGATCTGGTCATTCGTCTTCGTCGACCAGAAGGTCGAGGAGCCGGTACCGTCGGCTGCGACATCGACGCGGGAGACGTTCGGATCGTTCACGAAACCGGTCCAGTTCTTCTCGGTCGTGCCGACCATGGCAACCGAGTTGAGGAGGCGCTCGACCTTGTCGGAAGCCGACATGGCCTTGGTGCCGTTCAGGTCGATGCCATAGAGCGCTGCCTGATTGACTTCCTCGATGTTCCACTCCCAGCCGGAGCCGATCATCGCGAAGTCATGGCTGGCCATGTCCTTCGTTGCCTGGTTGAACGGCATGTCGGTGCCGGCGCCGGAGAGGAACTTCGCCTCGCCTGCGGTATCGACGGTGAAGAAGGTCGTCCCGATCGCCCAGGCGTTCCCTTCCGTCACGACGGGCACGTGGGCGCCGTAGTTGAAGGTCGGATAACGCCGCTGGTAGATGCGGGTTTCGATGTTGCGCCCCTGCGCGATCACGAAGGGGAACGCGGCCTGCGCATCAGCGAAGGCCTGACGGACGATAGTGTTCATGGTTCAGGTTTCCTTTCGCTAAGCGTTACGCCTGATGGCGCAAGCCAAGGCTGATCTGGACGATGGCGCCGTCCGCTCCTGCCTCTTCGAAGAAGGCATCGGGAATGGCCGGGTTTGCGGCGGAATTGTCGGTGTTGGTGTACCGGCCCGTCGCGGTGACGTAATAGACCGGGTCCCCGGCCGCGACCGTCGCACCCGCAGTGACGTACATCGTGCCCATCGTCATGAATGCGCCCGTGAAGTACTGCGGATAGGCATCCGGGTTGCTTGCGTCCGCCGGCACCGCGGGATTGAGGACCGCAAGCCCGAGGAAATCGCCGGTGGACAGGATGGCAACGCCGTGATCCCCGGTACCGCGCTGCGCAGGAGCGCCGAACTTGATGCCGGCGGCCGTCTCGACAGTGCGGCTGACCTTGTTGCACTTCTCTTCGGATGCGATCTGGCCGGCAAGCCCCTTCGCGGGAGCCGCACCATAGGTCGTCTGGTAGGTAGCCATTGAAGCGTCTCCTCAGTTGGCCGTTGCAGAAGTCTTGCCGGCCTTCATGTCGGCGACCATCTGCGAATAGGCGTCAGTTACGACCTTGTCGGCATCGCTGACCTGCGAAAGCCCCTGCTGCACGGCGGTGCGGAAGGGATCGGCGCCGCCCTTGCTCGCGTCCTCGACGAGCATGTCGAAGCGAGCGTCGATGTAGGCTTCCGACTTGTCGGCGACGGCGGCGTCGCCCAGCTTGGCGACGACGACAGCCTTGCGGATCGCAGCATCGGAGAGACCTTCGGTCTTCACGTCCTTGGCGATCGCGTTCGCCTTTGTGATGAGGTCGGCACGCGCCTGGACGCGCTTGTCGAGATCGGCGTCGGAAAGGATCTTGCCTTTCAGAGCATCGATTTCGGCGTCCTTCTTCGCCAGCTCTGCATCCTTGGCGGCCATGGCCGTCTGATGTGCCTTCTCGGCGTCGGAGATCTTGGTGTTGGCGTCGGCAAGGCGCTGCTGCAGCGTGCCGATCACCGTGGCACCCTGGTCGGTTACTTCAACCGGGATGCCATCGACGGTAACCGTCTTCAGGGTCATGATCTTGTCCTCTTTCGGTTTCTGATCACTGGTGAACGGGGCAACGCCCCACGACCTCACACCGTCGCCGATGCGAGCTTGTGATCCGGCGCGACCACGCTGCACGATGGCGACGTGGTTGATCCGGATATCCTTCTGAATGGCGTCGTACTTCTCGCCCTCGGGCGTCGTGCCCGCTTCCCATGCGAGATCGCAGGTGTAGCCGGCGGAGAGCTCGCGCTTGCCGCCCTCGATTTCGCCGATGGTGGCGCCGTCCATGACGATGAGCGGGATACGGACGAATTCGCCGTCCCGGGCGACTTCATCGCCGATCTGACCGACCGATAAGGTTTTCCAGTTGTCGGCGGTTACCGCCTCGTCGGGATGGTCGTTCGTCACCGGCTTGTGGGCATAGCTGCCGAGGCTGGCCTTGTCGAAAACCTGGTCTTCGGGCCGATAGACCTTCACGACCTGCATCTCGGGCTTGCCGACCTCATGGCCGGCATAGAGCTGGATGCCGGTGCGCGCAGTGCGGACGTCAGCAACAAGGTAGCCATCGGCGGTCCGTCGCGTGCGCGCGATCGGTGCAAGGTCCGTGAATTTCATAATTGTGCCTCTCAGGCCGTCACGTGCTTGTACGCCCACACGACCCACTCTTCGTCGGTGAGAACGCGTACTTGTGACGCAAGGTTGTGGTTGACCGTGCGGTAGTCATATGTGCTATCGCACGTTGCTCAACTCTTCGTTCCTAGGTGCATTTGTGAGAGAAATTTCCGTTTGGGTAGCAGCCGCCTGTGCAGCGCTGATAGCATTTGGTCTCGGATGGGCGGTATCTATCTACTTGGGGCCACAACCGTCCGAACTTGGTCTATGGAGTGCAGCCGGTACCGTTGTTACAGCCTTAGCTACGGTTGTATTGGTTATGGTCACGGCGCTCCTCTGGAAGGTCACCGATCGATCCGCCCGTTCGGCCAAAATCGCGGCCGATGCAGCTTCGGAATCAGCTAGACTTGCCGGAGAAGCATCATCTCAAGCTGCCGAGATCGCAAAAAAACAACTGCGGGCTTACGTATTAGTCGAAGGCTCCGGCTTAACGTGCGATGCTGGTGGGCAGCATCTGGATTACGTTTTGCCAAACTCACGCCCCATAGGCAGTATCGGGTTTAAGAATACCGGGCAAACTCCGGCGTTAGATCTGCAAGCGCATGTCAGGATAGGGATACGGCCGCAACCTGCCGCACCCGAGTCGTTCGCACTCGTCGAGTTGCCTGCCGCGTCTGTTATGTCCCTTGGAGCGGGGCATAGTAGTCGATCACTGGCCGCAGCCCCAGCTCCCATTTCGGCGCAGTCCGTCCAGAATCTGGCCTCAGGAACTGAGGCAATCTATGTCTATGGTGAGATTCGTTATCGCGACATCTTCGGAGACAGCCACGTGAGTGAGTTCCGGCTGCGAAACAAGAGCGGCTTCTTTGATGGCTCGATGACGTTTACCGATCAAGGCAACAACGCGACTTGATCCGCGACGCCTATTCCTCACCAACGGCAGCGCGCCTCTCGTCTTCGTCCGGCTCCTGCTCGCTCAGCTTGCCATGCTCCTCGATCGCCGCATCTAGGCCCGGAAGCGAGCCGTCCTCAATGAAGGTGTTGACCAGCGAATCCGACAGCGCATCAATGGGTAGCAACGGCGGTGATGTGCTCGTGCCGACCAACGCGCGAGCGGCATCCGACTTCATCTTGAAGACCTCGGCCTTCTCCTTCTCGGACATGCCCCAGAGCGGCGCCCACTCGTAGTAGATGTCCGGGTCGCGCGAGCCAAGCGCGCTGCGGATAATGCACTCGTCGAGCCGCGCCATTGCCGGCGTCATCTCGACAGTCTGCATTGCCTGCAGGCGGTCGTAATAGTTGCGCAGGTCGCTTTCGCCGGTCGAGTTCATGCCGGCCGGTGATTGACCGAGAAGACGCGTCGCCGGAATGTCGGCCGCGCCTGAGACGATCTGGAGGAACGACATCAGCACGTCGGGCAACGTCGCGAAATTCGCGGTCTTCTGTTCGTACTCTTCTTCCTTGTCGAGGAGAAGATCGCCGTTGATGCCCTTGGCCGTGGCCGCGAGCGTATAGCGCTCCAGGATCTTCGCCCGGTAGCGCTCGTCGCCCAGGTTCTGCATGAAATCCGGGATGCGGATGACGTTAACCTTCGCCTCGAAGACGAGGCTGGCGATGTTAGCCGCGGTTCCGTCAGCCTGCTTGATCGCATCTACGACCGACAGGAGCACGCTGTCGCCCCATCCGGCATAGGTCGTGGTCACGATATCTTCGTCCGGCGGCTGGCTGCCGTTGAAGACGACGAGACGCGACGGATGGATTTCGACATGGGCGCCATCGGCGGAGTTGAGCTGATAGAGCTTCGGCTTGCCATACCACTCGGACGCCGGGTCACGATCAATCTCGCCGGCCGTGAGGTGGCGGCGCGTCATAACCGTGAGGTATTTCAGACCACCCTTCCCGATACGCTCGACGTCCAGCGGCTGCGTCAGGTCCTGGTCGCCGGTACCGATGACCATCGCAGAACCGCCCCAGAGCCGCGCCTTGATCCTGGTCTCCAGCAGCTTGCTCATGACGTTCAGGCGCTTCTCTTCGGCTTCGATCGCCTCGATCTGCGGCTTCTTCGCCTGCCAGTCGCGCCAGGCGCGGATGCTGTCGAAGGCAGGGATGTCTACGATCTTCCGCGGCAGCCACGCGCCGCGGTAGGCGTTGAGGAGCTCCTCGTCCGAAAGCAGCGGCATCGAATAGTACGTTGCCGCCGCCTTGTCCCGGCTCGTGCCGAGGTTGGCGACCATGTTCGTCAGGCTGTCGCGGACGAAAGCGATAATGTTGGCCATGTCCGCTCCTAAACGTTCGCCAGCGTGTATGTGCTCGCGCTCAGAAGCGCGTTGAATGCCCGGCTCGTGCTGTCGGCGTCATCATCGTGAACCGCCTCGGGGAAGCCCTCGAGCGATGAAAACCAGGTCTCATTCCATGGTCCGCGAAGCACCAGGACGTTGCCTGCCTCCGCCTGAGCAGAGAACGGGCTGAACCGTGTGGTCTTGTCGCCGGATTCTGGCGTCGCCCGAACGGTGAAGCCGGCCAGCAGCTTTGTTAGGTTCGTGACCTGCGATTTGCCCGCCTGCCCAGGATCCTGAGGCAGAGAAATCTGCACTTCCTTGCCGTCAGCTTCCGCCGTGTTCTTGATTAGCCGCTCGACGCCGGAGGGCGAGAGCCGATCGCGGCAGTGGTGAGCAACGATATACCGGCCGTCCGGAAGCTTTCCGATCTTGGTACCGGCCGTCCAGTCCGGATCGTTGCTTTCCGTCTTTGGCGTCGCGCCAAGGTCCCAGCCACGCATCCAGCGCGCGCCGGCGGGGATAGCGTCGACGACCTCACACCAGCCGCGGCGGAACAGCAGCCCGGCTGCCGGCCGAATCTTCCAGTTGCCGCCGAGGAGGCGCTCGCGCTCCACCGTCGGCAGAGCCATGAGGTTGGCGAGATAGCCGGGATCCGCTGCCATAAGCGCGGCGTTGTCCGTCAGCTTCGCCGGGATGAATGTGACCGACTTCGGCGGGATCGGCTCGCCGTCGACCGGGTTCTTGTATTCGGCGAGATCCTCCGGGCCGTCGGCCCAGATGATGGCATCGCCGATGCGGACGAACCACCGCAGCTTGCCGCCACGCTCGGCGATTGGTAGCCCGGTATTCGGATCGATCCACCACGAAATGAACTCGGCAACCCAGCTGTCGGCATCCGGGTTGCAGGTCGCCCTGATATATGGCCGTACGCCGCACATGGAGCGGTTTCGACTGACCATGTACCAGAACTGCTTCGCGCTGAAGTGCGTGAGCTCGTCGAAGCAGATTAGCGGGATCTGAGAGCCCTGCCAGTTCAGCACAGTCTTGTCGTGCTCAAGGTGGGCGAACGCTACCGATGCCCCGGATGGGAACTCCCACTTGAGCACATGCTCTTTCGGGTCCGCCCCGATCAGCGGGTAGAGCTTCTGGCTCTCGTCCCAGAGACCGCCTTCGTTTCGGACTTGCACCGTTGTGCGCCGGAAGAACACGGCGCCGAAAGCCGAATTAGTGACGTGGCGCAGCGGCTCCATAAGCAGAGCCCATGTCTTCCCGCCGCCGGCCGACCCGCCGTAGATAGCGATGTCCGCTGGCGAACCGAGAAAAGCGGTCTGCGGGCCCGGTTGCGGCCGGATAACTGTCTGGGCGCCCTGCCCTTGCTCAGCTCCTGCCATTGTCGGGCAACTGGAAGATCGTCACCGGCGATACTGGTACCGGCAAGTCCTTTCCATCCTTTCCCGTCAGCTCGCGCCGGTTCGTGTATGCGCCGCCGACTTCTTCCGCCGCCTGCTTCAGGAGGGACGATGCCAGCACCATGTTGCCCTGGTTCTCTGCTTTCTCGGCCATTCGCTGCAGGGCGCGGAGCCGAACGGCGCGATGACTGATGGCGATGGTGGCCGTGTCCTCGAGGAAGGTCTTGCGGGTCTCTTCGAACAGGACACGCCACTTCGGCGCCAGTCCGGAGGCTGCCTTCTTGTTCGGATCGTGGCTCTCGACGAGCTGGCGGCTCACGTCGACTCCGAACTCCTTCTTGACTGCGGCCGCCACCACCGAAGGGCTGTCGAAACACGACAGTGCCTGCACGATGTAGGTCTTCACCTCATCGGAGAGTTTCGCTTTCGCCATGGTTGTGTCAAAGTCCGGTCAAATCAATGGAGGTTGCGGATATGGGGAAGTACGCGGTGACATTGCATGTACTGACAGCCTGTGAAGTCTCTGGCCGGGCAATTCCGGTGGGCGTGTACAGCGGAGTTAAATGGACCAGGTCATCCATGAACCATCCGGGCGGTCAGCTGACCGAATACCGCCTCTGTCTCGATCGGAACCCAAGTGACGAGGTTGAGGTGCTTCTCCTCGGCGACACGGTGGTGGTGACTGATCAGGTGAAGGCTGGCAACGTGGCCGTCATCTAGTTACGCGACCCTGAGCTGGCAGGTGCCGCAAGCATGGGCGATTTGCGCCCTGGCGATCTCAGGCGGCCGATTGGCCGCATCGACGATCGCGCGGATACCGGCTGCATCTGCCCCGTAGCGACGAACGACGCCGACGAACTCCTCGACATCATGTCCGCGGGTGGTGAAGACCGGCCGGCCCGTGGCTCTACTGAACTTTGGCGCGCCGAACGCGTCCGTCTCCTGGGCGGCGTGGTAGAGCTCGTGCTCGACGAGAGCCATGAACTCGGCGTCTCCGCAACGCCGGCAATAATCGGCGTCCAGGGTGATGATGAAATCCGGCACGAAGCCAAACCACTGCTTGATCTGCATCTCCGCACGGGCGCGGGCCCATTTGCCCATGGCGCCCTGAGGCTTCCCCTCTTCGCACTGGCCGATGATGCGGCGCCCCTTGCGACTGTTCTCGACAACGGTCCAAAGGAAGCCGATTTCGGCATGTGCCAAGTGCTCGTGCTCCGGATTATGGAGCGGCGACGAAGGATCCAGGAACGTCGCCTCTACCCAGCCTGGCATATCTTCGGCCGGGCGAAGGTCGGCGAGTTGATGTCCTCGAACAGCGAGGAGGGCGGCTGAGGACGCATATCCAAGTTTTCCCCAGGCCCCTGTGATTTACGAGTGTAACTCTCTCACCAACCCGCCCCCAAGTTGCGAATCGGCTGCTTTCATCGTTTCCTGCTTATGCAACTGACAAAGGAGCAATGAATGGCTGAGGTTACATACCCGTGCTATTGGCAGAAGAAAGACGGACGAGGACACTGGTACTGGATCTATTACGCAAAAAACAAAGAGGAGATCGCCCGCAGCAGCGAGAGTTACATCAATCGAAGTGACTGCACCCACAGCATTTCTCTGATCAAGAATTCGTCCTCCGACCAGATTTTCTACACCGAATAACCGGCTGGGCAGGTGCACTCCATCTGCCCGATCGTCTTGCCTTCGGAGAGCGCTTGGGCGAACTTCTTGTGCCGTGCGCTCTTTAAGACGGGCATGGGTTAACCTTGAGGGGACAATGTTTTTTCACGTCAGCGACAAAGATTGGCGGGTGGGTGACGTAATCCACCCAGGAAACTTCGGCAGACTCATCATCGAGCATTCTCAACCTTCGATGATCGTCAACGTTGCCGGTGCGGAAATAGGCCCCACGGTCCGCAACCTAATGTGGGAATCCGCTCTAGAGGCGAGTAGGATTGCTTGGGTGCCGGACGCCCCCAGCCGAGGGTCTGTCGTTTTCCTCAGCGAAACTTTGGTGCTTGCCCGTCGTTTCCGCGACAAGTTCCGGCAAAACCAGAAAATCTTCAGCATCGCTCCTGTCGACGACAACGCCAACCGACATCAAGGTGACTTCGCGATCTTCGATAACATCCAGGAACCGCTTTTCACCCAACTGGCGGAGCGCTGTCGTCTGTACTGGGTCAACCCGTCACCGCAGTTTCCTGAGATACTGTGGGAGGGTACGGTAACAGTCGCAGGAAGAATCGAGTGAATGCGATCAACGATTTTGGGGAGAAGCACATGGCGGAAGAGCGACCGACGATCAGCGCTGAATTTTGGGACAACGACATCACTATATTATCTAAGGACCCGCTAATAGGAATACTTGAACTGGCCTCCTCGGATGATCAGGCAATCGAGCTGACCCTGAACCGTCGCGATGCAGAAGCACTGCTCGGAATACTCGTCCAGTTTCTTTCACAAGGCGAAGGCCGCGACTTCCCTAAGAAAATCACGAAGTCTACGCCCATGCAGTAAGAACGACTCCTGTCCTGTGACCGTCTGGCGACCCGATATCGCCAGCTTGAGGCGGCCATCCGTTTTCACGGCGGCACGAAAAAAACAGCGGGACGCCTTGTATTCAGCCCGTACATGGTTCCTGCGCGAGCTTTCGGCCCTGTCGGGCTCCGGAACATTTTGGTCCGCCGTCGTATTGATTAGCAGTGCAGTTTCACCCGTTCTGGGTATAACTCACCCATTTCCGCAACTCGACGAACATATTTTCATAGGGCAGACTTTGCGTATTTCAGACGAAAGGGTTTTCAATGTTTCCGCGTACCGCTCTGCTCTCGGCGCTTTACCTGAGCGCATTGGTTCCGTCTGCAGCTTCCGAGCCACTTAAGGAAGTTAAGGATGCCTTTTGCAAATCCCTCGGCAAAGCCGCTAGGCAAACGATGCAGGCTCGACAAAATGGGACAGACATTTCCGTCGTGATTGACCTTGCAAACAACGCCGGCCCGGCGCGTGATGTTCTCCGCCGGATGATATTGATGGCCTATGAAAAGCCGCAGTACTCCACTGAAAGTATGAAGGAAGAGACAATAAAGGACTTTGCCAACCAAACACAGCTTAACTGTTACCAAGAACAATGAGCAATCGCGTGGTTGGTCATGGGCCTCGCGGCTTACCAGTTGCCTGCCTGCGTTACGGATGAATTTTGGCAATATGCGGCTATGGCGGGAGGCGGTGACGTCCTCCCTAAGGCCCGGCGAGTATTCCCTCTAATCGAGGTCCGCGATCAGAACAGCCTGCAAATCACCAATGGTTGCAGGGAGACTAAGCGACTTGTTCGATCAGTTCAAGAGGTACTTCGACCCGGACAAGCCCTGAAAGCGTTTCCACAAGGGTTTTCACCGTGTTTCTGCTGGTGACGTCGAGGACAGTTGCCAGCATGCCGCCGACGAGCCGATGCGAAGCGGCGATCGTGACGACCTTGCCCTCCGGGAATTCTTCTTGCAACTCGCGCCTGGTGCGCTTCCGGCGTGCGCTGCGTTCTCTCTCGAGCGTGGATTGAGCCGAGGCCTCGGCATCGTAGAGGTCCTCGATAAGCTTGTCGGCGATCCGGAGCGGGCATCCGGCGACGCCGAGAATGGCCGTGACGCCATCGACGCGCGAGAGGCGGAAGAACTCCCGCGTCGGCAGGTTCACGAAGCAATAGCCGACGAGCATGGCGAAGCGGCGTTCCTGCAACTCCTTTGTCCGGTGGTGTTTGATGTCGCGACGGAACGACGGCATGAACACCTCGAAGCCGGCGTCGCGAAGGGTACGCTCGATGATGAATTCGCCCTTACGCTCGTCGGTCTCCCCTACCCTGGGCGACGCCTTGCGCTGCGTTCCCGGCCGGGCCTTGATCGCGTACCATTCGTTTCTCAGCATATCGTTTTCCCTCGTCTGCTATGCTCTGGCTTGATGATTGCTGCAGTAGCGGCCCGTCGTTTCCGCCGCACAGAACAGGTACGGACCGCCATTGTTGAGGGGCCAGCAGCACTGGCCGGCGGTGAGTTCGTGGAGGAGCTTTGCGGATGCGAGGCGCTCGGCGTCGTATTCCGTCGGGGGCGCGATCTCGACCTCGCGCTCTGGCGCCGGATGCTCCTTGGCGCCAGGCGGTGCCAACACCCTCTTCCGAGGCGCGCGCAGTGCTGCCGCCCTCGTCCCCTGGGACTTGCGCTCCTCACGCTGCGGGAACAGCTTCCGGTTCCGGTAGGCGATGCCGACGATCACGTTTCGGCTCACGCCGAAGCGCTTGGCGATCTGAGAGGCTGTCAAATCGTCCCTCCAAAGCTTCGCCGCGGCTTCGATGTCGACGGTGCGGTGCTGGATGGTCATGCCGCCTGCTCCTTCTGCTCCGGTTCCGCTGCTTCGATTTCGGCCTCCATGCGGCGGCGATAGGCCATCTGCTCGGCACTCACCTCCCGGGCGTCGGGAAGCGCAAGCATGCGGGCGAGCTCGTCGGCGCGCTCTGGCGATACCGGCTCGTGCTGGACGTTCAGCCTTGTGCGGATCCTGTTGCGGTTGACCCTGACGGCGATCGGCGACCACACCTCATCAATCGCCCACAGGTGGACAGACCGAGGCGGCAGTTCGCGCGATCGGGCGAGATTGGTGAATTCCAGATGGTCGACGCCCTCCGCGACAAGGTAGAATCCTTGGGCCGCCAGTTCATTGGCACGCTCGCGCTGCTTGACGCGAAGGTCCATGAGACCGTGAGCGCTCGGCAGTGTCCTGCTGACGCTGTCCTCAACAGCTCTCATCGTTTCCTGCTTCCGAATCCGGTCCTCGCGGATGATCCGGCATTCCGCGTTCGCCATGGCCGCAAGTTCCGCAGGCAGGGGGATGAAAGCCTTGTTGATGTTCTCGTATTCGCCGCGCTTCAGCTTCGTGTACGCCCGGCGCAAGCCGTAGACCGGCACGTTGCGCAGGGAGAGCCGATATTCCTCGACCGGGTTGTCGGCCGTGATCGTTTCGGAGATCCGCATGCCGCCGCTCATCAAGCCTTCAATGCACTGGCCGATCTCGTCAGCGTTGGCCGGCGCGAGCTTCTCAGTGAGAGCGGAAATCTCCTGCTGCAAGGTCGACAGTTGGGCCGGCAAATTGTTCATCTGGTTCACCGTATAGGTCGCGTTTCAGTCGGGAGTGGATGTCGTGGTGGCGTTGCAGGGATGGGCTCATCTGGCGAGGCGGCGATTGCGATTGCGGATGCTGGCGCCCTCCTCCTCGGTCCTGGTCACGGGTGAGCCAGGAGACGACAAAGCGCTTCATGCCCTTGCTGGTCTTGCGGTTCTTGGGATTGGCGTTGAGCCATGCACGCATGGCCGCCAGTTGCTGGCGAACGTCTACGGCAGGGAAGGCCTCCGCCCACTCGGCCACATCCGCCTCGGTAATCGAAACAACGTCGCCATTGACCGTCGGAAGCTCGATTGCCGTCGGCGTGGCCGGAGCGGATTTTTCCGGCTCCGGGCAAACATCCGAACGAAGTGAGGATGTAGATAGGTTGTCGGTTAAAGGTGGCACGCCCGTATCAGTGCATCTGCTTTGCACATGCACTGCATGTGCAGTGCTTTTGCTCTTCTTGTAGCGGACATCTGCAGCAGCGCGGCGCTTCTCGATGATCTCATCTGCCTTCGCCAACTCGGCATCGATGCGCTTATGCGTCCAGCCGGGGCCGAACAGCATCGCGAGCACGTCCCTGCTCTCCTCCCATTGATCGGCCGTCAGCCGCGCGATGCGAGAAATCAGGCGCTCGTTGTCTGGCAACGAGCCGTTCTGCCAATAGTGCATGATCAGCAGGAGATATGCTCCATGCTCGCTAGCGGTGAGGTGCCCGGTATCCGAGAGGTAGTCGCCGATATGCAGCGGCATCCAGGCTCTGTTGCTCACGCCGCCATTCCTTCTTCGCAGACCTGGATAATGACGACGCACTCGGCCGGCAGATCGCTGTCCCAACACATGGTCAAGCGTTCGCAGAGGTTGTCGTTCTTGATGACGCCGTAGTGCTGAAGGCAGTCGAGGATTGCCTTCGAGCGGTTATCGATGTCCTGGCGCATGTTCTGGCGCTTCAGCGCGACGTGCAGCGCGAACGGCTTGTAGGTGGGCGAGAGCCGGCGGGTTTTGCCCCAGCCGTTGTAGAGGTCCCAACCGCTCGGCGGATATGGCAGGTGAAGCTTGATCATGCCGCGCCCCCAATCAGGAGTGACAAAGGCCGAACTCGCGGATCCTGGAACAAACACGGCCCACTATCAGTTGCGCCAGCAAAGAGGAGGCCTGAATGCCTACGACGCCGATACCGAAGCCCAATGACCCTGAATTCCCGCCAGACATGCCGCCGGATGTGCCGCCAGATCTGCCGGAGCCACCGATCGAAGAGCCAGAGCCCGATGTGGGCCCGGACGCGCCCGACATCAGTCCGGTGCCCGGCGAGGAGGTCCCGTCGAAGATGAGCGATTGAGCTTGTCATGCGGCCACCCCTGGATTGAACTTGGAGACCTCGTTACCGAAGGCGTGCCGGCCCGCGCGCTGCTCTCGAGCGAACACGTCAGCGCGCCGCGCGTGCGGCATCACTCGGTCGCAGAGGTCATAGAATTCGTCTGGCTTGCGGCTATGCTCGCGAGCGATGCCGTCGAAGACCGTCCGCGGCACGATCGATTGCTTGGGATTACCGAGCGCGCCGACAATGACGATCTCGCCAGTGGTGCGGACCCGATAGCCTGTGCCCATGCGCTCTTTGCCGCCAGCTGTCAGCTTTCGCCAAACCATGAAGGACTTGTATTCGAACCCCCATGACCTGCAGCACTCAATAGCCAAGGGGAGCTGCGGAGCGGTCGCCCAGAGGTACAAAAGGCAATCGATTGATGCGAGCTGCCCGACAGGAAGCGCCAGGATCTCTTCATCCTTCATGCAGACGTATTGCCGCTGGGCTGCTTTCTGGTTGCCCTTCTCACTGTAGAGGCCGAAATCCCACGGCGGATCGATGACGATCAGCTCGTAGTGAAGTGGGAGAAGAGGCTCGAAGACCCAACCTGTCATGCTGCCGCCCTCCCCTTGCAAAGAGCAATGACGGCGTCGAGCATCGCGATGTCGCGCAGCTTGTTTTCGGACTCGGTCTCAGGACGCGGACGCTTTGAGCGCGGGCCGTGGTCTTCTAGCCAAGTGAGCTTCTGGCGCTTCTGGGCTTCAGCCCATTCGATGATGGCGGCATTGGTGATGATCATGCTGCCACCCTCCCCGCATTAACCCTGGCGCAACCCCAAGATGCGAAGACTCGGGTTGTCGAGAGACGGGGGAAGTAATGTCTTGGGGTTTTGAGCGCGGCCGGATCTACAATCGTCGGGCCGATATACACGGCAGATTCAACGGCCAGCAGCGCGGGGGCATCGTCACGCCCGCGGAACATGCCGTCATCATCATTTTCACCGGCGAAGAAGGCGAGGCCCACGGTTATAGCGATCGGTGGCGCGACGACGGCGTCTTCGAGTATTTCGGTGAACGCCAACTCGGCGACATGGTCATGCAAAAGGGCAACCGCGCGATCGCGGAGCAAGCCATCAACGGCAAGAGTATTCTGCTCTTCAAAATCGTGCCGAATGGCGTGGAGTTTGAGGGCGAAATGATCTGCGAGGGCTACCTGACACGACGCGCGCCGGATCGAGCTGGGAATATGCGCGACGCTTTCGTCTTCGAGCTTCGCCCAATCGACAACGTGACCACCGTCGTCGACGGGATCCTCCCAACCACCGACAGCCTCGAGGACTTGCGCAACCGCGCTTTCGCGGCTGCGAAAGCCGCTCCTGGCAAATCCGCGTCGACCACAAGCGTATTCGAACGCAGCCGCCACGTTCGCGATTACGTCATCGCCCGGGCCAAAGGACATTGTGAAGGATGCAGCCAGCCGGCGCCGTTCGTTCGCGCCAATGGCGTCCCCTATCTCGAGCCTCACCACATTCGCCGGCTCACCGACGGCGGCCCGGACGACCCGCGTTTCGTGATCGCGCTCTGCCCGAACTGCCATCGTCGAGTTCATTCGGGCGCCGACGGCGCGGAGTACAACGGCAAGCTCTTGCTGAACATGAAGGCGATCGAAGCCTAGTCGCTGCTGGAGCGTTGGCACCATCACTGACCCTCCTTCTCGTCTTCTTCCTCCCGAAGCTCAGGCGCGATGGCGTATGCCAAGCGCCGAGCGAACCGCAGCAACGATCGAGCGAACGAGATGCGTATCTTCGCCGCCAAGGAGGGCTGTGGCCCTTGCGATTGCATCGTCATTCTTCCGGAGCTCCTGTCGTGCCTGATAGAGAAGCCCGCTGACCGCTTCGACGCGGAACAGCTCTTCAGGCTTGATTGAAATTCGTGGATCCGCGTACCAAGCATCTTTGGTGCGTGTGTAAGACCAGCCGAGCTGGCGAGCGGCGTGAGAAATGCGTTCCTTGACGCTGCCGATAGATGGAGGGGCAATTTCCCTCCTCAGAGCATCTTTGCAAAAGACTAAAGTAGACATTTCTGACTTCTCCGATGTCTTTTCGGACATTTCCGAAACTCCCTGTGCGATCGTTCTCTTGTTGATGGAGAAGCGCATGCACACAGGCATTACTTCCGATGGAGAGAGCGGCGCCGCGCCAACGGCAGCCGCTTCCTCCGAGACCCACACCGGGCAGACAATCATCCCTTTCCGCAGAGCCTCCGCCGCAACGTCCGGCTCTGCCGCCGGTGACGCGCCCTCGTCGTCACCGGCAATCCCTCTTGGAACCGCTGTTCAGGCCGTGGTCATGAGACTGGCGAACAAGCGGATCCGGTTGAGAGTTGCTGGCCCCGGCCGGGAGGATGACCGGGACCAGCGCTGAGCGCCTGGGAGGAGGAGAAGCGCTCAATCCTTCGCGACGTAGCCGCGCCCGCGTAACTCTCAATCCGAGAGCTTCGACAGCAGGAGCAAGAGCCAGATCATTGCGCCGGCCGAACCGAGGACGATTGCGATCAGATCACCTGCCATTGCCGGCTTCCTCGATCGCGGCCTGCCAGACGATCGCCGGCCAGAACATCAGCGGGAGCATCAAAATCCATGTCGGGTTCATCACGCGGCCCTCAGAGGTTGGAGGTTTTCGGAGCGGCGAATCTCGTCGACGAAGTCGATGACCTTCGCCCAGGTCATGGTCTTGCCGAGCCCGCGCGCGCCGGCCTTCTTGATCGTGTAGCGGTTGACGCGGTAGGCGAGCTCGTATCCTCGATCGGCAAGGAAGCTCTTGATGCTGTCGTAGGAGCCACTTTCGCCATCGGCGAACTTGCGGATGCCCTTCTTGGCTGCGAAGTCCGCGACCATCGCAGAGAGTTCGACGCGGGAGGAGTTGGGCCGATCGAGCCCGACGCCGCGCTCTATGGCACGCTGCGCCATAGCGTCTTCCGACTTGGAGAAGCGGACAAAGTGATTGAACGGCATCAGGCGACTTCCTCCGCTTTCTCGCGCATCGCGACGGTGCAGGCATGGCAGTGACGATCGCCATAGCCGGCGCAGGCTTCAGGGTTCCGGCAGTTCGGCCGGAGGGCGGATTTCGGCTTGGCGGTGGGAATAGGTGCCTGTCTCTCCAGGCTGTCACGTCCATTCTCAGACGTTGCAGTCGTCGACCGCCCGACGACAGGCCTACTACCGGCGTCAACAGCGGGCACGGACTCCGTTTCGCCGTGTGCTCCCACCTCTTCCGGGTTCGCTTGGATCTCGGTTGCCCGTTTATCGTCCGGGCCAGACGCGCTTGCGACGGCGTTTTTGGCTACCTCTTCACTTTCGCCTCCTGCGCTCGTTGCGATCTCTTGTTCTTCGCGCTCGATCATGATGTCGACGGCGGCGATCAGAGCCTTGCGGCCAATCTCGGTCTGGACGCCCGCAGCGACAGTCTCGACGAGCTTCGCATCAGCATAGGCATTGCCCTCACGTGTACGCGCACGTGCACCTGCGCGAGACCGGCTGAGGAGCGCGACGTAATCGTCGATGCGGTCGCCCTTCTCCTCGCGCTTCGCCTTCTGCTCTTCGTCGAGGCGCATCTCGCAGATCGCGGCCTTAAAGGCGGCGACTTCCTTCGAGATGTTCTGGCCGAGCCAGCCGAGCGCCTTCAGCTCCTCGCGGAGGTCGCCGTAGATCGCCTTCAGATCGTCCACCGCCTGGGCGCGCATGTCTTCGGCCTCGTTGATGAGGCGAGCTGTACGCGTGGCGATCTCGTCGGGGATGGTGTAGGCGTCCGTCATCTGCCGCCCTCCGCCCTACGGTTGAACTCGACGATCGCAGCCCGACGGGCGCGCCAATCAACCCTTCTTGACCCGAACTCATAGGAGCCCGCATGCCACGAGTTGGGAAAATGGGAACCCTGCAGGAGCCGGTCTTCGTCTTCGACGAGGGCGCCCCTGCCCTTTACGTCGACCTGATCACTGAGCTCGAGGTCGACGAGAACGACATCGTCCGCATCTCGTTCGGCGCCCGATCGAAGAACGGCGACGGGCAGGAGAAGGCTATGATCGCCGTTCGCATCAGGATGCCGAAGACTATGGCTTGGCAGTTCTGCCGAGATTTGAGGGAGTTGGAAGGATGAGCTTGTCATGCTGCGCTCGCCTCCGCGGCTTCCATGGCGTCCAGAATGCGCTTCCGCGTCTGCATTCTCGGCTCGCGGCCCTCCCTCAGCTGGAAAACGAACAGCGGGTCCCCGGCGAACTGTCTGCCGAAGTGCGTGGCATATTCCGCTCTGCGATGAAGGTTTCGACGGTCGCCTTGAAGGCCTCTACCTCGGACACGTTCACAATTCCTAATAGGACTATCACTATTAAGATAGGTACATTCCTATTCGCTTCCTGTCAATTCCTATGCCAGTCATTTTTTCATGGACCAGGTGAGAAAAACGATTCTGAAGCGGATGCAGGAGCGCGGCCTCAATTACAAAGAGGTCTCGCTTGAGCTCGGGAAAAACCCGGCCTATCTCCAGCAGTTCATTGAAAGGAACGTGCCGGCGAAGCTGAAAGAGGATGTCCGGTCTCGACTGGCGGAGATCCTTGACCTGCCGGAAGAAGATTTGGGTGCGCCGACGAGGGTGCCTATTGGCCAAAGCAAGAGCGACCAAATCCCCGAGATTGATCTCGTCGCCGGCCTCGGCGCCGGCGGCTTCGTGGCGCTGGAGCACACGACCAAGAACGGCATAACTTTCTCCAAGGAAGTGGTTCGTGACCACTGGCGACTTCCCGAGTGGATGCTTGCGAGGATGGGCGTAAAGGCGCCCCACGTCGCCGCCTTTCCCGCCCAAGGGGACTCCATGTCGCCGACGATCGGCGACGGTGACGTGGTATTCGTCGACACCCGCCATCGCGTGCCGTCACCCGATGGCATCTACGCTCTAGCCGACGAGTTCGGCGGCGTCGTCGTGAAGAGGCTCGAGGTGACGTCGCGCCCCGGCGCCGAAACGGTCACCGTCAAGATCATCTCCGATAACCCGCGCCATTCAGAGCGCGAGTTGACGCTCGAAGAGATCCACATCGTCGGCCGCTACATTGGGCGATTTACGGTCTAGCCGTCGGCCAGGAACCGCTCATTGCGAACCTTGACATCGGCGACGACGATACCGACCACCCTTTCGTTAAACTCTTCCCTTCCGATCGTCCGCGCGCCATAGCGCGGGTTTTCTCTGGATAGGCAAAGGGCGCCGCCTCTCTCCAAGGTGCTGCTCACCCTGTACAGGTCAAGCGAGAGCCCGTCGTCAACGAGGTAGATTCCCTCACCCTGGTAGCTCGTTACCGGTGCCAAAAGCGCATAGTCTCGCCCGCCGCGCAGCGCCGGTTCCATCGCATCGGTTTTGACGGCATGGACGCGGAAGCGACCGGACATGAGGTTCTCGGGCGCCGCGCCCGGGTTGAAAAGGTCGTGCATTCTGCCCCTCGTGCAAATTCAGAAAACACCCTCAGCTCAGAGTGCGGATGCACGTTAACCCAGCAGTTGTGTGTCACGACACATCGATTTGTGCGATGGGATACCGGGGAAAACGGCGAAATTGTCATACTCGAAAGCAGCGCTCCCCCGCCGAGGCCGGGCGATGCTCGCCCGCATGACAGATTTATGACAATCCACAGGAAATAACCCCTGAGAAGCTAGGGTTTTGAGGCGATACAACTGTTGCAGTTGCCGATTTCGCACGGCCGGAAAAATTGCAATCACGTTTCTCGCGGCACCGTCATTCTCCGTTACCGAACCCGCCCAGGACAAAAATTCCTATAGCGATAGGCTATTTCCTATATTTCCTATTGACAGGTAAATAGGCATTTTCCTATAGTCCCTATCACACAAGGCAGACCGAGGGATGAAAGCGATGCAAGCCGACTTCGAGTGCGAATACGAATTTGAGGAACTCCGCATCTTCGGTGAAGGACTGATGGCCTGGGGTACGGCAACGCTCGTGCATGACGGTGGCGGAGAGTTCTACGTCTCGACGATCACGCTGACGAACGGAACGCACCTTCGTCGCCATGTCGGATCCGGCATCGGCAGCATGTTCTCCAAGCGCCTGTTCGACATCATCGCGGCCCAAATCGAGAATGACGAGCACGCGAAGGACTTCTTTCAGAACGCGCTTGAGGAAGGTTCGGCGCCTGATCCGGACCGCTCCTATGACGAGCGCCGCGATCATGCTGCTATGGGGTGGGTAGCGTGATGGAAAGCGAACGTCTCGGCCGCTTTGGCCACCACCCTGATCCGGCAATCGACTTCTGTGTCGAGGTCGAGTGCATCGAGGGCGAGCACTTCAATATCAAGATCGGCTTCATGGAAGAAACACCGACGCTCAATGAGCTTCGGAAGCGTGTTGACCGCGCCATGGGCTTTCGTGTGGGCGGCGATCTCAACGCAGTCGAAGCTAAGCGTTTGCTGCGCGGCATCGAGGCCGAAATGGCGGGTGCGCGATGACCCGCCCCGTCTCTCCTGCGACCCGTCGCAGCGCTACGGCGAATGCGGTCGCTGCGATTTACCGCCCGCCCGCAACATCGATCTGGACGCGATCAGCAAGCTGAACCGCGCGACCTACACCACCTCCCTGTTCCTGATCTTCCTGGCCACCGTCCTCGGCATCCTCGCCGTTGGCTTCTGGAAGACGGAGCACGTCCACAAAGCAATCGTCGCTGAAAGGAACGTCTGATGACCGCTCCCGCAATCGAACACAACGTGCGCCGGCAGACCGAGGCGGCAAAGGCCCTCCTCGTAGATCTCCGCAACCAGGGCGCCGATGACGACGCCGAGCTCGTCGCCGACACCATCGAGGGCGAAACGAACCTCATGGAGGCCATCGAGGAGGCTATCGCGGAACTCGACGAGTGCGACGTTCTCGTGACTGGGCTCAAAGCTAAGGAGTCCGAGTTCGAGGCGCGCCGCAAGGCTGTCGAGAAGCGCGCCGAGCGCATCCGCGCCCTGATCGAACAGGCGATGCTGGCGACCGATCAAACGTCCATGAAGCTGCCGACGGCCACGCTGTCGCTTACGAAGCGCGCGGCCGGCCTGATCATAGTCGATGAGGCCGATATCCCGTCCAAGTACTGGGTTGAGCAGCCGCGCCCCGCTCCGAAGCTCGACAAGAAAGCCCTCACCGCCGACCTGCGCGAAGCGAACGCCGCCATTCCGGGCGCAACGCTCGACAACGGCTCATTCTCTCTCACGGTCCGGAGGAAGTGACCATGAACGCGATTACCACATTCGACCTGACGGCCAAGCAGATCGCTCTTGTTAAGCAGACGATTGCAAAAGACTGCAACGACGACGAGTTCAACCTCTACATGGAGGTGGCCAAAGCCAAGCGCCTCGACCCCTTCCTGAAGCAGATCATCCCGATGGTCTTCTCGAAGAACAACGCCGAGAAGCGCAACATGACCATCATCATCAGCCGCGACGGCCAGCGCGTGATCGCGCAGCGCTGCGGCGATTACAGGCCGGCGAGCAAGACGCCGACCTATGAGTTCGACCCGTCATTGAAAGGACCGCTGAACCCTCAAGGCATCGTATCTGCGACGGTCTACCTGTGGAAGCAGGATCCGAAGTCGGACGAATGGTATGAGGTCGCCGGGCAGTCGTTCTGGGACGAGTTCGCCCCAATCAAGGACGAGTGGGCGAAGAACGACAGCGGCAAGAGCTTCAAAACCGGCAAACAGACGCTCGACGACAGCGGCAACTGGGCGCGTATGCCACGCCTGATGATTGCCAAGTGCGCCGAAATGCAAGCGCTGCGCGCCGGCTGGCCGGAACAGTTCACCGGCCTCTATGACGAAGCCGAGTTGGACCGCGCCAAGGTTCTCGACCTGACCGCCTCCGAAGTCGTCGAGAAGGAACGCGAGGATCACCGCATGCGCGTGATCGGCGCCGACAACACCATCACCGTCACATGGGGCGACAACTGGGCCCTCGAAAACGTGCCGGTCGGGAAGTTCGCCGACGAGGTTATGCGCTTCATCAACGAATCCACGCCGGAGACCGTTGCCAAGTGGCGGGATGCGAACCGCGAGCCTCTGAAACGATTCTGGGCTTTGCAGCCGGGCGACGCGCTTGCGCTAAAGAAGGAGATTGAGGCGGCAATCGCTCGCAAGCCAAGCCGTCCGGCGATGGGCACTTCCGATGCCGAGCTCCGCAATCATGTTTTGGCGGCGGGGTGAGACATGGGTGCACCTTACCTCGATCAGAAGATATTGCAGGCTATTCTGCATTATGACCCGGCGACCGGCATCTTCGTATGGCGCATAAGGCCGGACTGCCCGAAGACTTGGAACACCCGCTATGCCGGGAAGGTCGCCGGCTACGATTGGAAAGCGAGCACTAACGTCACGTATCGGTGCATCCGCATTTTTGATTGGCCGTTCCTTGGTCACCGCCTCGCCTATCTGTACATGACGGGCGAATGGCCACAGGAGACGGTCGATCATCGCGATCTCGATGGCCTCAACAACGCTTGGGATAATCTCAGGCCTGCAACGAAGTCGCCGGCACCATGCACAAACACATCTGGCCTCAAGGGCGTGAGCCGCCAAAGCGGAACGCGGCGCTACCGAGCAACCATCCGCGTTGATGGACGCCAGCAGTGGCTTGGCAGCTTCTCGACTAAGGAAGAAGCGGCGGCCGCCTATGCTGCGGCAGCAAAAGCGAAGTCGGGCGAATTTGCGAGGGTGAAATGACGTCACCGGTAATGGTCCAATGGAGCGGCGAAGCGTTCCATCCCGCCAATCGTCACTGGGCGAAGGAATGCGACAAGCGGTTTGTGGTTGGCGAATTCTACACGCTGGCTGAACACAACGACCGCAGCATGGCGAGCCACAGGCATTATTTCAGCGCGGTCGCCGATGCCTGGCGCAATCTTCCGGAGCAATATTCCGGCCTGCCCTTTGCCGAATCCGCCGAGCATCTCCGCGCCTATGCGCTAATCCGGACCGGTTACTGCGATGCTCATACGATCGTCTGCAGCACGAAGGCCGAAGCGATGCGGCTCGCAGCATTCATCCGTCCGATCGACGCTTTCTCTATCGTCGACGTGAAAGAGGCGACAGTCACCCGCTACGTGGCGAAAAGCCAGTCCATGAAGGCCATGGGCAAGCAGGAGTTCCAGGAAAGCAAAACGGCCGTCCTCGACTTCCTCGACGATCTGATCGGCGTCGATCGCGGCACCACGCAGCGAAACGCGGGAGCCGCGGCATGAAGACGATCATCCGTCGCGCAATCACCCGCTGGATCCTCTGGCGCAGCGACCGCCGCATTTACCGGCGGTACCCTCACCTGAAGGAACGCGCCGCCGCCATTCAGGCGGCCCGCCGCGCGCACAAGCCAGCCAAGCACATCATTGAGGAGCAGCAAGCCGACATGCTCCGCTTGCTGAGAGAGGGAAACTGAAATGGGAGATCGCGACCGTTCCGAAAATCCCGCCGTCAGAAATCCCGTTCTCGCACTTCCGGCATCGCAGCGCCTCGCAACCTTGCCGCCGGAAGCCCGCGAAGCTCTGGCCGCTGTCCTGAAGGAACTCTCCGCCGACGCGCGCGCAAGAGCCCAGGAGAGCTGGCGCCGAAACAAAGGGCCAATGGCTGTCTATTGGAAAGCCGTAGGCGCATACGCAACCCATCTCTATCGGGTGACGCGCCGATGACCGGTACCGTTCGCTACTTCCACGGCGGATTCGGCGGCCTGACCGTAGGGCAGTTCGTCCTGCCGCCGGCGACAACGAAAGCACCGTCGACGGCCCGCTTCGGCGCCGCCGGCGTCTGCAATACCAACAAGGTCTACGTTTGCACCGACATGCACGGTGCTCTTCTCTACGCCTGCATGCATTGGTCCGGCTGCGGTAAGGTCTACGAGGTCGAGCCGATCGGCGAGTTGACGCCGGATCCTGACGCGGTGCGCGCCGGGTTCTCCTACGAGTGCGACAAGGCGCGCGTCCTCCGAGTGATCCGAGTGCGCGGAAAACTAATCAAGCAGGTTCAGAGAGACATGCTCCGGGAGGCAGTCTGATGGCGGCGCTGATCAATCTCGCTTCGCTTTGCATCGCTGGCGGCCTCATCACCTCTTCCGTCCGAAAATTCCTCGAAGGGAAAGACGCCACCGCAGCCGTCCGGCTGGGGATTGGCCTTTACGTCCTCTTCCTCACTGCAAAGGTCATCGTTCCATGAGCGGTTTTCGCATCGCCAATTCCATTCGCCCGGATCCTACACCAAAGCGGAAGCCGACGAAGAGCAAGAACTACCTGGCCTTCATCCACGAGCTGCCGTGCTGTGTGTCCGGCCGGTACGGCGTCCAAGCCGCGCACCTGTCGTTCGCGGCGCCCCGATTTGGTCATTACGGCCGCGGCAAAGGTAGCAAGGTTTCCGATCGCTGGGTTCTGCCGCTGCACGCGGACGAGCACCGCCGGCAACACAGCATGAACGAGGAGCGCTTTTGGCGCGCCGCGCGCATCAATCCGCATGTGCTCGCACTCACCCTGCACGGCCTCTGGACCGATCTCGGCGACGACGCGGCACCATTCGCAACCGCAATCATCAATCAGACGCTTGCCGACGCCGGCGCGCTCAAGTCGAGGGACGAAGCATGACGATCGAAGAACTAATTTCTCGCCTTGAGAAGGCAAAGGGGCCGGACCGCGAGCTAGATGGCGAAATCCACATCGCCTGCGGTCTTGCCGGGGATAGCGCGCACACTTGGGGACCATACCTGCGGCGCAAGATGGTGCGCCCGGCCTATACCTCGTCGATAGACGCCGCGTTGCGCCTCAAGGATAAAATCCTTCCGGGCTGGTTTTGGCGTGTCGGCCACGGCAGCGTGCAGCCTGGCTGGGCTCACCTCAACCGAGTACACCCCGATCATTGCGACCCTGAGGACGTATCCACCGGATGGGCGGCATCGCCCGCATTAGCCCTCTGCGTAGCTATCCTTCGCGCGGCTTACAACCAGACGCTGACCGACGCCGGCGGGCTCCGGTCGAGGGACGAAGCGTGATGGATGCATTCGGCTTTATGGCTTGGATCGTCTTGACTTGGGCGTGGCTCTATCCCGAAAAGGTCGGACGCTGGCTCGCCAAGGTCATGACCGCAATCGACGGGGAGCGCCGCTGATATGAGCCTTCCCTATTCCAACAGCACGTCCGGCCGATCGGCTATGGACGATATCCGCAAGACCATTCAGGCGTTTGGCTGCTCTAAGTTTGCTCCGATGGAAGACTTCGCCGAGGGCAAGGTCATTATCCAGTTCGAGTATCGCGGCCGCGGTGTCCAGGTGAGCGCCAGCGCCAAAGGCTATGCCGCCGCCTGGCTGCGCGAGAACCCGTATTCGAATCGAATGCGGATGACGAGGGTGGAGCACGAGCGCCGCGCCCTTGAGAAGGGCCAGATTGCCGTGTGGTCGATCCTCCGCGATTGGATCAAAGGCCAGTTGACGGCCGTGGAGACCGGGATTTTATCTTTCGACGCCGCATTTCTCGGTCAAATCCTGCTGCCTACCGGCGAGACTGTTCACGAACGCATCACATCTCAGGGCCTTCTGGCCGCACCGGAAGAGAAGAAGCCATGATCCCCGACCTCACCAACGCGAGCCCTGAAACGCGCGAATACTACGCCCTGCCCCAGGGAATCCGCGACTACGTCAAATCCATCGTAGGCATCCCTCCGAGACCGATGAGCACAATGGAGATCATGCTCGCGATCGGACAGGCGATGATGACCGCTCCGAAAGGCTGGAAGCTAGTTCCGATTGAGCCCACACCAGATATGATCGAAGCCGGGCGGATCGCTCGCTTGAATGCTGCGGGCGGATATGATGGCCCCTCTGGGTGGGAAGCCATGCTCAACGCAGCGCCAGAGCCGGCTGGAGGTGAAGGATGACGACACCCGCGCTTGTCAAAGCCGCCGACCTGAAGCGCATGGCCGATGTAGCGAAATCCAAAGGCGTGACCGTCTGGATTGAAATTAACGGCCGTCGCGTCGGGGTTTCCCCCGATATCCCCGCTGCGGACGCGAAGAAACAGATTGCGAAGGATGAGGATTTTGATTTCTGATGGGCGACATGCCACGCAAACCGTTCCTGTCACACGAAAAGACCCGCCACGGGCGCCTTGTCTGGTACTTCAAGCGGAACGGGAAGCGCATTCGGCTGCCTGATGAATATGGCAGCGACGAATTCAACGCGGCATATGAGCGGGCTCTGACCGGATCGAGCCCCGCCGCGGAACAGCCGAAGTCGCAGACCGGCTCTTTCAAATGGCTTGTGGGGCAATACAAGCGCAGCGCTGCCTTCGCAGCCTTGGCGCCAGCAACCCGGCGCGCGCGCGACAACATCCTGAAACAGTTACTTGCCGATCCGAAGAACGCGGACGGTCAGTTCGGGAACATCACAAAGGCGCACATCAAGAAGGCGATCGACAAGCGCGCCGCCACGCCAAACGCAGCGAACAATCTCCTGAAAACGTTCAGCCACCTGTTCAAATGGGCGGTCGAAGCGGAGCACCTCGAGGTCAACCCGGTGATCGGCATCAGCAAGGTTTCGGTGAAATCGGACGGATTCCACACATGGACCGTCGACCAGGTCGAGAAGTATAGGGCTCACCACAAGGTCGGGACGCGCCCGCGCCTGGCAATCGACATTCTGCTCTTCCTCGGCCTGCGCCGATCCGATGCAATTGTCGTCGGCCGACAGCATTTGAAGGACGGCGTTATCTCGCTGCGGACGGGGAAAACAGGCGCGTGGGTATATCTGCCCGTTTTCAAGCAACTGCTCGAATCTATCGAGGCCACGCCGACTGGGGACATGGCATTTCTCACGACCGCCAACGGCAAGCCGTTCAGTTCTGGAGCGTCATTCGGGAATTGGTTCGCGAAGCAGTGCAAGGCCGCTGGATTGCCTGATGTGTGCCGAGCGCATGGGCTCAGGAAGGCGGGCGCCACCATAGCCGCCGACGAAGGCGCGACGGCTCATGAGCTGATGGCAATGTACGGCTGGACCCGGCTCGCGATGGCCGAAGTCTACACGAAAGAAGCCGACAAGAAGCGGCTCGCGAAGGCCGCTTCGGAACGCCTCGCGAACAGAATGTAGGTCGCACCTATAACCCTGTTCGGTCGCACCTTCAATGAAATCAGTTACTTAGATGATGGTTTGGCGACCCCTGCAGGACTCGAACCTGCGACAACCTGCTTAGAAGGCAGGTGCTCTATCCAGCTGAGCTAAGGGGCCCCGTTGGGCAAACGCCCATGCGAAGCGGCTCCGGACCTCAATGGGTCCAGGGCTGCATCCGGTTGAAACGGAAATTGTCCGAATAGGACACGTTCTTGCGCGTCGCGTCCTTCGGCGCGATCACGCGGTATTCGATGCCGTTGCGCTCGGCGTAGGCGATTGCCTGCTCGGCGGTCTCGAAGGTCAGCCGCAATTGTTGCCGCGTATCGCCGGAGCTGGTGTAGCCCATGATCGGATCAATCGTGCGCGGCTTTTCCGGATCGAACTCCAGCACCCACAGATGCGTCTTGGCCTTGCCTGACTGCATGGCTGTCTTTGCGGGACGATAGATCTTCGCGGACATTGTTTCGAACGGCTCCCTTTTTCCTCGGCCCGACGCATCCGCCCCGATGCGCCAAGTCGCTTGAATGCCTTGGGTTTAACGCGGGACGCTACGCCAGGATCAATGCGAGACCTGGGAACAACCCTGCGAGGCGGGCCTCCGCCTCCATCAGCGTTTCCCTTAGCGCAGAATGAATTAAAACGGAATGACTTCCGAGCGCGAAATACAGCTTTTTCAATTGCGTGGGGACGGCAATGAAGGAAACGAGCGTACCGCGTTCAGATTCGCGGCCCAGGATGCGCGACTATCGGTGAATTGAAGTGGTCGGAGTGGAGAGATTCGAACTCCCGACCCTCTGGTCCCAAACCAGATGCGCTACCAGACTGCGCTACACTCCGCACCAACGATCGGGGAAATACACGCTTCGCCCGGAGGCTGCAACATGAAATTTGCTTGCCCAGGAATGGACGTTACGATCACTGCGCGCCATTGCCCGCCGGAATTCCGGCGCCCGATAGCCGATCGCCCGGCTTGATTCCGAGCCGATTCACGGTACCGGCATTGAGCTCGAGCACGTAGGCCACCGGCTCTTGCGAATCGATGATCGCTTGCGAAAGGGGGACGGCATTCTCGTGGATGGTGCGCACCGTGCCGTCGGCGGAGATGAACAGCATGTCGAGCGGCAGATAGGTGTTCTTCATCCACATCACCACCCGCCGCGTCTGGCCGAAATCGAACAGCATGCCATGATCGGGCGCCATCTCGCGACGATGCATCAATCCCTGCTCGCGCTGCTCCGGCTCGACCGCCAGCTCGACCGTCAGGTCATAGGCTCGCCCCTCGCCGGTCATGAGACGAACGCGATCCCTTGAGAAGGAAAGGTCGGCAGCCGCCGAAGTGATCAGCGACAACAAAAAAAGCGCCGCCACGGCGCTTCTTGCAAGCGTGATGAAAAGCGGCGGCATCAATGCGACCGGGTATTCGGAGTGGGGCCGTCCGGATGGATCTCCGCCGCCATCAATCCTTTCTCGCCGTCACCGAAGCGGCACAGCACTACCTGACCGGGACGCAGTTCCGTCAGTCCGAAACGTCGCAAGGTTTCCATATGCACGAAGATGTCTTCCGTGCCCTCGCCCCGCGTCAGGAAGCCGAAGCCCTTCGTGCGGTTGAACCATTTCACGAGGACCCGCTCCAGCCCGCTCGTCGGCGTCACCTGGACATGCGTGCGCACCGGCGGCAGTTGCGAGGGATGCACGGCCGTCGACTGATCCATGGAAAGAATGCGGAACGCCTGATAACCGCGGTCCCGTTTTTGCACAAGGGCAACGACTCGCGCTCCTTCGAGCACCGTCTGGTAACCGTCGCGCCGAAGGCAGGTCACATGCAGGAGGACATCCTGCATGCCGTTGTCGGGAACGATGAAGCCGAAGCCCTTCGCGACGTCGAACCACTTGATAACGCCCGTGATCTCGATGAGATCGAGAGCGTCATTGGCAAAGTCGTCATTCTCCATGACGCCCTTTGAAGATGTTCTGTCCGCCATTCTCCCAGCCCCTCGTTACGCGCAACTGTGTACTACGGTTAACTGATTCTTATGGACCAGAATAACATCGTCCCGCTGCGCATGCACAAGTCCCTCGACATATTTTGGCCCGGGCCGTTTATGGGGACAGAGCCTTGCCTCTGGCTTGCCGACGCATAAGTATACGCCATCTTCCGCAAAACAGGGACAAGCCAATGCGATATCTGCACACGATGGTTCGCGTAAAAGACCTCGACGACGCTCTCTGCTTCTATTGCACTCTGTTCGGACTCGAGGAGATACGGCGGCACGAGAACGAGAAAGGCCGGTTCACTCTCGTCTTCCTCGCCGCGCCCGGCGATGTTTCCCGCGCGAAAGGTGAAGCCTCCCCCTGCCTCGAACTTACCTATAATTGGGACCCGGAGGACTATACAGGCGGGCGCAACTTCGGTCACCTAGCCTATGAGGTCGATGACATCTACGCCTTCTGCAAGCACCTGATGGATAATGGGGTTACGATCAACCGCCCGCCGCGCGATGGCCACATGGCCTTCGTCCGGTCGCCCGACGGGATCTCGATCGAAATCCTGCAGAAGGGCGGACACCTGCCGGCGCAGGAGCCGTGGGCTTCGATGCCCAATACCGGCAGTTGGTAAGCTTCGCACAATCCCTGCCGCCCATGCTTCCGGCACATCCAAAGCTGCGAAGGCATGGCATTTGTAGATCCAAGCGTCCTTGCATGCAGGACGCTGCACGTCTTCGTCGTGCTTTGCGCAAATCGGCTCCGACATCCGGGGCTGGGATTCTGATGCATGCCCGTGTTCGGAACCACGAGGTTCCGACCAGGGCATGCGCGTAGAGTGAGGACAAGTCGTTGCAGGAAGCGGATTTAAAATGCGCGTTCCTTTCGGTCGGGCGCGCTGCGGCACTATCCCTATCCTTACTCGCGCTTACAAGCTGCGTATCGGCCGTGGCCGAGAATGACTCCGTCGATTCGCGCGAAGCACAGGCAGCGAGTTCGCAGACCCCCATTACCGAGGCGGCCGAAGCCAGTGCCGCCGATCAGGTCGGAGCAGAAGCCGCCGCCCCGCTGCAAGAAGCGGGCGCAACGACGATGCAGTCCGACGCGACAGGCCTCAAGCAGGGGGTTGCGATGCAGGGCACCGTGCTCAGCGCGACGTCGTCCAGCATCTACGGACAATCGCCTCCCCCCACCGCGGTGGCGGCGTCTGACGACGCCGATGCACCGGTGACCGGTGCTCAGCCGCGGCTGAATGCGACGACCAACAGCCTCTTCAGCGGTCAGAACTCGACAGCGCAGCCGGTGATTCCCCCGCAGCAAGGGGCTAGCAACGAAGCTCCGGCGAACGTACCCGCCGTCGCTCAGGGTGCGGCCCACGCCGCGGCTGCGGCCGAGAGCGGCATTCCTTCGGCCGTTCCAGTGCCGGTGAGCGCAAAGGCAGCGCTGGCGGGAGAAAGCCCGCCACCGCTACAACCCGCCTTGGCCGCCGCCGCCCAGGACGGCATATCCGATCCGAACGCGGCTCTGGCCGAGCCTTCCCCCGCAAGTGGGAGAGGCACCGAAGGGCCAGGCAGAAGCTGGACGCTTGCGGGCCTCTTCGCCGCCAAACGCAAGGAAAAGCCACGCCCTGGCGATGCCAGAAATGTCGAGGCAATCGAGAAGCGGACGATTGCGGCCAATGACACGCCGGAGCCTCAGATCGCCTCCCTCGCCTACAGTTCGTTGCCGGGCGTCAAGATGAACCCCATTTACAGTTTGGAGCACGCGGACCATGGAGCGGATGATGTGGTCGACCAATCTGTGCAGGTCGCCAGTCTCTCGGGTCTGGCTCGCCTGGCGCCGAACGGTCTTGTCCTGCAGACCGAGAAGGTGGAGACGGGCTGCTTCAAGCCGCCCCTGCTCGACATGCTGAAAACGGTTGAACGCCATTACGGGCGGAAGATCATCGTCACTTCGGGACTTCGCCCGATCAAGGTGAACAGCGAACGCCAGTCGCTGCACACGCGTTGCGAAGCGGCGGACATCCAGATTCCCGGCGTCAGCAAATGGGAGCTGGCCGACTATCTGCGAAACCTGCCCGGTCGCGGCGGCGTCGGCACCTATTGCCATACGGAATCGGTGCACATCGACATTGGCCCGCAGCGCGATTGGAATTGGCGGTGCCGGCGACACAAGGGCTGAGCGACGGCGCTCGTGACTCGTTCGTCATTTTTCCGATGAGAATTGAAATTTGCCACTTGCGGGAAGCCGAAGCGCTCTCTATAAGCCGCCTCGTCGTACAGCGCCGCGCGTCTCTCAGACACTCAAAGGTCGCTGTAACACCGCACAGCAGGCGCCCATCGTCTAGCGGTCTAGGACGCCGCCCTTTCACGGCGGAAACACGGGTTCGAGTCCCGTTGGGCGTGCCATTCTTGTCTCCCTATATTTGTTGATACTTCAACGAAGCCAGGCAGCACAGACTTGTGCCAGCAAATCACCTCAAACTTTACTCTCAGATTTCGGCAGGAAAATCGAACTTATTTGCTTTTCTAGCTTGCGAGAAACCAAGTGCCTCTCTATAAGCCACTTGTCTTGGGCGCCCATCGTCTAGCGGTCTAGGACGCCGCCCTTTCACGGCGGAAACACGGGTTCGAGTCCCGTTGGGCGTGCCATTCTCTCCTTCCATATTCGCCGTCTTTCCATTATGGTGTCGGCGTTCGGCTGCTGGGCCGAATTTGATCGCGCCCATCGTCTAGCGGTCAGGACGCCGCCCTCTCACGGCGGTAACACGGGTTCGAGTCCCGTTGGGCGTACCAAGTCTCCCCCGACACGGCGATGCGGCGCCGAGCGATTCTCCAGCCGCAGGTTTCCGGTGAAATCCACCAAAAAAGTGAGGCAGAGCGCCTCGTGATGACTTGCGGGAATCCTAAGGCCTCTCTATAAGCCACCCTGTCTTGGGCGCCCATCGTCTAGCGGTCTAGGACGCCGCCCTTTCACGGCGGAAACACGGGTTCGAGTCCCGTTGGGCGTGCCACTTCTCTTCTCGTGATCCTTTAACAAGCCGCGGCAAATCGCTAGTCAGCATCAGTTGATTCGATGCTGACTCAAATGGCCTTGGCCGCATCCGTCACCCGCAGCTGAACGCGCCGGGTTCCCTGCCAAAGGTCCGTGGAGACGCAGCCCGCGACGTGAACCGTCGCCCCGCGATTGCCGAGCAGGAAGCTGCCAAGCGGGGTTTCCGTTGCGCGGAAGGCAATACCCTCGATGCGGCTGCCGTCCTGCCCCTCCAGGGTTACCTTGACATGATTGGCGCCGACCTGGCGGCTGTCTCGCAGCCGGTGCTGCGGAAAGGCAAAGACGGGCTGCGGGTGACCTGAGCCGTAGGGGCCGGCCTGATCGAGCAGGTCGACGAGTTCGAGCGTCGCGCCGGCGGCCGCGAGCGCACCATCGACTTTGAGCGCCTGGACGGCGACCAGGTCCCGCACCGTGCCCTCGGCATGTTCCTCGAAGAATTGCCGGAGCTTCCCGAGCTTGCCGCGCTCGACTGTCAATCCCGCGGCCATCGCGTGGCCGCCACCCTTGGCCAGGAGACCGTTCTCGACTGCAGCTCGCACCAGTCGACCCATGTCGAAGCCGTTGATTGACCGACCGGAGCCGGTTCCGCGGCCGGAGGGATCGAATGCGATGGCGAAGGCCGGCCGGCGGAACTTCTCCTTGATGCGTGCCGCGATGAGGCCGACAATGCCGGGGTGCCAATTCTCCCTGGCGGTGACGATCACCGACGCGTTCTCGCCGGTTCCGTACTCCGCCAGCACCTCTGCTTCCGCTTCGGCGAGCATTGTCGACTCCATCGCCTGGCGTTCGCGGTTGAGTTCGTCGAGCTGGCTCGCAATGATTTCCGCGGCAGCGGCATCGTCGAGCGTCAGCAGACGGCTGCCGAGCGCTGCGTCACCGATTCGCCCGCCGGCGTTGATCCGCGGTCCGATCAGGAAACCCAGATGATAGGGCGTGACCGGTCCGCCAATCGCGGCCTTGCGCAGAAGAGCGGCAAGGCCCGGATTGCTCATGTGCCGTGCCGCGATCAGCCCCTTGACCACATAGGCGCGGTTCAAACCCTTGAGCGGCACCACGTCACAGACGGTCGCAAGCGCAACCAGATCGAGTTGCGCCAAGAGGTCGAATGTGCCGGCGCGAGCGTGCCCCTGCAAACGAAGCACCCGCAGCGTATTGACAAGCACCAGATAGACGACGCCGGCCGCCGAGAGATGCCCCTGTCCCGACAGATCGTCTTCCCGATTGGGATTGACCAGAGCATGGCAGGGGGGAAGCGCCGTTCCGACCTGATGGTGATCGATGACGACGACATCCACGCCACGCTCGAGCGCGACTGCGAGCGACTCATGACTCGTCGAACCGCAGTCGACCGTGACGATCAGGCCGGCGCCATTGCCGATCAGTTGCTCTATTGCCTGGGGGTTGGGACCGTAGCCTTCGAAGATGCGGTCGGGAATATAGATCTCGGCCTCTACGCCAAAATGGCGCAGGAAACGCAGCATCAGCGCCGAGGAAGCCGCGCCGTCCACATCATAGTCACCGAAGATCGCCACTTTCTCGCCGCGTCGAATGGCATGCGCCAGCCGCTCCGCCGCCTTGCGGCAATCGGTGAGCGTGTCCGGATCCGGCATCAGCCCGCGAAGCGTCGGGTCGAGAAAGGCGGCAGCCTCGTCGAGACCGACGCCGCGGCCGGCGAGCACCCTGGCGATGAGTTCGGAATGGCCATGCACCTGACTGATTGCCAGGGCGCGGTTCTGGCCGGCCTGGTCGAGGCGCGACACCCAACGCTGACCGCTGACCGAGCGCTCGACGCCGAGAAACGCCCGCTGGATCGGATCCACCAATAGGTCCATCTTGTCCACCCGCCGAATTTCCCCCCGTTCTTAACGAAGATTTCGACAGGGAAAAACCGGCCGGATAGCGGCTGCGCCCGGCCCTGCACGTCATTCAGCCGTTTCTCAACAGTTTTAATGCAAAGACGGGATCACCAGTCCTTCGGCCGCTCGATGCGGATCACCTGCGGCTCGCCGACGAGATAGCCCTCGCCCTTGATCGAGACGATCGCCTTGCGCACGGAGGCTTCGAAGGTCGCGTGCGTCACGAGGATGATCGTCTTCGGCTCGGCGGGATCCATGTAATGCTTGGCGTGCTGCATGATCGATTCCAGCGAGATGTCGTTCTCGGCCATGTGCCGCGCGATATTGGCGAAGACGCCGGTCCGGTCGACCACTTTCAACCGGATGAAATATCCGCCCTCGTGGCTCTGCATCCGGGCGCGCTTGTAAGGGAGCAGCGCCGTTACGGGGCGGCCGAAGGCCGGCACATGCTGCGCTCCAGGCCGGCTCTTCGCGATGTCCGCAATGTCGCCCAGCACGGCCGATGCGGTTGCCTTGCCGCCGGCGCCGGGACCGACCATCAGCAGTTCGCCGAGAATGTCGGATTCGATCGCGACGGCATTCGTCACGCCATCGACCTGGGCAATGACGGAATCATAGGGCACCATTGTCGGGTGGACACGCTGCTCGATGCCGGTTTCGGTGCGCTGGGCAACGCCGAGCAACTTGATGCGGTAGCCAAGGTCGGCGGCCGCCTGGATGTCCTCGATCGAGATATTGGTGATGCCCTCGAGATAGATATCGTCGGCGGCGATCGCGGTGCCGAAGGCAAGGCTCGTCAGGATCGACAGCTTATGCGCGGTATCGTTGCCTTCGATATCGAAGGCAGGGTCAGCCTCCGCATAACCCAGGCGCTGCGCTTCCTTCAGGCAGGTCTCGAAGGAGAGCCCCTCCTTCTCCATCTGCGTCAGGATGTAGTTGCAGGTCCCGTTCATGATCCCGTAGACGCGTGAGATCGTGTTGCCCGTCATCGACTCGCGCAGTGCCTTGATGACCGGAATACCGCCGGCAACCGCCGCTTCGTAGTTGAGCAGCGCCCCCCGCTCCTCTGCAATCGCTGCAAGCTCGACGCCGTGCGCGGCAAGAAGGGCCTTGTTCGCCGTGACGACGTGGATGCCGCGTTGAAGCGCGGCCTTCACCGCCGAATAGGCCGGGTCTCCGGCGCCACCCATCAGCTCGACGAACACGTCGATTTCGGCTTCGGAGGCCAACGCAACCGGGTCTTCGAACCAGTCGGCCGCCGAGAGATCCACGCCGCGGTCCTTGTTGCGGTCTCTCGCCGCCACGGCAGCAATTTCGATCGCCCTTCCGCACGTGGTTGCCAGCATCTCATGACGTTCCTGGACAATCCGCACGAGCGAAGCACCAACCGTGCCCAATCCCGCAATGCCGATTTTGAGGGCATCTGCCATAGCAAGTTCCTAACATGTGAGATGCGCCCCGCCGGTGCGGCGGGGCCAGTTCCGAGAAAAGCCGCTCTGTTCTGTTAGCGATGCGCGTTGAGCGAAACGACGTTGTGCAACGTGTCGTCCGCCGTAGACAGGAAACGCTTGATGTTGCGGGCTGCCTGACGGATGCGGTGCTCGTTTTCAACGAGGGCAAGCCGGACATAGTCGTCGCCCTGCTCGCCGAAGCCAACGCCGGGTGCGACGGCGACGTCCGCCTTCTCGACCAGCAGCTTGGAGAACTCGAGCGATCCGAGGTGGCGGAATTTTTCCGGGATCTTCGCCCACGCGAACATTGTCGCCGGCGGCGGCGGCACTTCGAACCCGGCCTTGCCGAAGCTCTCGACCATCACGTCGCGGCGGCGCTTATAGATATTCCGCACCTCGGCGATGTCGCTGCCGTCACCGTTGAGCGCCTGGGTTGCCGCGACCTGGATCGGCGTGAAGGCGCCATAGTCGAGATAGGACTTCACCCGCGTCAAAGCCGCGATCAGGCGCTCGTTGCCGACAGCAAAACCCATCCGCCAACCGGGCATGGAGAAGGTCTTCGACATCGAGGTGAACTCGACCGCTACGTCGATCGCACCCGGCACCTGCAGAACCGAGGGCGGCGGATCGTCATTGAAGTAGATTTCCGAATAGGCGAGATCGGAAAGCACGATGATGTCGTGCTTCTTCGCAAAGGCGACGACCTCCTTGTAGAAATCGAGAGTAGCCACCTGTGCCGTCGGATTGGACGGGTAGTTGAGGATCAGCGCCAGGGGCTTCGGGATCGAATGCCTGACGGCCCGCTCCAGCGGCGGGAAGAAGGTGTCGTCCGGCTCGACCGGGATCGAACGGATGACGCCACCCGCCATCAGGAACCCGAAGGCGTGTATCGGATAGGTGGGATTAGGGCAAAGGACGACGTCACCCGGCGCGGTGATCGCCTGCGCCATATTGGCAAAGCCTTCCTTCGAGCCGAGCGTGGCGACCACCTGTGTCTCGGGGTTCAGCTTGACGCCGAAGCGGCGGGCGTAATAGGCGGCCTGGGCGCGGCGCAAACCCGGAATCCCCTTCGACGACGAATAGCGGTGGGTGCGCGGGTCCTGCACGACCTCGCAAAGCTTGTCGACGATCGACTGTGGAGTCGGAAGGTCCGGATTGCCCATGCCGAGGTCGATGATATCGGCCCCGGCGGCTCGCGCGCTTGCTTTCAAACGGTTGACCTGTTCGAAAACATAGGGCGGCAGGCGCCGGACTTTGTGAAACTCTTCCATCTCCAGACCTCGTTTGGCACGCGCTTTTGCAAGCCTATGCGGCTATCCGTGAACATGCGCGGGGTGAACGGCCGATCTATCGGCCAATTCACGCTTTGCGGCCAAATCGCCAGAAAGGCAAGCGCTAATTCTCGATCTGTTTCAGCGTGTCGGCGCCGTGCCGCTCGGCCAGCATCTGCAACTCCTTGAGACGCCGCTGATACTCTGCCTCGGAGATCGCGCCGGACCTGCGCTCAGCTGCAAGTGCCGTCAACCGCTCCTCTTGATTCACGGCTTCCTCATCCGTCATCTGCTGGGTAGCCGCGACTCTTTGCCCGTAGACCGAGGGATAGGTCTGGAGCTCGGCCGTCGAACTGCATCCGGCAAGCATGCCTGCGACGATCAGTCCGGAAACAAAAGATGGCAAAAGCGGTTTTCCGAAGGCAAACATGCTTGCGATGAGTCCCTGTTTTGCGGCGCGACGATGCGCTAGCCCTTGTAATCATTTTCGGGCAGAATGTAAAAATACAAAACAAACAAGAAGCTGTGGAGGACACCGGGTGAGCGCAGACAAGGCCGAGGACACCACGCGCAAGACCGGCTTTGCCGGCTTCGACCCGAAATCGGTCGAACCCTATATCGTCAAGGACCCCGAAAGTCTGGCCATCAACCTGGCCCGCGCAGCCGAACATATGGGCAAGGCGGCATCCGCCTGGCTGGCGCCGCGCGAAACCGGCGAGGCGAGCGATAACTACGCCGAGCCCGTCTCCGACATCGTGAAGACGCTGTCGAAAGTCTCCGAGTACTGGCTTTCCGATCCGCGCCGGACGCTCGAGGCGCAGACCAACCTGATGGGTAGCTTCTTCGGCATCTGGTCGCGAACGATCCAGCGGATGGCCGGCGATAACGTCGCCGAACCGGCGGTAATCCAACGGGAAGACAAGCGCTTCGCCGACGAGGACTGGGTGAAGAATCCGTTCTTCGACTTCGTACGCCAAGCCTATTTCGTCACATCCGACTGGGCGGAGCGCATGGTCGAGAGCGCGGAAGGCCTCGACGAGCACACCCGGCACAAGGCGGCTTTCTATATTCGCCAGATATCGAGCGCTCTTTCGCCGAGCAATTTCATTGCCACAAACCCGCAGCTCTATCGCGAGACCGTCGCCTCCAGCGGCGCCAACCTCGTGAAGGGCATGCAGATGCTTGCCGAAGACATTGCCGCCGGGCGCGGCGAACTTCGGCTGAGGCAGACGGATACGAGCAAGTTCGCGATCGGCGAGAACATCGCGATCACGCCGGGCAAGGTTATTGCACAAAGCGATGTCTGCCAGGTTATCCAGTACGAAGCGAGCACCAAAGACGTACTGAAGCGGCCGCTGCTCATTTGCCCGCCCTGGATCAACAAGTTCTACGTGCTCGACCTCAACCCCCAAAAATCCTTCATCCAGTGGGCGGTTGAGCAAGGCCACACGGTCTTCGTCATTTCCTGGGTCAATCCCGACGAACGGCACGCCGGCAAGGATTGGGAGGCCTATGCGCGAGAAGGCATCGGCTTTGCGCTCGACAGCATCGAGCAAGCGACCGGCGAGCGCGAGGTCAATGCCATCGGCTATTGTGTCGGCGGCACCTTGCTCGCGGCAACGCTCGCGCTCCACGCGGCCGAGGGCGACGAGCGCATCCGCTCGGCAACGCTATTCACGACGCAGGTTGATTTCACCTATGCCGGCGACCTCAAGGTCTTTGCCGACGAGGATCAAATACGCCAGGTCGAAGCGAGAATGCGCACGACTGGCTATCTCGAAGGTTCGAAGATGGCTTCGGCCTTCAACATGCTGCGGGCTTCGGAACTCATCTGGCCCTATTTCGTCAACAACTACCTGAAGGGCCAGGAGCCTATGCCCTTCGACCTGCTCTATTGGAATTCCGATTCGACACGGATGCCGGCCGCCAACCATTCCTTCTACCTTCGCAATTGCTACCTGGAGAACAGGCTTTCGAAGGGCGAAATGGTGCTTGCCGGCCGGCAGATTTCGCTCGGTGACGTCAAGATCCCGATCTACAATCTCGCGACCAGGGAAGACCATATCGCGCCGGCGAAATCGGTTTACCTCGGCGGCCAGTTTTTCGGAGGCAAGGTGACGTTCGTCCTGTCCGGCTCGGGCCATATCGCCGGCGTCGTCAATCCTCCGGACAGGAGCAAATACCAGTTCTGGACCGGAGGACCGCCGAAGGGCGAACTCGAAGACTGGATGGAGAAGGCAAAGGAAACGCCGGGGTCGTGGTGGCCGCATTGGCAGGGCTGGATCGAAAAGCTCGACAAGCGCCGGGTGCCCGCCCGCAAGGTCGGGGGGCCGCTGAAGCCGCTTGAGGACGCGCCGGGCTCCTATGTGCGAGTTCGCGCCTGATCGGCTAGACGGGTGTCGCCCTTGCACTTTTCCCGCCCGCTCGTTCCTGCAACGCTTCTGCAGCGTTACAAACGCTTTCTGTTCGATGCCGTCCTTTCCGACGGCACCGCCATCACCGGGTCGTGCCCGAATACCGGCTCCATGCGCGGACTGACCGCCCCCGGGTCGGCAATCTGGCTTTCGGAGCACGACACGCCGACGCGCAAATACCGTCATATGCTCGAGATCGTGGAGGCGAACGGAACGCTCGTCGGCATCAATACGGGACTGCCGAATCGTATTGCCGAAGAGGCGATCGCCCTCGGCATGGTCAGCGATCTCCACACCTATGAAACACTCCACCGCGAACAGCGATACGGGCGCAACTCCCGCATCGACATCCTTCTCAGCGACCCGGCCAAGGGGCTCGCCTATGTGGAGGTGAAGAACGTCCATTTCAGTCGTATCGACGGCCTGGCGGAATTTCCGGACAGCCCGACGGCACGCGGCGCGAAACATCTCGACGAGCTTGGAGACATGGTCGAGGCGGGGCACCGGGCGATCATGCTCTATCTGGTTCAAAGAAACGACTGCGACGCGTTGCGGATATGCCGGGAGCTCGATCCGGTCTATGCTCGGGCCTTCGAGCGGGCGGCGGCGCGCGGCGTCGAGGCCTATGCGGTCAGATGCGCAATATCGCCGTCTGAGATCGTGCCCGCGGGTGCGATGACAGTGGACGAAGCAGTCCTCGCTGTTTTATGAAAGCTGCCTGAACAACGAAAGTCTGGGAATGGTCACTTATATCGAAGCCGGCGCGGCCCCCTACAAGAACACCGGCGCTATCCGACTTTATGGACCGGAGGGTTTCGAAGGCATGCGCAAGGCCTGTCGGGTGACGGCGCAGTGCTTGGACGAACTCGTGTCGCGTGTCCGGCCCGGTGTGACGACGGAGGAGATCGACCGCTTCGTCTTCGAGTTCGGCATGGACAGCGGCGCACTCCCTGCGACCCTGAACTATCGCGGTTATACCAAGTCCTCCTGTACCTCGATCAACCACGTCGTCTGCCACGGTATTCCGAACGACAAGCCGTTGCGCGAGGGGGACATCGTCAACATCGACGTGACCTATGTCGTCGATGGCTGGCATGGCGATTCCAGTCGCATGTATCCGGTCGGCGAGATCAAGCGTGCCGCCGAACGGCTGCTGGAGGTCACGCACGAGTGCCTGATGCGCGGGATCGCGGCCGTACGTCCCGGCGCCCGCACCGGCGCGATCGGCGAAGCGATCCAGGCCTATGCAGAATCGGAGCGCTGTTCGGTCGTGCGCGATTTCTGCGGCCATGGCGTCGGGCGGCTGTTCCACGATGCCCCGAACATCCTTCATTACGGCAGCGCCAATGAGGGGCCGGAGTTGAAGGAAGGCATGATCTTCACGATTGAGCCGATGATCAATCTCGGCCGTCCGCATGTGAAGGTGCTTTCGGACGGCTGGACCGCCGTCACCCGCGACCGTTCGCTGTCGGCGCAGTACGAGCATACGGTCGGCGTCACCGCCGATGGCTGCGAGATCTTCACACTCTCGCCCGCCGGCCTGTTCAAGCCCGGCCTTCACGCCCTGGGCAACGCGTGACGAAGTCCCCGCCCTCGCCCGAACCCGATGAATTCGAGCCTGCGGACGAGCGGCAGTCCTTTGCGCAGCAGAAGACGCGGAAACTTGCGCCGACGCTCGGCCAAGCGGCCGAGGCCCATCATCATGGCCATCGCGACCGGCTGCGGACGCGCTTTCGCGAGCAGGGAGATGCCGCCCTCGCAGACTACGAAGTCCTTGAGCTCATCCTTTTTCGCCTGATTCCTCGCCGCGACACGAAACCGATCGCCAAGGCCCTCCTCGCCCGCTTCGGTACGCTCGCCGGCGTCTTCGGCGCACCGCAGCACCTGCTGCAGGAGGTCAAGGGCGTCGGCGAAACCGTTGCACTCGATCTGAAGCTCATCGCGACTGCCGCACAGCGGATGTTGAAGAGCGAGCTGCGCAACAAGCAGGTACTGTCCTCCTGGAGCGCCGTCGTCGACTACTGCCACGCCGCCATGGCGCACGAAACGCAGGAACAGTTCCGCATCCTCTTCCTCGACAAGCGTAATGCGCTCATTGCCGATGAGGTGCAGCAGCGCGGGACGATCGACCACACACCCGTCTATCCGCGAGAGGTAGTCAAGCGGGCTCTGGAGCTTTCCGCGACGGCCCTCATTCTCGTGCACAACCATCCTTCCGGCGATCCGACGCCGTCGCGTGCGGATATCGAGATGACGAAGCTGATTGCCGACGCCGCCAAGCCGCTCGGCATCACCGTCCACGACCACCTCATCATCGGCAAGGATGGGCATGTCAGCATGAAGGGGCTGCGGCTCTTTTGAGGCGCCCCTCGCTCAAAGCCAGCGCGCACGCCGGAAGAACCGATAGAGCGTGACGCACAGCGCAATGATTATCGCCAGGACGACGAAATAACCGTAGCGAAATCTCAGCTCCGGCATTTGGTCGAAATTCATGCCGTAAATCCCGGCAATCGCCGTCGGAACAGCAAGAATCGCGGCCCAGGAAGCGAGCTTGCGTGATATCTCCGTCTGCTCCGACTGGCCGATCATGAGGCTCGCCTCGAAGGTGAAGGCGAGCACCTCGCGAAGCGCGTCGATGTCCTCCTGAACCCTGCGAACGTGGTCGGTGACATCACGGAAGAGCGGCTGCATCGCCACCTCCATGCCCGGTAGTTCCAGATGCTCATGCCGGCGACAGACGTCCACCAGCGGAACGACTGCATTGCGCAGGCGAAGCAGGTTCCGCCGCAACATGTAAAGGTGCTCGATGTCGGCTTTGGCCAACCGGTCGCGCAGCAGTCGGTCTTCCAAAGATTCCACCTCGCCATGGATCGCCTCGACCACCGGCATATAGTTGTCGACGATGAAGTCGAGGATCGAATAGAGGATGTAATGCTCGCCATGCGCGAGAGCCGCGGGCGAGGCTTCGCAGCGCTGTCTCACCGCCATGTATGAGGTCGAGGGGCCATGGCGGACGGAGACGACGTAGCCGCGTCCGACGAAAAGGTGGGTTTCGCCGAATGCGATCTCCTCGCCCGTCATGTGCGCCGTGCGGGCCACGACGAAGATCGCTTCACCATAGATCTCGAGCTTCGGGCGCTGATGAGCTTTGCCGGCGTCTTCAATGGCGAGATCGTTCAGGTCGAATTCCAATTGGACCTGCCGCAGAAGTTCCTGGTCTGGCTCATGCAGGCCGATCCATATCACCACCCCGTCGCGATTGCGCCACTCGCCAGCCTCTTCGATCCGGATGTCGCGGAGCCGGCGTCCGTGTTGATAGACGGCTGCCGCGACGACACCCGGCCGATACCCCGGCGCACCCGGCTGCTGACCGACAGCGGCAGGGCTTCGCTCCGCCCCAGCGTCGCGACCGTTCGTCCGCTCAAGCGCCATGTCTTCAGTCCTCCCGCCTCAGCCAGTCGCAGCATAGCGGCAATTCGAATCGGACGCATCCAGAACAGACGATTGCGGCATTGCACATCAGCGAAACGCCGATTGACGCTATAGCTGTGGCTGCGTGATGTATGCTGCATCGCACAAGCGATTCTCGCGTGCCCTACAGCGCCGCGCGTCTTGTCAAACGCGCAAAGGTCGCCGTAGCACTTTGAATGGCTGCATGTGTGCGGCTTCAGGTGATGCCCCTGATTGCAAGATGCTCTAGGGAAAGCGTTCATGACCCAATTCGATCTCATCGTCGTCGGCAGCGGACCCGCCGGTCGTCGTGGCGCCATTCAGGCAGCCAAGCTCGGCAAGAAGGTGCTCGTGATCGAGCAAGGCAAGCGCGTCGGCGGCGTCTCCGTCCATACCGGGACGATCCCCTCCAAGACATTGCGCGAAACTGCGCTCAATCTCTCCGGCTGGCGCGAGCGCGGCTTTTACGGCCGATCCTATCGGGTAAAGCAGGAGATCAGCGCCGAGGATTTGCGCCGCCGCCTGATTATCACGCTCAATCACGAGGTCGAGGTGCTGGAGCACCAGTTTGCCCGCAATCGCGTCCAGCACATTCGCGGACGGGCGAGTTTCGTCGCCCCGACAACTCTTGAGATCACCAAGGACGATGGGGAAAGCATCCTCGTCACCGGTACCAAAATCCTACTCGCCGTCGGCACGAAGCCCTTCCGTCCCGACTACATGCCATTCGACGGCAAGACTGTGGTGGACAGCGACGAACTGCTCGAGATCCCGGAATTGCCGCGATCGCTCGTTGTGATAGGCGCAGGGGTCATCGGCATCGAATACGCCACCATTTTCAGCTCCCTCGACACGCAGGTGACCGTGATCGACCCCAAGAGCACGATGCTCGATTTCATCGACAAGGAGATCGTCGAGGATTTCACTTACCAGCTTCGAGATCGCAGCATGAAACTCTGTCTCGGCCAGAAGGCCGACAAGGTCGAGCGACTCGAGGACGGCAAGGTTCTGCTTACGCTTGACAACGGCCGAAAGATTACGGCGGACATGCTTCTGTTTGCCGCCGGGCGCATGGGCGCAACCGAGGCACTCAATCTTCCCGCCGCCGGCCTCGTGGCCGACAGCCGGGGGCGCTTGAAGGTCAATCCGGAAACCTTCGAAACCGAGGTGCCGAATATCTATGCCGCCGGCGATGTTGTCGGCTTTCCGAGCCTCGCCTCGACGTCGATGGAACAGGGGCGCGTTGCCGCACGCGTCGCCGTCGGTGCGATTGCGAAGGAACCGCAGAAATACTTTCCCTATGGGATCTATGCAGTGCCGGAAATTTCCACCTGCGGGCTTTCCGAAGAAGAGGTCAAGGAGCGAGGCATCCCCTATGAATGCGGTATCGCCCGGTTCCGCGAGACCTCTCGCGGACACATCATGGGGCTGGATGCCGGCATGCTGAAGATGATCTTTTCGCTGAAAACGCGACGGCTGCTCGGCGTCCATATCATCGGCGAAGGCGCGACCGAACTCGTGCATATCGGCCAGGCGGTGCTCAATCTGAAAGGGACCGTCGAATATTTCGTCGAGAACACCTTCAACTACCCGACGCTCGCCGAGGCCTACAAGATTGCCGGGCTCGACGCCTGGAACCGGATGGGCGAGATCAAGGCCGTTTAGAGCCTTTCCGGGTTAAATGAAAACATTCTGCCGGAGCAGGTTTTCGTCAGGGCAGAGGCGACTGCCGAAGGTCGTACCCAGAGGCATGACCGAGGCGATCGCCTCTGATCCCGGCGGAAAGATGCCCGGCCCTTCGGGTGCTCTGGGTACGCGGTAAGCCCGCAACGAAAAGGCCGCCCGGAGGCGGCCTTCGCATCGGTTCCAGAGGGGCCGATTACTCGGCGGTTTCGTCTGCGGCCGGCTTCTTCTTGGCCGGAGCCTTCTTCTTCGGTGCGGCTGCTTCTTCGCCTTCTCCGGCCTCCGACTTGGCGGCTGCCTTCTTCTTGGAAGCGGCCTTCTTCGCGGCGGGTTTATCCTCCGCCTCGTCCTCTGCCATCAGTTCTTCCTTCGAGACCGGCTTATCGGTCACCGAGATTTCCGTGAGCAGGTGATCGACGACCTTCTCTTCGAAGATCGGTGCGCGCAGCGAAGCGGCAGCACCGGGCGTGTTCTTGAAATAGTCGTAAATCTGCTTTTCCTGGCCGGGGAACTGGCGCAGCTGCTCGAAGAGCGAGCGCTGCATCTCCTCGTCGCTCACCTGAACGCCGGCCTTCTCACCAATCTCCGAAAGAACGAGGCCGAGGCGGACGCGGCGCTCGGCGAGCTTACGATACTCGGCGCGGGCTTCCTCTTCGGTCGTGTCCTCATCGGCGAAAGTCTTGCCGGCCTGCTGCAGGTCGGTGTTGATCTGACGCCAGATGTTCTCGAACTCAGCATCGACGAGCCGCTCGGGCGTGTCGAACTGATAGAGTTCGTCGAGCTGATCGAGCAGTTGCCGCTTGACCTTCTGGCGGGTGACCGCGCCGTACTGGCCCTCGATCTGGCCGCGAACGATCTCCTTGAGCTTGTCGACCGACTCGAGACCGAGCTTCGTTGCCAGCTCGTCGTTGATCTCGATCGGAGCGGCAGCGGCCACGTCCTTCACGGTGACGTCGAAGGTCGCTTCCTTGCCGGCGAGATTGGCGGCCGGATAGTCAGCCGGGAAGGTGACGGTGATCGTCTTCTCGTCACCGGCCTTGACGCCCACGAGTTGCTCCTCGAAGCCGGGAATGAAGCGGTTGGAGCCGAGCACAAGTTCGGCGTCCTCGTCCTTGCCGCCGTCGAAGGCAACACCGTCGACCTTGCCCAGATAGTCGATCGTCACGCGATCGCCGTTCTCGGCCTTGCCCTTCTTCGATTCATAGGTGCGGGCACTGTCGGCGATGCGGAGAATCTGCTCGTCGACCTCATCCTCACCGATTTCAACGACCTCGCGCGTGACCTTGATTCCGCTCGCATCCTTGAGCTCGATCGCGGGAATGATCTCGTAGGCGAGCGTGAATTCGAAATCTGCTTCGGCCTTGAGGATCTTGTCGGCCTCGGCCTCGTCCTCGGTCATTGCGACCTCGGGCTGCGTGGCCGACTTCTCCCCGCGGCTCGTCAGGATTTCGGTCGGCTTTTCGCGAACGATTTCATTGACGAGGTCGGCCATGATCGACTTGCCGTAGACCTTCTTCAGATGCGCGACCGGCACCTTGCCGGGGCGGAATCCATTAATGCGGACCCGGTCCTTCACTTCGGCCAGACGCTCGTTCATCCGAGCTTCCATTTCATCGGCCGGGATGACGACCTTCAGTTCGCGCTTCAGCCCTTGAGCGAGCGTTTCGATAACCTGCATGTTCAAACCTTCACTTCACGTTGACGGTGCTCTTGCCTCTAAAGGCATGGCGAGCACTTGAACCGATCCATTTGCCGGGAGTGGCTTTACGCAATTCCGTAACCGTTTTGCAAGCAAAATGGCATCCTCCTCACCCTCGAATGCCGATATGTGGCTCGGATATCGCCCCGGCCGCTGCTTGTGGCGCACCTCTTTTGAGCCACAAGGCCACACGCCTCGCCACCGCCCATCCGGATTGCCGGATCTCCGGCAGACCTAGCTCTTTCGCCCGTGGCAGCGCAGTGGCGGTAGCGCTCGCGGGCAGACGGTACGTTTCGCGGTGTATCACGGGCGCCAAATACACCCGTTGACCTGCCAATGGCAAGGACTTCCACCGGCGGCTTGCGACGCCCGCACCCATTGTCCTCTTTTGGCGGCCGGCCTTGAAAGAAGATGTCCCGGCCGCGACAGGCCTGGTCGGCCATCCAAGGCTTGCCAAGCTTGCAGTCATTGTCTACAGGCTTGGGGACCATACCTCGCCTGCCCGGTTGGTGGAATTGGTAGACACACTTGGTTTAGGTCCAAGCGCGAGAGCATGGGGGTTCGAGTCCCTCACCGGGCACCACCGCACTTCAATGGCCCACAACCGGCATTGCATCGCGCGCATATCTTCCATGCCGATATTGCACTGCACAAAAGTGGCCTCACGCGCTATATTCAGATCATCGAAGGAATTCGAAGCGGCGAACTCCTCCTCCCATCGCCGCTCCGATTGATTGGCAACACTCCTCCTCCCAGTTGCCAATCGCCTATAGGACGCCCGCTGGACCTCCTCCCCCAGCGGGCGTTTTCCTTTTGCGGCTCCGAAAAATCATGCTGCTCCCGCTGCCCATGTGACAATGTGAGTGATTTTTGTGGCCAGGGACGTCACAGGCATGCAGGATCCGCATAGGTGCCATCCGCCTTGTACCCTACACATCTGAGGGGTCCGCTCCTATCTTGCGAGCATCGGTCGGGCAGCGCCTCCTCCTCCCAGCGCGCCCGATACGGATTGGCAACACTCCTCCTCCCGGTTGCCAATCAGAACAGGCAACGCCCGCTGGACCTCCTCCCCCAGCGGGCGTTGTTTTTGTGTCTTGCTGGTCGTTCCAATCCCGAAAAACAAAAATCCAGGCGCTGCGACCACGAAGGTTAACAGGCAATCTAAGAGCCTGCGGAGGATTGCAAAACCCGCATGGGTGCGATGCAGCATCGTCTCTGTAATCTTCGTTCAAACCGATTATATTCCGGCCATGAGATGACGGCCAGCAAGACAGACAAAGTGCTGGCAGGACTGGAAAGGAATAGGATCATGAACCTCACACGTTCTTTCAGCAATTGGCGCAAGTATCGTCAGACCTGCAACGAGCTCGGCCGCATGAGCGACCGCGAGCTCAACGACCTCGGCATCGGCCGGGCCGACATCCCCTACGTCGCTCGTCAGGCCGTCAAGTAAGCCGCGACGTTCTGCCGACAATGGCATTCAGGAAACGCCTTCCGGCTCCGCCGGCGGGCGTTCTTTCTTTGGTCATTCACGAGTCACTTCCCCGCATCCCGTATTTGCAAGCGGCCAAACTGCCGCATGTCTTTCTTGGACCGATCTCGATTTAGGAAAAAGAGATGCAGCAGAGCGCTGCTGCGATCTTTGCACGTCCGATGAGACGCGCGGTGCTGTAACACGCGCGAACGCCGATCGCCGGCAGGCTCCCTTTAGATTTAAGCGCAAGGAAAGCAGCCGGTTGTCACACGTCTTCATCAATGCTTAACGGATGACGCGTTTTCGGGCGCGCCAGGCCTTTGCACAGCAATTCAGCGATGCAGTGCACAAATGCATAGCAGATGCATTTTCTTTGCACTCCATCTTCCAATTCGACAAGCGTATAAGAACCTCAACGACGCAGACAATCACTGTCGCGAACAGATCTTGAGGAAAACGACCATGAACCCCATTCGTCTCGCAAAAAGCTGGATCAACTACCGCCGGACTGTCGCCGAACTCGGCGGCCTGTCGAACCATGCCTTGAACGATATCGGCATCACCCGCTACGACATCCGCAACATTGCGGCACGCTCCTACCGTTAATCGGAACCGGAGAATTCAGTCTCCCCAAGACGGCGCCCACGGGCGCCGTTTTCGTTTCTTCGCAATTGGAAGCGGGAAACGGCTGTGTTAGTAAGCCGCGCATGAACAGTGACATCTCCTATCCGCCCATCCACGTTATCGGTGGAGGGCTCGCCGGGTCGGAAGCCGCCTGGCAAATCGCGCAATCGGGCGTGCCGGTCATCCTGCACGAGATGCGTGGCGTGCGCGGTACCGACGCACACAAGAGCGACGGCCTGGCCGAGCTCGTCTGCTCCAATTCCTTCCGCTCCGACGATGCGACCAGCAACGCTGTCGGCGTCCTTCACGCCGAGATGCGCCTCGCAGGCTCGTTGATCATGCGCGCCGCAGACAACAATCAGGTGCCGGCCGGCGGCGCGCTCGCTGTCGATCGAGACGGCTTCTCCAATGCCGTCACCGCCGCAATCGAAGCCCATCCGCTGATCACGGTCGTGCGCGAGGAGATCACCGGGTTACCGCCAACGGAGTGGGACCTCGCTATCATCGCCACGGGTCCGCTCACCGCGCCCGGTCTCGCCGAAGCGATCCGGCAGGAGACCGGTGCCGATGCGCTGGCCTTTTTCGACGCGATCGCGCCGATCGTTTATACCGACACCATCGACATGGACGTCTGCTGGCACCAATCGCGTTACGACAAGGTCGGGCCTGGCGGCACGGGCAAGGACTACATCAACTGTCCGATGACGGAGAAGCAGTACAACGCCTTCGTCGATCAGTTGCTGGCGAGCGATACGACCGGCTTCAAGGAGTGGGAAGGTACGCCGTACTTCGACGGCTGTCTCCCGATCGAGGTGATGGCGGAACGCGGCCGCGAGACGCTGCGCCACGGGCCGATGAAGCCGATGGGGCTCACCAATGCCCACAACCCGACAGTGAAGCCCTATGCGGTCGTCCAGCTCCGGCAGGACAATGCTCTCGGCACGCTCTACAACATGGTTGGCTTCCAGACGAAGCTTAAATACGGTGCCCAGACGGAAGTCTTCCGGCTGATACCGGGTCTCGAAAAAGCCGAGTTCGCTCGCCTCGGAGGCCTGCACCGCAACACCTACATCAATTCGCCAATTCTGCTCGATCACTCACTGACGCTCAAGTCGCGCCCCGGCCTGCGCTTCGCGGGGCAGATCACCGGCTGCGAGGGTTACGTAGAAAGCGCCAGCATCGGCTTGCTCGCGGGCCGCTTCGCAGCGGCAGAACGCAAAGGGGAAAAGCCATCACTTCCGCCCGCGACGACGGCATTCGGAGCACTGTTGAATCACATCACCGGCGGGCACATCGTGTCGGACGACGAGCCGGGTAAACGCTCGTTCCAGCCGATGAACGTCAATTTCGGCCTGTTCCCGCCCTTGGAGCCGGGCGCGCTGACCAGGCCCGAGGGCGTCAAGCGGTTTCGAGGCAAGGATAAGGCTTTGGCGAAGAAGCAGGCGATTGCAGCACGCGCGCTCGGCGACTGCGAGGTCTGGCTCGCTAACGAAAAATCGTGAGCGTTCAGTCGCAGGCCCGCGCCGCCTGATCGGCATTAGAAGATGCTTCGAGTTCCGATTGGGGATTGAAGCTTCCGAGCAGCCAGAGCGAGACCTCGGCGGCTTCCGCGGCCGTGCGAAATTCGAACGTATTGTCCAGATAGGTGAAATCGGGGAAGTGCACGATCAAATCGCGACCGCTCTCGGAACCATTCACCCTGACCTTCCCCGGCTGAATGACGTGGCAGACATAATGCGAGCCATGAGACTGGATGAAGCCGGCCTTCCCATCGTGCAGGCGCAGGAAGATAGCCTTGTGGTCGAGGGTCGAATGCAGGGCCCGGATTGCCTCGTCAGGGAAAGCGCGCCCGAATTCCACCATCGCAAGGCCCGCATCCGGATTGGTGATGTCCCGCTCCGCGCGCGCATTCATTCGCATATAGAACGCAGCGGCGAGAGCGACGGCGGCGACAAGCAGTAACCAAAGCATCGATGCGGGCCCCTTCCAGGCGAGAGAACTCCGATAGAAAGGCCTATTACCGCATGAGACTTGCGCCAACTTGACCAGTGCATCGGCCTGGCAACGCGAAGGGCCGGGCATCTTTCCTTCCGGGCAGAGGCGATCGCCTCTGCTCCTGAGGAAATCCTGCTCGCCGCGTTAGTCGCGCACTAGGCGGAAACGTATGTCAACCTAATCACGTCCCCGCCAATCCGATCGCTGGCGACAAGGCGCAGCGGCGGCCGCGGGCCTGCGAAGAACGGCTTGCCGCGACCGAGCACGACAGGATGGAGGTACAGTCGATACTCATCGACGAGACCAAGCTCGGTCAGGCTTCGCGCCAGCTCTGGTCCGGCAACTTCAATCTCCCCATGAAACTGGGCTTTCAGCCCGCGTATCACAGCCTCGATGTCGTCCTCAACGAGAGTGGCGTTCGGGCCGACGGACTTCAACGAGCGCGACACCACCCACTTCGGTTGGCTCCGCCACGCTGCCGCGTAATCGCGTTCCTCCGCGTCCCACTCGGGACGATCTTCGTCCCAATACCGCATCACCTCGTACATGCGGCGACCGTACACGCTGCCGGCCAGGCCGCGCACATCGTCGATGAAGTGACGAAAGAGCACGGCATCGGGCGCAAATTCCATGTGGTCGACATACCCATCCAGGGACTGGTTCAGGGCATAGACGAGCTTCGCCATGCTGCAGGATCTCCTCCCCAGGTTCCGGCTCACCCGATGCTACGAAGAAATGAAGTTGGGGACAATCTGGCCGCGGGTTAGTTACAACAGAGCTTCACTCTCCTGTATGGACCGTCACCGATCCGCTCTCGATCATTTAAGTCCTTGTGCGCACTTCTGGGCGACATGCATCAGAAACGCCGACGCCGGCTTGCGCGCCACATCCACCATTGGCGTCGCCATTGCGGCGGCTGGATGGGGTGTTTGAGGATGCGGGCCCCGGCAAGCTCCGCCTGATCGAAGATCGGCCCGGCGAGCGCAACCGGAATGAAGGCGGCGAAATTCTGCGCCGAGATCGACACCATTGTGCTGCGTGCCTTGGCAAGATGGTCGCGCCCGAGACCGCAGAAGGCGCGGATGGCCCTGCCGATCGCCTCCTCGTCCCGCCCCTCGATGAGGGCCTCTCTGTCGAGCCCGGTCGCGCGCAGGAGATCTACGGGAAAGTACACCTGACCGCGCCGGCAATGGATCGGCAGCAGCAATAGAAGGCCGGCAATCGTCTGGGCGACACCTGCATGGCCGGCGGCTTCCGCCGAATTCGCCGCATTCTCCGGGTCGAGGACCAGCGATGCAAGCTGAATCAATGCAGACGCTGTTTCGCCGGCATAGCCCTCCAGCGCCGAGCGGTCCCCCATCGGATCGTCGTACAGGTCGAATATGCGGGCATTGATCATGTCCTGGAGTACCGCGACGGGCAGTCGGTGCTCGCGAATGCAATCGAGGAGCGCCTCCGCAAGCGGATGCCCCTCGCCTGTCGAGCGTTCGTTGCCCAGCACGTCGCGCCACCATTGCAGCCGGATCTCACCGGGCAGCGGTTCGTGGATCATGTCACGGACCCGGGCGATCTCCGCGTTAAAGGCATAAAGCGCAGCAAGCGGGTAACGCTTTTCTGCAGGTGAGAGCAGACAGGCTAGATAGCGATCGCGGTCGGTGTCCCGCAGCGTCGCGAGAATCGGGGAATCGGACTGTTGCACGGATTGAATGTCCCTCGGGCTCGTCACACCGCGATCAGCGCGGCGGCAACAGCGCGCGATTCCGCCAGCATCACGTTGTAGGTCCTGACAGCGGCACCGGTATTCATCGGATCCGAAGATATGCTTGCGGCTTTGAGCGCCGCCTTCAGATCCGCGGGCAAGGGCCGGATCTCGCGACCAGTACCGACGAGCAGCACCTCGATTTCACGCGCCTCGTCCAGGACGCGCTTGAACTTGCCGATCGCGAGCGGGTCGCCCTCCGAAATGTCCCAGGCATAGGTACCCGAGGGCAGCATGAGCACGGAACCCCTGTGCGACATATCGGCAAAACGGAAACCGCCATTGCCATAGGCGTCGATCGGCGCGCGTCCCGGAAAGTGCGCCTCGCGCATTTCGATCCCTTTTGCCATATCAGGATGCACCCTTTGTCGACTCGTCCGGTATCGCTGCCACTCCACCCAACTCGCCGCCAGGGCGATTGTTTCCACGGTTGAAGAGAATGAGCACCGGTCCGGCGATATAGATCGACGATACGGTCCCCACAAGCACGCCGAAAAGCAAGGTAGCGCTGAAAGACTGAACGAGGCGGCTGCCGCCAAAAAAATAAAGCGCGACAAGTGCCAAGGCGGTCGTCGCGGCCGTCAGCAGCGTGCGGGACAGCGTCTGGTTGATCGACGTGTCGATCAGCACCGACAGCGGCATCCTGCGATAGCGTGCGAGATTCTCGCGAATGCGATTGTAGACCACCACTGTATCGTTCAAGGAGTAGCAGACGATCGTCAGCAGCGCGGCAATGCTTGCGAGATTGAACTCCAGACCCGTAATGACGAGAAAACCGATCGTCAGCAGCACGTCGTGCAGCAACGCGATGATGGCGCCGGCTGCGAAACGCCAGCCGAAACGGATCCAGACATAAAGGATCACCGCGAGCAAGGCCGCGCCGACTGCGAGCGTGCCAGACCGCGTCAGTTCTGCGGAGACCGCGGGTCCGACCACCTCAACCCGGCGAAACACGTAATCATCCTCGAGTTCGGCACGGACCAGACCGACCGCAGTCTGCTCGGCATTGTCTCCGCCTTCTTGCGAGGGAATGCGTATGAGCACGTCTCGTGCCGAACCGAGTTCCTGAACCCGAGCCTCTCCAAGATTCAATGCGTCCAGACGGGCGCGGATGTCCGCAACATCGGCTTCTCCTGCCCTCGCCCGCAGTTCGATGAGGGAGCCAGCTCTGAAATCGGCGCCCATGTTGAGGCCGGCACCAACCATGACCACAAGCGTGGCCAGCGAGAGTGCCGCCATCAGGATGAAGACGGGGTTGCGGATCGCCATGAACCGTATGTCGGCTGCAGCAAAGAAGCCCGTGCGAATGCCCCTTGGCAGATGTCGGGGACGTCGACGGCGGTACCAGCCGCGAATGAGCCGGCGTGTCAGGCTGTGCGCCGTCAGGATGGTGGTGATGCTGCCGATCGCGAGCGTCGCGGCAAAACCACGGATGGCCCCGGTACCGAGAAAGAACAGAATGGCGCCCGCGGCAAAGACCGTCAGATTTGCATCGATGATGCTTCTTAATACTCGGGAGAAGCCGTTATCGAGTGCTTTGCGCAAGGGCGCACTGCTGTTGCGAGCCTCCTCGCGCAGCCGCTCGTAGATGAGGACGTTCGAGTCGACCGCCATGCCTATCGTGAGGATGATCCCGGCAATCCCTGGTAAGGTCAGCGTCGTGCCAAGCAGGGACAGTACGGCGACGATCAGCACTAGGTTGACGACGACCGCTACCACCGCGACAGCGCCGAAGAAGCCATAAAACGTGATCATGCAGGCTGCGACTGCAAGCGCCGCGATCACGCCCGCCCTGAGGCCGTTCGCTATGGCATCGCTCCCGACCTCAGGGCCAACGGTGCGCTCCTCGATGACGGTCAGCGAGATCGGAAGCGAACCGGCACGCAGCAGGGCGGCAAAGTCGCTCGCTCCGTCCTCCGATAGATTCCCCGATATCCGAGCCATGTTGCCGTTGATCGCATCGGCAAAAGTAGACGTCGAGACCACCTGCCCGTCGAGGACGATTGCGAATTGCCGCTTCGCCTCACTCTGCAGCAACGACGCAAGACGCTGCGCAGTCTCGGGCTTTAGCGTGACGTCGACGACCGGCTTGCCGGTCGACGGATGGACCGCCGATTGCGCCGAATCGAAGTCCTCGGCCGCTGCAAACGCTCGCCTCTCGACGAGAAAGGGAATCGGCGGATCGTCGAGCGAATAGAGGAGCTCGGAACCGCCAGGCACTCGCGTGCCGACCGCCTGCCCCGCCGGCACCGACAGATCCAGCCAGTGGAACGTCAGTATCCCGCGCTGGTTCAAAAGATCCTTGAGCCGTTGCGGGTCCTCAAGCCCGGGTACCTGCACGCTCAAGCGATCTTCGCCACGGCGCTCAATGACGGGCTCCGCGGCGATAACCTCCGCGACGCGTCGGCGCACGACTGGGATGGCCCGAGAAATCGCCTCGGCAAAGCGCCGATCAATCCCCTCGTCGGTCAGACGAAAGCGAAGCGGCTGCCCAGCGGCGCTAGGCTCGGCGATGAGAGTTGGGGTGTCGTCCTTGGCGCCATCAGGCGAGCGCGCGGGCGCCGTCATCGGCAACAGTGCCTTCAGCGCGTCCTCGGTTCTCGAGTCGTCACTAAGCCGGAACTGGATCGCCTGCCCGCTCCCGGACAGGCCTACGTAACCGATCCGTGCATTCCGCAGCGCCACGCCGATCGCATCGATCGTCGCCTCGAGTCGCTCGGCGACGACATCTTCGCGGCTGACCCTCAGCATGATGTTTGTGCCGCCGCTCAGATCCAGTCCCAGCGGGATCTGCCGAAGTGGCAACCAACTGGGCCATCCAGCAAGATGCTCTTTCGGAACGAGGTTCGGCAGAGCGAAAATGAATCCAGCCAGGACCACCAGCCAGATCAGAGCGTTTTTCAGCGGCGAAAATATGGGCATGCCTCGAAATGCTCCATCGCCAAACCTACGTCGCGCGTCTTTCAGGCGCGCAAAGCTTGAATTGCTGCTTCGTTTCTTTATCCGGCTGCCGTCAAAGGAACATGGAGCCGCTCGTCAAGCTTACGGTGGCTATTCCTTGATCGGTTCACCCTTGACGCGAACCTCGGAAATGCCGCTGCGGACGACGCGCACCTTGGTACCCTCGGCAATCTCGACCTCCAGTTCCGCATCGTCGATGACCTTCGTCACCTTGCCGACGATGCCGCCACCGGTGACGACCTGATCGCCGCGGCGGATGTTCTTCAACAGCTCTTCACGACGCTTCATCTGTGTGCGCTGCGGGCGGATGATCAGAAAATACATCACGACGAAGATGAGGATGAACGGCAGAATGGACATCAGGATATCGGCACCGCCTGCGCCGCCCGGGGCCGTCGTCTGCGCAAAAGCTTCGGTAATGAACATCGATCACTCCTTGAGTTCAAGCGGCGCGGTCACCTTCCGCGCGCAATCCGCCGGTATGGAGAGTCGGTCACCCGATCGGAACCCGACCCTTCTACGTTGCTCCTGCCTCTGACACAATTTGCGCAATAGGAGAACCCCTCAGACACGCGTGCCCGGGCTTTTCCAGCGCAAACCTCCGTGCTACCGAGGAAATTGCCGCTTGCCGCGCCGCCCTACTGCATGTCTCCTTAAAAAGACCTCGACCTGAGGAAGAAGACATGCAGCAATTCAAAGTGCTACAGCGACCTTTGCGCGTCCGACGCGCGGCGCCGTATCGACTCGAGAAGGGGTATGGCAAGTTAACGAACCGACAACCCCCGGGCCCCGCGACCGCCTTGCTCCAGCCTGAGATCGCGGGTCGGAGAATAGACAGATGCACGAAACCAAGATCGACATCCTGATCAACGAGATACAGAAGCTCTCGGCTGCGCTCGACCGCCTGGCGGGCCCCGCAGCAGCAACCAATGACTGGACGGCCGCCGAGTGTTTCGTCTGGGCGCCGGCGACCCGCCATCTTCAGCCGGTCACCAGGCCCAACCGGATCGACCTTGCACTGATCACCGGTGTCGACCATGTGCGCGACATACTTTTCGAGAACACGCTTCGCTTCGCCGAGGGCTATCCGGCAAACAATGTCCTCCTCTGGGGCGCACGCGGCATGGGCAAGTCGTCGCTGGTCAAGGCGGTTCACGCGAAGGTTGCGCGCGAAACCGGCAGCGAACTGAAGCTCGTCGAAGTGCATCGCGAAGACATCTCCACCCTGCCGGTCCTCATGGAAATCCTGAAGGCCGCGCCGATGTCCGTCATCGTCTTCTGCGACGACCTCTCCTTCGATCACGACGACACGTCTTACAAATCCTTGAAGGCCGTCCTTGATGGGGGCGTCGAGGGGCGGCCGGCAAATGTCGTGCTTTATGCCACCTCAAACCGCCGGCACCTTCTGCCGCGCAACATGATGGAAAACGAGCAGTCGACCGCGATCAATCCCTCTGAGGCGGTAGAAGAAAAAGTGTCGCTGTCGGATCGCTTCGGCCTGTGGCTCGGATTTCACAAATGCAGCCAGGACGACTATCTCGCCATGGTCGAGGGTTACGCCCGCTACTATGGTCTGTCCGTAGAGAGAGAAGCGCTCCACGTCGACGCACTCGAATGGGCGACGACGCGGGGATCGAGATCCGGCCGCGTCGCCTGGCAGTTCATTCAGGACCTTGCGGGACGCCTGCGCCGTCCGCTCGGCGAGCCGGTCTGACGTTGCAGCCGGGGCAGCGCAATAGTTACTCGAGAAAGCTCACCGGGTTGACCGGCGTCGCATTCTTGCGCACCTCGAAATGCAGCTGCGGCTGGGCCGCCCGGCCGGTCATGCCGGAGGCTGCGATCGTCTGACCGCGCTGCACCTTCTGACCGCGCTGTACCTTGAGCTCGGAGGCGTTGCCGTAAACCGTGACGGTACCGTCGTCGTGGCGAACCAGGACGGCATTGCCGAGTTCTTTCAAGCTGCTGCCCGAATAGATGACGACGCCATTTTCGGCCGCCTTGACGGGCGTGCCTTCCGGCACCGAGATATTGATGCCGTCATTGCGATTGCCGTCGACATTGGCGCCATAGGCGGCAACCACTGCGCCCCGCACCGGCCACCGATACTTGCCGATCCCGGTGGCCTTCGGCGATTCCTCTACGACGTCGCTCTTGATCGCGACCTCCGACACACTCTCCTTGGCAACCGGCGCCTTATATTCAGACGGCTTGCCCTGATCGAGCGCGGCGACTTTTGTTCCGGCCTTTGGCATTGACGCCGTCGCCGGTGCATCGCTCGCGACCGCGCGGCCCGGCAATTTCAACTTCTGACCGATGCGGATGGCTTCGGTCGTAAGGCCATTCGCCTCTTTGAGCGCGCCGACCGAAACACCGTTCTGCTTGGCGATCCGGTTGAGGGAGTCACCCGCCTTGACGATATAGGTTCCGGCCGAACCCTCACCTGCGGTATCGAGCTTGCCGGCGGACACATCCACGCGACCTTCACTCTTGTCACGCGACTGCGACTGCCCTGGAAGGATCGCAACCTCGCGCTGACCGGAGGGCATGGGCAATGGCTGGTTGCTGCCACCATCGAGATCGGCGATCGACCCCGAGGCCGCCGCTTTCGCCGCGCTGCCTGCCGTGCCGAAAGTGGGAACCACAAGACGCTGACCCGGCTCCACCTGGCCGGCGGATTTCAAGCCATTCGCCTTCAGAAGTTCAGCTTCGGGAACACCGAACCGGCGAGAAAGCACGGCAAGCGTATCGCCCTGGCGCACCATGATCGTCGGCGCATTCTCAGTGCTCCATCCACCCTTACGCGAAGAACCATTAGACGCGGGGCGCGGCTCAGTCTTTGCAAGCACCGGCTGCGGCTGGCGAGCCGCGGCAGGCGCTGGCGTCTCACGCGGCATTGCGGACGTCGGTTCAGTCAAGGCGGTGCGCTGCACGGAAATCGGGGTCGACGCGGCACGAGCGCTCGATACCGGCGCCCTCGCGACGTCCATCCCGCCATAGGCGCCGGCCGGCGCGGCGCTCGGATAGGATTGACCGCTCGCCATTTGACTGCCGGCAATGTCACCTCTGGGGACCGCCGCCGAGTTTTGGGGGATCGACCCGGTCGTCACGCCGTCAGAGCTGGAAAATAGCCCCTCAAAGCGGCTCACGCCAGAGCTGCAGCCGGTCGCGGCACTTGCCAGCAATACCGCCGCACACAGGCGGATCAAGGATTTCCCTGCACTGGGAGATGCAAACTTACGCATGACGCCTAACCACTCCGAACGCAACTCACTGTGGAATGATTAAAGCGCATCAGAGTTACCGCCCGGTTAAGGACGGTGCAAATTTGACGAAGTGCTAACCATAGTTGCGCCTTACGGCGCTACGGCGGCGGAAGCGATCGGTTGCAACGCCCTTGAGTCGACCTTGAGTCGACCTTGAATTAGGGCTCAGCGCTACAGCGGTCTTGCTCGTCGGAAGACGCGCGGCCATTGGCGCGGCGCCGCCCGTCTGCAAATGTCAGAGCAGTTCCGCGTAGAGGCGCTCGATCTCGGAGAGAGAGCGCGGTTCGGGCGATTCGAGCTCGTAGCTGACTTTCGATGCGTCCCAGCCGTAGATCGGCTCGTCGGCCGGCGTCAAGGCGGACGAAACTGTCGAGGCGGTCTTGTCCTCGTCCAGGAAGACGCTGACGATCCGCTTGAAGTTCGCGTTGACGTCGAGACCACTCTCGGAATCATATTCGAGTGACCGCAATCCCGCGACCGCAGCCTCGCGGGTGCCGAAGTAGCGCAAGCTGTTCTGGTCCTCGGGGCGCAGGCTGTCAAAATATTCGATGAAGCTGCGGTAGTAGGTCCTGTAATCGCCGGTCTCGGCAAATTTGCCGAAGGCTTGATGCTCCCGTGCCGCGAGTTGCGGGGACAAGCTGTTGTTCCACTCATCCTTCGTCAAGGCAGGCAGCTTCTCCGGAGTTTTCTTTGCTCGGCTGAGATAAAGCAGCGCGTCGACCGACAGCGAGATCCGCGGCGTCGGGTCGAAGAAGCCTGCCTGTACAGCTTGCGCAGTGGAGTCCTCCTTGCCAGCTGCCACCGTCGGGCCCGCCGGTCGCCCGGTGAGATTGCTTAATCCGTCCCCAGCCGTCGCCGTCGCCAACCTGTTCGCAATCTGCATTTGCCGTCTCCGTCATCCGCACGACGGACAAATAGAGCGGGACGTGATCCGGGCGCACGCCGCCAGCCATCGTGCCCTTCCGGACTAAGCCGGCAAGCTTGCGCGAAGCTGGAGTTTGTTAACGAAAGGTTAATTGAATGCGTTGCAAGGCTTTCCCTCAAAGGAAGGATGCCAATTGAGGTACGATCGGAAGGTAGGGGGCCTCGAAGAGATCTTCGCGATCGAAACGGCTGCCGGTGCGGTTGACGCGGACAATCCGGCAACGCGTCGCGCTCATCATGATCGGGACCAGCAGGGTGCCGCCTGATACGAGGTGATCGGAGAACGTGCGCGGCAGACTGTCGAAGGCGGCGGTGATGAGGATGCGGTCGAAGGTCCCCTCACCTGGCACGCCGGCGCTGCCATCGGCGTGCCGAACGACGACGTTTCGGACACCAGCCTTCTCCAAATTCTTCTGAGCCGTACCCACCAATGTCTGGTAGCGGTCGATGGTCAGCACGCGCTCCGCGATGCGTCCCATTACGGCCGCCGTGAAGCCGCTACCAGTGCCAACCTCGAGGACGCGCTGCCCCGGCTTGAGATTCAGGCAGTGGAGCAGCCGGACCGCCAAATCGCAGCCCTCCATGAACGAGCCGCAATCGAGCGGGATCAATCGCCGGGAATAGACGTCTTGCTGGTACTGTGCCGGACAAAAGAGACTGCGGGGCGTCTGCTCCACCGCCCTTAAGAGATCATTATTCGCGACGCCGGCGGCACGAAGACGCAGCGCCATCGCCGCCAGCCCCTCCTGCTGCGAAACGCGCCCGCTCAAGCGGCACTTCCTTCCCGCAAGGCGCGCTCGATGCGTTCCTGAGCCGTGTAGTCGGTCATATCGAGCTTGAGCGGGGTTACCGAAATGCGGTTCTCGCGTAGCGCGCGGATGTCGGTTCCATCGCGGAAATCACCGGAGCGCTCTCCGAAGCACAGCCAAAAATAGGGAAAGCCGCGGCCGTCCATGCGCTCGTCGATGCTGAGCCCGATCTCGAGCTTGCCCTGCGAGGTGACCTCCACGCCCGCGACTGCGTCGGCCGCACAATTCGGGAAATTGAGATTGATCAGCGTTCCCTCCGGCAGGTCGACCGTCATCAACCTGCGGATCAGCGCCGGCGCGTGGCTCTCGACGACTTCCCAAGGAACGACTCTGCTTATGGAATGCTGGTATGCCTGGCTGAGGGCGATCGAGCGGATCCCATGCAGCGTGCCCTCTATCGCGCCGGCAACGGTGCCGGAATAGGTAACATCGTCCGCCAGATTGGCGCCGACATTGACGCCGGAAAGAATCACATCCGGCTTGCGATCGAGGAGCTTTCGTACCGCCATGATCACGCAGTCCGTCGGAGTTCCCCTGAGCGCGAAGCGTCTTTCCGAGACCTCGCGCAGGCGCAAAGGCTCGGAAAGCGTCAGCGAATGGGCAAGCCCGCTCTGGTCCACCTCCGGAGCAACGACCCAGACGTCGTCCGAGATCGTCCGTGCGATCCGCTCGAGCACGGAAATCCCCTCGGCGTGAATGCCATCGTCGTTCGTCAACAGGATGCGCATGGCCGTCACTTTCCCCTGCCGGCGCTCAAGCCGCCTTCTCGATCCGTTTCATGCCACCCATGTACGGAACCAATACCTCCGGCACCGTGACGGAACCATCCTCATTGAGGTAATTCTCAATGACAGCAATCAAGGCCCGACCGACGGCGACGCCCGAACCATTCAGCGTGTGCACGAATTTCGTTCCCTTGTCTTCCTTCGTGCGGTAGCGCGCATTCATGCGGCGGGCCTGGAAATCGCCGCAGACCGAGCAGGACGATATCTCGCGATAGGTATCCTGACCCGGCAACCACACCTCGAGATCATAGGTCTTGCGTGCGCCGAAGCCCATGTCGCCGGTGCAGAGCGTCATCACGCGATAATGCAGGCCGAGCCGCTTCAGGACCTCCTCGGCGCAGACGGTCATTCGCTCGTGCTCATCGATCGAGCTCTCGGCGTCGGTGATCGAAACCAGCTCGACCTTGTTGAACTGGTGCTGTCGCAGCATGCCGCGGGTATCGCGCCCGGCGGAGCCCGCCTCCGAACGGAAGCAGGGCGTCAGCGCTGTGAATCGTAGCGGCAGCCTCTCGGCATCGAGGATCTGCTCGCGCACCATATTCGTCAGCGGGACCTCGGCCGTCGGGATCAGCCAGCGCTCGTCAGTCGTCCGGAAGAGATCCTCCGCGAATTTCGGAAGCTGGCCCGTCCCGTACATCGCATCGTCCCGGACAAGGAGCGGCGGCTGGACCTCGACATAGCCGTGCTCCCCAGTGTGCAGGTTCAGCATGAACTGGCCGAGCGCTCGCTCCAGGCGCGCAAGCTGACCCGAGAGGATGGTGAAGCGGGAACCGGCAATGCGTGCCGCGCCTTCGAAATCCATGAAGCCGAGAGTTTCGCCGATCTCGAAATGCTCCAGCGGCTTATGATTCCATTGCGGCTTCGATCCGACGACCCGCGAAACGGCGTTGGCGCTTTCGTCCGCACCGACCGGCACGTCCTCGAGCGGAATATTGGGAATGCGCGACAGGGCATCCGTGAGTTCGGCCTCGAGCCGCCGGCTCTCGTCCTCGGCGGCCGGCAGGGCGTTCTTCAGTTCCGCGACCTCGGCCTTGAGCTTCTCCGCAAGCTCGCTGTTCTTCTCAGCCATCGCCGCACCAATTTCCTTGGAGGCGGCGTTGCGGCGGGACTGCATCTCCTGCAGCGAGGAAAGGATGGCGCGGCGGCGTTCATCAAGCGCGATCAGAGAAGCGGACAACGGCTCGGCACCCCGTTTCGCCAGGGCTTCGTCGAGCACGGCAGCATTCTCACGGATCCATTTGATATCGAGCATGATCGTCCCACGCGTTTGTTACTGCATGTCTTTGTCCTTGAATCGACCTCGATTTAAGGACAAAGACATTCGGCAATTCAAGGTGCTACAGCGAGCTTTGCGCGTCGGCGGACGCGCGCCACTGGCGGAAACGGACACGAGAGCGTCGGCCCGTCAGCCCTTGACGGGGCCGACCGTTCCGGAAGAACCTTCATGCGAAGAGGCTTCCTCGCGCGCGAGGGCCTCGGCTGCTCGCTTCTTCTCGACGAGTCGCGCCGTATAGATTGAAATTTCGTAGAGAAGGATGGCTGGCAGTGCAAGACCGATCTGAGAGACGGGATCGGGCGGCGTGAGAACCGCGGCAACGACGAAGGCAATGACGATCGCATATTTCCGCTTTTCCGCGAGCCCTTCGGAGGTGACGAAGCCGACGCGCGCTAGCAGTGTCGTGATCACCGGCAACTGGAACACGAGCCCGAAGGCGAAAACCAGTGACATGATCAGGCTCAGATATTCCGAAACCTTCGGCAGGAGCTGGATCGCGACCTCGCCTTCTCCGCCGCCCTGCTCCATGGCGAGGAAAAACCACATCACCATCGGCGTGAAGAAGAAGTAGACAAGTGCGCCACCGAGCAGAAACAGGAGCGGAGAGGCAATCAGGAATGGCAGAAACGCGGCCCGTTCATTCTTGTAAAGACCGGGCGCAACGAACTTGTAGATCTGCGAAGCGATGACCGGAAAGGCGATGACCAGCGCGCCAAACATCGCAACTTTGATCTGCGTAAAGAAGAACTCCTGCGGCGCCGTATAGATTAGCTCGACATTGCGGTGGCTGAGCCCCGCCCAACTCACTGCCCATTTGAACGGCAGGACGAGCAGGTTGAATAGCGGCTTGGCAAAATAGAAGCAGACCAGAAAGGCGATGAAAAACGCCCCGATCGACCAAATCAACCGCGAACGCAGTTCGATCAAGTGTTCGATCAGCGGCTGCGGCCGATCCTCGATATCGCCGCTCATGCGTCACCTTTCCTGCGCGACGTCGCGCGTGTCTTTCCACTCTTCGCCTCGGCCTGCACCTGGCCGGCAGCCGCTTTCTTGGCCGGCGATTTCTTCGAGGCCGCAGCACCGGCAGCGCCGTTCGCGGCAGGCTTGGCGGAGGCAGGCGCCGTTGGCGAGGCTGAGTCAATCTTTGGTTTGACGCGCTTTGGCTTCGCCTCGACCGTCTGGGCCGCAGCCTGTGCCGGAGGCTCCGCCTCACGGCTGGCGGGATTGGCAGCGGGCGCTGCAATAGCGCCAGCCGGGCTTGCCGGCTCCGCCGGCGCCGCCGGCACGCTCGCCGTGTCAGCCACCGGCTCCGGAACAATCGGTTGCTCCGGCTTCAGAGGCGCTGCTGCCTTCTGCAGATCGGATTTTATCTCGTCTCCGAGCTGGCGCAGGGGGTTCATCGCATCACGGAGCGTCGTTGCCGGATTGAGGCTCTGGGCATCGCTGATCGTCTTACGCACATCGTCGAGGTCCGCTTCGCGCAGGGCCTCGTCGAATTGCCGTCGGAAATCGGCGGCCATCCCACGCATCTTCGCAGTCGTTCGGCCGAAGGCCCGCAGCATTGGCGGGAGATCCTTCGGTCCAACGACCACGATCAAGACGATGGCAATAACGACAAGCTCGGTCCAGCCGATATCAAGCATCCGACGCGTCCTACAAACCCGTAACGCGGCCTACCGGGCACGCGCGCGCACCCGAGATCCGCCAACTCTATCGTCAGCGGACTTCGTCGGACTTGTGTTCGACGGTCTTTCCGTCGATCGACTTGTCGGCCGAAACGGCGTCGTCGTCGGTCATGCCCTTCTTGAAGTTCTTGATGCCCTTGGCAAGGTCGCCCATCAATTCCGGAATCTTGCCACGGCCAAACAACAGCAGCACGACTACCAGAACGATCAGCCAGTGCCAGATGCTAAAGGAACCCATCCACTTACTCCCTCGCGGCTTCGATGATCCAAAGCCATCACGTTGTCTTTTTTCAGGCGGGCCTCGATCCACGCCTTCTCCTGAAACGGACCCTAAGATGTCGCGGTGTCTTTTTCAAACACCAATATGTCGCGCTCGTTAACCGAAAGCGTGACGTCGCGCAATCCCGGCGGCAGAAGGTCGGCGCGGATCCGCGCCCTGACCGTCCGCTCGAACTGCGGTACGGCAAGCTCCAGGAGTTCGACGACACCCAGGAACCGCCGCGACACGATGCGCGCAGGAATATCGCCGCCCTCCTCCTTCAATTGAAGGCCTGAGAGCCGCACTGCGACGCTCAAGGGCTGCCCCTCCTCGAATTCGCCGGCGAGTACGGTGCCTAACGGCGTCTCGACGCGGCCGCCATGTACGCGGGCGTTGAAGACGTTGATCTCGGAAAAGAACCCGGCGGCGAACAGATTGCGCGGTTTGCGGTAAAGCTCGTCGGCCGTGCCGACCTGAACCAGGCAACCATCCTTCAGCAAGGCAATCCGGTCCGCCATGCGCATTGCCTCTTCCGCATCATGGGTGACGACGATTGCCGTTGCGCGCGTTTCGCGAAGGATTGCAAGCGTATCGGCACGGATGGAGTCCTTGAGGCGGGAGTCGAGACCGGAAAAGGGCTCGTCCATCAGCAGGACAGCCGGGCGCGGGGCGAGCGCGCGGGCAAGCGCGACACGCTGCTGCTCGCCGCCGGAAAGCACATGAGGATAACGCTCGCCATAATGCAGCAGCCCGACGCGGTCCAGTGCCGCGTCCGCCTGAATGAGCGCCTCCTTCTTCGGCAGGGCGGTCAATCCGAAGCAGACATTCTCCCGAACGGTCATATGGGGAAACAGCGCGAAGTCCTGAAACATCAGACCGATGCCACGTTTTTCCGGTGGAAGAAAAACGGACGGCCCCGATATTTCCCTGCCGTTCAGCAGAAGTCGGCCGCCGGTCTGCATCTCTATTCCGGCGGCAATCCGAAGCAAGGTCGTCTTGCCCGAACCGGAAGGCCCGAGAAGGCAGAGTACCTCGCCAGCCTCGGCCTTGAGCGAGACCTCCTTTATCGTGTCCTTGGAATGATAGCGGTGGCTGATGTTCTCGAATGCCAGGCTCGCCGCGAACGACACTCCGGGTCGCCTCGTCGGAGCGACGGTGCCGTTGAGCGAATCTGAAGCCATGCTCTGCAGTCCCTGAACCGATGGCATTCGGCCGCGCGTTTCCGCATCCGAGCTTTAAAGCCGATACCGTTACTCAGGATTTGTAATCGTCTTCTTCTGCCTTCGGTGTCAAGAGGCCCAGTTCCTCGAGGTCCATTTGTGTGATCGGATCCTCGTTGTCGGAGAGCTCATCCTCCCCGACAGGGACCGGAATATGCAAGTTGGAGGGCACACGGCCGGAGAGGAGACCGGCCCCTCTCAACTCCTCCATGCCTGGAAGATCGCGGATTTCCTCAAGGCCGAAATGGTCGAGGAAGTCCCGCGTCGTCCCGAACGTCACGGGACGACCCGGCGTGCGCCGGCGGCCGCGGAACCGAACCCAGCCGGCTTCCATCAGCACGTCGAGTGTGCCTTTCGATGTCTGGACTCCACGAATATCTTCGATCTCCGCCCGCGTCACCGGCTGGTGGTAGGCGATGATCGCCAGGACCTCGAGCGCAGCACGGGAAAGTTTTCTGACCTCCTGCTCATCGGTCTGGACGACGAAGGAGAGATCGGCCGCCGTGCGGAAAGCCCAATGGTCGGCGACCTGCATCAGGTTGACACCGCGACCGGCATAGGCGGCCTTCAGCCGCGACATCACACGCCCGACATCGACCCCGCGCGGCATGCGGCTGGCGATGTAGGCTTCGGAAACCGGCTGTGCGGACGCGAAAACCAGTGCCTCGGCGATCCGCTCCGCCTCCTGCTCGAGCCCCGGATCGACATCGGCTTCGCCGATCACTTCTTCGTCATCGGGTAATCCGGGCAAAGATCTTTGCGCCTCAGCCACGCGCCGCCTCCATTTCCGCCAAGGTCGCGGCGTCGATCGGCTTTGGGCCGCGCCGCAGATAGAGGGGGGCGAATGCACCCTCCTGTCGGATTTCCAGCCTTCCCTCTCGAACCATTTCCAACGAAGCCGCGAAAGAACTCGCTATCGCGGTGGCGCGCTCCTTCGGGCTTGCCATGTAACGAATGAGAAAACGGTCGAGCTCCGTCCACTCGTCGAGCCCGCCAATCATTCTGGCGAGGATCAGGCGCGCGTCGGCAAGCGACCAGACGTGGCGCCTCTCGATCGTCACCTGCGTGGTCGCCTGACGCTGCCTGAGCGTGGCGTAAGCCGACAGCAGGTCGTAGAGCGAAGCGTCATAGCCGGATTTCTTCTCAGCGATGATGTGCTCCGGCGCCCCGCGAACGAAGACGTCGCGGCCAAGACGGCTGCCGTTGACCAGCCTCGTCGCCGCGTCCCGCATCGCTTCGAGGCGCTTCAGCCGAAAGGCAAGCGCCGAGGCCATCTCTTCCCCGGACGGTCCCTCATCCTTGGCCTGTTGCGGAATGAGCAGGCGAGACTTCAGATAGGCGAGCCAGGCCGCCATCACCAGATAATCGGCGGCTAGCTCGATGCGGATGGACCGGGCACGCTCGACGAAGGCGATATATTGCTCCGCAAGCGCCAAAACCGAGATGCGCGAAAGATCGACGCGCTGGCTACGCGCGAGATGCAGCAGGAGATCGAGCGGTCCTTCGAAGCCGGCAATATCGACGACGAGTGCTTCCTCGTGCAGGCTCCGATCGGCGGATTCCTCCTGCCACAAAGGCTCCATCGGCGCCTTCGCCTGAGGTTGGCCCTGCCTTTCGCCCGAATTCACCACATCCTGCCCTTTCGGCGCCACCAGCGCCTATCTCATCTACGCGGCTACCTGCATGTCTCCCAGATCGACCTCGCTTCAAGGGGCACAGACATGCGATTCAAAGTAGTACAGCGACTTTTGCGCGTCTCTAAGATGCTCGGCGCTGTAGAAGCGAGTGTCGGCGGCTTCAAGCCAAGGCGAACATTGCATCGAATTCGGCCCGCAACGCCTCCTCGTCCGCACCATCGGGTTCCCGAAAGGCCGCCTCGGCCGCATTCGCCCGTCGCAACCGATCGCCGGCGAGCACCGGCACGGCATTCGCAACGGCCTTCATTTCTTCCATAATGCCGTGGCAATGCAAGACGAGATCGAGCCCGGCACCGATAATCCCGCGTGCCCGCGCGCTCATGTCCCCGGCAAGCGCATTCATCGACACGTCGTCCGACATCAGCAGGCCGTCGAAGCCGATGTGGTCGCGAATGATTTCCCGAACGACCTTCGGCGATGTGGTGGCCGGGTTCTCCGGATCGATCGCCGTGAAGACCATGTGTGCGGACATGGCCATCGCCTCGTCCTTCATCGCGACGAACGGCAGGAAATCACTCGCTTTCAGCTCGTCCAGACTGGCGTTGACGACAGGCAGGCTGTGATGTGAGTCGACGAGTGTGCGGCCGTGGCCGGGCATGTGCTTCATCACCGGCAGCACGCCGCCTGCCTTCAGCCCCTCGCCGATCGCCTGTCCGATCGCCGTCACCGTTGCCGGATCATGACCATAGGCTCGATTGCCGATGACGTCGTGGCTGCCGGGTACCGGCACGTCGAGAACCGGCAGGCAATCGACATTGATGCCGAAGCGCGTCAGGTCGAAGGCGTGCAGCCGGCCCATGAGCCAGGCGGCGCGCAGCCCGAGCGCATTGTCGCGCCGGTAAATATCTCCTATGGCCAATCCGCTTGGATATTGCGGAGCAAGCGGCGGGCGAATGCGCTGGACCCGTCCGCCCTCCTGGTCGATGAGGACGGGCGCCCTGGAATTGCCGATGCTGTCACGCAGGGCAGCTACCAGGTCGCAGATCTGCTCTCGCTCGCCGATATTGCGTCCGAATAGGATAAAGCCCCAAGGCCGTTCACCGGCGAAGAAGCTGCGCTCCTCCGTCGTCAGTAGATGGCCCTTGCAGCCGGAAATGAATGCTTTTGATTCGCTCATGCCAAAATCATAGTGCTCCGCGGCCCTGGAGTCTTTCCTCGTTGCAAGGCAGCCAGGCAAACATTCCGCTTCAGCCAACAGCTTATTTCCCAGGAAAGGCTCCAATGCGCAGCTTCGCGGAAAAACAACGGGCGCGGCATCTCTGCCGCGCCTGTTTCCCAACGTTCGACCTTTCGCTGCTACTTCGTTACGAGGCAGCTTCCGCCGGCGCTCTTGTAACGCGTGCAGAGCGCGTTTGCCTCCTCGCGCGAACCGGCCGGTATTCTCACCCGGTAATAGGTGCCCTTGCCTGCGATCTCGGCCTTGCGGATATCGACGCCGCGGCCACCGATGAGCTCCGCAAACTTTTTCGACAAATTGTCGTAGCTCTTCTGCGCCTCGGCTTCAGAGGGAAGCGAAGCGATCTGGACGACATAGCTGCCGGGCGGCACAGATGCAGTCGCAAGCGGTGCCGCCGGAGCTGCGGCCGCGGTTTCCGGCGGCGTGTTTTCCGCGGAACCACTCGCAGAGGCGCTTGCGGAAGTCTCAGGGCGCGCCTGCGGCGTCGCAGCCGGTTCTCCGCCGACGGATGTGGTCTTGACGCTACGAACCGGCGTCAGGTCTTCCCCGGCCGTATCGGTCGGCTCCGCGAGCGCGACTTTCGCGGCTGAGGTTGGTTGCTCGGCAGGCTTGATCTCCGACTGGGCAACGGCGACGGAGGCCTCGCCCTGCGTACCCGAAGTGCCCGCCTCGGCCGAGGCTCTCGCAGAAAGTTGCTCGACAGGCTTAATCTCGGACTGGGCAATGGCGACGGCGGCCGTGCCTTGCGTACCCGATGTGCCCGCCTCGGCTGTGGCGCTTGCCGGAATCTCCGCGGCCGCAGCAACAGCATTGTTCTCTGGCTGAACCGCGGGCTCGTCGCGAGGCACGAGCGTTCCGTCCGGCTTGACAATCATCGTGCGAACCTTGCGGGGCGCGAGGGCGGGCGCCTTCTCGTCTTCCGCAACGGCGCCGTCTGCGGCTCCGTCCGGCATCAGGCGCGCCGTTTCGGCGTCTTCCGAGTCGGAAATCCCTGGCAATGCGTCATCGTCATAATCATTGCCTTCAAGAGGCAGATTTTCAGGTGTCAGCGTCCTCTGCACCACGTCGACCGGCTCTTCCGTGGTGGAGACGAGCGCCTCCTGTCGCGGCGCTTCACTCTTCTCACCCGCAACCCGGTCGTAGACCGCCTTGTCCTGGTTGGGCACGGTCTTGCCGCCCTTCTCTTCGGGAACGACCTTCACCGGTTCCTTGTCGGCGAGGATGATCTTCGGACCGTCGCCGGTAATCGCGGCGGTGCTTCCTCCCATCCAGGCATAGACCCCGGCACCGCCGAGAATGATGACCCCGGCAACACTTGCCGCCCAGAGCATGGCCCGCTGCGAGCGGCGACCATATCCCTCTTCTTCCGGGTAGTCCTCGCCGCCGATGCGGGGCGACGTTGCCAGGCGGTCGACGTCTTGCGCTTCGTTGCGGCGCTGTTCCATCGAGCGACGGAAATCCTCCTCCATCGCCTTTTCGAATTCCGCGAAATCGTCGATCGAGGCGAGCGGCGCCGCTCCGGCCGAAGCGACCGGCTTGGCAACGGCGCTTGTGCCCTGCGGCGTTTCCTTCGCTTCGCGCCCGGGGCTTGCGAAGAGCTGCGCCATCTCGGCATCGATATCCAGGTCGTAATCGGTGGAATAGGAGACCGGTTTCTCCTCCGCCTCGATCGCCGGCAGTTGCGGCACATCCAGTTCGGCGATCGGCGCCACGCCGGTCTCGGTTTCACCGATCATCGCCGGGTCGAAAGGCAACGGGTCGCCGGCTGGCGACTCTTCGACGGCAACTGCGGGAGCCGGAGGCTCCTCCTGAGGTGCCTCCGGCAGGCTTGGCGCCGCCAGTGCCTGCAGGAAGGGCTGCTGGGCGGGCTCTACCAGTGCCGGATGCGCGACTACGGGCTGCCCGGTTTCCTGCTCGTCTGCCACAGCCGCCGGCGCTTTTTTCTCGCCTGGGTCCAAGTCCAGCCCGACATCGGCCAATTCGAGCTCGAAATCCTCGAAATCGAAGGTCGGCTCCGCCTCGACCTCGCTCTTGACGATCTTAGGCTCGGCGGCTGGCGCGGGCTGAGGCAGAACGGCGGCTGCCGGAGCATTGGCAGGGGCCGGCGCTGCCGTTGGTGTTGCAAAAGCCCGCTGCGGGGAAACACCAACAGCCGAGGCGACTGGCGTTGCGCGACTGAATGTCGGCGTGAATGGGTAGCTGCTTTTTCTTGCCGACGGCACGGGCGCCTCTGCCACGACCGGCACGACTTCGACATCCGACGCGACGGCAGCTGTGGCTGGTTCGACAGCGCCCGTCGCATGTCCGGTCTGCTCGGAAACCTGCCACTCGGACGGTGCTCCGACAGGCGCCTCGGCGGCCGCTACCGGGCTCTGAACGGCATCTGCCTGATCGGGCGCCCCCTCCGAAAGATCCAAATAAAGCGGTTCGAAGCTCTCGGTCCGCTCGATAGATTTGCCGACCGTTTCAAACCGGGAGGAAAGCGGCTCCTGCCAGTCTTCGAATACGGGGGAATCCACAGCCTCGGGGGGCGAGCTCAGCTGCACGACATTGGAAACCTGCGGCTCCGCAGCGGAATGAGGCTCTTCCTGTCCGAGCGAAAGCTCGAGTTCGCGCTCGAGATCAAACGTCGTATCGACATCCGCCTTTGTCGGGGCCTCTTGCGGCATGAAGGGCTCGACCGCATGGTCGCCGCCGGAGGCATCGGACTCGCCGGACGATTGCCCGACCGGCGCAACAAATTCCGTATCTTCAACCGCAGTGCCCGGCTCAGCCGATCCGGCAGCCACAGTCGGGTGCTCGACAAGACCGCTGTCGGGATGAACCGGCTCGGCTCGGGGGGCATCATAGCTGTCGAAGGCGCGCAGCAGCTCATCTTCGAGATCGAACACGGGATCGCGGCGGATCGCCTCCTGGTGACGCTGCAGCTCCTGCAATTGCTGAACGGCTGGCCGAGCATCGTAACCGACAATGCGGGCAAGTTCGCTCAAAGGATCGTCATCGGCCAAAGTATCCAACTCCGCCGGGCCGCTTCGTGCGAATTGTTTGTCTGCCATACTCTCCACTCACAATTGCCTGCGTTGGTTGCCAGTGCATTGTGGGGAAATGGTGACACGACTTACCGCATCTCTTCCGGTGCCGAAGTGCCCGTTATCGACAGGCCGGACTTCAACACCGAGGCGACAGCATGCACCAGCCCAAGTCTGGCAATGCTCAATTCTCGGTTCTTATCGTTAACAAAACGTAATTCCGTATTTTCCTTACCCTTGTTCCAGAGTCCATGGAAGACTGCAGCAAGGTCATACAGGTAAAAAGCGATCCGGTGAGGCTCTTGCGAGAGAGCTGCGGACTCGACGACGCGGGGATATTCTGCGAGCTTTGCGACCAGCTGCAGTTCCGCAGGGTCGGCGATCGCACCCATCACTGCGCCAGCAAGATCAACGGAAGACAGGTCAAGATCAGGAAACGCCTCCTGAGCCTGGCGGAAGACGGAGCAGCAGCGCGCATGCGCATACTGTACGTAAAAGACGGGATTGTCCTTTGACTGTTCCGTCACCTTGGCGAAGTCGAAATCGAGCGGCTCGGAGCTCTTCCGGTAAAGCATCATGAAGCGGACCGGATCGCGGCCGACCTCGTCGACCACATCGCGCAATGTCACAAAGTCTCCCGAGCGCTTGGACATCTTCACCGGCTCGCCGCCGCGATAGAGCTTGACCAACTGGCAGAGCAGAACGGTCAGCTTCGCCCGCCCTTCGGAGATCGCCCGCGCCAATGCCTCCAGTCGTTTTACATAGCCGCCATGGTCGGCGCCGAGAACATAGATCATCTCGTGAAAACCGCGGTCGAATTTGTCCTTGAAGTAAGCAACATCGGCCGCAAAGTAAGTATAGCTGCCGTCGGACTTGATGAGCGGTCGATCGATGTCGTCTCCGACCTCGGTCGAGCGGAATAGCGTCTGTTCACGATCCTCCCAATCCTCCGGCAGTTGCCCCTTGGGCGGCGGCAAGGTGCCCTTGTAAACATGGCCCTTGAATGTCAGGTCGTTGATTGCGGTGCGGATTCGCGCGGCCCCATTGTCGTGCAATGCCCGTTCCGAGAAGAAGACGTCATGATTGACGTTGAGCGCCGCAAGGTCCTCGCGGATCATCGCCATCATCGCGTCGATCACGCGCTCCTTGACGAGCGGCAGCCACTTGTCGTCCGGCATGATCCGGAGACTGGTGCCGAACTCATCCGCAAGCGCCTTGCCGACCGGAACGAGATAGTCGCCCGGATAGAGTCCTGGCGGGATCTCGCCGATCTCCTCGCCGAGAGCCTGGCGGTAGCGCAGAAACGCCGAACGCGCGAGCACATCGATCTGCGAACCGGCGTCGTTGATATAATATTCCTTGGTGACATCGTAGCCGGCAAAGGCGAGAAGGTTGGCAAGCGCGTCGCCGACAACAGCGCCTCGGCAATGGCCGACATGCATCGGCCCGGTCGGGTTGGCGGAAACATATTCTACGTTCACCTTGCGCCCGGCGCCGACGCTGCCGCGGCCAAAATCGGTCGCCTCCCTGACCACCGTGGCCAGCAACCTCTGCCAGTAGGAGACCGCAAGGCGGACATTGATGAAGCCGGGTCCGGCGACGGAAACGTCCGCCACCTCCGGATCCTGGCGCAGCTTCTCGATGATGATGTCCGCAAGAGCGCGCGGATTCGTCCCCAGGCCCTTGGCGAGAACCATCGCCGCATTCGTTGCAACGTCACCATGGCTGGCATCGCGCGGCGGCTCCACATTGATGCGGCCGAAGTCCAGATCTGATCGCTTTTCACGAACGATATCAATCGATTCTAGAATGTTCTTAATTCTTGATTCGAAGTCTGTGAAAAGATTCATCTGATCCGTCCGCTCTTTTCAGCCCAATTGGAGCTTAGATCACGCCGCAGCGGGATGCGCGCGGAAACCGCATGCATCTCCTCATCATCCCGCTCTAGCGCAAAACTCAAAAGGAGGCCGGGTCCGTGGGGAACCTCGAGCCTCCGCGCGGGGCGTCACTACCGCAAATCGGGCGTGTGGTCAAACAAGCGCCTGTGCACGCTGATAGCGAACGTGTCGGTCATGCCGGCCAGATAATCCCCCACATGGCGGGCCCGGGCCGGCTCGACCATTCCGGCAATCCGATCGACCCAATAGTGTTCCCTCATCAATTGCGGGTCCGTCATAAACGCGCGAAAAAGGTCGGTGACAATCGCCGCCGCCCCCTGCCGGACGCGCATCACGTCCGGGTGCCGATAGATCCTCGTCATCAACAGGTTCTTGATCTGCCGGTCGGTCTCGCTCATCTCCTCAGAGAAGGTCGCAATTACTTTGCCTGCTTTGCGCACCTCGTCCACGCTTTCGGGCCGGATCTCGCTCAAGCGGGCCTGTGCAACCCCGATGACGTCCTCGACCATTGCGGTTATCTGCCGGCGCATGATCTCGTGAGTGAACCGAGTGGGCTCCAGGCTGGGGTAGCGGCCGTGCACCTCGCGCATCAGCCGGGCGAGGAAGGGTACCTCCTCCAGCATCTCGAATGTGAGGTAGCCGGCACGCAGGCCATCGTCGATATCATGGGTATTATAGGCGATATCGTCGGAGATTGCTGCAACCTGAGCCTCGAGGCTGGCAAAACTCGCCAGTTCCAGGTCATGGATCGCGCAATAATCGAGGATCGGCTGCGGCACCGGACCGCCCGCTCCCTCGCCTTCGGCCGTCGTCAGCGGTCCGTTGTGCTTGACGAGGCCCTCGAGGCTCTCCCAGGTGAGATTGAGACCATCGAATTCGGCGTAGCGCCGCTCCAACTTGGTCACGATGCGCAACGACTGGGCATTGTGGTCGAAACCGCCATATGGCTTCAGCGCTTCGTCCAGAGCGTCCTCGCCGGTATGGCCGAACGGCGTGTGACCGAAGTCATGGACGAGGGCAACGCCCTCCGCGAGGTCCTCATCGAGCTTCAGCGCACGCGCCAGGGCGCGCGCGATCTGGGCGACCTCGATCGTGTGCGTCAGTCGCGTGCGATAATGGTCGCCGTCGGCGGCGATGAAGACCTGCGTCTTGTGCTTCAGCCGGCGAAACGCCGTCGTATGGACGATACGGTCGCGGTCGCGCTGGAAGTCGGAGCGCGTGGGGCTCATGGCCTCCGGATAGAGGCGGCCGCGCGAGGCCCATGGATTCGAGGCGAACACGGCATGTTCACCATAACCGAAACCGAGAGCCTGTCTGTCGAAAGTCATTTGACACCTACCGAAGCCATCCCATTGACGGGGCATTCGCGCCTTCATACCTATAGTATGCGTTACAAGGAAGGAGTGAGGGGCAGAACAAGAGCTTGACGAAGATGGCTCTTGTCCGATTGTAACGCTACTGCATGTCTTCTTAAATCGACCTCGATTTAAGAAGACATGCAGCCATTCAAAGTCACAGCGACCTTCGCGCGCCCGATAAGACCGCGGCGCCTGTAGGACGGCAGCGAAATCTCTCCGGATCTTGACCCCGGCAGGAGGCAGACATGATGCAGGAACCAATCACCCTTTCGGACGCGGCCGCTAAGCGAATCGCGGCGATACTCCAAGCCGAAAAGGACAAGACGGCGATGCGCGTCTCCGTCGAAGGCGGCGGCTGCTCCGGCTTCTCCTACAAGTTCGACCTGGTGGACAAGGAGAACGAAGACGACCTCGTCCTTGAAAAGGGCAACGCCAAGGTCCTGATCGACAGCCTGTCACTCGTTTACATGGGCGGCTCGGAAATCGACTTTGTCGACAATCTGCTCGGCCAATCCTTTCAGATCAAGAATCCGAACGCGGTCGCAAGCTGTGGCTGCGGCACGAGTTTTTCGATCTGATATGACAGAGCCTTTCATATCTGAATGAAAGCAATCCGGCCGTTCGGGTTGGCTGAAGCGCTCGACAGGATCGGTCTAGAGATACGGCGAGCCGAGCCAGAGCAGACGATTGGCGAGGCGGCTGAGGAAAGGCTCCTCCTTTAGGGTCGCGAGTGTCACCTCATCTGCCGTTGAGCGTAACGCGCAGATCTTCTCGTTCAGCGCCTGCGAAAAGGCTTCGTCAACGATCTCGAGATCGATCTCGAAGTTCAGCCGCAGTGAGCGTGGATCGAGATTGCTCGATCCGACAAAGGCCCAATGCCCGTCGACGACGATTAGCTTTGAATGGTTGAAGGCCCCTTTTGCCCGCCATACGCGGCAGTGGCCCTTCAGAACCTGATCGAACTGCGCTGTCATCGCTCGGTCCACGAGGGTGAGATTGTTGACGGCGGGGACGACGATGTCCACCTCGACCCCCCTGCGTGCGGCCGTCACCAAGGCGCTGATGAGTTCCCTGTCCGGCAGAAAATAGGGCGACATCAGCCGTATATGCTTCCGCGCGATCGAGAATGCTCCCATCAGCATCTTGTGATTGGTTTCGTTGGTGTTGTCGGGACCGGAAGGAACGGCCCGCATCAGGACCGAGGGCACGCCTTCGAGCGTCTCGGGTTCCGCCAGTTGCCAGGCCTCGCCTGCCAGAATCTCGCCGCTGGCAAATTGCCAGTCCTCCGCCGCGACCTGGAAGATGTCGGCGACGATCGGCCCTGTCACACGGAAATGCGTATCGAAGGAAGCCTCGCCGCCCGCGATTTCCGTCGTGAATCCCGCGCGGATGTTCATGCCTCCGGTAAAGGCCACGGCGCCATCGACCAGGAGGATCTTGCGATGTGTCCTGAGATTGGCATAGGGCAATCTCAGGCCCATGATGATGTTGCCGTTGAAGACCGCGGTCGGCACCCCCTTTTCCATCAGATATCCGACAATGCTCGGGACGGAGTAGCGGGCCCCGACCGCGTCAATCAGCACCCGCACACTGACGCCGCGCTTCATGGCGGCAACGAGCGCATCGGCGAAGCGCAGCCCGATGCGGTCGCGATCAAAGATATAGCTTTCCAACAAAATGCTCCGGCGCGCTTCGGCGATCTCCTTGAGCATTGCCCCATAGACATCGTCACCCCCTTCCAGCATGGTGATGTGATTGCCCGTCGACATCGCAAAACGAGAGACCCGGTCTCCCAGGATCTTCATTGCCGCAAAGCGATGGCCGAACCGGATCGCCACCTGTTCGTGACTGACGTCGAAACGAAGGAACGGGTCGGGGCCGTTGGAGCGCAACAGCGACCGCTGTAGACCGAGTGACGATCGGCGCATCCGGTTGATGCCGGCGACCGCGTAGATCGCCGCGCCAACGATCGGCGATAGCAGAATCACACCGACCCAGCCGGCGGCCGCACGGACATCCTCCTTTGTCATCGCTGCGTGTAGGATCGCTGGCGCGCCCAGTGCGAACGACAGGAGCGCCAGAAACTGCGGCCAGTAATTTTCGATGAACTCAATCATGCGCGGGACTATAGACGCACAGAAAGCGGAATCAATTCCTGTGCGGCGGCCATGAGCCGGGCTCGGGTGCGTTCCAACGACGACAGGATGATTGCTGCATCTATCGGGTTTCTCGGGAGAATTTCGACTGAACGATTCCCGATGCGGGTTCAAGACCTCGGGGCTCATCGCGCATCTCAATGGACGCGTCACGCTGCACCCGCTACAACGATTCTGACCTAGGCCTCCCCAAGAAGAAGGGCAAATGCTGTACCCATGAAGATCGCCACCTGGAACATCAACGGCGTCAAGGCGCGAGTCGACAGCCTCCTCGCCTGGCTCAAGGCATCCGATCCGGACATTGCTTGCCTACAGGAGATCAAAACGGTCGACGAGGCCTTTCCAAGGTTCGAGATCGAGGCCCTCGGATACCATGTGGAAACGCATGGCCAGAAGGGATTCAACGGTGTGGCGCTGATTTCCAAACGCCGACCGGACGAAGTCATCCGAGGCCTGCCTGGAGAAGATTCCGACGAGCAATCCCGCTTCATCGAAGGCGTGTTTTCCGTCCGGGGCGGCGCGATCCGCGTTTGCTGCCTTTATCTCCCGAACGGCAATCCGACGGGGACGGAGAAATATGCCTATAAGCTTAGATGGATGCAGCGCCTGACGGCTTTCGCTGAGCACCGGCTCCAGCTCGAGGAACCGCTGATCCTTGCCGGGGACTACAACGTCATCCCGGAAGCCCATGATTGCTTTGACGTGAAGGTCTGGCGGGACGATGCGCTCTTCCTGCCGGAAACCCGCGCCGCATTCCGGCGACTGCGCAACCTCGGCTTCACCGATGCCGTGCGTGCAACCTCGGACGAGGTGCCGCTCTATTCCTTTTGGGATTACCAGGCAGGCTGCTGGCAGAAGAATTTCGGCATTCGAATCGACCACCTGATGCTGTCGCCGGAAGCGGCCGACAAGCTCCTGTCGACGTCGATCGAAAAACATCTCCGGTCCTGGGAAAAGCCATCGGACCATGTCCCCGTGACCGCGGAGTTCGCCTTCGAGGCTCTGTAGAGCGGGTATGCGGGATGGGCGCCGTCAGAACTATTGCTGAAGGTGCATGCTCTGGGCCATCGCGATCGCGACGCGGCGGTCGTTCTCGCTCGCCAGTGAGAAGGCCTGTTCCTGCATGGGCTGCAGCCACGACCGGTCCTTCGGCGAACACTGGTCGAGCGCCGCGGTCATGTATGCGAGGCCACGGACGATCTGGCCTTCCTGGAAAATGACGCTGCCGAACACGCCCATGGCACCGGCATGGCCGTTTTTGCGCGCCCTATTCAGCCACTTCTTGGCCTGTTGGACGTTGACGCTGCCGCCCTCGCCGGAAAGCAGCATACGGGCTAGCTGGAACTGCGCCTCGGCGATGCCGAAGGTCGAGGCCGCCTGGAAGTACAATTGGCGTGCCCGCGTAAGGTCAACATGCACCGGACTATCCGGGATGCCGCGCCGGTAGTAGCCGGCAAGCGAAATCAGCGCGTTGACGAAATACCCCGTGTCCTCGGAACCCGGTTCAACACCCTGCTGCGCGATTTCGCTATAGATCTTGAACGCTTCGAGGTCGTTTTCAGCGACGCCGTCGCCATAGGCGTACATGTTGGCAAGCGCCCAGCGGGAGCCCGTGTGTCCCTTTTCGGCGGCGTAACGATAGGCCTCGACCGCCTCGTCCTTCCGACCGTCCTTGTACGCGGAAAAGCCGAACTTGAAGAGCGCGAACGGCCCCGACTCCTTGGTTACGCCCGCGCCCGGATCGAACGCCCTAGCCGGCCATGCCGCGGTTGCGCCCACTGCCAGCGACATGCCAAGCACCGCAACCCTCAGCGATCTGAATTCCCCTGCGCACATCACAATCAGCTTCTTTCGTTCCAGCCGGCCACGCCGAACCCACCACCGCTGCAAGCACCGACTCGCAGACGGCACACCGTCATGCGAGCATTCACCGAGGTCGACTCCGCCCGGCCATGCCGGGCGCCGCACGCATTCGCCACCCCACAGCCAGCACTAGGCCCGCTGCGCATCAAACGCCGATTGCCAGGGGATGTCACGACAGCACACAAACTCAGCCAACCTCAAACGCAAGCACAGTACTCGTTCGCACGTTTGTCGCTATCATCGGTGCTCTCATTTTGTGGCGGGAAATGGACATGATCGACCCGCGCGCTACACTAGCAAAACCATAGCGATTAATGTGTTGCTGAATCGTCACATTCACAATTGCTTATAAGCCGCTAGCAGTGACACATGGCAAAAGGCCCGGCGAAGGGGCCGGGCCTTAAACATCTGAGGAAGAGGATCAGAATTTGACTTTCAGTGAGGTGGAGACCGCACCGACGAAGTCGTTGTCGAAGTCGTAGGAAACGTCACCGCCGATAACTTCGCCCTGGTACGTGACCGCCCGCGAACTGCCGCTGGTCATAACGCCCACGACGCCGGCGAGACGAAGCTCGACGTTTTGCGTTGGTGTGTACGAGACGCCGGTGCCGACCGTCCAGGTGTCCGTCTGCGCGCCATAGCCGTGGCTAGTTCCACGGTCCCAAGTCAGGCTGACCGCCCCGCTCCACTGGTCATTGAATTTGTGACCAATACCGCCGGTTATCGTCCAACCGTCGCGGTAAAGGAAATCCAGGCTGGTGCCGAATCTGCCCAGGCCCGGCTCATCCGGTTCAAACTTTAGGACCTGCAACTGGCTCCAATCGGTCCATTTCACGGAGCCGAAGGCAAGCCAACCCGGCGCAATGCCAGTTTGGAGCTTCAGCTCCAACGAATCCGGCATAGAAGCAGATCCGTGAACACCATATTTCGTGCCATTCACGATCCCGAGGCCCGGAATCAAGAATGCGACCTGGCTGAGATCGATGGTGCCGCGAAGGTCATCCAGGTCGACCGCGCTGTTATAGACGAGACTCGCCCGCATCGCGTATTCGGGAATTTCGTAGGCCACGCCCGCTCGCCATCCCCAGCCGCTGTCCTCAAGGTCGATTCGTCCGACTCCGGAGAGGCTTGAGAATGGCGGAGGGAAACCAGTGTAGTCCTGAACGAGACGCTCTTTGAAGCCGCCTACCTCCTGATAGAAGACACCGCCAATGATGCGCAGGTAACCGGCGCCCATGTTCCACTTGTAGGAACAGGTGGCGGCGTAGTTATCGCTTTCGACTTTCGTTTCGATGTTGGCATTGGCGCCGGCCCAGTTCTCGCCGGGATTGAGGTGGGCGCCCCAGGGCTGAGAGTAGTCCGCCATACAGTCGACACTGTCACCCAAGGCCGCCTTGAAACCGATGCGGGGCGCCCAATAACTCTCCGTGTCATCTACACTGTTGGGGCGGTCATTCAGATCTCCGCCACCAAACGTTTCGGCGAGGGCATTCGAATCCGCTGTATCCGTATCACGGACATTCTTCAGCTTGCGCTGCGGGTTAACATAGGTTGCCGTGCCTTCAGCCGCGTAATCCGAAGGATCGAACAGCAGATCGATATTGTAGCCGCCGCGCTCGAGCCCCCCAGCCTGTGCAGCCGACGCCAGGAGCAGCCCGGCGACCGTCGCCAGAACGCCCCTCTTCAGTTCTTTTCGAGCCATTCAGCTCCTCCCCTGCAATTCACGACTGCGACAATTCATCCGGTTCCGCAGTTGACGGAATATTCCTTACGAGAACGTCAAATGGCAAACAGCACGTCCGCGCTCAACCCGACAAACCGGGTGATCAAATTTACGTAAGAAATTCATGATTCGGACATGAACTTAGGAAATCGGAAGAAAGTTCTACTGACGTCAGTTTTCAACTTTATCAGCAGATTTTTATTCCAATTCGATCGCAGTGTGTGACACAGGAACAACAACTTTGCTTTTTGCGGACTGCCGTGGCGCACGGTCCTTGCACAGGCGAACTTTAAAGCCTAAGCGTGTATCTTGATTACCCTCAACCCGGCGAAAGCCGAGTCGGGTTTGAAGCAAAGAAAAACCCGCGGCATCGCTACCGCGGGATCTTATTTTCCCAGAACATAGGAGTGGCTCAGCCCGCTTCCGCCACACGGCTCAAGGCGACGCCGAGCGAGTCCCGCTGTTGGTCGAGTTCCGCCAGCCGCTCACGCTCGGCCTCGACCAACTCAGGCCTGGCGTTGGCCACGAACTTCTCATTGGCGAGCTTGCCGAGAATCCTCTGCCGCTCGGCCTCGACCTTGGCGATCGCTTTCTCGAGCCGGGATTTTTCGCCCGCAAGATCGATCAGATTGCCGAGCGGTAGGCAGGCGGTTGCCTCACCGATGACGATCTGGGCACTGCCGCGCGGCGCGGCGCCCGCATGCTCGATGCTCTCCACCCTCGCCAGCCGCTTGATGGCAGAGGCATGTCGATCGAGCCGCTCGCCGGTCAGCCCCTTGGCGCCAACGATCACGAGCGGTGCCATTGACGCCGGAGGGACGTTCATTTCCGCGCGGACCGAGCGAATACCCGAGACAAGCTCGATCAGCCAGTTGATCTCGTCCGCGGCGGCATCGTCCGCATAGAAGGCCGCGGGCCACTCGGCATGGCAGAGCAGCGTCGTGCGCCCGCGGCCTGGGCCGGCCGTCTTATCCCATAGCTCTTCGGTCATGAAGGGCATGAAGGGGTGCAGGAGCTTGTAGATCTCGTCCAGGACATAAGCCACGCAGGCCTGGGCTTCGCGCTTTGCGGCTTCGTCCTCGCCATTGAAGACCGGCTTCAAGAGCTCGAGATACCAGTCGCAGAACTGGTTCCATACGAAGCGGTAGAGGCTTCCGGCCGCCTCGTTGAATCGGTAATTCTCGATTGCCTCCGTGACATCGCGGATCGTGCGCGAGAGCTCCGTCAGGATCCAGCGGTTGACCGTAAGCGCGGTCGCTTCGGGAATGAACCCTTCGCTGCTCGTCGCGCCGTTCATCTCGGCGAATCGCGTGGCGTTCCAAAGCTTGGTGCCGAAGTTGCGGTAGCCGGCGATGCGTGCCGGGTCGAGCTTCACGTCACGCCCCTGCGCCGCCATGATTGCCAAGGTGAAGCGCAGCGCGTCGGCGCCGTACTCGTCAATCAGCTCCAACGGGTCGATTACGTTGCCTTTCGACTTCGACATCTTCTGCCCGTTCTTGTCGCGGACGAGCGCGTGGACATAGACGGTGTGAAAAGGTTCGACCGGCGTGCCGTCTGCATCCTTCATGAAGTGGAGCCCCATCATCATCATGCGGGCGACCCAGAAGAAGATGATGTCGAAACCGGTCACCAGAACATCGGTCTGGTAATATTTTTCGAGTTCTGGCGTTTCCGTTGGCCAGCCGAGCGTCGAGAACGGCCAGAGCGCCGAGGAGAACCAGGTATCGAGCACATCCTCCTCGCGCGTCAGGATCTCGCCAGGCTTGAAGTTTTCCAGCAGGTCCTCGACATAGGCCTTCATCGGCCCTTCATGGGCGATATAGTGCTGGATCGCCGCGTGCAGCGCCTCTTCCTCCGTCCTTTCGACGAAGACCTGTCCATCGGGACCATACCATGCCGGTATCTGATGGCCCCACCAGAGCTGCCGTGAGATACACCACGGCTGGATGTTCTCCATCCATTCGAAGTAAGTCTTTTCCCAGTTCTTCGGCACGAAGGTCGTCCGACCTTCACGCACCGCCGCGATCGCCGGCTTCGCCAAGGTCTTGGCATCGACGTACCATTGTTCCATCAGACGCGGCTCGATCGGCACGCCGCCGCGGTCGCCATGCGGGACCACATGCTTGTGCGGCTCGATGTGATCGACGAGACCGGCCGTATCGAGAATCTCGACGACCAGCCTGCGCGCCTCGAATCTGTCCTTGCCCTCCAACTGATCCCATGCGCCATGGAGGGCTGCAGGGTGGTCGAGCCCTTCGAGGAAATCCTCATTGTTCTTGAGCGTGACCCGGCCGTCCGGCGTCAACACGTTGACGAGTCGCAGCCCGCGGCGCTTGCCGACTTCGAAATCGTTGAAATCATGGGCCGGGGTCATCTTCACCGCCCCGGTTCCGGTCGTCGGGTCCGGATATTCGTCAGCAACGATCGGAATGCGCCGGCCGACGATCGGCAGAATGACGTGCTTGCCTACGACACCCTTGTAACGCGCGTCGTCCGGGTGAACCGCTACGCCGGTGTCGCCAAGCATGGTTTCCGGGCGCGTCGTTGCAACGACAAGATAGTCTCTGGTCTCCCATTCTGTGGGATTGCCATCATCGTCGAAGGCGATCGGATGCTGATAGGTGACGCCCTCTTCCAGCGGATAGCGCAGGTGCCACAGATTGCCGTTGACCTCGACCTGCTCCACCTCGATATCCGAAATCGCCGTCTGCAGCTTCGGATCCCAGTTGACGAGGCGCTTATCGCGATAGATCAGCCCATCCTTGTAGAGGGTGACGAACACCTCGACGACGGCCTCGGAAAGCCCCTCATCCATCGTGAAGCGTTCGCGCGACCAGTCGCAGGAGGCGCCGAGCCGCTTCAACTGATTGAAGATCTGCCCGCCGGATTCGGCTTTCCACTCCCAGACCTTCTCAACGAAAGCTTCTCGGCCCAACTGCCGGCGGTGCTGCTGGGTTTCCATCAGTTTCCGCTCGACGACCATCTGCGTCGCGATGCCGGCATGGTCCATGCCCGGCTGCCAGAGCACGTCCTTGCCGCGCATGCGCTCAAAGCGAACCAGGACGTCCTGCAGCGTATTGTTGAGCGCATGGCCCATGTGCAGGGAACCGGTGACGTTCGGCGGCGGGATTACGATGCAGAAAGGCTCTGCGCCCGGCTTTGCGCCCGCGCCGGCACGAAACGCGTTTTCATCGTCCCACTTCTTTGCGATGCGCGGGTCGACGGAGGCGGAATCGTAGGTCTTGTCAAGCATTCTGTGGGGGCCGCTTTTGGAGATTGATGTCAGCGTCCTGTAAACCGGATGGGCCGGCGCAAGTCAACACAAGCGCGCAAAAAGGCGGCGCCCGGCACGCCGCCTTCATCGCTACTGCATTCTTACAGGGAGATATTAGCGCCTCGGACCGCGCGCGACGCGCTCGATCTCCTCGCGGACCAGCCTCTCGACCAGCGTCGGCAGATTGTCGTCGAGCCACTCCTGAAGCATCGGTCGAAGCATGCCCTCGGCGATCTCGTCGAATGAGCGCCTCGGCCCCTGTTCCACCGCATGCGCCAGATCGTCGAAGGCGCGCGCAACCTGCCGGCCGACGGCCGGCGACACAATGGCGCCCCCTTCCTTCTCCGCCTCACCAGCCGCTTTGGCAATTTCCGCCTGCACCTGTGCAGACTGTTCCGGCACCTGGGCTGCCGTCGGACGCGCCGGCTCCGAGGACGGCGCGGTCGCATCTGGCGCGGCGTCGGCCACGCTTGGCGCAGCGCCGGCGGACGAAGCGATGGCCGCCATGCGCGATGTCACCAAGGGACTATCTTGCATCGGGATCTCCTCCTCCCGCTCGCGTGCCGCATAACTTGCCGCATGGCGCTCGGACGCCGCTCTGACACGCGCCGCCACATCGGCGAGAGAGAGCGGCGGCACTGCGGCGGCATCCGGGGCCGAAAGGGATGCGTTGACTGCAGTGGACGAGGGTCGCTCGGCCGACATGATGCCCCCTTGCGAAGAAGGGAACCCGGCCGTCTCGATCTCCGAGTCGATCGTCAACTCGATCTCGTCTTCGGTCGTTTCATCGAAACTTTGTCGCGCGGAGGATGCCCCTGGCGCCGTCTCATTGCTTTCGATGATCTTGCGAATGGATGCCAGAATCTCATCCATCGAAGGTTCTCGTGCGACGTTGGGCTGTGCCATTTCAATCCTCGTTTGCTCTGCGGTCGGGCACAGGTCGCAGCGCCTGCATGCCGATTCCGCACAAACCTTAAGTGACTTCACGGGTGAAACAAACGCCGCGAATCAGCCTTGGAAATTCTTGCACAGATTTGTTTTTGGGGGCAGAGCCGGCCTTGGCGGCTGGATTGCATAAAGCTAAAACGCCCCACATTCCCAACGAATGCGAGGCGCTTCGAAATCTGCTGTGTCGATGTGATCTCCCAGGGAGGAACCCCGGGCGGTATAAATCAGCGCCCGTCGACGGTGCGCAAGCCGAACCACTTGTCCTTGACGGCTTCGTAGTGCTCTTCGGGACGATATTCCGCCACCTGCAGTCCCTGTACCTGGACGGTCAGCTTGCCCATTGCCGCAAGCAGGGCATAGCTCGCAACGACAGCATCACGCTGCGCGCCGGCCAGCGACTCCCGCGCAATCAGCACGTCCTGCTGCGCGTCGAGCACATCAAGCGTGGTGCGCTGGCCGACCTTCCGTTCTTCAACGACACCCTCGAGCGCCAGATTGGCGGCGGAGATCTGCGAACGACTGGCGGTGATGCGGGCCAGTGCCGATTCAAGCTGGGCATGCGCGGAGACAACGGTCTGCTGCACCTCAGCGCGTGCCGAATCGACGAGGATGCGCTGCTGGCCCAATCGTTCCTTGGCCTGGCGGATCTGGCCGTATTCAGCGCCGCCCTGATAGATCGGCACTTCCAGACGCGCCGTGATGCTGGCGGTGGTGTTGTCGAGACCGTCTCCCGTGTTGCCGGTGTTTCGGGTGACCGCACCTTGAAGAACGACGCCCGGCAGCATCGTGCCTTCGGCCGATTTCACCTGGAAGCCCGCCGAATCGACCGAGTATTGCGCCGCCAGGATCTGCGGATTCTCGCGCAGGCCCGTGGCAACGGCCTGGTCGAGCGATCTCGGCATGCCCCTCGTCGCGGGCCCGGTCTGCCGGATCGCCGTTGGGGCCGCACCGACGATCTGGACATAGACCGCTTCGCTCTGCTTGAGCTGCGCCACGGCCGCGACGAGCAGCGACTGCGCTTGCGCCAATTCCGCTTGCGCTTGGCTCACATCCGTACGGGTGCCCTCGCCCACATCGAGGCGCGCCTCGGCGGCGTTCAGCTGCTCCCGGAGGAAGGCCAGGTTCTGGCGCCGAATGGAGACGACCTGCTGGTCGCGGGCGATATTCGCATAGGACTGCGCGGCCGACAGGAGAATCTGGATCTCATTGGCCTTCAATGTCTCCCGGCTCGAGAAGACATTCGACTCGGCCGCCCTGACGTTGTTCAGCGTCTGAAACCCGTCGAAGATCGTCTGGGTGATCGAGATTCCCACCTGGCCGCTGTGAAGGTCCTCGCTACCGGTGACTTCCCGGTCAACACGCGACAGCGTCCCCGTTGCCGCGGCGGAGACCTGCGGCCGGTAGCCGGACTTGGCGATCGGGACCCCTTCGTCAGTGGCGCGCAGGCCAGCGCGGGCCGCGTTCAGATCCGGGTTGTTCGCGTAGGCCTTCGCCATCGCCCCGAAGATCGTCTCGGCGGATACGGCGTGCGGCACAAGCAACAGGCTGGTTGAAACAGCCGCCCACAACGCTGTTTTGCGAACAAACGACACGATCTTACCTCCGATCAGTCGGACGGCATTGCCGCCCGTAAGTAAGTAGTAAGCCCCTACCAGGTTAATTCGCTCAACCAAGAATGGCACGCAGCGCCAAGCATCGGCGGGCAAATCACCGCTTCCTTGCTCTTTGAACCCCGGATTCCGTTTTGCGACAACTGTGCACCACCACTCCACCCGAGCATTTCAAAAAGAAACAGGCAATACGTTGCCAATCCGCAACATCGATTTTCTTGCGTCTATATCCCTTTATGAGGACCCTCAATGGGGGGGGGGGGGGGGGCCCTCA